>Ga0209057_1000002_pt1:0-147500 | contig 205025 bp, 177 predicted proteins | sample GraSoiAngelo_146_FD_185903 | JGI IMG/M metagenome (GOLD analysis project Ga0209057, IMG submission 185903) | Grasslands soil microbial communities from the Angelo Coastal Reserve, California, USA - 14_1009_05_30cm (SPAdes) (version 2) | ecosystem: Environmental > Terrestrial > Soil >...
ACCTGACGGTGAACAAGCAGTTCAGCCTGTCCGATCAGAGCCGCACCGTCCTCTCGAAGCTCGACTCGCCGCTCCAGGTAATGGTTTTCGCGCGCGAGACCGACTTCCCGCAGTATCAGGACAAGGTCAAGGAATACGAGTACGCGTCGAAGAAAATCTCGACCGAGTACATCGATCCCGACAAGAAGCCGGCGATCGCCAAGCAGAATCAGGTTCAGCAGTACGGCACGATCGTCTTCAATTACAAAGGACGCACCGAGCGCGTCACCAATGATGCCGAGCAGGAGATCACCAACGGCATCATCAAGGTGGTGTCGGGACAACAGAGGAAGGTGTACTTCACCCAGGGGCACGGCGAGAAGGAAACCGCGTCGCAGTCCGATCGCGACAGCTACAGCGCGATTGCGGCGGCGCTCGGCCGCGAAAACTACACCGTCGACAAGCTGGTGATCGCGCAGCAGGGCGCGGTGCCCGACGATGCCGCCGTCGTCGTCGTCGCCGGACCGAAGACCGATTTCTTCCCGAACGAGATCGACGCGCTGAAGAAATATCTCGACAAGGCGGGCAAGCTGCTGCTGATGCTCGATCCGCCGGACCGTGCCGACAGCCCGCAGGCGACCAATCTGATTGCGCTCGCGCACGACTGGGGCATCGAAGTGGGCAACAACGTCGTCGTCGACGTGAGCGGCATGGGACGCCTGATCGGCACCGATGCGTCCGTGCCGGTCGCGGCAAGCTACCCGTCGCATGCGATTACGAAGAACGGCGCGTTCAACTACATCACGGCGTTTCCGATGGCGCGCTCGGTGGCGCCGGTGACGGGCGGCGTCAACGGCCGCACGGCGACCTCGTTCATCGAGACGAGCCCGCGAAGCTGGGCGGAGACGGACATCAAAGGCCTGCTGACCAGCGGGCAGGTGTCGCTCGACGAGTCCAAGGGCGACAAGAAAGGACCGGTCGTCATCGGGTCGGCCGTCAACGCGCCGACGGCCGAGGCGTCGAAAACGCCCGCTCAGCCCGACGCGCCGAAGCCCGAAACGCGGATCGCCGTCGTCGGCGATTCCGATTTCGCGGCGAACTCCGGCCTCGGCATCCAGGGCAACCGAGACCTGTTCATGAACATCGTCGGCTGGCTGTCGCAGCAGGAAAACCTGATTTCGATCCGTCCGAGAGAAGCCGACGATCGCCGCATCACGATGACCGCCAAGGACCAGATCGGCATCAACTGGCTGTCGATCCTGATCATCCCGGGCTTCATCTTCGGAACGGGCGTCTATAACTGGTGGCGGAGGCGCTAGGCTCCATGCGCGGTCTGAAATCGACGATAGCGCTGATCGTCGTGCTCGCTGGGCTCGGCGCGTACATCTACTTCGTCACGTGGAAGCAGGCCGACACCGCGAGCTCTTCCAACAAGGAGAAGGTGTTCAGCTCCGTCGAAGCCGACAAGATCGAGGATCTGAAAGTGACGTCGTCGGCCGGCGACGCGACGTCGCTGAAAAAGAGCGGCGGCGAGTGGCAGATTGTCCAGCCGATCGCCGCCAAGGCGGACGCATCGGAGGTGAACGGCATCACCGCCGCTCTCAGCTCGATCGAGATCACCCGCGTCGTCGACGAAAATCCGTCGAGCCTCAACGACTACGGTTTGTCCAATCCGCGCGTCGAGATCGAGTTCAAGACCGGCGGCGCCAAGGATTACCGCAAGCTGCTGATCGGCGAGAAATCGCCGACCGGCTCGGATCTCTTCGCGAAGCGGAACGACGAGAAGAAGGTCTTCCTCATCCCGGCGTTCCAGGAATCGACGTTCGACAAGAAGACGTTCGACCTCCGGATGAAGCAGCTGATCGCGATCGACCGCGACAAGATCGATGCGTTGCACGTCGTGGCGAACGGCAAGACGGTCGATTTCGCGAAAGACGGCGGCGACTGGAAGATCGTGAAACCGGTTCAGACCAAGGCCGACTTCGGATCGGTCGAAGGCCTCATCGGACGCGTGCAGAGCGCGCAGATGAAATCGATCGTCGCGGACGAGGCCAACGCCGCCGATCTCAGGAAATACGGCCTCGACAAGCCGCAAGTCACCGTCGACCTGAACGCCGGCAGCTCGAAGGCGACGCTGCTCATCGGCGGAAAGGCCGACGACAACACGGTGTATGCGCGCGACGCGTCGCGGCCCGCCGTCGTCACGATCGAGAAATCGCTGGTCGACGATTTGAGCAAAGGCGCCGACGACTACCGCGTCAAGGATCTGTTCCAGTTCCGCGCCTACAACGCGAATCACGTCGAGATCACGCGGGGCGACCAGAAAGCGATTTTCGATCGCGTGAAAGGCCAGGGCGAGAACGCGCAGGACAAATGGCATCGCGCGAACCCGAGCCCGGCCGATCTCGACCGCGACAAGGTCGACGCCGTCCTCGCGAAGCTCGCCAACATGCGCGCGGCGTCGTTCGTGGAATCGACCGCGAAAACCGGTCTCGACAAGCCCGCGATGGCGGTCTACGTGAAGTTCGACGACGGCAGGAAGGAAGAGCGAATCACCTTCGGCAAAACGGGCGACGATGTGTTCGCCGCGCGGCCCGGCGAGGCCGGCGCGATGAAAACGGATGCGGCAGACTTCACGGAATTCAACAAATCGCTCGACGAAATCGTGAAATAGGCAGGGTTGTTGCTACCAACATCGGGTTTACCTCAATGTGGGTAGCGGCAGCCACACATGTCTGTTAAGCGCAGGTCCAGGTCTGACGCGCTGACGGTCCTGATCGTCGACGACGATGTCGATGCCAGGCGAATCTACGGCGAGTACCTCCGCGTCAAGGGGATGACCGCGTTCAGCGCGACGGACGGCCGCAGCGGTATCGAAAAAGCGAACGATCTCAAGCCGGACGTCATTGTGCTCGACCTCGCCATGCCGCGCGTCGACGGATGGACCGTGCTCAAGCATCTGCGCGAGTCGAGCTGGACCTCGCCGATTCCAATCATCGTCGTGACCGCCAACCACGCCGTGCGCGACGAAGCATTCCAGGCCGGATGCGACGCCTACCTGCTGAAGCCGTGTCCGCCCGAGACGCTGTGGCTGCAGGTTCGGGCCCTGCTGCGGATGAGGCCAGACGTCGTCGCCGGCAGTAGCTTCGATACGCGATTGTAGAAATTTCACTTCAGTTCGACCACTCTTCAGCGCTTAAGCAGTGCTTCCGTTTCGTACACCACTCCTCCTTTCATCACGTGTTTCACCCGTCGCAGCAGTTTGATGTCGCTCAGCGGATTTCCGTCGATGACGACGAGATCGGCGAGCTTTCCGGCCTCGATGCTGCCGAGATCGGCGCCGACACCCATCGCCTCCGCGGAAACGGTTGTGGCCGTACGCAGCACTTCGAACGGCGACAACCCGCCTGACGCGTAGTTTTCCAGCTCCATCAGCAGGCTGAGCCCGTACGGATTGATGGGAGCGTCGGTGCCGGCGGTCACGCGGCCGCCGCCTTTGACGACTTCGTACACCGTCTTCTCCTGCGGCTTCACGAGCCGCTCGGCGTCCTCGAGCATCGCGATCGGCGCCGTCCGCGTCTGCGCGCGCCAGCGCGCCGGTACGGAAGGCGGATAGAGCGTCTGGATTCGGCGATCGTCAATCCACGACGCGTCGCGCAGCGTCTCGAGGCGGAAGCCGCCCTGGATGCCAATCGTCGGCGTCAGCGTCATCTGCGACGCCGTGAGCAGATCGATGACGTCCCGGTACGAGCGAGAGAGCGCCGTGATCTTCGGTGAGTAGCCGCGCCGGCTCGTGCCCCGAATGTGCTCGACGCCGTCGGCGCCGGACGCCACGGCCGGATACAGCTCGTGCGACGTCACCGGCATGCCCATTCGGTGCGCTTCTTCGATGATCCGCTTCTGCATCAGATCCGGCAGGCGGACGTACGTTTTGATGAAATCGAATCCGAATGCGGCCGCGTGCTGAAGCTGCAGCGGCAACTGACCGGTGTCGTCGAGCGATGAGCCTCCCGGATAGTAGATGCGCGTGCCGTCGAAGGGCTCGCCGGTCGTGATCAACCGCGGTCCAATCCGCGCGCCCGATTCGAACGCCTCGCGATTCTCCATCGTCTCGAACGCGTTCGTCGCCGGATTCCGGACCGTCGTGATGCCCCACGACAGGAAGATGCGGCCCAGCGCCTCGCCATATTCCTTGTTGAGATGTGTGTGGATCTCGATGAGGCCCGGAATCACGGTGTCGTTCGATGCGTCGACGATCGGTCCGGCGTGCAGCGCTTCGCGATGCGGCTCGACGCTCTTGATGCGAGCGCCTTCGACGACGATGTCGACGCCTGTTCGGATCGTGTCGGTCGTGCCGTCCCAGAGGCGACCGGCATGGATCGTTGTCATCCGGCTGGCGCCGTCCCTCGACGAGCTCGTGACGCCCGGAGCCTGCCGAAGGGCGGATGCCATTGATGTCGCTGATGTCCACGTGAGATGCGGATCGATGTTCGTGACCACGCGGCGCGATGCGACGTCGACGAGCTTGAAGCCGGAGTCGGTCTGATACAGCAGCCGGTGCGAATCGGCGGTCCACGACGGCGAACCGGCGCGATCCGTCGACACCGGCCGCGGCGGTCCGAGCGGCGATCCATCGCGCGCGACCGGCCATACTGCCAGCAGTCCGTCGACGATCGCGGCCATCTGCGACCCATCGGGCGACCACGCGGGACCATAGTCTTCGCGCATTCCGATCGACTTGTGCGGCGCCGGTTCGAACCACCGATCGGGCGCGCCGTCGAGCGAAATGCGGAGCACCTGGTTGGTCCCTTCGCGGAACCGCGTCGAGTACACCTTCAGCGACGAAACGACCAGCGCCGTTCCTTCCGGCGACCAGTTCGGACGTCCCGGTTCGTTGAGGCGCTCGTGCGCCTTTCTCGTGGCGCCGCTCTTCGCCTCCGCAACGTACAGTTGACCCTCGGCGTCGATGAACGCGATCCGCGAGCCGTCGGGTGACCATGACGGCTCGGTCGGCGTGGCGCCGGTATGGGTCAGCTGGCGGGCGTCGCCACTCCGCGACTCCGCGATCCAGATCTCCATCGATCCGCCTCGATCGGAGGCGAACGCGATCGACCGACCGTCAGGCGACCACGCCGGATCGGTGTCGACCGCCGCGTCGTTCGTGAGCCGCCGCGGCGCGGCGGAGCCGTCGACCGACATCAGCCAGAGATCGCCGAGCGCCGTGAACACGACTTGAGTGCCGTCGGGCGAAATCGCTGGATGCGTGATGCCGGCGGCACGCTGCGGCCCGGCGACGTCGAACCGATGACGCTTCGGGGTGAACGCCGGTCGCGTGAACGACACGTCGGCGCTGAACTCGATCGTCCGTGCCGCGCCGCCGGCGGCCGGCCGCCGTTTGATCCTGCCGTCCGCCGTGTACAGCAATTCGTCGTTGGTGATCCATTGGGGCCTGAACGGAAACACGTCTTCGTCGGCGTCCGCGATGTTGCGGCCGTTGACGACGAGCCGGCTGCGGCTGCCCGCAATCGCGTTGAACGCGATCGCGCCGTCTGGACCGAACGATGGTCCGGCGAGCGCGCCGTCGGCGGCGGCGATCAACTGCTCGCTCGCATAGATTCCGGGCTTCTCTCGCCGATCGGACACGTAGGCGATCTCGGTCGCGCTGCGCCACGCCGGCATGAACTCGTTGGAGGGTGCGGTCGTGATCGCAGCGACCTCGCCCGTCGAAAGCGTTACCGTCCAGATGTCGTAGCTGCCGCTGCGATCCGACGAGAACGCGATGCGCAATCCGTCGGGCGACCACACCGGCTCGCGATCGTCGAACGGGCTCGACGTGATGGCGCGAAGGTCGCTGCCGTCGGCGTTGACGGTCCAGATCTGCCACGTGCTGCTGCGATACGCCTGGAAGGCGATCTTCCTTCCGTCAGGCGACCACGATGGCTGGCGCGCGTCCATGAAGATGTCGGTGATGGCTGTCGCGGCGCCGCCGTTCGCCGGCATCGTCCACAACGTGCCGAGCAGATCGATCGCGATGGTGCGACCGTCGGGCGAGAGCGCGGCCGCCATGTTCGTTCCTTCGCGCAGCGTGAGATGAACTGCTCGACCGACGCTCGGCTGAAAGCCTCGCGCTACGGCCTCATGTAGGGCGGGCGTTTCTACGGTCTCGTGTAGGGCAGGCCCTTCTACCGTCTCGTGTAGGGCGAGCGTTTCTACGGTCTCGTGTAGGGCGAGCCCTTCTACCGTCTCGTGTAGGCCGAGCCCTTCTACCGTCTCGTGTAGGGCGAGCCTTTCAGGCGAGCCGATGGCGAGAGCCAGTAGAATCGCGGCGGTGATGGCTGCAGCGCGCATGGCGCGTAGTCTACAAGCGTTTCTTCTCGCCGCAACGGTCGCGAGCTGTCACGCCGCGACTCGAGCACCCGCTGGTGGAATCGGCCTGAAGCCGGACGCCGCTGAAGGGATTGAGACCGCGTCAACCGCCGTCGCACAGCTGCGGCGTGACATCGACGCGCTGTTCGCCGATCCGGCGCTCGCGCGAGGCTTCTGGGGCGTCCTGATCAAATCGCTCAAGACCGACGAGACGCTCTACACGCTCAACGCGTGCAAGCTCATGATGCCGGCGTCGAACATGAAGATCGTCACGCTCGCCGCCGCTGTGGAAAAGCTCGGATGGGACTACACGTACGAAACGACGGTGCGCATCGCCGGCCGCATCGACAACGGAGTCCTCGAGGGCGATCTCGTCGTCGTCGGCTCGGGCGATCCAAGCCTCATGGCTGCCGATGGATCGGCCGATCGCCTTTTCTCGCGCTGGGCCGGGCAGCTCGAGGCGGCCGGCGTGCGATCCATTGCCGGCCGCATCGTTGGCGACGACAACACGTTCGACGACGAAACGCTCGGGTTCGGATGGTCGTGGGACGATCTGCCCGACGATTACGCAGCCGGCGTCGGCGCGCTGCAGCTGAACGAAGATGCGGTGCGCATCACCGTCGTACCGGGCGCCGCGGCAGGCGATGTCGCCGGCATCAGCGTCGTACCCGCCGCGAGCGGCCTCTCGGTCGACAACGACGTGACGACGTCCGCGGCCGGCCTGCCACCATCAATCGCGGCGCGGCGTCTGCCGGGCAGCCCGCGTCTCACGCTGCGCGGAACGATCGCGCTGGGCGCGGCGCCGATCGTCGAATCGGTCGCGGTCGACAACCCGACGCTCTTTTTCGTCAGCGCGTTCCGATCGGCGCTGATCGCGAACGGCATCGACGTGCGCGGACCTGCGGTCGACATCGACGACATCGGTGATGCGCCGGCGCGAAGCGACGGCCGAACGATCGTCGCCTACCGATCGCCGCCGCTGTCGGCGCTCGCCGATCGGCTCATGAAGGCGAGCCAGAATCAGTACGCCGAAACGCTGCTCAAGACGATCGGGCTGTCGGCGGGCGCCGCGACGGCGGTGAATGGACGGACGGCGGTGCAAGCGATCCTGCAACCGTGGGGCGTCGCGCCAAGCGAGGTGATTCAGCGGGACGGATCGGGCTTGTCGCGCTACGACTACGTGACGCCAGAGGCGCTCGTCACGATTCTCGCGTACGTCGATCGCGATCCGCGGCTGAGCGCGCCGTTCGTGGCCTCGCTGCCGATCGCCGGCCGCGACGGTACGCTCTCGAACCGGATGAAAGGGACGGCGGCCGAGAACAACGCGCGGGCGAAGACCGGATCGATGTCCAACGTACGCGCGCTTTCGGGTTTCGTGACGACCGCTGATGGCGAGCGCGTGGTCTTCTCGATCATCGCGAACAACTTCGACGCGCCGGCGGAAACGATCAACCGCACCGCGGACGCGGTCGTCGTGCGGCTGGCGACGCTCTCCCGCAGCAAGAGACCGTGATCGCGGCGGTCACGCGACACCGGCGAGCTCGGCAAATCATTGTCGTGTCGATGAGGTGAGCGCCTCACGGGCCGCGGCAAGAATAGTGTCCGGCTGCGCATCCAGGCCGCCTCCCTGCGCCAGCTCCGCTTTCCCGCCTCCACGCCCGCCGAACTGCGCAATCAATTTGGCAAGAACCTGATGGGAACTGACGGTCACATCCGACGAGCGAGCGACGACGACGACCGCCGGCCGAGTGGTCGAGGTGAGCACGGCGATGTACCCGTCCCTGGCCACGACCGCCATGGCGAGTGCCTTGAGCATGCCCGCATCCGCATCAATGGCCCGGACCACCAGTCGGGCAGGATGCTCATCAGCGAGGCCGGCCGACTGGTGAATGATCGCCGCAGCGGCGGCGAGCTCATCCGCGCGATAGGCCGCGAGTTCCAACTGCAGCGCCGAGCTCGATCGCCTCTGCTCTTTCGCTTCCAGCTGCAGTCGCTCGATCGAGCCCGGCAGCTCCTGCGGCAGAACAGAGAGAAGCCGGACGCTTGCCGCGACGGCGTCGCGCAGCGAACCGAATCGATCGAGCGCGCGGCCGCCGCAGAGGAACTCGACGCGCTCCCCTCCCTTGAATCGCTCCCATGCCGCGACGGCGATGATGCCGATGGCTCCGGTGCGCGCGACGTGAGTGCCGCCGCAGGCCGAGAGATCGAACCGCTCGACGTCGATCAACCGCAGCGTCCCTTCGCGTTTCGGCTCCTTGCGGAGCGGAAGGCTCGCCGCTTCCTCGGCGCTTGCGAATCGAATCGTCACCGGGCGGTCCTCCCACACGACGCGATTCGCTTCGCGCTCGGCGGCATCGATTTCCGCCGCCGTCGTCTCGCGCGCGAGATCGATCGTCGAGACGTCGGCGCCGAGATGAAAGCTGACGGTCCGCACGCGGAACAGATGCTCGAACGCCGCCGACAGGACGTGCTGCCCCGTGTGCTGCTGCATGTGGTCGAAGCGGCGCGGCCAGTCGATCTCGCCTCGTACCTGCTGCCCGGGCTGCGGCACGACGCCCTCGACCACGTGGGCGACCGAACCGTCGTCGCGATCGAAGACGTCGACGACGCGGAGCGCGCCGAGCGTGCCGGTGTCGTACGGCTGACCGCCGGAGGTCGGATAGAACGCCGTGCGATCGAGCGCCACGACGGTCCGATCGCCGACGCGATCGACCGCCGTGACGGTCGCATCAAAGGCTTGAAGATACGGATCGGTGTAGTAGAGGCGATTGGTCATCGCTGTGGCGATCCTGGGTCGCAGGGTCGGCGGCCGGCAGCTCGAAGTAGAACGTGGCGCCGCCCCACTCGTTACCGAGGTAGCCGATGGCGCCGCCGTACGACTCGATGATCCCGTAGCTCACCGACAGCCCGAGACCGGTGCCTTTGCCGACCGGTTTCGTCGTGAAGAACGGCTGGAACAGCTTCGGCTCGTCGGTCGGCGCCACGCCGGGGCCGTCATCCTGCACGTCGAGCCGTACTTTTTTTCCGGCATCGAACACGCGGACGAGAATCCGTCCGTTCCGCCGGGCGGCCGCTTCGATGGACTGCTGCGCGTTGATCACGAAGTTGAGCGTGACCTGCTCGATTTCGGTGAAGTTCGCGTACACCTTACGCGTCGTCATCGTCTCGACGTCGAGCGCGATGCCGGAGTCGTCGAGGCTCCGGCGCCGCAGCTGGACGACCTCGGCGATGACGTCGCGCAGATCGACGAGCGCGGGCGGACCGGACTGCTGCGTGCTGAAGCGCGAGAGGTTGCGGATGATCTCGCGCGCGCGGCCGCTCTGCGTCTTGATGAATCCGATTTCCTCGAGCGCGTCCTGCGGCAGCGGGCTCTGCCGCTCGAGCAGCTCCACCGTACCGAGGATCGCCTGCAGCGGATTGTTCAATTCGTGCGCGACGCCCGAGACGAGCACGCCGACGGCGGCGAGCCGCTCCTGGCGAACGACCTGGCGCTGCAGCGACTGCAGCACCTCGCGCATCTTCCGCTCCTGTTCAATCTGTCGATCGAGCGCGGCGTGCGCGTTGCGCAGGTTCGCGGCCATCGTGATGAACGCGTCCTGCAGCTGCCGCAGCTCGAGATTCGGAACGGGACCCTTGACCGGCGGCGAGAGATCGCCGTCGGCGATGCGCTGCACGCCCTGGCGCAGCCGGTTCAGGTCGCGGCTGAACAGATGCGCGAAGACCAGCGAGACGACGAGGAACGCCGTCAGACCGAGCGCCGCAATGCCGAAATCGCGCCGCCACAGCGGCGTGATGCGCGTCATCGCGACGCTCGTCGGAATGCCGACGCTGAGCAGCCACGGGCCGCGATCGATCGGCGCGTTGCCGTAGAACCGTTCGACGCCGTCGAGGCCCATGAGCCGCTGCGTGCGCGGCACGTCGCGCGGCGCAACGGGATGCGCGCCGCTGAACTTCCCGATGTACCGCTCGGAGTCGCGGCTGCGCGCCAGTACGCGCCCTTTCTCGTCGGTGAGCGTGATGACCGATCCTTCGGGAAGCGGCACGTCGTTGAAAACCGTCTGCAGGTGCGCGAGATCGAGACCGATGGCGATGACGCCGACCACGTCGTCGGCGCGACTTACGGGGTACGCCATGATGATCGTCGGCTTTCCCGAGACCACGCCGGTCATCAACTCGCTGACGATCGGCCTGCCCGTCGCGACGACGTCCATCACGTACGGATACACGACCGTCACGCTCTGGCTCGCGCGCACGGGAAGACCGCTGCCCCTGATCATCCCCTGGCGGTTGCTGAGGACGATGTTGAGCAGCAGCGGCTGATTACGCAGCACCGTCGCGAACAGCCGATCGGATGGTTCACGATCGAGATCGACGACGGAAGGGTGAAGCGCGAGTGCCGACGCGACCGAATCGACGCCGCCCAGGTACTGCGTCAGATAGGCGGCCGCCGTCGTCGCGATCGATCCCGCCTGATCGCGCAATTCGGCTTCCCGCTCCGTGCGCGTCCGGTTCGCCGACCAGGCGAGCCCAACTACTATCGGTGCGAGTATTGCGCACGTGAGGGCAATGACTTGCCGGCGGACGGGCTGATCTCGGAGGAAGCGCAACTTTTCGCGATTCTAGCGCAGGACCAATGGATCGCGGGCCCCGGCTTCGCGAAACCCCTTGGCGCGCAGCACGCAGCTGTCGCAGCGGCCGCACGGGCCGCCGCCAGGTGTCGGATCGTAACAACTGTGCGTCAGGCCGTAGTCGAGGCCGATCTCGAGACCGCGGCGGATGATGTCGCTCTTGCTCATGGCGATGAGCGGCGTGTGCACGTGGAACCGCGCGCCCTCGACGCCGGCGCGCGTCGCGAGGTTGGCGAGCGCCTCGAACGCCGAGATGAATTCCGGGCGGCAATCGGGATAGCCGGAGTAGTCGAGCGCGTTCACGCCGATGACGAGATCGCGCGCCTCGAGCACTTCCGCCCAGCCGAGCGCGAGCGAAAGGAAGATCGTGTTGCGCGCAGGTACGTAGGTCGCAGGAATGTCGGCGGCCGCGCATGGATCGCGATCGCGCGGGACCTCGATCGCTCCGGTCAGCGCCGATCCGCCTATGCCGCGCAGGTCGACGTTCAGCTCCAGGCGCCGCTCGACGGCGAGCGCGCGCGCGACGGACCGCGCGCTCTCGACCTCACGCGCGTGCCGCTGACCGTAGAAGATCGTCAGCGCACACAGCGCGAAGCCCTCGGACTTCGCAATTGCCGCGGCGGTGTACGAATCGAGGCCTCCGCTCAGGAGAACGACGGCCCTAGACGCCACGGGTCGTGGGAGACCAGATGTATTTGTGGAGCTGCAGCTGCAGGCGCGCGGGAAGCCGATCCGCGAGCATCCACTCGGACAGCGTCTTCGGATCGAGCACGCCGTGGACGGGAGACAACAGCAAGACGTTCGGCCTCGACCCGAGATGGTGGCGATCGATCACGTCGCGGGCGAAGTCATAGTCGGCGCGATCCTTGACGACGAACTTCACCTCGTCGTGCGGCGCGAGGCGATCGAGGTTCTGCCAGTCGTTCCTGTCCGCCTCGCCGCTGCCGGGGCACTTGACGTCGACGATCTTCCGCACGGCCGTCGGAACGCGGTCGATCGACCGGTGTCCTCCCGTCTCCAGCATGACCGTCCGGCCGGCGGCAAGCAGCCGATCCATCAGCGGATACACGTCCTCCTGCAGCAGCGGCTCGCCGCCCGTGATTTCGACGAGCCGACACCCGTGCTTCTCCACAGCGGTCATGATGTCGTCGATCGACATCTTGCGCCCCTCGTGAAACGCGTACGGCGTATCGCACCAGGAGCAGCGCAGATCGCACGCCGTCAGCCGCACGAACACGCACGGTTCCCCCGCGCGCGTCGATTCGCCCTGGATCGAGTAGAAGATCTCGTTGACCGTAAGCATAAAAACCGGGGGCTGGTTGCCGGGGGCCGGCAGCTGGATTTTTTCCAGCCCCAGCCCCTAGCTCCCAGCCCCGGCTTGCTTCTACCATTGTGCCATGGCGAAGCCGACTTTCTACTGGAAGCCCACCTGAACGACATGCAAGAACGCCAGAAGTTTTCTGGACAAGCAAGGCGTCGACGTGGTCGAGCTCGACATCAACAGAGAGCCGCCGTCGCGCGAGTTCCTCGAGAAGCACATCGGAGCGGACGACTTTCTCGATTACGTGAGCACGCGCAGCCCGGTGTGGAAGGAGCGCGCGCTGCCGAAGTCGAAGAAGGAAGCGATCGATCTGATGATGCAGAATCCGAATCTGATTCGCCGGCCGATCCTGATCAAGGGATCGAAAGTCGTCTTCGGATTCGACAAGGAGAAGTACGCCAAGCTCTGACTAGAAAAATGTCGAACCTCCGCGTGGGAACATCAGGCTGGAATTACCCGTCGGGCAAGGGGACATGGAACGGGGTCTTCTATCCGAAGCCGCGGCCGAAAGGCTTCGACGAGCTCGCGTTCTACGCCGAGCACTTCGACACAGTCGAAGTGAACTCGACGTTCTACGGCCAGCCGCGCGCGGAGATCACGCGCGGCTGGGCGGATCGCACACCTTCCGGCTTCGAGTTTTCCGTCAAGCTCTATCAGAGCTTTACGCATCCCCGGATGTTCGAAGAAAGACTGCGACGTTCTGTTCTAGATACGCGCTCGCGCCACGGCGCGAGCGCGTCAGCGCGCGACAGCCTTGAGCCGTCGCGAGGCGCGAAGGCGCCGAGCATGAAAAATGACGACCTCGTTCAGATGCTGGTTCGGCCGAACGAATCGGACCTCGATGAATTCCGCCGGGGGATCGATCCGCTGGCCTCGAGCGGCAAGCTCGGGGCGCTGCTCGCGCAGTTCCCCGCGAGCTTCAAGGACTCGCCGCAGTCGCGCGACTACCTCAATGGGCTTCTTCGCGCGTTCGGCGGAAACCGCGTCGCCGTGGAGCTGCGCCACAAGAGCTGGAGCGACAACATCGGCGGAACGCTCCAACTGCTGAACGCGTTCGATGCCGCATGGGTCCAGATCGACGAACCGAAGTTCCGGTTCTCGATTCGCCAGAACTACCTTCCGAACGTGGAAGGGTTCTACTACATGCGGCTGCACGGCCGGAATGCGAAGAATTGGTGGAAGCACGACAAATCCGAGGACCGGTACGACTATCTGTATTCCTCGGAAGAGCTGAGAGAGTTTTCAGAGACGGCCGATGCGGCGCGGCGGCTCGTGAAGAAGCTGTACCTCTATACGAACAATCACTTCTCGGCGAAATCGGTCGCAAACGCCGTGATGATCAAGGAGCAGCTCGGCGAGCCGATCGAGGGCGAATACCCGGCCGCGTTCGCCGTACGCTTCCCCGACCTCGCGAACACCGTCACTCCCGCACGTACATCCGGATTATTTGATCGCCCCGTTCCAGCCGCGCCGGCACGTCGTCGCCTTCGGTGACGTGGCCGAAGACAGTCTGTTGACCGTCGAGATCCCGCGATCGCGGATCGCCCCACTGCACCACGAACCGCGGCGCCACGCGGTGAATCCGCTGGCCGTCGTAGAAACCGTGCCGGACGAGATCGACGACGTGCGCGACCGTCTTCGGCGCCTCGGAGTCGTAGGTCTCGAAGGCAAAGGTGCCTTTCGTCGTTTCGACGACGATAATCAGCGCGAGGAGAAACGTAAACGCCTCCCCGTCGCGCAATCGCCGCGAATCACGCAGTCGCCGCAGCGCGGATACACCGGACGGCAGACGTTCTGTCCCCACGTGACGAGATACAGGTTGATGTACGGCCACCAGCGCCGGTCTGTCGCCTTGTACAGCGCCTGCTCCGTCTCTTCGGGTGTCCGCGTGCGCACCCAGCCAAGACGGTTCGAGATACGATGCACGTGCGTGTCGACGCAGATGTTCTTCAGGCTCTTGAACGAGAGGATCAAGACGAGGTTCGCGGTCTTGCGACCGACGCCGGGCAGTGCGAGCAGTTCTTCCATCGTGCCAGGCACGCGGCCATGATGCCGTGTGACGACCAGGCGACACGTCTCTTTCACGTGCTTCGCCTTGTGCCGATAGAAGCTGACCGGGTAGATGAGCCGCTCGATCCGCTTCACGCTGAGCTTCGCCATCGTTCGCGGCGTCCGCGCCGCGCGGAACAGCCGTTCGGACGCAGACGCCGTCACCGCATCGCGCGTCTGGGCCGAGAGCATCGTCGCAATCAGCACCTCGAACGGGTCTTCCTGACTCTCTTCCGAAATCTTCTCGACCGCCGGCAGATCCAGGTTGTCGATCGCGCGCGCGAGCGAGCGCATGACACGATGAACCGTCGCCGAGGGAACTTTTGACATCAGTTCAGTTAGTATAGTAGTCGGCCTTTTTTGCCAAGGGAGGATCAGATGAAACGCTTGTTAGTGATCGCTCTTTCGGTGTCCGCGCTGTGTCTCGCGCCCGCAGTGGGCGTTCAGGCGCAAGGCAAGGCCAAGTCGATGACCGCGAGCGGCACCGTCAAGGCCGTGTCGGGCAGTTCGCTGACCGTCACCGCAGCGGGCGGCAAGGACATGACCTTCACGGTCGACAACAGCACGAAGTTCGTCGGGAAGGGTCTGGGAACGAAGGCGAAGGCCGGCAACCTGACCGCCACCGACGCCGTCGCGATGGGCGACAGGGTCAGCGTGACTTATCACGACATGGGCGGCACGATGCACGCAGCGAGCGTGCGCGTCGTGTCGAAGGGCGCCGCGACCCCGAAGAAGTAGGGGCGGACCAACGTGTCCGCCCAGCGGCGGCTCGTCACGGACGCTCGGGGGCCGACACACGGGTCGGCCCCTACCAGATCTTCCTCATCGGACACGCCAGCCCCCTTCGCGATTGCCACCGGCTCCCGCCGATCGACGTAAATGGCGGTGGCTTCTCCTCTGCGAATCTCGAGCGCCGACGCGCGCCCGTTCGGCACGTAGGCGGGCTGCATGCCCGTGTCGATTTGAACGACCCGGCCGTCGAAGCGCGTGCCGATGCGTCCGGTCGTCGACACGGTGTGGCCGATCACAATCGCCCGCGCACCCATCTTCGACAGGATCTCCGTTACCTGGGGAGCGAACGCGTCGGGCTCCTGCGCGAGGCCGCGGTACCACAACGGACCGTCGACCCGTGCCGCCAGGCTGGCGAGCGGCGCCGTCCGCGTTTTGTCGAGATCCGACGTCAGCTCTCGGCGGACCTGATCGTTGATGGCGCTGCATCCGAGCGGCGCCACGGCAGGCGAGATGCCGCCGTGCACGAAGACGATCCCGTTGATCTTGACTGTGACCGGCAGCTGGCGCAGCCACTTCCCGTATTCGCCATCGCGACCGAACGCCTGTCGCATCTCGATTTGGCCGAGCGGCGTCTGCTTGAGCGCTTCGTCGCGCTCGGCCGGCTTGAGCGTCTGCAGAAACCGCTCGCGAAGCGCCTCTGATCCGCTCGCGGCAAACGCCTCGTATTCGGCGAGCGCCGTCAGCCGCAAATCGCCCAGCATCCGCGCCACCTCGTGGTTGCCGAGCAGCACGTGAACGCGGCCGCCGGCCGACTGGGCCTCGCGCTCGAGCCGCCTGAGAAAGTCGAGCGCCTTGCGCGAATCGGGGCCGCGATCGACGACGTCGCCGAGCTGGACGAAGTGCGTCGAGCCGCCGGCCCAGCGGCCGTTCGCGTCGATCACGCCCGCGACTGTGAGCATCTCGACATAACGATCGTACGCGCCGTGAACGTCGCCGACGGCGACGACGCGCTCGACGCCCTCCCATTCGCAGGAACTGGCCGCGCGCGCGACGGTCGCCGCTAACGCAAGCAGAAGGACGGCGACGACGCGGATCCAGAAACGAACCCATTGGCGGTTGGACGGATGCATCGGGTTCAGCGGTCCTTGCGTGTTCAGCGTTGGGACAGGACGACCGGCGTGAGAGCGGGACGGCCGGCCAGAACGGCCAGCACATTTTCCGCCGCGAGATCGGCCATCGCGGTTCGGGTTTCGGTGGTCGCGCTTGCGAGGTGCGGGACCAGGAGGACGTTGTCGAGCTTCAGCAATTCGGGATGAACCGCCGGCTCGTTCTCGTACACGTCGAGCGCCGCGCCGGCGAGCAGATGGTGCTGCAGCGCCCACGCGAGCGCCGCTTCGTCGACGACCGGCCCGCGCGCCGTGTTGATCAGATAGGCCGAGCGCTTCATCCGCGCCAGAGATTTCTTGTCGATCAGATGACGCGTCTCCGGCAGCAGGGGAACGTGCAGCGACACGATGTCGGACGTGTTCAGCAGGCGATCGAGGGAGACGTTTTCGGCGCCGGGCAGGTCGACGTCGCGCGGCTCCGTGTAGACGACGCGCATGCCGAAGACGGGCGCCCGCGCGGCAACGGCGCGTCCGATGCGACCGACGCCGACGAGCCCGAGCTGCTTCCCGTTCAGCTCGGTGCCGAGCATGAAATCGAGCGCCCAGCCTTTCCACGCGCCGCTGCGGACAACGCGCTCGCCTTCAGCAAGCCGGCGCGTGATTGCGAGAATCAACGCCCAGGTGAAGTCGGCAACCGACTCGGTCAGCACGTCGGGCGTGTGGGTGACGACGACGCCGCGCGACGTCGCGTAAGCGACGTCGATGTTGTTGAAGCCGACCGCAACATTGGCGATGACCTTCAGCTCCGGCGCGGCATCGATCACCGTGCGATCGATGGCGTCGGTCAGCAGCGACACGAGCGCATTCTTGTCAGCGACCCGGGCGCGGAGCTCGTCCGGTGCAATGGCCGCGTCGCCGCTATAGAGATCCACGCCGCCTGCCGCTTCGAGCTTCGCGAGGACCGACGAGGGAAGACGCCTCGTGACGAGGATCCTCGAGGCTTGTTGCACTGACGTCCGCTCAGTGTCCATAAGAGAGACAGTAACCGCAATGATTGCAGCGCACGGTCGGCTCGATCAGGCATGCACCGTCGCCATCAGCGCCGCGCGCGAGCGGCAGCAGGGCGTGGCTCGCGTGCGCGCGAAAGACCGCAACAGGCGCCGGCGCCGCGTGCGGCGCTTCCGACGCAAGATGCCGGGCGATTGACTGCCGCACCAATTGGCGCAGCTCGTCATCATTCACTGACGTTCACCATATCGATGATGCCAATCACCGCGGCATCGACGGGCGCGCCCTTCTTGCCGAGCGCTTCGCCGGCGGCGCGTCCTTCCAGGACGATCAACACCTTCTCCTGCACGCCGGCGCCAACGCCGTCCACGGCGAGCAGCGCCGTCCCGCGCGGCGTGTCGTCGACGTTCAACGGCTGCACCAGCAGCAGCTTCGCGCCCTCGAACTTCTCGTGCTTCTGCGTCGAGACGACCGTTCCGACCACTCGGGCAATCTGCATTGGATAATCGGGTAACGTAATCGGGTAATCGGGTAATCGGGTAATCGGGTAATCGGGCAATTGGGCAATCAATTCCTCGCTTACCCGATTACCCAATTACCCAATTACCCAATTCTCATGTTCTCTCCAGGTCCCAATGATCGACGATGCCGACAATGCCAGCGTCCACGGGCGGCTCGACCGGATAAAACGGAAAACTTGCTTCCTTGCCGCGCACGAAGAACACCTCTTCGCCGACGCCGGCGCCGACGGCATCGACCGCAACCAGCGGTCGGCCTGCCGGTTGCCGGTCGGGCGTCAACGGTTGCACGACGAGCAGCTTGATACCGGTGAGGTTCTCGTCCTTGCGCGTGACGACGACGTCGCCGATGACTCGCGCGAGCTGCATCAGTCGCTGACCTCGATCGCGTCGATGATGCCGACGATGGCGGCGTCGACCGGACAGTCTTTCATGCCGGACGCCATGCGCGCCGAGCTGCCGCTGACAATGAGCACCGTCTCTCCGACTCCGGCATCGACCGTATCGACGGCGACGAGATCGTTGCCGTCCGCTTTGCCGCCGGGATCAATTGGCCGCGCCACCAGCAGCTTGTTGCTCACGAGCCGCGGATCCTTTCGTGTGGCGACGACCGTTCCGACAATTTTCGCGAGAAGCATTCCCTACGCTTTCACCGCCGTGGCCTTGCCGATCGGCAGCGCGTCCTCGAGGTTGGCGTGCGGGCGCGGGATGACGTGCACCGAGACGAGCTCACCGACGCGCCGCGCCGCCGCGGCGCCTGCGTCGGTCGCCGCCTTCACGGCTGCGACGTCGCCGCGCACGATCGCCGTCACGTAGCCGGCGCCGATCTTCTCCCAGCCGACGAGCGTGACCTTTGCCGCCTTCACCATCGCATCGGCGGCCTCGATCATCGCGACCAGCCCCTTGGTTTCGACCATCCCTAACGCCTCGCCCATTGTCGTCTCCTTCGTAACGGCTGTGTCAGTGGCGTCCGCCTTCAGGCGGATATCCGAAACATCAGCGACGCGATATCCGGCTCGAGCCGGACGCCACTGGCGGGATGGAGCATCAGCCAGTCGCCGTTTCAGCGCAAGTTCTTTATCGCGTCTTCAATCAGGGCCGAGAGTTCGCGGTATGTTAACCGAATTTCTCCATCGGTCTCCGCCGCAGCCTTCGGCGAAACGTCGGGCACGAGCCGCGAGCCGGGACTCGACGGCGCCTGCACGATCTGACAGGTTGCGGCATCCTCGACGACCGCGTCCTCGGCGCAGATCGGCGCCGGCGCTTTGATGCCGTACGTGTCGCGCAGCCCCTGCAGCCGAATCACTTCCTGGCGCGAGATCAGGTTCTCTCGGCCGAGCAGCCGCGCGACGAGGCTGATCTTCGCGAAGTGCTCGACCGTCTCCATCTTGTAGTACGCCGAGTACAGATCCGCGCCGACGGTGAGCGCGCCGTGATTGGCGAGCAGCATCCCGTCGTGCGCCTTGATGTACTTCCGCACCGCTTCCGGCAACTCGCTCGTCGACGGCGTCGCGTACTCCGCGATCGGAATGCTGCCGAGCGTCGTCAGCACCTCGGCGAGCACGGCGCGATCGAGCGGAATGCCGGCGACGGCGAACCCGGTGGCCGTCGGCGGATGCGCGTGGACGACCGCCTGCACGTCGGGCCGCTGGCGGTACACCTCGAGGTGCATCAGCATTTCGGACGATGGATCGCGATCGCCCTGCAGCTTGCGCCCGTCGAGGTCGGTGATGCACATCAGGTCGGGCGTCATGAATCCCTTGCACACGCCTTTGGGCGTCATGAGCAGCCGATCCGATCCGAGCCGGACGCTGATGTTGCCGTCGTTCGACGCGGTATAGCCGCGGGCGTACAGGCGGCGGCCGACCTCGACGATGTCGGCGCGCAGCGCGGATTCCGTGGTCATGCGGTACGAGCGCGGTATTTGTCGCGGCAGATCTCCGAGCAGAAGAACACGCGGCCGTGGCCGTCGGCGATCGACAGCGCGCGATCCGGCAGGACGAACGTTCCGCAGATGGGATCGCGCGCCATCTGCACGCGGCGCTGCGACGCGCCCGCGCCGCGCGGCTGTCCGCTGATCCCGTCGATGATGCCGCCAATCAGCCGTCCGGCGGCGCGGACGGCGAGCGTCAGCAGGATGGAGATGAGCAGGAAGCGCAGAATCATGATCCCGGCTTTTGCGTGCCGGCGGCGCCGGGATGCGCCGACTGCAGGCTGTCGAGCGCCCGCTTCGCCGCCTGCGCTTCGGGAGTGTCCGGCGCGATCTCGAGCACCTGCTGCCAGGCCTCGGTCGCGCCCTGCAGATCCTGCTTGCCGAACGCCTTGACGATGCCGACGTTCAACAGCGTCTTGGCGTGCTTCGGATCGAGTTTCAGCGATTTGTCGAACTGCTCGAGCGCCTTGTCCGGCTGGTTCGTGTAGTAGTAGCACACGCCGAGATCGGTGCTGACGTTCGCGTCGTTCGGATTCAGCTTCAGCGCGTCGGTGTACCACTTCACCGCCTCGTCGTATCGCTCGGCGTCGAAGTACAGGTTCGCGAGCTCGACGCGCGGCTTCGGATTCGAAGCCTCGCGATCGGCAACGGATTTCAGCGCGTTCACCTGCGTCTCGTCGAGTACGGCGGCGCGCGTCGTGCCCTGCGTGGAGCCAGCCGCGGTCGGCTGCTGAGGCGCAGCCGCCGGAAGCGGACGTCCGCCGGCTTGCTGCGAGCCGATGATCCAGCCCGCGATCAAGCCGAAGAGCACGCCGGCGATTCCGTACGCGATCGCATCTGATCTCATTCGGAGCCGTCGATCATAGCACTTGGAGATACTCGCGGACGACCGTCGCAAGGCCGACGAAGACCGCGCGCGAGATGATCGCGTGGCCGATCGAGACCTCATCGAGGAACGGCAGCTCGCGGAACAGAACGAGGTTCGACAAATCCAAATCGTGGCCGGCGTTCACGCCGACGCCGAGCGTATGCGCGAGCTGAGCGGCTTCCACGTACCGCGCGAACGAGCGGCGTCCTTCGTCGACTCCGCGCTCGAACGCGCGCGCGAACGGCTCGGTGTAGAGCTCGACGCGGTCCGCGCCGACCGATGCCGCCCACCGAATCGGATCCGGAACGGCGTCGACGAACAGACTCACGCGTACGCCGCGCGCGTGCAGCCGTTCGATCACGACAGGCATCCGTTCCGTCGTTGCCCCGGGCTGCCACCCGGCCTGGCTCGTAATCTCTCCAGGCACGACCGGAACGAGCGTGGACTGCGTGGGACGCACTTCCTCGACGAGCGCGAGCAGCTCCGGCCTGGGATCGCCTTCGATGTTGTACTCGACGCCGGGCGCCCGCTCGCGCAGCCGGCGCGCGATGTCGCGCACGTCATCCGGCGTGATGTGGCGCCGGTCGGCGCGCGGATGGACGGTGATGCCAGGCGCACCGGCCGCGACGCAGACATCGACCGCCTCGAGCACGCTCGGCGCGTGGCCGCCGCGCGAGTTGCGCAGCGTCGCGACCTTGTTGACGTTGACGGAGAGCCGGATCATCGAAGGGCAGAGGGCAGAGGGCAAAGGGCAGCAAGGCGAATCACCGTGCGCGGAGTGCCCTTTGCCCTCTGCCCTTTGCCCTTATCCAAGGTATTCTTTGACCACATCGACGATCTCCTGGGCCCAGGCGCGAATCTCGTCCTGCTGCTTTCCTTCCAGCATCACGCGCAGCAGCGGCTCGGTGCCCGAATAGCGGACGAGCAGGCGTCCCTGGCCCGCCACTCGCGATTCGACGCGCGAGATGACGCTCGCGATCGGCGGAACTGTCTTCAGATCCGCCTTTTCGCGCACGCGGACGTTGAGCAGCACCTGTGGATACGTGGTGAGATCCGACGCGAGATCCGAGAGCGCGCGTCCCGTCAGCGCGATGGTCCGAAGCACGTTCAGCGCGGTGCACAGGCCGTCGCCCGTGAACAGATAATCCGAAAAGATGATGTGGCCCGATTGTTCGCCGCCGAGCGACAAGCCGCGGTTCAGCATTTCCTCCATCACATACTTGTCGCCGACCGAGCAGCGCACGAGATCGATGCCGAGCGGCTTCAGCGCGAGCTCGAGGCCGATGTTGCTCATCACGGTCGCCACGATCGCGTTGCCCTTCAGCCGTCCTTCACGCTGGAGCTGACGGGCGCACATCAACAGCACCGCGTCGCCGTCGACGATGCGGCCGCGGTCGTCGACGAAGATGGCGCGGTCGCCGTCGCCGTCGAACGCGACGCCCATCCGGCATCCGTGCTCGACGACGGTCCGCCCGAGCGCCTCCGGGTGCGTCGACCCGCAATTCAGGTTGATGTTCCGGCCGTCGGGCTGGTTGCCGATGATGGTCAGGGCGAAGCCGAGACTGCGGAACAATTCCGGCGCCGCCGCAGCCGTCGCTCCGTTCGCGCAGTCGATCGCGAGCGCGAACCCCGCGAGCCGCGGCGCTTCGGGAAACACGGCGCGCAGATGATCGAGATAGGCGCCGACCAGATCGACGTGCGGCACCGATCCCGCGTCGCCGCCCTTCGCGTGCCACGACGAATCCGCGACGATGGCCTCGACCTCGCGCTCGACACCCTCGGTGAACTTCTCGCCTTTGCCCGAGAACACCTTGATGCCGTTGTCCTCGTACGGATTGTGCGACGCCGAGATGACTACTCCCGCGTCGTAGCCGTGCGCACGCGTGAGATACGCCACAGCCGGCGTGGGAACGACGCCGGCGCTCGTGACCGCCGCGCCTTCCCCGCGCGCGCCGTGCGCCAGCTCGCGCTCGATCCACGCGCCCGATTCGCGCGTGTCGCGGCCGACCAGCAGCCGGGGCCCTTTCGCGGCATCCGACCGCTCGCGGCCCGACGTCATCGCGCGCACGAGCGCTGCGCCCAGCCGCCGGACGGTCGGAGGATCGAGCGGGTAACGGCCGGCGACGCCGCGGACGCCGTCGGTGCCGAACAACTTCGGAACGGTGGCTTCGCTATTGGCCACGACTGATTCGCACCTGGACGACAGAAGGCTCGATGCGCGTCACGCCCGCTTCGCGTTTGACGTCCGCATACACGGTCAACGGGTACAGTCCGGTGCCGAGGCCCGCGACGTCGACGAACGCCCGCACATCGTCGCTCTGAAGACGCGCCAGCGCCTCGCGGCTGCCGCGCAGCGACACGTTCACCGTCGAGGGATCGGCTTGCGCCACCAGAGTCGCCCCAAGGTTGCTGAGATGCACCGGCTGGTTGTGCAGCGTCCGCTCGAGCGGCGCCGGCTGGATGTCGATGGTCACGATCGCCGAGCGCGCGCTCTTCAGCCGCAGGGCGGGATCGAGCACGCCGACGGTGACCGTTTCGCGCACGCGATCGCGCGCGCCCGCAATCGGCACCGGTTCGGCCAGCGCTTCGGTCGCGCGCTTCACGGCGCTCTCGGGTCCGACGATCTCGACGCGCGCCGGCTCCGACGTCATCGAGCCGACAATGTATCCGGGCGCAGGACGTCCTTCGACGGAGAGCTCGACCGGCACCGTGCGGGTCGCCGACGGCTCGAACGCGAACGCGATGGCGGACGGCGTCACCTGCACGATTTCGACGCCGAACGGCGCGCGCACCTGCTCGGGCGTCAGCGGGAACAATCGCTGACCTGCGCGCGCGCTGCGCAGATCGAGAACCGCGACGACTTCTCCGGCCGCCACTCGGCTCAACGCGCCTGACGCGCCGCGAACTCGAACATCCACCGCAGTGGGCACTTCGCCGGTCAGCTCGAGGCCGGCGGGCACCTGCTGCAGTTCGAGCGGCACACGCAATCCACGCTCGACGGTCTCTTCGCCCGCCACCGCCATCCACAAGAGGATCGCGAGGCCGAGCGACAGTACCTTCAACCCGAAATGGCGAAACGGCCAGAGGGCACTCAGCTTCATTATTTGCTTTGCGCGTGGGGACCCACGTTACTCACGGCGCCTGGGGAATCCACCCCCAGGCGCTCTCGCTCGCGCCTGCGCACTCGCTCGGGCTCAAGGCTGTCACGCGCCTGTCGCGGCTCGCCGCGGTGTGCCTGCAGATCATCACGTGTACTGCATCTCTTCACGCGCGGCGCCACTGGTTGGCTTCTGCAGGACGAGCGCGCGCAATCTGGCGCGAAGCTCGTCGGGGCTCAGACCGCGTTCGATTTGACCGTCTGCGACGATCGAGAGCTTGCCCGTTTCCTCCGACACCACAATCGCCACCGAATCGTTTTCTTCCGTCAGACCAATCGCCGCGCGATGGCGCGAGCCGAGCTCCTTACTGAGCTTCGGATTCACCGTCAGCGGCAGGAAGCACGCGGCGGCCGCCACGCGATCGTCCTGCACGATGACGGCGCCGTCGTGCAGCGGCGAATCCGAATGAAAAATGGCCAACAGCAGATCGTATGTCAGCACGGCGTCGAGGGGGATGCCGCCCTCGATGTAATTCCGCAACCCGATCTGCCGCTCGATCGCGACGATGGCGCCGATGCGCTGCGACGACAGCATATTCGCCGCGACGACGAGCTCTTCGATCGATTCCTCGGCCGACTCCGCCTTCGCGAAGTACCGGAAGAACGGCCCTCGGCCAAGATGGGCGAGCGCCCGGCGGATATCGGACTGGAACAGGACGATGACGGCAAAGACGATGTAGCCGACGAGGTTCCGCACGAGCCAGTTGACCGTTTCGAGATGGCTCCACCGCGAGCCGTAGAAGAGGAGAACGAGAAAGGCTGCGCCGAGCGCCATCTGGACCGCGCGCGTCCCGCGAATGAGCTTCAGGACTTCGTAAATGAGGATCGACACCACGAGGATGTCGACGATGTCCCACACGCCGAGGCGCGGACGGCGAAGGAGCGTGGTGAGCCAATTCACGTGGTGTCCTGTTGTCCTGCTCTGCGGATCTTTTCGGCGACGGCTACGACTTGCGTCATCTCTGCAACGGCGTGCACACGGACGATGTGGGCGCCGGCGAGAACCGCGGCGGCAACCGCGCCTGCGGTTCCCCAATCGCGTTCGGGCGCCGGCCGATCGCCGATCGCGGCTCGCATGAACGACTTGCGCGACGGACCGACGAGCAGAGGACGGTCCAGCGCCGACGCGAGCTCGGGCAGCCTGGCCAGCACACCATAGCTGTGCGCCGGGCGTTTGGCAAACCCGATCCCGGGATCGACGATGAGCCGCTCGACGGGAACGCCGGCGGCGGTGGCGACCGCGATGCTCTCGGTCAACTCCCGTCGCACATCGGCGATCACATCCTCATACACCGCTTCCGCGTACATCGTTTTTGGCATCCCTCGCGTGTGCATGAGGACGATCGCCGCGCCGCTGCGCGCCACGACGTCCGCGACCGGCGGATCGAAGCGGAGACCGCTCACATCGTTGATGATCGCGGCGCCGGCGTCGACGGCGGCGCGTGCGACGTCCGCCTTGGACGTGTCGATCGAGACCGGGATCGTCAGCCGACCTGCGAGCGCGCGGAGCACCGGCATGATCCTCGCGAGCTCTTCGGCGGCCGGAATGGGGTCGGCGCCGGGGCGCGTCGATTCGCCGCCGACGTCGACAAGATCGGCGCCGTCCTGCTGCATGCGCAGCGCCGCGTCGACGGCGGCTTCAGGATCGAGGAAGCGGGTTCGTTCGGCGAATGAATCCGGCGTGACGTTGAGAATACCCATGACGAGACAGCGCTCGCCGAGCGCCAGCGAGCGTCCGTCCGGCAATGGAACGTTGTAGCTCTTTCGGGAAATCACGCCGGTGTAGGGGCGGAGCTTGCTCCGCCCGGAGCATCATGTCAGCGCGGGCCGAGCAAGCTCGGCCCCTACTCCTGTGGCAGCGGCTTGTTGAGCGCGGGGACGATCGGAGCGCGCTCTTTCTGACGCGGACGGGCTTCGTCTTCGTCCGGCACGACCGTGCGCGCGGCGACGGTCTGCGGCTCCTCGAGCGGCAGGCCCGAAGCGAGACGCTTCACCTGCTCGGCGTCGAGCACCTCGCGCGCGAGCAGCGCGTCGGCAATCTTCACCAGCGTGTCCTTGTGCGCGGTGAGCAGCTGCGTCGCGCGCTGATAGTTGTCGGTGACGAACTTCTTCACTTCCTGATCGATCTTGATCGCGGTGTCTTCGCTGTAATCCTGGTGCTGCGCGATCTCGCGGCCGAGGAAGATCTGCTCTTCCTTCTTGCCGAAGGTGAGCGGCCCCATCGCGTCGCTCATGCCCCACTCGCACACCATCCTGCGCGCCAGCTCGGTCGAGCGCTCGAGATCGTTGCCGGCGCCGGTCGTGACGCTGTCCATCGTGATCTCTTCGGCGATACGGCCGCCGAGCAGGATCGCGATCTGGTCGCTGAGGTATTCGCGCGAGTAATTGTGCTTCTCGTCGGTCGGCAGCTGCTGCGTCAGGCCGAGCGCCATGCCGCGCGGGATGATCGTCACCTTGTGGATCGGATCCGCGTGCGGCAGCAGCACGGTGAGCAGCGCATGGCCGGCTTCGTGAAGCGCGGTGACGCGCTTCTCCGCGTCGCTGATGATCATCGAGCGGCGCTCCGACCCCATCAGCACCTTGTCCTTCGCGAACTCGAAGTCGTGCATGCGCACGACCTTCTGGTTGTAGCGCGCGGCGTTGAGCGCCGCCTCGTTCACCAGGTTCGCGAGATCCGCGCCCGAGAAGCCGGCCGTGCCGCGCGCCAGCACCGGCACTTCCACATCGTCGGCCATCGGAATCTTGCGCGTGTGGACGCCGAGGATGCCTTCCCGTCCCTTCACGTCCGGACGATTGACGACGATGCGCCGGTCGAAGCGGCCCGGACGCAGCAGCGCCGGATCGAGGACGTCAGGGCGATTCGTCGCCGCGACGAGGATGACGCCTTCGTTCGATTCGAAGCCGTCCATCTCGACGAGCAGCTGATTGAGCGTCTGCTCGCGCTCGTCGTGGCCGCCGCCGAGGCCGGCGCCGCGATGTCGGCCGACGGCGTCGATCTCGTCGATGAAGACGATGCACGGCGCGTTCTTCTTGCCCTGCTCGAACAGATCGCGGACGCGCGACGCGCCGACGCCCACGAACATTTCGACGAAATCAGACCCGCTGATCGAGAAGAACGGGACGTTGGCTTCGCCGGCCACCGCGCGCGCGAGCAGCGTCTTGCCGGTTCCCGGAGGGCCCATCAGCAGGACGCCCTTCGGAATGCGTCCGCCGAGCTTCTGGAATTTCTGCGGTTCCTTGAGGAACTCGATGATCTCCTGCAGTTCTTCCTTCGCTTCGTCGACGCCGGCGACGTCCTTGAACGTCACTTTCTTCTGGGAGCTCGAGGAGAGCTTCGCCTTGCTCTTGCCGAACGACAGCGCCTTGTTGCCGCCACTCTGCATCTGGCGCATGAAGAAGATCCAGAACCCGATCATCAACAGCACCGGCGCCCACGAATAGAGAAGCGATGCCCACGGGCTGGCGGTCGGTTCCTTCGAATCGACCTGCACGCCGCGATCGATCAGCTTGTTGACGAGGCCTTCGTACTGGCTCGGCGCGTAGGTATGGAAGCGTTCGCCGACTTTCGTGAATCCGGTGATGTCCTGACCAGTGACCGTCACGCTCGCCACGCTGCCCGAGTCGGCCCACTGCAGGAACTCGCTGAACTTCACCAACCGATCGGCGTGCTGGAATTTGGTCGAGAAGTTCCAGATGAGCACGCCGATGACGACGAGCACCACCCAGAACAACAGACTCTTCAGGGTCGAGTTCAAGCAGAGCCTCCGAGCAGAACGGACCAATGCGGGCTTACGCCCGCGTAAGTTTCAAGATTAGCACGGCTTGCGCGGTGTCGGTCACGCGAAACGCCTCGTCAATTCCGTATCCTGCGACCCACACGATTCGATCATGGTGATCCACCACGATCGGTACCGCGTCGCGGGTATGGCGCGTCACTTTTCGGTCCACGAAGAAATCCTGCAGCTTCTTGTGGCCGTTCAGTCCGACCGGTCGAAATCTGTCGCCGGGACGACGATTTCGTACGCCCAAAATCTCACGACACAGGTCGCCACGAACGGCAGCGACCGGTCCGTTTCCCACGACTGCACTGCGGCTGGCGGGAAAGGAATCGGCACGCCCCAGGTCGGCCGAGACCACGCAGCCGATGCCGGGTAGGACGACTTCTCCTGGGATAGACAGCGGATACCGGAAAAGGTTCGCCGAGCTCGCCGCGTTCTCCACAGTTCCCCGTCCGCGTGTACTCCTTAAGACGAGCCGCGGACCGATTCGTTGCGCGCGCTGGCCGGGGAGATCGACGGAAGAATCGCGATCGCCTCGCGCGAGCTCGAGCGCCGCGGACGCGTGCTCGAACGTGATCGGCCGCCCTGCCGCAAGATCGTTCATCGCGCGCCAGAGAACCGTCCGTGCGACAAAGGGCGGCGCGGTTTGCAGCGGCTCCACCTGATACGCACGCCCGGAGTCCGGCTGCCCGCGAGGCGACGGCAGCGTTTCGACGAGGTCCGCCCGAGCGAGCGATTCGAGATCGTCGGCGGCCGCATCGAGCCACGTCCAGAGCTCGCGCGCAAGATCGGCCTCGCCGGCGAGGATGTCGACGATGTCGCGGTTGAGACCTTCGAGCAGCGGAATCACCTGCGTCCTCACGCGATTGCGCGGGATCGTCAGGTCGCGGTTGCTTTCGTCCTCGACGAATGCGGCGAACCGGTCGCCGTCCGCGCGCCGGACGGCGAGCCAGTCGCGCAGCTCCCGACGACGACAGCTCAACAGCGGCCGGACGATGGATCCGTTGCGCGGGTACATTCCGGCGAGACCGCGCGGGCCGGCGCCGCGGACGAGCCGCAGCAGGAAGGTTTCGGCCTGATCGTCGCGCGTGTGACCGACCGCCACGACGTCGGCGTTCAGCGACTTCCGCGCGCGATCGAACGACTCATACCGTGCGGCGTGCGCGGCAGCTTCAATCGATCGCCGTTCATGCCGCGCGCGTGCCCGAACGTCCGCGCGCTCGACGACGATCGGCCTGCGGAGCGCGTCGGCCAGCTCGCGGCAGAACCGTTCATCGTCGGCGGCCGCGACGCGCAGCTGATGATTCAGGTGCACGAAGCCGGTGAGTCGAAGCTCGCCCGTCGAGTCCAGCTCGTCGAGAATGTGCGCGAGTGCCACCGAATCCGATCCGCCGGATAGCGCCCCGACGACGCGCGTGTCGGACCGAATCAGATCGTGTCGGCGCACGAAATCGCGGACCTTGTCGATCATTTTGCCTGGCTGGATCGGCGGAAGGGGCTGGAACGGCTGGTCCTGCCGATCCGCCCAGAATCGTGGTGCCGGAGGGCGGACTCGAACCGCCGACCTAGCGCTTATGAGACGCTCGCTCTAACCGCCTGAGCTACTCCGGCTGAATGTTCGATCTTACTATGGGCTCCCCGCCTTCACCGCTGCCGCCAGCAGCGGAATCATGATTTCGTGATGGCCGATCAATGCGTATCCGCGGCCGCTCGCGGCGGTCGGACGGGCGACGACGTTGGTCTGCGGACGATAGTGCCTGACGAAATCGAGATTCACCGTCGTCAACCCGGCGAGCGCGATGCGGGCGTTGCGGGCGAGAGCGACGGCTTTCAGAAACACTTCCGGCAATACGACGGCGGATCCGCAGTTCAGGTACACGCCGCGCTCGAGGCGCGCGACGTTCGAAACGAAATATCGGAAGTCGCGCAGGCTGCCTTCGCCGAGCGCCGCGCCCGACGCGGCCGGGTGCATGTGAATGATGTCGGTGCCGATCGCGACGTGGACGGTGACGGGAATGTCGAGGCGCGCGGCGGCGGCCAGCACGCTCGCGCGCGCGAACTGCGGCTGCTTGTCGTGCACGTATCGCGAAACGGCTTGACCGATGCCGAGGCCCTTCGCGACGCCGTCGCAGATTGCCGCGTTGAGGAGGCGGCCCGTTTCATCCGCCATGCCGAAGCGTCCGGGTCCGAGCGCTTCGTCGACGTCTTCGGACGTCGCGCCGACCAGCGCGACCTCGAAGTCGTGAATGATCGCGGCGCCGTTGACCGCGATCGCCGACACGAACCCACGCTCCATCAGGTCGATGAGAACCGGACCGAGACCGGTCTTGATGACGTGCGCGCCGAGCCCCCACACGATGCCGCCGTCGGCCCGCTTCGCGTCGACGATCGCGTGGACGACGGCTTTGAAATCGGCGCCTGCGAGGATGTCGGGCAGCGAGTCGACGAACGCGCCGACAGCGGCGTGCGGATCGATTGGACGTCCGAAGTCGGTGGCGCGCGCCTTGCTCGCGCGCGACTTGAGCGGATACGTCTCCACGCCGGACAGATCGAATTCCCGGTACGGGAATCTCATAGGATCAGCATCGCGTCGCCGTAGCTGTAGAAGCGATAGCGTTCGGCGATTGCCGCATCATACGCGGTCCGGATGCGATCGCGGCCGGCGAACGCCGACACGAGCATCAGCAGCGACGACTTCGGCAGGTGAAAGTTCGTCAGCAGCCCGCCGATCGTTCGGAACTCGAATCCAGGATAGATGAAGAGGTCGGTCGCGCCGCTGCCGGCGGCGATGCGCCCGTCGCAGGCGCGCGCCACGGCTTCGAGCGTCCGCGTCGTCGTCGTGCCGACGGCGATGATCCGCCGGCGCTCGTCGAGGGCGCAGTTGATCATCCCCGCCGCCGCGGCGCTGATGTCGTACGACTCCGGCTCGAGCCGGTGATCCTCGACGCGGTCGACGCGGACCGGCTGAAACGTCCCGTAGCCGACATGAAGCGTGATCTCGGCGAGCTCGACGCCGCGGCTCCGGAGGCACGCAATCAGGTCGGGGGTGAAATGGAGTCCTGCGGTGGGCGCCGCCACCGACCCTCGGCTCCGCGCGAACATCGTCTGATACCGTTCGCGATCGGCGTCACGATCGCCGCGCTTGATGTACGGCGGCAGCGGCACGTGCCCAATCGCGTCGATCGCCGCCTCGAGCGCCGAGCCATCCTCGGTCCAGAGACGAACGACTCGGCGTCCGTAGAACTTTTGCTCGAGCACCTCGCCGTAGATCGTGTGAATTCCTTCAAACGCGACCCGCGCTCCCTGGTGCAATTTCTGCCCCGGATGCACCAAAGCTTCCCAGAGTTCGGAAAGCGCGTACCCAGAATTTCCGGCTCCCAGTCGTCTCACCAGGAGGCACTCCACGGCGCCGCCCGACGGCACGCGGTGTCCGAGCAGGCGCGCGGGAAACACGCGCGTGTCGTTGACGACGACGAGGTCGCCCGCGCGCAGGAGGTCGGGCAGCGCACTGACTGTGGAATGCGAGATGGATCCGGTGTCGCGGCGAAGGTGCAGCAGCCGCGCAGCCGCGCGATCGGCGGATGGTTCCTGTGCGATTAAGTCAGCGGGGAGATAGAAGTCGAACTCGCGGACGTCCATCCGTGAGTTCTCATGGTAGCCGGTCAGGCGACCAGCCGGACCTTACTGGAGCCAGTCCGGCGACCAGCCGGACCTTAGTGGACAACGACGCGAGGTCCCCAGACCGCCTTCGCGCGCCATTCGTCGGCGATGATGCTCCAGAGCGCCTGATCGAGATATTCGCCGTTCCGTAAGAACGATCGGCGCAGCACACCTTCCTGTACTGCGCCGATCTTGCGGAGGGCGCCGTTGCCACGGCCATTTTTCAGGGCCGCGCGGGCTTCGAGCCGATGAACACCAACCACGTCGAACGCGAATTCCGCGGTCATCCGCGCGCCTTCGACGAACATCCCGGTGCCCCAGTATTCCGACGACATTGCAAACCCCCACTCAGCAGTTGCAAATCCGGGCCCGAGGGACCCTACCTGAAACAAACCAGCCGCCGTATCCATCCCGCGCGGAACGATCACGAAGCAGATGTACTGTCCCGCCGCGCGCTGACGATGCGCCCACAGGATGAACCGTTCGAATCCTTCCACCGTCGTCGGCGGCGGCGAGATGAAGCGCGAGACCTCTTCGGTGGTCAGCGCGAAAAACAGCGACGCCGCGTCGCTGACGCGCATCTCGCGCAGCGTCATCGTCGATCCGGTGAGCACCGGCAGACCGTTGCGCCAGTCCGTCGGCTGCTTCGTCGTGTTCGTCTGCGACAGCGTCGACACGACCGTGTCGAGCTGCGGCTGATAGGGCATCTTCTCCATGTCTGTCTCGCCGCCGCCTAAAAAACGGATCCTGACGTGCTCAACGCGCCGGTGCCCCACACAACATTGGCATCCTCGGCGAACGACGTGCCCCACAGGATGTTCTGATCTTCAGTGGACGTGCCCCACAGGATGTTGCCGCCCGTCACGGTGCCCCAGAGGATGTTGTTGCCCTTGACCCTCGTCCCCCACACGACGTTCGCTTCGCTCAGCGTGGTCCACACGATGTTCTGCGCGTCCGCCGTGCCCCAGAGGATGTTTCCGTCCTCCGTCATCTGGCCGATCAGCCGGTCGCTCCAGACGACGTTCGTGCCCCACACGGCGTTGCTGCTCCACACGATGTTGTTCGCGCGAATCGTGGCGCTGGTGCCCCAGAGAATGTTCGGGTCTTCAGCCGTGCCCCAGAGGATGTTCGTCCCCCACAGGATGTTGTTCACGTAGAGCACGTCGCCGGTGACCACCGTGCTGTTCCACACGATGTTCTGACCCCAGAAGTACGTCTGGACTCCGATCGTCGACGAAGGCGTCACGCCCTTGGCAAGCCACCACTTTCCCTCGCGGACGTCGGTGTCGATCGCGCCGGCGATGACGATCGCGCCAGCCGCGTTGATTTCGCCGGCGCCCTGCGTCAGGTAGTCGAAGCCGGCAATCGGGATCGCGCTGAACTGCAGGATGCCTTTCGCGAGGTTCGCCGTCAGCGGCTTCTTCGAGTGCAGGCCCGACTGGTTGTGCGCCTGCAGCATGAGCGCGACGACGCCGCTCGTCACGCCGGTGGCCATGCTCGATCCGCTCATGGCGAGGAGCGACTGGCCGCTCTTTGCACTGACCTGGCTCGTCTTGAGCAAGTTGTACAGATACGACGAGACGCTTGCCGCGGACGTGAGGTTGTGGCCGGGCGCGACGACGTCCGGTTTGGCGAACGCGTCGAACCACGCCGGCCCGCGCGAGCTGTACGGCGCGACCACGTCGTCGTCGCGCGTCGTCGTGTTCCGGGTCATCGCCGCGCCGACCGTTATCGCGGACGGCGCGTTGCCGGGCGACGTGATACCGGTGTAGCCGGGATCGCCCGTCTTCTGGTTCTGACCGAAGTTGCCGGCCGATGCGACGACGATCAATCCCGCAGCCGTCGCTTTCTCGACCGCCTGCACCAGCGGATCCTGCTGCGCCGGCGCATAGATGGGATGACCGAGCGACAGGTTCACGATCTGGACGTTCAGCTTGTCCTTGTTCGCGATGATGTACTCGATCGCCTTGATGACGTCGCTCGTCTTCCCCTGACCGACGCGGTCGAGCACTTTGAAGCCGACGAGACGCACGTCGGGCGCAACCCCCTGATATTCGTAGTTCGACAGCTTGCCGCTGCTGCCGATAAGGCCTGCGATGTGCGTGCCGTGACCATAGTCGTCGTACGGCGCCGTCGGCACGCCGCCCTGCGTGAAGTCGTAGAAGCCGGTGATTCGTCCCGCAAAGTCGTCGCTCGGCGCGATGCCCGAGTCGACGATCGCAACGGCGATTCCAGCGGCGCCCGTCGGCGTCCCCGTCGTGGCGACGTGCGGGAGCCCCAACGTGTCGCGCAGAGTGCTCGCCGACGTCTGAAGGAGCTTCGACGCCTGGCCGTCGACCTGATTGATCTGCGTGAACGTCTTGCTTGGATCGACGCCGAGCGTCGTCGACGTGACCGGTCCGTCGGACGCGATCGTTTTGATCCAGGGCTGCTTGGACAGTTCGACGATGTCTTCGCTGTGAATGTCGACGGCGACCGCGTCGATGATGGGATGTTCGGCCCTGATTCGATCGCCGTGCCGCTGGAGCGCGGCGCGCAGGGTCGGGCGATATCCGGTTTCGACGGTAATGATGACGGACTGCGTCGGAGCGCCTGCGCCGAGAGTCTCGCGCACGCGGCGATCGATCTTTGGATCGCGTCCCTGCGCGAATGCCGGGATCGCGAACAGCAGCGTGAGGAGGGCGCCGAAGGCAGCCAGTGGGAGTCTGCGAGAGGACATAGCGATGCCTTCCACAGCAAGGCGACGGCCAAAGCTCAGCTGGGAAAGGTATGGGCACGCAAGTTGTTGATATTTAGCGACTTGCATGTAAACACAGGACTATAACGTACTTTACATGACTGTAATAAGATGATTTGGAACGTGACACAACATTTTGTGAAATCGCGCGAAATCGACCAAAAATGGAATGAAATCACCAGATCGTAATTTCTGTTCAATTACTAAACATATGTCGCTCAATCGCACATAGAGTTCTTCTCGTATTCTCGAGCGTTGTGGTGATGGTCTTGCACCCGCCCGGGCTCGATGTTCGACGTCGTCGTCATCGGCGGCGGTCCGGCAGGCCTGAGCGCGGCGCTGATGCTGGGTCGCTGCCGCCGCCGCGTGCTGCTGTGCGATCTCGGCGAGCCACGCAATCGCCGCTCGCGGGCGCTGCACGGCTTCCTCACGCGCGACGGGATCGCTCCCCGCGAGTTGAACGATCTCGGACGCCGTGAGCTCGCCGCCTACGGCGTCGAATTCAGATGTGTCGGCGTGACCGACGCTCGTCCGATTGGAAACAGCTACCGCGTCATGCTCGCCACTGGAGGCGAGGAAGATGCGCGTTATCTGTTGATCGCCACGGGCGTCGTCGACGATCTGCCGGGCGTCTCCGGCTTCGACGCCTGCTACGGCCGGACGGTGTTTCACTGCCCGTACTGCGATGGATGGGAGTGGCGCGACCGGCGGCTCGCCGCGTTCGGCGCCGGCGCAGAAGCGGTCGCGCTCGCGCTCGGACTGAAGACCTGGAGCGCCGACGTCGTCGTGCTCACCAACGGAGCGCCGCTCGACCGCCGCCTTCGCACGCGTCTCTCGCGCAATCAGATCGACCTGCGCATCGAGCGAACCGAGCGCCTCGATCACGACGATGGAGAACTGCATGCGATCGTGTTCGAGGATGGAACGACCCTGGAGCGCGACGCGCTGTTCTTCGAGACAGGACAGCATCCGCAGTCGCAACTGGCCGTGCGGCTCGGGTGCGAGCTCACCGGACGCGGCACGGTGAAGACCGGATCGCTGTCCGACACGAACGTCCGCCGCCTGTTCGTCGCGGGCGATGCGTCGCGCGACGCGCAGTTCGCCGTCGTGGCTGCCTCGGAGGGCGTGAAGGCGGCGGTCGCCATCAACAAGGCGCTCCAGGCCGAGGAGCTGGCGAGATGAAGCTCGTCACCAACCAGCCGGCGCCCAATGCTCAGCGCGCGCCATCCGATCAACCGGCGCCGGCGGCCGTGACGCGGCCCATCGACATCCGAAGCGCCGCGCTCACGCTCCTGGCGGGCCTCGCCGTCGTGCTGATGCTGCAGTACGCGCAGGCGATGATCATCCCGATCGTGCTCGGCGTGTTGATCAGCTACGCGCTCGATCCCGTGGTTTCTGCGTTCGCGAGGTGGCGTGTGCCGCGGCCGATTGGCGCGGCAATCGTGCTGGTCGCGGTCACCGCCGCCGGAGGACGATTGATCTACGGTCTGCGCGCCGAGGGCGCCGCGATCGTGCAGCAGCTGCCCGACGCGGCGCGGCGCGTGCGGAAGGTGTTCGAGAGCGATCGACCGGCGACGGCAAACGCGATTCAGCAGGTGCAGAAAGCGGCCAACGAGCTCGAGAAAGCGGCCGACGCCGCCGCGGCGCCGGCGCCGCCCGGCTCCGGCGTCACGCGCGTGCAGGTCGAATCGCCTCCGTTCAATGTGTCCGACTACTTCCTGTGGGGATCGATCGGCATCGCGACGGCCGTCGGACAGCTCGTGCTGATTCTGTTTCTCGTGTACTTCCTGCTCGCGTCGGGCGATTTGTACCGGCGCAAGCTGGTGAAGATCGCTGGACCGTCGCTGACCGAGAAGAAGATCACGCTGCAGATTCTCTCGGAGATCGATCGGCAGATCGAAAGATTCCTTCTCGTCCAGGTATTCACGAGCGTCATCGTCGCCGTGGCGACGTGGCTGGCGTTCCGCTGGCTCGGCGTTCAGCAGCCGGCCGTATGGGGCATCGTCGCCGGCGTCTTCAACTCGATTCCGTACTTTGGTCCGGTGCTCGTGAGCGGCGGCACGGCCGCCGTCGCCTTTCTGCAGTTCGGGAACGTTCGGATGGCGCTGATCGTCTCGGGCGTCGCGCTCGCCATCACGAGCCTCGAAGGGCTGCTGCTCACGCCCTGGCTGACGAGCCGCGCCGCGCGGATGAACGCCGTTGCGGTGTTCATCGGACTGCTCTTCTGGGGCTGGGTGTGGAACGTGTGGGGGATGCTGCTCGCCGTGCCGATGCTGATGGTGATCAAATCCATCTGCGATCACGTGGAGGATTTCCACGGCGTCGGCGAGCTGCTCGGCGAGTAGTCGGGACCGGTCTCGAGACCGGTCCACAGTCCCGTTCTACACAAATTTCCGCAGATCGAAGCGGCCGCGCGCCTGCAGCAGCGGCTTCCATAAATCTCCCAGCCGCTTGACGCGCGCGGGAACGTTCCTGATCGTGAAATCCTCCAGCCGGACCCCGCGTTCGACTTCCTCCCACGTTATCGGCGTCGACACCGTCGCCTCGGGCCGCGGGCGCGGCGAGTACACGGACGCGAGGGTGCTGCCCCAGCGGTTCTGGTTGTAGTCGACGAGCACCCGGCCGTGCGGACGCTTTGCGACCCGATACTCGGCGGTCATGAGCGCCGGATGACGCGCGGCGAGCTCCTGGGCCAGCGCCTTCGCGAACAGCCACACCTGCTTCTGCTCCGGGCCGCGCACGATCGGCACGTAGACGTGCATCCCCTTCGATCCGGTCGTCTTCGCGAGCGGCCGCATCTTCAGCAATTCGAGCGCCTCGCGCACGATCAACGCGCTCTCGATGACGCGCGGGAACGTCGCGCCGGCGCCGGGATCGAGATCGAAGTGCAGATAGTCCGGTCGATCCACGTCGTCACACGTGGCGTACCACTGATTCAGATCGATGCAGCCGAGATTGATGACCCACAGGAGTGCGGCTTCGTCCTGGATCATTGGAAAGTCGATCACGTTCCCGCTGCCGTGATCGATCCGGCAGATCTCGATCCACGGAGGGCGTGGCGTCGGAGCGCGCTTCATGAAGAAGAACGCGCCGGCGGCGCCGTGCGGATACCGCTTCATCACCATCGCGCGGTTGCGGATGTGCGGCAGGAGCGCGCCGGCGACGTCGGCGTAGTACTGGAGAAGATCGCCTTTCGTGATACGGAGATCGGGCCAGAAAATCTTTCTCAGGTTGGTGAGGCGAACTTCCCTGCCCTTGACGATCAGGACGACGTTGTCCTGATCGCGCGCGATCTTCATTGGGGCGGGCCTTTCCGCCTTCGCCGAAGGCTTCGCCGGACCGCCATGGCTTTGGCGACGGCGGTCAGGCCCGCCATCGCGGGGCTGACAGCCCCGCGCCACCTCGCAACGGTGGGAGTTTGGGTGGACGGGCGCCGTGAAGCACCGCGCCGATGACCGGTACGTACGGCAGCTCCACACCCTCGCGCGCCTGTCGCAGGAGCAGTCCGCCGCGGGACATGTCTCCCCGGCCGACGAAGTCGATCGGGAACTTCAGCCGCTCGCCGAAGATCGCCGTCAGCACGTCGACGTACTTCGGCGACGCCACGCTGCCGAGCAGCACCACGTCACAGTCGGGGCCGATCTCGTCGAGCAGGGCGCGCGCGCTCTTCTCGAGCGGCCGTCGGTAATCGGCGTTGTGGTGATGAATGTCGCCATCGGCAAAGGTGCGAAGCGCCTTGTGGGTGATGTAGGTGTCGGGCCTGCGCAGCCCCGCGTTCGGCGTGATGACGTGAACGCCGTCGAAGCCGGCAAAGCGCACCGCGTACGTCAGCTTGCCGCGGAAGTAAAGTCCGCTGACGAACGCGAACACGTCGCCCAGCATGGCGCCGCGCCGCGAGCGCAGCTCCACCGCCAGCGAGAATTGCGCCTTCGGAGAAAGAATCTGCTTCGCTCTCGTGCCGTTGCAGTTAGCCGGCGAGAGCAGGAAGATGCGCGGCGGCGACATTCAGCAACCAGTACAACACGGCGGGCGCCGCGAGCGCCAGCTCGACGACCGCCGGCCGTCGTGATCAGAAACCCCAACGGAGCAGAACGGCGCCGACTGTGAACCCCGCGCCGACCGATGCGAGCAGCACGAGGTCGCCCTTCTTCAATCGCCCCGCGCACAGCGCATCGTCGAGCGCCAGCGGGATCGTCGCAGCCGTCGTGTTGCCGAACCGATCGATGTTGATGATGACTTTGGTTTCGTCGAGTCCCAGCTTCTCGGCCGCCGACTCGATGATGCGCCGGTTCGCCTGATGCGAGACGAAGAGATCGACGTCCGATGGCTGCAGGTCGTTGCGCTCGAGGAGGCGGCGCGAAATCTCTTCGGTCTTGCGGACGGCGAACTTGAACACCGCCGCGCCGTCCTGTTTCACGTAATGCATCCGCCGATCGACCGTTTCGTGCGAAGCGGGTTGCAGGCTGCCGCCCGCCGGCATGCACAGCGAGGCGCCGCCCGAGCCGTCGATCTCGTGCTCGAAGTCGAGGATGGCGCCGTCCTTCGCACCGTCGGCCGCCGCCGATACGACGACCGCGCCGGCGCCGTCGCCGAACAGCACGCACGTCGCCCGATCGGTGTAGTCGATGATGCTCGACATCACGTCGGCGCCGACGACCAGCGCATGGTCGTGCGCGCCGGTGGCGACGAGCTGGCTGCCGGTGGTGAGCGCGTAGGTGAAGGCCGAACAGGCGGCGCTCAGGTCGAAACCCCACGCGTGATGCGCGCCGATCTTGTTCTGCAGCAGGCACGCGGTGCTCGGAAACATCATGTCGGGCGTCACCGTCCCGACGACGATGACACCCACCTCGTCGGCGGTGATTCCCGCCTTGCCGAGGGCCCTCATCGCGGCTTCCTTTGCCAAATCCGACGACCCGACGCCCGGGTCGGCGATGTGCCGCTCGCGGATGCCGACGCGGCGCAGGATCCACTCGTCATCGGTGTCGACCATTTTCTCGAGATCGGCGTTGGTCAGCAGGCGCGGCGGCACGTAGGTCGCCAGCGACGTGATCATCGTCGGCCGGCCGCCCGCGCGCGGGGTTCGTCGCACTACCAAAGTCGTGAGTCCCTTCTCTCGTCGGCGGGCGCGGTGAGCCCGAAATAGCCGTAGGCGCGCGGCGTCGCGACGCGGCCGCGCGGCGTCCGATCCAGAAAGCCGATCTGGATGAGGAACGGCTCGTAGATGTCTTCGATCGCGTCCTTCTCTTCACTGATCGCCGCGGCGATCGTATTCAAGCCGACAGGACCGCCGGAGAACTTGTCGATGATCGTCCGCAGCAGCTTGCGATCGATCTCGTCGAACCCGTGCTCGTCGACCTCGAGGAGCTTCAGCGCCGCATGCGCCACGTCGAGCGTGATCGTGCCGTCGGCGCGCACCTGTGCGTAGTCGCGGACCCTGCGCAGCAGCCGGTTCGCGATGCGCGGCGTGCCGCGGGCGCGGCGCGCGATCTCGGCGGCCGCGGCCGCGTCGATCGGAACCGCGAGAATCCTGGCCGAGCGGCGCACGATCTCTTCGAGATCGACCGCTGTGTAGAACTCCAGCCGATGCGAGATGCCGAAGCGCGATCGCAGCGGGGAGGTCAGCAGTCCGGTGCGCGTCGTCGCGCCGATGAGCGTGAAGCGCTCGAGCCGCATCTTCACCGTCCGCGCGCTCGGCCCCTGGCCGATGATGATGTCGACTTCGTAATCCTCGAGCGCCGGATACAGGATCTCCTCGACCGCCGGCGACATGCGGTGGATCTCGTCGATGAACAGCACTTCGCGCGCCGCGAGGTTCGTGACGATGCCGACGAGATCGCCGGGCTTCTCGATCGCGGGGCCCGAGGTCGCGCGCACCTGCACGCCGAGCTCGTTCGCGATCACGTAGGCGAGCGTCGTCTTGCCGAGGCCCGGCGGTCCGTGCAGCAGCACGTGGTCGAGCGGTTCGCCGCGATGTGTCGCGGCGGCGATCGCCACCTGGAGGTTCTCGCGGATCCGGTCCTGGCCGATGTACTCGTCGAGCCGGCGCGGACGAAGCCCCGCTTCGTACTGCGCGTCTTCGTCGACGCGCGCGGCGGTGACGATGCGATCGTTGGTCATTCTCTTTATGCTCGGACCCGCTCGGCTGAAAGCCTCGCGCTACGGTGACGCCGTACCGACCGCTACGATGACGCTGTCGCGCGAGCCTTTCAGGCGAGCGACTCCCGCGCATCATTTCGCCAGCTCTCGTAAGGCCTGCTTCAACGTGCGTTCGAAGCTGCCCTCGGGGATCATCGTGATGGCCGATGCGACCGCTTTTTCGGCGAGCGGCCGATGATACCCCAGGTTCAAGAGCGCGGAGAGCAGATCGTCGCGCAACTCGGGCGCGCCGGATGGTGAATCGCCGCCCGACGCGACCGCCGCGACCTGAGGACGCGGCAACCGATCCTTCAACTCGAGCACGATCCGCTCGGACGTTTTCTTTCCAACGCCGGGAATCGCCGTCAGGCGCGCGATGTCGCCGCGCTCGATCGCGCGAATCAGCTCGACCGGTTCGATGCCCGACAACACCGCGAGCGCGACCCGCGGTCCGATGCCGCTGACGCCGATCAGCCGCTCGAACAGCTGCTGTTCGACGAGCGTTGCGAATCCATAAAGCGCGAGCGCGTCCTCGCGCACGTGCGTGTGCGTCCGCAGCGTCATCTCGGTTCCCGCGTCGCCGAGCACGTAGAAGGTCGAGAGCGGCACGAAGACGTCGTAGCCGACGCCGTTGACGTCGACGATCACGCGGTTCGGATGTTTTTCGAGAATGCGTCCGCGGATCTGCGCGATCACGACCGTGCGGGGCGGTAGTGGCGTCCGCCCGTAGGCGGACGACGCTCAGGATCGCCGTCGCAAGTATCCGGCCGACGCCGCCCCTCGACAGAACTCGGGGCGGCACCCACCCCGCGCCGTTGCGAATGCGCGTGGCAGATGGCGACGGCCAGCGCGTCGGCCGCATCGTGCGGCGCCGGCGCCGAGGTGAGGCCGAGGAGCAGCTTCACCATCTGCTGCACCTGCGGCTTCTCGGCGCGGCCGTAGCCGACGACGGCGCGCTTGATTTCCGCCGGCGTGTATTCGACCACAGGAACGGCGGCTTCCACGGCGGCGAGCATCGCGACACCGCGCGCGTGACCGAGCGTCAGCGCGCTGCGCACGTTCATCGCGTGGAAGAGGCTCTCGATCGCCACGCAGTCGGGATGACAGTCTCTGATGAGCTCCGTGAGACGGCTGTGGATTCGGAGCAGCTTGTCGGGAAAGGTGGAAAGGGGCGGCGCGCTGATGGCGCCGCACGTGACGATGCAGTGGCGCGAGCCGTCGGTCTCCACGCAGCCGTAGCCGGTGCGGTCGGAGCCGGGATCGATGCCGAAGATTCTCACGCGAGCGAGGCCTCGATCTCCTTTTCGGAAATGTCGAAGTTCGACGACACGTTCTGCACGTCGTCGTGATCCTCGAGCGCTTCCATCAGCTTCAGCATCTGTTGTGCGGGCTTGCCCTCGAGCTTCACGTAGTTCTGCGGAATCATCGAGACCTTCGCCGTCGCCGGCTCGATGCCGAGCCGCTTCACCGCCTCGTTCACCGCCGGAAACGCGTCGGGCGTCGTGAAGACCTCCCAGTTGTCCTCGTCGTCCTGGAGATCGTCGGCGCCGGCATCGAGCACCGCCGACATCAGCTTCTCCTCGTCGGCTTTGATCTTCTCGATGACGATGTAGCCCTTCTTGTGGAACATCCAGGAGACGGCGTTGGTCGCCGCGAGGTTGCCGCCGTGCTTTTCGAGGATATGACGGATTTCTCCAACCGCGCGGTTCTTGTTGTCGGTCAGCGCGTCGATGATGAGCGCCGCGCCGCCAGGCCCGTAGGCTTCGTACTGGACTTCTTCGAACGAAACGCCCGGCTCCTGTCCCGTACCGCGGCGAATCGCGCGCTCGATGTTCTCCCGCGGCATGTTGTTCGCCTTCGCCTCGGCGATGATCGTCCGGAGCCGCGGGTTCATGTCGGGATCGCCGCCGCCGGCGCGCGCGGCGACGGACAATTCCTTGATGAGGCGCGTGAAGATCTTGCCGCGCTTCGCGTCGGCCGCGCCCTTCTTGTGCTTGATCGAATGCCACTTGGAATGGCCGGACATGTTCAGAGCTCCACAGAAATCGGCGAAAACGTGGGCGAAATTCTACCCTTTTTTCAGCGTCCCTTCCAGACTGCGGGCCGCTTCGTCAGAAAGGCATCCATTCCTTCGGCCGCGTCTTCGAGCGCGACGTTCCGTACCATCGTCTCGCCGGCGGTCGTGTATGCGTGCTCGAGCGCCCGTTCGATCTGATCGTAGAACGCCCGCTTGCCGAGCCGGATGGCCGCCGCACTGCGCGACACGATCTGATCGGTGAATCGACGGACTTCGGCGTCGAGCGCATCGGCCGTGACGACGCGATTGACGAGGCCCCATGCCAGCGCGGTTCGTGCGTCGATCGTATCGCCCGTCAGCAGCATCTCCATCGCGCGCTTGCGCCCCACGTTCCGCGCGACGCCGACCGCCGGCGTCGAGCAGAAGACGCCGATGTTGACGCCGGGCAGCGCAAACGTCGCCGTGTCGACCGCCACTGCGAGATCGCACATCGACACGAGCTGGCAGCCGGCGGCGGTCGCGATGCCATGGACGCGCGCGACGACCGGCTGCGGCAACCGCGTCAGGCTCATCATCATGTCGCCGCAGCGATCGAACAGCTCGCGCTGCCAGGCGGTGTCGGACGCGTGCGCGCGCATCTCCTTCAGATCGTGGCCGGCGCAGAAGCCTTTGCCTTCGGCGGCGAGGACGACCGCGCGCACCGACGCGTCGGTCCGGGCGGCGTCGATCTCGGCCTGCAGCGCCTGAATCATCGAGAGGGACAGGGGGTTGAACCGTTCGCCGCGGTTCAAGGTCAGCGTCAGCACGCCGCCGTCGCGCGTGCCGAGCACCAGCGGCCGATCGTCGAGCGGAGCACGTGCGGGCGCAGCCATGGGCGTTCTCCTGCCGGAACACGCGGACGCGGATTATCTTACCGCCGCCGCGTCGCCAGGATGATCCAGACGTCGGCGCCGGCATCCCACGGCTGTCCCCGGTAATCGCCCAGAATCCGCTCGACGACGAAGCCGGCGCGTTCGAGCCGCGCGGTCATCTGCGGCACGGTCAGCGTACGGAACGTCAGCTCGAAGCGATGTTCCGTCGTCGCTCCCTTGCGACGCTCGAGGTACCGCTGCGCGAAGGTCGTCAGGCGACGGCGGCGATCCTGGCGGACCGATTCGATGAGCGTCAGATGGCGGCCGCCGGCGCGGCCGCGCAGCTGCACGCGGTTCTCGTACTCGCGCCACTTCGGCACGTCGGGCACGAGATCGATGCCGAACGTGCCGCCGCGATCGATGACCCGACCGACCGAGTCGAGCGTGGCGGCGAGATCCGCCTCACGTACGAGCGACTGGAGAACCCCGTACGGCGCAATCACCATCGCGAAGGTGCGGTCCGCGAAGGGAAGAGAACGGATGTCGCCGCGAACGACCGCGATTCGGCATTCGGGATTCGGGATTCGTCGGAGCGGCACTCGCCCGAGCGGGATCCGCCGAAGCATCTCGGCCGATCGATCGATGCCGACGAGATCGACGCCGGCCTTGACGAGCGGCTTCGAAACGCGCCCGGTTCCGCATCCGAGTTCCAGAACCGGGCCGCGCACCGTCAGCGCAAGACGGCGCCAGAACGGCACGTCGCGGCGGCCGAGCGTCTGCGCATTTTCCCAGTCATAGAACGGCGCGTACTCGTCCCAGCCCTGCCAGCCGTCGGGATTCGGACTTCGGGATCTGTGATTCGTCGGCAGAACGCGACTCCGTCGATGCGCGGAGGATCAGATCTAGTCAGAGACCGCGAGCTCGCCCGGGACGATTGGCCGCGTCCGTGGGAGGCGGCCGAGGCGCGCGAGGTTGCCCACGAGGGCGAGGATCGCCAGAAACACCGCGAGCTTGAATACGTCGCCCGTCCGCGTCTGCGGCAGCACTTTCCACATCACCCACAGCGCCGGCTGCGCCCAGCACACGGCCCACACGGTTCCGTAGAAGTACCGCCGCTCGTGACCCTCGCCTTTCGTCGACGGCTTCACGCGCGGCAGGCGGCCGAGCGCGCCGAGAACCCAGACCGTCGCAGCGATCGGAAAGTATGCGTAGCGATAGATCTGTTTCAGATACCACTGCCCGCTCGCGATCGCGACGACGAGGCCGGCGATGTTCAGCACGGCAAAGGCGACCGCTTCGCTCCACGCGAACGTGTAGCAAATCCGGCGATACGGCGGATTCGGGCGATCTTCGGTGAAGCGGATGATGTACGGCTTCGGCTCGACGCCCGGCAGCCGGCCGCGCAGGCCGGCGATGCCGGTACCGACGAGCACGCCGCCGAGCCAGATCGCCATGCGCCAGTCGAAGCCGCGATCGAAGAGATCGACGGTGAGCGGACCCGGCGCGATGAAGAACACGAAGATCCAGATCGGCCAGTGGTTGAATCGATAATAGAGTTTGTTGCGCTCGCGGATCTTTCGCTGCGACGCGTACTCGACGGGAATAGCCATCCTTTAACCGTGCGGGGGCCCACCTTTTTCAATCGCGGCGGGGACCCCACCCCCGCCGCTGTTGCTCGGCGCATGCGCGCCTCGCAACGGCTCAAGGCTGCCACGCGCTGACGCTCTCGTGCCGTAGCACCGTTTTCTTTTTCGGCATCGATTTCTTGTGGCCAGCTCGTGGACGACTCGTCGCGCGGGCGCGCGAAGTATAACTCGTGGCCGGGATCTGCGGCGTCGCGCCCCACATGCCGCGCCGGAACGATTGAGCTTCCGATTCGGCGCGCTTCAGCTCGTCGAGACGCGACAACGGCACGCGCGCCGATACGCGCGCCAGCCCCTCGCGCACCATCGCGGCGTTCACGAAGACGCCGTCCTCGCGCACCACGTACGCCAGCTGCCGGTTGTAGGCGTCGCGCCGCTGGCCTTCCTGCTCGAGCCGCACCCATCGGTGCAGGACGAGCGCGGCCAGCCGATCGCGCGCCTCACGACCGAACGGCGCCGGCGTGTCGTACCCGCGCCCGATCTCCGGCGCGTCGATGCCGAGGAGACGCACGCGGCCGTACGTCGCCACGTCGATCGTGTCGCCGTCGAACACCGACCGGACGACTACTGACTCGGATCTCGTGACGCGCGTGGTCGGCGCCGCGAGTTGAAAAAGTGCAACGCCGGCCGCGAGTACGCTGGGCAGAATCTGCATTCGCACCTCCGTCTGTCATCGAGTTACAGAGAGTGCGACCGACGTCTGCAATGTTTTGACCGACCTTCGTGGGGCTGTCGGACGAACACACGAAAACTGGCCAGGATGCCTCTAGCCGGTGAACTTGTACCCCAGGCCGTGGATGGTGAGGATGTATTCAGGCACCTTTGGGTTGGCCTCGATCTTCTGTCGCAGGCCCGCGACGTGGACGTCGACGGTCCGTGTCAGCGGCATCTCGTCGTAGCCCCACACTTCCGTCAACAGCTCGTCGCGCGACAGCGTCGCGCCGCGATGTTCGATGAAATGCCGCAGCAGCTTGAGCTCGCGTGCGGACAGATCGACCGCCGCAGCTCGCGGCAGACGTCGAAGCCGTTCATCCGCGGCAGCATCACGTCGAGCACGACGAGGTCGTATCCGCCGCGCGCCGCCCGCTCGAAACCGCTTTGACCGTCGCTCGCGGTCTCGACGGCGTAGCCCTCGCTCGCGAGCCGATCGCTGAGCGTCAGCCGCAGACCGGCCTCGTCCTCGACGAGCAGAAGCTTCGGCATCATCAGTGGGCCACGTCGAGCAGGACGTCGACCGTCGTTCCTTCGCCCGGCCGGCTCGCGATCAGCAGCTCGCCGCCGTGATCGTCGACGACGCTGCGGACGACGCTGAGGCCGATGCCGGTGCCGCGGATCTGCGCGTCGACGGCGCGGCGCCCGCGATAGAACGGTTTGACCACGTGCGGCAGATCGGCGGCATCGATGCCGAGTCCCCGATCGACGACGCGGATCCGGGCGCGACCGTTCTCACTGCCGACCGAAACGTCGACGACCGATCCGCCGGGGCTGTACTTGACCGCGTTGCCGACGATGTTCTCGACCGCCGACCGCAGCGCGTCGGCGTCGCCGACGACCGGCGGCACGGCGCCGTGCTGGCGCATGTTGACGGTGATGCCGCGCTCGCGCGCATCGGCGCCCGTCGCGGTGACGACGTCGGCGACGAGCGCGCGGATGTCGACCGGCGCACGCGGCTGCGCGCGCGCGCCCGACGCGATACCGGCGAATTGCATGACGCGCTCGACCATGTCGGTCAGTCGCCGTCCTTCGGCCCGAATCAGCGCGCCGTACCGCTTCACCTGCTCGCCGTCTTCGACGACGCCGTCGGCGAGGTTTTCGCCGGCCGAGCGAATGACGGCGAGCGGCGTCCGCAGCTCGTGCGATACCGCGGCGACGAACTCCATCTGCTGCCGCGCGAGCCGCTGCTGCCGCTGCGCCGAGACGATGACGAGGACGAAGCTCGCGCCGAGCAGTCCGAGCACGCCGAGGCCGATCGCGAGATTGCGACGCCGCGACCGCGCCACGATCGCGTCGAGCGATCCGCTGCGGTAGCGCGCGCGCAGCTGCCACGCGCCCTGGCTGTCGCCGGCCGCCATGAGAATGCGTTTGGCGTCGACGCCGTTCGCGCGGCGCACGATCGTGATCGCCATCCGTTCGTGCAGCGCCGCGGCCCCTCTCCCGGGCCCCGGCGCGGCGAGCCGGTTCAGCTCGTTCAGCCGCACATCGAACAGGCCGGTCGTGACGTCGGCGCTGCGAGCGTCGACGACTGCCGGCGCGCCAGGCGCGCCCGGCGCGTTCCCACCCGACGCGAACACGATCTCGGCGGGATCATCGCGTCGCACGATGCTCACGACGTACTCCGACGAGCGCGCGTCGCCGAAATATCTCGCCACGAGAGGCTCGACGAGCTGCGTGCGGAGCGCGTCGCGGTCGAGCACGATGACGATCGCACGCGAGATCGCCGAAGGGTCGGTGATGATCGTGAACCGATGGCCGTCCTGAATCCGCGTGACGCGGGGAGCAGGAACCACGAGCGCCGGCACCCGCGCATCGATCGCCTCGAACACCTCCGTCCCGGGCGACGCCGTTCGGAGGTTTGCGGGCCGCTCGGATGCGACGAGCGTGCGGTGCTCGGCGTCGAGGCGCTGCGTGTGCCCGGGGCCGTCCCCGGCGCCATCGAACAGATAGATCGCCTTCACGATGGCAGGCGCCGACGTCGACGCCTGCCAGCGCGCGAACGCGTCGGCGATCGCTCCCGCGGCATCCGCGTCCAGCCGGTCGGCATCGACGTGGAAGGCGACGTAGGTCCGCGTCAGCTCCGCGTCGAACGACTCGGCGAAATCGGAGGCGCGCGCGCGGAGGCTCGTGCGCATCCGCTCGCGCTCCGCTTCGCTCACGTCGCCGAGCCAGCGGTACTGAAGCGTCGCCAGCGTCGCGAGGAGGGCGAGGAGCACGGCGGCCGTCACGATCGGCCAGGAAATTCGTCGCACGAACTTCACTGTACGCGAAAACATCCGCGAACCGCGGCGGTTTACAACTCTTACAAAACGATTGCTCAGAGATAACAACTCGCGCCGCGCATCGTCGTCATACTCGTTGACGCACGACGCTCGGCAACACGAGACGCTCGGCTGAAAGCCTCGCGCTACCGCGCGGTGTAATGCGAGCCTTTCAGGCGAGCGTAACAAAACGAGGAGATCGCATGCAGCGCCTGATCGTTTCCATCCTCTCGCTCGCGCTGACGTTCGCGAGCTTCATCGCGCGCGCCTCGGGCGACGCGCGGACGACCGAGCTGCTCGCGCAGGCGCGCGCCGCGCTCGGCGGCGAGCCGAGGCTCGCGAAAGTCCAGGGTCTTTCGGCGGCAGGCACATTTCAACGGCAGGCGGGCGAGCGCCAGCTTCAGGGCGAGCTGACCGTCGACGTGCAGCTGCCCGACAAGATGGTCCGCACCGAGAGCATGAACCCGATTGGCGGCGCGACGATCGTCGTGCTGGAGGGCGTCAACGGCGATCAGGTGCTGCGCGACACGCGCACCATCAACGGCGGCCCGAACATGATGATTCGCATGGCGCCGCGCGGCGGCGCGGATGCCGAGGCGCAGGCGCTGCGCAATCAGCGCGCCGAGCTCGCTCGCTTCGCAATCGCGATGCTGCTGACGTCGCCGCCGTCGATGCCGCTCGAGTACGCATATGCCGGCGAGGCCGAATCCGACGAAGGCCAAGCCGACGTCGTCGACGCGAAAGGACCCGGCAGCTTCGCCGTGAAGCTGTTCCTCGACAAGAAGTCGCATCGTCCGCTGATGCTGCAGTACCGGGGCGCGGCGCCGCGTCTCGTCATGCAGACGCAGCAGGTCCAGCGCGGCGCCGTCCATGGCGCGCAGCCGGGATCGGAACAGCCGGCGCCGCAGTTGCCGTTCGATGCTCCACAGATCGTCGACATCACGATGTTCCTCGACGACTACCGCTCCGTCGATGGTGTCCTGCTGCCGCACCACCTCTCGCGGTCCATCGACGGCAGGCCGAACGAAGAATGGACGTTCAAGACGATCAAGCTGAATCCGGCGTTCAGAGCCGACACGTTCTCGGGGAATAGGGCAGGAGGGCCGGGATGGGCAGGACAGGCGGGACGGGCGGGATCTTCTTCTTTCTTCTTCGTGTCTTCGTGTCTTCGTGGTTCTTGACATCAACAGTTGCATCGGGTCAGTCGCTCGGCACGCTGCGCGTGACGGTCCTCGACCCGAGCGGCGCGGTCATCGTCGGCGCGCACGTGACCGTAGCGGACGTGACGAGCGATACCGGCGGCCGCGGCGAGGCGGCGTTCGGACCGCTCGATCCGGGCCGCTACACAGTTCGCGTCGAATCGGCGGGGTTCGAGACGGCCACAGTCAGAGACGTCCGCGTGCGCGGCGGCGACAACCGCCGCGAGGTGAAGCTTGCAATCGCGAAGCTTGCGGAGACGGTGCAGGTCGGCCGCGACGCGCGCGCGGGCGCCAGCGACCCGCGCGGTGACGCGTTTGCGACGGTGCTCGGCCAGGCCGAGATCGACGAGCTGCCCGACGATCCCGACGAGATGGAGCAGGTGCTGCGCGACATGGCGGGCCCCGGCGCCGTGATGAGGGTCAACGGATTCAGAGGCGGCAAGCTGCCGAAGAAAGACCAAATCCAGCAGATTCGCTTCCGCCGAAACATGTTCGCCGCCGACACGCACGAGCTCGGCTTCGTGTTCATCGACATCACGACCAGGCCGGGCCTCGACGGCTGGCGCGGATCGACCAACGTCGGGTTTCGCGACTCGACGCTGAACGCGCGCAACGTCTTCGCTCCGGTGAAAGGCGACGAACGGAACGAGCGCTACGGCGTCACGCTGACCGGCCCGCTCCGGAAAGAGCACACGTCGATATCGCTCTCGGTCGAGGGCGTCGACGCGTTCGATACGAAGACGATCGTGGCCGCGCTGCCGTCCGGCTTCTTCGCCGACTCGGTGCGCAAGCCGAACGACGCGCTGAACACCTCGCTGCGCGTCGAGCACATGCTCACGCACACGCAGATGCTCCGCTCCGAATTCCAGCGCAGCCACACCACGGCGGACAATCTCGGCGTCGGCGATTTCGATCTGGCCGAGCGCGCCTACAGCCAGACGCGCGACGAGAACGTGTTCCGCGCCTCGCTCTCCGGCTCGATGCGCAAGTCGCTCTTCAACGATCTGCGCGTGCAGTGGCGCACCGACGACTTCGCGTTCGCGCCGTCGAGCACGACGCCGGCCGTGCTCGTCCTGAACGCGTTCGACAGCGGCGGCGCCCAGGTTGCGGGAAGCCGCGGCTTCGATCTCTTCGAGCTGAACGACGACCTCGACATCGCGGCCGGCAGACACGCCGTACGCGCGGGGCTGCAGCTCGAGGCCGGCCGCTATCGAACGAGCGAGCTGCGGAACGCGTCCGGCACCTTCACGTTCGCCAGCCTCGACGCGTGCGCGCTCGGCGAGCCGACGACGTTCACGCGCAACGTTGGCGATCCGCGCGTCGCGATCGCGCAGTCCGAGCTCGGGCTCTATGTGCAGGACGACATCCGTGTGCGGAAGGAGCTGACGATCAGCGCGGGCCTGCGGCAGGAAGTGCAATCGCACATCGGCGGGCTGCAGCTGGCGCCGCGCGGCGGTGTCACCTGGTCGCCGTTCAGGAGCGGCAAGACGACGGTGCGCGCGGGGGCGGGGATCTTCTTCGACTGGCTGGACGCGCAGGCGTACGAACAGGCCATGCAGCTCGACGGCACGCATCAGCAGATTGAAACGATCGTGCAGCCCGGCTATCCCGATCCCACGCGCGGCGGCCGGTCGATCGTGCTGCCTCCGGGGCGCATCCAGTTCGCATCGGCCCTCGACCAGCCGGAGCTGCGCCAGGCCGTTGTCGGCATCGAGCAGTCGATTGCCGCATACGTCCGCGTGAACACGATGCTGATTCACCGCACCGGCTCGCATCTTCTCCGCGGCGTGAATATCAACGCGCCGGTGAACGGCGTCCGCCCCGTCGCCGCCGACGGAACCGTCACCGAAATCAGATCGATTGCGGGATCTCGATTCGACGCGCTCAGCGTGAACCTCAACGTCGCCGTGCCGCAGAAGCGCGTGTTCGTCGCCGCGAACTACACGCTCGCAGGGTCACTCGACGAGACCGACAGCCCGTTCGGCCTGCCGGCCGACAACGTCAACCTCGCCGCCGAGCGCGGGCCGGCGCTCGGCGATGCGCGCCACCGCTTCATGAGCATGGCGCACGTTCCGCTCGGCGCCGGATTCAAGATGGCCACGTCGATCCGCGCGCAGTCGGCCCTTCCGTACAACATCACGACCGGCCGCGACGAGAACGGCGACACGGTCAGCAACGACCGTCCGTCCGGCATCGGCAGGAACAGCGGGCGCGGCCGAAAACAGATTGACTTCGGCGCTCGTGTCAGCTGGACCGCCGGCTTCGGCGTCCGCGCGACGCCGCCGCAGGGACCGCAGGTCCGCATCGTGCGCGGCGACAACGCGGATCCGCTCGCGAACATGAGCGGACTCGACGGCCAGAACACACGGTTTGCCGTCGAGCTCTACGCGCAGGCCTACAACCTGCTGAATCGCATGAACGCGATCAATTTCAGCGGGGTGATCACGTCGCCGTTCTTCGGTCAGCCGACATCGGCCGCGCCGCCGCGGCGCGTCGAGATCGGGACGCGGTTGACGTTCTAAGAGTGTCCTCTCCTTGGCAGGTCGGCCATTTCGTCCCGCGCCGGGTCGCGTCGCGCGGAAGACGCGCCGCGTCAGCGGACGATGACGTCGGTGCGCATCCACGGGTGAATGCAGCACTGATAGTGATGCACGCCCGGTTTTTCCACTTTAGGATCCGAGACGCCACCCGGAGGAACGAAATTGATTTCCGGATTCGCCGCCGGATCGCACTCGGGCGCTGGCTCCGGATTTCCTGAAAGGAGGTTCAGCAGCGGGACGAAGCCGCCGCCGAATTCATCGACTTCCGTGAAAGTGTGGAACTCGCCGCCCGTGTTGCGGCCCTGGAACGCTTCATCATCGAGCACCTGCACGACGCCCGGCGCGAAATGCCAGGCGCCCGCGTGCTCGGTCCGCGACAGTTCGGCGATGAACGTGTCGAACGACACGCCGCCGTTGTTTCCGATGCACGTGCCGGGACCAATGGCCGCGTTGAAGGTTGCCGGATCGCACTGGTCGTTCATATCGACCGTCCGGATGCTCGCGGCGAATCCAACCGTTCCAGCGACGGCGAGTCCCACCGATAGACACCCAGCCACTGCCAATTTGAGGAGAATACGTCGAGACATCGTCACCCTCCTTGCTTGTCGACCGTTGGGGGCGCGCACCTTGCGCGTGGGGACAGGAAACCGCAGGAGTATACGCGCGGCGGAGGCACCTCGGCATAAAGCCGGCATCTTGAGGCAATCCTCCCGTTTTCCGCGCATTCCTGCGTGGAGGGAGAATCGTGAACGTCGCTCGATCGACCTGCCTGCTGCTCGTCGTCATACTTCGTCCCACGCGCAGCACCGCGCCCATCGACGTGCGTTCTCGGATCCGTCGAACCCGAAATGCGCTCGAGACTCATCGCGCTCCTTGACGTACGGACGCCGACGATGCCATCGTCGTCCCTGGAATGACTGCGGACGAGTATCTCTACGACACCAAAGAAATCAACCGCGTTCGCGAGCTCGCGATGGGCGTTTTGCGCGAGCCGCCGGCGCCATTCTTCGCCCACCAGAAGGCAGTGCTCCGAATCGCATGGCTGTTGTGCGAGCACGTCGAGGCGCGCCGCCTCGGAGAAGTTGCGGTCGCGCCCGTCGATGTCGTGCTCGATCATGCCAAGGCGCTCATCGTTCAGCCTGACGTCATCTTCGTGTCGGCGGAACGCGCCGCGATCATCCGCGATCAAGTGTGGGGCGCACCGGATCTCGTCGTGGAGGTTCTTTCCGCCGGATCGGCTCACTACGATCGCACGGAAAAACTCGGCTGGTACCGCCAGTACGGCGTGCGCGAGTGCTGGCTCGTCGACACCGAAGCGGCTCAGGTCACGCGGATCGACTTGACGGGGCCGCAGCCTGACGTGCAGGTCGCGCGCGGCGTCTCTTTGATCCGTTCCATGGTGCTGCCCGAGCTCAGAATGCGGGCGCTCGCCATCTTTTAGGAAGACAGTTCATTTCTTCACCAGCTCCACGCGCCGGTTCTGCGCGCGTCCCGCTTCGCTCATGTTGTCGGCGACCGGCTTCGTGTCGCCCAACCCCGCGGTCGTCAGCCGAGCGGCGGCGATGCCGAAGTTCGAGACGAGATACGTCTTGACCGACGCCGCGCGATCCTGCGACAACTTGAGGTTCGCTGCGGGCTGACCGACGTTGTCGGTGTGCCCCTGGATTTCGAGCTTCAACGCGGTATCGTTGCGCAGCAGCTCGCCGACCGGCGCGAGCGCGGCCGCTGATTCCGGCCTGATCGTCGCCTTGCCCGTGTCGAACAGGATGTTGTGGAGCGCGACGGAACCGGTCGTGCTCAGCGCCTTCGCGAGCTCCATCGCGCTGAATTCCACCTTCTGTTCCATGCCCGCTTCTTCGACGACGGTGAGCGTGTAGTAGTCGCCGCTGTTACCGGCCTGCACCTGCACCCAGATGTTTTTTCCACCCGCGGGAAGTACCGCGACAGTAGTGCCGCCGCTCGTGTCGACGTCCTCGACGATTTTCCGTCCGCCGCGCTTGACTATCGGATCGGTATGATTGCGCGCGATCTGGACCGGACCGAATTTCTTCGCGTCCTCCTTCACCCAGTACTCGATCTGCCAATAGCGTCCTTCGACTTTCTTCGGCGGTTCGGTCTCCAGATCGACGGTCGCGAAGTCCTGCGCGTCGTACCGGTTGATGTAGTAACCGGGCATCCGCGAGAACATCGGATGATCTTTGCCCTCCTGGTCCTCTTGTGCCCGAACAGGCGCCGCCACCGCACACAGGACCGCCACAGCCAGCATCAGACGCATATACGGTTCACCTTGTCTCACTATTTCGGCTCGAGTCAACGCTTCCAGCAGTGCCTCCGTCTAACCGGCACGCTCGCCTATGATTAGTACTTTCGAAACGTGAGATTGAATCGCCCGGTCATCACGAGCTCCTGCGGCGCGGTGTTCGGCGCGATGCGCGACACGCCGTGATAGCGCAGGCGCGCCGGCCCGCCGAACACGAACGCGTCGCCTGATTCGAGGAGCATCGCCTCCACCGGATCGTGGCGCTTCAGCCCGCCGAAGAGGAATCGCGCCGTGTCGCCGATTGAAATCGAGACGACCGGCAGCCCCGCGGCGATCGATTCCTCGCTCTCGTCCTTGTCCTGGTGCAGCCCCATCCGCCCTTCGGCGTCGTAGTAATTAAGGATGCAGAGGTCGGCGTCGAGCGACATCCCCACCGAGGAGGCGATCCCGCCGGCCAGACGTCGGAACTCTTCCGGCAGCGGCGGCGCCGGCAGGTCGTCGAAGTCCGATCGCGTCGGCTCGTAGCGGTACGTCTTGCCGTTCCAGTGGCGGCCGAGGCAGAGCATGCGCACGTGCATCATCCCGCCGCCGCGGACGACCGGCACGTAGGCCGGCACGGCGCCGTCGACGAGCTCGCGGCACCGATCCGCCATCGCGCGCTGGCGTTCGAGGCTGAGGCAGTGCTGAAGGTGAAACGCGCCAGGGGCGATCTCCATGACCGTACGCTAACATTGCCCGCCGTGCGACGACTGATTGTTGGTAGGGGCGTGTTTTGCGTCCTCTGTGCTCTGCTGTTGCCGCGGTCGGCCTTCGCGCACCCCGTCCCGTTCAGCTATCTCGATCTCCGGATCCAGCCGGACGCAATCGACGGCGTCCTCGTCGTGCACATGTTCGATGCCGCGCACGATCTCGATGTCAACCCGGCCGAACGACTGCTCGAGCCGGCGGTCGCGGCTCAATACACGGCGGCGCTCACGGCGCTGCTGGCGCCGCGTCTCACCGTGGCGGCCGACGGCCGCGCGCTGACGCCGCAGTGGATCGGCCTCGAAACGATTTCCGAGCGACAGTCGCTCCGTCTGCGACTGCGCTTCGCGCTCCACGCGCCGCCGGGCACCGTCGAGGTGACCACACGGATGTTCCCGTACGATCCCGCGCACCAGACATTTCTCAACGTGTACGAAGGCAGCGCGCTCACACAGGCCATTCTCGACGGCGCGCACGATCGCTTCGAGTACTTTGCGGGCACGCGTCAGGGCGCGGTCGCCGTCATCGAGAAGTTCCTTCCGGCGGGCATTCACCACATTCTGATCGGACCCGACCATCTCCTGTTTCTCGTCGGCCTGCTGCTTCTCGGCGGCACCATCCGTCAGCTGGCCGTCGTCGTCACCGCCTTCACCGTCGCGCACAGCATCACGCTGTCGCTCGCGGCGCTGAACCTCGTGTCGCCGCCGGCGCGGATCATCGAGCCGGCCATCGCGCTGAGCATCGTGTACGTCGGCGCCGACAACCTGCTCGTGCGCGAAGGACGCGACGTGCGCGCGTACATCGCCTTTGCGTTCGGCTTCATCCACGGATTCGGCTTCGCGAACGTGCTGCGCGAGATGGATCTGCCGGCGCGCGCGCTCGGCTGGTCGCTGTTCGCGTTCAACGTCGGCGTGGAAATCGGACAACTGATCGTCGTCGTGGCCGTCGCGTCGGCGTTCGCCGCGCTGCGCTCGCGCAGCGAGGCGGCGGGACGGCAGCTGGCGTTCGCGGGATCGATCGTCGTGATCGCCGCGGGCGCGTTCTGGTTCGTCCAACGGGTCTTCTTTCCTGGAGCGATTTGATGCGGCGCCTCCGCGAGAAAGTGAGGAACGGCAAATGAAACGTGCATTCGTGCTCGGGCTGCTGGTCGCAGCGGGGACGCTCGCGTCCCTCGAGGCGCAGCCGCCGCAGCAGCAGGGACCGAGAACCATCGACGTCGACAAGGTGAAGGACAACCTCTGGGTGCTCAAGGGCGGCGGCGGCAACACCGCCGTGTTCGTCACCGCCGACGGCGTGACGGTCGTCGACGCGAAGAATCCCGGATGGGGACAGCCGATCCTCGACAAGATCAAGGAGCTGACGCCCAAGCCGGTCACGCGTCTGATCAACACGCACACGCACGGCGATCACGTCAGCGGCAACGTGGAGTTCCCCGCGTCGGTCGAAATCGTGACGCAGGAGAACACGAAGACGAACATGGAGAAGATGGACATCTTCAAGCAGAACAGCGGCAAAGGCCTGCCGAAGCGGACGTTCAAGGACAAGATGACGATCGGCAAGGGTGCGGATCAGATCGACCTCTACTACTTCGGTCCGGGCCACACCAACGGCGACGCCTGGATCGTGTTCCCCGCCCTGCGCACCGTGCACGCGGGCGACCTCTTCGCCGGAAAGAATCTGCCGCTCGTCGATCCCGGCAACGGCGGCAGCGTGCTGCATTACCACGAGACGCTGAACAAGGTCCATTCGGGGATCAAGAACGTCGACACGATCATCAACGGCCACAACAACACGACGACGACGTGGGCCGATTTGAAGACGTTTGAGGAATTCAATCAGGACTGGCTGAACTGGGCGCAAACCGGACTGAAGGCAGGCAAGACGCCGCAGCAGCTCGCCGACGAAGGGTGGACCGTCCCGGCGAAGTACTCCGGCGCCGGCTATCCGCAGACGGTTGCGAATCCGAAAACACCACCGCCCAACCCTCCGCTGTTCGGTGGGTTGACCGGTCGCATCCAGAAACTCGCGGAGGAGATGAAGAAATGACACGCGCGCGCCTCGTCCTCGTCCTCGGCGCCATCGGCGCCGTTTCGCTCGGCCTGCGCGCGGCGCAGCAGCCGGCGCAGCCGCAGGGTCCGAAGGTCATCGACGTCGAGAAAGTGAAAGACAACCTCTACATGCTGAAGGGCGGCGGCGGCAACACCGCCGTGTACGTCGGTGCGAACGGCGTCACAGTCGTCGACGCCAAGAACCCGGGATGGGGCCAGCCGATCCTCGACAAAATCAAGGAGCTGACGCCCAAGCCGGTGACGCTGCTGATCAACACGCACACGCACGGCGACCATGTGAGCGGCAACGTGGAATTCCCGGCGACGGTCGACATCGTCGTCCAGGAGAACACGAAAGCGAACATGGAGAAAATGGACATCTTCAAGGAGCACAAAGGCCGCGGGCTGCCGAAGAAGACGTTCAAGGACAAGATGACGCTCGGCAGCGGCAAGGACCGCATCGACCTGTACTACTTCGGCCGCGGTCACACCAACGGCGATGCGTTCATCGTGTTCCCGGAGCTGCGCGTCGCCCACGCCGGCGACATCTTCTCGGGCAAGAATCTGCCGCTGCTCGACTACAACAACGGCGGCAGCGGACGGGAGATCGGCGAGACGCTCACCAAAGCGCACGCGGGCATCAAGAACGTCGAGACGGTCATCACGGGCCACAGCACGATGATGTCCTGGGACGACTTGGGCGAGTACGCGCAGTTCAACAAGGACTTTCTCCACGATGTCCAGACGGCGATGGCGTCGGGCATGATGGCCGACAGCATCGGGACCGGCTGGAAGCCGGCGGACAAATACAAGGGCTACACCATCCAGCCGGAGAGGCTGAAGACCAACGTCCTCGCGATCTACTCCGAGCTCAAGAAATAGACGATGCGCACCACAATCGCCGTCGTTGCCGCGATCGCGATTGTGGTGCCGTCCAGAGCCGCTGACCCGACCTTCCGTTTTCAAAACAATTTCTGGGTCAACCTGCATCACGTCCTGCGCGGTGAGGCGCGGCGCCGCACCGCCCAGATGGCAACGGGCGTCAAGGCCGACGCGCTCACCGAAGCCGAGCGCGTCGCGTGGACGTCGGCGCTCGACGGGTACGCGGACAACGCGAGGCGCGATCTGTTGTTCGACGACGCGCTCAGGCGCATCACGAACGCGCTGGCGGTCGTCGCCAACGAAGTGGCGCTGGACCCGATGCCGGCCGCGATCGACGATGCGACATCGCGTGCCCTGACGAGGGCCGCGCCGATCTATCGGGCGCATTACTGGAGTGCGCAGCGCCAGCTGAACGATCGGTGGATCGCCGCGCTGCAGCCGTTGCTCGCCGCGCACGGATCGGGCATGTCGGCCGCGATCGCGCGGACATACCGCGTCGAGTGGCCGGCGGCGCCGATCATCGTCGACGCCGCGGCCGAAGCGGGACCGTTCGGCGGCTATACGATCGACGGTCCCGACGGCACCGCCGCACATACGATCATCGAAGCGTCGAACCCAGAATACCAGGGCGACATGGCGTTCGAGATGCTCTTCCACGAGGCGTCGCACGCCAGAGCCATCGGCGGCCGCATCATCGCGGCGATCAACGCCGAGGCCGCGCGGCAGCATGTCACCGCGCCGCGCGACCTGTGGCACACCGTCATCTTCTACACGGCGGGCGAGCTCGCGCGCCGCGAGCTCGGCAAGACCGGCGACGCGCAGTATCAGGCTTACGCGTACCGCTACGGCGTCTACACGCGCGGCTGGCAGCCGCTGCGTGACGCGCTCGAACGCGACTGGCAGCCGTATCTCGACGGCCGCCTTGGATTCGACGAAGCGCTGACTGCGCTGGTGAGAGATACGACCCGGTAGGCGCGGTTGTAGGGCCACGCGAAGATCCGCGGGCGTCACCGGTGCTGCATCAGGAAGGCTCGCACCGCGTCGAGCGTCGGCGCCTGCTGGACGCCATGTGGAACGCCATCGGGATGCTGTCCGTAGGCGACGATCGGGACGCCGTACTGCTTCGCCAGCCACATCTCCGATTCCGTTCCCTCGCGTCCGGGCAGCGCGACGATCGCGTGTGCCGACAGCACGTTGACGTGATTGCGGCTCGAACGCAGCGTTCCCTCTTTTCCGCTGTCCGGCAGGTGCGTGTAGATCGCGATCTCCACCCATTCGTTCGGGTAGCCCGCGGGCGGGTCGTAGACGACGTTCGCGGCCGTCCGCTCCTCGATCTGGTCCAGCCCGTGAACCCGCGCCGGAATGATCCCGATGACGAGGCCCGATCGCGGCGACGTCTCGGAGAACGCGCGGCTCACCGCCTCCATCACGCCCCGGCCGCCGCCGGTCAAGAGATGAAAGCCGAGCGTCGCGATCAATCGTCCGACCTCGGCGCAATGCGCGTCGGCGGCGCGACCTGACCCGATCACCGCCGCAATCGGCCGGCATCGGGGGCACCGGGGATGCGTCCGTGGAGGCATGGCGCGGCCAATATTACTCATCGGAGCGCCAACTCTCTTGTGAGCAGCGCCGTCTAACGAGTCTACATAGCAGACAGATGGCGGAGCCGGCCTACCTCGGCGAATTCGAGCACCTGCTGCTGCTCGCGGGAGGTGCGACGTTCTGTTCTGGATACGCCCGAGCGCGGCATCCGCGGCTCGAGCGAGCGCGAAGGCGCGAGCGCACCTCGAAATCCATTGAAGATCGCGTCTGACGTGCTTCGAGTTCAGGCCCGCTTTCCATCGAATCGCCGAATCACGAGCGCACCATTGTTGCCGCCAAACGCCAGCGATGTGGAGACGCCGCACGTCACGGCAACGTTGCGAGCTTCGTTCGCGACGACGTCAACGTCGCACTCAGGGTCATCTTCACGGTAATTCACGGTTGGAGGAACGACGCCGTGGGCGATTGACATCGCAACAGCGGCCGCCTCGATCGCGCCCGCCGCCGCGAGGCAGTGTCCGACCATCGACTTGATCGAGGTCACCGGAATCCGCCGAACGCGTTCGCCGAAGACCAAGCGCATGCCGCGCGCCTCGGCCCGATCGTTTTGCGGCGTCGCCGTTCCGTGTGCATTCACATGGTCCACGGCGTCGGGAGGCATGCGTGCGGCCCGCAGCGCGTCGTGCACGAGATCGGCGACTGCATGCCCCTCAGGCTCCGGCGCAGTCGGGTGGTACGCCTCGCAGCGGACGCCGTACCCCGCAATCTCCGCGTAGATACGCGCGGCGCGGCGCCTGGCGTGCGAGAGATCCTCGAGGACGAGGATGGCGGCCGATTCGCCGAGGTTCATGCCTTTCCGCGTGCGGCAGAACGGGCGGCACGGCTCCGTGTCGACGAGGCGCAGCGCGTTGAAGCCACTGAACGTCAGACGACATAACACATCGCTCGCGCCCGCGAGTGCCGCGTCGATCTGGCCCCACCGAATCGCGTCGGCGCCGTAGCCGACGGCGACCGTTCCTGATGAGCAGGCCGACAGCACGGATGCCTTGAGGCCCTCGAGTCCGAAGGTCGCGGCGACCGTGTCGCTTGGCGTGCTGGGAAAGTGATTGAAGATCTTCGCGGGAGAGGCGCGTCGGACGCCGACACGGCGCATCTCGGCGAACCACTCCTCATTACGCATCAGATTCGCGGTGCCCGATCCGAGCAGTACGCCGATGCGCGCGCGGTCGACATCACCCTCGAGCAGGCCCGCGTCATCGAGTGCCTCGCGCGACGCGATGATCGCGACCTGGTCGCTGCGTGAGAGCCGGCGCCACGCCTTCTCGGAATACGCCGCATCCCGCGTATACGCAGGAATCTCCGCGGCGAGTTGGCTGCGGTATCCCGTGGTGTCGAACTGAGTGACGGAGGCGATGCCGCAGCGTCCCGACACCAGGCCGTGCCACACCGCCTCACGCGTCGTGCCGAGCGCGCTCATCAGGCCGATCCCGGTCACCACGACGCGCCGATCGGTCACGTCGATTCGCTTTCGGCAGCGGGGTTAGCGATCGCGACGGCGCCTGTCGGCGTCGCGGCCGCCGCGTCCCATTCGCGGCGGTACGCGCGGACGCGCGCGGCCTCTGCGCGCTTGTCGAGCGCCGCAACCAGCAGCGGGCTGAACTCGAACGGCAGCGTGACTGCGGAAAACGCCAGGCCGAGCGCGCGGCGCGGCAGCGACAAGCCAGGCCGTCCGCCGCCGACAAGCGACGCCCAGTAGCGCGCCACCACGCCGTAGATCTCGCGCGCTTCGCGAAGGGTGCTGCCGTGGCGTCCGTCCGCCCGCGCGCGGCCGGCGCGAAGGCCGCACACGAAGCGATCGCGCGGCGACCCGTGCGACTCCTCACGCTCTTCCTGCTCATCGCGCCCCGTGACTTCAGTAAACGTCGTCGCGACGCCGGCAAGCGTGTGTGCGTCGCTGCCACCGATCGTCACGAATGGCGGACCGCCCTGCGCGGCGCACGCGCTGACGATCGCCTGCGCCAGCAGATTGTGCTCGGGCAGCATCGTGCCGTTGCGGACTTCGAAGGCCGGAAACAGCCCGACGAGCATCGCGACGTACTCCGCAAATGGGATTTGGCCGGTGAAGAAGAAAAACGGATGGTTGAGCGCGTAGAACACGTCACGGCTGCGCAGGTACGCTACCACGTCGTGCACGTCGCACCGCAGCGGCTGAATCTCGCGGTGGATGCGCTCATCGATGGCGTACGCGCCGATATGCGCCTTGAGCGTCGTGCCGGGAAACGAGCATTCGACCTCTTCGCTGATGAAGAAGTCTTCGGCGTCAGGGTGCCGATTCAGGAACTCCAGGCAGCCGTCGATGCTGTCGTGGTCGGTGATCGTGACCACGTCCATGCCGCGCGCTCTCGCCGCGGCGTAGACCGCTTCAGGCTCGGAGTAGCAATCGCGCGCGCGGAGGATGCGCAGGTGCCGCGCATAACCCGAATGATACGAGTGGACGTGGAGATCCGCGCGCAGCACGCCGCTCATAAGGGCTTCAGCAGCAGGATCTGGAGCACCGTCGACCCGGCGCGGCGGTAAGTGTCGGGCAGGAAGCTCTTCCCGAAGTCGAGCTGCAGAATCGTGTTTCGAGGCGCCCGCAGATTGAGACGCACGCCGGTCCCTGTCACTTCATGCCACCCGTCATCTATCCGTGGATCGCGTCCGCTCGCCTGGTCGAGGAAAAGATCGAACCGGTACTGCTCGAACAAATTGAATGAGTACGAGCCGCGGAGCATGGCCAGCTCGGCGAAGCGGACCGCCGACGGCACACCGTGCATGCGCGTCGCATCGAACAGACCGAACTGGTACATGCTGAAACGATCGAGACGCCGGCCGCCGAAGTACGTCGCGTTCAAGTGGATCGTGTTAAATGTCTTGAAGACGAAATCCTTCGACAGCCCGATGTCGTACTTCGTGTACGTGCGCGCATCCGCGTCGAAGTCTGCGCCCGTTCCCCACGAGGTCCACTTCGTACGCTGGTACGCGGCGACGTTCGCAGTCGCGGAGTAGCCGCGGCGCCTGAACTCGTAACCGGCGCCCTCGCCGTTGGTGGCCGTGTCCGACGGTATCGCGAAACCGGCGGCCGTCGTGGGGTCGCGGAAGTACGCATCGTAGTGCAGCTCGTAGTGGCCGGTGAGCTTGTGGAACGGCGTCACCTGATAGCCGATATTGACGCCGGTCGCGACGGGAATCCGGTTGACGCGTTCGCCGCTCCTCCGTCCGAGAGCGTCGAACACGTCGTCGTTCGATTTCACGGCGAGACCGAAGAAGTCGATGCTCGCGTCGAACTTGCCGCCCCACAAGTTCGGGTGCTGGAGGTTGCCGAGCGCGATGACTCCGCCGTACAGCAGCGCCAGCTGCATGTCGCGGTTGAGGAAGTTGAAGTCCAGGATGTCGAGACCGCCGATGGGCAGCGGATAGTCGAACGATGGATCGACGTCCGCGCCAAGCGCGAACGCGCGCGCCGACGTGGTCATCTGGTTGCTGACCACCCGCGTCTCCCCTTTCTTCACGAGGTACCGAACCCCTTGGTCGGTGTCGCGGTACATGATGCGGTTCGACGCGCGGGCCGCCGTTCGCACAGCGTAGAAGTCCGGCACGTTCAGGGAGACGTCCGTGAAGTGCAGCTCCCGTTCGACGAGGACGCTGCGGCCGGCGATGAGGAACACCTGCTTGCTGACCAGATGGTTCATCAGCCACGCGGGACGTCCCGGAAGTCCGCCGGCCTCCGCGTAGATCTGCGTCTCGTCGTTCGACACGACCGGACCGGCCAGCTTCGTCTCCACTGCTTGGACCTTGAGCCTGACGAAGCTGCGCCGATCGATCCACACCGTACCGCGGTAGAGCGCCCGCCGCGCATCGACAGGATCGAAACGGATGACGAACGCGGGCCGTCCGCTGACCGGCTCGACGCCGTCCAGGCGATATGTGTAGTCCTCGTTCAACCGGAGATCGAGGGGCAACGAAAGCACCTTCTCCGGCTGCACGAGCGGAAACGCCGGTCGATTCGCCGTCCATTTCGCGCCGTTCAGCTCGAAGCTCAACTCCTCCCACTCGACGCCGACGCGGTCAGCGAACAGACGGTTCTCCGTCACGATGTTGTACGACGGATCCGCGGGTGAAGGATGGAAGTGCTGCTCGATGCGGACGTGCGCGATGTAATTCTCGAGCGCCGCGTCCTGCGCCGCCTGCGCCTGTCGGTAGCGGAAGATGATTTCCTCGACGCGCGGCAGTGATTCCTTCTGCGCTTCGCTCGTGAGTATGTACGTGTCGCCGATGCCGAAGTTGAAATCGAGAACGAGCGGGTGATCGGCAAGCGGCAGCGTGAATCGCAGTCGCTTGCCCGCTCCGTCGGTCTGGCTGCGCAGCGGTTTCTGGGTCGTTCCGGCCAGCAGATCGCGCACCATCGGGTTCGTCGCGTTCGCGACGCTGATCTCGAGGTCGATTGTCGCGCCCGCGGCGGGACCGTACACGAGAAACGTATCGAAGCCGGTGAGGCTGTACAGCAGCGTGTGCGCAACCGACGGCGTGACGTCGCGTTCGGCCTGCGTGAAGCGGAGAACAGCGGCGCGCTCGTCGAGGGTCACCAGATCGGCGGCGATCAGATCCGCGATTCGGCGGGCGGCCGACAGCGCTGCCGCGATCGCCGCCGGCTCACCGTCGTACGCAACGACGTGGACGAACGTGCCGAGCGCGCGCGTCCGCGTCTCCACGAACTGCGCTGCTGCCTGTGCGGGATCGGCCGGCAGATGGACCGGTCCGATGATCGCGAGGCCGGAGGGCTTCTCTTTTTCGATGACCGTCGTCATCGGTCCCGCCGAAGACGGCAAGCCGTCGATCGCGACCGCGTCGATGTAGGGACCGGCGCCTGCAGCGAACACGCGGGCTTCCCACTCGACCGAGCCCGGGGGAATCGGGCCCTGTACCACGACCGCCGTCGATTCGACGGTGCGCAGCTGAACGGCCGCGAGTTTCAGCAGATAGACGTAACGATTGACGTCGTGCTCCTCACCCGCCGCGACCGCGCCGATTTGATATGCGACCACGGCGCCGCTGCAACGTTCGGCGACCAAGCGGAGGAATTGACGCCACGCCTCGACGTCGGCATCGGCGGATGGAAACGTCCCGAGCGCCAGTAACACCGCCACATGACTGGATTGGTAGATCTTCAGACGTTCCTGTAAGCGGTCCCATGCGGTGCTCGCGGACGAACCGTCGAACACGTGGCGATCGATCGCCAGCCGGGCGACGAGCGGGACGTCCGCCGGAGGCGCAGGAATCGGCTCGGCCTCGAGCGACTGCTCGATTGCGACGCCACGGATCGCGGGCGCCGCCAGCGCGGTGGACGCGGCACACGACCAGGCCGTTGCGCCGAGCACGGCGGTCACGATACCGCGGACGGTCATGCGTCGACCGCGCTGAGGCCCAGGACTTCTCCCATCGGCGCGAACGTCGCGCCGCGAATGATCTGTTCGAGCCGCGTCTGAAAACCGCCCAGGCGAAAGTAGTGCGCGAACTGCTTGGCCAGCGGCAGTGTCACGCGCGGCGGATCGCGATCGATTTCCCAAGGATGAACGACGAGTGCAATGGGAATGCCGCGGCGGTTGCGCTCGGCGATCGCAGCGAGGACCCGCGCCGGGTCGCTCATCCGAAGGCCCCAGCCGACCCCCAGTGGCATGTTCTGCCCGAAGCGGCGGTCGACGAGCGGCGGGAACTCGATGACCTCGCCGTGCGCGGTCGCCCGCACGTGCGGCCGCTGCGGATACGCAGGATCGCCGACGATCCGCATCGGCGCCATGCTCGAGTCGAACGCGAACCGAGCGCGCGCCAGCACGTCGAGGGCCCACGGCGCTCGCCCGTTGATCGACCACTCGGGCGCGCGAAAGCCTCGCACGTCGGCGACGCCCGCGGCGGCAAGCGCCGCGCGGCTCTCCGCGAGATCGGCGCCGAAGCTTTCGGGCGTCAGCTCGTACACGCGCCGATGGAGATGTCCATGCGAGGCGATTTCATGGCCGGCCCGGGCGATATCACGCACGAGCGTCGGATGCCGCGCGGCGACCCAGCCGAGCACGAAGAACGTCGCGCGCGTTCCGCACGCATCGAACAGGTCCAGCAAATCGCGCGTTGTTTCCACGACGCGGCTAGGCAGCGTATCCCAGTGCTCGAAAGCAAACGGACCGCTGATGCCGCAAACGTGGAACCACTCCTCGACGTCGACGGTCAGGCAGTTGCGCATTGGCCGCGCGGCTATCCGGTCGGCTGCCGGGACACCTCGATGAACTCGACGATGGTGCGCACACTGTGCAGTACACGCTTACCGACCTGCTCGTCACTGATCTCCACGCCGAACGAGCGTTGCAGCTCGAGGACGATCTCGAGCGCGTCGATCGAGTCGAGGCCGAGCCCTTCGTCGAACAGCGGCATGTCGTCCTGGATTTCCGCGGGCGTGATCGGCATCCGCAGACACCGCACGATCGCCGTTTTCACCTGATCCAACAGTGTCCCGTTTCCATCCATGGTGGATACCGTTACCTTACATCAACCCGCCGTCGACGCCGATGATCTGACCGGTGATGTAGCTCGCCGCCGGCGACGCGAGGAAAGCCACGAGCGGCGCCACCTCCTCTGCGTTCCCCGTGCGGCCGAGCGCGACGTCGCGCAGCAACTCCTGTCGTTTCTCTTCCGACAGCGCGCTCAGCATGTCCGTCTCGATGAGCCCGGGCGAGACGGCGTTCACGAGCACTCCCTGGCGCGCGCACTCGCGCGCGAGCGTGCGCGTCAGGCCGACGAGACCAGCCTTCGACGCAGAGTACGCCACCTGACCGATCGCGCCGACGTCGCTGCTCGCCGAGACGATGTTGATGATCCGGCCCCATCGCCGCAGCAGCATCTCGCGGATGACGGCGCGGATGCACAGGAACGCGCCGTTCAGGTTCGTTTCGAGGACCTCGTTCCACCGATCGCGCGTCATGAACACGATGAGGCCGTCGCGTACGATCCCGGCGTTGTTGACGAGAATGTCGATCGGCCCCAGCTCGCTCCGGACCTGCTCGAAAAATGTCGTCACGGACGCCTCGTCGGTCACATCGCACGGCGCCGCATACGCGTTCGCACCGTGCTGTTTCACCAGGGCGATGGTCTCCCGCGCGGCGTCCTCGCGCGCGCGATAGCAGATCGCTACGGAAGCGCCGCGCCGCGCGAGCGCCGTCGTGATGGCGCGGCCGATGCCTCGCGATCCGCCGGTCACGACCGCAACGCGGCCGTTGAGGCTGAATTCGTCCATCTCTTGTGGAATGTGGCGGGCCGCGTGAATGATAGCCGCACGCGGGAGTCGCGCTCAAGCGCGCGCGGCCCGAATCGCGAGGCTGTACGCCGTGCCGCCGCAAGCGACCGCGTTGACCAGGAACGTCTCGCCCGCGACGGCTTGCGAAGCACCGCTGGCGGCTACGGCGCATTCGGGATCGGGCTCGGCCAAGCCCACCGTCGGCACGATGCTGCCTTCTGCCATTGATCGCAGCGCGAGGACGATACCGGCAGCGGCAGCGGCGCCCGATTCGCCGACCGCGCCCTTGACCGACGCGACGGGCACAGTGCGAGCACCAAATACGTCCGCGATCGCATCCGACTCCAGTTTGTCGAGCCGCGGCGCGCCGTTTGACGCGGCGACGACCGCGCCCACGTTGTCCGCTGCGAGCCCGGCATCGGTCAGCGCGAGGCGCATCGCACGGACGACGCCCGACCTGTCGGCCGGCCAGTCGTTCAGGGCAGCGGCCGAGGCCGCAGCGCCGACGCCGAGGACCTCTCCGTACGGCTGCGCGCCGCGACGCTCGGCTGCGGACTTGGCCTCGAGAAGCAGCAGATAGCCGCCTTCGCCCAGGACGTATCCGTTCCTCCGCCGATCGAAGGGGCGTGCGCCCTCGTCGCCGTCGCGCATTGGCGACAGTGCGCGGAACCGATCGTGCACTTTGAAGAATGTCTCCTCGACGCAGTCGGCGCCGCCGCATACCATAGCGGCTGCGCGCCGGTCGCGGACGACGCCCACGGCGAAGGCGATCGCGGCCGGGCTCGACGCTTCGCGCAGATTGAACGTGACATTCGGACCGCGCAGCCCGAACTCGATCGCACACAGGCTGGCGGGCGCGTTCGAAACTGTGTTGCTGAACAGGATCGCGGGCACGCCGGTCGGACCGTGATCGGTGAGGCCGCCCACGTACTCGACGACGCTGTCGAGGCCGGCCGTATACGTGCCGAGCGCGATGCCGACATCATCGGCCGCGCCCGGGCCCACCTCGCGCCGCGCATGCTCGAAGAGCAGACGTGCGGAGGCGACCGCGACGCGGCTCACCGCATCGAACCGGCGGAGCTTCATCGGGGGGATGAACGCTGCGGGGTCGAAGCCGCGGATCGTCGCCGCGAGGTGCGAGCGGCACGCCGACGTGTCGAACGCCGTGATTGCTGAAATCCCCGAGGCGCCCGACGCCACAGCGTCGGCGAGCGCCGCATGGCCGAGCCCGAACGAGGAGATGCACCCGATGCCCGTGATGACGACCCGCTCGCGCACGGAGCCGCTACCGTACCATGCGGGCCCGCACGCTTCAACGATTGCGGTCGCACTGCTGCTCCTCGCCTGTTCGGCCGCGACTGATGCCGCACGGGATCGCTTCGCCGAGATCTTCGCACGCACGCTGCAGGTCCGGCAGACGATGCATTCGATCCGCGCGCGTTTCACGGAGACGACGACGTCGAGCCTGCTGCAGAAGCCGTTCGTCGCCCACGGCACCGTGCTCGCGGCCCCGCCGTCGCGCGTGCTGATGACCTACACCGACCCCGAACGGCGCATCGTGGCCATCGACGATCAATCGCTCACGGTGTCGTGGCCGGATCGCGGCGAGCGCGAAGCGATTGACATTCGCCAGACGCAGAAACGGATCGATCAGTACTTCGCGCGTGCGAGCCTGGACGCGCTGCGGTCGATGTTCGAGATTGTCGTCGAGCCGGATGCGGCGGTGCGCGGCGCCGACCGTGTCGACCTGCGACCGAAGCGGAAGCCGATCAAGGCTGGACTCGAGCGGCTGCAGCTGTGGATCGATCGCGAATCGCTGCTGCTCGTTCAGATGCAGATGACCTTTCCCGGCGGAGATACGAAGTCGATCCGGCTGGACCAAGTCACCCTCAACGTGCCGGTGACGGACGAGATGTTCCGGATCCGCTGAACGGCGTGCCGCCACCGGTCTGGACCGCGTGCAGCTCGTGCTCGGCGAGGCAAACATCGGGCCGCATCATGCGCTGCGTCCGGATCAGCATCCGTGTCAGCAACGGCAGATCGCGCGCGCGGACCTGGCGCGCCCAGTCGCGCCACGACTTGTGGCCGCCGAGGTTTAGGATCGACCGGCGCCACGTCTCGCAGTACAGCTCGAAGAATCGCGCGGCCCCGAGCTGCGGTTCCCACACCAGATGATGCATGTCGAACTGCGCCCATCGGACGGCGCGCAACCGTGGCAGCATTTCCTCGAAGTACGCCGTGCCGGGGAGCGGTGTCAGGATCGTGAACCCGGCGCGGTGCAGTCCGTGTGCCTCGACGAACGCCCAGAGCCGCTCGAAATCGGCCTCACGCCAGCTCGGATCAACCACGAAGTTGCCGGTGACGCCATATCCGAACTGTCGCGCGACCGCGACGGCGTCGACCGTCCGATCAACGGTCGTGTCCTTGACGAGCGCGTTCAGCGCTTCGTTGGTCACCGCCTCGAGACCGAAGAAGATGTCGAAGTCCTGTGCGATGGGCCGCCAGGCCTCGAGGAGCTCCGGATGCGTGGCCGCGAGGTCGGTGCGCGTTTGCACGAGCATCCATCGCTTGCGGACGCCACGCCGCTTCAACTCGGCCGCGAGCTCCAGGCTGCGCGACGGCTGATACCAGAAAAGATCGTCGGCGACGAAGACGTGCGGTCCGGTGGCCGCGAAGTCGTCGCAGACGCTGTCGATGGATCGAAGCCGGATGCCGCGATCATGGAGGGGCCACACCGAGCAGAACGAACAGCGGAACGGACAGCCTCGCGCCGTCTCGATGAGCCAGACCGGACGGAACAAGAGACACGCGTACTGACGACGCCATCGATCGACGTCGCGGCGAAGCGGCAGCGGCACCGAATCGAGCGCGAACGTCTGGCCGGATGCGCGCGTCGACCTGAAATCGTGTCCGGCATCCGGCGGACCGCCGCCGGCGCGATCTTCATCGCGGATCAGCAGCCCCGGGACAGTGGACGCTCTCTCTCGGCGCTGCAGCGCGTCAGCCAGCGCCGGAATGACCGCTTCGCCATCCTCCACGCAGATCGCGTCGACGCCGCGCGTGAAGAACGGCCATGGATACGCCGCCGCCGAGTGGCCGCCGACGACGATGAATACCTCCGGCATCGCACGCCGGACGTGCGCGACGACCGCCAGCGCCTCGTCGGTCTCGAGCGCATGCATGCACGCGACGCCGACGAGCGCGGGCCGCACGCGCCGCAGGTACCAGTCGATCGATCGGCTGTAACGGAGGTCGACGACGGTCGTGCAGTGGCCGCGCTGTTCGAGTGCGGCGGCGATGTACTCGATGCCGAGCGGCTCGATGCGGAAGAACGGACCGAGGCCGAACCGATCGTTAACCGGTACGGGTCGAAGCAGCAGGACGTGCATGCGCCGTGGAGCGAGGCTATCATCCGACTTGCGGTTGATCAAGCGCATGAGCGGCGAGCCGATGGCCCCCGTGCTCCTGTTCGCACGCAGACACGCACGGCTGGTCGTTCTTTCGACGATCGGCGCGGCGCTCGTCGGCGCATGGCTGGTCTCGCGCGTGTCGTTCGACGCGAACATCCTGCGTCTCCTGCCGCAGCGGTCGCGTTCTGTTGCGAGCTTCCAGACATTCCTTCGCGACTTCGGGAGCCTCGATCATCTCTACGTCCTCTTCGAAGCCGCCGACGGCATCGGAGAACATACGGGTCTCGTCGATGCCTACGTCGCCGCGCTGCGGCGCGCACCGGACATCGAGTCGGTCGACGCACAGCTCTTCGAACCCGGCAAGGACTGGTCGTACTTGTCGGACCGCGTGCTCTATTTGCTCGGGCCGGACGGTGCGCGGGCCGCGCTGGATCGGTTCAGCCCCGACGGCGTAGAGCGAGAGCTGCTGCATGCTCGCGATCTTCTGTCAATGCCCGCGCCACAGGTCAAGGCGATCGTGCAGGAGGATCCGCTCGGACTGCTGGCCCTGACGCGCGATCGACTAGGGCGGCGAAACGGGCTCATTGCGGCCGACCCGACGCAGGAAGGCTACGTCAGCGCCGACGGCCGGAGTCGCCTCGTCATCGTCAAGCCCAAAGGCGCGCCGTTCGACGCCGACTTCTGCAAGGAACTGTTCCGGCGCCTGTCCTCCGTCGAAAGTGAAGCGCGGCACAGAGTTGGCGCGTCGGATCCGGAGGCCGCGACGGTCACGATCCAAGTGGCCGGCGCCTATCGGGTTGCGCTCGAGGCCGAAGATCTGATCCGGCGCGAAGGCGTTGTCAATGCAATCGGATCGCTGGCGCTGCTGCTCATCATGGTGTTCGCTCTGTTTCGCACGCCATGGATCATGCTGTACGGATCGATTCCACTCGCGCTCGCGGCGTTGCTCACGCTCGGCGTCAACGGCGCGGCGCGCGGCAGCCTGACGCCGGCCACAAGCGGATCCGCTGGCATGCTGTTCGGTCTCGGCATCGACGGCATCGTCGTGCTCTACATGCGGTATCTCGAGCAGCGGCGACCCGATTCGTCGCCGGAATGCGCCATCCGTCGCATGGCCGGCACGGCGTCGAGCGTCGGACTTGCGCAAATGACGACGGCGGCGACGTTCCTTGCACTGCTGTTCGTCGATTTCCCCACGCTGCAGGAGCTGGGTGCGCTCGTCGGCGTTGGGATTCTGATCTGCTGCGGCTTCACGCTCGTCCTGTTGCCGGCCCTGCTGGGGCGGGGAATCGGCTGTCAGACCGGCCGCCCGTTGGCTTCGGCGTGGCTCGGCCGCTTCGTCTCGCGGGCGGCAACGCCGCTCGTCTGGGGCGGCGTCGTCGCGACAGTCGCGCTCGGCGCCGCGGCGGTTCGGCTGCGGCTCGATCCCGGCATCGAGAAGCTTCAAGCGCGGACGTCCGCTACTGACCTCGAGGAGAAGATCGCGGCCCGGTTTTCGCTGCCGCGCGACGTGCTGCTCGCCGTCGGCGAAAGCCAACATCTGGAGCCGCTCATCGAGGCCGGCGAACGGCTGACACGCAGCCTCGATGCAAGGATGCCCTCCCGAATCGTCGACACCGGCATAGGCCTGCTGTTGCCCTCGGCGCGCAGTCAGTCGGCGGTCGCCGAGATGCTGTCGAAATCACGTATCACGCCCGCAAGCGCACGGGAGGCAATCGAGACCGCGGCGGCGCGAATCGGCTTCCGGCCCGGAAGCTTCTCGCCGTTTCTCGATCGGCTGCCGCGGCTGCTCGATCCGGCGCTGCGCGTGACCTACGAGGGACTGGCCGCGAGCGGCATCGGATCGATCCTGTCGCGCTTCGTCGCGCGGCGTGACGGACGTTTCGAGACGGTCACATATCTGTATCCGCGAGGCAGCGTCGATTTCGACGCGCTCGGCCGCCTCACGCGGGCGTCCGATCCCGCCCTCCAGCTCACAGGCCTGCCCATCATCAATCACGAGCTGCGATCGCGCCTCCTCTTCCAGTTCGCGAAGGGTATCGCGATTGGCACGATCGTGGTCGCGATCCTGATCTACGCGGTCTTCCGCAGCCTCCGGCTGACGCTGCTGGCGCTCGCGCCGACCGCCGTCGGCTTCGTCTGGAGCGCCGGCGTGCTCGCGCTCGCGCGCGTCGAGCTGGACCTGTTTTCGCTGTTCGCGGCGGTCACGTTCATCGGCATCGCGGTCGACTACGGGATCTACGTGCTCTATCGCTATGCGATCGAAGGTCACGAGGCCATGCCCGAAGTGCTGGCGCGGATCGGCGCCCCAATCATGATCGCCTGCGCGACGGCGCTCGTCGGCTACGGGACGCTCGTCCATTCGAGCTACGGACCCTTGCGAGTTTTCGGCATCGTCTCGATCGTGACGCTCGCATGTTGTCTGGTGACGTCAATCGTGTTTCTGCCTGCGTTCGTCATCCACTCGGAGCGATGGTCGTCATCTGCGCGGTGATCGCCGCGTTCAACGAAGAACGGCACGTCGCCGACGTGGTGGCCGGCACTCGCGCTCACGTCGCCGATGTACTCGTCGTCGACGACGGGTCGTCCGACGAGACGGCAGCGCGGGCACACAAGGCCGGCGCGCGCGTGGTGCGGCACGATCGCAACCGCGGCAAGGGGTCGGCCGTGCGTACGGGGCTGGCGCACGCGCTCAACGGGCCGTACTCACACGTGTTGTTTCTCGACGCCGATCTGCAGCACGATCCCGCTGAGATCCCGAAGCTCGTCGAGCGCGCGGAGCACGGCATCGGCGATCTGGTCCTCGGCGAGCGCGAGCTGGTGAGGCACGCGATGCCTGCGGCCCGCTATTACTCGAACGTGATTGGCAGCCGTATCCTCTCGGCTCTGATCGGCGCCGAGGTTGGAGACTCGCAGTCGGGGTTTCGCCTGATCCGCACCGACTGTTTGCGCGGCGTCAGCCTGACCGGAACCGGATACGAGATTGAGACCGAGATGCTGATCAAGCTCGTGAGAGCGGGCGCGCGGATCGAGCGCGTTCGCGTGGGGCGATTGCAGTACGAGGGCGCGCGGAGCAAGATCCGGCCCGTCCGCGACACATTTCGTACGTGCATGCTCGCGCTGGCGTATCGATTCTTTCGAAGATGATGCGCAGCGACTCGAACCTCTCGGCGATCCGCTGGCACGCAGGGGCGCTGAATAACGGCGTCGTCTTCGGCGCGACCTACTACGGCGTGACGCACCTCCCGCGCGCCTGCAGCTACGCAATCGGCCACGTCGGCACCTGGCTGGCGTACCGCCTGATGCAGGATGGAACCCACGCGGTCGTCGACAACCTTCGCGCCATCAGGCCCCAGGCGAGCGAGCGCGAGCTGCGGTACCTCGCACTGCTCACGTATCGCAGCTATGCGCGCGACACCATCGACTTCATCCGCAGTCTCGAGATGGACCGCGCGCGCCTCGCGCCGATGATGGCGTCGTTCGACGCCGCCGCCCTCGACGATCTCCTCGCGCAGGGCCGCGGCGTTCTCCTCGTCGGCGGTCACTTCGGCAACTGGGAGCTGGGCGGCGTCGCGCTTCGGCTGCTGCACGGATATGCCCTTACGGTCATCGGCAAGGCCGAGGCAAGCCCGATCGTCGGCGCGTTTCGCCGCCGGATGCGCGACTCGTTCGGCATCGAGACGCTCGAGATCGGCCAGATGCTCGAGACGGCGCTGCGGATTCGCGGTTTGCTTTCGGCGAATCGGATCGTCGCGATGCTGCTCGATCGGCACATCGGCCGCGACTGCGTGGAGGTGACGTTCTTTGGCCGGTCGACGCCATTCCTGCGAACGCCGGCGATGATCGGCTACCTTTCGGGTGCGCCGCTGCTGCCTGCGTTCATGATTCGCCGGCCCGATGGACGCTTCGATGGCCTGTTCGGCGAGCCGATCCGTGTCGACGCGTCACAGTCGACGGAGAAGGCCGTTCATGCGGCGACGCAGACGTTCGCGCGTCAGCTCGAGCATCACATCCGTGAGCGGCCGCATCTCTGGTATCAGTTTTATCCGTATTGGCGGACGTGATTACGCCCGTGGAGCGACGTCGGCGAGCGTGACGCTGCCGGTCGCCACCTCGACACCGTCGGCGAGGACCTCGCCCTCGATCCTGATCAACATCCCGATGCGGCGCACAACGCGCGCGCGGGCCTCGAGCTGCTGGTTCGGGCGCGCGGCGCTCGGAAACTTGAACGGTCCGAGCGCGGCGAGCCGCAGCATCGGCGTCGCGCGGCGCTCGTCGCTGGCCGCGGCGAGGCCGCCTGTTTGCGCGAGCAGCTCGATCAGCACGATCGCGGGGACGACGGGGTCGCCCGGAAAGTGGCCCTGAAAATACCAGTCGTCGGGATGAGCGATGCGCAGCCCGCGCGCCGACATCCCGGGCACGATGTCCTCGATGGCTTCCACCAGGCGCATGGGCGGTCGATGTGGCAGCGCGTCGACGAGCGAACGACTTGCAGTCATCTGGACAACCGGGCATTCTAACGCCGTGTCGGCGAGCGTGATTGCCGAACGGTTTGGTCAGGTGGCTCGCGACCATCGCGATGCGGCGGCCGTCCGCGTGCTGCCGGACGGCCGCGCGATTTCTTTTGCCGATCTGCGCTCCGATTTCTCCACGATGAGCCGGGCGTTCGCGGCTGCGGGCCTCGACCGCGCGTCCGCGATCGTGTCGCTCGTCGGTAATCGACCCGAGTTCTTCCCACTGTTCGCCGCCTGTATGGACGTGGGCGCCGCGCTGATCCCGCTCGGCGACGCGACGGACGCGGAGGTGGCAGCGCTCATCCAGCGCGCGGGCGCGAGCGCTGTCGTCGTCGAGCGGCCGATGCGGCTGCGCGCAACACGCGAACTGGCGCTCCCTGGAGGCCTGCGTCTGCTGCGGCTCGCCGATCCGGCGGTGGCGCCTGAGTACGGCGAGTCTGTCGTCCTCAAGCTGACGTCCGGATCGACCGACCTGCCGAAAGCGGCGATCGCGCCGGAGCGGTGTCTGGTCAACGACGGCCGCCACATCATCGAGGCGATGGGCATCACGCGCGCCGACGTGAACTTCGGCTGCATTCCACTCTCGCACTCGTACGGCCTCGGCAACCTGGTGATGCCGCTCCTCTGGCAGGGAACATCGGTGGCGCTGCGGCAGTCGTTCAATCCCGCGCAGTTCGTCGAGGACGTCGCGGTCAGTCAGGCGACCATATTCCCGGGCGTGCCGTTCGTGTTCGAGCGGATGAAGACTCTTGGACTCACGAGCCTGCCGGTGTCGCTCCGGTTGTTGATCACGGCCGGGGCGCGCATCGATCCGGCCACGGTTCGGTGGACGCGCCGGCATCTCGACCGCAAGCTGCACTCGTTCTACGGCAGCAGCGAAACCGGCGGCATCGCGTACGACGATTCCGACGAGGTCTCCGATCCGCTCGACGTCGGGCGGGCGATGCCCGAAACGAAGGTGACAATCCGCGTTTCGGACCATGCCGCGTCCGACGGCCGCATCTTCGTCGCCGGAAATGCTGTCGCGAGCGGTTATGCCAGAGCCGGCGCCGACGCCGTCGCCCAATTCTTCGAGGGTGGCTTCGTGACCGGCGACCTCGGTCACTTCGATGATCGCGGCCGCCTCTTCCTCACGGGGCGCGCATCGCCGCTCGTCAACGTCGCGGGCCGCAAGGTCGATCCCGCAGAGGTCGAGCGCGCGCTCGTCGACCTGCCAGGCATCTCCGATGCGCGCGTGTTCGGCATGAGATCCGACACCCGGGGCCAGGAGGTCGTGGCGTTCATCGTGCGCTCCGACGACTCGCTGACGCCGCTCGCCATCCGTCAGCGCTGCGCGATGACGCTGTCGACGTACAAGATCCCGAGACGATTCGTCTTCGTCGATCGCTTTCCGGTCGATCCGCGCGGCAAGGTCGACTGCCGCGCACTCGAGGTTCTCGCGGCCGAGAAGACTGACGTGCTCTGGATCCCATAGCGGTGTGTCGCACGAAAAGGAGCTCGGACTTCGCCTCGAAGTGTGGATATGCGCGATTCGGCGGTCGACTGTGACGTCATCGTGATCGGCGGCGGGCCGGCCGGATCGACGGCTGCGGCGTGGCTTGCTCGCGCAGGGCGATCGGTCATCCTCTTCGAGCGAGACATGTTCCCCCGCTTTCACATCGGTGAATCGCTGCTCGCGTCGGTCAACGACGCGCTCGCCGCAATCGGGGCGGCCGACATCGTCCGCGCGGCCGGCTTTCCGCAAAAATGGGGCGCGACCTTCATGTCGGCCGACGGCATCGTCGAGCGGTTTGCCGATTTCGCCGAGGCACCCGGCGTCCCGATGCCACAGACGTGGCAGGTGCCGCGGGCGACGTTCGATCAGTTGCTGCTGCGACACGCGGCAGCGAGTGGAGCCGACGTGCGTCAAGGCTGTCGCGTGCTCGACGTTGCCGTCGAGGCCGGCGGCGTGACGGCAACGATTCAGGCGACCAACGGAACCAGCGCCGCGCACGCCGTTCGCGGGCACGCCGTGATTGACGCGTCCGGCCGCGGTTCGGTCCTCTCGCGAAAATTACGCTTGCGGATCGACGAACCACGGCTCGCCAATCTCGCCGTGTTCTCCCACTACTCGAACGTGCCGCGGCGCGAAGGGCGGCGCGCGGGCGACATCCGCATTGTCTCGCGTCCGGATCTCGGCTGGTTCTGGCTCATTCCGATTTCCGCGGAGCTGATGAGCGTAGGCGTGGTGCTTCCGCGCACGGCCGCCCGCGGATTCCAGGGAGTGGACCACGGCGCGCTGCTCGAACGGGCGATCGGCGAGACGCCAGCCGTCGCGGCGCTGCTCGCGAACGCACGGCGGGAATGGCCGGTGCGGATCGAGAAGGACTTCTCGTTTGGATCGCGCGCGTACGCCGGCGATCGCTGGCTGCTTGCGGGCGATGCCGGGTCGTTTCTCGATCCCGTCTTCTCGACCGGGGTGGCAATTGCCGTTGAATCCGGCCTCGAAGCCGCGCAGGCCGCGGCCGACGGGCTCGCCGCCGGCGATCTGTCGGCGCGGACGTTCAGGCGGTACGCCCGGCGTCAGTATCAACGTTATCGTTCGTTTCGCCGATTCGTGCTCGGCTTCTACACGCCCGAGTTCCGCGAGCTGTTTTTCGCGGAGAATCCGCCGCTGCGAATGTTCCGCTCCCTCGTCACCGTGTTTGCCGGATACTGGCGGCCGCCACTGACGACGCGCATGTGGGTGGCGGCGTTCTTCGTCCTCGTCCGCCTACAACGCTGGATCCGGATCGCGCCCAGGCTCGGTGCCCATCCGATGGAGACGCATGGCCCAGCCGCTGCCGGCTGAAACGCGGTACTGGAGTCGCTCCGACGATCGCCAGCGAGTCGTGAACGCGTTGTTCAATCGAGCCGCGTGCCACTACGACCGCATCTGCCGGCTGATGTCATGCGGCTCGGGACAGCGCTACCGCCGCGATGCGCTGAGGCGCGCGGGGGTGCAGCGCGGCATGTGCGTGCTCGACGTCGGGATTGGCACAGGATTGCTCGCGCGCGAGATTCTGGACCTCACCGGGCCGTCCGGGCGCGTGGTCGGTATCGATCCCTCCCCGGCGATGATGGCGATAGCGCACGAGCAGCTCGCCGTCGGGCTCGTGCAGGGCATCGGCGATCGGCTGCCGTTCGGCGATGCCTCCTTCGATTTCGTGACGATGGGATATGCGCTGCGTCATGTCGCCGATCTCGACGCGGCGTTCGACGAGTACCGCCGCGTGCTGAGGGCCGGCGGCCGCTTGTTGCTGCTGGAGATTACGCCGCCGGAGTCGACGCTCGGCCTCGCGCTGGCGCGCACCTACTTCGGCACCCTCGTGCCGCTCGTCGTGCGCATCGCGACGCGTGACTCCGCAGCCGCCGATTTGATGCGGTTTTTCTGGGACAGCATCAACCTCTGCGTGCCGCCTGACGCAGTCCTCGCGTCGCTGCGAAGGGCCGGCTTCGCGGCGGCGCGACGGTCCGTGGTGCACGGCGTTTTCAGCGAATACACCGTCGGCACCACCCATTCGCACGAATGATCCGCGTACGTGCTGCGCAAGTGAGAGCGCGAATCGAAGCCACCATCAGGAGTCGTGACAACGCTCAATGACGTCCAACGACCGGGCTATAATGCCCGCGCCTCAGGAGAAGATTTCGCATGCTCGGTCAACGACAGCTCGAGACCGTCGTGGCGTACGCTGCAGGCGGCGCTTGGCGTCTGCTACAGAGCATCAATCGCCAAGTACCCGGCGGATCGTTTCAACCGACGTGGGCGGCTGCGCCACTGTCCAGGAGCCCGCAGCGATCAACTCCGGCGCTCGGTTGGCCGCGCACGACCGACTCGCTCTGCCCGCGCTGCGTGCGGGAGGCGCGCCAGCGGATCCTCGCCGGCGACATCGACCTCGACGCGCTCGTGAACGACAAGAGCGGCGAGATCAAAGCCCGGATCTTCGAGCGCGATGGCAAGGTCCTCATCGAGAAAACGTGTCCCGAACACGGTACGTTCAGCGACGTGCTCGCGGTAAACCCCGACTTCCTGCGCCGCATCGAGCGGCTGTTCCCCGGCCGCGACTACGCCGCGGTGACCGACCGGCTGCACAACCACGGCACCTCGTCCATCAAATACGGGCGTGGGGCCGTCCTCACCGTCGATCTCACGAATCGCTGCAACATGATGTGCGATCCATGCTTCATGGACGCCAACCAGGTCGGCTACGTGCACGAGCTCACGCTCGACGAGGTGAAGCGGATTCTCGATGACGCGCTGACGATCAAGCCGCGACGCCAGCTGTCGGTGCAGTTCTCGGGCGGCGAGCCGACCATCTCGCCGATCTTTCTCGACGCCGTCGCCTACGCTCGGCAGATCGGCTATTACAGCGCACAGGCGGCGACAAACGGCATTCACTTCGCGCAGGACGCCGATTACGCGATGGCCGCGGCGAAGGCCGGCCTTCGCATCGCGTACCTGCAATTCGACGGCGTCGGTGAGGACGCGAACGCGCACCGCAAGGTCGGCAACCTGTTCGAAGTGAAGCTGCGTGCGATTGAGAACCTCCACCGAGCCGGCGTCGACATCGCGCTCGTCGTCACGATCGTGCGCACCGTCAACGACGACCAGGTCGGCCGGATCGTGAAGTTCGCGGTTGAGAACTGCGACAAGGTGAGCTTCGTCTCGTTCCAGCCGGTTTCCTTCACCGGCCGCGACGAGGACATCGACGACGAAACGCGCGCGATGCGGCGCTACACGCTGTCGCACCTCGCGGAGGACGTCAAGCGGCAGACCGGCGCGACGGAGCCGCTCCGCGACTGGTTTCCGCTGTCGGCGGCGGGCGCCGTGTCCGATGTGACCGACCTGATCGCCGGGCCCGGCGCAGAGTGGGGCACGATGAAGTGCGGCTGCCACCCGAACTGCGGCACCGGGACGGCGCTGCTCGTCAGCAAGAAGACGAAGCAGTGGGCGCCGCTGCCGGAGGTCTTCGACGTCGAACGTTTCTTCGCCGATGCGCGGACGATCGCCGACGCGGCGCGCGGACCGTTTCTCACGAAGCTGCAAACTGCCTTGAGCGTCCTTCGCAACTATCGGCCATCGCGCGCGCCGGAAGGATTCCGCCTCTTCGATCTGATCAAGAAGTTCGACAAGCAAAGCGGTGGCGCGCTCGGCGGCGTCGGCGCTCCCGTCGATGGCAACCGCAAGTCCGATGAGTGGCTCGTACTGTTCATCGCCGGCATGTGGTTCCAGGATCTCTGGACTTACGATTTCCGCCGTACCGAAATGTGCATCATTCCGTACGCCACGCAGATGGGCGAGATCTCGTTCTGCGCCTACAACACCGGAGTCGGCTGGCGGTACATCGTCGAGAAGATGCACCACACGGCGAGCGTGGCCGACTGGTACAAGCTGCACGGCAAACACGCCGTTTATGCCAATCCGCGGAAATCGGTGCCGCTCGGGCCGCGCGTCCATCCCGTCGCGCTCACGATTCCGAAGGATGGACTTCTCGTGCCGGTCGTGTCCAAGAGGCCGCCGGTGTCAGCCGCAGCGCTCGCCGACATTTGAACGACGCGATTTCGTCGCTCAGATAGAGCCTTGGCACGTCCGCGAGTCCCTCCGGATCGATATCGGCGGCGCGCACGACGGTCTCAGGATCGTGAAGCGCGGCTGGATCGGGCGCCAGAATCTCGTCCGACATGCCCAACGACAGCGCGCCGTCCGACGTCGAGCGGCCGGACGCGTTCGAGCGCTTTGAGGCTGCCCTTGACGCGCAGCCCGTGTCGACGGGCTTCGGCCAGCGTGAACCGGCCTGTCAGCGCCGCGACGACGACCTGCGGCCGGCCCGACACCACGGCGTCGGGAGCATCGCAAGTCCCCGGCCGCGCGCGCACGCTTCCGTTCACCGTCTCCACGACGATCGGTGGGCCGCCGGTGTCGACCTCGATCGCAATCGGCTTGCGTTTCGGAGCGCGGTCGATGAGGTGCAGCTCGATTGGCATCGCGATCCAGTGGCTGCGGAACGCATCGGTCGGCGCCGCATCCTTCAAGAGCGCCGCGCCCCAGCGTCCGATCGCGTGCACCACGGCGCGCAGCTCCTCGCCGCGCGGCGTCAGGCGAATGAGCATGGTCGCGACGGGCGGCGGCTCCCTCTCCCGGACGGTGATGCCTGCGGCCTCGAGCTCGCGCAGCCGTGCGGCCAGCAGATTCGTCGCGATCCCCGGCAGGCCGGCGAGCAGATCGGTGTAGCGGCACGGCCCGCGCAGCAGCAGCTCGCGGACGATGAGCATCGTCCAGCGATCGCCGATCACGTCGAGCGCCTTCGCGAGCGCGCAGTACTGGCCGTAGCCGCGCTTCTGTTCATGTGCCATGCGGATCCCCGGGTCGGAACGCGGTAAGGTTAGTTTACTAAATCAACTCGTTCCTTGATAAAATAAACATACACCTTAGCGCGCGTCGCGGCATACGCGCCGGCCCGGCGCGCATCGCAGATCGATCCGGCGCGCGTCCTTCGGGAGAGCTGATAATCGGCCACAATAGCTGATCGTGCCCGAACGGCGCCGCGTCGCTGCCGTCATTGTTGTCGTTGTCCTCACGTTCTCACCGCGCTTCGCAGCCGGGCAGGACGATCGCCGGTACGTCGGTGTGCTCGATCGCGACATGACGCCGGCAGCCGGCGCCGCCGACCTGCTGACGATCGAGCGTGCGCTCGCCGACGTCGAGGATCGATGGCTGCCGCCGCTGCGCTTCGATGAGCCGACGCCGCTGAAGCACGCGCTCGGCATCGGCTACCGTTTTGGAAAGTGGTTCGGACTGGATTTGCCGCAGGACCATTTCCTGATGGTGGTCGGGCACGAAGTGTTCGGCCACGGCGCGAGGCTGCGCGAAATCGGCGCGGGAGATATCAGGTATCGCTTCGATGCGCCGATTCCGTACGGCGGCGGCGGCGCGTCCACAGAATTCGAAGGCGACGTGCTGGTGACGCGCGCCGACGTGCTCGGCATCGACACGGGCGGCATCGAAGCGCAGAACGTGCTGGCGGATCGGATCGGCCGGCAGGCGCTCGCGGCTGACGCTCTGCACTACCGTGAGGCGTGGCTGTATCTCGAGTCGCGGCTCGACGGGCTTCGCTACGTCCGCAGCGTGTCGCCGCGATCGCCTGAGGGACACGACGTTGCCGCGTTCCTGCACGACGTCAACGACGAGTGCGACCCGCCCGCGTGCACGCCGTTCATCGCGTCGACGCTGAAGCGGCGCGCGCTGCTGATGCTCGCCGATCCGCTGCTGGCGTATGCCGCCTACGGGTGGGCCTGGTCGTACCTGATCCGCGGGCGGACGTCGGCGGCGCTGCCGATGATTCCGCTGCCGCATGACGTGCGCTATCTGCCCGCGCTGCATTTCGAGATGACGCCCTACGGCACCGCCTTGACGACCGAGCACGCCATCATCCGCCGGCAGCGACTGATGAGCGTCTCGATCGGCGTGGGCGACACCGGAGGGCGGCGCGCGTGGGATCTCGGAGTCGTCGCCACCGACGTTCTGCGCAGCGCATGGTTGCGCGGCGACGTCGCGGTGAACGTGTGGCGTCAGCCGTCACTCGATGCGCCGCCAGATTTTCAGCTGTTCACCACCGGCGGCCTCGGTGCGGCAACGGTGCGGATTCCGATCGGCCGCGGTGCGGAACGCACCGGCGTCCTCGTTCAGATCGGCTACAAGTCGGACGGCTTCGTCCGCGGCGAGCAACTCCACCGAGGACCGATCGTCCGCGTCGGGATGACGTTCATCCCTTAGTTCGCGTCGACGAACGACGGCCGGTGCGGGCCTGACGCTTCTTCGGCGCCGCAGCCTTGCCGCTCTCGCGCTCGCCGACTTCCTTCACGCGGAGTTTCGCGATTCGTCCGATCAATTTCACCGGGATGGCCTCAGACAGCGGGAACCGGATCGTGCCCTTGCTGATCTCGTACGGTGCAAGTTCGTCCTTGAACGCCGTGACGAGGCGGCCGGTTGCCGGATAGAGGGAGTAGTGGTTCTGCCACGCGGCGAAATAGAGCACCGTGGCGCCGTCCATCTTGTACGCGGGAATGTTGTACGAGATCACTTCCTCGGCTCGGGGCAGGGCCTCGCGGATGGTACTGCGCACTCGTCTCAGCAAGCCGCGCACGGTGTCGGGTTGCGATGCCATGTACTCGTCCACGGACTTGTAACTGCTCTTGGCCAAGATAGATCCTTTCTATCGAGCAGACGGCTGAACCAATTCTTTCTGGTGGCTTCGGGACCTCGTGGTGGTACGCATGCGTGACCGACGCGACAGTCGAAGCTGACGCGAGGCTCAGCGAGTCGTCGTCACCACCTGAGTCCCGGTGAAGCCCGCGCGCGCGAGCCGCTGCTGCGCGTCCTGAGCTTTGGCAGAAGATGCGTACGGGCCGGCGAGCACCTGCTGCCAATTTCCGGTCGTCCGTCGGCGAACCGGTTCCCCCAGCGCCGCTATCTGCGCGGCGACGTCGGCGGCGCGTGCGGCGGTGTGAAACGACGCGACCACGATCTCGACTGCCTCACCCGCTGGTTCGGGCGACCGCATTGCGGTCCCCGTCGCTTCAGGGGCACGCGAAGTCACCGCCGGCGCGGCGGACGCTGTCGGTTGCGATGTGTCACGCGAAGGAGCGGCAACAATTGGTGCCGCCTGCGGCGCGGTCGTCGGCTGCACGGCCGCTGCCGGCGGTTGAACGTGTTCGCCTTCCCCGCGCCGGTTCAGGGCGCGCCCGCCGAGCCACAACGCGGCGCCGACGAGCGCGAGCGACGCCGCAACGATCGCGTAACGGCGCACATGTCCCGTCCCGCCTGTCGGCCGCGGTTCGTCGCGCGTGGGAGCTGGACTCGTGACAAGCTCCGGCCACATTGGCGACGTGGATGCAGGGTTCAGGGTGCCGCGTGCATCGTGCAGGGTGACGGGTGCATCGTGCGGGGTACTGAGTGCATCGTCCAGGGTGGTGGGTGCATGGTGCTCTGTGCTGGTTGTTACCGGAGAGGCGGGCTCGGCAGCCGCCGTTGAGGCGGCGGCCTGAGGCGCAGCAATCAGGTCCAGAGTCTGCGCGGCCGCGTTGATCAACGCCGCGTCGACCGGCCGCGACCGCCGTTCGTACGCGGCCTCGAGCGCGCGGTCGCAGAGAAGATTCACCACTCGCGGGATTCCACGCGAAAGCTGCGCCACCGCACGAACCGCCTCTGGTGTGAACGCCGACTCCGAATTCGTCCGCTCCCATTCTGCCAGCTCGCGCTCCAGATCTCCTGCACCCGGGATGTTCGACTGCAGCTGCCGCTCGCGCGCGACGGCGAGCCGATGGCCGATGTAGAGCGCGACTTCGGGTTCGCTCAGGGGATCGAGCTTCACGTGTCGCGACACCCGCTGTTGCAACTGACGCAGCTCCGGCTGCGATAACAGCCTCTCCAGGTTCGTTTGCCCGACCAGGATGACTTGCAGCATCGTGCCGCGCTCGTCCTGAATGTTCGACACAAGGCGGATCTGCTCGAGGACGTCCGGCTGCACGTGCTGCGCCTCGTCGATGATGACGGCCGCATGCGCCCGGAGCTGCCTGAGCGACGAGAGAAACTCCTCCAGGGCGCGAATGAGATCGTGACGGTTCGTCTGCGTCACGACCGTTCGATCCTTCGAGAGGACGCCGAAGTCCTGAAGCATCTGCTTGAGAAGATCGTCCCGTTCGAGCAGTGGGTCGTTGACAATCGACAGGAACGTCTTGCGCTCGAGCCGCTCGAGAACGGTCCTGCAGAGCAGCGTCTTGCCGGTGCCGATTTCACCGGTTACGACGACGACCGGTTCGCGCCGCTCGAGTGCGTACGTGATCTGGGAGAGGGCCGCGGCGTGCGACGCGCTCTGGAACCAGAATCGGGGATCCGGCGCGAGGCTGAACGGCGCCTGGTGGAATCCAAAAAACCGCTCGTAGCTGTTCGGCCGTTCGCTCGACGTGTCGTGACCCATCAGGGGGATTGTACCGCCACCCGGTCGTGAACTGACGAAGTCGGATCACTCGGCCATGTACGCGCGTTTAGCGATGACCGTACCTTTTCGACCAACCAGGCTGACAGCGATTCGCCGCTCGCGGCCGATCTCGGCCGAGCGTGTTTCACGGTACGATGAACACATGACGATGACTACGATTGCCGGCTCGGTGCTCCACGCAATCGGCCGCACGCCGCTCGTTCGACTGCGCCGAATCGTGCCGGCTGGCGCTGCCGATGTGCTCGTGAAGCTCGAGTTCTACAACCCCACCGGCTCGTACAAGGACCGAATGGCGCTCGCGATGATTGAGGGCGCCGAAGCGCGAGGCGCACTCGGTCCTGGCATGCGCGTCGTCGAGTTCACCGGCGGCAGCACGGGATCGTCGCTGGCGATGGTGTGCGCTGCGAAGGGATACGCATTCGTCGTCCTCTCGTCTGACGCGTTCGCGCGCGAGAAGCTTCAGACGATGGCCGCGTTTGGAGCGGAGGTAAGGATCGTGCCGAGTGAAGGCGGCAAGGTGACGCCGTCGTTGTTCGAGCGATTCAAGCACGAAATCAAGGCGCTTGCTGAAGAGCCGAACACGTTCTGGACCGATCAGTTCCACAACAGCGATGCGATCGCGGGATACATCGAGATCGGACGCGAACTGCTCGAGCAGACCGGCGGGCGGATCGATGCGTTCTGCGGCGCCGTCGGCACCGGCGGGATGCTGCGCGGCGTCGCGCAGGCGCTCAGGGAAGGCCGCAGTGGCGCGCGCATCGTCGCGTTGGAGCCATCGAGCTCGCCCGCGTTGACCGAAGGACGCGGTGGAGCGCACAGCGTCGAGGGGACCGCCACGGGCAGCGTGCCGCCGCACATGGCCGACAAGCCGTACGACGAGGCGCGCGCCGTCGACGAAGCGGAAGCGCGCCTGATCGCGCGGCGCCTTGCCCGCGAAGAAGGATTGCTCGTCGGCACGTCGAGCGGACTGAACATCGCCGCCGCCATCCACCTTGCGCGCGAGCTCGGGCCGGGAAGAGTGGTGGCTACCGTCGCGGTCGATACCGGGCTGAAATATCTGGCCGGCGATTTGTACGACGCAGTTCCATCTCGCTGACTCACCAGTGCGCATGCGTGCCGTGTCGTGGCGCGGCGGCGAGGGCGTGGCCGGCTCGCATTGAACGCATCGGTAAATACTGCGGCGTTAGAACGAAGCCGAAGTAGGGAGGACGGTCTCGTGCGCTGAGCATGAGCACCAACGGCTTGTGCGCGGGCCGTGTACGTCTTTACATGCACCGGCGACAGTGCGCGGATGCGCCGCGAGATCTCCGTCGTCAGGAGGCACAGCGCGATGCGGAGTCGGAGAAGGTTCCTCGATGGCTCACTGGCGCGGTCCTTGTCCGGAAGGGGAAACAGGTTGGTGGCGTTTCTGTCGAACCAGCCCATCCGGTCGGCGTAGATGGCGCGCACGGTCCACTCGACGCCTGCACCTGCTCGTCCGGCCGCTCGCCCTGCCTCATGCCGTGAATCGTCTGGTCGAGAATGGACTTGATGCTGTCACAGTACGCCGTGAGCGCGGCGCGCGCAGCGGCGGCACCGACGACCGGCCGCGTGTGGCTCGGCACGACGTGCTCCGGTCCCAGCGCGATTAGCTTCTCGAGACTCGCGATCCAATCCTCGGGAGTCCATAGCCACGCCGCGGATAGGGAGGCTGCGTTTTCGGGTTTACACTTCCACGCATGAGAATCGCAACATTGATTGCCCTGCTCGGTGCGGCGACGCCTGACGCATTGAATGCAGCGGCGCCTGCGCCGAGAGCGTGCGAATCGCTCGCGCAGATGAAGGTGACGAACGGACGGGTGCTGTCGGCTGATTCCGTGCACGCCGGCGCGTTCGCGCCTCCAAATGCGGCCAACGCGAATGCGACCGCGCCGTTCAAAACGCTCCCGGCGTTCTGTCGCGTGACGCTGAAGCTGACTCCGTCCAGTGACTCCGACATCCGCGTTGAAGTCTGGCTGCCGCAGTCCGGATGGAATCACAAACTGCAGGCGTCCGGGAACGGCGGATTAGGCGGTGCGATTCCATATCCGGCGATGGCGGCGTCGGTGAAAGCTGGATATGCAGCTGCGGGGACGGACTCCGGTCACGTCGGCGGCAACGCCGATTTCGTCGCCGGCCATCCCGAGAAACTCGTGGACTTCGCATATCGGGCGATTCACGAGATGACGGTCACCGCAAAAACGATCGTTACCGCGCATTACGACGCGCTCCCCACGCGCGCGTATTTCAACTCGTGCTCGACCGGTGGACGCCAGGCGCTGATTGAAGCGCAGCGCTATCCCGACGATTTCGACGGCATCGTCGCCGGCGATCCATCGTGGGACCAGATGCGGCTCTACGCCGCGCGCGTGTGGTTGAACACGTACGTCAATCGCACGCCGGCGGCGGTGATTCCCGCGAGCAAGTATCCGATGATCCACGACGCCGTCCTCGACAAGTGCGATGCCCTGGACGGTGTGAAAGACGGCGTCATCGAGGATCCGAGCAAGTGCTCCTTCGATTTCACGACGTTGACGTGCAGTAGAGAGGACCGTGCCGATTGCCTGACGAAAGATCAGGTCGAGACCGCGAACGCGATGACGCGTCCGATCCGCGATCCGAAGAGCGGCGCCGTGCTGCATCCGGGCCGCTACTATCCGGGATCCGAACTCGGATGGGGCGGCGTGGCGGGGCCATCACCGTCCGGCGAATCACACGAAGGGATGCGGAAGATCGTCTTCACGCCCGACTGGGACTACCACGCCATCAAAGTGCCCGACGACGTGGAGCGCGCGGTGAAGGCGGACAAGGGACTGCTATATGGCGGCGATCCGGATGTTTCGCGTTTCTTCAAGCGCGGCGGCAAGCTGCTGATGTATCACGGCTGGGCCGATCCGCTCGTCTCGCCCGACACGAGCCTGATCATGTTCAAGCGGATCAACGACACGGTCGGAGCGTCGGCCGCGAATTCGCTCGCGCTGTTCATGGTGCCGGGCATGGGGCACTGCCAAGGCGGTGCCGGCACCGACGTCTTCGACAAAGTCGCCGCGGTCGATCAGTGGGTCGAAACGGGGAAGAAGCTGCAGTCGATCGAAGCCGCACACATGAACGCCGGCGTCGTCGATCGCACGCGTCCGCTGTGCGCGTATCCGGCGACGGCGCACTACAACGGCACCGGCAGCACGGATCATGCGGAGAGTTTTCGGTGTCAGTAGGCGCGCCGGCGTGCCTGCCCGACGATCGGTGTACTCGGGCCGAGGACCAAAAGGACAGACGGCCAAACGCACCGCGGCAGTATTGCCGTCACACCGACGCGTGCCGATTCGGCTTCATGGCATCGAGCACGCCGGCATTGTGAGCGATCGCAGCGTCGCGCCGCTGATCATCCGACGCCACACCCGCGGGCGGCGACGTTTGAGTTTGCGCGTCGCGGCGCCGGATGATTGTTCGCAATTGGGACGCAGCCGTCCATCCGCGATCGTCACTCAACCGAGTGCGAGAAAACGCTCGAATCGCGTTGAGCAGCGATTCCCGAGCGGACGTGTGTCATTCGTAACGGAGCGCGAGGATCGGATCGACGCGGCTCGCGCGATGCGCCGGGATCAATCCAGCGAGCGCCGAAATGATCGTCAATAGCAGCGTCGTACCCACCGCGACCCACGGGTCGTGGCCTTGGATGCCATACAGCTGAGCCGACACGAACTTGCCGAGTCCCAATCCCGTCGGAATGCCGACTGCGAGGCCGATCGCCAACAGCAACAGCACTTCCTGCATTACCGACCAGAGAATCGCGATCTGCTGCGCGCCGAGGGCTATCCGAATGCCGAGCTCTTTTCGGCGCCGCGCGACGACGAACGCCATCACCCCGTAGAGACCGATTGATGCGAGCAGCGTGGCGAGCATGCCAAATCCTGCCGACAGCAATGCGACGAGTCGATCGGTGAGCAGCGTCTCGTCGAGCTGCGCCTGCACCGTCTTCGTTTCGAACACCGGCAGCGATCGATCGAGCGCCTGCAATTCGCGTCGCACGCGCGCGAACGCCGCCGACGAGGACATCGTCGTCCGCACGTAGAACGTCGCGCCCCCTTTGCCCCACAATGGGATGAAGACCTGCCGCCGCACGCCTTCGCGCGGTCCTTCGTACAGCGAGTCGTCGGCGACGCCGATGATTTCGATATCGAGTTTCGGATTCGGACCGCCACCCTGTCCGAGGTGACGGCCCAACGCGCTCTTGTCGCCGAAGAAGTGTTTGGCAAACCGGCGATTGACGATAGCAATCTTCGCGTCCTGGCGGACGTCCGACTGGTTGAAATCGCGCCCCTCGAGAACCGGGATCTGCATCGTCTTGAAATAGTCGGGCGACAGCGCGTTCATGAACGCCTGCATGTCTTCGCCGTCGGCGGCCTTGTGCCCTTCGACCGCCGTGCGGTTGTCCCACTCGTTGCCGCTCAGGATAGGCACGGCGGCGAGCGCCGCTGATGTGACGCCCGCCGACCCGCGCAACCGATCGAGCAGTTCTTGATAGAGATGCATCGTCCGCGGACCGTCGTAGCCGTTCAATTGCGGCGCGAGTTGAAACGTGATGAGGTTGTCGAGCGCGACGCCCGTGTCGGTGGTCTTCAGGTTCTGCAGGCTGCGGACGAACAGCCCCGCGCCAAAGAGCAGCAAGAAGCTGAGCGCGACTTGCGCGGTTACGAGACCCTTGCGCAAGAACAGCGACCCGCTGCCGCCGGCAATCGAGCCCATCGTGTCTTTGAGCGTCGTCCATGGATCCGATCGGCTCGCGCGAATCGCGGGGATCAGTCCGAAGATGATGCCGGTCGCTCCGGTCAAGACCGCCATGACGCCGAGGATCCGCAGGTCGGGACGCGCGGTAATCGACAGCGGCTGACCGTCATTCGGCACGAGCGCGAGCAGCGCGCGCGTCAGCGCAACCGCAAGCGCGACGCCGACGATGCCACCGAGCGCCGACAGGACGCAGCTCTCGACGAGCATCTGACGGACCAGACGTCCACGTGATGCGCCCAGCGACAAGCGGACCGCGAGCTCTTTCTGCCGCGTGAACGCGCGTGCGATCAGCAGGTTCGCGACGTTCGCGCACGCGATCAGCAACACGAGACCGACCATGCACATCAACACGATGAGGCCGGTCGAGAAATCGTTGCGCAGCGGCGAGAATCCGGTCGCCGCCGTGGTGACGAGCATCTTCCCTTTCATGAACTGATCGCGGAAATATGCGGACCAATCCTTCGCCGCCGGCAGCGTGATCTCGTACTGGCGGATTTGCGTGAAGAGCAGTTGGAGCGGCGCGGCGGCGGTTTCGACCGTGTATCCCGGCTTCAACCGCCCGAAGACTTGCACCCAACGCGCGCGCCGATCGTCCGCGCGCATCCACGTCCACTCCGGCAACATGACGCGCTTCATCAGGATCGGCACGCGGATCTGCGGCGACTGCGTCGGATCGAGGCCGCGGAATTCGGCGGACGACACGCCGACGATGTTCATCGGGTAGTCGTTGACGAGGATTTTCTTCCCTATGACATTCGGATCGCGCGCGAAGCGGCGCACCCAGTAGTCGTAACCGAGCACGACAACGGGATGGCCGCCGTAGACGCGGTCATCTTCTTCGGAGGAAAACACGCGTCCGATCGCCGGTTTCACGCCGAGCATCGAGAAGTAGTTGCCCGACACCAGTTCGGCATTGACCCGCTCGGTCTCGTTGTCGATGCTGACCGACGCCGGCGCGAGGCGACGGCAGATCACTTCGCCGAGCGGTTCGGCGCGCTGCTGCAGGTCTTGGTAGACGGGGTACGAATGCATCCGCGTGCCCATGTTGCTGCCGTTGTGCGCACCCTGTTGATAAAGCATCACCAGCCGATCCGGGTCTTTGACCGGCAGCTTGCGCAACAGGATTTGATCCATCAGCGTGAAAATCGCCGTGTTCGCGCCAATCCCAAGCGCGAGCGACAGCGTCGCGACGATGGCAAAGAGTGGATTGCGGCGCAGCCCGCGGATGGCCAGGCGCAGGTCTGCCGTCGAAGCAGTCATGGCTGCTTTGACGTGGGCGGGCGCCAAACGGTTGTCGCGGGCGCGGCCGACCTATTCGCTGGTCGACCCAGTGGTCGGCATCGCGCAAACCGAGGCGAAAGCGATGGCCTTTTTCGTTTCCGTGCGTGCCTCGCCGAGCGCGACGATCTCATCGGTCTCTGATTTCCTCAAACTCGCATTGGCATGTCGATGGAAGCGGCTCCTCCGGCAGCACACCCGCTGTCTATAGCCCGCTTCGCATAACGCCGAGGAAGGTCACATTGCCGCATCGGGAAACACAAAGGCGAAAGCCAAGAGGATTGCGAACGGCATGCGGATCCGGTGACGCGTTCGGTCAATCGTGCAGCGCGGACCCTCTAACGGCGAGCGATGTACGGAATCAGGCTGATACGAAACGCCAGAAGCTGGAACGTAGCGCCGCCCACTTCGCGAATTCTCTCTTCTGAAATCCCGCAAAAATCGGGAGCCACAGTGGCACGCCGTCCGCAAGGCAGCGATGTGATCCAACGGATCGTCCATCGTTGGATGCGGCTCGCCTTTCTACACCTCGACCGCGACGCGCAACGCCCGGTCGAGATCAGCCCAGAGGTCCTCGACGGCCTCGATGCCGACACTCAAGCGCAGAAGGGAGGGCGGCAGGTGCTCCTGCCCCGGCACGCTCGCGCGGCGCTCGATGGTGGATTCCACCGCGCCTAGGCTCGTGGCATGTTGAATCAGCCGCAGCCGGGCGCAGACCGCGTCCGCAGCCTCGGCGCCCCCGCGGATGTCAAACGAGATGATCGTCCCAAAGCCTTTCAGCTGGCGGCGCGCCGCCTTGTGCGTCGCGTGGCTCGCCAAGCCCGGGTAGCGCGTGATCAGCACCTCCGGATGATCGGCCAGGCGCTCGGCGAGGACCATGGCGTTTCGTTGCGCGCGCTCCAGCCGCACGGCCAGCGTTCGCGCGCCGCGGACGGCGAGAAACGTCTCGAGCGTGCCGGGTGTCGCGCCTGCCAATTCCCGTGCCTGCCGCAACGCGGCTAGCAACGCCGAGTCCCGGACCGTGATCACGCCGCCGAGCAAGTCCGAGTGCCCGCCGATGAACTTCGTCACCGACTCCACCGCGACGTCGGCGCCGAGCGCCAGCGGCCGCTGGTTCAAGGGCGTGGCGAAGGTGTTATCCACGCCCAGGATCGCGCACGGCTTGCGCGGCGCCGCGCAGATCGTTTCCAGCTCCGCCACCACCAGCAGCGGATTGGAGGGCGATTCCAACCAGATCAGATCTGACTCGGCGCATGCCTGAATCCAACTTGCCGTGTCGGCGACCGCGATTCGATGTACGCTCCAGCGGCCTCGGCTTTGTCCCGCGTTGGCGAGTCCCGCCACTCCCTGGTAGCAGTCATCGGGCAGCGCCACTGTCGCGCCGGTAGGAAGCTGGTCGAAAATCGCGGTGATCGCTGCCATGCCTGACGCGAAAGCGACCGACGAGCCTCCCTCGAGGCCGCCGACGATCTCCTCCAACGCGTCCCAGCTCCGCGTACCGTCGTCTCGCGCATAGGCCCGCTGTCCGCCCAGCACGAAGTTCGACGCGGGGCATGGCGAAACGTTGAGTGGCGCGCCGGGCCTGCGATCTCGCCCCGCCGATACCAGCCAAGACTCAATCGACCCCACGTCACCCGCGTGGGGCCCTGTCGTATCGCTCGATCCCATTGCCCAAGTGTAGCAACCGTCGTCCCCTTGACGGAGGCGCGAGCACGATTTCGTTGGGAATCCTTATCTTTCAGCCACATGTGACTGTCAAGGAACAGGTGCGGATCGATGCGGGAATTTCGGCGTTCTGCGTAAGTAATGCCTGGTCGCGATCCTGTCAGTGTGCGGTCTTGCTTTTGCGCAGAACTCTTCGCGGGGGCAAGAAGCAAACCCCTCGACGACGTCTGACGCACAACTCTCATTCGGTGCGTTGAAGAGGCTGGCGGGCACGTGGACCGGTCGAGTCGCGACCGATCCGCGTAATCCCGAGATAGACGGGGACATCCAAGTCACGATGCGCGTGGCCTCCCGCGGAAGCGTCTTAATCGTCGTCCTCAACTGGCCTGCACTGTTGTTGAAGAAGTAAGTCAAGAATTCACGGCAGTCATCAACCGCGCGTCCCACGCTGGATGGTTTCCGGTCGCGTTATGTTGTGGTGCCTACGGCATCGAGATCGTCTCGCCCGGAAGCGCCGGCGTGTGAACCGGACGCCGGCGTGCCTTTGTCGCCTGCTCGAAGCTGTAGCCGAGTGAGAGCAGTTTCGACTCGCCGAACGCGCGGCCGAAGAACGACAGTCCGACCGGCAGGCTGTCGCCGGTGAATCCAGCCGGCACGATCAAATCCGGGAATCCGGTGAGGTTCGCGATGTCTGTCGCGCCGAGTCCCGAGGCCGACAGCGCCGAAGCGACGGTGGTGCCGGCGCCCGCGGTGGCGGTGATGAGGCTCGGGCGGCGCGACGCGGTGGGATACACGATCGCGTCGAGCTGTTGCGCCTCGAACATTCCTTCGACAACGGCGCGCACCATCGGCAGTCCATAGTCATGGACCGCGGTGTAGCGGTAATCGGTCATCGAGCCTGCCTCGACCTCCCGCTTGAAGAGCGTCCAACGGCTCGGATTCGGCCGCGCACCATCGCCGCGCGTGCCGGTGAATTGGTTGGCCCGCTCGATCATCTCGCCGAGTGTTTTCGGATACTTCGGACCAGTGCCCTTCAGGTATTCCGCGATCTGCACCGCGAATTCCGGATAACGAATTGCGGTGTAGAACTCGCCCTTCACGTCGAGCAGCCACTTCGGGTATCGGACATCGACCAGCGTCGCTCCCGCCTTGCGCATCGCGGAGAACGCGGCCTCCATCACCCAGTCGACGTCGGGATCGGCGCCCATGAAGTCTCGCGCCACGCCGATCCGCGCGCCGTTGAGCGCATCGACGCGAAGGCCCGCGGTGTAACCGGTCTGGAATTTCGCTTCGCTCTTCGCGGTCGCCGGGTCGGCGGCGTCGACGCCGGTCATGATGCCGAGCGCGGCCGCCACGTCGAACACGCTGCGCGCCATCGGACCGCCGGTGTCGAAGCTGAGCGCCAGGGGAATGATGCCGGAGCGGCTCAGCAACCCGTGCGTCGGCTTCAATGCGGCGATGCCGTTCGTGGTCGCCGGTCCTCGAATCGAGCCCCCGGTGTCGGTGCCCATCCCAACGACCGCGTACGCCGCGGCGATCGCGACGCCGGTGCCGCCCGACGATCCCGAAGGGCCGCGCGTGAGGTCGTGCGGGTTCAGCGACTGGCCGCCGAGCGAGCTGTAGGTTCCGCCCGATGCAAACTCTGACATGTTCACTTTGGCGAGAATGATCGCGCCGGCATCGCGCAGCTTCTTGACGACGAACGCGTCCTTCGAGGGAATCGATCCTTCGAGCAGGATCGAGCCGCCGGTGGTCGGCATGTCGAATGTGTCGTAATTGTCCTTGAGGACGACGGGGATGCCGTGAAGGGGCGATCGACGGCCCTTGGCCTTTCGCTCTGCGTCGAGCGCGCGGGCCTGCTCGAGCGCCCTGGGGTTGAGAAAGATCACCGCATGCAGCGTCGGCCCGTTGCGGTCGAACGCGTCGATCCGTGCCAGACATATCCTGGTCAGCGCCTCGGACGTCAACGTGCCGGCATCGAAGGCCGCGTTGATGTCGGCGATAGTCGCCGCGTCGACTTCTATCGTTCTGGCAGTGGCGGAACCGAGCGGGAGGAGCGTCGCGACGGCGATCGCGACCCATAAGCGGTGAGTTCGTGGCATGGACGCCTCCTGAAAGACCGGTAAGTATGACTTGGATTCTGACGGGCGCGTCGCTCGCGGTGAGTGGTGCTGGCGCGTCTCTCGCCGGTCGATCGCGCACTCCGAGCCGACCGCACGTGCGTGTTGCAGATCGAGGCGGCGCGGGAGCACCATATGCGGCCACAATCGAGTGCAGGAGAACCGCCATGAATGTCAGATGCACCGCGTTGGTTGGCGCTGCCGTCGCAGTCGTGCTTTCCTCGGCACCTGTCCACGCCGGCGACGAACAGGCGGACAGGAAGCAAGTCCAACAGCTGTTCGAAAAGTATTTGTCGTCGGTGAAAGGCGCCGATCTGGTGCTGGCGTCGGAGGTGTGGTCGCAAACCGCAGATGTCGTCGCGGTGACGCCGTTCGGCCGGTTTCAGGGTTGGGACAGCGTCAAAACGAACATCTACATCAATTTCCTCCAGAAGGCCTTCTCGGAACGAAATCTGGAATCGACGAACGTCGCGATCCACGTCAACGGAGACACCGCCTGGCTCGTGTTCGACTGGACCTTCACGGCGAAGTTGTCGGCCGGTCAGCCGATGGCATCAAAGGGATGGGAGAGCCACGTCTACCGGCGCACTCCCCGCGGGTGGTCCCTCGTCGCGCTCCATTACTCGGTTCCGCCGCCACAACCATGAACGGGACCCGAATCCGTTCCAGATGCCGCACGTCCCGGTGACGCCGAAAAAGAAGTACGTTGCGCGGGAGCTCTCATGCACGTGCTGCTGTCGACAATGGGTCGCGTCGCGTATCGCGCGCGATGAGTGGTTACGTCAGCTTCAACAGCTGCTCCATCACCAGCCGCGGCTCGCGGTCGGGATCCTGTTCCACGCGGCTCGCGTTGTTGAACAACATGGTGTCGCGCGCCGTCGTCGAATACGCAGGCCACTTCGGCAACCCCGGCGTATTCGGATTCCCCGTTCGCGCGAACGCCACCCACGCCGCGCTCACCTTGTCGGCGAGCGCGTAGGCTTGCGGCATCTTCGAGATCAGCGGCCCCGCGACCTTGATGTTGTTGAACACGAAAGGAACTTCGATCGTGTGCGGCGACCGCATATGTCCCCCGCCCTCCGGCGTTTCCCAGTCGAAACGATAGGCGAACGCCGGTGCCGCGGCCTGCAGCGCTTTGCGCCTGGCGAGCTCGCGCGAATAGGTTCCTCTCGGATGATCCGTCGCAATCAGGATCCACAGATCCCACGGCGTGGCGTCTGGGTGTGCCTTGCGGAACACCTCGATCACCCGCTCCGGATTCATGCCGAGGCGTTTTTCGGCGCGCGCCCGCAGTCCGGCCTCGTCGAGCGCGAGCGTCTCTGGCGTGGGCCGATCGTAGAGCGTCTCCTCGGTCCGCGCATATCCGATGAGCAATGGAATGTTGGCGGAGAGGGCCGGACCCCTTGGATCCCACGGATGGTTCGGTATGACCGCGCCGTCAACCGTCGGCGAGTTGGCCACCATACCCGGTTCGCCGAATGTCAGCTTGCTCGTGACCGCCGCGTTGGCGGCGAGCAGTCTGGCCATCGGCACGTTCTGCAGCTCCCGCGCGTGGCCTTTGGCGAGGCCCAATTCGGCAATCAGTAAATCCGTCGTGCGAACGGCATCTTCCCGCGTCGTCAACCGCAGCACCGCGCCGCTCTCGATGATGGCCCGGTGGAACAGTCCCTTCGCGGACGGCATCGCCATCAACGTCGCAACCTTCCGCCCGCCGCCCGACTGCCCGAAGATCGTGACGAGGTTCGGATCGCCGCCGAACCGGTCGATGTTGTCGCGCACCCACTGAAGCGCCGCGACGATGTCGAGCAGACCGACGGCGCCTGACGACGCGAAGTCCGAACCTTCGGACTCGCCGAGGTACGTGAAGCCGAACACGTTGAGGCGATGGTTGATCGTCACCACGACCACGTCGCCGTGGCGCGCCAGGCTGGTGCCATCGAGGATCGGCCCCGACCCCGACCCCGTGGCGAAGCCGCCTCCATGCAGCCACACCATCACCGGCCGTTTCCTTCCGTCGCTCAGGCCCGGCGAGAAGACGTTGAGCACCAGACAGTCTTCGCTTTCCTCACATGAAGGGCAGGCTGCTGCCGAGCCTCGCGCGGGTCCACTACCGCGGTTGACCGTCTGCGGCGCAGTGGGTCCATAGGCAAGCGCATCGCGCACGCCTGTCCACGGCGCCGGTTTGGTCGGAGGCATGAAGCGATTGTTCCCCGCAGCCGTGCCGCCGTAGGGAATCCCTTTGAAGACGTTGACGCCTTCGCTCGCGATCCCGCGGATCCTGCCCGCCGACGTTGTCGCGATCACGCCGTCGGGCTCCGCGGCCGCGAGCGTCGGCCATCGACTTGCCTGCGTTGCCGCAACCAGCATGGCCGCCTGTTTGACAAACGCTCGACGGCTGGAGACACTCGCCATTTCCATCCCTCCTTCGCGCCCGATGCGGCCAGATTATGCCAGGGATCGGATTCGGTTTTTATTTCGATGGCGCCGCCGCGCGAGTCGGCTCGTACGACTGGAATGTCGCGCCAAACGAGCGCTGTGGAATCGTCGCGTTTAGCTCGCGATAACCGCCTTCGCGCCACACGATCAAAGGGACCCGCGTATCGAAGCCCGATCGGATGACGTACCAATACTGCTGGTGGTTGCGGACCCGAATTCCGTCAACTGCGACGATGACATCACTCATGCGCAGGCCAATGCGTTCGGCGCGGCGACCGTAGTCGTGGAAGACGATGCCGTCCGTCGGTGGATTCGAGAAGGCGGTGAGCGTGACCCGTTCAACGCCCTGCGGAAACGTCTTTCCCGCGATGGCCATCGCCTTCGCCTCCAGTGCGGCGTCATGGGTGCGGCGCGACTCGAGCAGATAGTGCGACGCCAGGTCCGTCGAATTTTCGTAGCGTTCCCTGATTGCCTGATACAGCTCTTCGGCGCGCGCATGTTCGCCGCGGCGGTCGAGCAGCGTCGCGTACGCCGCAAGACCCGCAGCCGAATAAGTGTCAGCCGCATCGCGCGCGAGCGCCGTCGCCCGTTCGGCGAGCCCGCGTTCTTCATAGTAGGTGATCAGCCATTCGAGGCGCTGCGACACGGCAACGCGGCTGCGCGCCTTGCTGATGTAGTGCTCGTACGCGATCGCTGCCTCGCCTTCCTGGCCGTCGCGCAGCAACTGATCCCCGACGCGGTTGCAGTAGTTCTCCTCGATTGTGCACATCACGCGCGCGAGGAGCAGCAGCTCCGCCGGCGTGGCAGGGACCTCGTCGTAGACGTATCGTGCCGCGTTGAGGTCGTAGTCGAGCAAGGTACTTAGTACGCCGCGCGCCTGCGCCATCGTCGGCTTCGGCTGGTTGTCGGGCCAGAGCGTGTACCACGCTGCCCATGTGTCATACGGTGCAGTTTGCGACCAGAGCTGCACGGCTTCAATCGGCACCGGACGTTCACATGGCGTTTGAAGGGCCCGCCAGCGGAGCTCGAAGGCCGTCCCTGTAGGTACATGCGGCCGGAAGAACGCATCGTCTCTGGGGAACGTGTCGGCCTTGTTCGCGAAGTCGGGTTTATGCCGGAGCAGCATCCAGGCCGGTGCGGAAATCAGCTCGGGATGGTCGGCCAGGAGCGCGCGGGCGGTCGTGATCGCGCGCGCGTATTCGGTCTGGTTGCGCGCCATCGAAACCGCGGCGATGGGATAGAGGCGCAACGAGGCCAACCGCGCATTCGCAGCGGTTGCAATTTCTTGACCGCGTTGCGGCAGCCCGAGCATGTAGTCGTTGTGATGCGCCCATCTCGCGACCGACTCGCAAAGGTGTCGTTGAGCGAATGCCGCCCACAACCCCCAGTCGATTACCTGAATCGATTGGCCGCTCGACGCGGTGCCGATCGGTGACGTCGGTTCGTTGAGCGCCGCGATCAGCGCTTCGTCGGTCGGATCCTCTTTGTGAACCTCCTGCCACAGATGCCGCGCCTCTTCGAGCTGCTGCCGAACGTTCGACTCGGCAAACCGGTTTCCAGTTTCGACGTCGGCCGACCCGAGCAATGTCAGCCGCTGCTGATCCCAGCTGCCGTCGACGGTAACGATTCGGTCATAGGCTTCGAGAAACTTGCCGTAGCCTCGGCGCTGAAACACCGCGCGGAGGTATTCGGCCTGCTCGAGTCGGGTCAGCGTCGATGGTGCGTGGATCGCGCGCCAGTCGCCGGTGACGCGCAAGCGAACCGCGCGCCCCCATGCGCGCACGCCGGCCGACGGCGATGCGTCGAGCCCGTCGGCGATCCGCAGCGCGTCGCGCTGGCGGCCGACGAGGGCGGACACGATCGCAGTCGCGAGCGAACGCGACACGCGGACGGTCGACGGCTGCAGCGCCTGAGCCACCGCGAGGTGCACGGTCATGCGATTCAGCGCCGGCCGCACGTCGCTGAAGTCGCGTGCGACCTCCTTCAGCGCCAGCGCGCCGACGACGAGCGCCGCCAGGTCGTGTGCGCTCGCCGAGCGGGGATTCTGCGCGAGACGAGCCGAAACCCGCTCGCTCGCGGCGAGCAGGTGGTCGATCGACGGATCGGTCAGCGCCGTCGCGAGCGACTCGTCATCGTCGGTTGCCGTTTCGGCCGTGGGTGAGAGCAGCGCGCGTGCGATCGGCGCGTATGTCTTCGCATCCCACACGTGATCGACGATGCGCAGCTGACGCGGGAGTCCAGATATCGACGTCGTCACCTGGTACGTTGCATTGGTCTGGAGCAGCTCGTTCGGAGGCGCCAGACCACGAACCCGGACGTCCGACGCTGTGGACAGCCGCCTGTGCGTCGAAACAGAGCTGACGTCGATGATGCCGCGCACCACTTGCTGGACGATCCACTCTTGTTCAACGGTATACGGCGCTGGAGGTGGCGCGGTTTGTCCGAGTGATCGCCGTGCTGTGACGATGACAGCTGCAATCAGAATGGCCCAGAGGACCGCGAAGTATTTCGTCTGACGTGACATGCTGCTATCCGTGCCTCACTTGCCGGGGGGCGGCGGTTCCAGAGGACAGCACTCGCAAGCGTTACAGCCACGATCACGATGACGGCGAGCTGTAATGTCCGGATGGTCCGAGGCGAAACCGAGGGCTAAGTAAAAGGATACAACGAGCGTTCTGTCGAAAGGAATCCGACCTCGAGATCAAATCGCATACACTCATCGAAATTCAGAGCCGAGGCTTGTCATGCACAAGATTGCCGTTCACGTCACCGTCCTGCTCGTCATTTTTTCACCGGCGTTCGCGCGTCCGCTAGCGTTCGCGCAGACGACGAACAACGCGCAGCTCGTCGAGATGGTGACGCGCATGGCAAGAATCGGCCGCGCCTCGTCGCCGACCTTTTCTCCGGACGGCACACGACTCGCGTTCGTGTCGGACCGGACCGGCGTGCCGCAGGTCTGGGTGACTGCCGTCGATCGCGGCGCGGCGCTGCAGGTGACGAACGGCGACGACCCGGTCGGACGCGTGATTTGGTCGCCCGACGGCAAGTGGCTGGCCTTGTCGCTCGCGCCGGGCGGCGGAATGAACACGCAGATCTATATCGTGCATCCCGACGGCACCGGACTGCGTCGGTTGACGGACGGCGGAAAGGAAACCAACAACCTCGGCGGCTGGACGCGTAAGGGCGGGCGCATCACGATGGGATCGAACCGCGCCAATCCGTCTGCGATTGATGCGTACCTCATCGATCCCACGAGCGGCGAGCGAGAGCTGGTTTCGGGCAACAACGGACTGCAAAGGTTGGAGGACGTCAGCCGCGACGGCACACTCGCGCTGATCGATCGTCTGCGCGGTCGCGGTGACAACGATCTGTATGTCGTCGATCTCGCATCGCACGCTGAGGCCGTCGTCACTCCTCACGATCCGCCCGGTTCGTTCGCGGGCGCGTTCGCGCCCGATGGCCGGTCGATCTATCTCTCGTCCGACAAGGATCGCGATACGGCCGCGTTCGCGCGCATCCGCATCGAGGGCGTCGACCGCATCTCGCCGCCGCAGATTATCGCGGCACGAGACGATGCGGAGCTCGACGGCTTCGAGATCGACGACCAGGGGACAATGGCCGCGCTTCTATGGAATGTCGCCGGCCGCAACGAGCTCGCGTTCGTCGATCTCGCGTCGGGACGGCAAACGGCGGGACCGAAGCTGCCTGGTGAGATCGTCGGCGGGCTCACGTTCTCCAAAGACGGTAAACGGCTCGCGATGACGATCTCCGGCGCCACCGCCCCGCCGGACGTCTGGGTGCTCGAGATTCCCAGCGCCCGCCTGCGACAGATGACGCGGACACCGCATGACAGCGTCGATCTCTCGAAACTGGTTCGGCCCGAGCTGGTGACGTTCAAGGCGCACGACGGCCTCGGATTGAGTGGATGGCTCTATCGTCCCGCGAGCCGATCGGGTCCGACGCCATTCGTCGTCAGCTTCCATGGCGGACCGGAAGGCCAGGAGCGTCCCGGCTTTCGAAGCGACTATCAGGCGCTCGTCGCGCAAGGCATCGGCGTGTTCGCCCCGAACGTGCGCGGGTCGTCAGGATTCGGCAAGCGCTTCGTGAACCTCGATAACGGCCCGCTGCGGTTCGAGGGAATCAAGGATCTGAAAGACTGCGTCGATTATCTCGTCGGCAATCGCATCGCCGATCCGAAACGTGTTGGCATCACCGGCGGCTCCTATGGCGGCTATATGACGATGGTCGGTGTCACGTTCTACCCGGACCTGTTCGCGGCCGGCGTCGACCTGTTCGGGATGGTCAACTTCTTCACGTTCTTCGAGCATACCGAGCCGTGGATGGCGGCAATCTCGACGACCGAGTACGGCGATCCGAAGACGCAGGCGGATCTCCTCCGCGATCTGTCGCCGCTCGGAAAGCTGGATCGAATCAAAACGCCGTTGATGGTTCAGCACGGGGCGAACGATACCAACGTCCCCGTCGTCGAGGCGGAGCAGATCGTGGAGAACCTGAAGCGCCGCGGGGTGCCAGTCGAGTACATCCTGTTTCCGGACGAGGGCCATGGATTTCGGAAGGAGAAAAACCGCATCACGTCGACCGTGAAGATGGTGGAGTTCTTCGTTGCGCAACTCGTCGCCCGCCAGCCGGCCACGACGCCAAACGAGGGGAGCACATCGGTGAACATCGACGGGAGTTCGCGCTGACGACCAGAACTGTCGTCGTAGTCGAGTACGACGAGGAATGGCCGCGCCTGTTCGAGAAACTTCGCGCGCACGTCTGGCCGGTGGTGGCGAGTCGCCTCGTGTTTACCCATGCGGCCCTGCTCACAGCGTTGAGAGCACGTAGCGCGCGTCAGCGACGAGCACGTTCGCCACATCGGCCGGAAGCCGCTTGGTGCAGACATCGATGAAGTCGGACAGCTTGTTGCGGACGACTGTCACGTTGCCGCGGTCGAGTGCGGCCTGCGCGTCGTTCAGCTTCGCACGCAGCCTGTTCTCGGTCGCCGGATCGATCTTCCCCTGCGCAGCGTACAAGTTGACGGACGCGATCAGACTGCGGATCGTGGCCACGACATGGAACGTCACCGAGCGTTGCGACATATTGCCGGCCACGTCGGACGCGGACGCAACTACCGTGTGCGCGCCGAGCGACAGCGTCAGAAGCTGGATCTGCTGAGCGTTCGTTGCGAGCGCTCCGTCAAGCGTCCCCCACGGGCTGCCATTGACGAGGCCCGACACGTCATCTCGCGCAGAGAAGCTCAGCGCCAACATGTCGCTGTGCAGATAGTCGCGCTCGACGGGCGCGTCGAGCTGTAACGCCGGCGCGCCTGTGTCGATCGTGATGAGTGCGGACGGCGGCACGGGCTCGACGTTGCCGGCGTTGTCGGTCGCGCGAGCCGTCACCCTCGTGGCGCCTTCCGCCGCGACGGTGAACGCGCCGGCATAGCGCTGGAACGGAGCGTCGTTGATCTGGTAGTCCACGAACGCGACGCCGCTCTCTCCGATCAAATCGGTCGCCGCGAGCGTGACTACGACACTCGACCGGTACCATCCGGCCGGTCCGCCGGTGCCCGACAGGTCGATCGTGGTTACAGGCGGCGTGAAATCGCCCGGATCTTCGATCCGCGCGACGAACGCGTCGTCGAATCCGCCGTTGCTTCCCTGCAGCGGGTTGCGCAGCGGGAAATTGGTGGAATCGGTGAATCCGGTGACGACGACGCCGCCGATCGGGTCAACGGCAATCCGCTTCCCGAAATCGCCAGCCGATCCGCCGAGGAACGTCGACCACTGCAGCAGGCCGCCGGCGGACAACCTCGCGACGAAGGCATCATACTCGCCGCCGCCGTGAGTCGGCTGCAGCGCCCGCACTATCGGAAAGTTTGTCGACGAAGTCGCTCCGGTGACGTACGCCTCTCCAGAGGGCGTCAGGGCGATCGAGACTACCGGGTCGCGTCCGACCGTGTAGACGTGAGGGCCCATTTCCGATCCGCTTCCGCCAAGGAACGTCGAATAGACGAGACCGTTTCCCGTTGCAGTGAGCTTCGTGACGAACGCGTCGCCATCGCCTCCGCCGAACGTGGATTGGTAGGCATTCGCGGTCGGGAAGTTCCCCGACAACGTGTAGCCGGCGACATGCGCCTGACCGCTTGCGTCAACGGCGATCGTACCGCCGTCTTCCGAAGCCGCGCCTCCGAGATAGGTGGCATACGTCAACGCGCCTGCCGGCGAGATCTTGGCGACGAAGAGATCGCGCATGCCCGCGAACGTCGCCTGGAGCGGATTCACAACCGGGAGATCAATCGACATCGTCGCACCGACGATGTAGACGCTGCCCGTTGAATCGACGGCGACAGCAGTGGCGTAGTCGGAGCCGGTGCCGCCGAAGTAGGTCGAGTACTCAAGGGCAGAGCCATCGGGACTGAATGTCGTGACGAACGCATCCCACAGTGCGGATCCGCCGCCGTAGACCGTCGTTGGCACAACTGGATCGACAGCCAGCGCGTAAATCGGCGAGCCTGGTCCGCCGAACGTCCATGTCGCACCGCTGTCGCCGCTGACGGCGACGCCCCCGTGAGCCGATGCCGCATAGACGATGTTGTGTGCGTGGGGCGGGATCACAACGGACGAGATCGAGTCGCCGAATAACTGAACCCATTGATTGCCGCCCGAGGTGGTGATGAAAAGACCGGCGTCGGTGCCGGCATATACAGTCGAGGGATCGGTCGGGTCGACCGCAAGCGCCGAGACGCGGCTTTTCAATCCGCTGCTGGCCGACGTCCACGCCGCGCCGCCGGTCGTCGTCTTGAACACGCCGAAATCGCTGCCCGCATAGATCGTGGACGGCGAGGACCTGCTGAGCCCCAACGACCAGATCGTCGCGCCCATGCCGACATCGGTCCAGTGATCGCCGCCGTCGATGCTCTTCGAAACGCCTCGGGAATAAGAGCTCTGCACGGCCGCCGCGTAGATCGTCAGGGGCGCCGTCGGATCGATGGCGAGTGACGTCACCGAAGCTCCATAGACGCCGACACCCGTCCACATCGCAGCGCTGTCGGTGCTGCGCAAGACGGCACCGTCGACTCCTGCATATACGGTGGATGTCGTAATCGGATCAATCGCGAGGGCGCGTACCGGAACTCCGAAGTTCGCACTGTCCGTCCACGTCTGGCCGCCGTCGACGCTCTTCGCCACACCAGTCTCGGTGCCCGCGTACACGACGAGAGGACTCACCGAGTCAATGGCAAACGAGATCAGAGACGAAGCAATCAGCGATGACAGGGCGCTCCACGATTGGAAACCATTCGTGCTCTTCCATGCCGCGCCGCCGCCAAGCTGTGGCTGGAAGGCGCCGCGCGTCGGGAAATCGGGTGAAATGGTCTGGCCGGTCACGTGAGCCCGACCTGTACTATCGACGGCGATGCCGTACGCACAGTCCTCTCCACGGCCGCCCAGGTACGTCGAGTACACGATCACACCCGTGGCATCAAGCTTCGTCACGAAGCCGTCCGAGAAGCCGCTGAGCGTCGATTGCAGCGCGTGGAGCGTCGGAAAGTTGCGCGACGTCGTGGATCCGGTCACATACGCATTGCCAGCGGCATCCACGGCGACGTCTTTGGCGTACTCGTAGCTGCTGCCGCCAAGATACGTTGCGTACACGAGCTGGTCACCCGTCGGATTCAGCTTCACCACGAACGCATCGAGCGAACCGCCGCCTGAGACGAGCGCTCCGTTCGCCTGCGGGAAGTCGAGCGACGTCGTTTCTCCGGCCAGGTAAATGCTTCCGTCGGCACCGACGGCTACTCCCATCGATGCGTCGCCGGCGCCACCGCCCAGGTACGTTGAGTAGGTCAGCACCGGATCGATGACGAGTGGCAGACGATGGTCGTACCGCCCGACGCGGAATCCAATATGGCCAGCTTTGTCGACGACGAAACCGCCTTCTACCGGCCGCCGCACGTCGTTGACGTCTTGATACACGACCGGGAGCGGCTGCTGCAGAGTGCCGCGCGTGGTCGCGATCCTGAGACCGCCGTCGGCATCGATCGCGACATGCGTGGCGCCGTCGAACGCGATGGCGATGTCGCTGACGCGCGCGCCAGGCGCGAGGACGAAGTCGTATTCGAGCTGTCGCTGATTGCCGTAATAGATGACGTTCACGCCAGGGTAGACGTCGCGATACTCCACTTTGTGATAGCCGTGAATGCCGGTCTTCCACAGCCGCGGATCGTTGCCAATCAGATAGTTCGTCGTCCCGGGAAGCGGCTCGAGACCGGCTGGCGCGGAGGGGTGTCGATGACCGCCGACCAATCGCATTGAGAGCGCAGTCGCCGCTGAGGGCATTGCTGACGAGGACGCGAGTTGCAGCGTCGTTTGGTTCGCCGAGAGGTAAACGGCGTAGTTCGGGCCACGCGCGATGAAGCCGACGCCGCCGGCGCCGACGCTCGGATCGAAGCGCATCGGCAGCTGCAAGGACGCGGCTCGAGCCCGTTCACGGGCGTGCGGATCAGCGGTACGGCGCGGCATATGTGTTGACGTCCGGGCCGCAGGCACGGCGACGATGCCTGCGGCGATGAGTGCGCTCAAGACGCACGTGATGCGGGTTCGATTGTCGGACACGGGCCGATGCCTCCTTTGGATGCACCGGCCCACGAACAAGATCGAAGCCAGGAAAAATGTGTCGAGAACGCTCCGTCAAACCGCCGCCTTCGACATCGAATCCGACGTCTGCCACTGTCGAAATCGGTCACGCGATTACATACGTGTGCCTCCTTTTGCGCCGGGCTGCACGCGGTGGTGAGGGGAAGCTTGCGAAGGGCGCAGCTGCAGGAGTCCGAAGAAGCGGTTCTTGGACTCTACGCCGATCGCGACGTTACGGTCCGCGCGCCGGCTGCTACTTGAGCAACGCCACGGCGAGCGCGATCACGGCGACGATCAGTGCGGCGCCGGCGGCCGACACCGCGTAAGCCAGCAGGCGCGACGCGCGCAGGTCAGCCGCGCGCGCCACGACGTTCGCATCCCGCGCCGCGGGTTCCTCGTCAAACAGCGACTGCCGCATCACGCGCTTGCCGGCAATCACATCCTCGATCCCGGCCTCGAAATGCCGCTGGTGAATGCGTCTCGCCGTGTCGGTCGCCGGCTCCGCCGCGGCCGCGAGCGCCGCCTTGAGCACCGCGTTGCGAATGTCGCCGCCGCTCACCTCGTGGCGCCGCGCCAATGCCCCGAAATCGACGTCCGCCGCAAGGGGCGTGCGCGTAGGATGTATCTGCACGCGCCAAATCTGCTCGCGCTCGGCAGCCCCTGGCATCTCGAAGAGAACGTGTGTCCGTATTCGCCGCTCGAAGGCAGGGTCGAAGTTCGCCGCCAGGTTCGTGGCGAAGATCACCACGCCGTTGTACCACTCGAGCTCCTGCAGAAGTACGCTGACGACGGTGTTCGACTCCCGCTGAAATCCATAGTCGACCGACGTCGAGCGGCGCGCCGCAATCGCATCGGCTTCGTCGAACAGCAGCACGGCACGCTCGTCGCGGGCGGTGCGAAAAATGCCGGCCACGTTCTTCGGCGTCTCGCCCATCCAGAGCGATTCGAGCTCGGCGTAGCGCACGAGCAGCAGTCGGCGACCGAGCGAATGGGCAATGGCTTCGGCGCAGATTGTCTTCCCGGTGCCTGGAGGACCGGCGAAGTTGAAGGCGAGTGCGAGCCCGGTCGGATGGCGCTCGCCGAGCCCCCAGCGGTTGAAGATGAGATCGTGCTGCGTCACCTGCGCCAGCGCCGTGTCGAGCGCGCGTCGCGTCGCCGGCGGCAGAATGACGTCGTCGAAGGTCCGGCGCGGGGCGATCGACTCGATGGCGCGGCGTCCGGCCGTGCCGAACAGACGGGTGAATGGAATCGCCGCCACGCCTCCACGGTACCGCCTCTCGGCCGGACAATCAAATCGAGGGACGACATTCCTTGATACTTTGCCCTGATCCGGGGCATCGAGGAGCGCGGCAACCGTCGATTAGGTCGGTCACCCGCGACGACATGCCGGTCCGGCGTCCGCTGTCGGGCTTGAAACGTCGTCCGGTTCTCGTTTACGCTACACGGCCCCACAAAATGTCTCATGCGATGGTGACTTTGGATTCATGATCAACATCCTTCTCGGAGCCGCGATCGCCTTCGCGCTCGTCGTCGGCGTTCTCGTCGGTCTCGTGCGTCGTTCGGCGCCGCGTTCAGCACACTCCGTCGATTTGCGCAACGTGACCGTCAGCCGGCAATGGTTGATGGAGCATCAGTCACACGATTGATCATGAACGATAGCTTCGGGGCGCGGCTTCGGGCCCAGCGCGAACGGCAGCGAATCGGGCTGGCGGCAATCGCGCACAGCACCAAAATCAACGTCGCGCTGTTCGAGGCGCTCGAACGCGACGATGTGTCCCGCTGGCCGTCGGGTATCTTCCGCCGGGCGTTCATCCGTGCGTACGCCGAAGCGGTCGGACTCGACTCCGTACCGGTCCTCAGAGAATTTCTGGAGCGCTTCCCGGATCCGGCCGGCGAGCCGTACGTGCCCGTTGCAGGGAGCGAACCCGTCGGCCTCGCGGCGGACGATCGCTCGCCCGAGGACGCGGTCTCTTTGCGTCTGACGCTCGCAGACGAAGGCTGGTCACCTGCAAAGACGCGCGTCAAGGTGCTGCTCAAACGCTCGCAGCGCGCTGCAGCCGCGGTGTACGACCTGGCGATCGTGAGCGCGATCGCCGCATTGGTGTTCGTCGTTGCGGGCCGGTTCTGGACGCCGTTGACGATCGTGACTGTGTGTTACTACTTCGGCGGAGTTCTCGCGCTGGGCAATTCTCCCGGTAGCTGGCTGGTCGGCCGACCGCACAAGAATCCCGCGATTGGCCGGCGCCAAACGCGACTGCGGCCTCAACCGGCGGCTCGAACTCTTCACGGCGCCGCGAATCTCAGTCAGTTCAAGCCACGCCGCTACACCAAGGCGGGATGAGGCGATAACCTAATCCGTTTGAGCCTGCCGAGCTGCGTGAATCGTCACGTCGTTCTGACGCAGCGCGTGTCGGTCGGTACGTGTACGCATAGACCGTATACTTGTCCGATGCGAACGCGAATATTGCTGATGTTGCCGCTGTTGCTCACGACCGGCGTTCTCGCCGATTCTGGCGCGGGGTTGCGTTGGACTGCGCCCGCAGGTTGGAAAAGCGAAGGCGCGAGGCCGATGCGCGCGGCCTCGTACATCGTCGCGCCCGCAGCAGGCGATCAGGCGAACGGCGAATGCGTCGTGTACTTTTTCGGTGAAGGCCAGGGCGGCAGCGTCGACGCGAACATCGAGCGCTGGAAAGGGCAGTTCCGCACCCGCGATGGCAAGCCCGCCGCCGCGCAGGTCGCGAAACGCACGTCGCACGGACTGACCCTCACGACGATCGACACCTCTGGCGAGTACTCGGGAATGGGCGGCCCGACGGCCGGTGAACATCCGGCGGCCTCTGGTTATCGCCTCCTCGGCGCGATCGTGGAAGGGCCGAAGGGAAACGTCTTCGTGAAATTCACCGGCCCCGCGAAAACGATTGCCGCAAACCAGAACAAGTTCGAGCAGCTGGTCGGATCATTCGAACGCGAACAGTAATTTCATACACCTATTCGCGCAGGCCGAACACGCACAATGAGAGGCCGGAGATGGCCGTGACGTACTGCCGGCCGTCGACTTCGTACGTGATCGGGCCGCTGACGATCTGCGCGCCAAGGCTCGCTTTCCACAGCAGCGATCCCGTGCGGGCGTCGAGCGCGTGGAAGTACCCTTCGCGCCCGCCGGTGAAAAGCACGTCCGAGGCCGTCGTCAGAATGCCGCTGTCGGTGACGTCCGTCATCGGATATCGCCATTTCATCTCGCCGCTGGCCGCATCGAGGGCGAGCACGGCGCCGGTCGCCGCCGCTTCGGTCCAGTTGTTGATCGGACCGCGCCGCAAGCCCGGAATCGACGGCGCGCCCGGGATCGGCACGAGCGGCCGGTTCTGACCGCCGCCGAAGTTGCGCCCCTCCTGATACTCGACCGGCGTGCCGCCGAAAATCGTCGCGTAGTTTTCCCACGCGGAGATGTAGAACAGCCCGGTATGCGGACTGTAGGACGGCGAGTACCAGTTCGTCCCTCCCTGATTGCCGGGCCACGTCGGTTGGCCGGGCGGCTGGACGGTCTGGTGCGGGCGGCCGCGCTCGTCGAAGGTGTCCATCCAGTTCACCTTCACGAACGGTTTGCCGACGAGGAATCGCCCGGTCTCGCGATCCAGCACGTAGAAGTTGCCGTTGCGGTTCGCCCACACCATCGCCTTGATCGGCGTGCCGCGCCACGTGATGTCGGCGAGCACCGGCACCTGCACCGAGTCGTAGTCGTACCGATCGTGCGGCGTGAACTGGTAGTGCCACTTGAGTCTGCCCGTGTCGGCGTCGAGCGCGACGACCGAATCGGTGTACAGGTTGTCCCCAGGCCGCTGATCGGCGTTCCAGTCGGGACCGGCGTTGCCGACGCCCCAGTACGTCTGGTTGAGCGCGGCATCGTACGAGCCGGTCACCCACACGGAGCCGCCGCCGTGCTTCCACGCCTCGGAATCGCAGTACGGTTTCGCATCGGGCGGGCAAGCGTTCCAACTCTCGAACCCGGCCTCGGTTGGTCCCGGAATCGTGTAGAACCGCCAGATCTCGCTGCCGCTGCGCGCGTCGTATGCGGCGACGAATCCGCGGATGCCGTACTCGCCGCCGCCCACGCCGATCATGACCTTGTCTTTCACGACGAGCGGCGCGAGCGTCACGGAATAGCCGGCCTTGTTGTCGGCCACGCGCGTGTTCCACACCGGTCGGCCGCTCTTCGTGTCGATCGCGATGAGATGCGCGTCGAGCGTGCCCATGTACAGCGTGTCGCCCAGAATCGCGAGGCCGCGATTGTTTGAGCCGCAGCAGACGATTTGAGTCGGATCGAGCTGATGCCTGTAGATCCAGAAGACGCGGCCCGTTTTCGCGTCGAGCGCCACCACGTCGTTCGGCCGCTGCGTGAGATACATGATCCCGTCGACGACGAGCGGCGTCGTCTGCCACGCGCCCGCGACGGCGGCCTGATACATCCATTTCAGCTCGAGGTTCTTCGCGTTGGCCGGCGTGATCTGCGTGAGCGCGCTGTACCGATTGCTGAAATAACCGCCGGAGTAGATCAGCCAGTTCCGCGGTTCCTTGGCCGCGTTCAGCAGACGGTCGTAGCCGATCTGCGCCTGCACGCGGTAGGACATCGCGGCCGCGAGAAGAAGTACCAGTGCTGCGGCGGTCGCTCGTCGCGTCATGATCATCGTCCTTTGAGTGAAAGCAGATAGGCCACGACGTCCGCGAGTTCATCGGGATCGAACTTGTCCTTGAACGACGGCATCGGCGAGACGGTGAGGATCATGTACTCGCGCAGGTCGCTTTTCGTCAGGGAGACCAGGTTTTCCTGATCGTCGATCAGCTGCACGGTGTACGTGTCCTCGTTGAGCCGCCGGCCGTTGACGACCGTGCCGTCGCGCCGCACGGCGCGCACCGGCCGATTGATCGGCATCATCTGACTGTTCGGATCGGTCAGCGAGCGCAGGAGCGAGCCGGCGCTGCGCGTCGCGCCGATGTCGCTCAGGTCGGGCGCCACGCGCGAGCCCTGGCCGAGGACCCGGTGGCAGCGCGTGCAGCCGCCTTTTCCGTTGAACAACGTCCGCCCGCGGTCCGCGTCGCCGAGCCGCGCCGACCCTCGGTCGAACGAATTCATGTTGCGCAGATACGCGATGATTCCCGCGAGCTCGGCCGCATCGAACTTGAACGCCTGCATCCCGGTGCCCTGGATGCCGTTCGTGATCACGCGCGCGAGATCCTGGTCGGTGATCGCGTTGCGGAACGTGCCGCTGCGGAGATTGACGCCGCCGACGGCGTCGCCGTTCGCGCCGTGGCACGTCGTGCACTGAGCATCGTAGAGGCGACCACCGTACGCGATGTCGGCGGCTGTATAGTCGCCCGCCGGAGAAGTCTGTGCCGAGACCGATGGCGCGCTCGCGAGCGCCAGCCCGAGAACAGCACAAGAGAGCAGCAGTTGTGCGGCGGTCACTTGGGGACGCCCACGACAAGGTATCGGGTCTTCGCCATGCCAGAGGCTTCTATGCCGGGGCGCGTCAGTTGTCAAGCGTCACGAGCGGCTCGCCGAAAAACAAAAGGGTGCTACGTTGATCGCATGGAGCTCTTCATAAGGACGCGCATCGTCACGACCGTCGCGATCGCCATGCTGGCCGGCCCGCTGCTCGCGCAGGAGAACAAGCCCGTGCCGAAGGATTCGGCCCGCGTGTCGGTTCCCGGATGCACCAAAGGCTACATCTTCACGGTCGGCTCGCGGGCGGCAAACGAGGCCGGCAGCAACTTCGACATTCCCGAAGGCATGCATTTGCGCATGAACGGGCCGAAGAAGATGATGGCGGAGATCAAGGCCCACGAAGGCTCGATGATCCAGATCACCGGCCTGATGAAGAAAGGGCAGAACAGAACGGACGGAGTCGCGATCGGCGGCGGCGTACGCGTCGGACCCGGGCCGTCAGGCGGCAGCCTGAGTCCGGGCGGCGGCCAGGCCTTCATCGACGTCGAGGGCTGGAGGCCGATTGCGGGCAGCTGCCCTTCGCGATAGCCATCGAGGGGCGATGATTTCCGTGCCCCACATTTTCATCTGCTATCGTCGTGCTCAGAGCTCGATGGGGTGACACGACCGTCGACGTTCCGCTGCGCATTCCGGCGACGGGTTAAGGCCGCGGCGACGACGACTCCAGAAAGAGGCCGCGGACCCGAAGTGCAATTTTGTTCCAAGGATCACAAAAGCCATATCCACGACCGCTTCATCAGCACTGTGTCGCGCTGGTTCCGGCGACGGCCGACCCGGGATCGACGAAGGAAATCGATCCGGCAAGAACTGGTACTCCCGTTGCTATCGCTCGCGACGCCAGCATGCCGCCCGAGGTCTCAATCATCGTTGCCGACGCAAGCAGAGTGGCGGCGATTCGCGACGGCACGTCGCTGCCGGGCCGCGTGATGACTTTCGCTTCGGCCAGCCTCGCGTCGGCGATCGAGAGCATCAAAGCGTACCGGCCCAAGGTCGTCGCGATCGACGCGACCTTCGCCCAGACGCCTGCGGGCCTGACGTTCATCGATCGCGTCGGCGCGTTGGCCATTCCCGGAAGCACCATCCTGCTCGTTGTCGAGCACGATGGACGATGGACAACGATGCCGCTCGGCAACGGCCGGACGCCAACTCAATCGCGTCCCGCGGCGGTCGCTGCATCGCACCCGGGTCTGGTTACGCCATCGCAGCAGGTCGTGGCGGCGTTGTCGAAGATCGTCGCCGCGCACACCGAAACCCTCAACACGAGGCGCGCCCCGCGATTCCTCGTGCGCGATCCGTTCGATGTCACTGTCGAAAGCGGCTGCGCGAGCCTGGTGGACATCTCGGTCCTCGGCGCTCAGATCGTATCGCTGCCGGTGTTGCGCCCCCACCAGAAGATCAACGTTGCGCTGCCGGACAATGACGAGACGATGAACCTCATCGCGCAGGTCGCCTGGTCGACGTTCGAGAAGCCGCAGCCGCAGGCGGAACCGCACTATCGCGTCGGCCTCGAGTTCACGAGCGCGGCAAAGCAGGCACTCGAAGCGTACCGCCAGCGGCACTGCGCCGATCAGCCGATTCCGTTCCGAGCACGCTGATCTATCAGCTATCAGCTGTCAGCTATCAGCTGTCAGCTGTCGGCTGTCGGCTGTCAGCGACCGGCTGTCCGCGATTCGCATTCAGGCGCCTCACCGGACCTTGAGGCCATTGATCCGTGTGGCTGTCGTCGGCGGCGGCCCACTCAGCGTTCTGCATCCACACGACGGCGATCCGTTTGTCCGGGAGCAAGACCAGATTCGTCCGGTAGCCGGTATCGCCACCCTCGTGCGCGATCATTCGCGTGCCCCGATACACATCGAGCCACCAACTAATCCCGACCGCTGCCTGTCCGTCAGCGGCGCCACCGAGTTGATGGGCCGGTTTCCACATGATGTCATGTGTTGACGTCTGAAGAATTCGGTGTCCCTCCAGTTCGCCGCGGTTCATGTTGGCGATAGCCCACCGCGCCATGTCTACGAGATTCGAGTGCAGATTCGAACTCGGTGAATGCATCCGGTTATAGGGAAACACTCGGCTGGGAAAAGGCGCCCCCTGCGCGTCCAATTCGTGACCCCACGTCAGCAGCGTCGCATTGGCCTGGTTCACCAACAGCGTACTGTCCGTCATCCCCAGTGGTGTCAGGATTTGGTGCTGCACGTAATCGTCGAATGACTCACCCGACGCTTTGGCCACCACATCGCCGAGACCCTCGAAGGCCATGTTGCTGTACTGCACGCGTTCGCCAGGCGCGAACAACAGCTTCTCATTGCTCAGACTGCGGACGTATCGCTCCAAGGCCCCATCATCGTACTGAGGCTTGTCCCATTCGTAATCTTCACATCGGGCATCCCGGACGTGTGCGTCACCATGTGGCGCACGGTGATTTGCTGGTAGCGGTCATCAGCGAGGCGAAAATACGGCAGATACTTCAGTACAGGCGCGTCCAACTCTACATGGCCGCGCTCCACCAGCTGCATAATCGACGTCCCCACGAATGGCTTGGTAATGGACGCCATGTGAAAGAGCGATCGAACGGTCAGCGGATCTGCCGGGCGTTCGAGATGCTTCAGACCGAACGCGTGCGCAGACACGAGCCGATCGCCTTCGACGATGCCGATCGCAAGGCCAGGGATTTCCTGCCATTGAACAAACTGCTCCAGAAGGGGTTGCAGCTGTTGCACGTAGCGTTGATCGGTCTGCGGCGTTCGCACCGCTCGACACGAAGTCGCACTGGCAACGATCAGAAGCAGGAGGAATGCAACGATGCACTTCCTCCTGCGGCACGCTATTTCGCGAGCAGCGCGACTGGCAATGGCGGCGAGGCGGACCAATGTCATTTGGCCGCTATGGTAGCCCCAGCAGGTTCCACCAGAACCAGACGAGCGCGGCGCAATTCAGAGCGACCGTCACCCAGAACGCGAATCGGAATGACGGCTTCCGTGACTTGTGGCGAAAAATTCTTTGGGCAGCGAGCGCACCGGGCCAGCCGCCGATCAAGGCCAGCACGTGCAACGACCTCTCCGGCGTCCGCCATGCGCCGCTTCGCGCTGACGACTTGTCGATGCTGTACGCGACAGCCGCCGCAAAACTGGCCGTGAGGTAGAGAGCAGCCACTCCCAACGGCAGCGTGCCTCGAGCGGCAAGACCACAAACGACCGCTAAGAACAGAATGGCAATGCCGAGCGCGAACAACTCCGCCCTCCTGCAGTGGCACCAGTCTAATCGGCTACATCAACGAGTTCGAGCTGCTGCAGGAAGCCGGCTTCCATCCGCTCGAAGTCGTCCAGTCGGCGACGATGAGCGGCGCGCTGACGCTGCACGAGCCGATGCACAAACCGATCGAGTTCGGCATCGTCCGCGAAGGCATGCTGGCGGATATGGTCATCGTCGATCACAACCCGCTCCAGAACTTCAAGGTCCTGTACGCGAACGGCACGATTCGGCTCAACGACAAGACCGGAAAGGTGGAGCGCGTCGGCGGTATCAGGTGGACGATCAAGGACGGGATCGCCTATGACGCGAAGAAGCTCGCAGCCGACGTGCAGCATTTGGTCGAGAAGCAGAAGAAGGAGCGTGCCGGCCGCCGAACGACTACGGCCGGCCAGTGACGCGGAAAGTCTGAAGTACGAAGTACGAAGTCGAAAGGCACGTCAGGTTTCGGTCTGACTTCGTACTTCTGACTTCGAACTTGGACGTCTCACGGTCCCACCTTGAAGGCCACCGACGCCATCGTCTTCTCCCAGATGAGCGCGATCGTCCCGCCCGCGTCGGTCACGTCCAGGAATTCCCACGACAGCTGATCGTGGGAGTGCGGCAGCACATCGAGCTTCATCGGCGCGCGTACGACGTCCTTCGCCGGCGTGTAGCCGTATGCGCCGAACACCGCGGTTTTATCGTCCGGGTTGAAATCCTTCTGCGCCGGCCACGTCGACACGATCAGCGTCCAGTTGTTCGGCTTCAGATCGATGAACATCGTGTAGGTGCCGGGCGCGATCGTCTTGCCGTTGATGACGAGCGGCGCTTCGGTCTTGAGCTGCGTCGATTCGTTCGCGCCCGCGCGCCACACCGGCGCGTCGGGATTCACCGTCTTCCCGTAGTCCGCACCGCTGCCGCCGAACAGGTTGCGGCCGCGTCTGATCGGCCGCCCGTACGTGATCTCGATCCACTTGCCGTTTCGGTACACCGGCTCGGCGCCGCTCGTATCGTACTTGCCGCCGACCTGCGTGGCGGAGCTGCCTGCCGGGCTCAGCGGTCGTCCACCCTGTGCAAGCGCCATGCTGCCAAAGGCGATCGCGGCGACCACCGTGGCGATGACTGGTCTTACTGCCATATGAATCGGTCCTCCAAGTAGAATTCCGGTCGTGCCGATGACCCCGCCGGACGACGTTACCATCGCGCCCTTCGATTCCGCTCAGGGCAGGCCGCTTGGTCCGTCAGGGTCGTCGGCGCCGCGCGCCAGCCTGTTCGCTCCTGGCTCGATCATCGCCGGCCGCTATCGGCTCGTCGCGCTGCTCGGTCGCGGTGGGATGGGTGAGGTGTACCGCGCCGAAGATCTCACGCTCGATCATCCCGTCGCGCTGAAATTCCTCCCCGAGGGCGCCGCGAACAGTCCAGCGTCGCTGTCCCAGTTTCACAACGAGCTGCGCATCGCCCGACAAGTGTCGCACAAGAATGTCTGCCGGCTCTACGACCTCGGCGAGGCCGACGGCCGCCGCTTCCTGACGATGGAGTACGTCGACGGCGAGGATCTCGCCTCGCTGATCCGACGAATCGGGCGCATCCAGCAGGACAAGGCGATCGACATCGCGCGCCAGATTTGCGCCGGGCTTGCCGCGGCGCACGAGCGCGGCGTGCTGCACCGCGATCTCAAGCCGGCCAACGTGATGCTCGACGGCGAGGGCAACGTCCGCATAACCGATTTCGGCCTTGCCCTTCGACAAGGTTCAGGAGACGCTATCGCCGCCGGCGATGCCGACGTCGTGTGCGCGGGCACGCCGCAGTACATGGCGCCCGAGCAGCTTGCCCCACGATCGGTCGTAGGGCACGGCCTTCAGGCCGTGCCGCCGGCGACCATCAAGTCCGACATCTACGCGCTGGGCCTCGTGCTGTTCGAGATCTTCACAGGCCGGCGCGCGTTCGAGGCGAAGACGCTGCGCGATCTGCTGGAGCTGCACGAGAGCGGAACCGCGCCCCTCACACCCTCGTCGGTCGTCCGCGATCTCGATCCAACGGTCGAACGGATCATCATGCGCTGCCTCGAGCGCGATCCGGAGCGGCGGCCAGGCTCGGCGCTCGCCGTCGCTGCCGCGCTGCCCGGCGGCAATCCACTGGCCGAAGCGCTCGCGGCGGGCGAGACGCCGTCGCCCGACCTGGTCGTCGCGGCCGGCGAGACCGACGCGGTCGCCGTCCTGCCCGGGCTCGCCGCCGCGGCGCTCATCATCGTCTCGACGATCGTGTTCGCGGCGTTCGCGCCGCGCGCATCGATGCCGAGCCTGGTGCCGCTCGACAAACCGATCGACGTGCTGACGGATCGCGCGCAGCAGCTGCTCAGCAGCTTCGGCTATGAAGAAGCCGGGGCCGATCGCGCACGAGGGTTCTCGATTCCGCCCGATTTCCCGCAGTGGGCCCAGGCGCATGGCGGCGCGGGCTGGTGGAGCACGCTGCGCTCGGGTAGACCTGCGGGGATGTTGTTCTGGTATCGGACGAGCCCGCGCGACCTGGTACCCGATGCGCCGCGCGGCAGCGTGATGGCCAACGATCCGCCGCAGCTCCTCTCGGGCATGAGCCTCGTCGTCCTCGACACCGTCGGCCGCCTCGTCGAGTTCCATCACGTGCCGCCCCAGGTCGATTCGGACGCGACGCCGGCGGCCGCACCCGAGTGGCCCAGGGTTTTCGACGCCGCCGGATTGCCGTTCGCGGCATTCACGCCCGCGGCGCCGCAGTGGGCGCCGAAGAACTTCGCCGACACGCGCGCGGCGTGGGAAGGTTCGCTGCCCGATCGAACCGACATCCGCGTGCGCGTCGAGGCCGCATCCTATCGCAGCCATCCGGTGTCGTTTTACATCGTCTGTCCATGGTCGCGCCCTTCGCAGATGCCGCCGGCGTCGCGTACAGCGATGCAGACGGTCCTGGGCACGATCAACGTCGGCGTCTGGCTCGCGGCGCTGATCGGCGGGGCGATTCTCGCCCGCTACAACGTGCGCATGAACCGCGCCGATCGCCGCGCCGCCGCGCGCCTGGCGATCGGCTTGACGATCCTCGCCATCGCCGCGTGGATCGTAAGCGCGCATCACGTGACGACGGCAGACGTCGAGCTGCAGCAGACGTCGCTCACGATGGCCAGCGCGGTGTTCCTGGGTACGATTGTGTGGCTGTACTACCTGGCGATCGAGCCGTACGCGCGGCGGTTTTGGCCCGACGCGCTGCTCGGCTGGACGCGACTACTTGCCGGCCGCGTGCGCGATCCGCGCGTCGGCCGCGACGTGCTGATCGGTCTGCTGATTGGCGTCGCGTTCATGGCGTGCGAGACGGCGCAGGCGATGCTGCCGCAGCGGTTTGGCTACACTGCGCCGCAGCCGCGGTTCGGCAGCTGGGTTCCCGCGCTCGCGTCGACGTCGATGGTGTTCACGAAGTGGGTGAATGTCCTGAACAGCTCGCTGCAGAGCGCGCTGTTCATCATGCTGTTCTTCGTCGTGCTGCGCCTCGTCATCCGGCGCGCATGGATCGCCGCGGTCGTCGGTGCCGCCATCATCACGGTGCTCTCCGACAACGGCGAAGCGATTACGGGATCGCGCGTTGACACGGTGATGATCGCCACGATCATCGCGCTCGCGACCTACGCGATCTTCCGGCACGGACTGCTGGTGCTCGTCGTCGCGTCGTTCGCGGACAACGTGCTGACGAGCGTCCCACTGACACTGCACACGGCGGCGTGGTGGGCCACGCCGTCGAACCTCACGCTCGCGCTGTTCATTCTCATCGCCTGTTTCGGGTATTACGCCGCGCGCGCGGGACAGCCGATCCTCGGATCACCGGCCGATTAAATGCCGCGAGCAGACGACGACCTCACGATTGCGGACTCGACACCGGGACGGATCACCGACAGCAAGCGTTTCGCAACCGGCTCGATCATCGCCGGCGATACCGCCTCGTCGCGCTGCTCGGCAAAGGCGGCATGGGCGAGGTGTACCGCGCCGAGGATCTCACGCTCGACCATCCGGTCGCTCTGAAATTCCTCCCCGAGGGCGCGGCGAGCGACCCGGCATCGCCGGCGCAGTTCCACAACGAGCTGCGCATCGCCCGCCAGGTGTCGCACAAGAATGTCTGCCGCCTCTACGATCTCGGCGAGGCCGACGGCCGCCGCTTCCTGACGATGGAGTACGTCGACGGCGAAGATCTCGCCTCGCTCGTCCGCCGGATCGGACGCATTCAGCAGGACAAGGCGATCGACATCGGGCGCCAGATTTGCGCCGGGCTCGCGGCGGCGCACGAGCGCAGCGTGCTGCACCGCGATCTCAAGCCGGCGAACGTGATGCTCGACAGCGACGGCAACGTGCGCATCACCGACTTCGGACTGGCGCTTCGACACAGCGCAGGGCAGGCCGCTGCCGGCGATGCGAACGCGGTGGTCGCGGGAACGCCGCACTACATGGCGCCCGAGCAGCTCGCCGCACCGTCGGTTGCAGGGCACGGCCGTCCGGCCGTGCCGCCGGCGACGATCAAGTCCGACATCTACGCGCTGGGTCTCGTGCTGTTCGAAATATTCACGGGCCGCCGCGCCTACGACGCGAAGACGCTCCACGAGCTGCGACAACTGCACGAGAGCGGCACGACGCCCTCCTCGCTCGCGCGCGATCTCGATCCCGCGATCGAACGGATCGTCCTGCGCTGCATTGTGCTGAACGGACCGGCGTGGGCATCATGGCCAGGCAACCTGTCGATGGCGCCCGTCGCAGCGCTCGCCTGTTTCGGCTTCTACGCGGCCCGCGCGGGTCAGCCACTGTTCGGAGAATTTGACAGCGAGTAGGGAACGGCCCCACTTTTTCAATCGCGGCGGGAACGCCAAGTCGTTTTCAGAGCTTTCAACTGGGGGAAGTTAGAACAAACCATTTTCGGGCGGGTACGCATTTGCGTGAAGCGCCGCGACATGGTAAGTTACATGTAACCGTTGGAGGACCGTCTATGGCGACTGCTGCTCGATCGGCATCCCGCGACAAGGTGCGCGCGCACCGTGCTCGTCTGCGCGAAGAGGGACTTCGTCCCGTTCAGATCTGGGTTCCAGATGTACGATCGAGGGCCTTCGCCCGCGCGGCTCACCGTCAGTCGCTTGCGGTTGCCAAGAGTCCCCACGCAAAAGAGGATCAGGAATTCGTCGACGCAGTCTCGGCCTGGAATGCCGAATGAAGCGTGGCGAAATCTGGACGGTCGCGGGTGGCGCTGCCTATGCCGGCAACCCGCGTCCTGCGGTCATCGTCCAAGACGACCGGTTCGACGCCAACGATTCGATCGTGGTGTGTCCCTTGACAACAGATCCGACGCCAGCGCCAATCTTCAGACTTTCCGTCCAACCCAGCGCCCAGAGTGGATTACATAGAGCATGTCGCGTCATGGTGGACAAGCTCACGGCGGTGCCAAGGAGACGCCTGGGATGGTCCATTGGATCGCTGACGTCCGGGGAAATGAGGGCGCTCAACCGTGCCATCTTTGTTTTTCTGGGCCTGGCCGAAACAGAGAGTAACAAGGGTTAGCCGGAAAGAGCCGCGGCTCCAAGACTAAGATTGCCGACGCTTCGTGCGGTGCGTCGCCTGCGCGGTCCACGGATCCTCAGGCCATGGATGCTTCGGGTAGCGACCCTGCAATTCCTTTCTGACCTCCGGATAGGTCCGGTCCCAGAAGCTGCGCAGATCGCGGGTGATCTGGACCGGCCGTCCGTTCGGCGCGAGCAGCGAGAGCACGACCGGTTCGCGCCGCCTGCCGATGCGCGGCGTGTCGGCGAGGCCGAACAGCTCCTGCAGCTTCACCGACGCGGAAACGGTTCCATCGTCGTGGTAGTCGAGTCTCGCGTGGCGGCCGCTCGGCACGGCGATGGTCTCCGGAGCGTCGCGTTCGATCTCGCGCATCACGTTCGACGGTATCGCTCGCGCGAGCTGTAGATCGTCCAACCTTCGTGCGCCGAGAGCGGCCAGGCGTACCAGATCGTCGACGTCGGCCGCGTGCCCAGCGAACCGCAGGCGTCGGAGGAGGCGCTCGTCCTCGGGCCGCGGTCCGCGCTGCAGCCACGCATCGGTGAGGAGCTGTGCGGCGATCTCAGGATCGATCTCGGCCGGACGCTCTGAAAGCACCAGGGAGTCGTATCGCTGCACCAGCGCGGCCTTCACGGAGCCCGACTCCTCGTCGAACCGATGCACGACTTCCGAAGAGGTCGCCTCGAGCCACTCGCGCTCGACGCGGCTCGCGATGCGGATGACAGGATCGCGCGGCTGAAAGCCCCGCGCCCCATCGCGCGGCCGAACGCCCCGCGCCAGATCGCGGGGCCGAGAGTCCGACGCAACATCGACATCGGATACGTCAATGGCGACGAGGAACTCACCGTCGTGAACACCGCTCTCGCGACCGACGATCGCGCCGGTTCCGGATGAAAGGAGCACACTGGGTGAACCGGGCTCGCGGCGCCTGGCGACGCGATCGGGATAGCCGCTCAGGATCGCGCGACGAAAATCGGCATCGGTGATGCCCGAATCGTCGACGATCGACAGCAAATCGGATGTCGTCGCAGCCGTGCGGGGCGTCAGCCGATGCCGATCGGTCAGGAACTGACACGCCTGCACGAGAGCGCGCGCGCCGCCGCCGGCGACGACGATGCGCGCCAGACGCGGATGCATGGCGAGATGACGCGCTTTCTCTCCGATAGCGGTGAGGCGCATCGGCGCGATCGTGATCAGGCCGAGCCGCGCCAGCAGCGACAGCGCCGCGTCGAGCGCGTCCTCCCGCGGCCGCTCGAACCATTCGAGCGTTCGCGGATCGCCGCCCCAGGCGATGACGTCGAGCGCGGCTCCCGACAAATCGATGCGGTGAATCTCCGGCTCACGATGCGGCCGCAGGCGATCGCGGGCGTCCCACAACCGCCGGACGCGGCCGGGCGCGAGGCGGCCGGCGCGACCCGCCCGCTGTTCGGCGGCGTCCGCCGTGATGCGCTCGGTCTCGAGACTGTCTATGCCGCGATGGCGGTCGTATCGCGCAACCTTGTGCAGACCGGTATCGATGACCGCGGTTACGCCCGGCACCGTCAGCGACGTTTCCGCGATGTTGGTCGCGACGACGATGCGGCGACCAGAGGCGGGCGCGAGCGCGCGATCCTGATCGGCGGCGTCGAGCGATCCGTGGAGGGCGACGATCTCGACGCCGGCCGGTATCCGCCGCTCGATTTCGGCGATTGCGCGGCCGATCTCCGCGGCGCCCTGCAGAAAACAGAGAAGCTGGCCGTCGGTGGCGCGCAGCACATCTGCCGCGGCGTCGCCGATCGGCTCGCCCGGCGCATAGCCGACCTCGAGCGGATAGAGGCGGCCCGGCACCTCGATCACCGGGCAATCGTCGAAAAATGCCGACGCGGCGCGCGAGTCGAGCGTCGCCGACATGACCGCAATGCGCAGATCGGCGCGCGCGCGCCACGCCTGCTTCGCGAGCGCGATGGCGACGTCGGCGTGGATGCTCCGCTCGTGGAACTCGTCGATCACGATCGTGGCGAACTCCGACAGGAGCGGATCGCTCTGCAGACGCGCCGTGAGGATTCCTTCGGTGACGACGAGCAGGCGCGTGTCGGCGGTGAACTTTCGATCGAGGCGAATCTGCCAGCCGACTTCGCGGCCGAGGGTCCATCCGCGCTCGGCGGCAATCCGGGCCGCAATGGCGCGCGCGGCGACGCGGCGCGGCTGCAGCAGGATCACCTTTCCCGCCTCGATGAGCGCCGGAGGCACGCGCGTCGTCTTACCCGCGCCCGGTGCCGCCGTGATCACCGCCGCGCGCGATCGCCGCACCGCCTCTCGAATCGGTTCGATGAACGGATCGATCGGGAGAGCGATCAATGACACGGTAGGGCGAGCCCTTCAGGCGAGCCTGGAACGCTCAACTGCCTGAGCGCTCGGCTGAAAGCCTCGCGCTACGGATGCGAAGTGCCCCAGAGCGCGTGCAGCGTGGCGTCGCGGCGGCAGCCGATGCGATACATCGTGTACGCGGCCGCATGGGTCTTGTAGTAGTGCTGGTGGTAGTCCTCGGCGATCCAGAACGTCGACGCCGGCTCGATGCGCGTGAGGACGCGCTTGAACTGATGCGACTCTTCGAGCGCGCGCTTCGACGCTTCGGCGCGCAGCCGCTGCGCATCGTCGCCATAGAAGATGATCGGACGGTACTGGGGTCCCGTATCGCAGAACTGACCGGCCCCATCGCTCGGGTCGGTGTTGTGCCAGTACGCGTCGAGGAGCGCATCGTAGCCGACCCTGGCCGGATCGAACACGACCAGGACCGATTCGACGTGGCCGGTCGTGCCCGTCTCGACCTGCTCGTAGCTCGGACCCTTCGCCGAACCACCCGTGTATCCGACCGTCACCGACTGGACGCCGGGAATCTCGTCGAAGACGTGCTCCATGCTCCAGAAGCAGCCGCCGGCAAAGATTGCCTGCTGCATGCCCGCGGGAGGACTGCCGGCGGGCTTCGTCGCGGCCGCCGCGATCGCGATCGTACAGAACGCAGATATCGCAAGGAACGCGGAGAAATATTTGGCGCTCACACGTTCGCTCCAACGCCGACCGGGCAGGTCACACCCGTGCCGCCGAGGCCGCAGTAGCCTTCGGGGTTCTTCGCGAGGTACTGCTGGTGATAGTCCTCGGCGTAGTAGAACTCCGGCGCCGGCAGGATCTCTGTCGTGATCACGCCGTAGCCGGCGGCGGTGAGCTGCGTCTGAAACATATCGCGCGATCGTTCGGCGGCGCGCCGCTGCTCGTCGTCGTGGTAATAAATGCCGGAGCGGTACTGCGTCCCGACGTCGTTGCCCTGGCGCATCCCCTGCGTCGGATCGTGATTCTCCCAGAACACCTTCAGCAGATCGTCGTAGCCGATCGTCTTCGGATCGAAGACGACGAGGACGACTTCTGCATGTCCTGTCATGCCGCTGCACACTTCGCGGTAGGTCGGGTTGGGCGTGTGTCCCGCGGCATAGCCGACGGCTGTGCTGTATACGCCGTTCAACTTCCAGAATTTTCTCTCCGCGCCCCAGAAACATCCCATCGCAAACACGACCTGCCGCAGTCCGTCGGGAAACGGCGGCGCGATCCGATTCCCGTTCACGAAATGCGTTTCTGTAATCGCCATGCGATCGCTGCGTCCGGGCAACGAGTCAGCCGATGACGGAATTGTGAGCGGTTTTCTCGTGAGCATCGTGCGACTCCACTTTTATAATCGCGAGGGTTCATCGCCCCGTGAACCGAAGGAGATTTCATGAGACGTGTCGTGTTCGCGCTATCATTCGCAACCTTCGTCGCATTCGCCGGCAGCCGCGTGACGCTCGGCCAATCGAGGGGTAACGGCAATCCGTTCATCGATCATTCTGACACGGGCGAGACCATTCACGTGCTGCCGGCGCCGGCGGCGATTCACTCGCCCCACGACACGCAGCCGACCGACGCGCCGCCTCGCAACGCGCTGAATGTCTACCCGGCCAGCTACGGTTCCGGCAATCTGATCAACCACGGTGGACACCAGATTCCGTTCGCGGGATTCTTCGCGATCTACTGGAATTCGACCGTGGCCAACAGCGCCGGATCGCAGGGACAGACGTCGCTGCGGTCTCAGGTCGCCGACTTCGCCACCCACTTCTCGGACGGCGTCGCGTACAGCCAGAGCGATACCGCCGCAGACTATACGATCGTCACTCAGTACAGCGCGGCCGACACGATTTCGCCCGTCCTGGCATTCGCCGGCGATTACGTCGATTCGCGCGCGGCGCAGTCGAGCTTCTCCGACACGAAGGTCAAGAACTACATCGCGTCGCTGTTCAACAGCGGCGTCGTGACGCCCGACCCGAACACGATCTTCGGCATGTACTTCCCCGCGGGAATGCGCATCACGCTGCAGGGCGGCGCGTCGTGCTCCAGCTTCTGTGGTTATCACGGTCATTTCGCGTACAACGGACAGGACATCAAGTACGCGGTGTTCCCGTACACGAACTGCGCGGCATGCTCGCTGCCGGGCAAGGCCGTCGCCGATATGCTGACGATCGTGAGCAGCCACGAGATTCGCGAAGCAGTCACCGATCCGGACCTGAACGCGTGGTACGACGCCGCCGGCGACGAGGCGGACGACAAGTGCGCGTGGCACAACCTCTATCAGATGACGCGCGGCAACTACTGGGTACAGCCGGAATACTCGAACGGTGGAACCTCCACCTATCCGGGTCCCGGGTGCGTCGTTCCGCAGTAGTCAGGTATTCGATGGTTTGAAGATCGCGAACATGGCGCCTTGCGGGTCCTGAATCATCGCAAAGCGTCCGACCTTCGGGATGTCGGTCGGCGGCACGATCGTCTTGCCGCCGGCCGACGTCGCCTTCGCCGCTGACGCGTCGCAATCGGTCACCTGAAAGTAGGGCGTCCAGTGCGCCGGCACCTGACTCGGCACCTGCGACGGCATCGCCATCATCCCGCCGCTCGGCGATCCGCCTGCGCTGAATTCGGTGTACTCGACTCCTCCGTCGGTGCCGAGCTTCGCGTTCCATCCGAACAGCTGCGTATAGAACGTCTCGGCCTTGCGTGTGTCGCGCGTCGCGAGCTCGGTCCAGCACAGCGCGCCTGGCTCGCGCTGAAGCCTCGTGCCGATGTGGCGCTTGGCCTGCCAGACCTGGAACGTGGCGCCCGTGGGATCCTGCAGCACGGCCATGCGTCCTGCATCCATCACGTCGAACGGCGGCGCGAGAACCTTCCCGCCGAGCTCCTGCGCGCGCTTGGCCGCCGCGTCGGCGTTCTCGACGCTGACGTAGGTGTTCCAGTGCGGCGGCACGCCGTATTGACGTTCCTGATCCCGCAGCGTGTAGGCGGCGGCGACTTCCCTGCCGCGCATCTTGAACATCGAGTAGGTCTCCGTAGGGCCAATCGGCTGTACGTCAACGTCCCAGCCGAAGACCGTTCGGTAAAAGCCGGCGGCGGCTTTCGGATCGGTCGTCCCGAGCTCCGGCCAGCAGAACGATCCCGGCGGCAGCGAATCGAGTTCGGCCATTTCACACTCCCTGAGATTTCTGATTTCAGATTGCTGATTTCAGATTGCTGATTTCTGATTGCTGATTTCTGATTGGCGATTCCTGACGGTCGATTGCCGAATGCGATCAATCCGAAATCTGCGATCAATCTGAAATCTGCAATCAATCTGAAATCTACAATCAGAAATCTGCAATGTAATGTGTCTACGGCGCGACGTGCGCGCGAATCTGGCGGTTCAGGCTGTGCATGTGGCGCCGGATGCTCTTCAGCGCGTCGTGATCGTGGGCCTCGATGGCGGCCGCCCGTTTTTTCTTCAGCTCGCGCATCTTCGCCTTGATGGCGGCCTTGTCGATCCCGACGACGTCGTGGTGCTCGCGCGTGTCGATGCCGAGGGCCTTGCACAGCGCCGGCAGCAGGTGCTGCTTGTTCATCTGCGAGTAGCCCTGCACGGCGTCATGATTCTCGACGCCCTTGGCGATTTCGCGCAGATCTTCAATCGTCTTCTCTTTCAGCTCGTGATACGTGTACGCCATCGCTGACCTCCGGCGAGGAACACAACCGAGGGGCGGACACGCCGGTCCGTCCCTGCCTATCGCAACGGCCAGTATACTTCCGCAAACGCATGAAGCTGCACCTCGCGGCAGCCGTGACCGTGGTCGCCGCGGTGACGCTGCACTCCGGTCCAATCCTCGCTCCTCAGAATCTCGAGAGGCTTCGGCCCGGCAAGGCACGTCTCGGCGTCGACGATTTGATGGCGCTGCGCTCGATCGTGGATGTCAGGATCGCGCCCGACGGCGAGCGCGTGGCGTATGTCGTCTCGACGCCGTCGCTCGAGAAGAACGAGCACGTCCCCGCGCTCTACGTGGTGGCGGCCGCGGGTGGTCCGCCGCGAAGGCTCGCCGAGGCCGTACACATCTTCAATACCCCGTCGCCGGCGCCGCGGCTCCAGTGGTCGCCCGAGGGCTCGATGGTGTCGGTCATCGCACTCGTGGGCAGCCGTCCGCAGGTCGTTGCGATTCCAGTGTCCGGCGGCGAACCGCGTCAGCTGACCGACGCACCCGAGGGGGTGTTCGGATACGAGTGGTCGCACGACGGCAAGCGCCTCGCGTATCTCACGCGCGATCCGATGCCGCCGGACGAAGCGCGCCGGCGCCAGGACCGGTCGTTCGTCGTCCGCGCCGACGCGGCCGACCGTCCGACGCGCATCGCGATTCAGGCAATCGGCTCAGGGCAGGCGGACGTCGTGACGCCCGCGACGCAGTACGTCGACAGCCTGTCGTGGTCGCCCAACGGACGCGAGATCGCGTACTCGGCGGCCGACAAGTCGGGTTTCATGGCGGCGTACTCGACGAAGATCTATGGCGTCGACGCGAGCGGCGATGCGGCGGCCCTGAAAGGGCCGCCCCACGATGCGCCGCGCGTGATCGTCGATCGCCCCGGGATGAACACGGGACCGCGCTATTCGCCCGACGGCCGCGCGATCGCGTTCATCTCCACGAACGGCCGTGCGGAGATCATGGCGCCGCGCAGTCTGACGATTGCGCCGTCATCGGGAGGGTCGCCGCGCGTCTTCGGCCTCGACGACGCCTGGGTGAACGAGTTCGTGTGGGCGCGCGACAGCCGATCGATTTATCTGGAAGCGAACGACGGCGCCTTCGCCCGCGCCGATCACATGTTCGAGCAGCCGATCGTCCGCGTGTCCGTCGCGGACGGCAGAGCCGAGCGCATCAACGGTCCACTCGTCGCGTTCGACATCGGCATCAGCAACGATGGTCGGCGGCTCGCGTACAAGAGCGTCGACGCGCGTACGATGGGCGACCTCCAGCTGCTCGACGTCGCCAGCGGACGCGCGACGACGATCAGCGATGTCAATCCCGAGCTGCGAGACGCCGTGGTCGGCAATCTGAAGCCGATCGCATGGCGATCCTTCGACGGCATGCAGATCTGGGGTCTTCTGCTGACGCCGCCCGACGCTCCGGCCGGTCGCCGGCTGCCGCTCCTCGTGTACGTCCACGGCGGACCCGGCGGCGGATTCACGCTCGGCCTGTTCCCGCAGTTCATGCACATCGTTCCTCAGGTCGATCCGTATCCGACGCCGACGCTCGCGGCCGATGGATTCGCCGTCCTGTTCCCGATGCCGCGCGGCGGCGCGGGATACGGCGAGGCGGGGCAGCGGATGATCGTCAATGCATGGGGCGAGGGCGACTACAGGGACATCATGGCGGGCGTCGACAAGCTCGTCGCCGACGGCGTCGCGGATCCGGACCGGCTCGGCGTGATGGGCGCTTCCTATGGCGGATACATGACGAACTGGATCGTCACTCAGACGGGCCGATTCAAAGCGGCCTCAGCCGGCGCCAGCCTCAGCGATCTGTCGGACAACTATTTCCTGTCCGAAGGTGGCGAGTTCATGGCCGAGTATTTCGGGCGACCGTGGGAGAACCGCGCGTCGTACGCCGCGCACTCGCCGATCACGTTCGCCGACCGCGTGACGACGCCGCTCCTGATCCAGCACGGCGAAGTGGATCCTCGCGTGCCGATCGCCGGAGCGTGGAAGTTCTACCGCACGCTGAAGTCGATGGGAAAGATCGTCGAATTCGACATTTACCCGCGCGGCGGCCACGTACTGCGCGAGCCGATGCAGCAGCGCGAGCAGATGAAGCGGAATCTCGAATGGTTCGAGCGCTGGATCAGCGTCCCTTGAAGACGCTCTTCGGCATCCGCACGTGGACGCCGACGTTCGGCCGATCGACCAGCTGCGTGATCGCGACGTTCCCGGCAATGCTGACGACCTGATACGCCTGATGCTTCGTCAGCTGCTTGGCCACGGCAAGAAAGTCGACCATCTCCTGGATCGCGATCGTCGTCGCCGTTTTGAGATCCTCGTCGAATCCCATGGTGATGTAGTCGGTCGCCGTCTCGGCGCGCGGCCACGTCAGCTTCATGTCCTTGCGCACGATGAGCTGCAGCCGCCCGCGCAGCGACGTCTCGATGGCGGTCTGATCGACTTCGCCGTCGCCCTGCGCGACGTGGCCATCGCCCACCTCGAAGAGGGCTCCGGGAGCGAACACGGGAATGTAGAGCGTCGACCCGGCGACGAGCTCGCGGTTGTCCATGTTGCCGGCGTGCCGCCCCGGAGGATTGCTGCTGACGCGGCCGAGCGGCGCCGCCGGCGCAACCCCCATGCTGCCGAAGAACGGCTTCATCGGCACGACGATGCCCGGCATGTACTGCGCGGTCATCGTCTTCCTGTCGAGCGGGATGATCCTGATGCCGACCGTGCGATCGCAGTTCTCGGGGATGAACCCGTTGCAGCCGTTGTAGCCGTAATCGATCGCGAGATCGATCGAGACGATCTTCACCTCGAGCACGTCGCCCGGTTCGGCGCCCTCGACGTACACCGGACCGGTGAGGATATGCCCGCCCGGCCCGCGGCGATCGCCAGTCACCTCGCCGACGATCGCCTTCAGCGAGCTCTGAATCTTGTCGTCGGGCACGCCGGCCCGCGCGAGTCCCACCGGCGAGTTCGTCAGCAGCGTGTCGACGTCGATGATGTCGCCCGATGCGATCCGCAGCGCCGGCTTCGCGTCGGACCAGTAGTAGCCGTACGCGACGGTCGACGGCGTCGCCTCGAGACGGTGCGTCTGCGGCGAATGCGTCTGCGCGGCCAGCGCGACGAAGAGCGCGCCGGCCGCGACACACGTTGCGGCTTTCATCATCACTCGATCGACCTGACGGCCGACGGTAGGCGCGCCACAGGCGCGCCCGCCGGAGCGGAGCGGGGCAACGGGGCCCCCGCGAGCGACGGCGCGGGGGTCCGCGGGGGCGAAGCCCCCCGGATCTAGTTCGTCGTGGTGCGGCCCACCCATTTCGTCAGCTCGGCCATCGTCACGACCCTGTTGTCCGCCGGATAGTGCACCGGCACGATGCGATCCACGTCCAGCTTCAGTCGACGGATGTTGTCGAGGAGGCTGAGCGTGAACGGACTGGGCGGGCTGGGCGGCGTCGCGTTGGGCGCCTGCGGATTGTAGCCGTCGGCTTCGAGCAGAACTTTTTCCTTCGGGAAGTACGCGATCAGCATCCCGTCGTGATGTCCGAAGTTCTGCAGGTGATACAGCTCGACGACGTGGGTGCCGTCGGTCAGGACCTTCTTCTCGCCCATGCCCTCGATGACCGGCTTCTTGCCGTTCTGCTGCGCCTTGTCAGGATTGAGCGTGTGCGGAAGGCTGAGAGTCTTCTCGAGATACGCCTTGTTCAACTGGTGCGTGAGGATCGTCGGGCCTTCCGAGACCGCGGCGCGCAGACCGCTCGAATGATCGACATGCGAGTGCGTGTTGACGACGTAGGTAATCGGCTTGTTGGGAATCAGCCGCTTCGCTTCGGCGATGACCGCCTGGCCGCGCGCCTCGCTTTGTCCGCTCTCGATGATCGTGATGTGATCCTTGAAGTCGACCGCGATAGCGGCATAGCCGCCGAGAATCAAGTACACACCGTCGCCCAGCTTCTCGGACGTCGCCTGCGCGGCCGCCGGCGCGCCACCGCCGCCGCCCGCGGCGCCGCGCCCCTGCGGAGGCTGAATATTGACGGCCGCGTTTGCCTTCACGTCGGTGACCGTCAGATCGAAGATCGGGTAGCCGCCCTGCTTCTGCACGATGTGCATCGGGAACTTTGCCCCGCCGGCATCCTTGTAGTCGGTGTAGATCGCCTCGAATGGCATGTCGCCGAAGAACGGGTTGTCGATCCAGGTTTCCACGCGCTCGACCAGATTCTGAGCGTTGATGTAGCCGTTGACCTTGGCCTTGTTGTCGCCGAGGAAGCTGACGACGCTGTACTTCTTGCCGCCGACGGTCTTCGTTTCGACCGTGGCGTTCTTCGCCGCCGCCGCGCGCAGAAATCCGTGCGGCATCAGCACGATCTCGAGCTGCTGCACCCACGGCGTGTCGGAGCCGACGATGATCGTCTGGCTGACCGGCTGCTCGCCCACGAGCGGCTGCTGGCCGCCGCCGTGCGGCGGATTCTCGCCCTGCATGCGCACGCGGTCGACTTTCGAGGCGGGCGTCTCGAAATTGATCGCGCGCGTGTAGCTCTTCTCGATGAACTTCGGCCACGGCGCGCTCGGATTCGGCGCCTGCCCGAGCGCGAAATCGAATCCGGTGGCCGAGAACTGCACCGTCTTCAACGTGTCGACGCCCATCGCCTTCGAGGCGTTGGCGACGACGGTCCGGGCATCCTGCGCCGATGCCACCCAGGTGACGATGAGAGCGAGTGCGAGTGTGGAGAGACACTTCTTCAACATACGGCCTCCACTATCCTGCGAGGTTTGCGCGAAGGCAGATTCTAACGCCTCATGGGTGCAAACCACTGTGCGCTGCCACGAAAATCGCGAAAGGACGAAATAGGTCAGCGCAGGCCCTTTCTAAAGGCCTGCGCTACCGGCGGCGCCGCGTCAACGCAACCGGCTTGCGGCGGCTTGCGGGATTAGTTGCCGCCCGCTTCGAATTGTAGTGCGACGCCGTTCATGCAGTACCGCTGGCCGGTCGGCTGCGGACCGTCGGGGAACACGTGGCCCAGATGGCCGCCGCATTTCGCGCAGTGGACCTCGACGCGCGTCATGCCGTGACTCCGATCGACGTTCGTGGCAACCGCGTCTCGGATCGGGGCCCAGAAGCTGGGCCAGCCGGTGCCGCTCTCGAACTTCGTGTCGGAAGTGAAGAGCGCCTGCCCGCAGGCGGCGCAGTGGAAGGTGCCGGTCCGCTTCTCGTAGTTGAGCGGACTCGACCCCGCCCGCTCGGTGCCGTGCTCGCGCAGCACGTGGAACTGTTCCGGCGTCAGCGTCTCCTGCCATTCTTTTTCGGTTTTCATCGGCCTCGATCCTTGTCTACTCGCTACATCTTTTGCGCTTCGTCTCATCTACTTCGACATCACCGGCGAATAGTCGCCGATCTGCTCGCGCGTCCACCACGCCGTCTTCCCGAAATGATAGCGATACAGCACGCCGCGAACGTACTTCGGCGGACCGTCCGGGAACGGGTTGCGAGGCATCAACGCGAGCACGTCGGGCGATCCTTCCAGCAGCCGCAGGCAGAAGTTGCGGAACCAGGGCGCATCGGCGTACGACGCGAGCGCGGCGAACCACATCTGCCAATCGAGTCGCGGCTGATGCGGCGCGACCCACGGCGGCGGGCGATTCACGTCGCCCGGCTTGAACGGAAACTCGTACGGCTGCCAGCGCTCGCCGTCGTTCGATCCCTCGACGACGATCTCGTCGCGCGTCGTCGTCATGACGGCGAAGAGGCCGTACGAGTTCACGCTGCGAAACGGCGAGATGAAGTCGGCGACCTCGGCCACGAGCGGCAGCGGAAGCGCGAGCCCGATGCTGCCGGTAAACATCATCAGCGACACCGGAACGGTGATGACCGCAAAGAGCCACACCGCCACCGTTCGTAGCGCGAGCATTTGAGGCGAGCGTGTCCGGGGCCGCCCGGCTGAAAGCCCCGCGCTACGGCGCAACACGCGGTCGAAAACACGATCGTCCAGCAGGAACAGGCACAACGCCACTGCGAGGAAATTGAAGAACGCGTAGTTGCCGGTGAGCGCGACCAGGGATTGCAGGCCGGCGACCAGCGCGAAGGCGATGACGCGGAGCCGCCGCGGCCCGAGCACGAACCACGGCGCGATCAGCTCGATCGCGAAGACCGCGGCGGTGGAGACCTTCTGAAACCAGAGCGGCAGCTGATGCGCGTACCACGCGAGCGGCGTCGGGATCGGCTGCGTCTCGTAGTGAAACGTCATCGCCGTCAGGCTGCGCCACGTCGGATCGCCGCTCGCCAGCTTCACCGCGCCCGAGCCGACCATCAGGCGGAACATCAGCCACGTCATCAGCCATCGAACGACGCGCGGCGGGTCCGCACGGTCGACCAGTCTCTCTCGCCAGACCGGCGGCGCGAGGAATACGGCGATGAGCCCGGCCTCGAGCAGCAGCGCATCCCACTGATACGACAGGAACTCGCGGCACACGATCGACAGCGAGAGGTAATCGAACCAGACGACCGCCAGCACGACGGCCGGTGCGACACCCACCACAAGGAGGATCGACAACGCCGCTCCAGCGTAGCAGCAGGCGCGCAGGAACGCGTCGCCCGTCGAAATCCAGCCGAGCGTCGGCAGCAGGCGGTACCGATCGATGCCGATGCCTTCCGACGCGACGAACGCACGCGCGCCGTCCATGTACAAACGCGCCGGCAGAATCCCATCGTGTCCCACCAGCCCGACCACCTGCACCGCGAGCGACCCGAACGCGGTGAAATAGATGACCCCGAGGAGCCGCAGAAAAAGCCAGGCCGCGGTCGCATACGTCGCCGAGTCTCGGGAACCGGCCGAACTTCGAGAACTTTGCGAACTCACGATGGCGTGATGCTATGCTCGGGTCTTCGCGGAGGGCAAATTGAACGTCCTGTTGCTCTCGATGCCCGATTCGTTCGAGCACATGCCGCCGGTCGCCATCCGGATGCCGAACGGCGCGCTGACGTCGCTCGCCGCCAACGTCGACCCGCATCACCGCGTGGCCGTCGCGGATCTCATCCTGGTCCAGTCGTCGGTGCGCGCGACCGTTGCGCATCTCGTGCGCGAGTTCGAGCCGGACGTTGTCGGTCTGTCGGTGATGACCTTTCAGCGCGCGACGGCGATGTCGATCGCGCGCCTCGTGCGCGCGGTCCGGCCCTCGGCGCGAATCGTCTGCGGCGGCTACGATCCGAGCCTCGCGCCCGGCGCGTACGACTCGTTCGCCGAGATCGATTTCATCGTTCGCGGCGAAGGCGAGCAGACGTTCTGCCAGCTGCTGCGGACGCTCGAGAATGCGGGATCGGACGGCTCGGTCAGTCCATCCGCTATCGGAGGGCTGTCGTACCGGACGGCCGCCGGCTTCGTGCACGGGCCCGATCGCCCCGTGATGCAGCTCGATTCGAATCCGCTGCGGCTGCCGCAGCGCGACGCGCGCGTGCTGCGCGGATATACGCTGCTCGGCCGCAACGTGGACGTCGTGGAGACCTCGCGCGGCTGCACCTACGACTGCAGCTTCTGCTCCATCATCGAGATGCGCGGGCGCAATTTCCATCCGTTCCCGATCGATCGCGTCATCGCCGACATCGCGGACGCCCGCGCGCATGGCGCCGAAGCGATCTTCCTCGTCGACGACAACATCACGCTCGACATCAACCGGTTCGAGGCGCTGTGCCACGCCATCCTCGACGCCCGCTTCGACGACTGCGAGTACATGGTGCAGGCGATGACCGCGCCGCTGGCACAGCACGGCGCGCGCCTGGCGCCGTTGATGAAGCGCGCCGGATTCCGCTACGTCTTCCTCGGCATCGAGAACATCCTCGACGAGGACCTGCAGTTCCTGCGCGCGAAGGCGAAGAACGCGCGCCGCGAGCGCGGACGCACAGTCGGCAACGCGAGCATCGAAGCGATCGAGCACCTGCACCGGCACGGGATGTACGTCGTCGGCGGATTGATCGTCGGCAATCCAGGCGATACGCGCGAGTCGATCGAAGCGAACCTCGAGTTCGCGCGCAAGTACGTCGACTGGCCCTATATCCAGCACCCGACGCCGTACCCCGCGACGCCAATGACCGGCGACTTCCGCGCCCGCGGATTGATCGTCGACGAAAACACCTCGCACTACGACGGCACGACGGCCGTCGTCCGCAGCGAGCACGTCTCGGCCGATGACATCGAGTTCCTGCGCTGGCGCGCCGAGCGCTGGATGAAGCTGCGTCACTTCCCAACCGCGCTCTTCCACAACCCGCGATTCGTCCTCGCCCACGCGCGCGAGATGCTGGCCCACACGTTCGCCGGAACGAGCCTGAAGTCGCTGCTCGGCCTGGAGAGCGAGCGCGAGGTGTTCAACCGCTATCGCCGCCACCGTCGGCGTGAACGGGAACGCGCCGCCGCCTGATCACGTATCACGTCTAGTACGCCTGACGCCTGAACCCGCGGGCTCTGCCGCTGCGCTTCCCTCCTCCGAGTTGTCGTGCGGGAGCCTTTTGACGGAGCAATTCCCTCCTACGTCGCGGGCGGCGCCGAACACCGGGATCAGACTGCGGTCCGATCCGCGGAGGAGCTATGGGCCTGCTGCAGGACGTGCGGTTCGCGGTGCGCCTGTTAATCAAGGACCGCTGGTTCACGGCAGTAGCGGCGGTCGCGCTGGCGCTCGGCATCGGCGTCAACGCCACGGTGTTCACGTTCGTCAACGCCGTCCTCATCCGCGGCCTGCCGTTCGACGACCCCGACCGCATCATGTCGATCGGCGAGCGCAACATGGCGCGCGGCCAGGACTTCGGCATCTCGTGGCTCGATTTCCGGGACCTGCGCGACGCACAGAAAAGCTTCGCCGGCGTCGCGGCGTTCAACGGCACGACGATGAACGTGAGCGACGAGGGACGCGCGCCGGAGCGCTACGCCGGACCATATATCTCCGGCAACGCGTTCAAGTTGATCGGACAGCGCACCGTCCTCGGCCGCGATTTCCTGCCCGAGGACGACCAACCCGGTGCCACCCCGGTCGTCATCCTCGGCGGCGGCATCTGGAAAACGCGGTACGGAAGCGACCGATCAATCATCGGCCGCACGGTTCGCATCAACGACGTACCGACGACGGTGGTCGGCGTGATGCCGGAAGGGATGAAGTTCCCATTCAACGCCGATCTGTGGCTGCCGCTGTCGAACATGCCGAACCTGGCCGCGCAGAAGCGGAATCAGCGCTCGGTGCAGCTGTTCGGCCGGCTCACCGAGGGGGTAACGCGCGAGCGCGCGCAAAGCGAGCTGAAGGCGATCGCCGCGCGCCTCGAGCACGACTTTCCCGACACGAACAAGGACATCAGCCTGACGGTGATGACGTTCAACGAGCGCGTGAACGGCGGACCGATCCGGCTCGTGTTCCTGTCGCTCATGGGCGCCGTCGCGTTCGTGCTGCTCATCGCCTGCGCGAACGTCGCGAACCTGCTGCTCGCGCGCTCGGCCGCTCGCGCGCGCGAGGTCGGGGTCCGCGTGTCGCTCGGCGCGACGCGCTGGCGAATCGTGCGGCAGCTTCTGGTCGAGAGCGTCCTCCTCGCGAGCCTGAGCGGCGCGCTCGGCTTCGGGCTGGCCGTGTTCGGCGTCAGGTGGTTCGACGCCGTCACGCAGGACGTCGGCAAGCCGTACTGGATCCGGTTCACGATGGATGGACGCGTGTTCGCGTTCTTCGCCGCAGTGTGCCTGCTGACCGGAATCATCTTCGGCCTCGCGCCGGCGCTGCACATCTCCAAGACGGACATCAACGAAGTGTTGAAGGAGGGCGGGCGGGCTGGCGGCGGCGGCATCCGGGCGCGCCGCTGGACGGGCGCCCTCATCGTCGCCGAGCTGACGCTGACGATCGTGCTCCTCGCCGGCGCCGGCTTCATGATGCGCAGCTTCCTCACGCTGTACCGCCTCGATTTCGGCTTCGAGACGTCGCATCTGCTGACGATGGCGCTGCAGCTGCCCGATCGAAAGTACCCGACGCCCGAGCAGCGCGCGGCGTTCTACCAGAGGCTCGACGAGCGGCTCGGCGCGCTGCCGACAATTCGCGGCGGGACCGTGGCGAGCAACCCGCCGATGATGGGCGGCGCCGCGTTGCGCCTGACGATCGAAGGGCGGCCGCCGCCAACGGGCGAGCTGCCGCCGCAGGTGACGCGCCTCGCTGTCGGGCCGCGGTACTTCGACACGCTCGGCGTGCGGCTCGTCCGCGGACGCGCGTTCGCCGACACGGACGGCACGGCGGGTCATGACGTCGGCATCGTCAACCAGCGCTTCGTGTCGATGTACTTTCCGAACGAGGATCCCGTCGGCCACCGCATCAAGCTCGTCTCCGACGTGGCGACCGGAACGGAACCGACGTGGATGTCGATCGTGGGCGTCTCGCCAACGGTGCGACAGCGCAACTTCCAGGATCCGGATCCGGACCCGGTCGTCTACGTCCCGTACCGAGCGATGCCGACGCCGTTCATGACGCTCATCGTGCGCGCGCCCGGCGATCCGAGCACGATGACGCCGGCGCTGCGTGAAGAGGTCCGCGCGCTCGATCCGGATCTGCCGCTGTTCGGCATCCGGACGATGGACGAAATGCTCGCGCAGGCGCGATGGCCCTTCCGCGTCTTCGGCTCGATGTTCGCGATCTTCGCGACGATCGCGCTGCTGCTCTCCGCCGTCGGGCTCTATGCCATTACCGCCTATTCGGTGACGCAGCGCACCCAGGAGATCGGCGTCCGCATGGCGCTCGGCGCGCAGCAGCCGCAGGTGTGGTGGCTCGTCATCCGCCGCTCGTTCGCGCAGCTCGTGCTCGGGCTCCTGCTGGGGATGGCCGGCGCGTTCGGCGTGGGCAGACTGCTGCGGAGTCTTCTCGTGCAAACGAGCCCGAACGATCCGCTCACGCTCGTATCGATCGCGGTGCTGTTCACCCTCGTGTCGATCGCCGCGTGTTTCTGGCCGGCGCGCCGCGCGACTCGGCTCGATCCGGTCCGGGCGCTCAGGTACGAGTGACGGCTGTTCCGTCGGTATGATTCGCAAACGAGCTCAGAGGCCCGCACCCGCACGGCATCCACCGACGTCCGGCTCGATCGGCCGGACTCGCTCGAAGGTGTGCGTTTTCCGCCCGGACACATCTTCCACGCTGGATCCGAGCTCATGGTACATGGGCCAATCGTCGATGCTCGTCCTCGCAGTCGCCGTCGCCGTTTACTCCTTCACATTGGTGACGACGGGATTGACGTACCCAGCTGGCAGCACGTGGTCGGCGTCGACGCGCACCACCAGATAGTTCATGTCCGATTCGACGGTGCTGAACCAGTGGGCAACGCCCGGCGGGATGACGATCACGTCGCCGGGTCCAATCTTCCGGCTCTGACCGCCGCGAATCGCGCTGCCGTTCGTGCTCGGCCCCACCAGCACCTTCACGGTGTTCCCGTCGGCTGGCGACGGCGTCGGATCGACCATATCGCCGCCGGTGACGAACGTTCCCGATCCCTCGATGATGTGATAGACCTCGGTGACCTGCGAATGCTCGATGGCCGTCTGCTTCGCCTTAGCCGCGCGATGCAGGACGCCGATCGCGACGTTGTATTTGCCGATGTCGACGACGCGAATCTGTTGATCCATGACGCCGTCGGCAGGCGCGCCCTTGAGCGTCGCGCGCACATCGGCGTTGGTGACATCGACCGCGGAACGCTGCGGTCCGCGTGATTGCGAGATCGCGATGGCCTGTACGAGAGTCACCAACACGGCGATCGCTGAGCAAATCATCTTTCGCATGACGGCTCCTTCATTACCTTTGGTGCAGGGGGCACGGTGCCGGCGTGCAGGGTGCAGCGTGCAGGGTGCGCGAAGAACTCGAACCCCCGGAACCCGAACCCCGAACCCCGAAACCAACCAGCGAACCTTAATATACTCACCACGTGGCCGTCAGAGAGTTGATCAGATGACGCTCGAGACGCTTCGATCGATCTGCCTCGCGCTGCCCGATGTGACCGAAGACATCAAGTGGGGCGCGGATCTCGTGTTCAGCGTCGGCGGCAAGATGTTCTGCGTCGCGAACACGGAGAGGCCGCATCAGATTTCGTTCAAGTGCACAGCCGACGCGTTCGGCGAGCTGGTCGAGCGGCCTGGATTGAGGCCGGCGCCCTATCTGGCGCGGGCGATGTGGGTACAGGAAGAATCGCTCGGCGAGGCGCTCGAGCGGGCGGAGCTCGAACGCCTGCTGCGCACGTCGTACGAGCTCGTGCGCGCGAAAGTGCCGAAGAGCAAGCTGTCGAAGAAGAGCCCGGCGAAATCGAAGAAGGCTACCGCCGGCCGGCGATCTCGAGCCGTCCCTGCAGCAGCGCGCCGTCGTCGACGCTGACCGACGGCGCCGACAGGTTGCCTTCGAACGTCGCCGTCTTGTGCAGCACGATCCGCCCGTCCGCGGTCAGATGACCGTTGACGCTGCCCCCGATGACGATCGTGTGGGCGATGATGTCGGCCGCGACCTGTGCCGAATCGGTGACGATGAGCGGATGCCCGCTGACGTCGATCGTACCGGTCACATGCCCGGCAATCGTAAGCGGTTCCTGGGCGCTGATGTCGCCCCTGATGTGAATCGACGGTCCGATGTGGGCTGCAGCGTCCATAGAATCCTCCGTGTCAGCTCTGCATTCGCAAACGGTGTTCCCGCAGCCGAGGTGGGTTTTTGGCCGAAAACGCCGGACGAGATCGTCCGGCGGTTGCCAAACGGATCACGTGATTACGGCGTCGTAATTGCACTAGTGGCTCGAGTTCAAAGGAGCACGTCGTGGCTGAAACGTTGTTGACGTTCGACACGCCCGTCAGAGGACGCGACGGAACGACGTACGAAGCACGCGCCTGCGGCGGTCCGATGGACGATGGACGGTGGCAAGGATGGATTGAATTCGTCCCGATAGACGGAGGGCGGCCGGTTCGTTCACCGCGAGAGACGACGCAGCCGAATCGGATGGATACGGAATACTGGGCGACCGGGCTTACCACGGTGTATCTGGAAGGCGCGCTGCAACGTGCGCTCGATACGCCGCTGGTCGTCCCCAGGCTGCCGCCGCAGCCGTCGATCTTCAAGGGACCGGCACCGTACACCACCGCCGCCGTCGAAGGACCGGTGTCGAGCGTGCTCGACCCGTTCTCGGTCTACGAGAAAGGGGAGCCGCTGCTGCGCAAGCAGCTGTCGGCGCTGGCAGCGTGGCACCTCGTGAACATCGCGCTCGAGTACCGCCTCACCGATCAGTCGGCTGAAGAGCTGAATCGACTGCCGGCGCCGGCGCTGAGCGAGCTCATCGTGCGGGGTGTTCGCGCGCGGCTGGCCACTCCTTCAGACGCCAAGCGATCAAGTCGGTGAGCGGCGGCTTTCCGCCCGCGCGATACGGTAGATGCGGCAGCCGGCGCCCTCCGTCCAGAGCTGGAGGCGCGGGCGCAGGGCGCGGTTCACCTCCGGCGGAAATGGCAATCGCGGGCCGGCCGGCGTCAGCGGCCGATCGTCCTTTTCGCATTCGATCACCGCGGCCGTACGATCCAGCGAGTCGAAAAACGATCGTTCTTCATACGGTCTGATGACGTCGAAGCCGGCGAACCACGCGTGGCGCGTGGCGCGCGGCACACGATACGTGCTGTACCAGCCGGCGCCGCTATCCAGGTAAATCACGGCGGCGCCCTGCGCGTCCGACGCGACGAACCGCTGTAGAAACTGCAGACGCGCCGCAAGCGGCGGCGTGGCGGCGATCGTTCCGCCGGCCGGCAGCGCGATGCTCACCAGCGCCGGCGCCGTGCCCACCAACAGTGAACTGCGGAGCAGCGTGAAAAACGCCGGCGCCCACAGTACTGCCGTGACCGCGTGCCATGTGAAACCACGCCGCTGCAGTTCCCACGCCGATGCCGGCACGAGCGTCCACATGAACTGCCGGAAATGATGCACCTGGCGGAAGTAGGACGCGCAACCGACGATGAAGAAGATCAGCGGTACGAAGATCGCTGCTGCATCGGGATCGTTTCGCGACCTGATCCATCGACAGAAGCCGATTGCGCCAAATGCGCCTGCCGAACACGGCACGAGGTACTGCGCGACGAACAGCCGCCATCCGCCCCACTGCAGCCAGCGGACGTCGGGCGTCACCCATCCCGCGTACGTGTCGAGCATGTAAGAAGGCCAGATAGCGTCGCGCGCGATCGCCGCCGGCAGAATCGCGTACGCAATCGCGATCCACGCAGCCTCGAGCGTACCGAACCCCAGCGCGATTGCCGCCAGCGAATGCCCCCAGCGCGTGACGGTGACCCGGTCGGCTCGCCACGCGACGATGTCGGCCGCATCGAGGACGAGCACCGACGCGCCGGCGACGAACGCGCCGCCAAACCGAACGCCCTGCCACACGCCAAGCGCGATTCCAATCGCCAGCGACTGCTTCAGGCTTCTCGACGCAGGCGGTTGCCACAAGAGCGCGACGACGAGCAGCATTGCGCGCTCAATCGAGACATACGCGGCCGTCGTCTGGCCGCCGACGAGCGATCCAGGAACGATGAGGACCGTCAGCATGCCCGCGGCAGTGACGAACATCGCCGTTGGCGCAGCCGCGGCGCGACGGATCACCCAGTAGGCGAGGCCGACGGTCGCGCTGCTGACGAGCGAGACGAACCAGAGATACGCAATCGGCGTGTTGCCGAACAGGGCGGTAAACGCGGTGTGCGCGTACGCGGGGATTGGTCCATAAGGATACGCGACGTCGCGGTACAACACGCCGCCCGTTCGCAGCTCATCGGCTACCAGCAGATTCAGTCCCTCGTCTTGAAAGACGAACGCCGTGTTGAGCGTCGACTGCGGTCGATGAACGATCGTCGCGATCGAGAGCGCGAGCGCAATCGCCATCAGACTGACGGTCGCGACGATGTCGTCGGCAGAATTGGTGTTGTGCATCGAAGCGCGCGATGATTCTAATCTGCGTACCTTCCGGCTGATGGCGCGGCAGTTTCTGCCACGGTTTCGATCGCGATCGGACGAAACCGGCCCGATCTGAATGCGCCCGAATCTTGCACTTGTGCTTCCGCGCCATGAGAGACATCGCGATCGACGTGAAGCTTCAACCCGGTGAGCTCGCCCGAATCGCGTCTGCGCTCGCGCGACAGCACGTCGCGCTTCGCGGCGGCACTCTGCTCGCCATCGGACCGCGCCTGGTCGCGCGGTTCATCCCCTCGGACGTAGACGCCGCACGGCGCGCGCTCGATGCCGCCAGCGTCCGGTTCGAAGAGGGCGAGGTCGTGCCGGTACTTCTCGAGAGGCGCGCCGGCGAGCTCGCGATGCTGAGCACGAGGCTCGCCAACGGCGGCGTCGGCGTCCGCGCGATTTACGTCACCGGCACGAGTGGCCATCTGCTGGAGGTCGCCGTCGTGCCGGACAACGTCGCGCGCGCGAGAAGAGCGCTCGACGGCGACGGTTGAGCACGAAAGCGTTCACGGTCGGTTTCCGAAAAGCTTCCGCAACTCTACGGCATTGCCGGCCGCCGCGCCTGAACCGGTGTTGTCGAAAATGCACCAGGCGTCGACGTCGTGTGAGGTCAGTCGCATTGCAAGCGCGCGTAAGGCGTCGGGCGGATACGGCGAGAAATAGGTCCGCGGCGAGCCGTGCCATCTGTAGTACGCGATGCCGGTCCAGCCGCCGGGTTCGTGGAGACCCGCGACGCGAGGCGGATCAGCAGCGACGCGAGCGATGCGGAACGACGCCAGCAGCTTCGTCGCCGCCACAGCCGTCCACGTCTCGTGTCGAGGCTCGCACACGACCGCGCCGTCGTGGCGCTTCCGCAGCAACTCGAAGAAGCGGCCGACGTGTCGAGCGTCGAATGCGAATGACGGCGGCAGCTGCACGAGCAGCGGACCGGTCTTTTCGCCGAGGCCGGAAATCTCCTCGAGAAACCGCGTCAGCGGATCGCGGACGCGAACGAACGCGCGATCGTGCGTAATGATCCTTGGAACTTTGATCGCGAATCGAAACGAGCGCGGCACCACGGCGGCCCAGCGTTCGTAGGTCGTGATGGCGTGCGGACGATAGAACGACGTGTTGATCTCGGCGGCGTTCAGCCGCGCCGCGTACCGCTGAAGCTGGGACCCGCCGGATGGAAATCGGGAACGATGGATACTCGGGATGTTCCAGCCGGCAGTGCCAACGTACCGAAGAGGGGTCACGATCGGAAGTGACGCTCCAGCTCGCTCGCATAGCGCCGTCCGAGCGCGTCTGCCGCGCCGGCGCGGTCGAGCCAGTCTCGAAAATCTTCGCCGCGGCGAAGCGGCGCGTCCGAATACAGATACCCGCGCGTCAACCCTTTGATCTCGTCGCTCGTCAGCACGACGTCGCCGAGCAGCGTCCCGGCTGCGCGCAGTCCGACGAGCGCGAGCCACGCCGGAGCGTGGACGATCGGTGCGCGACTGCGAATCGCCGCGCGTATCGCGCGCACCATCTCCAGAAACGTCCAATCGCGTGGACCGGCGACCGGGACGGTCTCGCCGCAGCGCGCGCCTTCGATCGCCTCGACTGCGACATCGGCGAAGCCGTCGAGCGTGATCGGCTGCACGCGATAATCGCCGCGGCCGAATATCGTGAACAGTGGAAGGCGCCGCAGGAAGTACGCGATGTTGTTGACGAGGATGTCCCCGGGACCGACGACGAGCGCCGGACGGAGAATCGTATAATCCACGCCCGATTCACGAATCAGACGCTCGATGCGACCCTTGTTCGCGTAGTACGGCAGCTCTGCATCCTCGCGCGCGTTGCTGACGCTCACATGAACGATCTTGCGTACGCGGGCGTCACGGGCGAGAGCGATCAGCGTCCGCGACTGCTCGACGGCGCGCGCGAACGTCCACGGTCCGTAGTTGAAGCGCACGTAGAACGAATTGACGAACACGTCGACGGCCTCGAACGCGGCGGCCATGCCCTCCGCCTTCTCGAAATCGTAGGGAAACGTGCGCACGCGGTCGCCGAAACGATTCTTCGCCGGGTGAGAGGATAGACTTCGAATGGCGTCACGATCGACGAGGCGTTCCGCAATCGCGCCGCCGATGAATCCCGATGCGCCGGTGATCAGGACCGTCATGCGCAAGTCAGATGATAAGGGCGGGAAGCGACCGCGCGGCCGGACGCTTCGATCGTTGAAGGCGACCGAGGCGTTTCGCTCGTTCGTCCTCGATCAGCTCGAGGAGATCGGCGACGTGACATCACGGTCGATGTTCGGCGGCGTCGGGCTGTACCATCGCGGCGTGTTCTTCGGCATCATCGCGCGCGACGTCCTGTACCTCAAGGTAGACGAAGGGAACCGATCCGACTACACGCGCGCCGGCATGAAGCCGTTCAAACCATATCGGGATCGCCCCGGCACGATGCAGTATTACGCCGTGCCGCTCGCCGTGCTCGAGAGCGCCATGGATCTGACGACGTGGGCGCGAAAAGCGGTCGCGGCTGCTGAGCGGGGCGCGCCACGCCGCTGACGGTTCGTCTATCCGTCCTCCGCCCGACGAAGTACACTACCCGGCCACGAGGAGGCCGGAATGCGAGACTTCGCCATCAAGCTCACGCACCGTCCTGGAGAGCTCGCGCGCGTCGCTTCAGCGCTCGCGCGCCAGCGTGTGAACATCAGATCGGTCGCGGGCCTCGCGATCGATACGTACGTCACGATTCGCATCATCGCCGACGATGTCGAGGCCGCGCGGACAGCGCTCGAGTCGTCGAACATCCGCTACGAAGAAGGCGAGGTCGTGCAGGTCATGCTCGAAAACCGGGCCGGCGAGCTGGCGGTGGTCAGCAACAAGCTGGCGGAGGGCGGCGTGAATCTGCGCGCGATCTATCTGACCGGCATCGCCGGCGATCTCGTGGAACTCGCGATCGTTCCCGACGACGCGAAGAAGGCGAAGCGGCTGCTGGGGGCGTGATCGGCTTCAGGAAACGGCTTCAGGAAACGGGGTCGCTCGGCGAGCCGTCGGCGTCAGCTCCAGGCGCGCGACGGCTTCACTGCTCGACGCGCGCGAACAGCCGATCCCAGTGGACGTGATGCTGCGACGGCATCGCGCGACTGCCCGCGAACGTTTTGTGGAGGACTTGCAGGTTCGCCATCGCGCTCACGGTGAACATCTTCCATCCGTGGCTCGCGCCCGTACGGCTCTGACCGGTGATCTGGTACACGAGCGCGCACTCGGCGTCGCCCTTCATGCCGTAATCGTGCGGCTCGGCGACGCGCCCAGTCGTGCTCTTGTAGTCGAAAGCAATCAGCCGCTTCTCACGGATGGCGCGAACGAGCCGCTCGTGGACGATCGGCGAGACCATGAGCGATCGTACAAACAAAAGGCCCGATGCGTGAACTGGTCACCGGTACAAGCAAAAAGCCCGATGCGTGAACTCTCCGCATCGGGCTTGTTGTTCGTATTAATGCCGGCAGCGACCTACTCTCCCACACAGTTTCCCGCGCAGTACCATCGGCGGTAGCAGGCTTAACTTCCGTGTTCGGAATGGGAACGGGTGTGACCCTGCTCCTATGACCACCGGCAAACTTGTCTGCCTGGGGTCCCGCCTTCGCTCGCTACGCGAGCTTCGGCGGACAAGCGCTATGCGGCTTGCCCAACGTAGCGCCGTTAGGCGCGAAGGTGGGTCGTCCCAGACAATTTCAAAGAGCACCCGCCGTGCGGCGGGCTGCAACGGAATATTCTGCAAACGGTAGTTTTACGCGACCTCACGTGCACGCAGGTTTCCCTTGTGCATTGAGGAAAATATTTATGGTCAAGCCTCACGGCTGATTAGTATCGGTAAGCTCAACGCGTCACCGCGCTTACACACCCGACCTATCACCTGGTCATCTTCCAGGAGCCTTTAGGAGCCTTACGGCTCGGGAGATCTCATCTTGTGGAGGGTTTCACGCTTAGATGCCTTCAGCGTTTCTCCCTTCCGGACGTAGCTACCCGGCGCTGCCGCTGGCGCGACAACCGGTACACTAGAGGTCCGTCCATCCCGGTCCTCTCGTACTAAGGACAGCCCCACGCAAATCTCCTGCGCCCATGGCAGATAGAGACCGAACTGTCTCGCGACGTTCTAAACCCAGCTCACGTACCGCTTTAACCGGCGAACAGCCGGACCCTTGGAACCTGCTACAGCTCCAGGATGCGATGAGCCGACATCGAGGTGCCAAACCTGAGCGTCGATGTGAACTCTTGGCTCAGATCAGCCTGTTATCCCCGGCGTACCTTTTATCCGTTGAGCGATGGCCCTTCCACGCGGAACCACCGGATCACTAAAGCCTGGTTTCCCACCTGCTCGTCTTGTAGGACTCGCAGTCAAGCTCGCTTCTGCTTTTGCACTCTCCGGCTGATTTCCAAACAGCCTGAGCGAACCTTCGCGCGCCTCCGTTACACTTTAGGAGGCGACCGCCCCAGTCAAACTACCCACCTAGCAGTGTCCCTGACCTGGATGACAGATCGAGGTTAGAACGCCGGAGCGTTAAGGGTGGTATCTCACCGTTGGCTCCCCCAAGCCCGAAAGCCTGGGTTCACAGCCTCCCACCTATCCTGCGCATAACGCGCCAGCATTCACTACTAGGATGTAGTAAAGGTGCACGGGGTCTTTTCGTCTAGCCACGGGCAACCGGCGTCTTCACCGGTACCACAAATTCGCAGTGCCCCTCGTTGAGACAGCGCCCAGATCATTACGCCATTCGTGCAGGTCGGAACTTACCCGACAAGGAATTTCGCTACCTTAGGACCGTTATAGTTACGGCCGCCGTTTACCGGGGCTTCAGCTCGAAGCGTCGCCTTGCGGCTAACCTCTCCCTTTAACCTTCCGGCACCGGGCAGGCGTCAGGCCATATACGTCGTATTCGACTTAGCATAGCCCTGTGTTTTTAGTAAACAGTTGCCTGGGCCTCTTTATTGCAACTCTCTCACGCTTCGGTGTGCGAGACACCTAACGCTAACAGAGCACCCCTTCTTCCGAAGTTACGGGGTGAGTTTGCCGAGTTCCTAAACGAGGGTTCTCACTCGCGCCTGAGGATTTTCTCCTCGCCTACCTGTGTCGGTTTGCGGTACGGGTACCCAAAAGACTCCTTAGAGGATTTTCTCGGCAGCGTGGCGTCTGCGACTTTACGAGCCTTGCGGCTCTCGCCATGACCCCTCAGGATGATGACCCACCGGATTTACCTGGCGGATCTCCCTACAGGCCTGAACCTACACGTCCAATCGTAGGCTCGCATAGCCTCCTGCGTCTCCCCATCGTGATAACGTCTTTTAGGTAGTTCTGGAATATTAACCAGATATCCATCCGCTACGCCTTTCGGCCTCGCGTTAGGACCCGACTAACCCTGAGCGGACGAACCTTCCTCAGGAAACCTTAGGCTTACGGCGGAGAGGATTCTCACCTCTCTTCTCGCTACTTATGCCGGCAGGGTCACTTCTCACCACTCCACCAGTCTTTTCAGTCTGGCTTCACGGCTGTGAGAACGCTCCTCTACCAATATGCGGACCCGCAGGTCCGCGTCTATTCTATGGCTTCGGTCTTGTGCTTAAGCCCCGTTGGATTGTCGGCCCAAAGCCGCTTGACCAGTGAGCTATTACGCTTTCTTTAAAGGATGGCTGCTTCTAAGCCAACCTCCTGGTTGTCTGAGCGTCTTCAGATCCTTTCCCACTTAGCACAAAGTTAGGGACCTTAGCCGATAGTCTGGGCTGTTTCCCTTTCGACGATGAAGCTTAGCCCCCACCGTCTCACTCCCGGGATACGAGTCGTTGGCATTCGCAGTTTGATTGGATTCAGTAAGCTGGTAAGCCCCCTAGTCCATTCAGTTCTCTACCACCAACGCCGACCTCCCGAGGCTGCTCCTAAAAGCATTTCGAGGAGAACGGGCAATCACGAGGTTTGATTAGCCTTTCACCCCTACCCTCAGCTCATCCAAGCTGTTTTCAACCAACACTGGTTCGGGCCTCCACGCGGTGTTACCCGCGCTTCACCCTGGCCAAGGGTAGATCACCTCGCTTCGCGTCTATTCCCAGCGACTTGTCGCCCATTTCGGACTCGCTTTCGCTGCGGCTCGCTTTCGCTTAACCTCGCCACTGAGAATAACTAGCCGGCTCATTATGCAAAAGGCACGCGGTCAGGCGTTCCGAAGGATCGCTCCTCCGGCATAGCCCTCCCACTGCTTGTAGGCATACGGTTTCAGGTACTCTTTCACTCCCCTCACAGGGGTTCTTTTCACCTTTCCCTCACGGTACTGGTTCACTATCGGTCGCCAGGGAGTATTTAGCCTTACGAGATGGTCCTCGTGGATTCCCGCGGGATTTCACGTGTCCCGCGGTACTCAGGAACCTGTCGCGAGCCAATCGTCTGTCATTTACCGGGCTGTCACCGTCTATGGCCGATCGTTCCAGATCGTTCAATTAAACAATTGGTTTGTAACTCGCTGGCATTGAAGCCAGACAGGCCCTACAACCCCACCGTGCAAGCACGATGGTTTGGGCTGGTCCGCGTTCGCTCGCCGCTACTAGCGGAATCACTCTTGTTTTCTCTTCCTGTGGGTACTGAGATGGTTCACTTCCCCACGTTGTCTTCACACCGCCTATGGATTCAGCGGAGGATCCTTCGGGATTAACCAAAGGGGGTTTCCCCATTCGGACATCCCCGGGTCAAAGCTCGTTTGCAGCTCACCGGGGCTTATCGCAGCTTACCGCGTCCTTCATCGACTCCTGGCGCCAAGGCATTCACCGTACGCCCTTAGTAGCTTGACCATAAGAAACTCGGAACTGAATCGTGAAGGGTTTAGTGGTCAGGGATTCGGGATGAGACGTCGTTCTTCTCATCCCGAATCCCCAGTCCCCAATTCCTACACGTCAGTCCCATGCACACTGCGTGTGTGTGGTCGGTAAAACTACCGTTTGCAGAATATTCAGTTGAGAAAGAGCACGTGAGGCGCGCCGTGCGCGCCCTTCGCGTGTCGCAACCTCTTAGTATATCGGCCGCGACAAATTGTAGCCACCGTTTGCAGTGGCAGGCACGGCTCAATGCCGCGCCCTGAAAAAATGGAGAATACCGGGCTCGAACCGGTGACCTCCTGGTTGCAAACCAGGCGCTCTCCCAGCTGAGCTAATTCCCCGTATTGAATTGTGTGTGCTTGATGTCTGCGCGATGGAAGGATTCAGTGATGTGACGACCGATCGACCTTCATCGCGCTAGGCACGACGCAATCTCAATAAGTGCTCCTTTGCTGGCTTCCCATCCGAAGCTGACCGAAATGGCGAGCGAGGGATGGTGGGCCTGAG
>Ga0209057_1000002_pt1:150000-205025 | contig 205025 bp, 177 predicted proteins | sample GraSoiAngelo_146_FD_185903 | JGI IMG/M metagenome (GOLD analysis project Ga0209057, IMG submission 185903) | Grasslands soil microbial communities from the Angelo Coastal Reserve, California, USA - 14_1009_05_30cm (SPAdes) (version 2) | ecosystem: Environmental > Terrestrial >...
GATCCTCGTCAGCGGATCCGAGATCCGACGGTTGTTCAGATACACGCCGCCCGACTGCACGAGTCGACGCGCTTCGCTCTTTGACGGCGCGAGCTGCACGCGCGCGAGAAGATCGACCATGCCGATGCCCTCGCCCGCCATCGCGTCGTTCGGCAGATCGGTCGAAGGCACGTCATCGAACACGGCGAGGACTTCGTCGACCGACAGCGTCGTGATGTCTTCTCCGAACAGCACGCTCGACGCATGCTCGGCGCGCGACGTCTGTCCGGCGCCGTGCACCAGCGTCGTCACCTCGCGCGCGAGAACCCGCTGTGCCTCGCGTTTTTCCGGAGCAGCGGCGGTCGTGGCCTCGAGCGCCGCGACCGCGTCTCGATCGAGGAACGTGAACGACTTCAAGTACGTCATGACGTCCCGATCATCCGTGTTCAACCAGAATTGAAAGAACCTGAACGGCGACGTCCGAGCCGGATCGAGCCAGATGGTTCCCGCCTCCGTCTTGCCGAATTTCGCTCCTGATGCCGTCGTCATCAGCGGCCAGACCAGCCCGTGCGCCTTCCTGCCGCGCAGCCTTCGAATCAGATCGATGCCGGCCGTGATGTTGCCCCACTGATCGCTGCCGCCCATCTGGAGGAGGCACCCGAAGCGGTCGGACAACTGCAGGAAGTCGTACGCCTGGAGCAGCAGATAACTGAATTCGGTGTACGAGATGCCTTCTTCGCTTTCGAGCCGTCGGCCGACCGACTCCTTCTGCAGCATGTAATTGACGGTGAAATGTTTCCCCGTGTCCCGCAGAAACGACAGGAGATCGAGTGACCCGAGCCACTCGAAGTTGTCGACCAGACGTGCCCCGTTCGCGGACGCGCTGAACTCGAGAAAGCGTGACAGCTGATCGCGCACGCCCGCGACGTTGACGGCCAGCTGTTCGGTCGTCAGCAGGACGCGTTCCTGCGACTTGCCGCTCGGATCGCCAATCATGCCCGTGCCGCCACCGACGAGCGCAATCGACCGATGCCCGAACCGCTGCAGCCGCGCGAGCGCCATCAGCGTCATCAGATTTCCGACGTGAAGGCTCGACGCGGTGGGGTCGAAGCCGATGTACGCGGTGACCTTTTCCTTCGCGAACAGTTCCGCGAGACCGTCCGTCACGTCGTACACGAGGCCGCGCCACGTGAACTCATCGAAGACGTTCGTCATGAAGCGATCCATTACTATACAGGCGATGGCGGTCACACGCCGCGCCGTGCTGAAGACGGTCGTCGCCGCGGCCGTCGGCGCTGCGGCCGGCGCAGGCACGTACGGCTTCGTCTACGGACGTCGCGCGCTCGAGTTGACGCGCGCGACCGTCCCCGTCGAAGGACTTCCGCCGTCGCTCGGCGGTCTGCGCCTCGGATTCCTGAGCGACATCCATCGAAGCATGTTCGTCTCGCAGGACGACGTTGCGACGGCGGTGTCGATGGTGATGAAGGAAAGACCCGATCTCATCGTGCTCGGTGGCGACTACGTCACCTGGGGCGATCGCAACTACGTCGGCCCGTCGGCGGAAGCGCTCGCGCCGCTGTCGGCGCCGCTCGGCGTCTTCGGCATTCTCGGCAACCACGACGACGACCATGCGATGCCGGCGGCGCTCGGAAAGAACGGCGCGCAGATGCTGAAGGACGCGCGCACGCGCATCACGGTCAGGGGTGAAACGGTCGACTTGATCGGCATTCGATTCTGGACGCGGCGCGCCGGCGACATCGCATCGCTCGTCCGCGGCGCCGCGCCGATGTCGATTCTGCTCGCGCACGATCCGCGACGGCTGACCGAAGCGGCAGGCCTCGGCGTCCCGCTCGTGCTCTCCGGCCACACGCACGGCGGTCAAGTCGTGCTGCCGGTCGTCGGCGCCGTCGCCGCGCAGAAATTTCCGGTCGTTGCCGGCCTGGCGCGACGCGATCGCACGACAATCTTCGTCAGCCGCGGCGTGGGCACCGTGTACGTGCCGGTACGGATCAATTGCCCGCCTGAAGTTGCGATCCTGACGCTCACGCGTTCGGCATGAGAAACAGCCAATCGACGCCGTGCTCGACCCCTCGCGAACCCGCGATCTCATCGAGTCGCGACCGGCCTGCTTAGCCGGCGCGCGGAGTCCGAAACCGCCGCCCTTCGATCGTCCACGGCGCGTCGAGAACGAGGCGAATCGCTTCGGGATACAAGCGATGTTCCTCGACGAGAATGCGCGCCGAGAGCGTGTCGACCGTATCGTCCTCGAGGACCGCCACAGGCGCCTGCACGACGATGGGACCGGCGTCGAGATCCGACGTCACGAGGTGCACCGTCGCACCGCTGACGCGAACACCGTACTCGAGCGCCTGGCGCTGGGCGTCGAGTCCGGGAAACGCCGGCAACAGCGACGGATGGATGTTCAGGATGCGGCGTTCGAAGGCCCCCAGCAGCGGCGCGCCAACCAGACGCATGTACCCCGCGAGGCATACGACGCCGACATCACGGGCGCGCAGAATCTTGACGAGCTCGCGGTCGTAGCCGTCGCGGTCGGCGAAATCGCGCGGGCTGACGTGCAGCGCCTCGACACCGGCTTCGCGCGCGCGCGCGAGTCCGGCCGCATCGGCGCGGTTGGACACGACGACGGCGACCTTCGCGTCGAGCGAACCCGATTGCGTGGCATCGAGGATCGATTGCAGATTGGAGCCGCGGCCGGAAATGAGAATCGCGAGGCGGCGGTTCACAGATACGTGACGGTGCGATCGCCGGAGACGACGAACCCGATGCGGATGGCATTCGGCTCGCCCGCGCGGCTCAGCGTATTGATGATCCGATCGGCCTCGCGCGACGCGCACACGATGACGAGACCGATGCCCATGTTGAACGTGCGAAACATCTCCGCGTCCGTGATGTCGCCGCGCTGCTGCAGCACGCGGAAGATCGGCGGAACCGTCCACGCCTGGCGATCGATTTCCGCCGCGCACCCGTCCGGCAGCACGCGCGGCAGATTGTCGGTGATGCCTCCGCCGGTCACGTGGGCAAGACCTTTCATCGACTGGCGATCGAAGAACGGCTTGATGAGCGGCAAGTAGGATCGATGCGGCGCGAGCAGGACGTCGCCGACCATAGCGTTCAACTCGCGGACGAAGGTGTCGACCTTCCATCCCGCCGCTTCGAAGAAGACTCGCCGCGCGAGCGAATACCCGTTGGTGTGAAGTCCGGTCGAGGGCAGGCCGATCAGCACGTCGCCAGGCACGACCGAACGCCCGTCGATCAGCTTCGATTTCTCAACAATGCCGACGATGAAGCCGGCGATGTTGTACTCGCCGTCGGCGTAGAAGCCCGGCATCTCGGCCGTCTCTCCGCCGATGAGCGCGCAACCGTTCTCCCTGCACGCGCGCGCGACGCCGGCGACAACCTGTTCCGCGACAACCGGCGACAGCCGCCCGGTGGCGAGGTAATCGAGAAAGAAGAGCGGCTCTGCGCCCTGGACGAGGATGTCGTTCACGCAGTGGTTGACGAGATCGGCCCCGACGGTGTCGTGGCGTCCCGTCATGAAGGCCACCTTGAGTTTCGTTCCGACGCCATCGGCGCTCGAGACGAGCACCGGATCCTGATACCGATCGCGGTCGAGACGGAACAGGCCGCCGAACGAGCCGATGTCCGAGAGCACGCCAGGCGTGAACGTCGATCGCGCGAGCGACCTGATGCGGCGGACGATTTCGTTGCCGGCGTCGATGTCGACGCCGGCGTCTTTGTATTTCATCAGCGTGTGAGGCGCGCCTGGCTTCGCCGATTCGTCAGAAATCCAATGTCCCTATGAGCGTCTGCATCAGTACGCGTCGCGGCGACGCGCCGTCCGACTCCCAGTACGTCCGACGCGCGACGGCGAAGAAGCGCTCTTTGTCGAGATCCTCCTCGAGCATGTCGAATCCTTCGGCGAGAAGCGCGACGGCTTTCTCGCGGTCCGCGTACTGCTCGAGCAGCGTCATCATCAGCGGCGTGCTGCGAAGCGCGATCGTCGCGACGGCCAGCGCAACCGGCGCGCGCGTCGAATCCTCCGTGGCGGGAATGCCGACGTCGAAGAGCGACGCCGCCGCTTCCTGATGTCCGGCCACGCCGAGCGCGCCGAGGCCGGTCGCGGCCGCGCGGAGCAGTTCCTGATACCCGGCGTTCCGGTCGGTGAACTTCAGCGTCTCGACCAGATAGCTCTCGTGCGAGCTGCAGTTAACGCCGAGCAGACAGATGGCTGCGGCAATGGACGGTTGCGTCTGGCGTGACGCGGTGCGCTGGATGGCGGCGAGCGTTTCGAGCGCGCGCTTGTCGCCAATCTTCCCGAGCGCCAGCGCCGCGTCGTCCTGAAGCGGACCGTCGAGCTTAGCGACGCTCGTAATCGCGTCGAGCGCGAACGCCGCCTTGTAGTCGCCGAGCGCCTCGATGACGCTGCTGCGAAAGAAGTCCTCGCCGCGCGCCACGTCACGGATCAATGCCTGGCGTGCGGCGGCGACTTCCACGCCGTCGCCCGCCGCGGCCGCAGCGAGCGCGCGAGCGACCGCCGGACGGACGAACTCGCCCTGTTCGGTGTCGAACGCTGTGACGAATTGAGGGATCAGCGCGCGATCGGGGTTGTGTTCGAAGAAGCTGTACGCGACGGCGCGGAGCCGATCGTTGGGACTCGTCAACGATTCGCGCATCGAGTCCTTCGCGCGCGGATCGTTGAACCCCGTCAGCAGGACGAGTGCTCGGTAGCGGACGTAGCCGTCGCCGTGTTCGGATACCGCCTGAATCAGCGCGGGCACCGCCTGCGCCGCCGGAGTACGGCGCACGAGGCGCGACGCGTTCGTCCGCGCGGAGTAATCGAGATCGCCGAGCTTGGCGATCGCCGATTGGAGCTGTACCGCCGAAACCGGCTGGGGCGCGCTGGGCTCCTGCTGCGCGCTTGCAATCTCGCCACCGCAGAAGACAGCGAAGACAGAGACGATGAGAGCTGACAGAAGAGCGCGAGTCCTCCGTGCTCGAGAGGGGCAGCGCATCGTCAATTCGTGACGGCTTCTTTGTCCAGCTTCAGCGCGAGCTGCAGGTAGCTCGCTTCGTCTCGTGGAAACTCCACAGGATACCTGCCCGTGTAGCACGAGGTGCAATACGATGCGCGATCCGGCGCGACCGTGCTGAGCAGCCCTTCGAGGCTCAGATACGCGACGCTGTCCGCTTCGATGAAGTCCCGGATCTGATCGAGCGTGTGCGTCGCTGCGATCAGATCGGCCTTTCGTGGCGTGTCGACGCCGTAGAAGCAGGGCGAGATCGTCGGCGGGCAGCTGATCCGGACGTGCACTTCCTTGGCGCCGGCGGCGCGAACCATTCGGACGATTTTGCGGCTCGTGGTGCCGCGGACGATCGAGTCGTCGACGAGAATCACCCGCTGGCCGGCGAGAATGCTCTTCACCGGATTGAGCTTGACCCGGACGCCGAAGTGGCGAATCGAGGACTGCGGCTCGATGAACGTCCGGCCGACATAATGATTCCGGATGAGGCCCATCCGCAGCGGCACGCCCGACTCCTCGGCGTATCCCATCGCGGCGCACACCCCCGAATCGGGCACCGGCACGACGACCTCCGCGGCAATCGGCTGCTCTCGCGCGAGCACGCGCCCGAGCTCGGTACGCACTTCGTTGACGCTCTTGCCGAACACATAGCTGTCGGGCCTCGCGAAATACACGTGCTCGAAGATGCAGTGCGCGAGCGGCGCGGGCGGGTACGGTTTAATCGAACGTACTCCGCCCTCGGAGATGACGATCACTTCTCCCGGTTCGACGTCACGTTCGTACGTCGCACCGATCAGATCCATCGCGCACGTTTCGGAACACACCACGTACGCGCCGTCGAGCCGGCCGAGCGCCAGCGGACGGAATCCATGCGGATCGCGGACGGCAATGAGCCGGTCCTTCGTGAGCATCACGAGCGAAAACGCGCCCTGCACCTGCGAGACGGAGTCGACGATGGCGTCCTCGACGCTGCCGGCCTTCGACTTCGCGTACAGATGCAGGATGACCTCCGTGTCGCTGTTCGACTGGAAGATCGATCCCTGCCGGACGAGCTCCTCGCGCAGCTCTTTCGCGTTCACGAGATTACCGTTGTGACAGAGCGCAATCTGCCCGTGCGCGCAGTCGATCAGGATCGGCTGCGCGTTGGTCAGCTTGCTCTCACCCGCCGTGGAATAGCGCACGTGGCCGATCGCGCGCGTTCCCGGCAGTTCCCCGAGCGTGCGGCTGTCGAAAATGTCCGCGACATAGCCCATGTCACGCGACACCCGCACACGCTCGCCGTCCGAGGCGGCGATGCCGGCGCTTTCCTGTCCCCGATGCTGCAGCGCATACAACCCGAGGTAGGTCATGTTCGAGGCTTCGTTGTGACCGAAGATCCCGAACACGCCGCATTCTTCTCTGAATTTGTCGAACATTACTCACTCTGTGCGCGGGGGCCCACCCCGGCGCACCTGTCGCGGCTCGCCTCATGGCTCGCCGCGGTTATCGTGGCATCTTTTCGCTCATCAACATCTTGATGGCGCGACAAAACCCTCACTGCCTCACACTGCTCGCTCATGGCTCGCCGCGGTTATCGTGGCGTTGTTTCTGCCAACATTCATGCGACGCGTTTCACGAAGTACTTCTCTATCGCCGACAACCAGACGCGTTCGGCTTCGCCGACGGACACTTCAATCACTGTCTCGCCTGCGACCGCAATTCGGAGGCGGTTGCCGCCGGTGCGGCCGATGACTTTCGCCGGCACGCTCGCGGCCGCGGCGCGCTGCAGCACGGCGGTCACATCGTCCGGCGCTACGCCGATCACGACGCGCGACGCCGATTCGCCGAAAAGCGCGGCGGCGACGTTCACTGCGTCATTGCCGGCCACTCGCACACGATCGATCTCGACCTCTGCACCCATGCCGGCGGTGTCGAAGCAGCACTCGGCCAGGGTTACCGCGATGCCGCCGTCGGAGCAATCGTGCGCCGAGCGTACGAGCCGTTCCTCTGAAAGCGCCACGAGCAGTTGCTGGAGCGCCCGCTCGGCGGCGAGGTCGAGCGCCGGCGGCACGCCGCGCACGAGGCCGTGGATCACCTTCAGATATTCGGTTCCGCCGAGCTCGCCGCGGCTGTCCCCAAGCATCACGATCGCGTCGCCCGGCTCGCGGAAGCGGCGCGCGACGACGCGATCCGCGCGCTCGAGAAGACCGACGACACCAATCACCGGCGTCGGGTAGATGGCATGGCCATCGGTCTCGTTGTAGAGGCTGACGTTGCCGCCCGTAATCGGCACGTCGAGCGCTCGACACGCCTCGCCAATCCCTTCGACCGCCTTTGCGAACTGCCACATGATCGCCGGGCGTTCCGGGTTGCCGAAGTTCAGGCAATTGGTCGCGCCGAGCGGCCGGGCGCCGGCGCACGCGACGTTCCGGGCCGCTTCAGCCACGGCGAGCATCGCGCCCCGATGCGGATCGAGGTAGCAGTACCGGCCGTTCCCATCGACCGACAGAGCCAGCGCGCGATCGGTGCCGCGCACACGAACGACGCCCGCGCCCATTCCTGGCAGATTGATCGTGCTCGTCCGCACCATGTGGTCGTACTGGCGGTACACCCAGCGCTTGCTGCCGATCGTCGGCGAACCGAGCAGTGCCAAAAAATCGCCGCCCGACTGAAAGCCTCGCGCTACACGCCCGGTGCCATGTAGCGGCCGCTTTTCAGGCGAGCGGTCACCGAGCGATTCGAGATCGAGCCGCTGTGCTTCGCGCAAGTACTCCGGCTCTGTCGCCGGGCGCCGGTACAACGGCGCTTCATCGGTCAGCGCGCGATTCGGAATCTCGGCGACAACCGACCCGCGATCCTTCACGCGCAGAACACCGTCGCTCGTCACCTCGCCGATCCGGACCGCGTGAAGATCCCACTTCTCGAAGATCCGCTCGACCTCGGCTTCGCGGCCGCGCTTCGCCACGAGCAGCATGCGCTCCTGCGATTCCGACAGCATGATCTCGTACGGCGTCATGCCGGTTTCGCGCTGCGGCACGAACGAGACATCGATCTCGACGCCGGCGCCGCCGCGCGACCCCATCTCCGTCGTCGAGCAGGTGAGCCCTGCGGCGCCCATGTCCTGGATGCCGACGAGCGCGTCGGTCCGCATCACTTCGAGGCATGCCTCGAGCAACAGTTTCTCCATGAACGGATCGCCGACCTGCACCGCCGGACGCTTCTCCGCCGATTTCTCGTCGAACTCCGCCGACGCCATCGTCGCGCCGTGGATGCCGTCGCGACCCGTCTTCGCGCCGACATAGTACACAGGGTTGCCGACGCCCGACGCGACGCCTTTGATGATGTCCGATGCCTTCGCGATGCCGAGGCAGAAGACGTTCACGAGCGGATTCCCCGAGTAGCTCGGCTCGAAGACGATCTCGCCCCCGACCGTCGGGATGCCGATGCTGTTGCCATAGCCGGCAATGCCGGCGACGACGCCTTCGAGCAGGCGCTTCGTGCCGGGCGCCTCGAGCGATCCGAACCGCAGCGAGTTCAGCAGCGCAATCGGCCGCGCGCCCATCGTGAAGATGTCACGAATGATGCCGCCCACGCCGGTCGCCGCGCCCTGATACGGCTCGATGAACGACGGATGATTGTGCGACTCGATCTTGAAGACTGCCGCGAGCCCCTCGCCGATGTCGACTGCGCCGGCGTTCTCGCCCGGACCCTGCAGCACCTGCGGTCCCTTCGTCGGCAGCGTCTTCAGATGGACGCGCGAGCTCTTGTAGCTGCAGTGCTCCGACCACATCACCGAAAAGATGCCGAGCTCGGTCAGATTCGGCTCGCGCCCGAGGAACTCCACGATGCGGTCGTACTCTTCGCGTGTGAGGCCGTGGCGCTGGAGAACCTGCAGGTCGATCATGTGGCTTGCCTAAGAGGCTCGCCCTACAACGGACGGCTGCAGCGCGAGGCTTTCAGCCGAGCGAAGGGTCTGAACGATGGACTCGAAGATCAGTCGTCCGTCGACGCCGCCGAGCAGCGGCTCGCACGCACGCTCGGGGTGCGGCATCATGCCGACGACGTTGCGCCGCTCGTTGCAAATCGACGCGATCGCGCCGACCGATCCGTTCGGGTTCCACTCGTCGTTGATCTGACCCTGAGGATCCGTGTAGCGCAGAATCACCTGGCGATTCGCCTCGAGCTTCTCCACCGTTTCCGGTGGAGCGAAGTAGTTGCCTTCGCCGTGACCGATCGGAATCCGCAGCACCTGGCCGGCGCGGGCCGCGGCGGTGAACGGCGTGTCGGTCCGTTCGACGCGCAGATAGACGTGCTGGCAGCAGTACTTGAGGCCCTTGTTGCGCAGCATGGCGCCAGGCAGCAGTCCAGCCTCGAGCAGGATCTGAAATCCGTTGCAGATGCCGAGCACCGGACCGCCGCGGTCAGCGAACGCCCGCACGGCGCCCATGATTGGCGAAAAGCGCGCCATCGCCCCGGTGCGCAGGTAGTCACCGTGCGCGAAGCCCCCGGGCAGAATCACGACGTCGGCGCCTTTCACATCGGTGTTCTTGTGCCAGAGATACTCGGCATCCTGACCGAAGACATCCTTCGCCGCATGATACGCGTCCTCATCGCAGTTGCTGCCCGGAAAGATGACGACTCCGAACTTCATGTCAGTCGACCTCGATGCGATAGGTTTCAATCACCGGGTTCGCGAGAAGCTTGTCGGCGACTTCGGCGGCAAGCGCCTTGGCCCGCGCCGCTTCGGTCGTCGCGAGATCCAGCTCGAAGTACTTGCCCTGCCGGACATCCGCCACGCCGTCGTAGCCGAGCGATTGCAGCGCGTCGGCGATCGTCCGGCCCTGCGGATCGAAAACCGACGGCTTCAGCGTGACAAACACACGCGCGCGCATGGAACGACCTCGCGTACGACGATCAACGCAGAGCTCGCTGAGCAGGCAGAGAATCGAAAGACTCCGCGATGACCGCGTCTTCTGCGTTTCGCGTCGTGAGAAATACCCGGTCGAAAATGTGGTCGACGTGTTTCAGCTGCTCGTCGAGGTCGAATGCGCGCTCGATTTCGGCCGGCGTCAGCGCGCGTGCGACGTCCGAATCGGCGAGCAGCAGCGCTTTGAAATCGCGCTGTTCGGCGAGCGAGCGCATCGCGTTGCGCTGGGCCCATTCGTAGGCCTGCTCGCGCGAGATGCCTTTCCTGGCGAGCTCCAGCAGAATCGTGCCCGAGAACACGACGCCGCGCGAGCGGCGCAGGTTCTCGAGCATCCGATCGGGATACACGAGCAGCCCGCGGACGATGTTCGTGAAGCGCCGCAGCATGTGATCGAGGGCGATGAAGCTGTCGGGCAGAATGACGCGCTCGACCGATGAGTGCGAGATGTCGCGCTCGTGCCAGAGGGCGACGTTCTCGAGCGCCGCGTGTGCATTGCCGCGCAGCAGGCGCGCGAGGCCGCAAATCTGCTCGCAGCCGATCGGGTTGCGCTTGTGCGGCATCGCCGACGATCCCTTTTGCCCCTTGGCGAACGCCTCCTCGACCTCGCCGATCTCGGTCTTCTGCAGACCGCGAATTTCCATCGCGAACTTCTCGAGCGACGCCGCCGTAATCGCCAGCATCGCCATCACCTCGGCATGCCGATCGCGCTGAATCACCTGCGACGAGGCGGGGGCGGGTTCCAGGTGAAGGCGCCGGCAGACGTCGGCTTCGATCTCGGGCGGCAGGTGGGCGAAGGTGCCGACCGCACCCGAGAGCTTGCCGACGCTGATCGTTTTCCGCGAAGCGCGCAGCCGATCGACGTCGCGCTGCAGTTCGGCGTACCACAGCGCCAGCTTGAGACCGAAGGTCATCGGCTCGGCGTGGACGCCGTGAGTCCGCCCGATCATCGCGGTCCGCCGGTGTTCCATCGCGCGGTCCTGAACTGCACCTGCGAGCCGCTCGAGGTCCGCGAGGATGAGGTCCAACGCTTCCCGCATTTGAAGCGCCTGCGCCGTGTCGATGACATCGGAGGAAGTGAGGCCGAAGTGCAGCCAGCGCGCGGACGGTCCAATGCGTTCGGCGACGGCGGTCGTAAACGCGATGACGTCGTGCTGGGTGGTCTGCTCGATCGCCTCGATGCGCGCGATGTCGAAGGCGCCGCGCTCGCGGATGTCACGCGCGGCTTCGGGCGGTACGATGCCCGCCGACGCCATCGCCTCGGCGGCGGCCGTCTCGACCAGCAGCCAGGTCTCGTACCGACGCTGGTCGCTCCAGATCCGCCCCATGTCGGGGTGGGTATAGCGCGCAATCATCTAATCGAGATCGAGCCGTTCCTTCGGAATGTTCAACCCGTTGACGTTGCCGAGCACCGTCGCGGCCAGCGAGCTGTTCTGGAAGAGATCGTTCGCGACGCGCAGGACGTCGGGCGCCGTCACCCGTTCGATCCCTTGCAGCGTCTCGTCGAGCCCGAACTGTCGATCGAAGTAGATCTCCTGCCGCGCAAGATGCGACATGCGGCTCGCCGTGTTCTCAAGGCTGAGCATGAGGCTGCCCTTGAGGTGGTCTTTTGCGCGCTGCAGTTCGGCGTCCGGAACCGGCGATGTCTTCACGCCCCTCAGTTCCTCGACGACGAGATCGATCACTTCGCCGACGGCTTCATTCGAGCAGCCGGCGTAAATCGTAAAGGACCCGGCGTCGCGATACGCGCTCAGCCCGCTGAAGACCGCGTACGCCAGCCCGCGTTTTTCGCGGACGTTCTGGAACAGCCGCGAGCTCATCGAGCCGCCGAGCAGCGTGTTGAGCACATAGCTCGAATAGCGATCGTCGTGGCTCTGCGGATAGCTGCTGACGCCGACGCAGATGTGGCTCTGCTCGAGCTCCTTGTTCCGGATCTGCGTCTTGGGCACGACCTGCGGCGCCTGCTCGCAGATCGCCTCGCCGGTGGGCTCGAGCGATCCGAACTTCTTGTCGACGAGATCACGGACGCGCTCGTGCTCGAGGTTCCCGACGGCCGAGACGATGAGGTTGCGCGCGGTGTACGCCTTTCCAAAGTAATCACGCAACGAATCGGACGTGAACGACTCCACCGTTTCGCGCGTGCCGAGGATTGGACGGCCAAGCGGATGATTCTCCCAGAACCCCTGCGTGAAGATTTCGTGGACGAGGTCGTCGGGCGTGTCCTCGACCATTTTGATCTCCTCGACGACCACTTTCTTCTCGCGCTCGATGTCCTCGGGAGCGAACGCCGGATTTCGAACGATGTCGGCCAGGACGTCGATGGCGAGCGGCAGATGCTCGTCGAGCACCTTGATGTAGTAGCTTGCGTACTCCTTCGCCGTGAACGCGTCGAGTTGGCCTCCGATCGAGTCGATCTGCTGAGCGATGTCCTCGGCCGTTCGCGTCGCCGTGCCTTTGAAGAGCATGTGCTCAACGAAGTGCGCGATCCCGCCGCGGTCAGCCGTCTCGTGCCGCGATCCCCGCGTCAGCCAGACGCCAATGCTGATCGAACGGACCTGCGTCATCCGCTCGGTCAGAATACGAAGGCCGTTATCGAGAACATCTCTGACGATGGGTGAATTCGACAAGTTTTTGAGACCGCAAAGTATTGTCGGAGAAGGAATTACAAGCTAGAATGCACATTATAGCATGCTCACTCGGCAGCCGACACTCGATCTGGCGGACTTGGAACGCCCTGCGCTCGAGGCGGCGCTCGAGGCGCGTGGTCACCCGCGCTTTCATGCCGGTCAGATCTTCCGCTGGATCTACGGCCGCGGCGTCGTCGATCCGTCCGCGATGACCGATCTGTCGCGCGAGCTGCGCGCGATGCTCGCCGAAGCATGCACGATCTCGACGCCGGCGATCATGCAGCGCGAAAAGTCAATCGATGGAACGGAGAAGTTCCTACTGCGGCTCGCCGATGGCCGCCTGGTCGAATCGGTCTTCATTCCCGACACGCCGTCGATGACGTTTTGTATCTCGACGCAGGTCGGCTGCGCGATGGCCTGCGCGTTTTGCCTCACCGGGAAGATGGGTCTCGTTCGCAACCTCAGCACAGCGGAGATCGTTGGACAGGTACGAGTCCTTGCCGACGCGCTTCACCTGCGCGACGCGCGGTTCAACATCGTCCTCATGGGGATGGGCGAGCCGCTGCACAACTACGACGAGACGATGAAGGCGCTGCGGATTCTGGCCGACGAGCAGGGATTCGCGATGTCGCCGCGAAGGATTACCCTGTCGACCGTCGGCATCCTGCCCGCGCTGGAGAAGCTGGCGCGCGAACCGGTCATGCCGAACCTCGCCATCTCGCTGCACGCACCTACCGACGTACAGCGCGGCGCGCTGGTGCCGATCAACAGGAAGTACGGCGTCGCCGACATCGTCGAGGCGTGCAAACGATTCCCGCTCAAGCGGCGCAGCCGAATCACATTCGAGTACGTGATGCTGTCGGGCGTCAACGATCGCGCTGAAGATGCGCGGCGTTTGGCGAAGCTGCTGGCCGGACTCAAGTCGAAGGTCAATCTCATTCCGCTCAATGCGGCCGCCGGCATCCCGTTCGAGCGTCCGTCCGACGAAACCGTCGATCGGTTCGCGGAGACTCTTGCCGAGCATGGCTTGACTGTTTCGGTTCGCAAGAGCCGCGGCCGCGACATCCGCGCGGCCTGCGGTCAGCTGATCGTCGAAGGTCAGAAGCGCTCAGCCGGCCAGCAGCTCGCCGTCATGATGTGAAGTAACGCGGACGCGCACCCAGGTGTTGCGCGGGTGTGCCGCCGCTATCCTCAGCTTCATATAGTTTTCGGTCACCACCAGCGATCCATCGTCGAGCGTCAGCCCGCGATGCGTCGTCCCGATCTGTCGGTCGTGGAAGTGCTCGCTCAGGCTGCGGCCGATCTCGCGGACGCGGTGGGCGCGCTCGCGGATCACGGCGCCATGGACCTTCCCCTCCATCAACGAGGCCGCGGTGCCGGGCCGGTCCGAATAAGGAAACACGTGGAGGTGCGTCAGCGGCGACCGTTCGAGATACCTCGCAAGCTCTCCGAAGTCCTCATCGGTTTCGCCGGGAAAGCCGACGATGACGTCGGAACCGATCGAGACGTCTGGAATCTGCGCGCGAATGCGATCGACGAGCGACGCGTACTGATCGATCGTGTACGGCCGGCGCATGGCCGCCAGAACGCGGTCGCTCGCGTGCTGCAGCGGCAGATGAAAGTGCGGGGCGAACGATTCACACGTCGCGACGAGATCGACGATGTCCAGCGAGCAATCCATCGGCTCGAGAGAGCTGATGCGAAAGAGAGCCGGAAAATCCATGAGCCGGCATAAGAGTTCGTACAACGACGACTGCGGCTGAAGATCGCGGCCGTACGAGCCGAGATGCACTCCGGTGAGGGCGATTTCCTTGAAGCCCGCGGCCAAGATGCGCTCGGCTTCCCCTACCACGTCGTCGGGTGGCACGCTTCGCGGCAGGCCACGCGTCGAAGGAATGATGCAGTAGGCGCACGGCTCCGCACATCCGGTTTGAACGCGTAGCGTGTAGGCTGTTCGCCCGGCCACGCCGGGTTCGATTGCCGCGCCGCAGGGGCCATGGCCCTTGCCGAAACGCTCCGCTGTCGAGACGTCGGGAGCAATCAGCCGGATGAGCCGCGGCTTGTCGTCGTTCCCGACGACGCGGACAACGTTCGGAAGCACCGCAACTTCATCGGGACGCCGCGTCGCGTAGCAGCCGGTGACGATGATCTTCGCGTTCGGGTTGTCGCGTGCGACGCGGCGGATCGTCTGACGAGCGCCCTGATCGGACGTCGCCGTCACCGAACAGGTGTTCACCACGACGACGTCCGCCGATTCGGGCGGAGACGCAATCGCGCCGCCCGCGCGCAGCTGTTCCTCGAAGCCGAGCGAGTCGGCCTGATTCACGCGACAGCCAAACGTGATCACCGCGTACTTCATGCTTCAGACTTCGAACTTCAAGGCCTTTCGTCCGATATCGCGCCGATACTGCATGCCGTCGAAGGCGATCCGACTCGCGCCATCATAGGCACGCGCGATCGCTTCCCCATAGTCGGCGCCGCGCCCGACAATCGTCAACACGCGCCCGCCGGCCGTCACAAGCTGTCCGCCGCGCATCGCGGTGCCGGCGTGATAGAGGTCCACCCCCGCGACGGCCTCCGCGGCCTCGATGCCGCTGATCGGCCGCCCCGATTCGGACGACTCCGGGTACCCGCGCGACGCCAGCACGACGCCGACGAGCGCACCGCGTCCGATGCGAACTCGCGGTTGTGCGAGCCTGCCGCTCGCCGCCGCGAACAGAAGCGGCAGCAGCGGCTCCGCGACGAGCGGCAGGACGACTTGAGCTTCAGGATCGCCAAGGCGTACGTTGAATTCGATGACCTTCGGCCCGTTGGGAGTCAGCATGAGACCCGCGTAGAGGAAGCCACGAAATGCGTGTCCCTCAGCCGCCATGCCGGCAATCACCGGATCGACGATTTCCTGCATGATGCGAGCCTCGAGCTCGCCGTCGACGAGCGGGCTCGGCGCGAACGCGCCCATGCCGCCGGTATTCGGACCGCGATCACCGTCGAAGATCCGTTTGTGATCCTGGGCCGTCCCGATCGGCACCGCGCGCGATCCATCGCTGATCGCGAAGAACGACACTTCGGGACCGCTGAGGCACTCTTCGACGACGAGCCGATCCCCGGCCGCGCCGAATTTTCGGTCGCGCATCGTTTCGCGAATCGCCGCCTCGGCGCTCGATCGATCGTCGGCGATGACCACGCCCTTACCCGCCGCGAGGCCGTCGGCCTTCAGCACGACCGGGAAACCGAATTCACGCGAGGCGATCGTGGCCATCGCCTCGTCCGGCGTCTCGCAGGTCTGAAACCGCGCGGTCGGAATACCGTGGCGCGACATCAACGCTTTCGCGAAGGCCTTGCTCGATTCAAGGCGCGCGGCCGCGGCGGTTGGACCGAAGAGCAGACGTCCATCGGCGGCAAATCGATCCGCGATGCCGAGGCTGAGCGGCAATTCGGGTCCGACAATCGTGAAATCAATCCGCTCGCGTTCGGTGAGCTCCGACACGGCGTCGAGGTTTCCGGGATCGATTATGGCGACTTTAGCCTGACGCGCGATGCCCGGATTACCGGGCGCGCAGACGAGCGCGCCGATGTCCGGTTCGGCGGCAAGCCGCGCGACGAGGGCATGCTCGCGCGCGCCGCCGCCGATGACGAGAACTCTCATGGTTGGTGTAGCTTAGGTGCCGAGGCCGGACTGCACGAACAGCCGAATCGATCGCAGGTATTTCGTTGACCTTGGACCGGACTTGCGCCTAGAATCCGCGTTTACCTGTGATAGCCTAGCATGTTTGGGTTGTCTCGTTAGGGGGTGTCAGACGCGTGGCTGAAGTCAAAATCCAGGAGGGCGAATCGATTGAGAGCGCTCTCCGCCGGTTCAAACGCAAGGTCCAGCAGGAAGACATCATCAAAGATATCAAGAAGCACTCCTTCTATCTGAAACCTGGTGACAAACGGCGGGCGAAGCAAGCCCTTGCCCGCAAGCGCAATCGCAAGAAGCTCCGGCGCGAACTGGAGTAGACGCCGAAGTCGGTAAACGACCGACCCCCGACGAGGTAGCGACCGATGGAGTTCCAAGACAGGATCCTCAGGTGCGTGGATTGCGGCGCGGAGTTCATCTGGACGGCGGGAGAGCAGCAGTTCTTCGCCGACAAGAACTTCAAGAACGAGCCGAAGCGGTGCAAGACCTGCAAGGCAAAGCGGGCTGCGCGTCCGGCCGGCGCGGGCGTCGCCCGCGAACGCGTCGAAACCGTTACCATGTGCTCGGCCTGCGGCAAGGAGACGACCGTGCCCTTCAAACCGACGCAGGGGCGACCCGTCTTCTGCAAGGAATGTTTCCAGTCCCGGAAATTCGCCGGGGCGGGTGGCGTCTAGCCGTCGACTGCTCCATCGCGTCCGCGTTCGTTTGAATCATCGACTATCAGCTATGCGTGGGTGCCACAGCCGCGCGACAGCGCCGCGGCGGCGCCTTTCCGAGGCCGCTTTGCATTGCGTGGCGACGCTGGCGGGTGTTAAGCTCGCAGCCGCGCAATATCTGGAGTTCTTCATGCAGATCGAGGAACGGAACGTCGGCGATGTCAAGGTGCTCGACCTGAAGGGCAAGATCACCTTGGGCGAGGGCGATGAGCTGCTCAAGGACAAGGTCAATAGCCTCGTGAACCAGGGAAGCAAGAAGATCATCCTGAACCTCGCGGACGTCCCTTACATCGACAGTGCGGGCCTGGGCGAGATCGTGCGCACCTACACCACGGTGAGCCGGCAGGGCGGCAGCCTGAAGCTGCTGAACCTGACCAAGCGCATCACCGATCTGCTGTCAATCACGAAGCTGCTGACCGTGTTCGAGACGTTCGAATCGGAGAACGACGCGGTGCGGAGTTTTTCGGCCTCGGCCAAGGTCTAGCTCGTCACCCGCGCTAGATGGCGCGCACCACTTCTTCTTCTGTAGGCAACCTCGCGGTTGCGGGCGCGTCGGCGAGCGGCGCCCCGGGCCGCACGTCCGTCCTGAACGTCCTCATCACGCTCCGTCCGAGTCAATGGACGAAGAACCTGCTCGTGTTCGCAGGTATCTTGTTCGGGCACCGTCTGTTCGAGCCGGCGGCGATCGTCGCGGCCGTCGCGGCGTTCGTCATCTTCTGCGCGCTCTCCGGCGTCGTCTATCTCGTCAACGACATCACTGATCGCGCCGGCGATCGCCTTCACCCGCTCAAGGCGACGCGGCCGATCGCGTCGGGCGCGCTTCCCGTGCCGACGGCCCTTGCGTTCGCCGCCTTCATTGCCGCGGCCGCGCTCGCGGGATCTTTCGCCATCAGCTGGCGCTTTGCCGGAGTCGCGCTCGCCTATCTCGTGCTGCAGTCGCTTTATTCGGGACCGCTCAAGCACGTCATCATCATCGACGCCCTGACGATTGCGATCGGATTCGTCCTCCGCGCCGTCGCCGGCGCGGTGGCCGTCGACGTCGAAATCAGTCATTGGCTTCTGGTCTGCACGGTCCTGCTGGCGTTGTTCATCGCGCTCGCCAAACGGCGTCATGAGATCGTGCTGCTCGCCAACGGCGCGTCCAGCCACCGGCCCATCCTCGGCGAATACAGTCCGTATCTTTTGGATCAGATGATCGTGGTCGCCGCCGCGGCGACGTTAATTGCCTACATTTTTTATACCGTCAGCCCTGAGACCCAGGAGAAGTTCGGCACCCCGTGGCTGGGGTTGACGATCCCGTTTCCCTTGTACGGGATCTTTCGATATTTGTATCTGGTACACCGGCGCGAAGGCGGCGGCAGCCCAACCGACCTCCTGCTGACCGATCGACCGCTGCTCGCGTGCGTCGCTCTGTGGGCGCTCGCGGTCACGCTGATCATCTACAGCTGACGCTGATAGCTGACAGGCGTAGCCGATAGCTGATAGCTGATAGCTGATAGCTGATAGCCTCTATGTCCGACTTCAACGTCCGCGCCGACTCGGTGAACGTCGAGCAAATCATGGAACAGATCCGCGCAATCATGGAACAGATCCGCGCGCGGATCCGCGAGAAGCGCGGCGTCGACTACACCGAGCAGCAGATTCGCGAGCTCGCTGCAGTCAAGCTCGAGAAGTTTCTTGATCCACGATCGGTCCGCTCCGATCTGCTCGAGTACTTCCGCAAGACGCCCCCACCGCCGGAACGGCCCAACTACGACTTCGGCGAGGACACGCTCTTCGAGACACATCGCGGCGTCGTCCGATGGTTCCGTCGCCTGCTGCAACCAATTCTGAAGCTGTTCTTCAATCCGAATCCACTCATTCAGGCGCTCCACATCCAGTCGCGGCTCAACACGATCAACGCCGAGCGCGAGTCGGCGCGACACGGGATCGATCAGCTGTATTACGAGCTGATTCATAACCTGGTCCTCGAAACGACGCGCGCCGGCATCGAGATCAAGAACTTGAAGATGCGCGTCGAGTCGCTGGCCAGCCGGGTCGAGTTCAACGAGCGGCGCGCGCGCGCGCTCGAGAGCGTCGTCGTGTACAAGTCTGACGAGGAACGTCAGCAACGCCCCGCCGCGCCGCCGGCGCCGATCCCGATCGAAGGGCGCGCGACGCAGCCGAGCGCGCCGCCGGCATCGCCATCCACGGCTCCAACGCCGCCGGCAGTTGAAGGTCCGGGCCAGCGCAGCCGCCGCCGCAGGCGGCGGCGCGGGCGCCGCGGGCGAGGTCCGGCGGCCGCCGTCATGAACGGCGAGAACGCGGCGCGGCCGGACACGCCAGCAGCCTCGGAACCGCTGTCAACCGAGGATCTCAGTACATTCACGGGCGCCGAGTCGCACCGATCCGAAACCCCTGCGACCCCAGCAGACTCCGACCGCGACTCCGACGGAGAAGACGAATCGCAGTGAAAGTCGCCGTCGTCGTCCAGCGATATGGACCGGACATCAATGGCGGCGCGGAGCTCCACGCCCGCTACATCGCGGAACACCTCGCACGGCACGCCGACGTCGAAGTTTTGACGACGTGCGCGACCGACTACGTGACGTGGCGCAACGAGCGCCCCACCGGCGTCGAGACGATCAACGGCGTGCCGGTGCGGCGGTTTCGCGTGAAGCGGGAGCGCGATCCCGACGGGTTCGGCCGTCGATCGGAGCACGTGTTCGAGGAGCGCCATTCGATTCGGGACGAGCTCGCGTGGATTGATGCGGAAGGTCCAACGAGCCGGTCGCTGATCCAGTTCATCACGAGGCGCGCGGCCGAGTACGATTACTTCCTCTTCTTCAGCTACCGGTACTACCACGCGTATCACGGCGCCCGAGCGGCGGCGCCGCGCGCGGTGCTCGTGCCCACGGCCGAGCGCGACGAAGCGATTGGCCTCGCGATCTTCAAGCCGCTGTTTCGAGGCGTTCGCGGCGTGATGTACAACTCCCCCGAAGAACGCGCGATGATCCATGCCGTCTCCGGCAATCACGAGGTTCCCGGCATTGTCGTCGGCGTCGGCTCGGACGTGCCAAACAATCCGCAATCGAACCGGTTTCGGCAGAAGTACAACGTCCGCAGTCCGTTTGCCGTTTACGTCGGCCGCATCGATCAGAACAAAGGCTGCAACGAACTGTTCGAATTCTTTCAGGGGTATCTCCGTGACGTCTCCGGCAAGCTCTCGCTCATCCTCATCGGTAATTCGCTGTTGCCGATTCCGCAGCATCCCCGCATCCGGCACCTCGGATTCGTCGACGACGCCGACAAGTTCGACGCGATGGCGGCAGCCGACGTGCTGATCATGCCGTCGTATTTCGAGAGCCTGTCGATGGTGGCGCTCGAAGCGTGGGCGCTCAGCAAGGCGGTGCTCGTCAACGGCAAGTGCGACGTGCTGAAAGGGCAGTGCATCCGCAGCAACGCCGGGCTGTTCTACGAAGGCTACGCGGAGTTCGCGGAGACATTACATGCGATCGAGGCGAACCGATGGCTCGCGGCGGCGCTCGGCCGCAACGGTCGTCAGTTCTTCCGCGAGTCGTACGACTGGTCGGTGATCGAGCGCAAGTATCTCGACATGTTCGAGCGGCTGAAGACGGAGGCGCCGAAGCGGACGATGGAGCCGCTGCCCGGCTGGCTCGAGCGGCGGCGCCGGCACGTGCCGGCGGCGAAGGACGTCGTCGCGAATCTGCCGGTCGGTCCGGCCGACGGCGAGCTGCGCGGCGACGCCCGGAGGCGGGCGTGATCCGGATCCATCAGGTTTTGGCGACGCTCGGGTACGGCGACGCGATCGGTCACGAAGTCCTCGGCATCCAGCGCACGCTGCGCGGCGCCGGATACGAGTCCGACATCTTCGTCGAAACGGCCGATTCGCGGCTCGAGCCGCTCACGCGCGACTATCGCGAGCTCGTCGACTTCAGCGATCCCGAGAACCTGCTGCTCCATCATTTCTCGCTCGGCTCGAAGGCGTCTCGCACGGCGTTCGCGCTGCCCGACCGGATGGCGCTCATTTATCACAACATTACTCCGCCGGAGTACTTCGTGGGCGTGCATCGAACGCTCGCTCGCCAGTGTTTTCGCGGACGCCGCGAGCTGCAGGCGTACGCCGGCCGCTGCGACCTGGCGCTCGGCGACTCGGAATTCAATCGGCAGGATCTCGAGGCGTTTGGATTTCCACGCACCGGCGTGCTGCCCGTCGTCCCCGATTTCTCCCACCTCGATCGCGAACCCAACTGGATGGTCGCGCGGGACTTCGACGACGACTGGACGAACATCCTGTTCGTGGGACGGATCATCGCCAACAAGAAGATCGAAGACTTAATCCGCTTCTTCTATGCGTATCAGACGATCTTCAACCCGGGATCGCGGCTGCTGCTGGTCGGCGCGCAGAGCGGGTTCGAGCACTATCTCGCGTCGCTGCACCAGCTGATTGCAACGCTCGGCGTCTCGCACGTCCATTTCATCGGCCACGTGTCGGACGAAGAGCTGGTTGCGTTTTACGAATGTGCCGACCTCTTTCTGTGCGCGAGCGAGCACGAGGGCTTCTGCGTGCCGCTCGTCGAGGCGTTCTACAAGCAGGTGCCGGTCCTCGCGTATGCGGCGACTGCCGTTCCGGCGACGATGGACGGCGCCGGCGTCCTGTTCGAGATCAAGAATCCCGAGCACGTCGCGGCGCTCATGGACGCGATTCTGTCGAATGCGTCGCTTCAGGACGCCATCGTCGAAGGTCAGCTCGAAGCCGTCGCGCGGCTGCGGTCGAAGGATTTCGCCGGCACGCTGCTCGGTTTCATCAGACAGATCCTGTCGTGCCCTCGCGCGCCGAGGCCGCACGTCGCGTTCGACTTCTGGCACCAGTTCGACGCCGCCGAGGAGCTCGAAGCGCTGCGCCTGTATCGGCCGGCGATCTACAAGGCGTTACCTGAACGGAAGCAACGGATAAGTCCATGGTCGTGAATCAGTGGGTTCCGGCCGCCCATAAAGGCGACGCGATTGGCGACAGCGCGCGGCGGGTTCGCGATCTGCTGCGGGCGATGGGGCACGAGTCGGAGCTGTACGCGTTGACGATCGATGACGCGCTGAAGCACGACGTGCGGCCGTTTACTGACCGGAGAGCGACGCGCGGCGACCTGACGATCTTTCATTACGCGCTCCCTTCGCCGATGACGGCGGCGTTTGCGTCGCTCGGTTCGGGGCGCGTGCTGCAATACCACAACGTGACGCCGGCTGCCTATTTTGCGCCGTACGATCCGGCGCTATTCCGTCTTGCATCGCTGGGGCGCGCGGAACTGACGACGCTCGTCGGTCGCGTCGACGTGGCGCTCGGAGACTCGGAATACAACCGGCAAGAGCTCGAACACCTCGGCTTCGGTCGAACGGGCGTATTTCCGATCGCGGTCGACACGTCACGACTGATGCGGGCCGCGCCGCATGCGGCGCTCGATCGCATTCTCGACGACGGCCTCGTCAACTTCCTGTTCGTCGGGCGCATTGCGCCGAACAAGAAGATCGAAGACCACATCAAGCTGGCAGAGGTCTACAAGCGCTACGTCGACGCGTACTACCGGTTCATCTTCGTCGGCCGGTACGACGTCGTGCCCGGCTACTATGCGACGATTCGCGCGCTCATGTCCGAATTCCGGCTCCTGAACGATCGGTTCATCTTCACCGGGCCCGTTCCCGACGACGAGCTCGCCGTGTATTACGCGCACGCCGCAGTGTACGTGTCGCTCAGTGAGCACGAAGGATTCTGTGTGCCGCTGGTCGAGGCCATGGCCACCGACGTGCCCGTGCTCGCCTACGCCGCTGCCGCAGTTCCGGACACGCTCGGCAGCGCCGGCGTTCAGTTCGCGCCGAAAGATCTCGAGCAGGCGGCGGAGCTTCTCGGCGCGCTGGCGTTCGACGACGACCTGCGCGCGCGCGTCCTGGCCGGCCAGCGCCGGCGGCTGGCCGATTTCAGCGACGATGGCATCAGCCGCGAGCTGACGTCGCTGGTGCAGTCACTGCGGAGCGGAGCCTCGGGGTCCCCACGTGGCGCGTCCGGGGCGCAGCGGCCCCCGGATTGGTAATGAAGGTCGCTTTCGTCATTCAGCGATACGGCGCCGAGGTGCTCGGCGGATCGGAGCATCTTTGCCGTCTCGTCGCGGAGCGGTTGACCGTCAGTCACGACGTCGATGTCTTGACGACGTGCGCGCGGGACTACACTACGTGGCAGAACGATTATCCGGAGGGATCCGATCGCGTGCGCGGCGTCACGGTACGCCGGTTCGCCAACGCGCGGACGCGCGACCTGAACGCGTTCAACGCGTACTCCGATTGGATCTATAACAACCCGCACAGCCGTCACGACGAGCTGGAGTGGCTCAAGCAGCAGGGGCCGTGGTCTCCGGGACTGATCGACTACCTCCGTCGCCACCAGCAGCAGTACGACGTCCTCGTTTTTTTCACCTATCTCTATGCGCCGGTCGTGCTGGGCCTCGAGGTGGCGCCGCAGCGCAGCGTGCTCGTACCCACCGCACACGACGAACCAGCCATCCGCCTCGAGATCTTCAAGGATGTCTTCGGCAAGCCGGCCGCGCTCTGTTATCTGACGGACAGCGAGCGGCAGTTCGTGCAGGAGCAATTTCCCGAGCGGCCGCTGCTCGAGGACGTGATCGGCGTCGGCGTCGACTTGCCGCAGCAGCAGCCATATCCGCGCATGCCCGCGCCGCCGGAAGACGACGGTCCGCCCGACGCTCCAGCCGATCGCCCCCCGGACGAAGCGGCGTCTGCCGACGATGACGTTCCGCCCAGGGAGTACCGCTCGCATTTGCTCGCGCGCGGCGCCATCTTTCGACGGCGCCATCGTCTCTATGGACCGATCGTGCTCTATGGCGGTCGGATCGATCCGGGCAAGGGTTGTGAAGAACTGATTCAGTATTTCAGCGAGTACGTGCAGGACGGCGGCGATGCGACGCTCGCCTTGATGGGCGTCAAGCTGATGTCGCTGCCCGAGGAGCGCTTCATTCGCTTCGCGGGACTGCTGTCGGATCGCGAGCGCCTCCAGGCGTTCGAAGCCGCCACGATCGTCGTATGTCCGTCGCCGTACGAGAGCCTGTCGCTGCTCGCGCTCGAAGCGCTGTCGGTCGGCACGCCGATCCTCTGCAACGCGCGCAGCGCCGTGCTCGTGGAGCACTGCGTCCGCAGCAACGGCGGGCTGTACTACGCGGACCGCGATGAGTTCGTCGAATGCCTCAAGCTGCTCGTGGCGGACGGACGGCTCCGCGCGGCGATGGGGCGCAACGGCCGCGAGTACGTGCGCAAGAACTATCGCTGGGACGTCGTGCTCGGAAAGTACGAGCGCATCTTCGCGAAAGTCCGCAACGCTCGCTAGAACAGTAAATCCGTATGGTCCGGTTCGCCGTCAGCCCGCAATTTTGAGGTCACAGTTTGTGACGGCAAATCCTCGAACTCTGTGGACGAGAGTCGGATTATGAAATCGCGCCGCGCCGCCGGTCAGCTTCGAGGTCTGTACGTCTTCGCGTGGCCGTTCCGCGCGTTCGTGACGGTGAAGCTTCCGTCGCGCTGCACGGAGACTTTGATCCCGTAGCCGGTCGTCTCGTCGAGGTTCGCGATGAGCGGTTCGGCGGTGTTGTGATCGGCGCCCGCATCGACCGCGAAATGGAGCTGCCAGAAGTCCAGCAGCCCGGGCGAGTCGCGAACGGTCTGCCACGCCGACCGCGTGCCGCCTTTCTTCGCGCCGTTGTTCATGATCGCGACGCGCGGCCGCAGCGCATGGACGACGGCCGGAGACCCTGAGATGTCGAGGCCGTGGTGCGTCGTCAAATACAGGTCGACGTTGCCCAGCAGATTGTTCGGACAGACGAGATCGTGCTCTTTGTTCCAGGTCAAATCTCCGATATCGATCATTCGGAAGTTGCCGTAGGTCAGCACCACGCCGACCGATCGGGCGTTCTCGGTCTTGTCTTCCTCGAGCGGTTTGAAATCGCGGCACAGTGGGTTCGGCGCCCCTGCGCCGGGGAGCGGTCGGTTCAGCAGATCGCCGCCCGATGACACGACCCGAACGTCGACGCCGGAGAGCGGAAGGGTGTCGCCTGGCTTGACCTGAAGTCGCTTACCGGACGCGGTCGCGTCGACATACGCGTTGAACAGCGCCGCGGGGCGCTCACCTTGTTCAACCGTGGCTCCGTGATCGACGAATGTCCGCACGGGCAGCCGCCTGGCGATCTCCGGAACGCCGCCGACGTGATCGGCGTGATAGTGGGTGACGAGGAGGTAGTCCAGGCGCGACACGCCGGCCTGTTTGGCCGCCGCCTCAATCCGTCCGGCGTCGCGGCCCTCGAATCCCGCCCAGCCGGCGTCGACCAGCATCGATTCCCCGGCCGGCGTGGCGAAGAGCGTCGCCTGTCCGCCTTCGACGTCGATGAAGAATACGTCCAGCGCTGTACGCGACGGCGTCTGCGTGCGCGCGTCGGCGAAAGACAGCAGCGTCGCGGCGAGAACGATCGGCCATCTGCGCATGGACGGTCCCTCCTGGCAGCGCAGATTCTATCGCTTACTCGATGATGCTCGTCCCTGATTCGGCCGGCGGCTCCGGCTGCGCCGCCGCAGGTTCCGCAGCGGCGGGACCGTTGCCGTTGGGATTGCGTTTGCGTCGCGGGCGGATTTCGTACCGCTTGATCATCTCGTTCAGCGTCGTCGGTTTGATGTGGAGCAGCTCGGCGGCGCGCTTCTGGACGCCGCCGGCCGCCTCGAGCGTCGACTCGATGAGCCGCTTCTCGAAATCGGTGATGACGTCCTTGAAGGAAATGCCCTCGGGTGGCACGACGAATTGCGGCATGTGGAAGTTCGGAGCCTTCTTGACGTGATCCGGAATGAGCTCGACGCCGATCCTCGCGCCAGGCGTCAGCACGACGGCGCGCTCGATCACGTTCTCGAGCTCGCGCACGTTGCCTGGCCAGTCGTATTCGGTGAGCAGGTCGAGCGCTTCGGGCATCACCTCCAGATCGCGTTTGCGATTTTCCTCGCCGTACTTCTCGAGGAAATGATGGACGAGCAGGGGGATATCGTCCTTGCGGTCGCGCAGCGGCGGCAGCTGAATCGAGATGACGTGCAGGCGATAGAAGAGATCCTCGCGGAACTTGCCCTCTTCCATCATCTGGCGCAGATCGACGTTGGTGGCGGCGATGATCCGGACGTCGACCTTGATCGTCTCCATCCCGCCGAGCCGCATGAAGTCGCGCTCCTGAATCACGCGGAGCAGCTTGGCCTGCGTCTCCAGCGGCACGTTGCCGATCTCGTCGAAGAAGATGCTGCCCTTGTCGGCCAGATCGAACATGCCCTTCTTCGGATACACGGCGCCGGTGAACGCGCCCTTGACGTGGCCGAACAGCGTCGATTCGAGCAGGTCCGGCGGCAGGTTGCCGGAGTTGACCGTGACGAACGAACGCTCCGACCGCGACGAGTTCGCATGAATCGCGCGCGCGACGAGCTCCTTCCCGGTGCCGCTCTCACCTTGAATCAGGATCGTCGATCGGCTCGGCGCCGCCTGGATGATCAGATCGAAGACCTGACGCATGCGCGGGCTCTTGCCGATGATGTTCGCGAACTTGTGATACCGCTCCTGAATGTTCTGGCGCAGGTTGCGGTTCTCGTGGACCAGCCGCCGGCGCTCCATCGCGTTACGGACGACGACGACGACTTCCTCGTTCTTGAACGGCTTGGTGATGTAGTCGAAGGCGCCCGCCTTCATCGCCGAGATGGCGCTCTCGATCGAGCCGTAGGCGGTGATGATGACGACCGCGAGATCTTCGTCGATGCGCTTCAGCTCGTCGAGCGTGGCGATCCCGTCGATGCCGGGCATCATGATGTCCACGATCGCGGCGTCGAACGGCAGCGCCCGGGCCATCTCGAGGCCTTCGGCGCCCGACGAGGCGAGGCGGACGTCGTAGCCTTCGCGCGTGAGCAGCGTCTCGAGAATCTCACGCATGATCTCTTCGTCATCGACGACGAGAATCGTGCCGTTTCTTGATGTACCCATATGCCTTCAATCCGGCTAGAGCCGGACGCCGCTCGTCCGTTGTTCCTGGGCAGGCGCCAGCGGAAGCGTGAGCGTGAAGCGCGTGCCCTGACCGATCGCGCTGTCGCAGCGGATGGCGCCGTCGTGCTCTCGCACGATGCCGTACGTGATCGACAGGCCGAGGCCGGTGCCGCGGCCGATGGCCTTCGTGGTAAAAAACGGATCGTAGATGCGCGCGAGCTGCTCCGGCGGAATGCCGGAGCCGGTATCCGAAATCTCGACGACCGCGCGATCGCCGTCGATCCGAGTCGTCACGGTCAACCAGCCGCCGCGCGGCATCGCGTCGCGCGCGTTCAGGAACAGGTTCAGGAAGACCTGCTGCAGCTGGTGCTCGATGCCGACCACCGTCACCGCCGTCGGCGCGAGCTCGCGCCGCGCCTTGATCTTTCCAACCTCGAACTGATGCTCGAGGAGCGAGAAGACGTCGGTGATGACGGCGTTCAGGTCGACGTCGATCCGCTCGTTGGTCGCGGGTGCTGGCCTGGAGAGATTCAGCAGGCCGTTGACGATCTTCGCCGCGCGGAACGTCTGCTTCTCGATCTTCTCGAGCAGCGCGGTCTTCGGGTCCCTCGGATCCGCGCCGTCGAGGAGCATCTGCGTGAAGCTCGAGATGCCTGTCAGCGGCGTGTTGACTTCGTGCGCGACGCCGGCGGCGAGCAGACCAATCGACGCCATCTTCTCCGAGATTTGCAGCTGCTCTTCGAGCCGAACGCGGTCGGTGATGTCCTCGATCAGAAGAATGGTTCCGCTCACCGCCATATCGCTGCCCGACGGATTCTGCAGCGGAACGACAGTCGCGTTGACCAGGATCCTGGAATCGTCGTCCTTCCTCGCCGACAGCGGCACCCGGTAGAGGGTCGCGCCGTACGGATGCTCCTGGCGTGCGGCGCGCAGCGCCTCGATGAAGGGCACATCGAAGATGTCGCCGAGCGTGCGCCCGACGGCATCGCGTCGCACGACGCCGTAGAATTCCTCGAGCGCGCGGTTCCAGCGCACGATGCGCTCGCTCACGTCGAACACGACGAGCCCGTCGTCGAGCGACTCGAGGATGTTCTCGTTGAACTCGCGCATGCGCCCGAGCTCTTCCGCCTTGAGATGGAGTTCCCGGTAGAGGCGGCCGTTCTCGATCGCCGTCGCGACCTGCGCCGCAACCGCCGTCAGCAGCGCGAGATCTTCGCTGTTGAACGGCTCGTCGGTTTCCTTGCGCCCGAGCGCGAGGACCGCGATGGCGCGCCCTTCGAACACGCACGGCACGAAATAGTCGATGCCGGTGTCGCGCCAGAATTCGATTTCCTCCGCTTCGAAGCGCGCGGCGGCGGTGGGATCGTCTACGAGCGCAACGGTGTAGCCGGCATCGAGCCGCGCCATCATCGATGATTGCCGCGACAGCGGCGGAACGCGGCCGGGGAACCCATAGTAGCCGATCGACGCGAAGTCGCCGGCCCGGTCGTCGCCGTTGCCGCTCGATCCCAGCATCAGCGCCATGCGATCGACGACGAGGGTTTCGACGATCCGCGCGACGAGCCGCTGGCTGAGACGCACGACGTCGAGGTCGCTGTTCAAATCGCGCGCGAACGCCACGAGCGCGCGCCGGTAGTCGTACCGATCGCGGTAGAAGACGCGGTCGAGCGCGTTCTGAACGGCTTCCTTGACAGGCTGCGCCAGCAGTACGACGACAATCGTCGCGAGCAGCGCGATGATCCAGGTGTGCCCATCCGAATCATTCGCGAATACGAAGCCGGTCAGCTTCAGCATCGCGACGTACAGAGCGACGCTCGCCGCGAGGAAGGCCGCATACGCCAGGCCACGCTTGACGATGACCTCCACATCGCGCAGTCGATAGCGAACGATCGCCGACGCAAACGTGAGCGGCACGAGTCCGAGCGGGATCGCCGTCAGTTGCAGCGCCATCGGCGGATCCGCGCCGAGCGCCCACGGCAGCGCATAGCCGAACGCGAACGGACCGGCGCCCAGCGCCGTTCCCCACGCGATCCAGCGCAGCTGGCGGCGCGCGGTGACCGACGTGATCTCGCGGAACGCGCGGAACAGCACGGCGACGGCCGCCGTGGCGCACAAGAACAGGTACAGCTGTTCGATCCGATCGAGACGATCGATCGTGCGCGAAAAGAGCGGGCCGTTCGACGACGCGCGCGTGACGGCCACGATGCGCGCAGCGGCCATCAGACATCCGGGCACGTACATCAACGGAATCAGCACGCCCCAGGTCCGGCCGACACGCTCCCGCTCAGGGAACGCAAGCGTGAAATGAAGCAGCAGCGGCGGCAGCAGCGCGAACGCGATCGCATCCGCCCAGTAGAAGATCCAGTCGAGACGGTCGAACGGACCGTTGACCGTGAAGGTGAAGACGCCGAAGAACGCGACGCACACCCAGAAGAAGTGGAGCGTCGCCTGATCGCGCGGCCGCCGCAGTCGCACCGACGCGCCGACGAACAGCGTGAACAGTCCGACCGCCGCCAGCACGAAGTACATCGACGCGGCGCGAGGAGCAGGCGTCAGCGAAATCTCGAGCGCCTGACGCGTGCCGAGACGCAGCAGCGTGTAGCTGAGACGCGTTCCCTCGTGCGCCTGATGTTGGTACTCGATGACGTCGGCCGGCGTCTGCACCGGGGAGCCGTTGACGGCGAGCAGCACGTCGCCGTACTGGACGCCGGCCTTCGCTGCCGAGGACGCCGGCGCGATCTCGATGGCGGTCACGCCCTCGCTGCGCGCCGCCCACAGCACGCCGTCCTCGACCTCGTGCCACCGCGAATACATCGCGACGTTCGCGATGCCGAGCGCGGTCAGCGCGACGATCATGGCGACAGCAAGGAGCGAGCGACCCCACGTCGTCCAAGGGCTCTCGCGTGTCGCCGTGTTCAGCGTGGGTTCAGGCATTGGCCACTCGGTGAGCGCGGGTAGACTAAGCCGCCCGTCGGGGTAGCAAAGCCCATTCCCTGGTCGCTGATCGGTAGCCACGAACTAACTCATTGATCGGCAGTCAGTTGAATGATGTCGCCGGCGAGAAGAAGAAGGCCGTCTCCAACGATGTGGAGACGGGCCTTCAAGATTATGGATCGAATCGGTTGCGGCTGGCTAACTAGAACTTTACGGAGAGACCGCCGACGATGCGTTTCGGCGGACGGACCACGAGCAGCTCGTCGTACATCGACTGGTCGGGTGCAGCATCTCGGAAGAAGTTCCGCACGGCGACGAGCATCTCCCACTTCGCGCTGCTGAAATCCAGGAACGGCAGCGACTGGCGCACCTGCATGTCGAACCGCGCGTCGAGCGACTGCCGCTCGGAGCCCGCGAACGCGTTGCTCACCCGGTACAGGAACACCACGTGCGTGGCGGTCTCCGGCACTTCGGTTTCCACCGACGTCGCGACGTTGTGAATCCGATTCGTCTCCGCGTTGACCGCCGACGGCGCCAGCAGCATCGCGTAGACGGCGTCGCCGCCGGATGTCCACCGCGCGCGCGTGACGGTGTACTCCACCGAGCCGTGCACACGACTCGCAATCGCGGCCCGTACGCCGGCGCTCAACCCGGACGCGTCGACGTCGCCGGCGTTGGTGATGAAGTAATGACCGAGATGCGCGGCCGGCGCGCCGGGGACGTCGATGCCGAACAACGTCACGAGCTGGTCGGCGACATGCTGATGGAAGACGCGAATCGACACCGTGGCGGTCGCGACGTCGCGTTCGGCCTCGACTTCGACGTGGTTCGTGTACTCCGCCTCGAGCGGATGCGAGGCGACGAGTGACGAGAACGTCCGCTGCGGCGGCAGCCAGACGCCGCTTTCGATGCGCGGGTTGAATTCCTCGGCGCCCGGCGCGACAGCGCGCTGCGACAGCATGGTGCTGATGCGGAAGTGCTCTGCCGGCGAGAGGGTCAACGATATGCGAGGGCTCAACAGACCTCGATCGTCGAGATAGTCGTATCGCGCGTAGCGCCCGCCATACGTGACCGCGAGCATCGGCGTGATCGAATACGTATCGAAGCCGTACAGGACTCCGGCGTTGCGGCTCCCATCGGTGACGCTTCGCAGCGCGGCGATGTTGCCGCCGTCGTATCGCTGCATGCTGTAGGACCAGCCGAGATCGTATCGATGACGCGCCGGCGCCCGCGTGGTGTATTCGCCGGCGACGATCCACGATGCGATGTCGCCCTGCGTCAGCGCCGCCCGCACGGTCCAGTCCGCGTGTTCCCCGACCGGCGCGCCGAGCGCGAGATACGCGACGCTGCGAGAGAAGTTGTCGGGCGAGAACAATTGCTGCGGCGTGTCGAACGAGCCGAGCGTCAGCAGATTGACCTGACCGGAGAAAGGCGTGCCGCCGAACAAGTTGGTCGCGAGACGCGCGGGCGATCCGACCGCGCGGCCGAACAGGTTCGACGGTCCGAACCCGCTCTGCGTCGGCGGCGCATCGTCGGCGAGCAATTCTTCGGGAATCGTTGCGTCCTTCAGGATGCTGCGCCGCGCGTGGCGCAGACGCCACGCCGTCTCACTGTGGTCGTCGGTGGCGTTCGACGCGGGGCCGCTCGCGGCTGCCGCATCAGGCGGCGGCGCATCGCCATCCGAACCGCTCGCCGTCGCTCCGACGCCCGCCGCCAGGATTGGCGCCGACGAAGTACCGACGGTCACGGCCGCTCGTCGCATGGAAATCGACGAAGACGATCGCGCGCTGGGGCGCACTTCGACGATTTGACCGCGCGGAGCGACGAACCCCGTCAAGTGTGCGCGCACGAGGTACGGGCCCGGCGACAGGGTGCGCAGCTCGAATCGGCCCGTTCGATCGGTGAGCGCGACGGCCGTCGTGGCGCCAAGCGCCGATACGACAGCACCCGCGACGGGAAGGCCTTTCTCATCCTGAACCATTCCCTGAATGGATCCGGTCGCGAGTGAGGCGACGTGCGTGATCGGTTGAATCTGCAGCACGCTTTGCGCGCGCACGAGCGAGGCCGTACAAAGAAGCGCCAGCGTGGCGGACGCGAACGTCATCGCTCTGGCCGTGCTTCGCATTCGTACTCCGTCTGCCGCCGTGCGCGGGCAGCGCGCTTACGACGGGTTGACCGAAAAGTTGACGTCCCGAGTCAGCGTCTTGTTGGCGATCTTGTCGGTGACCTTGATCTCGAGCCGATAATCGCCCTCAGGGAACGACGCGAGCGGCACGGCCTGCCCGCTCTGCAGCTGATGGCCGGCCGCGAGATCGAACTGAGGCGGCAAGGTTTGCGCGTTCAGGTTCTGCGGATTGGTCTTGTTGAAGAACTTCTCCGGCTGGCCTGCGGGCTTCTGATAAAAGTTGTACTCGACGACGACGTCGGGCTTGTTCGCGCTGTCGGTCTTCGGGTTGTAAATCAACATGAAGGTCGACAACTCGGACATCTTCTTGAACTTCAGATCGTAAACCGGGGCGATTTCCATGGTCCCGAGCGCGTAGGGCCGATCGGCCTGCTGCTGCGGCGTCAACGGCGCGGGCAGCGGATCGATCCGCTGCGCCACGATCACGGTGCTCGTCGCGAGCTCACCGTTCCAGAAATCGGGAACCGTCACGGTCTGTTTGATGGCCGACGTCTTCGGCGGCGGCGCGTTCTTCGGCGGCTTCTCCGGCGTCGGTTCCTTCGCCACGAGGTAGACGTCGTAGGTGCCGGCTGGCACGGTGAACGATCGCGCAACGCGCATCACGCCATTGGTTCCTGCAGCCGATGCAGTACCACCCGGCGTAATCGTCGTGGTCGCTGTCGTTGTCGTCGTCTTACCAGTCGTTGTAGTTGTCGCCGTTGTCGTAGCCTGCGGAGGAGTCTGCACCGTAATCGGCACGAAGGTGATATCTTCGTACGCGTAATCCTTCTTCTTGTCTTTGTCTTTCTTGTCGTCTTTCTTCTGTCCGGTGGTAGCGGCGGGTTCGGGCGCGCCGTCCTTCGCAACGACGCGCCAGTACAAAGCAACAGCAGTTGCGTTCGGGGCCAACTTTGAAGCGTCTATTGAAACGGTAAACGGCACGTACTGCTTGTTGCCCTGCGCCTTGAGAAAGTCTTCGCGGACCCACGCGAGCGAGAGATCGTTCGGCGCGTTCTGCCCAGCCGCCAGATCGTCGACGATTTTGACGATGTTCTGAATCTCTTTCTTCTGCTGATCGCTCATCTTCTTGTCGTTCTGAGCGAGCCCAGACGACGAGGCGAGCGAGATCATGGCGATGAGCGCGAACAGTGCACGCCGATGCTTCATACAGCCCATCTCTCCACAAATATTCCTGATATGAAGGCCCTCGTCGAACAGCCTATCTTATGCGTCCGAGTCAGGTTAAGTCAATCAGACGCTGTGCTATCATCCCGGTTTCCGTCGCTCGCTTCCATGAAGCTCATCGACGTCTCGGTGCCTCTCGACGCGACGCTCCCGACGTATCCGAGCAACACCCCGTTCACCCTCGAGCCCATCAAGCGAATCGCGCGCGGAGACAGCTCGAATGTGTCGACGATTCACATGAGCGCGCACGCGGGCACCCACGTCGACGCGCCGCGCCATTTCTTCGACCCCGGTACCGGTGTCGAGGCGCTGCCGCTCGAAATGCTCTGTGGCCGCGCGCGCGTCGTCGAAATCACCTCGCGCAGAATCGCCGCCGACGATCTCGCCGCGCTCGATCTGTCGGAGGACGTGCGCGTCCTGTTCAAGACGCACAATTCGCGCCTCTGGACCGATCCCGCATTTCATGGGGAGTACGTCGGCGTCACCGAGTCGGGCGCCAGGCACCTCGTGGACCACGGTGTGAAAGTCGTCGGCATCGATTACCTGTCGGTCGAGGTATTCAAGTCGCCTGGCGCGCCGGCGCATCACGTGCTCCTCGGCGCCGGCGCGATCGTGATCGAAGGTCTGAACCTCCGCGACGTGGAGCCGGGCGTGTACGACATGTACTGCCTGCCACTGCGCGTCGTCGGATCCGACGGAGCGCCAGCGCGCGTCGTCCTTCGCCGGAGCTGAGCGCGGCATGTCGGCGTTGCTCGACGACTGCCTCGTCATCGTGCTCGCAGGCGGCGTCGGCGAGCGCCTGTACCCGCTGACGAAGGAACGCGCCAAGCCGGCCGTGTACTTCGGCGGACCGTACCGCATCATCGATTTCGTCCTCAGCAACTGCATCAACTCCGGTTTGCGCCGCGTGTTCATCGCCACGCAGTACAAGTCGCTCTCGCTCAACCGCCACATCCGGATGGGGTGGGGCATCATCTCGGAGGAGCTCGGAGAATTCATCGAGATTCTGCCGCCGCAGAAGCGCGTGAGCGAGCACTGGTATCAAGGAACGGCGGATGCGGTTTATCAGAACCTGTATTCGATCACGCGCGAGAGTCCGCGGTACTTGATCGTGCTCGCCGGCGATCACGTCTACAAAATGGACTATTCGCGGATGCTGCGGTTCCATCAGGAGCGCGGCGCCGCGGTGACGCTCGCCGCAATCGAAGTGGCGCAGTCCGAGTCGAGTCGCTTCGGCATCGTCGCCGTGGACGAGACGGAGCGCGTGACCGGGTTCGAGGAGAAGCCGAAGCAAGGCAGTCCGATTCCGGGATCGCCCGACTTCACGCTCGCATCGATGGGCGTGTACGTCTTCGACACTGACGTGCTCGTGCGCGCGCTCGAGGCCGACGCGAATCAACCGACGAACCACGACTTCGGCAAGGACATCATCCCCGCCCTCATTCATCAGGTGCCGGTGTATTCGTACCGCTTCTACGACGAGAACAAGAAGGCGGCGAAGTACTGGAGGGACATCGGCACGCTCGATGCCTACTTCGACGCGAACATGGATCTGTGTCAGGTGAACCCCGAGTTCAACCTCTACGATCCCGAGTGGCCGCTGCGTACGTATCAGCCGCAGGCCCCGCCGGCGAAGTTCGTGTTCGCCGAAGTCGGCGTGCGATGCGGAGAGGCGCTCGATTCGGTGATTTCACCCGGCTGCATCGTGTCGGGGAGCAGCATCTACGGCAGCGTGCTGTGCCCGAACGTCCGCGTCCACAGTTTCTGCCGCATCGAGCAGTGCATTCTGATGCCGGGGGTCCGCGTCGGCCGCCACGCGCGCATCCGCCGCGCAATCATCGACCGCGACGTGCTGATTCCACGCGGAGCGCTCATCGGCTACGACCTCGACGAAGATCGCAAACGCCACACCGTCACCGATTCGGGTATCGTGGTCGTCACCACCGACGACGAGCCGCTCATCGGACCGCTGACCGAAGACGCGTTGAAGTTCGAGGCGGAAGCGGATCGACGCGGCGGCGGAGGGTAGAAGCACGAAGTCGGGAAGCTGGAAGTTCGAAGGACAACGTTCGAAGTCGAAGGCGGAAGGAAGAAGCCTGACGTGAAGATCAAGACGGTGAACGCGCGGGAGATTCTCGACTCGCGGGGCAACCCGACCATCGAAGTCGACGTGACGCTCGCCGACGGCTCGTTCGGCCGCGCGGCCGTGCCGTCCGGCGCGTCGACCGGCGAACGTGAGGCGCTCGAGCTGCGCGACGGCGACCGCTCGCGCTACGGCGGCAAAGGTGTGCGGACTGCCGTCGGAAACGTCAACGGCGAGATCGCGAAGGCGGTGGTCAACCGCGAGCTCGATCAGCGGTCGCTCGACGGCGCGATGATCGCGCTCGACGGCACGCCGGCCAAAAGCCGGCTGGGTGCCAACGCGCTGCTCGGTGTCTCGATGGCCGCCGCCCGCGCCGAGGCGGCAGCGAGGCGACAACCGTTATATACGCATCTCGGCGGTCTGCACGGGAACAGCGTCTACACGCTTCCTGCGCCGATGATGAACATCCTGAACGGCGGCGCGCATGCCGACTCGAGCGTCGACTTTCAGGAATTCATGGTGATGCCGCTCAACGCGCCGTCGTTCGGTGAGGCGCTCCGCTGGGGCGCCGAAATTTTTCACGCGCTCCGAGGCATCCTGAAAGCACGCGGCCAATCCACCGGCGTCGGCGACGAGGGCGGCTTCGCCCCGAACCTGAAGTCGAACCGCGAAGCCGTCGAGGTGGTGCTGGAAGCGATCGGTAAGACCGCGTTGAAAGCCGGCGCCGACGTCTGGATCGCGATCGACGTCGCGTCGAGCGAGCTGTGGAAGGCTTCCGGCAAATATACGTTCCAGAAGTCGGGCGAACCGGACCGTACGTCCGACGAGATGATTCGCTTGTACGACGATTGGATCCGTCAGTATCCGATCGTGTCGATCGAGGACGGTCTCGCCGAAGGCGATTGGGAGGGCTGGAAACACTTGACGAGCACGCTCGGCTCGAGAGTCCAGCTCGTTGGCGACGATGTGTTCGTCACGAACCCGGAGATCCTCCGCAAGGGGATCGCCGATCGCGTCGGCAACGCGGTCCTGGTGAAGCTGAATCAGATCGGGACGGTCAGCGAAACGCTCGACGCCGTGCGCATGGCCAGCGAGGCGAAGTACGGAACGATCATCTCGCATCGCTCGGGCGAGACCGAGGATACGACCATCGCCGATCTCGCCGTCGGCACCGGCGCCGGTCAGATCAAGACCGGTTCGGCAAGCCGCACCGATCGCGTGTGCAAGTACAATCAGCTTCTGCGCATCGAGCAAGAGCTTGGAATGGCGGCGGTCTATGCCGGCCGTTCGCGCGTTCAGTCTGCCCACACGTAAGACTCTTCATGTGCCGAGATGCATAAAGTCGTTCTGCTGCGCCACGGCGAGAGCACCTGGAACAAAGAGAATCGATTCACTGGGTGGACCGACGTCGATTTGTCGGAGAAAGGTCGCGAAGAAGCGCGCGAGGCCGGGCGCCTGCTCCGCGACGGCGACTACGGGTTCGACATCGCGTACACGTCCGTGCTCAAGCGCGCGGTCCGCACGCTCTGGATCACGCTCGACGAGCTCGACGCCATGTGGATTCCCGAAGAAAAGAACTGGCGGCTCAACGAACGGCATTACGGAGCGCTGCAAGGGTTGAACAAGGCCGAAACGGCGGCAATGCATGGCGAAGCGCAGACGAAGATCTGGCGGCGCAGCTACGACATTCCTCCTCCGCCACTTACGCCCGACGACCCGCGTCACCCGTCGCGCGACCCGCGTTATGCGAGCCTGAAGCCATCAGAGCTGCCACTTACCGAATCGCTGAAAGACACGGTCGCGCGCTTTCTCCCGTACTGGCACGACACAATCGCTCCATCCATCCGATCCGGACAGCGCGTCCTCATCGCCGCGCACGGCAACAGCCTGCGCGCGCTGGTGAAATACCTGGACGACATCGACGAGCAGACGATCGTCGGGTTGAACATCCCCACGGGTATCCCGCTGGTCTACGAGCTCGATGACGCGCTCAAGCCGACGGGGCATTACTACCTGGGCGATCCAGCGACAGCAGCAGCGGCGGCGGCGCGCGTCGCTGCCCAGGCCTCCAAAAAGTAAGAAGTACGAAGCAAGAAGCACGAAGACAGTCAGAAGGGCCAGAAGAAGAAAGGGCCGGCGCGCTTCAGCGCGCCGGCCCTGGTTTGTACTTTGAACTTCCGACTTCTGACTTTCTTATTCGACCGGTTCCGCCGTCTCGTCTGCGGCAATCCGCAGAGAGCGGAGGAAGCGTCGGTCGTTCGCAGTCACCTCGAACGTGCGTTTGGGCTGCAGCTGCGCCGTCTTTGCCGGCGCCGGCACCTTCGCAAGGGCCGACGTCTGCGAGCGGTTCACGAACCCCACAACGGCTTCGAGGGTGACTTTCATCTCGAATCCAGCGGCCCGGGCCTTTTCACGACACGCCTCCACCTGCGGATTCTCGGCGACCGCGGCGGCAATCGCGTCGGCCAGCTCTCTTGCGAATCGGTTGACGACATCTTCCATCTGAGTCCTCCCTACGCCTCCAGGGCTGGGTTCCGGAGGCGCTTCCCCGATCGAGACCTACCTACACCAAGGCGGTGAACAGGGACCGGGCGCCTGATGTCATATGGTCGGATTGAAATTGTAGGTAAGGTGAGTCTACGGCGAAGACGCCTTTCTGTCAAGCAGTTACGGGCACCTGATCCGTGAGGTCGGCTACAATCCACCTTGGTGCCGAACAACGCTTGCACGCCCGCAGATCTTGTCGCTTGGGATCCCGCGACCGCCCTCGGAGAGCCCGGCGGGTACCCGTTTACGCGCGGGATCCAGCCGACCATGTACCGCGGGCGGCTCTGGTCGATGCGGCAGTACGCCGGCTTTGCGTCCGCCGAGGAATCGAACGAGCGATATCGGTACCTGCTCGCGAATGGCGTCACCGGCCTGAGCGTCGCATTCGATCTGCCGACGCAGATGGGATACGACTCCGATCATCCGCTCGCCGCCGGTGAAGTGGGACGCGTCGGCGTCGCGATCGACTCGATCGAGGACATGGCGGCGCTGTTCGATCGGATTCCGCTCGACCGCATCTCCACGTCGATGACAATCAACGCGACCGCCATCATCCTTCTTGCGCTGTACGTCGCCGTCGCCAAGCGACAGGGCGTCGGGCTGACGGCTCTTTCGGGCACGGTCCAGAACGACATCCTGAAGGAGTACGTCGCGCGCGGCACGTACATCTATCCGCCGCGTCCGTCGCTTCGGATCGTGACCGACATTTTCGCGTTCTGCGAACGCGAGTTGCCGAACTGGAACACGATCTCGATCAGCGGTTATCACATCCGCGAGGCCGGTTCGACCGCCGTACAGGAAGTGGCGTTCACCTTCGCACACGCCATCGCGTACGTGCAGGCGGCGATCGACGCGGGGCTCGACGTCAATCAGTTCGGCCAGCGGCTCTCGTTCTTCTTCAACGCCCACAACGATTTTTTCGAGGAAATCGCGAAGTTCCGCGCGGCCCGGCGGCTGTGGGCGCGGATCATGAAAGACCGTTTTCATGCGACCAATCCGCGGGCGCAGCAGCTTCGCTTCCATACGCAGACGGCCGGCAGCACGCTCACGGCGCAGCAGCCGGACAGCAACATCGTGCGCGTCGCGTTGCAGGCGCTGGCGGCGGTGCTCGGCGGCACGCAGTCGCTGCACTGCAACGGCCGCGACGAAGCGTTGGCGCTGCCGACCGAGGAGTCGGCGCGCATCGCGCTCCGGACGCAGCAGATCATCGCCTGCGAGAGTGGCGTCGCCAACACGGTCGATCCGGTCGCCGGCTCGTACGCGATCGAAAAACTGACGAACGACATCGAAACCGGCGCCGATGCGATTCTGGCGCGCGTCGATCGGGCAGGCGGCACGTTGACGGCCATCGAGACGGGACTGATTCAGCGAGAGATCCAGGAGTCCGCGTACAAGGCGCAGCTCGCCGTCGATTCGGGCGCAGCGATTGTCGTCGGCGTGAATCGATTCGCCGACGGCAACGGTGCGGCGATTGAGACGCTGCGCATCGATCCAGACGTCGAGCGGCGTCAAGTCGAGCGCGTCCGCGCCGTCCGCGCGGGCCGAAGCGCCGATGCTCACCGTTCGGCCCTCGCCGGTATCGTCGATGCGGCGCGCGACGGGTCGAATCTGGTTCCGGCGATCATCGCCGCCGTCGAGACGCGCGCCACGGTCGGCGAAATCGCCGACGCGATGCGGGTCGTCTTCGGCGAATACGCGGAGACGGCGACTGTTTGATGGAGCCGCTGCTGCGCGTCGAGCGCCTCACGACGGTCTTCGACCTGCCCGGTGGCGCGTTACCCGCCGTCAACGATGTAACCTTCGAAATTCAGCCGGGTGAAACGCTCGGACTCGTCGGCGAATCGGGCAGCGGCAAGTCGGTGACCGCGCTGTCCATCATGCGCCTGGTTCAGCCGCCCGGCCGCATCGCCGGCGGCCGCATCGTCTTCAAGGGACAGGATCTCCTGACGCTCGACGAACGCCGGATGCGAGAAGTACGGGGCGCCGGCATCTCGCTCATCTTTCAGGAGCCGATGACCGCGCTCAATCCGGTGTTCTCGGTCGGCGATCAGGTGGCTGAAGCGCTGATCGTGCATGGCCGCGTATCGCGCCGCGAGGCGAGAGCGGCTGTTATCGAACTTCTGCGGGCGGTTCGGATGCCGAATCCCGAATCGCGAATCGCCGACTATCCCCACCAGCTCTCCGGCGGCCAGCGTCAGCGCGTAATGATTGCCATCGCGCTCGCGTGCCGTCCGTCGCTCGTCATCGCGGACGAGCCGACGACGGCGCTGGACGTGACGATACAGGCGCAGATCCTGGATCTGCTCCGCGACATGAAGTCGCAGTTCAACCTGGCGCTGCTGCTGATTACGCACGACCTCGGCGTTGTCGCTGAAATCGCCGACCGCGTCGCCGTCATGTATGCGGGCCGGATCGTCGAAACCGGTCCTGTGCGCGCAATCTTTCGGCATCCGCAGCATCCGTACACGCGCGGTCTGCTCGCCTCCATTCCCGGCGGCGCTCCGGGCCAGCGGCTGAAAGCGATCGACGGCGCCGTGCCGCTCCTGAACGCGCTGCCACCGGGATGCGCGTTCAACCCGCGGTGTCCGGATCGATTCGAGCCGTGCACGACGGAGCCGCCGCCGGATTACGCCGTTGGACCCGACCAAACCGCAAAGTGTTATCTCCACTCGCCGCAGGTAGGCGCGGACCGGCGTGTCCGCCCCGGCGCAGACCCGGCGGTCGGGGCAGACCCTTCGGTAGGGGCCGACACATCGGTCGGCCCCTACCCGTCATGAGCCTCGTCGAAGTCGAACATCTCGTCAAACATTTCGGCCGGGACACGGGATTGTTCCGCGGCGGCACGCGCGTCGCGGCGGTCGACGACGTGAGCTTCAGCATCGATCAAGGGGAAACGTTCGGGCTCGTCGGAGAATCGGGCAGCGGGAAGACGACGACGGGGCGCTGCATGCTGCGGCTGATCGAGCCGACGTCGGGCGCCGTCCGGTTCCGCGGCGAGAACGTGCTCGAGTTCAGCCGGTCGCGGCTGCGGCGCGCGCGGCGCGACATGCAGATCGTTTTCCAGGATCCTTACTCGTCATTGAATCCGCGCATGCGGGCGCGGAAAATCGTCGAAGAGCCGCTCGTCATCCACGAACTCGGCTCGCGCGCGGAGCGACGCGACCGCGTCGCCGAATTGTTCCGCCTGGTCGGCCTCAGCCCCGCTCACCTCGATCGGTTTCCTCACGAGTTCAGCGGCGGCCAGCGCCAGCGGATTGGACTGGCGCGGGCCCTCGCGCTGAATCCATCGTTCGTGATCCTCGACGAGCCGGTCTCGGCGCTCGACGTGTCGATTCAGGCGCAGGTCGTGAACCTGCTGATGGATCTCCAGCGGCAGCTGACGCTGACGTATCTGTTCATCGCGCACGACCTGCGGCTCGTAGAGCACATCTGCACACGCGTGGCCGTCATGTACCTGGGGCGGATCGTCGAGATAGGGCCTGCAGCCTCTCTGTTCGCGGCGCCGCAGCATCCGTACACGCGGGCTCTGCTGTCGGCGATTCCGGTGCCGGATCCCGACGCGTCGCGGCAGCGCATCGTGCTCGATCCCGCGTCAATCAATCGAAATGCGGTTCTGAAAGAGATCGCGGCCGGACATTTCGCCGCCGTTTGAATCGACGACGCTCGCGAACGCACGACACACATTTTTTTTGTTTCGTGCGTTTCATATTTCGTGGTTTTCGTGCTTACGCGGCCCGGCGCACGTCGTCTTCGACGGCTCCGTCGCGGATGTGGATCGTTCGATACGCGAAGGCCGCCACGTCGGCCTCATGCGTGACGAGGACGATCGTGTTGCCGGCTTTGTGCAGTCGCTCGAACAGCGTCATGATCTCTGCGCCGGTTTTCGAATCGAGGTTGCCGGTCGGCTCGTCGGCGAGGAGTATCGACGGATTGTTCACGAGCGCGCGGGCGATGGCGACGCGTTGCCGCTGACCGCCCGAGAGCTCGTTCGGCCGGTGCGTCATGCGTTCACTGAGCTCGACCTTCTGCAGCGCGGTCTTCGCGCGGTCCTGACGATCCTTGGCCGGCACTCCGGCATACACCAGCGGCAGCTCGACGTTGTGAAGCGCCGTCGCGCGCGGCAGCAGGTTGAACGTCTGGAACACGAAACCGATTTCCTCGTTGCGGATGCGCGCCAGCTCGTTGTCGTTCATCTGGCTCACCTGCTTCCCGTTCAGCAGGTACGAGCCTTTGGTCGGGGTGTCGAGGCAACCGATGAGATTCATCAGCGTCGACTTGCCCGAGCCCGACGGTCCCATGATGGCGACGTATTCGCCGCGTTCGATCTGAACGGACACGCCGCGGAGCGCATGAATCTCCTCGGTGCCCATCACGTACGTTTTCCAGAGATCAACTGTTTCGATCAAAGCCATACGGGTTTTAGACGGCGGAGATTACGCGCCGGTTCTGAGCCGCGTCAGCAGCGTCTTCGCAACCGGCGGCGCATCGGTCGGCATTTTCGCGTCCCAGTCGCGCGCATCGATCGGAATCAACGTCACCCTGGCGCCGCGGCTCCTTCTCCGTTGATCTGCAATCGCCGTGGCGAGCTCGCCCGCCGACGCCATCGACGATCCCATCAGAAACACACAGACTTCGTCCGACGCGGCGCCCGTTTTCAGTGCGTTGGCCCACGTATCGGCCACGCTTTCCGCGTCGACGCGCGACACGAAGCGGCCCAGCAACCGCGGACCTTTGCCGCGCACGAACAACTTGGTTTTCGGTGTGCACGCCACGTCGAACCCGCGAACGTCGGTCCTGTCGTAATCCGCCGCGACCGCCTCGAGCGCCTGTACGAACCGGCCGAGCAGCGCTTTGCGCACGAACTGATCCCTGGTCGCTCGCTCCTGGACGAACGACACGCCGGGCGCAGGTTCCGAATCCGCGGAGCGCGCCCACGGCTCCGGCGACGGAGCAACATAGGGCTGCCGCAACGGCCCGGCCGCCTGCGGCGGTTGTGGCGCCGTAGGCGCCGGCGCGGACGCTGCGCCGGCGGCAATCGCCCGATCGTACTCGGCACGGCGATTGTCGTCCGACAGAATCCGGTACGCCTCGGTCAGCTCCGCGGCGCGGCCGGCGGCCATGTCCTGGAATTCCCTGCCGAGATGCTGGACCTTGTCCGGATGGTACCGCGCGATCTGCAGCCGGAATGATCGCTTGATCTCCTCGCTCGTCGCGGACGGCGCGATCTCGAGGAGTTCGTAATAAGTCTTCTGAGGCACCCTTATTTCTTGAACTCCGCGACGTTGGCCGCCGGCAGCTCGCGGCGGGATTCAGCGCGCGGGTCGCGATCGCGCAGCCGCTTGGGCGCTTTCTTGGTCGTCTCGGTCGCGCTTTGCGTGCAGTACGGACAGAAATTCCAGCCGGGCTGGAGCGCGCGATGGCAATGCGGACAGCCGCCGCCGATGCGCTTGCCGCACTGCGGACACGCGAGGAAATCGACGCCGACAGCGCTCCCGCACTGCGCGCACAGCGTCCGCATCTCCCTCACCTCGGTCACCACGCGCAGCAGTTCTTCCGGCGTCGTGATGCCGGCCTTCACCTTTGCAAGACCATCCTCGCCGAGCGAGATCATCCCGCCGGAAATCGCCGCGTCGCGGATCTGATCCTCCGTCGCTTTCGAGGCGATCAACCGCCGCAGCTTGTCGGTGACGCGCATCACTTCGTAGATGCCGATGCGACCGCGGTATCCCGTGTGATTGCATTGGTCGCAGCCGACCGACTTGAAGAAGACGAACCCGGCGGCGTCGGCTTCAGAAATGTTCAGCGCGCGGAGCGTTTCAGCCGGAGGCGTGTACTGGCGCCGGCAATGCGTGCACAGCCGGCGCACGAGACGCTGCGCGACGACACCGATGAGCGCGCCCGCAATGACGTACGGTTCGGTGCCGATGTCGGCCAGCCGCGTGACGACCGACGGCGCATCGTCGGTGTGCAGCGTCGAGAGCACGAGGTGCCCGGTCTGCGCCGCCTGCATGGCGATTTTCGCCGTCTCCGCATCGCGAATCTCGCCGACGAGGATGACGTCGGGATCCTGGCGGAGAATCGATCGCAGCGCGCTCGCAAACGTCAGCTTGATCTTCTCGTTGATCTGCGTTTGGTTGACGCCCGGGATCTGATATTCAATCGGATCCTCGATCGTAATGATGTTGGTCTTCTCGGACTGGACCGCGCGCAGCGCCGAGCTGAGCGTCGTCGACTTGCCGCTTCCGGTCGGACCGACGACGAGGATCATGCCGTGCTGGTGGCGCATGAACTGCCGCATCTCTTCGAGGCCGATCGCCGACATGCCGATCTCTTCGAGGGCGGGCACGCCTTTGCGGTGATCGAGGACGCGCATGACGACTTTCTCGCCCCACATGGTGCGAAGCGTCGACACGCGGAAATCCACTTCGTTGCCGTCATCCGACACCAGCCGCAGGCGGCCGTCCTGCGGCAGCCGCTTCTCGGCGATGTCCATGCCCGCCATGATCTTCAGGCGCGCGATGAGGCCTTCGTGGACCCACTTCGGCAGGTCCATGACTTCTTTGAGCAGGCCGTCGAGACGGTGGCGGATCAGCACGCCTTTTTCCATCGGCTCGACGTGGATGTCGCTCGCCTTGCTTTTGATCCCGCTTTTGACGACCAGGTCGACGAGGTCGATGATTGGCGCTGCCTCGCTGCTCGCCTTCAGACCGGCGGCCGGCGATTCGAAGACCTCTTCTTCGACGCGGCGCGCCAGGGCAGTTTCGCCGACAGACCCGTCGTGCGTCGCGCTCCCCGATCGGCCGCGGGCCGGTGCCGGCGCGGCAAGCGCCAGGTCGGCGTTCGGCTGAGCCGTGCGGAGAGCCAGCGCCTTGTCGGGATACCCCGTATTGATCGCGTCGATGATGTCGCCGCGCGTCGCGACGACCTGCTTGATGCGATAGCCGGTCTGAAATTCGAGATCCTGGACCAGGCTGAAAAGCAGCGGATCCGACATCGCGACCGTCAGAAGATTCTTCTCGAGCCGGACGGCCACGCAGATGCGCTTCAGCGCGACTTCCTTTGGAATCAGAACCACCGCCGAGGGTTCCGGCGGGTTTTCCGCAAGGTTGATATAGGGAAATCCGAGCTGGAACGCGAGCGCCTTCGCGATCTGTTTTTCCGTCGCGAGATTCATGCGTACGAGGACGACCCCGACGCGTTCGCCGGTGCGTTTGTGCTCGGCGAGCGCGTTGCGCAGGTCGTCTTCCGTGATGAGGCCCGCCTGGATCAGGCACTCACCGATTTTCTTGCGCACTGAGTCCCCTTGAAGAAAAGGCGATACGCCCGAATCGAACGCACGATTTTACGAAGCCCATCCGTCCGTAATCAACCAAAAACGCACGAAGTGTCTTACTCGAAGTAATTCATCTGATTAGACTTGCACATTATTTCCCGGCGGTACTCAGTCCGAGCCGGCGCAGCCGCCCATGGCCATCACGCAGCAAAACGGCCGACGGCGTGATGTCGACAATTCTGGCTCCTCGCACGTCGTCGCCGACGGTGACGATGCGGCCATCGACAATTGCCAGCTTCCGATCCGCTGAATACAGAATCGTCCCCAATTCAGCTTGAAACGGCGTGTCCGTCTCGGGACGTTTTGGAAGGATCGGCTGCGGCGAGGCGCGCGGTGAAGTGGACCACCCGTGGCGTCTCGGAATGGGAGCCGGCCTCGACCGGAGGCGACGCCGCCCCCCGGGGCCGTGGAACGCGCCAAAGGGATCGACTGCGCGATGGAACGCGAGGTCGTCGCGGGAGGCGGGGGCGACGGCGCAGCCGGCCGATTCTCGGCCTCGCGCGGAGGACCCGCCGCAGGCGTGTTTTCCAGTACGCGCGGCGGCGGCAATGGCGCGGCCGGTGTCGTGTCAGGCACGCGCGCCGGACGCGGCGCCGCTCGCCTTTCCGCGACGCGCGGCGGCGCCGATTGAAACGCCGGCGCGGTGGAGTTGCACCGGCGTCCCGCCTTCCCGCGGTGACCGCGACGCCGGTTGAGGCGACACCGGAGGCGGAGGCGCCGGCGATGCCGTCAGTTGTGGCGACGACGGCAATGTTGCCTTCGGCTGCGGCGAAGCCGGCGTGGATGTGGCCGACAGCGAAGGCGGCGGCGTTTTCTGTTGCGGCGCCGCCGTCCGCCGCACATGCATACCTCGCCGATGGCGCCAGTCGACACGTCGGCGGCCGCAAGAAACTCGCCGAGCTCCTCCGCGAGCCGTGCGCTGATGGCCGGTAGCTGATAGCTGATATTCTGACACCGATCATGAACAGATCCGATCCCGCATTCGAGGCCGATGCAGGCGGCGGCACGCAGGGCGATCTGCGGCAGCAGATCTCGTCGATCCTGCGCGACCGCGCCAGCATCGTGACGTGGGACGCGGTCGGCGTGTTCCCGTTCACGAGCAGCGCGGAGCGGCTCGACGCCGAGTACTGCAATCGCATCGGGACGGTCCTCATCGAGCTGCTGGCGCTCGGCGTGCGCGACGGACGCGTCGACGCCCGCGGCGGCTCCGTTGCCGATCTGCACCGCATCGTCCTCGAACGTTCGCTCTCGATCGAGCACCTGTTCACGTTCGCGTACCTGATCGAGCGTACCGCCCTCGACGAGCTCGCGCTCAGCGAGCTCGTTGGCGCGACGACCGAGCCTTGGCCCCTCGTCGCGCAGCTGGTCCGCCGCGCGTCGTTCGATCTGCTCGGCGCGTACGCCACGCGCGCGCAACTCGAGCCGAGCGAAGCATCAATCGTCGACCGGTTGACCACTCTTTACACCGGTCCGCTGTTCGCCGCGGTGCTCGCGAAGGAAGTCGAGCTCGCCGGCCGATTCGGACAACCGCTGTCCCTGGTGCTGTTCGACGTGGATCGACTGTCGGCGATCAACCAGGAGTTCGGGTACGGCGTCGGCGACAAGATCCTGGAGCGGCTCGGCATCCTCCTGCGGAAATATTTTCGCCAGTACGACTGGGTCGCCCGGTACTCCGAAGACTCCATGGCGGTGCTGCTGCTGCGAACCGACGCGGGCCATGCCACCGAGCTCGCCGAAGCGCTGCGCGCCACGGTCGAAGAGCGTCTCGAGTTCATCGACCACCGCACCGACCAGCCGGTTAGAGTGACCGTCAGCGCCGCCGTCGTCAACGTCAACGTCGCGGTCGGCGACGTCGTCGATCCCGAGCGTTTGATGGCCGACGCGGAGTCGGCTGTCGAGCGCGCCAAGCGGGCTGGCCGCAACCGCGTCGAGCGCGTCGACGGCTATTCGGGCTACGCCTCCCGCTCCTCGTAGTTCGCCTTCAGTTTCGAGACGACGCTCTTATCCTGCGCCCAGTGCCGTCAAACGCGCGCACACCTGCGCCGCCAGTTCGGCGTACGTGATGGTCCCGAATTTCAGGAACGCCCGGTAGTGCTCGACGGCCGTCGCCTGATCGCCCGATTCGTCCGCCACGACGGCCAGGTTGTAATGCGACCCGGCGCTGCGCGGATCGATCTGCAGCGCGCGCCGTAACAGACTGCGGGCATCGGCGACGCGCCCGGCGGCCCGCTGCAGCAGCGCGAGGTTGACGAGCGATTCGACGTTGCGTGGATCGTCGGCGAGCGCGACGCGGAGCTCCGCCGCGGCCGCGTCGGGGCGATTCGATTGCATCAGCGCCACGCCGAGATTGTTGTGCGCCCTGACGTACTTCGGGTCGAGCGCGATCGCCCGCTGGGCGGTCTTCGTACAGAAGGCCGAGGTTATTGTGCACTTCCGCGCTCGCGTCGTTCTGCTCGAGCAGCACACGATAATGCGCGAGCGCGCTGTCGAAGTCGCCCGTGCGGTGGTAGTAGAGCGCCAATTCGAAATGGTTCTCCGGCGGCGTCGAGGGAAGCGGCGGAATCGCAGGCACCGGAACCGGTTCTGGAACAGCCTTCGCCGGCGTCGTGCGAGGTGAGACCGTCGGCGTCGGTCGTGATGCCGCAGGACGTGCCGCTGTGACGGGCGTTGACGTCCCTCGCGGTCGTCCCGAGCGCCACGCAGGCAGCGCACAGCGTCCGGCGGCACGCGCCGGGAACGTGGGGGGAATCCACGCTACAGGATTTTGGTCTGTGATCGTTTCGGCAATAGTGCCCGTCTGCGTGCAATCGCGTGCAACGCCTCGGGTTAGATGGAAGAGACTGCAGAGACCGTTCAGGCCGTGGGCGGCGTCGGCGTCACCTCGATCGTGCCCGGCGGGACCTTCTTCTGGAAGATGGCCGCGCCGATGACGCCGCCAATCGTCGAGAAGACCGCGCCGACGAATAACATGACGACGAAGCCGATGACGCGCCGGATGAGCACGAAGGCGATGCCGCGATTCGCCTGCTGCTGCTGGAGGCGGTCGATCATGTCGCGCATTTCCGGAGGCATCGGCCCCATCATGTCGATGAGCCGCTGCGCGAAGTTCCGCTCCAGCGGCGCCATGACGATGTCGATTGGAATCGACAGAATGAGGTGAACGACGGCGCCGACCAGACCCGCGAGCAGCCCCGCCAGCGCGCCGTCGCCGACCGTCATCGGCGCAGGATGATTCTCCTGAAACACGTACGCGGCGACGACTCCGCCGCCAATCACCCACATGCAGCAGCAGACGTTGCCGAGGTACACGATCGGCAACGCCGACAGCACGCCCATCACGAGCCCGCCGACGAGCGCCGGCTGCGTGAAGCTAGTCGTAGTATTCACGGCCAAGGTGCGTGATCAGCTCTTCGCCTTTGAGGTACCGGAGTGTGTTCTTCAACTTCATCAGCTGAATGAACAGGTCGTGCTCCGGGTAGAGGCCCGGCGCGTGCACCGGGCTCTTGAAGTAGAACGACAGCCACTCCTGAATGCCGCGCATGTTGGCGCGGCGGGCCAGGTCGAGGAACAGCGCGACGTCGAGCACGATGGGCGCGGCGAGAATGCTGTCGCGGCACAGGAAGTTGATCTTCAGCTGCATCGGGTAGCCGAGCCAGCCGACGAGATCGATGTTGTCCCACCCTTCCTTGTTGTCGCCGCGCGGCGGGTAATAGTTGATGCGCACCAGGTGACACAGGTGATCGTAGAGATCGGGATAGAGCTGCGGTTGCAGGATGTAATCCAGCACCGACTTCTTGCTCTCTTCCTTCGTCTTGAACGATTCGGGATCGTCGAGCACCTCGCCGTCGCGGTTGCCGAGGATGTTCGTCGAGTACCATCCCTCGACGCCGAGCAGCCGCGCTTTCAGGCCCGGCGCGACAATCGTCTTTATCAGCGTCTGGCCTGTTTTCAAGTCCTTGCCGGCCAGCGGCGATCCCGTACGCGCCGCGAGCTCGACCAGCGCGGGAATATCCGCCGACAGATTCGGCGCCGCGTTCGCGTACGGAATGCCTTCGCGGATGGCCGCGTACGCGTACACCATGCTCGACGGAATCGCCGGATCGTTCGTCTCGAGCGCGCATTCGAACGCCTCGATCGTCTGATGCGCGGGCGATTCGGTCATGAATACTTCGGTGCTGCCGCACCACACCATGACGAGGCGATCGAGGTTGTTGTTGCGCCTGAAGGCGTGGATGTCGTCGATCACCTGCTCGGCAAGCTCTTTTTTGTTGTGCCCCCTCTTGACGTTCGGTCCGTCAAGGCGCTTCACGTAACGCCGATCGAACACCGCGGGCCACGGTTTGATCTGTTCGAGATCGGGTTGAATCCGATCCAGGAGCGTTCGATCGATGACGCCGGCCGTCCGCGCCGCCGCGTAGCAGTCATCCTCGAAAATATCCCACGCGCCGAAGACGAGATCGTCCAGTGACGAAAGGGGAACGACTTCGCTGATCCTCGGCGAGCGTCCTTCGGTGCGCTTGCCGAGGCGGACGGTGCCCATCTGCGTGAGGGAGCCGATTGGTTTCGCGAGACCTTTTCGAATCGCGAGGACGCCGGCAATGGTCGTCGTGCTGACGGCGCCGAGGCCGACCAGCATCACACCCAGTTTGCCGCGCGCAGGAGCAATGTCGACGGGAGTTGGCATGAGCGACAAACTATATAGCTATCAGCTTTCAGCTGTCAGCTGTCAGCTGTCAGCTGTCAGCTTTCGGCAATGAGGCGTCAGCTGTAAGCTGATAGCCGAAGGCTGATAGCTGACAAATATGTTTTTGAAACGCGGCGAACCGTACGCGCTCGTCGTCGGGATGGCAGGCGTGAAGATGGGCGATCGATTCCTGCAGATTGGCTGCGCCGACGGCGGACGCCTCGCGGCCATCGCGCAGAAGGTCGGCCTCTCGGGACGCGCCGTCGCGGTCGCGCCCGACGAGCCGTCGGCCGCGCGCGCGCGAAAAGGTGCGGCGAACGCCGGCGTGCTCGTCGATGTCGAGGTCGCGCCGCCGACGCGACTGCCCGTCGAAGACGCTGCATTCGATCTCGTCATCGTCGACGACACGGCGGGACTGATGGGCAGGATGCGGCCCGAAGATCGCGTCACGACCGTCCGCGAGCTGCTGCGAGTCGCGCGGCCGGGCGGCCGCGTGATGGTCGTCGGCGCTGCGCCTCGCGGCGGCCTCGGCGCGCTCCTCTCGCGCGGCCAGAGTGCTCCCTTGTTCGCCGCGTCGGGCGACGCGATCAGATCTCTTCAGGCGGACGGCTTCAGGTCGGTCCGCACCCTGGCAGAGCGCGAAGGTCTCGTGTTTGTGGAGGGAATCAAACCGAGAGACTGATGCGCTACCGCGCGCACGTCAAATGTCTGCCGCCGTCGATCGGAATCGTTTCTCCAGTCATCCAGCCCGCCCGCTCCGACGCGAGAAACACGATCAGGTCGGCGATTTCGTCGGCGTTTCCCGGACGTCCCAGCGGATGCGTCGTCTTCGAGCGCTCGAGGAATGCGGCGTACTGCTCCTCCTGCATGCCCGAGCGGCGATGAAGGTTGGTGACGGTCACGCCGGGATTCACGGCGTTGACGCGCACGCCGAGCGGCGCCATTTCGATCGCCGCGCAGCGCGTGAGGTGATCGACGCCGGCTTTGCTGACGCAGTACGCCAGCACTCCGGGAAACGACCGCAATCCGTTGACGCTCGAAACGTTGACGACCGATCCTTTGCGCTCGGTCAGGTGCGGCGCGGCGGCGCGCATCAGTCGAAACGGCGCCCGCAGATTGATCGCCATCATCGAGTCCCACAACTCGTCGGTCGTGGCTTCGAGCGTCGCCGCGGCGATGATACCGGCCGCGTTCACGAGGACGTCGATGCGGCGGAACATTTCGAGCGCGGCCGCGACGATGCGGGCAGGCGCGTCCTCCGAGGTGACGTCGGCGACGCAAGGCACCGCCTGGCCGCCGGCAGCGCGCACTTCGCGCACCACTTCGGCCAGCTCGGTTTCCTGACGGCCGACGACGACGACCGATCCGCGATTGCCGCCAAACGCGCGGGCCGCCGCGCGGCCGATCCCGCTGGTCGCACCGGTGACGATAATCGTCTTGTCAGCAAAGGACATGGGGGGCAGTCTAGCGCAGGGGACACGTGTCACGCGCGGAGCACAACCCGGCGGGGCCGAATCGACGCTAACTCGCGAAGTTTCAACGGAAACGGGCGATGCACCTAGGCAAAGGTTTTGCGTTTGAACACTCTGGTGCCTGATCTTTATTCGGCGCGCGAAATCGCTCTAGCCGCAGGTGTCCCCGAGGACCAGGTCGTCCTGCCGTCGGCCTACGTGCCGCACGCCGAGGCGGTCCGAATCGGCGCCACCCTCGTCATGGCGCGCCGCGGTGCAGGCTCGGCGTCGCCGGAGCCGCTGTTTACGGTTTTTTCGCATGGCGCAACGGGTCTTCGGTCGCCGCGCGTGTTCGCGCTGTCGAGCACGCTGCACGCCACCATTCTCGCCGTCGCCGTGTTCATCGCGACGTTCAACCTCGCGCCCCGTGCGGCTGTGCTGATGCAGGAGCCGCATCCGGCCGACCTGATGAGGCTCGTATTCCTGGCCACACCGGGACCCGGAGGCGGCGGGGGCGGCGGCGGGTTGCAGCAGAAGGCGCCACCGCCGAAGGCGATGCGCGAAGGCCGCCACGCGATCAACAGCCCGGTTCCGACACCGAAGCCGATCGTGGAGCAGCCGGCGCCGCCCGAACCGCTCAAATCAGAACAGCTGCCAGCCGTCGTCGCGCCGATTGTCAATTCGCCGGCCGATGCGCGAACCCGCATCGGCGTACTCGAGGAAACGAAGGCCGCGGCCGAGACCCAAGGACCTGGCGTCGGAGGCGGCGGCGCCGGAACCGGCAATGGAACGGGACTTGGGCAAGGCAGCGGAAGCGGCGTCGGTCCGGGATCGGGCGGCGGCATCGGCGGCGGTCCCTATCGGCCTGGAAGCGGCATCCAACCGCCGCGGCTGCTGCGCGAAGTGAAGGCCGATTACACGGAAGAGGCACGGCTGCGCGCGATTTCCGGTGAGGTCGTGCTCGAGATCGTCGTACGCCGCGACGGAAGCGTCGGCGACGCGAAAATTCTCCAGGGACTTGGTGGAGGCTTGAACGAGCGCGCACTGCAGGCCGTGCGGCAGTGGCGCTTCGCGCCGGCGCAGCGCCAGGGCGTGCCGGTCGATGTGATCGTCGAAGTCGCCGTCGAATTCAAGCTCCGCTGAGCAGACGAATCGTCATCGCGAATGACTGCCGCGAGCGAAGAGCGAGCGGCGACAGAACAAGGAAATGTCGATCCTACTCGTGGTCACGCTCGTTTCGATGCTGCTGGCGCTCGTGATGACCGTCATCGCGTGGCGCGTGGCGCGCGAAGAGCGGCGCCGGTCCGAGGCGCGCGTTGCCGCGCTCGCCGCCGACATCCAGACGGCAGTGGCCGCGTCGGCGGTCGGCATGCGCGCCGAGCCGCGTCTGCGTGCCGTCACTCCGACGCCGATTTCGAGCGGCGATCTGTTTGCCGCCGGGCCATCGGCGGCCAGCTCGCGATCGGTCATCGTGATCGGCGTCGGCCTGTTCGTGTTCGCCACCGCGGCGGCGCTCGCCGTGGTGCTCAGCAGCGGATTGCGATCGCGCACCGCTACGGCGCCTGCGGCGCCCGCCTTGCAAAATCAGCCGACGCCGACGACTGGTGCTAACCCGACGTCATCGGTTCCGCTCGAGCTCGTCGCGCTCGGTCATCAACGGGACGGCGATCGGTTGATCGTTCGGGGCGTGATCAGGAATCCCTCGAGCGGGGGCCGGACGGATCGGCTGACCGCCGTCGTCTTCCTGTTCGACGGCGACGGCGGATTCGTGACGAGCGGGCGGGCGTCGATCGAGCCGGCGGTTCTGCCGCCCGGGGGGGAATCGACATTTCTGGTGACCGTGCCCGGCGCAGCCGACGTGGGCCGCTATCGAGTAAGCTTCCGAAGCGACAGCGGCATCGTGCCGCACGTGGACAGGCGAACGAGGTCATGAATCTGAAGTCGCGCGTTCTCGCCGTCGCCGCGCTGTTCGCCGTCGTCGTGGTCGCACTCGACGCGCAGCAGCAGAACGAGCCCGGCTTCCGCTTCAAGAGCGGTGTCGAGCTGATCAACGTCACTGCGACTGTAACGGATGCCGGCGGCCGGTTCGTCTCGGGCCTGCGGCAGGAAGATTTCGCGGTCTACGAAGACGATCAGCCGGTCGACGTATCGCATTTCAGCGCGGATCGCGTGCCCGTCAGCCTCGGCATTGCGCTCGACACGAGCGGGAGCATGGCGGGGCAGAAGATTCAGGCCGCTCAGGAAGCGCTGGATCGATTCCTGTACGACCTCCTCGACAAGCAGGACGAGATCTTCCTGTACCGCTTCAGCAACGTCCCGGTGCTCCTGCAGTCGTGGACCTCGGATCGCCAGCTCTTGTCGCGCGTCCTTGGACGGATCACGCCGAACGGCGGAACGGCGATGTACGATGCGGTGTCAGAAGCGATTCCACTCGCGCAGCGCGGTCAGCATCGCAAGAAGGCGCTGCTGGTCATCTCGGATGGCAACGACACCACGAGCGGAACCGACATCCGCTCGTTGAAGCAGCAGATTCGTGAGAGCGAAGTGCTCGTCTACGCGATTGGCATCGACGGCGAGGAGGAAACGAACACCTATCGTCCTCCGCCGCGCGCGCCGATTCCGATTCCGATGCCGTTTCCGCCCGGCCGCCGGGGACGGGGGTGGCCGTTTCCGCCGACGGGGGGCGGCGGCGGCACGAGCGGGTGGCCGCGCAGCGCACGCGGCGACGACCGAGTCAACATCGTCGCGCTTCGCGAGATGACCGATGACAGCGGCGGGCGTACCGAGATCATTCGCGACGCGCGCGATCTCAATCCGTCGACGGCGAGCATCGCCGACGAGTTGAGCAAGCAGTACTACCTCGGATATCAGGCAAGCGGAAAGAAAGACGGGCGCTGGCACGCGATCCGTGTCGAAGTGCGGAACCACAACTACCGCGTGCGCGCGCGCCGCGGTTACGTCGCGAGCTGAAATAGAATGGCGCGGTGCCCTTGCTCGCCGTCGCGCTCGGTCTCAGCCTGCTCGGCGGCTTCGGCGGACTGGCGGTCGCGTCGAGCCTCCTCGTTCTTCCCGTCGGGATGCGCAGCCGGCTGGTACCGTGGCTGGTGAGCTACGCGGTCGGCGCGCTGCTCGGCGTCGCGCTGATTGAGCTGCTGCCGCAGGCGCTGGCCGGACTGAGCCCGCGCCGGGTCTTCGCGACGCTCCTCGTCGGCATCCTGACGTTCTTCGTCCTCGAGAAGTTCGCGTTGTGGAGGCACTGCCACACGGACGAGTGTGAAGTGCATGGATCGAGCGGCCCGCTCGTGCTGATCGGTGACGCGGCGCACAACTTCATGGACGGCGCGGTCATCGGCGCCGCTGTGTTCACTTCGATCCCCGTCGCAATCAGTACTGCCGTCGCCGTACTGGCGCACGAGATTCCTCACGAGGTGGGCGACTTCGCGATCCTCCTCCACTCCGGCTACAGCCGCCAGCGTGCGCTGATGTACAACGCGCTGGCCGAGGCCGCGGGCCTGCTCGGCGCCGGGCTCGCGTTCGTGTTCCTCGATTCCGTCCCGCGCGTCGCTCCGTACTTCCTCGCGTTCGCGACGGCGAGCTTCCTCTACGTCGCGATGTCTGATCTCATCCCGGATCTTCACCGCGGC
>Ga0209057_1000003_pt1 | contig 199381 bp, 187 predicted proteins | sample GraSoiAngelo_146_FD_185903 | JGI IMG/M metagenome (GOLD analysis project Ga0209057, IMG submission 185903) | Grasslands soil microbial communities from the Angelo Coastal Reserve, California, USA - 14_1009_05_30cm (SPAdes) (version 2) | ecosystem: Environmental > Terrestrial > Soil >...
GTTCCCCGGGCCCGTTTCGTTTGGGCGCCTTATATTGGGCGCATGACCCCGCTGCGCTTCGTGCTGTGCGCGCTCGCGGCCCCGCTTGCCCTTGCGGCGCAGGCCACGGCCCGGCCCCCCGCGGCCACGGCGCCCCCCACCCCCCCGCCCCCGGCGTACCGCGGCTTCACACCCGGCATCAGCTATCGGGCGTTCATCGAGCGCGCGCGCGCGCTAGCCGACAGTGACGTGGTGCGCTGCCGGACGTCTCCGCGTACAGCCCAACTCATGGAGTGCGGCGTCGTGATCCGCGACCCAAGCGACGTGGCGCGGTTCTATCTGAGCGGACACTTTGTCGAAGGCAACGCGGACATCGTGGCTCTGTACGATTCTGCGGGGTTCGGCGATGCGCGCGGCGTTGCGCTCGTCAACCGGACGAAACAGGGCCTGACGCGCGTGTTCGGGCGCCCCCGGCCGATCGGCAAGAGCGGATGGGAGTGGCGCTACGGGCGCAAGCTGGTGCGGTTCAGCTGGCGGGGCCGCGGGACGGCGCGCTGGATCTCCGTCACGCTGATCGACCGGGATGTGATGGACCGGATCGGGCGGTACGTGGGAACAGCCGCAAGCCGTAAGCCGTAAGCCTTGGACAGCCGCAAAGCCGTGAGAACAGTTGCAAGCCGTAAGCCGCAAGTCTCAAGCACTACTTGCGGCTTACGGCTTATGGCTTGCGGCCTCCATCAACCGTTCCGCCAACGTTGCGACACCGCTCGCCGCTCCCAGTTGATCGAGCCAGCGCGGCGGGATGCTCGCTTCCCCGTCCCGCGCTCCGAGCAGCGCCCCAGCGACGGCCGCATTGGTGTCGGTGTCGCCCCCCGCCTCCGCCAGGAAGATCAGCGCCTCCTCGAGTGACGGGCGGTGCACCGCGCACCAGATCGCGATCTCCACACAGTGCACGACATAGCCATATTCACTCCGCACCGCGATCGGTAGAGCGCTTTCCTGCTCCCAGGGGACCCGTCGGATGGCCTCGAGCAGGGGCCGGGGGGCCGCGCCCTGCAGCCGGTGCAAGACCTCCTCCACGAAGTACCGATTGCCGTGCAACAGCTCCCGGGCCGCGAGGTTCACCGCAACCGCTCCCCAGGTGCAACGCTCGTCGGCATGCGTGATGGCGGCTTGCTGCGCCGAAACGCGGACCAGCTTGTCGACGTTGTCGTGGTAGCGGAGCGCGACGGGGATGCAGCGCATGACGCTGCCGTTGGACGCCGCCACGCCGGCGTCGTGCGCCGCGCGCCCCGCTTCGAACGGCTCCGTCCCACGCTCGATCAGCCGGAGGGCCCGCTGTGTCGTCAGTCCAATGCCGCGGCCGTCGACCTTCATCCATTTCACCCAGCGCTGCGCTACGTCGTTCGCGTCGAAGTCGCCGCGCTCGGCGAGCGACTCCGCGAGCAGCAGCGTCATCGCCGCGTCATCGTCGAACGGGGAGCCTTGGGGAGACGGTGCCAGATCACGCACACCCTGGGGGAAGGCTTCCCGGATCGCCGGGGCGGTGCCCAAGCGCTCGGTGGGCACGGCGAGCTGGTTGCCGACTACGAGCCCCAGCAACGCGCCGCGCGCCCGGGTGAGGAGTTGGGGATCGAGAGAGTCGCCGATGGGTCGAGCCGTCAAAACGTGAGCAGCACCGCGCCGCTGCGCGAGGCAACGCGCAGTGCGAACCCTTCCCGATCTGCGTGCGGGCCCGCGTAGGGGTGCGCGTTGTTGTAAGCGGCGATGGTGGAGTTTCGGTACAGCCGGTAGTACCCGATGTGGGTGCGCACCGCGCCCTTCGACACCAGGCAATTGCAGCGCACCGCCGCCCTCGTGCCGGGATTCACTTCGATCGTGATATCCGTGGCGCTCGTGTTGGTGACGAGCGGCGCGAAGTAGCTCTGCCCCCCGACTTGAGCGACGATGGGCGCGACCCGCCGCCCGCGGATCCGGTGGAACTCGGGGAGTGGCCCCTCGAGCGGCTCGCCGATCGGCGGGTTGCCCGGCTGGATGAGACGCCAGCGGAGGTCGGCGCGCGGGGTTCCCCGCCGGGGGAGCGCGAGCCGCACCGTCCCCTCCGGCGGCACCGTATCGATGGCGGTCCCGTCCCGCAGAATCTCCACGGGCTCGACCAGCCCGTTGTGCACGAACGCCACCCCGGTTCCGACGAACCCCGCGCCACGCGCCAGCAGCAGCGCCGCCGCCATGAACGCGAGCCCGCCCGCCAGCCACCACCCCAGGCGGCCCGAGTGGGGGCGCAGCTCGCCCGAGCGACGGACTCGGCGCTCGACCGTCGCCGCCGCGACCAGCTTCCCGGACCCGGCGGCGCGTCCTCGGGCGAGCGCCGCGAGGGCCTCGTCCGCCGTCTGAAAGCGGTCCTCCGGGCGTTTGGCGAGGCATTTCACGATGGCGTCGGACAACCAGCGCGGGATCCGGGCATTCACATCGCTCGCCACGGGGATCGGGTCGGCGAGGTGCTTGCCGACGATCTCGGCGCTGGAGTTGCCGTCGTAGGGTGGCGCGCCGGTCACCATCTGGAAGAGCATCGCGCCGAAGGCGTACAGGTCGCTGCGTCCGTCGAGGTTGGGCTGGCCCAGCGCCTGCTCGGGACTCATGTACTGCACCGTGCCAACGGTGAACCCGGTGGCCGTCTTCGCTCCGGCTCCTGCTGTCGCCCCGGGATCGAGCAGTTTCGCGATCCCGAAATCCACCAGCAGCGCGCGGCCGGTCTTTGCCTCGAGCATCACGTTGTCGGGCTTGATATCGCGGTGGACGAGTCCTTGCGCGTGGGCATGCGCGAGGGCTTGGAGGATCGGCTCCGCGATCTGGAGCGCTTCGTCGGCCGCGTACGACCTGCGCCGGCGCAGCGCGTCGGCGAGCGATTCCCCCTCGACGAACGGCATCACGTAGTAGACGAGGCCCTCGGCGTCGCCCGTGAAGTGGATCGGCAGGATCGCGGGGTGCTGCAGGCGCGCCAGCGCCTTCGCCTCCTGGCGGAACCGGACGAGCATCCCGGGGGTCCAGGCGATCTCGGGGTGCAGCACTTTGCAGGCGAGGCGGCGGTCGAGGTCCTGGTCCCACAGCTCGTACACCTCGGCGAACCCTCCGCGCCCCACGAGCCGCTTCACCTGATACTTGGGGCCGAGCGCGCGGGCGAGACGCTCCCCGGTCGGCCTCACCTCCTGACCGCCGCTCCCTTCCGACGTCCTCACCCCCTGACCCCCTCTCCCTTCGGGAGAGGGGGAACCCGGGGGCGGGGCGGTGACGCGCTCGTTCGTGATCACCGTGGGCGACGGGTTGCCGCACGCGGGGCAGAACGCCGAGCCGGTAGGGATCTCCGCGCGGCACGCGGGGCAGGTGAGGCCAGTCACGGCACGAAAGATTCGCGGTCCGGGCGCCAGGTGCAATGGCGGCGCGGCGTGGGGGCGCAGCATGCTGCGCCCCTACATTATTTTGACCGATGCTCATCCTCCGCATCGGCCTCGGTCTCGTCCTCGCCTACGGGGCGCTCGTCGTCCTCGCGTGGCTGTTTCAGGAGCGGCTTGCGTTCCCGGCTCCCCGCGCGACGGTGCCGGACCCGCGGCGGGTCGGCGTCGCGAACGGGGAGAAGATCGAGCTGGTGACGGACGACGGAACGAAGCTGGCGGGATGGTACATGGCGCCCGTTCCGGTAGGGGCGCAGCATGCTGCGCCCCTACACCCTGCCCCTGGCCTCCTCTGGTTCTACGGCAACGGCGAGAACATCGCGACGATCTGGCCGATTCTACGGGAGTTTCAGCCGCCGCAAGCGGCGCTCCTGGTGGCCGATTATCCCGGGTATGGTGCCAGCGACGGCCGGGCCAGCGAGGCGGGCATGTACGCCGCGGCCGATGCCGCCTACGCCGCCCTTGCGGCCCGCCCGGAGGTCGATCCCCACCGCATCTTCGTATACGGCCGCTCGCTCGGCAGCGCGGCGGCCACGTACACTGCGACCCGTCATCCGGTCGCCGGTCTGATCCTCGAGTCACCGTTCACGACCGCGGCCGAAATGGCGCGGGACGCATACCGTATCCTGCCCCGCTTCATCCTCCGCCTCTCGCTCGACAACCTCGGCAGGATCAAACAGGTGCGCTGCCCGGTGCTGCTGTTCCACGGCACAGACGACAGGCTCGTCCCGGTCCGGATGGGCATGCAGGTCGCCGCCGCCGCGCCCGGCCCGGTCGAGGTGGTACTGATCCAAGCTTCGGGCCACAACGACACCTACGACGCGGGCGGGGAAAGCTATCGGAGGAAGGTGGCGGAGTTCGTCAGATGACCGTGACCGGCACGATGCAGTCCCGTTCTGCGTCGAACCGCCGCTCCGCGTCGTCGAGCGCGCGCTGCACGGCCTCCTGCTCCGCATCGGCGAACTTGCAGCTCGGCGCCACCCGGCCGGTCAGCTTCCGCACCGCGACGAGCGCGCGCGTCACTTCGCACCGGCCGATGTCGGGATCGGTGTGGCCCGCGACGAGCAGCTGCTCGAAGAGGGGCAGGCTGCGCTCCTCACCCAGCACGTACAGCGACTCGAGGATCTTCGGGCCCAGGAACCGCCGCAGCAGCTGGTCGCCACGGATCCGCTGGAACAGCGAGACCAGCACGTCCGCGCGCCCGCTGTAATAGCGCGCGGCCTCGACCGCGGCGGCGACGAACGCGTGGTGCGCGCCGGGGGTCACGAGATAGCGCTCGAACAGTGGCCACGCCGCGTCCGGATGCTGCTCCGCGAGGCCCAGGAACGCGAAGTAGCGGCGAGCGATGGGTGCCTGCGTGTCGGCAACGACGGTACGGAGGCCCGCGACGCCCCAGCGCGCCCCCACGAGCGCCGCTGCCGTCGCATGCTGCCAGCGTTCGAGCTCAGGAACGCGAAAGGTCACGAAGTGGCGGTCGCGAAACGCGCGGCTGCGCTCGAGCACCGCGAGCAGCCGCCGATCCACCTGCGCGAGCGCCGGCTCGATCGCGTCCCTGTCCGACCGGCGCGCAAGCGCCAGCGCCTCCCAGGCCAGCCGGTCCAAGCCGAGCGCGTCCCACACGCGCTCGAACGCTGCCGCGTCGCGAGCGGCGAGCAGCCGCTCCAAGGCGTCAGCGAACCGACACAGGCTCTGGACGACGTTCACGCTCTGAAACTACCGGCTCCGGCGCCGATGGCGAGGGGTCGTTGTCCACACCGGTCTGGAAAACCGCGTGGAAATCATGTTACTCGGATGCGGATAACGTTGCGCTTGCCCTTCGGCCAGCTTAACCTTGCCGCGCGACCCTCACCTCTTGAGGTCACCTGCGGAGGGCCTCTGCGAACGTCAGCTCTCGTCGGCGCCGCCCTCGTGCTGGCGGCGTGCAGCCGCCCGAGCGGCCCCATCGTCATCGGCCTGGCTGGGCCGTTCTCGCAGCCGCGCGGCACGTCCATGCTGCGTGCCGCCCAGCTGGCGGTCGAGCAGATCAACGCCCGGGGTGGCGTGAAGGGGGGGAAAGCGGGGGGAGGCCGGCCGCTCAAGCTGAAAGTCGCCGACGACTCGGGCAGCGAGAACGTCGCGATGCGGGTGGCGGAGCAGCTGTACGCCGATCCGGCGGTCCTGGCGGTCGTCGGCCACTTGAGCTCGGACCCATCCAAAGCGGCGGCCCGCATCTATGGGGGCGGCGCGACCCCCCTCGTCATGGTGTCCCCATCCGCCTCGAACCCCGACCTGGGGGGCATCAACCCCTACTTTTTTCGGATCTGTCCGAGCGACTTGCAGCACGGAACCGAGCTCGCGCGGTTCGCGTGGCAAACGCTCGCCGCCCGCCGCGCCGGAATCATCTACTTGAACGACGACTACGGCCGCGGCGTGCGCCACACGTTCGCCGCAGCGTTCACCCGCCTGGGCGGTGTCGTGGTCGAGGCCGATCCCGCTGTGCCCGAGACGCGCTCGCTCGAGCCGTACCTCTCCCGCATGCGACAGGGAGGGGTCGACGTGCTGATGCTCGCCACCGAGCGCCCGGAGGCCGAGCTCGCGCTCCGAGAGATGCAGGCCCTCGGGCTACGCTGGCCGGTGATCGGCGGAGACGCGCTCACGGGAATCGAGGCCGACGGGGCGCTGGCGGAGGGCGTGTACGTCTCCTCCGCGTACCTGGCGGACCGGCGGGATGAGCGCAACGGGGCGTTCGTGGCCGACTACGCCCGCGCCTACCAGGGGCAGCGCCCGGACCATCGCGGGGCGGGAGCCTATGACGTCATTTATCTCCTGGCGCGTGTGATCGCCGAGGCGGGCCCCGACCGCAAAGCGATCCGCGACAATCTCGTCCAGGTCGGCCGCGGGAAACCCTCCTTCGAGGGCGTGACGGGGACCGTGATCTTCGACGCCAATGGCGACGTCCCCGGCAAGCAGGTCATGATCGGGGTGATCCGGGATGGGCGGCTCGTCACGGAGACCGAGCGCTGATGCGCCTCCTGTTCGACACGATCCGCTCCCGCATCGTGGCGGGGCTGATGCCGCTCTTGATCGGTCTCGTGGGAACGGCGCTACTCGGCGCGGTCACGCTGCGGCAGATGCGGCAGGCCGTCGCCGAGGAACTGGCTGGGCTGCGGGCGTCGAGCGACGTCGGCGGCGGCCTCGTGGCCACGGTGTCGGAGGAGATTCGCACCGCGGAGCAGTACCTCGCCGCGCCCAGCGCCGACGCACGCAAGCTGTTCCAGGCGGCGAGCGATGAGGCATCACAGTACGAGAAGCGCCTCGAGGCGTTCGGGGTGACGAGCGAGGACCGCCTCGCCGTCACTCGGCTCAAGCACCTGCACGCGTCGATCCAGGTAGACTATTCGATCGCGCACGCGCTCAAGGACCTAGGGCGGGATCACGAGGCGCTGACGCAGTTGGCCGCGGTGCGGGCGGACGCGGCCGAGGTGACGCGGCTGGCGCGCGACTTCTCGAGCCGCCAGGCGGCGAAGGCGGCTCAGGCCGCCGACCGGCTGACTGCGGCCTCGAAGGAGCGCGAGAAGGCGCTCTGGCTCCTGCTCGCCGCGATCGCCGTGATCGCGCTGTTGCTCGCACGCTGGGCCCTGCTGTCGATCCAGGGGCCGCTCAGCCGGTTGGTGACGGCAGCCGAACGGTTCGGAGGCGGCGACCTTCGGCCCGTCACGGTGGGCGAGATGCCGCGCGAGTTCCGAGTGCTGGCCGAGGCGATGCAGCGCATGGCCGATCGGCTGCGGCGGATCGTGGGCGAGGTGGTCGGGGAGTCCGACCTGATCGCGGGCTCCGCGGGAGACCTCTCGGCCACGAGCCAGCAGCTCGCCGCCTCCTCCAGCCAGGTATCCACGGCGATGGTGGAGATTTCGGGGGGCGCGGACCACCAGCGCAGCGAGCTGGGAGCGATGGGGACCGGTCTCGAGGAGCTGCGGCGCGCCGCGGCGGAGATGGCCGAGGCGGCGGACCGCACCGCCCAGCTCGGCGAGGAGATCCGCACGGTCGCAGACCGGCACCGGGGGGACGTGGCCGCCGCCGGGAAGGCCCTGCTCGACGTGCGCGAGGTGGTGCAGACGACGTCCCAACAGGTCGGGGAGCTGGCGCAGCTCTCCGCCGCGATCGACGACTTCGTGGACTTGATCAAGCGGATCTCCTCGCAGACGAACCTGCTCGCGCTCAACGCGGCCATCGAGGCGGCCCGGGCAGGTGAGCACGGCCGGGGCTTCGCGGTCGTGGCGGAAGAAGTCCGTCAGCTGGCTGATGAGTCGGCGCGCGCCGCCGAGGAGGTCACCCGCACGACCGGCCTCATCCGGGAGCACATGGAGGAGGTCAGCGCCACTATGACGGCCGGCCAGGCCAAGGTGCGGGGGATCGAGTCGATCGCGGAGGGGGCGGCGCGGGGCCTCGCGGAGATCGTCGCGGCGATCGAGCAGGTCGAACATGCGGCGTTGCGGGTGCGGGTCGCGGCGCAGGCGAACCGCGCAACCACGGAGCGACTCACGCAGCAGGTCGAGCAGGTGGCGAGCCGGGCAACCGCGCACGCGACGAGTGCCGAGCAGATCAGCGCCGCCGCAGAGCAGCAGGGCGCGTCGACCGAGGAAATGGCGGCCGCCGCGGCGCACATGCTCGAAGCGGCCGAGAAGCTCCGCGGGTTGGTGCAGGGGCTACGGGTGTGACCTCCCCTCCTCGACCCTGACCTCAAGCCTTGGCCGCCTCTCCGTGTCCGCACACCCGGTCTCCCTCGCCATGTTCCCACCCCCTGTCCCCCTCTTCGTAGTCCTCACCCCCTGTCCCCCCCTTCTTAGGCCTCACCCCCTGTCCCTCTCCCTTCGGGAGAGGGGGAACGACAACAGGCCTCTGGAGTGCCTCACGCAGGACTCGTTCGAGGTGTTCGCGCGTGAGGTCCCGATTGCGGACGCGAACCACGCGGTAATTGGCAGCTTCGAGAAATGCTGCGCGGGCGGCATCATAGGTCTGTCGGTCGGGCGCGTCGTGCGCGTCGCCCTCGAGCTCCACGACGAGCCGCTCGGCGTCGCAGTAGAAGTCCACGATGAAGCCGTGGAGCACGTGCTGGCGGCGAAACTTCAAGCCGAGGACGCCCCGGTTTCGCAGCAGCGACCACGCGTAGCGCTCGGCTGGAGGCACTGCTCGACGCAATTGACGCGCCATCGCGAACCTGTGTGCGTTCGTGAGGTGCCGGAGCGGATCCATGGCTCGAAACTCGCGCCCGGGGCCGCTCCGCTCCCAACCGGAACAGCGTGCGAGGGATCAGAATGTTGCGCGACGGAAAGGGACGGATGTCGTTCCCCCTCTCCCAACGGGAGAGGGGGACAGGGGGTGAGGACCCTGGCACGGAGGAGACAGGGGTGAGGACCTTCGACGGAGGGTTGGGTGAAGGACCTCTCACCGAGGGGTCAAAGGGGCTGAGGACCTCCCGCAGAGGGGGACAGGGGGTGAGGGCCTGTGAGGGGGTCAGGCGGTGAGGGCTACTGAGAGCGCATCAGCGGGTGACGTCCACCAGCACGACGGCGCGGGGGCCGACGAGCGAGACAGAGCTGCCGTTGTCCGCGAGTCGGCCAAACGCCACCTGGCCCTGGACGAGCAGCGCCACCTGACCACTCGCCCGGTAGCGCAGATCGACCCCCGGCCGCACCAGCCAGCCCAGCAGCGCCAGGCCCGCCGAGCTCGTGTCGAGCGCGGCGAGCTCGTGACGGAATTCGAGGTTCGGCGCGAGGCTCAGCGCCGGCGAGAGCGTCCGCTCGAGGCGCGCGCCGACCGCGAGCACGTTGGCGCGCGGCACTTGGACGGCGTTCAGGTTGGTCGTGTTGTAGGCGCGCGGCCGCAGGCGATACATGTCATAGGCATAGAGGGCGAGGTTGCTCGACCCCGCGGGGAAGCCGGCGCTCGAATACACCAGGATCCGGTCCCCCGTGATGCTGCGGGAGCCGCCGCGCAGGGTGTCCGCGCCGCTCGCAGTGTAGACCGCGGCCCCGCGGAAGTAGCCGCGCCTTCCGAACGGTCCTTCCACACCGAGCCGCATCCGTCCCTCGCCGCCCGGCTCGAGCTGGCCGCTGCCGGCGATCGGCGTATAGCTCGCATGCCAGCGGTAGCTCGCAGCAACGCCACCCGCCCAACGCTCGCCGAGCCGAAACGCCGTGGCGACCCCGCCCGTCGCCCCGCCGCCCGACCCGAACGTCGGCGTGGTGAAGGCGAGCAGCTCGGTCGCGAGGGCGCTGAGCAGCGGGAGCGTCGAGTCGGACACGGCCTTCTTCCCCGTGGGGAGCGTGGCGACGACGGAGATGATGAGATGGCTGGACACCGTGGCCCAGCTCGCCCGCACATCGGTGTCGGTGACACCAGATACCTCGAGCGTGCCACTCGTGGTCGCGCCCGACGCCCGGGCGAACGCGGCAGAGAGATCTACGGTCAGCCGCGGTCCCATGTGCTGCGCCAGGATCAGCGGCACGGTCCATTGAACGACGTTGGTAAACGCGAAGCCCGAGCCGAAGTAATAGCCGTCGAAGACGACGCCGGTGTTGCCCGCGGTCGAGACCTCGGCCACTGGCTCCTGCGCGGCGATGGGGAGGGGGAGCGGAAGGGGGGAGATCGCCGCGAGGAGCAGCAGCAGAGATGCCCGCCTCACGGCGGCCGCTTGAAGATGATCGTGATGCCGTTCGTGACAGAGATGATCGACGGCAGCCCCGCGGTCTCGGGCACCAGGCGCCGGATCGTGGTTGTGGTCCCCGTCGCCGCGCCGCCCGCCTGCGCGATGGCGTCACCCGCGGTCGGTACGACATCGAGCGTACCGGCGGAGAGCAGCCCGCCAGTCGCGGGCTGGACGGCTGCCGCGGCTTCCCCCAGCGCATCCACGGCCGCGAGGGAGCCGAGCGGATCGGCGCCCGCCTGGCGCAGCGCCGGGGCCGCCGCCGCCGCCTGCCGATCCTGCGCGGCCGTCCGGAAGCTCGGGTCCGCACGCGTCGCCTCACCAAACCGCCGCACTGCGCCGGCGTAGTCACCGCCGTCCATCGCCTCGAGCCCGCGGCTATACGCGAGGAACGCCGCGAGATTGCGCGGTCCCTCCTTCAGGATGCGCTGTCGCTCGGCCTCCGTGAGCTGGATCCCGAGCTGGGCAGCGAGCCCGAACACGACCTGCTTTTCGAGAGCGAGCAGCCGCGGGAACGGCCCCGTCGCCGGCGCCACCGGCCGGACCACGCCGCTGCCGCTCACGACCGACGCCGTGAGCTGGACCGACCCCGTTCCCGCCGGCGGGATCGTGGCGACGCCTTGCACCATGCGCTCGACGCGGAGCAGCTTTCCGACACGCGCTGCCGTCGCCGGGTCTGCACGGTCGCTCGCCCCGAGCTTCAACTCGGCGAGCAGCACGCCGATTTGCAGCCGCTCGAGCAGCCGCAGGGTCCGGATGTAGGCGAGATCGGTGGTGATCAGCTCGGCGAGGCCGCGCGACAGCGGTTGGTAGGTCGAATCGCCCGACACGAGCACCGGCAGCACCGCCACGGTCGCCGACTGCGGCGGCTGCTGCGCGAGCTCAGCCTCGCGTGCCAGCGCCTGCTGAGCCGTCCGCTCGGCCGACGCGCGCAGCGCGAGCTGGGCCTTGGCACGGAGCGCCGCGACCCCGCGAGCGGTGGGGTGCTGCGCGGCGAAGTCGCTGTACGTGGCAATCGCTGCGTCGTAACGCCCCCCCTGCTCCTGGCACCAGCCCACCACGAGCGGTCCGCGGACGTTGTCCGGCTCCAGCAGCTGGGCGGTATGCGCCACCGTGACCGCGGTGTCGCAGCGCCGGGCTGCGGCAAGCGCCGCGGCGAGCCGGAACCGAAGGGCGGCATTGCGAGGCTCGCGCTGGGCCTGGGCGATGAGGGCGGGGATCTCGGGCGGCGCGACTGCAGCGGGCTTAGGGGCGGGTGCACAGGCCCCCGCGAACGCCAGCGGAAAGAGCAGTAGCCGCGTCGTGGTCATAGAGTAAGAGTAGTAAGAGGGAGGGGGAAAGGCGGGGAAGCCGTCAGCGCCGAGACTTCTTCTTCGCCGGCCTTTTCTTCGCCACCTTCGGCTTCGCGGCCTTGGCGGTCTTGCGCCGCGACTTGAGAGCCGCCTGCACCTCGGCGAGCACGCGGTCGCCCTCGTCTGGACCGATCAACCCCCGCCGCACGGCATACCGCACGAGCTCTTCCGCGTCCTCAGCCGAGAAATCGCCGATACCGGCAGCCCCACGGATCGCCTTGACGAGCGCGTCCGCCACCGGGCTGCGCAGCACACTGGCGATTCCAGGGAGGGCCTCGAGCAGCGAAGAGATCTGCGACCCGCCGAGTTCGGCTGGCATGAAGCAGGCTGCTCCGGCGCTGAAGGTCGCGCCAAGCTACATCCCGCCTTCGGGACCGTCAAGGATTTTTGCGCCAACTAGCGTTGTGGTGCGCGGTTACGGCGCTGGCGCAGCGCCTGCACAAGCGCGCCGGGAGCGCGCCGCGAGATGATCAGATCGGAGTGGGAGAGGAGCTCGCCCAACACCGTGCGAGTGCGCTGGTCGAGCGGCATCTCGAACCGCAGGTCGAGCTGGTATTCCGAGTTGTCCGGACCCTGGCCGGAGAGCGTGAAGCCCTGGCGCTCGGGTTTGACCTGATCGACCTCGATTTCCGCCAGTGGCTCGTACTCGCTGCCGTCCATGGCAACCTCCGGTTCCCGTGAGAGATACGCCTCGCACGGGGGGTGTCAAGCCGGCGCCCTGCTACGGCGCGCCGCGTTGCCGCCCTTCCAGGGGTGGCTACATTACGATTTTGGAGGTGCAAGGACGTCGTGGGGCGACGCGGGATCAAGGAGTACCGGGCGCCGGAGGCGCTGGCGCTGATCGCGGCAGACCGGGAGCACACCCCCCTGGTCTGCCCGTCGTGTGGCACCCGCTCGATCGTGCGGTCGCCCCGGCGGCGAGGGGGGGTGAGGACGGTCCCGGCTGCTTCGGAGCGGATCACCCTCACCTGCCACGGCTGCGGCCGCCACGCGTCCTACATCGAGCGCGGCCCGGAGCCCCCGCGCGATCAGACGATGGACCCGCGTGCGGCCCACGTCTGAGGCCGGCCTGAACGAGAGGGGAGACTGAGGAGCGGTGGCCGGCGACGCCATTCAGATGATGGGCACCGTAACCGAGGTCCTGCCCAACACCACCTTCCGGGTAAAGCTGGAGAACGGCCACGAGGTGCTGGCGTACGTCAGCGGGAAGATGCGCAAGAACTACATTCGCATTTTGCAGGGAGATCGGGTCGCAGTCGACCTTTCCCCGTACGACCTCACGCGCGGAAGAATAACCTACCGGTACAAATAGAAGGCGTCACGCAAAGACGTCGCACAAGAGCGTAGCACAGAGGCGTCACGCGACAACGTAAGAGGCCGGGATCGCTCCCGGCCTCTCGACGTTTCTGCGCGACGCCTTCGCGTGACGTCTCTGCGAGACGGTTCTGCTCGACGTCGTTACGTCGTTAGAAGAACAGCATGAACCCACCGGACACGTCCGTCTGCTTGGTCCCCGGCGCCAGGCCTCCGATTTGACCAGTGGTGCCTTCCTGCGTGCCCTCGAACACGAGCTTCAGGGACTTGGTCCACTGGTGATAGATGCCGAGGGTGTAGGCATACAGGTTCGACCGCACCAGCTCGTTGCCGTCACCAGCGGGTGCCGCCGTCGCGTTGTTCTTCAAGCGGCTGAAGCCCCAGCTGGCGCCGACGGTCGTCTTCTTGTTCAGGGTATAGCCCAGCTGCACGTATCCGCCGTCTGACGAGCGCAGCTCGGTGCTGGTCGCCGCAGTGCCTGCCCGCTCGCCCCCCCCGAATAGCAACGTCGTGCCGACGCCCTTGCCGATGTAACCGGTCACGACGACCGAGAGGTCGGAGAAGTCACCGCGGACGCCGGCCGTGCCGCCCACCGAGCTGGCTGTCTGACCAGCGGTCGCCGCGTTCGACGTGCTCTGCCACAGGCCGCCGGCCCAGAACATGTACTTGTTCTTCCCAGACTTCTGGTTATAGGTGAGCTCCGCCTCGACGCGCGGGATCTTCGTCACGACAAACGCGCACGTGGCAGGGACCGTGCACAGCCCGGTGGTGGGACTTCTCTCACCTTGTAGGTTGCTGGGCTGGAAAGCGCCGATCGAGAGCTGCGCTGGTCGGCCGGCTCTCGTGCTATAAGTCAACTGGGCATCGAAGTTAGGATACAGGTAGCCGTACCCGATCCGACCCAGCGTGGTGCCGCCGCCCTGGCCGCCACCGATCCCCACCGCGCCCACGCCGAACAGGGTCATGTCGTTGAGAATGTTCTGACGGCTGAACAGGCCCAGCTCGCGACCCGCCAAGATTTGGCCCCACTGGCCGCCGACCGTCAGGTACACCTGGCGCATGTCGATCTGCGCGCCCGCCTGCGTGCCGTTGCCGAAGTTGTCGTGCACGCCGCCGCCATTGTTGATCTGCGGCGCGAACCCGAAGTGTACGCCGAGATTCATTCCGGCTTCTTTCCCCTTCGCCTCGAACGTGGCGAATGCCGGGAGCAGCCCGGTGCGGACGCTCGAGTTCGCCGGACCGCTATTGTTGACCTTGCTGAACACCCAAAAGGCGTTCACGTTGCCCGCGAAGGAGAACGACCATCCGTTGGACATCTGCATCGTGAGCTGGGCGTTGGCCGCCGCGGGCAGCAGCAATGCCACAGCTACCAACAACAGCGCGAGACGCTTCATACGAGAATCCCTCCTTGGGAGTTTGCCTGCTCACCTACCGCTCGTGCCCTGCAAATGCGCCGATTGCGGCGGCGCCAGGTACGTCCGAGTGGGACCGCGATCTCCCACCAGTCATGCTCGTCGAGCTGCGTCTTGATGTGACCGAAAGGAAAGCGGAGCGCACCTCCTCGCAAGCGAGTCGATTACGTCTTTCCGCCGGGGCTGGCCGCCAGAAACGGCCGCCGAATTGATCCCGAAACCTCGAGGCGAATCCACATCCCGGCCGCCCCGTGGCCCGGAACCCCGCAAAATATTAGGTAGGACCCCCCCCTATCCGCAATAAAGCGAATGTCATCCGTCTGTTCTGAGATCAGTCCCTGCTCCAGGCGAACCGTCATCGCGCGGGCAAAGGCGGGCGCAACTGGCCCTGTGGGAAGGGGATGGGTGTCTAGCACCACCTCGGCGGAATGGGGAAGCATTCCATCGTGATTCCGAAACTGCAACACGACATTCCACCCGAGCGGCACCGTCAGGGTGAGCCCCCCGTCCCGGAAGCCGTTGAAATTGAGGGCCCCGTTGAGCCCCGTCAGACCCGCCACGAGCTCGAATGTGGCGGTCTTGGTGACTGTATCAGCCTGCAACCAGGACGGGTCGATGGGCTGGATCGGCACCGTCCGCTCGCTTTGACCGTGCAGCGCACGCGGCGCGGCCGCGCCGGTCGCCAAGGCCAGCATTACGGCAGCGGACAAGATTTTGACCATCTAAACCTCGTGTGGGAAACAATTGGCCCGTTCCCTCGTCGGGTCGGGGTCTCCCGAAGCGACTGCGTATTTTTGTCGCGCAGGGAGACCCCGACCCGACGTGGGCCGGGGTGAGGCTACATGCCGGCCTTCGGCAGCCCGAACACGAACACGGAGTTGCCGAGCGGGTAGCTGATCTGGAAGTTCCCGCCCGCGGCCACGGCGACGAACTCCTCGCCGTCCACCTGGAAGACGGACGGCGCGGCGTTGGCACCGGCGCCGCAGTTGAACTTCCACAGCACGGTGCCGGTCTTGGCGTCGTACGCCTTGAACCAGCCGTTGCCCTCGCCCGCGAACACCAAGCCGCCCGCCGTCGCGGTAGCCCCACCCATCATCGGCAGCTCGGTCTTCACGGTCCAGGCGATCTTCCCGGTGTTCAAGTCGATCGCATTGACGTTGCCGTACTCACCCGAGTAGCCGCCCTTGTCGTCGGGGATGCGCACGAAAGCACTGCCGAGCCACAGCCGGCCGTTCTCCCAGGGCGCGTAGTGGACCTTGTAGTGCATCGGCTGGTGCAGCCCCACCGTGTACGCGTAACCCAGGTCGGGGTGCACGGCGATCGGTGACCACTCCTCGCCGCCGTTCGCGCCCGGGAGCATGAAGACGCCGTCTGCGGTGGGCTGCGAGTACATGTTCTGCTGCGGCACGAACGCCGCCGAGCGGCGGATCAGCTTGCCGGTGGCCGCGTCGAGCACGTAGACGAACCCGGTTTTCCCCGCCTCGACCACCGCCTTCTTGCCACCCACCGTCGCGATCACGGGCGGACTCACCGCATCGAGGTCCCACACGTCGTGCGGCACCTCCTGGTAGCCCCACTTGAACTTGCCGCTGGTCGCGTCGATCGCCGCGATCGACTCGGTCCAGCGGTCGTCGCCGGGGCGGATGGAGCCGTCCAGGTCGGGCGACGGGTTGCCGATGGCGACGAACAGGGTCTTCGTGGCGTCGTCGTAAGCCGGCGTCATCCACATCGAGCCGCCGCCGTGTTGCCACGCGTCGGCGTACTTGGCGGAATCGGCCTTCTCCTTCGCGATGTCGCGCTTCAGATCGTCGCCCTCGGGCGTGGTCTTGGACCAGGGGCCCCACCACCCGCCGTCCTGGGGCGACGGGATAGTGTACCACGTCCACACCGGCGCGCCGGTCGCCGCGTTGAAGGCCTTCACGTAGCCGCGAATGCCGTACTCGGCGCCCGAGGTCCCGATGATCACCATATCCCCGATCACGAGGGGGGCCATCGTCTCGGTGTAGCCGGCCGCCGGCCCGTCGCCCACCTTCACGGCCCACTTCTCCTTGCCGGTCGTCGCATCGAGCGCCACCAGCTCGTCGTCCAGTGTGCCGAGAAAGACCGAGCCGCCCGCCACCGCGACCCCACGGTTGTTCGGGCCGCAGCACGCGGTGCTCACGGACGCGTTCTTGTGCTCGTACTGCCACAGCATCTTCTGGGTCCGCAGATCGAAAGCGCGCACGATGTTGTTCGGCGTCGCCGGCGAGGTGATGTACATGATGCCGTTGACGACGATCGGCGTGGTTTCAAAGCTGCCGAGCGTGGTGGAGCCGTGCGTATAGACCGCGCGGGCGACCAGATTCTTCACGTTCGCAGTGTTGATCTGCTTCAGGGGGGAGAACCGGTTGTTCCAGTAGTTGTGGCCGTACATCAGCCAGTTGCTGCTGCCCGCGGCCTGGAGCAGCATGTCGTTCGTGACGAAGCCCCGCGGCACGGCCGCGGGGTCGGCGGTCCCCCCCGAGCCCTGCCCTGCCAGCGGCGCGGCGACCACCGAGGCAACGGCTACGGTCGCGCACCAGCGAGCCCAATGCGTCATACCCACCTCCGTTGAAGGTTGTGGCGGGTTACTGCCCCGCGCCCAGCGAGAACCCGATGTACACGTTGCGTCCGGGAGCCGGCTCATAATACCGTCCCGGCACGAAGCTGCTACCCACGCGGATCGCGGTGGCGTTGATCGAGACCGATCCGACGTACTTGCGGTTGAAGAGGTTGTTGCAGCCCAGGAACGGCCGGAACCGCACGCTCCCGAGCGAGCCCTCCCAGCCGAGCCGCAGGCTCGTCGTCCACCACGGGCTCGTCCGCATGTTGAGCGTGTCGTCGACGAAGAAGCTGGACGAATGCGTCTCCTCGAGCTCGGCCCACGTGCCGCGGGCCCACGCGGGCCGCGCCTTCACGACGAGGTGCAGCCAGTGCTTGGGGATGCCCGGGAGCGCGCGGTCGTGCAGGTCGTGGATCGTGGTGTCGCGCGGCGTGACCGTCGTGTCGACGGAGATGATGCGAAACTGGTCGTAGCGATAGTCCGCGAACGTGTACGCGGTCTGCAGGCTCAAGCCCGAAGTGACGGCGAGGTCGGCGCCCAGCTCGATCCCGCGGTGGCTGGAGCGCCCCGCATTCTGGTAATACACGCGCTGCAGCGTATCCGGAAACGGGATCAGCTGGTCCCGGACCCGGGCCTGGAACAGGGCCAGCGAGTACTCGAGCCGCGTGGTCACCTCGCCCCGCATGCCGAGCTCGTAGGTCGTGGCCTTCTGGGGCTGCAAGTCCGGATTGAACCCGCCCGCCGAGCCTGGGCGGTTGGTGAGCTCGGTCGTGGTAGGCGTCTCGAACGAGGTCCCGACGTTGGCGTAAACCGTGACCGCGTCGGACGGCGTCAGCGCGGCACCGAGCGAGCCGGAGAGCGCGTTCATCAGTCGCCTCCCCGAGTCGTCGGGATTACTCGGCGTGACGAGCCGATCGTCGACCGCGAACTTGACCCAGTCGTACCGCAGGCCGCCGGTGACGGACAGGCGGGGGGCGAGCTGGAGCGTGAGCTGCCCAAACGGACCGACCTCGGTCACGTGCTCCAGCTGGTCGAGTGTCCGGACTGAGCTGTCCGGCCGGCCCGCGCTGTTGCCGAAGTTCAACCGGTCGTCCCGCTGCCGTTGCAGGTCGAAGCCCGCGGTGATGCGCGCCTCGTCGCCGTCCAGCCGGGCGAGACGGGTCAGGCTGAAGCGCGCTCCATAGGCCGAGCGGCTCAGGTCGATGTAAGCGAAGGTCGTCGGATTCTTGAGGTCCCGCCTCAGCCCGAACAGGGTGAGCGTGGCCTCGCCGCCAGCGGCGAACGTATGGCGCAGCGTCGCTCCGCCCTGTGCTTGCCACACGTCCTTGCCCGCGCGCAGCGTAATGTTGCGCGCCGCAGCCGAGTCGGGGTTGGCCGCCATTTCCTGCGCGGTGAGCGAGCCGGGATTGTCGGCGCGCGGATCGTTGCCGTAGTCCGCCACGACCGCGAGGGACCACGCGTCCGCGAGCGGGAAGTGAAACCGCCCGTTCAGGTTCCGGATATCGGCGCGGCTGTGCTGGCGCTCACCGTTGTACGCGAGCTGTGACAGGGTGACGAGCCCGCTGCCCGAGCCCGCGCGGAACTGGGTGCTCGTTGCCCATTTGTACCACGTGCGGTCGCTGTAGGGATTGAAGATGTTCAGGTCGTGCCGATCGAACGTGCCGCCCGTGAAACGGATCTCCTGCACTACCTGGCGCGGCGCCGCCGGGTCGCTCCAGATGCTGATCACGCCCCCCGACGCGTTGCCGAACAGCGCCGACGACGAGCCGCGCAGCACCTCGATCCGGTCCGCGGCCCCGAGCTCCACGTTGGTGAGCTGGCCCTGGCCGTCCGGCAGCGTCTGGGGGATGCCGTCGAGCAGCACCTTGATGCCGCGCACGGCGAACGCCGAGCGCGCGCCGAACCCGCGGATCGAGATGCGCTGGTCGAGGGAGAAGTTGTATCGGTTCGCCGCGTACACGCCGGGGACCGTGGCGAGCGCCTCGTCCAGGCCCCACGTGGGGCGGGCGCGGCTGATGTCGGTCTTCTCGACCAGATGGACGGCGAACGGAATCTTGCTGATCGGCGGATTGGCGCGGGTGACGGAGACGACAGCGGGCGGCAGGGTATAGACCTTCAGGCTGTCGCGCGGCGGCGTGGTGGTGTCCCGCTGCTGCGCGGCCGCGAGCCGCGCAAGCGCGCTACACCAGACGGCCACAGCCGTCGCACGCCGGAGGGTTACGAGCTGTATCACCGCACGGATCCTGAGCAAGGGATGGGTTTTAACCACCCCGCCAGGGTGCGTCAAGGGACCCAGCAGCGCGGTGGGGCGCGGCTCAGAACCGGTAGTCCAAGCCAACCTGGATGGTGCGCGGGGCTCCCGGGGTAAAGTTGAGCTCGGTCACGGGAGCCAGCTCCCCCTGCACCCGCGATAGCTGCCAGGTGGCGAACAGCTCCACGACGGAGTAGCCTCGCGCGGTGAGGGAGTCCGCCTGGTCGGCGGCCCGGGAGCCGATGTGGCGATAGCGCAGGCCGCCGCTCATCGGGCCCAGGTCACGTGCGCTCAGGCCGCCGGTCGACGTGATCTCGGGGCGATAACCGCGCCGCGAATCGGCCTTCGGGTCGCCGCGTCGAGGACCGAGCCGCCCGCCACGGTTCCGTCCTGCGCGGACAGCGAGGGGGAAAGCAACACCGCGGCCCCGACCAGGACCTGCACCCGCGACACGAGCCAGTCCGCGACGGCAATCATGATGGCCCCTAGCGCGCCTCGTGCAGCTCCCCCAATGCCTGGGGGTCGAGCAGGCTCGGTCGCGCCAGCACGACTTGCAGGAGCGCTGCGGACTCAGTGTCTCGGCCGAGGGCCTTGAGAATCCGCGCACGGTGGTATTCGATGGTCGGGCTCGGTGCACCCCAGCTCCGGGCCCGGTCCGACGCGGCGAGCGCCTGCGCCGGCTCTCCGCTCCGGAACAGCACCCAACTGAGCACGTCGTAGCTCTCGACGGCGGGGCGCCGGGCGACGTCACGCCGGGCGATCGCGAGCGCGGTATCGAGCGTCAACGGCCGTTCTGCGTAATACAGCGCCAGCGGGTGGGCGTACAGCGCCTCCGCGCCGGGCGCCCGCGCGACACGGAGGAAAGTGCGCTCCCAGCCTTCCGCCGCAGCCGGCTCACCGAGCGCCCGGTGCACCTCGGCAAGCCGGAGGTATAGATCGGGATGGGCATCGACCGCGATTCCCCGGAAGAGACGCGCTGCCTCGGCCCAGTCTCCGCGAGCGTAGGCAAGATCGGCGAGCCCTTCAAGTGCAGCTCGGTATCCCGGTTGGACGTCCAGCGCGCGGTGATACAGTGCTGCGGCGGACGACTCCCCCTCGCGGGTGTGCTGAACCTTCGCGAGCTCCGTCAGACACCAGGCCACGGCCTGCGGCCTGACCTGGGCTCGCGCGAGCTGGCGGCAGGCGTGGTCCAGCGCGTGATAGGCGCCGTCCAGGTTGCCGCGCGCGGTGAGCATATGCGCGAGGCGCAGCTGATAGGGCATGCGGCCGGGCGTGAGCCTCGCCAGCGCGGATTCGGCGACGGCATAGCGGCCCGTTGCCATCGCCGCGTCGAACAGCAATCCGAGCGCCTCTTGGTTCCTCGGATTCCAACCGACGGCCCGCCGCGCGGCCCAGTGCGCCTCCTGGAACTTGTGCTGGGTGAGATAGACGAACCCGAGTCGGGCGTAGGCGCCCGCCGTGTCCGAAACGAGAGGGATGACGGAGCGCGCCACCGCTTCGGCCCTCCGCACGTCCGCAAGGTTCGCAGCGACCTGAAAGCGCATGAGGTAGCGCGCGACGAGCTGCCCACCGATCATGAAGTTGTCGCGGTCCTGCGCCAGCCGTCGCTCGAAGAAGGTGATGCTGCGGGACGTGATCCCCGTGTCGCCGGCAGCAAGCACCGCGGAGCGAGGTGCGAGGGCGCGCGAAGTCGCAAGTACGACTCCGAGCACCGCCGCACCACCGAGCAATAACGACCGAGCCGGGGTCACTGGACGTGCGGTCCCGCGAGGTAGGGGAATGCGGCCAGGAACGGCTCGTCGTTCGCGTTCACGTGGTCGTCGTTGAGGGCGGCGTTGGACCCGAAGATGAGATGCAGCTCCGCCGTAATCACATCGTCGCTCAGCGTGCGTCCATTCAGGAAGCCCGTGGGCTGTGACAGATCGATCGGCTGGATGTCCGGCGTCAGAGCATCCGCCAGGGCGTTTGCCGACGCGGCGTCCTGCCCGAACGCCAGCAGCTTGGCCACGATCAAGCTCTTGAAGTTCGCCTTATCTCCAGCAGGTCCCGCCTCGTTGTATGCGTCCTTGAGATCCGTCGGGATGAACACCGTGGCAATCGCCGGCAAGCCGAAGCGGTCCTCCTGTCGCAGTTCTTGGTGCATCAGGACGCCGGCGTCGACGCGCGGGCCCGACAGGGGGGGGTATGCGCTGTCGCAGCCGGCCACCATAAGCAGCCCCAGCGCGACGAACGGGAACGGGAGCGGCCCGAGAATCCTTGCTGTGCGTTTCATGTTCGGTTTCTCCTAAGATGGACGGGGCCTAGAACTGCTGCCGGCTGGTGGTGCCCCAGACGCCGAGCTTGGTGCCGCCGAGCAACGCGCTCGGGAGCTCGACGACGATCGCGAGCACGTTGGTTCCCGCGAACGAGTCGACCCCGGGGTCCCGGAACGAGGTGGCTTGCCCGGCGATGATCTTCTTGAACTGAACGAGGTCGAAGAAGAAGGGATCGTCGCGCACTCCGGCGAACGCCGTCATGCCGTTGCGCGAGGCGATGATGGGGCTCGCTCCGTTGGTGACGGGGACCGTGGTCGTCTCGGGCCCATCGATGACGCGGCTGGTGGCTCCGGTCACGCGCGGCGCGGCCGGGCCGCGGAAGTGCATCACTTGGTGTCCGCCGTTGCCCGTTACGAATGCCTGAATTACCAGATCTTCGACCGCGTCCCCGTTGTTGTCGATCTTCCATTGGTACAGCACGTTGGGGTCAAAGAAGGTGGTGCTCGCTTCGGACGGGGGAATGAAGCCGGACACGGTCATCGCCAGGACGACGTTGTCAGGGTTAGCGGGGCTGCGAAAGGTGTACAGGTCGGCGATGTCGGCGGCGTGGTCCGCGGCAAGCAGCGCACTGTCCTTGTGGTCCGACGCCTTGATCCAACGCGTCAGGCCGATGGCCGCAGCAGTCGCGAGCAGCAGGCTCCACGCGATCACGCGGCCGCGCGACCGGGATGCAGCAAAGCGGAGCATGGTTCATTCCTCCTGGAAAAAGAGAACGGGCGTAGAGCGTCACCGTCTCTACGCCCGCCGGCGCTGCGCGGATTGCCGCGGGCTAGCCGCCCTGCCAGGCTCCGACGAGGAACGGTTGCTGGGTGGGCTGCGCCGAGCCGCCCGCCGGCTCTTCGGTCACGGCGCTCAGGTCGGGCTTGAAGCCGGCAGGCATCTGTAGGGTGATCACGGCCCGGCCGCCAGGCAGCGTGTTGAATGTGCCGACGCTCACCGGGGCTTGGCCCTTCTTGATGGCCCACAGCTGGTAGGTCCGGCCCGCGGGGGCGGGCGGGAGATCGAACGCGGCCACGACGACGAGACCCCGCGCGCGGTTCCAGTAGAGCCGCATAGTCGGTGCCTTGCCGGTGGCGGCGAGATCCGCGGTGCCCACGGTGGAATCGAGTATCGCCCCGACGAGCCGGTCGGCGCTGTCGAGCCGCGCTCGCATCGCCACGAGCGCGGCGCTCAGCTCGTCCCGCGCCGCGCGTTCCCACCAGTAGCCGTAGCCCGCGGCGACCGCCAGTACCAGGGCGGCGGCGGCAGCGAGCCAGGGCCCGACAGTCCGGCGCCCGGCGAGCGGCCGCACGTGGCGCGCCTCACGCAGGACACGGTCACGTAGCTCCGCCGGAAGCGCCGCCGCTGGAGCGGCGTAGGCCAAAGCTCCCGCCACCTCGCGGAACGCCTGGACATCGGCGCGGCAGATCGCGCACTCAGCGAGATGCGCTTCGAACGCGGCGCGCTCCGCGACGGTGAGGGCGTCGAGGGCGAACGGCGCGGCGAGCTCGCGGTAGCCCTGGTGGTCGGTCATGGTCCTTCTCTCGAGAGCAGCTGAGCAAGCGAGCCGCGCAGCTTTTCCATGCCGGCGCGCATGCGCGTCTTGACCGTCCCCAACGGCTCCTGCAGCTCGGCCGCGATCTCGGTCTGGGTGAGCCCGCCGAAGTACGCCAGCTCGATCACACGGCGCTGCGGCTCCGGCAGCTCGGCGAGCGACCGGCCCACGAGTTGCCGCGCCTCCAGCCGCTCGACCCCGCGATCCGGGGCTTCGCCCGCCGCGGCGAGTGGAGCCGCGAGGCCCTCGCTGCTCTGGCCGGCAGCCCGCTCCAGCGCCAGGGCCCGCCGGCCACGCGCGCGCACCAGATCGAGCGCCCGTGTGCGCGTGATGGTGGCCAGCCACGCTGCCACGCTCCCGCGGCCGGGGTCGAACTGCGCCGCCGTGCGCCACGCCTGGCCGAGCGCGTCCGCCACGATCTCTTCGGCGTCAGCCCGCTCCCGCGCGATCGCGACGGCGAGCGCGTACAGGGTGCTGGCGTGACGATCGTACAGCTCGGCCAGCGCCCGGTCGTCACCCGCCGTCATGCGCTCCACGAGCGCCCTGTCGGATTGGCTGGCCACGGGCTCGAACCTGTGCTCACGTGAGGAGTTCCGCAACGCGCCCTGGAAATGCTACGGCGAGCCGAGGGGAATGGATTGGACCTACTGCGGCCGCCGCAGGAGCCGGTTCCACCGGATGCGCAACGGGTCGGTCGCGACGCTGAAATAGATGATGACCGGTCTGCCCACGATGTGCGACCGCGGCAGGAAGCCCCAGAAGCGACTGTCGTAGGACTCGTCGCGGTTGTCGCCCATCACGAAGTAATGCGCCGCAGGCGCCACGATGGGGCCCCAGTCGTGGGTCGTCGGATGGTAATGCGCCGCGTCCCGACCGACGTAGTGCGGCAGCTGCCAGGCGCGGATCTGCGCCAGGCGGAAATCCGGCTCCCGGCTCTGCTCCAGCAGGTGCAGCGCGTACGGCTCATCCAGACGCCGGCCGTTGCGGTACACCGTGTCGTGCACCATCTGAAGCGTGTCGCCCGCCACGCCGATCACCCGCTTCACGATGTTCAAGTTCGGCGTCGAGTCCTCGACCGACCGGAACACCACGATGCCGTCCCGCGCGGGCTCGGCATAACCCGGCACGCGGAGGAACCGCAGGCCCGTGAACGGGATCTCCAGCGCGCCCCCGTAGACCGCCTTGTTGACGAACAGGAAATCCCCGACGAGCAGCGTGTTTTCCATGCTGGCCGACGGGATGCGGAACGCCTCGATCAGGTACGACCGCAGCACGATCCAGATGACCAGGGCGACCGCGATCGAGGTGTCCCACCCCTTGAGCTTCGCCCGGAAGGCGCGGACTTGCTCGCGCACTACGGCCGCTCTCCCTCCACCCAGTCGGCGATGAAGATGTTCGTCTCGTGCGGCACCGCGCCGTGCCGGTTGGACGCCCACACCAGCCGCTTGCCGTCGGGCGAGAACATCGGGAAGGCGTCGAATTCGGGGGAAGTCGTGACCTGCTCAAGCCTGCTGCCGTCCAGGTCGACGAGGTACAGGTCGAAGTTCCGGGACTCGGGCTCCCGATAATTCGAAGCGAAGATGATCCGCTTTCCGTCAGGATGGAAATACGGCGCGAAGCTCGCGCCGGGCAGGTTCGTCACCTGCCGTTGGCCGGTCCCGTCCGCGTTCATCACCCAAAGATCCATCTTGAGGGGGCGCACGAGCTGCTGGGCGAGCAAGGAGCGGTACTCGGCCGAGTGCGACGCCGTTTGCGGATGGTAGGCGCGGTACACGATAAGCTTGCCGTCGGGCGAGAAGAACGGCCCGCCGTCATAGCCCAACTGGGTCGTGAGCCGCCTGAGCCCGCCGCCGTCCACCCGCATCGTGTAGATGTCGAGGTCGCCGTCACGCAGCGACGTGAACACAATCGTCTTCCCGTCCGGCGCCAGCGTTCCCTCGGCGTCGTACCCCGGGTTGGTCGTCAGCCGGCGCGCGCCAGAGCCGTCCGCGCCGGCGGTGTAGATGTCGTAGTCGTACAACGCCCACACATAGCCGTGCGAATAGTCCGGGCGCGGCGGGCACGCGGCACCGGCGTGCTCGGTGCTGGAGTAGAAGATCCGGCGGTCGTGGTCGAAGAAGTAGCCGCACGTGGTGCGGCCGCGGCCAGAGGACACACGGCGGACCCCGCTGCCGTCCGCACCCATGACGTACATCTGGTCGCACTGCTCGGCGGGACCCTGCCGCTGAAAGATCAACAGCTTGCCGGATGCGGAGAAATACGCTTCGGCGTTCTGCCCGCCGAATGTGAGCTGGCGCAGGTTGCGAAGGTGAACCTCTCCCGATTCCGGCGCGAGCGACCCTTGCGTGAGCGCGATCACCAGCACCAGGGTCAGGGGCATAGGACTCGCAAGCTAGGGAGGATTGGGAGTGCGGGCAACCAGGATTCCCACGCTGAAGCGTGGGCTCGGCGAGACACTGTCCTGAAGGACACTCGTGTGCTTTAGCACAGCGCCTCGCCGAGCACACCCTTCAGGGTGTGAACACACGGGAGGACCGCCCCAGAGCCCGTGTTGGTTATAATTGAAGCTCCCATGAACGGTCCGAAACCGCCGCGCCGCCCCCTGCCGCCGGTGCTGGACGCCCTCGGCAAGCTGTGCACCGACGGCAAACAGCTCGCCGAGTACCTCTGGCAGGTCCCCGACGACGCCGGCGTGCGCAAGCAGATCCTCGGCATCCTCGAGCAGATCGCCGCCGAGGGCGCAAAACAGGGGCGCCGCGAGATGCCGCGGATCTGCGAGGAGTTGCTGACCGCGGCGAAAGCGAGCCCCAGCCCGCAGCAGGTGGACCTGTTGGTGAACGGGTTCGACCGCTTGGTTGGCTTGTGGCAGGCCGCGAAGTCGGGCCTGCTGTGACCCCTCCCCCGCGGGCGACCGGCGCCGCCACACCCGCGGCTCGCGACACCACGCTCGACCAGCTCTGCATCAACACCGTCCGCACCCTCGCGATGGATGCGGTGCAGCAAGCCGACTCGGGCCATCCGGGCACGGCGATGGCGCTGGCGCCGCTCGCCTACGTGCTGTGGCAGCGCCACCTGCGCTACAATCCCGCCAACCCCGACTGGTTCGGGCGCGACCGGTTCGTGCTGTCGGCGGGGCATGCGTGCATGCTGCTGTACGCGGTGCTCTACCTCACCGGCTACGACCTCTCGCTCGACGACATCAAGCAGTTCCGGCAGTGGGGGAGCCGGACGCCCGGCCACTCGGAGCACGGGCTGACGCCGGGCGTGGAAGCGACCACGGGGCCGCTCGGCCAGGGCGTGGGGAACGCGGTGGGGATGGCGCTCGCCGAGGCGCACCTCGCAGCGCTCTTCAACCGCCCCGGCCACGCGATCGTGGACCACTGCACGTACTTCGTCGCGTCGGATGGCGACATGATGGAAGGGGTGTCGCACGAGGCCTGCTCGCTGGCGGGCCACCTCAAGCTGGGCAAGCTGATCGGGATCTACGACGACAACCGCATCACGATCGACGGCACGACTGATCTGACGTTCTCGGACGACACCGCGCGCCGCTTCGAGAGCTACGGCTGGCACGTCGAGCGGGTCGCCGACGGCAACGACCTGGGTGCCCTCGACGCCGCCCTCGCCGCGGCACGGCGCCAGACCGACCGCCCGTCGCTGGTGATCGTGCGGACCCACATCGCGTACGGCAGCCCCCACAAGCAGGACTCGCCCGAGGCGCACGGCGCGCCGCTCGGCGCGGAAGAAGTGAAGCTCACGAAGCAGCGGCTCGGCTGGCCGAGCCTCGAGCCCTTCCACGTCCCCGAAGAGTCGCTCGAGCACTGGCGTCGCGCGCGCGACCGCGGCGCGCGACTCGAGGCCGAGTGGCGGAAGCGGCACGACGCCTACCGTGCCGCTCACCCCGACCTCGCCCGAGAGCTCGAGCGGCGCCTCGCCGGCCGGCTCCCGGAAGCGTGGGACGCCGACCTCCCTGGCTTCGCGCCCACGGACGCCCAAGCCACGCGCGCGGCGTCCGGCAAGGTGCTGAACGCGCTCGCTGCGAAGCTGCCTGAGCTGATCGGCGGCTCGGCCGACCTGGCAGGGTCGACCCACGTGGTCTTCAAGAACGGCGGCGATGTCGCGGCGGGAAGCTGGGGAGCGCGCAACGTGCATTTCGGCGTGCGCGAGCACGCCATGGGGGCGATCCTGAACGGGCTCGCCGTGCATGGCGGCGTGCGGCCCGTGGGCTCGACGTTCCTGATCTTCTCCGACTACATGCGACCGCCGATCCGCCTGGCGGCGTTGTGCCATCTGCCCGCGATCTTTGTCTTCACGCACGACTCGATCGGCCTCGGCGAGGACGGCCCTACCCACCAGCCGATCGAGCAGCTCGCTGGCTTGCGCGCGATCCCCAACCTTACCGTGATCCGGCCCGCCGACGCGACCGAGGTGGTGGAGGCGTGGCGGGCGGCGGTCCAACACCAGAGCGGGCCGGTCGCACTCGTCTGCACGCGGCAGAAGGTCCCGGTGATCGACCGCGCCCGCTACGCCCCGGCGAACGGGCTGCGACTGGGCGCGTACGTGCTGGCCGACGCCCCCGGCGGAAGGCCCGCCGTGATCCTGATGGCGAGTGGCTCGGAGGTGGAGCTCGTGCTCGGCGCGTATGAGACGCTCGCCGCGGCCGGGATCGCGGCCCGCGCGGTCAGCATGCCGTGCATGGAGTTCTTCGCGAGCCAGCCACGCGACTATCGCGATGCGGTGCTGCCGCCGTCCGTGCCCGCCCGGCTGGCGGTGGAGGCCGCCGCTCCGCAACCGTGGTACCGCTGGGTGGCCGATCACGGCGTGGTGCTGGGGCTCGAGCGCTTCGGCGCGTCCGCGCCGTACCAGCGGATCTATCGGGAGCTGGGGCTCACGGTCGAGGACGTGGTTCGGAAGGCGAAGGAGCTGCTGGAGTGAACCCCGGGCCATCGGCCCGGGGTCAGCCGCGCAGTGACCTCCCGGGGCTCGGCTGACTCCGGGGCGGTGCCCCGGGGTCCACTCCCAGCCGGCCGAGCACCCGCTGCGCCGCTTCCCTCCCCGACTTCACGCACGCCGACACCCCCACGCCGTCGAACCCCGCGCCGGCGATGTCGAGCGGCGCAAGGCGTGCCAATCGCTCCCGCACGTGGGCCACGCGCTCGGCGTGGCCCGGCTTGTAACGCGGCAGGCCGCGGCGCCAGTGGAACACGCGGGACAAGAGCGGCGGGCCCGACAGGCCGAGCACACTTGCCAGCTCGCGATGCGCGAGCGCCGCGGGGTCGCCGTCCGCTGGCTCGAGAAACGCGCGCAGCAGTGCGTATCCCGCCGGCGCCCGGTCTGGGTATTTGAGCCAGGCGTACGTGCAGGCGCGCACCACTCCGCCCGTGTCCGCCGCCCGGACGAACCCGGACCCGTCGAGCCGCCCGTTCAACTGGTCGCGGCGGTATGCGAGCGACGCGGTGACGCTCGGGGCATAAACCACGTCGTCGAGTTCGCGGGCTCCGGGAACGCCCACCGCGGCGAGCAGGCGCGCGGCGACCCACGTCGGTACCGTGAGAACGACCCCGTTCGCCTCGAGCAGGGAGCCCCCCGTCACGGCGAGCCGCCAGCCGCGCGCCGTAGGCGCAATCCCGGTCACGCCTTGCGAGGTCCGAATGATCGGACCGAGCCGCGCCGCCAGCGCCTCCGTGATCTCCCCCATGCCGCCCGCGAAGCTCCGGAATCCGCCCTGTAGGGGCGCAGCATGCTGCGCCGCTACGACCGCGGGTACCGCCCCTACGTCCGTGGGTACCTGGATCCCGAGCAGCTCTGCGGCGTGGCCTTCGGCGAGCGGCTCGAGCCGCTTCCCGGTCCAAACCATCGCACCTTTCGCCATCTGGTCCACCAGCCGGTCCCCGATCCCGAGCTCGCGGGCGAGCGCCTGGATGTCGGGCTCCGCCGCGAGAAAGCCGTCCGGTCCCCCTTCCACGATGAATCCCTCCCGCCGCTCAGTCACCACGACACCGCCCGCGCGCCGCTCGCTCTCGAGCACGATCACCTCTGTCCCGGCCCTGATCAGCTCCCACGCGGCCGACAGGCCGGTGAGGCCAGCCCCGACGACGACGCACGTCATACCCACCCGCGCTCCACCGCGGTGCGGCGCGCCAGGTCCGCGAGCGCAGCGACGAGCAACGGATCGTCGTTCAACGAGTCGGTGCGCTCGAGCCGGACACCCAGCCGCTCCGCGAGCCCGCGGTACGCGACGTCGATGTCGTACAAGACCTCGACATGATCGCACACGAATCCGATCGGCACGATGAGGAAGGTCTTGTGCGTAGCGGCGAGCTCGGTCATGACGGCGCCCGCCTCGGGCCCGAGCCACGGCTCGGGAGTGGCGCCCGCGCTCTGGTACGCGAAGCGCCATTCGCCGACCCCCGCCCGCTTGGCCACGGCCGCGGCGCTCGCCTGCAGCTCGTCGACGTACGGGTCCCCCGCGGCGAGAATGCGCTCGGGGAGGCTGTGCGCGGTGAACAGCACCTGCACGGTGCTCGGCGAGGGGAAGCGCTGCAGCGCCTGCTTGACGCGCTCGGCGACAGCCTCGAGGAACTTGGGGTGGTCCCCCCAGCTCCGCACCAGCGCCAGCTCGAGCCGCCCTTGGGCCGCTGCGAGCAGCTTCTGCTCGTAGGCCCCGACCGATAACGCTGAATAGTGCGGCGCGAGCGCGATCGCCACGACGCGCTCATGCCCGGCGGCGACGATGCGCTCGACCGTCTCCTGGATAAACGGATGCCAGTGGCGCATCCCTACGTAGACGGGCCAGGCCGGCCCGAGTGCCTGACCGAGCGCCTGCGCCTGGGCCTCGGTCCGCTCCCGGATGGGCGAGCAGCCACCGATGCGCGCGTAGCGCCCGGTGATCTCCGCCACGAGCTCCGGACCCGTCGGCCGGCCGCCGCGCACATCGCGCAGGTACGGCTCCACTTCGTCCAGGCTGCCGGGGCCGCCGTAGGCCATCAGCAAGACGGCGACGCCCTCAACTGCCATGTACCCATTCCACGACGCGCTGTACCGCCTCGACTGGGGTTTCCGGCAGCACGCCGTGGCCGAGATTGAAGATGTGCCCGGCGCGGCCTGCGGCGCGCTCGAGCACGTCGCGCACCCGCTTCTCGAGCTCGGGGAGCGGCGCGAGCAGCGCCACTGGATCGAGGTTCCCTTGGATCGCCCGATCGGCGCCGATCCGCTCCCAGGCGGCGTCGAGCGGCACGCGCCAGTCCACACCGATTACGTCGCCCCCGGCGCGGGCGAAGTCCGGGAGAAACGTGGCGGTGTCGGTGCCGAAGTGGATCACCGGGACGCCGGACGCGCGCGCCAGCTCCAGCGCCCGCTGGCTGTGCGGAAACACGTACGCAGCGTAATCCGCCGGCGAGAGGCAGCCGACCCAGCTGTCGAACAGCTGCAGGGCGCGCGCGCCCGCGCGCGCCTGGGCGGCGAGGTAGGCCCCCACGAGCTCCGCGAGCCGCACCATCAGCTCGTGCCAGGCCCGGGGCTCGGCGTACATGAAACGCTTGGTCAGGGTGAAACTACGGGTCGCGCCGCCCTCGATCGCGTAGCTCGCGAGGGTGAACGGGGCGCCAGCGAAGCCGATGAGCGGGACTTGGGGCGGGAGCGCCCGCGCCGCCAGTCGCACCGCCTCCATGACGTACGCGAGATCGGCGACCGGGTCCACCCGCGGCAGCTCGAGGACCTGGGCCGCCTCACGAATCGGACGGGTGATTTGCGGTCCTTCGCCTACCGCGAAGCTGAGGCCGAGACCGAGGGGCTCGAACGGCAACAGGAGGTCGGCGAAGAGAATCGCGGCATCCACGCCCAGCCGCTCGACGGGCTGCAAGGTCACCCGCACGGCGAGCTCGGGTGTGTGACACAGCTCGAGCAGCGAGTGCTTCTGGCGGAGGGCGCGGTACTCCGGCAGGTAGCGCCCCGCCTGCCGCATGAACCACACCGGCGTGACGTCGCTGTGCTCAGAGCGGCAGGCCTGCAGGAACCGGCAGTCGTCAGGCGCGGGGGGCAACCGTCGGTTCGCGCGCCTCGGCCGGAGCGATCAGGACGGTGTCCCCCTCGAGCTTCACCCGATAGATCGCGATCGGCAGCGCGGGCGGGCCGGAGAGCACCTGTCCCGTCTCGAGCGAGAAGACGCCCTCATGCCACGGACAGGTTACGGCGCAGCGCGCGGGATCGAGTGTCCCCTCGGACAGGCTGGCGCGCGCGTGCGTGCAGCGGTTGGCGATCGCGTGCACCGTGCCGTTCAGGTTGAACAACGCCACGGCTTCGCCCGCCGCGTACACTCGGCGGCCCGCACCGGGCGGGAGCTCGCTCAGCGTGGCCACGGGCGTGTAGCCGTCGGCGCGCGCCGGACGCCGGGACAGCGCTTGCGCCGAGCCTGCCCCGCCCAGCGTGTCCAGCATGTCCCACAGCGACATCTGCACGCAGGTGAAGGTGGGGGTGTCGCGCAGCGTGTAGGAGGATGCCCTGCTCTCGCGCAGCTCCATTACGAGGTCGAGGAAATCTCCGGGGGTGTCGCCCTCGAACGCGACGATGAACTCCTGGTCGTCGAGCCCGTACGAGTACGTCGTGTTCAGCCGGATGGACGGGTACTGCCGGCCGATCCGCACGTGCTCGTCCATCATCGCCTGGCGCTCGGGCCTGGGGAGCGCGTACCACGCCCGCGTCTTGGTGAACGGATACACGAACAGGTAGCGCGCATCGCTCGGCCGGATCTGGAGGCGCGACGGCTGACGCGGGTCTTCGGGAAACTCGTAGATCGAGCGCCGCGTCATCGCGAGGTAGCTGTACGGCAGGGTGAGGTAGGCGCCCAGGTCGGTGCGGTTGAGCGCCGTCTGCAGCGCCACCAGCGAGTCCAGGTCTTCGGCCACCTGCCACAGCAGGAAGTCGCAGTCGCCGCGGATGCCGACGAGTCCGTACGGCCGCAGCAGCAGGTGCCCGTTGAAGCTCTCGATGGTCTCGCCGAACTCGATCTTCGAGCCCGCCTGGCGCTCGGAGGAGAGACGCCGCCACGCAGTGTCGAGCTTGTAGAAGGCGAAGCGGACGACCTGCCGCTTCTCGGAAGGCTTCGAGCTCATGGGACGAATCTAACGCGGAACGCGGAAGTCGGAACGCGGAACGTCAGGCCGGCCCCTCTGTTCCGCGTTCCGCGTTCCGCGCTCCACGTTGGTCCTTCCAAATCTTCTTCAGCACGAGCGCTCCGATCGTCCCGAAGATGAGCACCGGTGTGAGTGCCAGCAGCACCGCGGCCCAGAAGTAGAGCAGCTCCATCCCCGGGTCGTCCCCGTGCAACAGCAGCAGCGTGGCGAGCGTCATCGGCCGAGGAAGCGCTTCAGGTGCCGCAGGTAATAGGAGAGCGCGACCGTCGCCACCCCGAAGGAAAGCGACAGGACCAGGGTCCCCGCGCTGCGCGACTCGCGCCAGCTCCACGCCGCCCAGACCGTGAACCCCGCACAAAACACGATCGCGGTGGAGATGAGCAGGCGATGGAAGGGGATCATGGCGGCTACGCGGCGGTCTTGTCCAGCACCATCAGCGTGAGCAGCGCCGGCAGGTAGATGATCGATACGAAGAAGAGGCGCCACGCGCGTGGCGTGGTCGCGGCGCGCGTCATCGCGCCCGACGCTCCCGCGTACGCGAGCCCGAGCGCCAGCGCGCCGAAAAAGTACAGCCCGCCCGTGACACCCAGCAGCGTCGGCAGCAGGCTCACCGGCAGGAGCGCCGTAGCGTAGAGCAGCACCATCCGGCCGGTATGCCGCCCGTCGGGGTCCTCGACCGAGAGCATGACGAGTCCGCCGCGGCGGTAGTCGTCCCGATAGATCCAGGCGAGCGCCAGGAAGTGCGGCAACTGCCACAGAAACAGGATCCAGAACAACGCGGCGACGGCCGGCCCGAGACCGCCCCCGGCGGCCGTCCACCCGCCGACGATCGGGAGGGCGCCCGGCACCGCGCCGATCAGCGTGTTGAGCGACGTCTTGCGCTTAAGTGGCGTGTAGAACAGGACGTAGCTGGCGAGCGTCAGTGCGGCGAGGCCGGCGGTGAGCAGGTTGACGGCGAGCGCCAGGTAGGCAACGCCGACGATGGAGATGACCGCCGCGAACACCGCGGCCGCCCGCGGGGTGAGACGCCCCGACGGCAGCGGGCGGCCGCGCGTGCGCTGCATGCGCGCGTCGACGTCCCGCTCGCGCAGCTGATTGAAGGCGTTGGTGCCGGCGGCGACCAGCGCGACGCCGATCAACGTCTCGATCAGAACGCGGACGTCCACTCGCCCCTGCGCGCCGAGGTAGAACCCCGCGGCGGCGGTGAGCACCACGAGCTGCGTGATGCGGGGCTTGGTGAGCTCCAGGAACGCTACCAGAGCTTCTCCGTGATGACCGCGAGCACGAGGATCGCCGCCAACGGCAGCGGGATCATGAAGACCACGCGCAGCCGCCACCGCTCGAACTTCAGGTGCATGAAGAACAGCGCGACGAGCAGCGCCTTCACGATCGCCAAGAACAGCAGACACAGGATCTTCACGACCTGGGAAATCGGCATCTCGAAGGCGAACAGCACCTCGGCCCCCGTCAGGATGAACAGGTACAGCCAGATCAGCATGTAGTTCGGCAGCTTGTGCGTCGTCTCCATGGATGACCTCAGATCAGGTAGACGATCGTGAACAGGATGATCCACACCAGATCGACGAAGTGCCAGTACAACCCGATCGTCTCGATGCCCCGGTAGTCCTGCCGCGAGTATTTGCCCGGCAGGACCTTCGTCAAGTACAGGTAGGTCATCGAGATGACCCCGCAGGTCACGTGAAAGCCGTGGAACCCCGTCATCGTGAAGAACGTCGAGCCATACAAGCCCGACGTCGCCGCGCCGTACTTGACCGCATCGCTGACCGCGTGCTCGGCCAGGAGTGACCCCTCGCGATAGCCGGCCGGCGTGAAGCCGTGCCCCACCAGCTTGATGTACTCGACCACCTGCACACTCACGAACGACGCGCCGGCGAGGATCGTGAGCAGCAGCCACAGCCGCAGCCCCCGCTGGTCGCCCTGAGAGATCGCGGCGAACGCCTTCACCATCGACACCGAGGAGCAGATTAGCAGGAACGTGTTGAAGGCGGTGAGCGGCACGTTGAGCACGGCGTTCGGCTTGGCCCAGGGCTCGCTGACGCCGAAGCGCAGGATGATGTAGGTCCCGATCAGCGCCGTGAAGAACATCACGTCGCTCGCGAGAAACACCCACATGCCGAGCTTGTTCGAGTAGACCCCCGCTCCCGGCTCGGCCGGGAACGGAGGACGCATCAGGTCGACGGTCGCCGTCGCGTGGGTCATCGCCTCTCCTAGTGAGCCGGGGCCGTGGCCGAGGCCGGCTCACGGTCGGTGGGCCGCTTCTCATGCTGCGGCAGGTAATCACGGTCCGAGACCTCGGGCGAGCTGAACTCGTACGGCCCGCGATACACTCTCGGCACGGTCTCCCAGTTGCCGTGCGGCGCGGGTGACGGCAGCGACCACTCGAGGCCGTTGTCCTGCCACGGGTTCAGGTCGGCTTTCTTCCCCTTGAACAGGCTCCACCAGAAGTTCACGAAGAAGATCAGCTGCGTCGCGAACAGCAGGAATGCGCTCACCGAGATAAACTCGTTCATCGGCTGATACGGCTTGAGGAACTCATACTGCGTCGGATCGTAGATCCGCCGCATGTGCCCGGCCATGCCGAGGATGTGCATCGGGAAGAACGTGAAGTTGTAGAACACGAACGTCAGCCAGAAGTGCACCTTGCCCCAGCGCTCGCTCATCATCCGCCCGAACATCTTGGGGAACCAATACGGGATCGCGCCGAACAGGGCGAACAAGCTCCCGCCGAACAGCACGTAGTGCAGGTGGGCGACGATGAAGTATCCATCGTGGATGAACATGTCCACCGGGGTCGCGGCCATGTAGATCCCCGACAGGCCGCCGATCACGAACATCGCGACGAAGGCGACGGCGTTGAGCATCGGGACGTGGAACCGCAGGTTGCCGCGCCACATCGTCCCCATCCAGTTGAACACCTTGACCGCTGACGGCACCGCGATCACGAGCGTGGACACCATGAACGACGAGCCCAGCGTGGGGTTCATCCCGCTCATGAACATGTGGTGGCCCCACACGAGCCACCCCAGGAACGCGATGCCGATGATCGCGAACACCATCGAGTGGTAGCCGAAGATCGGCTTGCGCGACCCGTTGGCGATCATGTCGGACACCATGCCCATCGCCGGCAGGATCAGGATGTAGACCTCGGGATGCCCGAAGAACCAGAACAGGTGCTGCCACAACAGCGCCTGACCGCCCGCCACGGGATCGAAGAAGTGGGTGCCGATCGTCTGATCGAACAGCAACAGGATCGCGGCCCCTTGCAACACCGGAAGCGCCAGCACCGCCAGGATCGCCGTGATGAACAGCGCCCACACCGACAGGGGCATGCGGAACCACGTCATGCCCGGCGCGCGGTGGTTGATGATCGTGGTGATGTAATTCACCGACCCCATCACCGACGACAATCCAAGCACCACGATCGACACGCACCACAGGATCTGACCGGTGGTCACGCCGGACAGATCGGGCCGGGCCGACAGGGGCGCGTAGTTGGTCCACCCGGAACGGATCGCACCCTCCGGGACGAACAGGCTCGCGAACATGAGGAGGCCCGCCGCGAACGCCGCCCAGAAGGACGCCATGTTGATGCGCGGGAACGCCATGTCATGCGCCCCGATCTTCAGGGGGATCAGGAAGTTGGCGTACACACCGACCAACAGCGGCATGATGGCGAAGAACACCATGAACGTGCCGTGCATCGACACGAGCTGGACATAGTACTCGGGCAGGATCACCCCGTTGGCCGCCATCGTCTCCGGAAGCAGGCCGCCTCCCGGCATCGGCTTCCCGGGGAAGCCCAGCTGCCAACGCATCTGCATCGCGAGCAACCCGCCCAAGAGCAGGAAGAACAAGCTCACGAACAGGAACTGGATCCCGATGATCTTGTGGTCGGTCGAGAAGATGTACTTCCGGATGAAGCTCCGGTCGTCGTGATGCGCGTGGGGCACGCGCGCCGTCGCGGCAACGCTGGTCATTGCTTTGCCTCCTGAGCCGCCTGTCTCATCCAGGCGTCGTATTCCTCGGGCGAATGCACGAACACCTGGGCGCGCATGCGGTAGTGGCCCATGCCGCACAGCTCGGCGCAGCCGAGCTCATACTGACCCGGAACGGTCGCCTGGAACCACGCCTTGATGTCCATCCCCGGTACGGCGTCCTGCTTCACGCGGAACACCGGCACGAAAAACGAGTGGATCACGTCCTCCGACGACAGGTGGACCACGATCGGCCGCCCCACCGGAACGTGCAGTTGGTTGCGCACCGTGAAATCGTCCGCGGTCCCGAGCTGCCCGTCGGGCCCGGGGTAGGTCACCTGCCACTCGAACTGCTTCGCGTGGATGCCGATGGGGTACGCGTTGGGGGGAACGCTGTCGCGTCCCTTGATCCGGATCCAGTAGTGATTGCTGATCAGCCCGAGCGCCACCATCGTCACGGCGGGAATCGCGGTCCAGATCACTTCGGCGCGGGCGTTGCCGTGCGTGTAAAACGCCTTCTTGCCTGGGCGCTGCCGGTACTTGATCACGAACCAGATCAGTCCCAGCTCGACCACCACAAACGCGATCCCGGTGATGATCAGGATCGCCAGGAACAGGCCGTCGATGTCTCCGGCGAACGTCGAACCTTTGAGCGGCAGCCACCAAGACATGGGTCGCTCCTCAGTCGGTCACTTGCCCGCGAAGGTGAAGTCTTGAGTCTTCGTCTCGCTCCCGGCCACCGTCACGGTGGCCGTCTGCGTCCCGTACTTCTCGTGCCAGCCCTCGATCGTGTACGTCCCCGGTGGCAATCCCTTGATCGAGAAGCTGCCGTCCGCGCCGCTCACCGCATAGAACGGGTGCGGCAGGACGCCGAGCCACGCGTGCATCCAGCCGTGCACGTTGCACTCGAGCGGCACCATCACCTCGGGGGCTGTGAACGTGCGCGTCGAGGTCATGATGGCTGGCTGACTGATGTTGAAGGGGCGGTTCTTCGTTCCCTTCGCTTTGATGTTGTGCAGGATGCCGTCGGAGTTCTTGATCTCCAGGTTCTGACCTACCATGATGCCCAGTACGTGAGGATGGTAGCGACACCCGTCCTGGTCGAGCGTCACCGCCCCCGCCGGGGCGGGGGCCTTGTAGCTCGGCGGCAGGCCGGCCTTCACGTACACGAAGACGTTCGCGAGCGTGCCGTTTGGGTTGACGACGACAATCTCTTCGGTGGGCGGCGTCTGATACTTAGCCTTGCACTTCGGCTCCTCGCTCATGTCGATCTTGGGGTTTGCCGGCTTGGTCCCCGTGAACTTGATCTTCCCGGTGATCGTCGCGCCTCCTTGCGGATCGGCCGGGCGCTCCTTGGCGCTCGCCATCACGAACAGACCACACACCACAGCCAGCATCGCGCGTCTCATTGTCCCTCCATGAGGAAGCCGCCCATCAGGCCTGGCGCCGTTGGGCCCTCCGCACCACCACTATACCCAAACCGAGCGTGAGGAGCATGGCGACCACCGGCGTCACGAGCACCCGTGACGGCGTGGGTTGGTCGAGGGCGAGAAAGTACCAGCTGCTCACAGCCATTCGCGTGCCCTTTTCCCCGCTGGAACCGTCCCACGCGAAGAACGCGACCGGAATTGCACGGCCCGTCGCGAACTGAAGTTCGTTCGCCGTATCAGGGGTCGCAAGGGAGCGGGTGAACACGACGCGCCACTCCCCGTGATCGTACACCGCGCCGGATGCCGGGGCTGCCGGGAGCGTGTCGAACCGCTCGAGCCCGCGCGCCAGCCCAGCCACTGCGCGCCCTCCGCGTGTGGCGCTCGTCCAGCGCCACTGGTAGACCGGATCGGTCTCGCTGCCCATCAGGAAGTACGGCCGCTCCATTCCCTCCGGGATCCGCCGCGGGAACTGCACCGCCAGCTGGTCGGGCCAGCGGTCCGTCTCAGCGCTGGCGCCCGAGTCGTCGCCGGCCACGGTCTCGCGCACCCGCCGCTCGAAGCCGAGCCACGCCGTGTCGGGGCTTTGAGAGCGGTCATCCCAGCTCACCCGCACGGCGACGGCTTTGCCGTCGTGCACCGCCTGGACCCACACCCCGGAGACCGCCGGCGCGAACCAGCGGAGCTTGCGGATCACCTGGCCGACGAGCGGGAACCAGTATCGGTCCACGCGCGCCCACGCCGAGTCGTCCGGCGCTGCCGGCAGCGGTCCCGCCGCCCGCGGCGCGTGAATGACGTCGCGCACCTCTGGTGTCCGCGCCGGCGACAGGCTGCGCACGTACTGGGCGAGTCGCCACAGCTGCTCGTCGGTCAGAAACTTCTGCTCGATCAGGTCGGAGAACGACGGCATGGGCGTGCCGTCGAGCCCGGTGCGCAGCCGGTGATAGATGTCCTCGACGGTGCCGCCGCCGCGGAAGCGCCAGTTCTCGTGCAAGTCGGCCGCGTAGATGGGGAAGCCAGCGTCGTCCTTGAGCGTGGGCGCCGAGGGGCCGTCGCCTCGTCCCTGATCACCGTGGCACTTGTTGCAGTGGATCGAGTCCTCGTAAAACCGGCGCCCTTCCTTGAGCGCTGACGGGTCCGTACCCCCAGCGGGGGCGCTCGAAAACTTGAGCGCGGCCACGTGCTGGCTCGTGTCGGCAAAGAACGACGAGAAGGTCTTGAGGTAGGCCATCACGTCGCGGCGCTCGGCGTCCGAGAGCCGGCCTTTCCACGCCGGCATCGCGCTGCCCGGCAGACCCTCGTCGATCGCACGCATCAGATCGGCATCGGTGGGCAGCTGCCCGCTCGCGGTCGTGCGGATCTTGTACACGGCGCCGGTGAAGTTGCGCGGGCGGGGCAGCATGTGCGCCGCCGCGGGACCGTCGCCCGCACCGGTGTCGCCGTGGCAGCCGGCGCACCACTTTTCGTAGACCTTCTTACCTGCGGTGGTGTCTTGGCCGCACAGTCGGACGGTCGGACTGGCGGACAGAACAGCGATCAAGACACCGACTAACGGTCCGACGCGATTCACCGTGCCCCTCCTTGGGACCGTTCCCAGGTGCGCGGTGTCCATCCCGTCTGGTCGTAGAGAAACAGGATCACCGACCAGATCTCGCGCTCCGTTAGAAAGTCCTCCCAGCGCGGCATCGCCGAGTTCCACGGCGTGCCTTCGCGCGGCAGTCCGGGACCGCCCTTCGCAACCCGCCAGAACACGAAGCTCTCGGTGAGCTGGGCGATGGTGCCGTTGTCCTGGAAGTTCGCCGGAATCGGGTTGAAGCCGGCGGCGTAGTGCCCCTGGCCGTCGAGATGGTCGCCGTGGCACGGGAGGCAGTTCTGGTAGTAGATCCGCTTGCCCTCGGCCGTGTACGCGGGCGTAGACTCCGGGTGCTGGCGCAATGGATTGTCGAGCCCGGTGAGCGTGATCGACTTCCCGCGGAAGGTGATCTCCGCTGGCGGCGCCGGATGGATCGAGCGCAGGTTCGGCGGCGCGGCGACGGTCGTCCGCACTTGACCGTAGGCGACGAGCCCGACGAGCGCCGGCACCGCCACGAGCAGCCCGGCACGCACCAGCCGGAGGCGTGGCTCGACCAACGCGGCATGGATCGGCTCCCGGAAGCTGGCCCAACGCTCCTCGTTATCACTTACGTAGATCAGCACGCCGACGAGCACCGTCGCCATGTACTGGAGCACCACGCTCTTGGGAACGAGCGCGCTCCCGGGCAGGAGCGGCACGACGTACACGATCACCGCATAGGCGGCGACGACAATCCCCACGGCCTGCCAAAACGGGTGGTCGGCGTAGCGGCGCAAGTTCATTTGTGCGCGGCCAGGTATTGCACGAGCGCTTCGAGCTGCGCGGCGTTCAGCATCGTGCCGAATGTCTTGGGCATGATGCCGGCGAGCTTCTCGTAGCCCTTCGCGATCGACGACGTCGGGTCGAGGACTTTCTTGCGGATCGATTCCGCGGTGCGGCGGGAGCCCACGTGGGTCAAGTCCGGTGCAATCACCTGTCCCTGGCCGTCGAGCTTGTGGCACACCAGACAGCCCGCAGCCTGGATGATCGCCTGGGGGTCGGTGCTGCCGCCGGCGAGCCCCGGGCCCGCGGGCCCCGGGCTGACGCCCGAGGCTACCCCCGCTCCCGCGGCCGGAATGTCCGACGCGCTCACGTCCACCGTGCCGCCCTGCGACTCGAGGAACGCGATCACGGCCCAGATCTGCTGGGGCGAGAGCTGCTTCGTCATCACCGGCATGATCGGCTGGTAGCCTGGAACGACGTACGCCGTGGGGTTGTCGAGTGACTCGAAGAGGTACTGCTTGCAGCTCTTCCCCGGCTCCCGCTTGCCGCAGCGCGCGCCGATCAGGCCGGTGCCCTTTTCGTCGGTGAGCAGGTTGGGGGCGCGCGTGCCGAGCCCGTGGCACGTCGTGCAGCCACCGATGCCGTTGAAGACCTTCTCCCCAGCGGACACGAGCTGCTCCGGCGTGACGTTCGCGCCGAGGGTGAGTGCTTGGGGCACCTCCGACTGCACCTGGGGGATCTTGTTGGCGATCAGGGTATAGAGCGCCAGCGTCCCGAGCACGACGCCGACGACCTTGAGGTTAGTGGCCCACATGCTGGGCTCCCCGCGTCCCCGGGCTTACGCCCGGGGCTGCCGCCACGAACGTCGATTTTTCGGCCAACCCGCCGAGCCAGAACACGAACGCCACTAGGGAGAGGAAGATCAGCACGCACAGGCTGATCATCTTCGCGGCGTAGCCGAGCGCGGGCGTCGCCGCGTATGCGCTGGTGTCCTGCATCACCTGCCACACATGCCAGTATTGGCGGATGCCCGAGCGCGCGAATCCCATGAGACCCATCAGCCACGTGAAGGTCACTGCGAGGATGAACAGGGCGTACTGCGAGCGGGGCGGCATCTTGCCCCACCGGATCGCGCCGAGCGACTGGGCGCCGCGCGCCATCAGCAGGTCGATCACCGTGACGCACAGGATGCAGGCGAGCACGGCGAGCACTTGGTAGACGCTGAAGCCGATCCGCACGATTGCTTCGACGAAATAGCCGCGGATCCCGTAGAACAAAACGATACCGGCCGCGATCGCGAACATCGCGCCCTGGATCAGTGTCCCGGTCCTGGCCCAGGGAACGACGGGCCGAGTGTTGGCGCGGCGGTACAGGAGAAACGACAGGAACGTGGTGAGGATCATCAGGTTCACCGCCGTGTTCTTGGCGCTCATGACGCCGAGCGCCCCAAGGAAGGGGTGATGCGAGCCGCCCATCGCCGCCAGCTCCTTCGAGTCCGCGATCATGGTATGCGGCGTGCCCCACACGATGGCGCCGAGCACCAGGATGACGAGCAGCCACTTGGTATAGGGCCGGAACCGCTCGGCGCCGGGGATGCGGCCCATGCCGATCCACAGGTAATAGTTCCCCGTCAGGAACAGCACCGCGATGAGGAACGCCTGGATCACCCATAGCCAGCTCATGAAGCCGCCCATCATGGTGATCCCCATCGACTGGTCGTACTGATAGATCTCGCGCCCTAGCCAGTAGCCTGCGAAGGGGAGCACGATGAGGGCCGACATCGCAATGAAGTTCCCGACGTAGCCCATCCAATCGTAGTGGGCGCGCTCGTCCTCGGTGCGGGCCGCGAGGAAGCGGTAGCTCGCGTACGCGCCCACGATCGCGCCGCCGAATACGACGTTGGCGATGAGCCGGTGCACGTTGATCGGCATCCACGTGGCGTTCGCGATGGCGTGCCACAGCTTGATCGTCGTCGGGTCGGTGCTGGGGGTGATGTCCCGGGGCGGGGTCATCATGTACGTGAGCCAGGAGTTCGCGATGAACATCACGATCGTGCCCCAGACGTTGAGCAGGATGCCCAGCGTCCAGTGCCCCACCTTCGCCCGGCCCTTCTTCCAGCGGTCCCACCCGTAGTAGTAGAGGTACAGGGTGAACGACTCGACGAAGAACAGGCCCGCGTATACCCATGTCGACGGCGCGAAGACCGCGAGCAGGTAGGCGAAGAACTTTGGATACAGCGTCGCCAAGAAGAAGACGAGGATCGTTCCCCAGATCGCCGTCGCGCTGTATGCCACGAGCAATAGGCGCGTGAATTCCTTGCTCAGCCGGTCGTAACGCTCGTCCCCGCCGAAGATCCCGATCGCCTCCGTCACAACCGCGAACATCGGCACCCCAAGCACGAACGCTGCGAACATCAGGTGCACCTCGGCCGCAATCCACACCGCTGCGCGCGCGCCGATGAGGGGGAACTCGCCGTATGCGTGGCTCGTGTCCGCCGCGGCTTGGAGCAGGAGGAGGGCCTCAGGCATTCGGAATCCCGCGAAGCAGATCCTTCGCTCGCGCGCGTTCCGCGCGCTCGCTCAGGATGACAAACGGGGCCGCTCCTTGGAAAGAGGAAGGAGGACACATCGTTTCTCCTTTCTCTCCTCTCACGAAGCGACCGAGCGTGTCTTCCTGAGCGCCGAAGGCGCGAAGGATCTGCTTGTCGGATCTATTCATCGGTCACGAAAAACGGCTTCCGTTTCGAGAAATCGATCGGCAAAGCTTGCCGAACCTCCGCGAGCAGCTCGGGGGTGATCTCGTCCTGCCCCTGGCGCTGCGCCCAGTCTTCCACGCGTTGGATGACGACGCCGCGCACGAACGACGGGATGCGCTCCAGGCGCTGGCGCGCAGCCGGAGTCCACGTCAGGGCTGGTCGGAACTCCGCGCCGTACGTCACCTCGCGCACCCCCTCGATGACCGGCGCGCCAGGTGCCGGCTCGTATACGCACGACGGGTCGGCCGCGAGCACGTCGCCTTCGAGCGCAAACGCTCGGGCCCGGCACCCCCCGCACAGCCTGCGGTATTCGCAAGCGCCGCACTTCCCCCCCAACTGGCCCTCCCGTAGTTGCCGGAACAGCGGCGCCCACCGCCAGATCTCCGCGAAGCTCTGCGTACGCAGGTCGCCTGCCACCTCCGGCAGGTAGGGGCACGGGGTGAGCTTCCCGTCGGGCGTGATGCGGCAGTACTGCGTGCCGCACGGGCAGCGCGTCCCGTAATTGAGAACGGGCGACTCGGGATCGGCCTGGTGGACATGCCGCATGAAGTGCGGGGCGCACTTGGCGCGCACGAGCATCCGGCCGCGGTACTGTCCCTGCCAGCGCGCCAGGTCGGCGAGCACCGCTTCGTACTCCGGCGGCGCGAGATCCGTGAGCGACGCCCCGCGTCCGGTGGAGACGAGGAAATAGCAGTTGAACGACACCGCGCCCTGCGCCGCGGCCCACTCGACCAGCGCCCCGAGCTCGGCTCGGTTGCCCTTGGTGACGGTGGTCTGGATGATGAAGTCGAGCCGTCGAGCGGCGAGGCGCGCCAGCGCGGCTCGCGTTTCGGCGAGCGACCCCTTGCCGTGCCGGAAGTTGTCGTGGTAGGACGGCCGGAGCGAATCGACGCTCACCGCGACGCCGCGCACGCCCGCATGCTTGAGCGCCCCGATCCGCTCGTCCGTGAGCAGCGTGCCGTTCGTTCCCACGACCACGGTCGCGCCCTTGGCCGCCGCGTAGCGCGCGATCTGCGTCAAGTCCTCGCGCATCAGCGGCTCGCCCCCCGACAGGATGAGCATCGGCGCGGGGTTCACACCGAGCAGCTGGTCGACGATGTCCAGACACGTGGCCGTGTCGAGCTCCGCGGTCGCGTCCTCTCGGGGGCCCGCCGCGATGTAGCAGTGCGCGCACTCCAAGTTGCAGCGCCGCGTCAGGTTCCAGGCCACCACGTGGGGGACGTAGTCCACGTCAGTCGCCCGCTTGCTCCTCGAGCACGCGCTCGATTGCCTCCTTCGCCTCCTGGGGCGTCATGCCTTTGAACTCGACGGGGCACTTCCCCATCTTCGCTTCGATGTCCCGGATGGGGCAGCGCGTGATGCCCTGTGCCTTCGCCTCCTCGATGAACGCGCGCATCTCGGGGGAAAGCGCGTCCGTTCCCTCCGCCCCCGCCCGGATCTGTTTCGCGCGCAGCTCGGTGAACATCACCATCATCGTTTCGACGTCGAACTCGTCGGCCGCGATCATCGCCTGCTTGTTGTCGTCCATCACCGCCGTCGTGACCCGCCAGATGTCGTGGCCGCGCGCGAACCGCTCCACCGTGTTGCGGGCCAGTGGCCGGGCGATGAGCGGCACCAGCTGGAGGCGCGCCCACGCTTCTTCCGTCCAGACGATGGGATCGGTGGCGACGCGGGGACGCGTGCTCACCGACCCGGTCACCGGACACCGGACCTCGACGTCAGGGGTGAGGGCCTGGGGGTCGGCGTCGTGCCCCAGGACCTTCGTCGCCTTCATCTGCTCCCGCGCCTTGACCTCGGCGAGCGCGATCTCCTCCGCCGTGCCGATCCCCATGATGAGCTGCATGTGCGTGGGGAGGAGCTTGCGAATCGCTTCGTCGAGCCACTTGTTCGTGACAGTGGCCGGTTCCCCGTGCGTCTGCTCGAGCACGTACTCCTCGACCGCCCGGCGCGCGATCCCCTGCGCGAACGGCGGCACCCGCAGAATCCGCACCTCGGCCTCGGGCGCCCAGGGGAGCCCGGTCACGCCGTCTTCCTCAATCCAGGGGATGTCTTCGGGCCGCACCCCGACCGTCCCAGCCAGTAGCACGTTGCACGTTGCAAGTCGCACGAGATTCTCGGCCTGACTGCCGAGCTGCGTGCCTTCGATGCGGTGCGCGCCATGGCGGGCGAGCACCAGCAGAGAGGGCTTGATCTCCTCGGCCCACTGCATGATCACCTGAAACGGCTTGCCGATGAGGATCTGGGTCTTGAGCGGGACGTCGGCGCACTCCCGCGCCATAACCTCGGCGCGCTTCAAGTTCGCCTGACACAGCTTCAAGAGGCCTTTGTCGATGATGTTGTTGTGCAGCTCCTCCTGCTCCTCGAACTTGAAGACCTTCGAGGCCTGGTAGGAGAGCACATCCTTGATGTTGTGGAACACGACGTGGTGATACTCCACGTCGAACGCGCTGCACACGTACAGCGACCCGCCGAACGCGTGGGCCAGCTCGAGCGCGACGCGCATCGCCCGGTAGCCGTACGACGAGCCGTCGACGCACACCAGGAAGCGGCCGCCGTCGAAGGGCCGGTCGTCGCGCACGAGGAGCAGGTCCTTCTCGACGCCACGCAGCACGCGCGCGACCACTCCGCCCAGCTGCGAGTAGGGCTGGCGGCCAAGGCCGTGTGCGCCGATAGCGAGGAGGTCGTAGCGCCGTCCCGACGAGCCGACGAGCCGGGCGGAGGCATCTTCCTCCTCTGCGACGAGCCGGCCGTTCTCGCCGACTTTCACGTCGCTGCGCACGCGCCCCCCGCCGTCGTAGCCCGCGGCGCGGTTGGGGTCGAAGCCGATGAGCCCCGGCAGCCGGCCGGCGCCGCGGTTCACCTCATTCACGATTTCCTCGTAGTTGATGCCTTCCAGGAGCTGGCGAGTCAAGCCGACGCCTGCCGCGTCACACCGCTTGCCGAGCTGGTCCAAAAAGCTGTCGGCTATCAGCTGCAGGCCTTTTTCGATCAGCTTGTCGTGGATCTTGCGCTGCTTCTTGATCTCCTCGGGGGTCTGAAACTGTGCGGGGAGGCCGGTTTCGAGCTGCCGAAAGCGGACATCGTGAAGGCGGGCGGCGTACACGTGGTTGCCGGTGATGCGACCGCCGGCCTTCCGGCACAGCTCGATCGCCCGGTCGACCGCCCAATCCGAATGCGAGGAGTTGTCGACGGGGACGAAGATCTCGCGGTACACCGGCACCTCCCTCGGCAGCACGTGCCGGGCATACACTCTCCTCGCGCCGGACCCGGTGCGAACCGCCGGGTCGGTATCGATCTGCGTCGAGGCGTGAGTGTATGTCCGACGTCACGACGGGCGGCGCCCGCCAGGAAACTCGGGTTTCGGTGCAGCGTGCGGCGAGTATGCGGGCCCACGTAGGCGCTGTCAAGCTCGATCGCTGTCCTTCAGGACAACGTTTCGCCGAGCCCGCCCTTCAGGGTGTGGATCCAGACGGAACGAGCTGTCTCCCCTGCTCGTCGTACACCGTGATCGCATCCACCGGGCACGCGTCGCACGCCCGCAGCAACCGCTCGCGCTCCACGGCGTGGGGGTTCAGGAACGTGGCTACGGTCTCGTCGTCCAATCTGAAACCCTCGGGCGCTTCCTTTACGCAGTCCCCGAAGCCGACACACTGATCGCGGTCGATCACGACGCGCAGGCCATGGACCAGCCGCTCTTGCAGCCTGCTCACATCCCCTCGAGCCCTAATTCGCTCCGCGCCGTGTCCATCACGGCGGGCGTGATCTCGGCGAGGCCGTGCTCCTTAGCGTACTCGGCGTAGATCTTCTTCACCATCCCGCGCACGAACCCCGGGACCCGGGCCAACCGTTCCTGAGCTTCCCCTGACCAGATCGGACCTCTCCCTTCTCCCTTCTCCCCCGATTCCTCGAACGCATCGTGCTTGCCCGTGGTGACGGTGCCCCGAATGCTCTCGAGCGGCTGGGGCGGGAGCGTCGTGCCGCCGATCTTCACCCCGAGCGACGCGACGAGCTGGGTTTCCATCGGGTTCGTGAGCAGCGCGACTACCCGGCCGCACTGCGGGCAGCGGAACGCCGCGGCGAGCGTGCCGTCGCCCGGGAGTCGCCGCTCCTCGAACGCCATCTGGCGGTCGCATTCGACGCAGAGAAACTTCATAGTGCGGAATACGGAGTGCGGAATGCGGAATGTCTCACGCCGACCCCACGACTCTGTGTGCGAGCCCGTCCCATTCGTGAACGCTGGGATGAAATCGGAGTCGCGCGAGCAGGGGGATGCCAAACTCGGTGGCCAGCTCTTCACCCGCGCTCCCCACGAACTCCCCCCCCACCATGTTCTCGAGGATGCCCACGAGCTCCGACCCGCCAGCGCGGGCGGCGTGCATGGCGCGGCGGACAGCGTCGCGCGACTCAGGGGTCGGGATGGTCACCGTGAGCACCGCCGGCGGCGCCGGCAGCAGCTCGGCGAGCTCCGCGAGGCGCTGCATCCCGGGCGGCAAATCGACGAGCAGGACATCCAACGGGCCCCACGCCACGTCCGCGAGCAGCTCCCGCAACGCCGTGGCCTCGAGGGCTCCTCGCCACACGAAGCTCTCCGCGGCGGGGCCGCGGAACGCCAGCGGGCGCCCGTCCTCGAGGAGCAGTCCCATGGAGAAGCAGCGAACCCCCTCCGGGCTCACGGCAGGCTCGACGACGCCGTCGTGCAACGTGCAACTGGCAACGGGGAGGCGGAGCAGTCGAGGTGCGGTTGGGCCGTTCAGGTCCGCGTCGAGCACCCCTGCCGCGCGCCCCATCCGGGCCAGGGCCCGCGCGAGCTGGGCCGTTACGAAGCTCTTCCCCACCCCCCCCTTACCGCTCATGACCGCCACGACGCGGGCCACCACCGCCAAGCGCTCGGCCACCCGGCGCCGCTGGGCGCCGATCTGCTCGGCCAGCCCGGAGCGGTCGGGTTCGGTCAGGTCGTGATAGGTGCGGATGTTGAGAGGCATGATGGTAAGAAGATGCGTTGTAGGTTGCTACGACGCTACGTCCTACGCCGTACCACGTAGCGTCGTAGCGTCGGGCCACGCTACTTTTCCCGTCACCATGATCGACGAGCTCAAGCAGAAGCTGCAGGCCGAGGTCGAGCGCCTCAATCACGAGATCAACTTCGTCCTCCCGAAGGAGATCGAGAAGGCGCGCGCTCACGGGGACCTGCGCGAGAACTCCGAATTCAAAGCGGCGCTCGAACGGCAGCAGTTCGCTCAGGCGCGCGCTTCGCACCTTCGGCTCCGGCTCTCCAGACTCTCCAGCGTGAAGGAGGACGACATCCCGCGCGATCGCGTGGGCTTTGGCTCGCGGGTCACGGTGCAGGATCTCGACACGAAAAAGCGGGAGACCTACGCCCTCACACTGGGCGAGTTCATCGAGGGCGACGACGACGCGACAGAGATGCCCGTCTCCATGGCCTCACCACTCGGCAAGGCGCTGTTGGGCGGCAAGGTGGGCGAGGCGGTGGCGATCACGCTACCGCTGGGGAAGCGGCGCCTCAAGATCGTCGAGCTCGAGACGGTGCACGACCTCGCGGAGAAGAAAGTCTAGAGCAGCAGGTGGAAGACCATCGGGCCGCGGGGCTCGGCCGAGCCCCCCCGGGGCTCGATGCTCATCGCCGCACCCATCACCCGCGCGTCGCCCCCGGGCATCTCGAGCGCCATGACCATGGGGCGTTCCTGATCCATCGGCATGAGCGCCGCGGGCTTCATCCCCTTGTCCGTGATGAACCACAACTGATACGCCTGGTCGGGCTCGTTCGGAGCGAGGCCGTCGCAGCGGACCAGCCAGCGATGGCGCGCGCCGTCGGCGAAGATGGTGACCGCGCCGAGCCGGCCTCCGGTCGACACCGGCACCTGCACGAGCCGCGTCGCCGTCCCGTGAATGAAGCTGTCCAGGGTGTCCTGGAGCGCCGCGAGGCGGGCCGCGAGCGTGTCGCGCTCCGCGCGCAGGCCACGGATCGTGCGGGAGGCCCAATAGCCGCCGCCCCCGCCGATGGCCAGCAGGAACGCCGCCGCCGCCGCAACCGACCAGATCCGGCGCGGCCGCTGCAGGGCGCGCCCGAGTACCCGCGCCTTCAGCTCGGGGCCCGGCCTTCTCGGATGCGCCGCCATGCCCAGCCAGTCCGTCATGCCGTCCAATCCCTCAAGTGGTCCAGTGCTGCGCTCAGCTTCTGGTGCGCGATCCGCAGCCGCGTCTTCACTGTGCCGAGCGGCTGGTCCAGTCGCCGGGCAATCTCGCTGTGCGTCAGTCCTTCGAAGTAGGCGAGCAGCACGACGCGGCGCTGCTCCTCGGGCAGCGCCGCAAGCGCCGCATGCACCTCGCGGTGCAGGGGCCAGCCTGGCACCGAGGCCTCGTGGAGCGCGGGTCCGGCGTCGGCACCCTGCTCCGCGGAGTGCGCCCGCTCCCACCGTTGGGCCTTGCGCCACCAGCGCCGGCGCCGCCGCAGCGCATCCAGCGCCCGGTTCCGCGCGATCGCGAGGATCCACGGCACCAGCGGCCCGCGCTCGGATTCGTGCTTGTCGACGCGACGCCACACCTGCGCGAACGCGTCTGCCACGACCTCCTCGGCCTCGTCTTCGTCCTGGAGGATTCGGAAGGCGAGGCCCAGCACCCACGGCGCCAGCAGGTCGTACAGCTCCTCCAGCGCCCGCTCGTCCCGCGCCTTCAGGCGCCGAATTAGCGTTCGCTCGGCCTCTTGACTAAGACGTTTTGGCTGGGTCACTTAGATTTTTCATTTGATTTACGTAGTGGGGCTTTGCATACTAGCACCATTACGGGGGCCGTCTAGCCCTATTCCCGTTGCGCGAGGCGTGGTTGCCGATGCGTGCTACCCCGTTGTCGGCTGCAGCCGTCTGCATGCTGCTGTGGTTAGGTCCCGCGGTAAGGGCGTTCGCCCAAGAGCGCGATCCCGACGTGAAGATCGCCGGGGGCGGGGCGCTCCCCACCGGTTGGCACGCCAGGACCGACAAGAACCGGACGCTCTCCGACGCGAAGATCACCACGATGGGGAGCGGTATGCACGTAACGCTCGGCCCGGCCGTTGTCCTCTGGCGCGACCGGGATAAGGCCACGGGCAACTACCACGTCGTCGCGACGTTCACTCAGACCAAGAACCCGCGCCATCCGGAGGCATACGGCTTGTTCATCGGCGGCCGCCATCTGGCCGACGCCCAGAATCGGTACACGTACTTCCTGGTCCGGGGGGACGGGAAGTTCCTGGTGAAGCGGCGCGTCGCGGGCGACTCGACCGCCGTGGTCACCCCCGACTGGACCGAAAACGACGCGGTCGTGAAGGCGGACTCGGCCGGCCAGGCGACGAACGAGCTGAGCATTTTGGTCCGCGGCGGGAAAGTCACCTTCCAGGTGAATGGGAAGGAAGTCTACTCCGCCCCGGCGGCGGGACTCGACACGCGGGGAATCGTGGGCTATCGCGTGAATCACAATCTCGATGTACACTTGAGCGCGCTCGGGATCCACAAGCTGTAGGACGGGAGGTCGCATGGCTAGTCGCACGGTGGATGAGTCCGAACGCTTCTCGTTTGAAGCGTTCACGCGGCATCCGTTCTTCACCGAGGTCAACCGCTGGATCGTGGAGCGAGTGATCTGTCCCGGGCGCCGCAAGATTGTCGACTTGGGGTGCGGGCCGGGGGCGGTCACGAAGCTGATCCTGGAACGGCTGGGCGACGCCGGCAACGCGAAGGTGATCGGGATCGATCCGTCCCCGTCGGCGCTCACTAAAGCGCGGGCCGCGATTCACTCCAAAGTCGTCGACTTCGTCCAGGGCAGTGCCGAGTGGGTCTCGCGTCTCGTCTCGTCCGCCGACGCCGTTGTTTTCCTCAACGCGATCCACCTCGTACCCGATAAGGCCCAGGTCATCGCGGAAATTCGCAAGGTTCTGAAGCGGGGCGGCGTGTTCGCATTCAACACGACGTTCTTCAACGGCGCCTATGTCGAGGGGACGTCGGGCTTCTGGCGGCGCTGGGTCGTGCGAGCGGTGCAGGTGCTGCGGGAGCGCGGGCTGGACGTGCAACACACCGCTACGGCCGTCGCGCGTCAGTTTCTCACCGCGGACGAGTACGCCGAGCTGTGCGTCCACGCCGGATTCTCGCGGCCGAGCGTCGAGCTCGTGCGCATCGAGATGACGCCGGAGAGCATTGAGGACATCGGGCGCTTCTCCCTCTTCATCGAGGGCGCGCTGCCCGGGGTGCCGCTGGAGGAAGGCTCGAAGGCACTCCAGGAAGGCCTGCGGCGCGCCATGGATGAGACGGGCTTCCACAGCGTGCCGCGCAACTGGCTCGAGTGCGTGGCCACCGCCGTATGATGTAGGGGCGCGGCATGCCGCGCCCCTACCCCAAGACAAACGTGAGCCGGCCGTGGGCGGCGCGCAGCGCTGCCTCGACCGCTTCCGGTGTCTCCCCCCGCGCAAAGATGAACCCCGGGTAGCGCGACCCTTCGGGCCAGGGTACGAGCGGCTGGTCGGGGTGCGCCGTGATCACCACGTCCTCGACGAGCGGCACGGCACGCGCCTCAGCGATGCCCCGCACCTCGCGCAAAACGCCCGCTCCCGGTACAGGAATCATCACGACGCCGGCGGCGCACTGCTCCCTCTCGAGCGACGGGATCGGCAGGCCAACGGCGTGACGAATGATTAACTCCTCGAGTGACGCACACCCCTTCCCCCTTCCCCTTTCCCCGGCCGTAAACCGCAGCACGGCACTACACCTACCGCCGATGGAGCGCGCCGCGAGCTCGATCAGCCATGGCCCCCCCGCGTTGTAGCGCAGCTCGGCGTGGATCGGCCCCTCCCGCACACCCAGCGCAGCGACGGCCGCCTGCCCGCACTCGACGATGACCCGCCGGGCCGGCTCCGGTAAGCGCGATGGTGTGAGGTAAATGGTCTCCTCGAAGAAGGGGCCGTCGAGCGGGTCGGGCTTGTCGAACAGCGCAAGCACATGGAGCCGGCCTTCGATCACGAGACCCTCGAGCGCCACCTCGGGTCCCGGGACGAAGTCTTCGACCAGGACGTACCGCGTCCAGCCGCCGCACGCCGCCACGTCGGGCTGCTCGAGGATCTGTTGGAGTCGCGCGAACGCCGCCACGAATCCCGGCGGGTCGTCGGCGCGAATCACACCGCGCGAGGCCGAGAGCCGCAACGGCTTGAGCACGCACGGGTAGTGCATGCGCGCGGCCAGATCCGACACGTCTTCACCCAGCTCGTGCAGTTCGAACCGCGGCACCGGCACGCCGCGCCGGGCGAGCTCCTTCCGCTGCAGGTGCTTGTCGCGTGCCGCGAGGGCGGCCGACACGGGGTTGCCCCTGAGCCCCAGGCGCTCGGCGATCGCCGCGGCCACGACGGCGGCGGTGTCGTCCACGCCGGTCACGCCGGCGATCGCGTGCGTCCGCGCGAACTGGTACGCCTGCTGCGCCGCTCGCTCCGGGTCGGAGAAGTCGAGCGTGACGAGCCTGTCGGGTTGGGCCTGCTGGAAGGTGCTGGGCAGCTCGGACGCGACCGTGAGCTCGACACCCAAGCGGCGCGCCGCCTCCACGAACGCCGCGGCGCGATAGGTGGCGGTCGGAAGGAGCAGCAGCAGGCGGGGCTTGGATGGACACGGCATTGCCGTGCCCTTACTTTTTTGCGGCGGCGAAGTAGGGGTTGGTGCCCGCCGTATGATCGGTGATGTCGACGATCCCTTTGACTTCCGGGACGGACTGCTGAAGCATCGCCTCGATGCCTTGGCGCAGCGTCACATCCGCCATCCCGCACCCCTGGCAGCCGCCGGCCATCCGGAGCATGACCACCGCGTCCTGCACGTCGATCAGCTCGACGCGTCCCCCATGCCGGGCGACCATCGGGTTGACCTGCGCGTCGAACAGCTCGGCCACGCGGTCGTAGAGCGCGTCGTCGTCGACCCCGCCCGGCACCGCCGCCCCCGCGGGCTTCGGCGCGACGGCCGCGCGACCGCTCGCGAGCGCGGACCGGATCGCTGCGCCGACCGACTTACCGACCGCCTGCCACGGCGCCGCGCTTCGCTTGACCACCGTGACGAGGTTCCCCGAGACGATCACCTCGGTGACCTCTGCACCCGGGATAGCGAAGATCGCCTCGGCGAGGGGCGAGCCTCGCGCCGCCTCGGACGACGCAAACCGCCGCACGCCGCCCGAGTGCACCGGCAGGCTCACGAGGAACTTGCAGTGGGCGTTGTCGATCGGCTCGGCGGTGATGCGGATCTCGGCGTCCATATGGCGAAGTATGCTGTGGCTTGCGGATGCGTTCAACCCCCGGTGGGCACCGGTCGCAGCTGGCGCGCCGCCTGCACCATGTTGCGTAGCGCCTGGAGCGTCTCCTCCCAGCCGCGGGTCTTCAGTCCGCAGTCCGGGTTCACCCAGATCTGGCGGTCGTTGAGCACGCCCTGCATCCGCTTCAGGGCCGCCCCGATCTCCGCCGCGCTCGGCACGCGCGGCGAGTGGATGTCGTAGACCCCCGGACCGATCTCGTTCGGGTATTTGTACTCTTTAAGTGCCTCGAGCAGCTCTGAGCCCGAGCGCGCATTCTCGATCGAGATGACGTCGGCGTCCATTTTCTCGATCACGCGGATGACGTCGTTGAACTCGCTGTAGCACATGTGGGTGTGGATCTGGGTCGCGTCCGACACGCTGCCGGTCGCGAGGCGGAACGCGTTCACCGCCCAGTCGAGGTACGCCGGCCATTCCGCCCGCCGCAGCGGCAGGCCCTCGCGCAGGGCCGGTTCGTCGATCTGGATCACGCGGATCCCCGCGGCCTCGAGGTCCTTCACTTCGTCGCGGATGGCGAGCGCCAGCTGCTTCGCCGTCTCGGCGCGCGGCTGATCGTCGCGCACGAACGACCACTGCAGGATGGTCACCGGACCGGTGAGCATCCCCTTCACCGGCTTCGAGGTCCTGGACTGCGCATAGGTGCTCCAGCGCACGGTCATCGGCTTGGGGCGCGACACGTCGCCGTAGATGAGCGGCGGCTTCACGTAGCGCGTGCCGTACGACTGCACCCAGCCGTGCTCGGTGAAGGCGAAGCCCTGGAGTTGCTCGCCGAAGTACTCGACCATGTCGTTCCGCTCGAACTCGCCGTGCACCAGCACGTCGAGCCCCAGCTCCTCCTGCAGCTTGAGCGTGCGCGCGATCTGATCGGCGATAAAGGCGTCGTACTCCTGCGGCGTCAGCTTGCCGTCATGGAGCTGCTTCCGCGCCGCCCGCACTTCAGCTGTCTGCGGGAACGAACCGATCGTCGTCGTGGGAAAGAGCGGCAGACGCAGCTGTCGCTTGCGACGCGTGGCGTGCGGCGAGGCGCGACGCATGTCCTTCTCGCTCACGCCGGCCGCGCGCTGCTTGACAGCTGGCTCGTGGATCCGCCGCGACGAGCGGCGGCCGGCGATCAGCCGAGCGTTCGCCTCCAGCTCCGCCGCCACCGCCGCGCGGCCGTCGCGTATCGCCCGCGCCAGCGTGGCCACCTCGACCAGCTTCTGCGTGGCGAACGCGAGCCAGCTCTTGAGCTGCGCGTCGAGCCGGTGCTCCAGATCCAGGTCGACCGGGACGTGTAGTAGCGAGCACGACGGCGCCACCCAGAGGTCATCGGCGCCGATCCGCTCCCGCGCGCGCTCGAGCTGCCCGAGCGCCGTGGCGAGATCGGCGCGCCAGATATTGCGCCCGTCGATCACCCCCAGCGAGAGCACCCGACCCTTGGGCCACGCCTTGAGCAGCTGGTCGAGCTGCCCTCCACCCGCCCGCACCAGATCGACGTGCAACCCCGCCACCGGTAGCTCGCGCGCCGTCGCCAGGTTGTCGTCGAGGCCCGCGAAGTACGTCGTGACCAGCAGCTTCAGGCCGTGGGCCCGGTCGGCCAGGAAGCGATAGGCCCGAACGTATGCCGCTCGTTCCGCAGGCGTGCGATCGAGCGCGAGGCACGGCTCGTCGATCTGCACCCACGTGGCGCCCGCCGCGTCGAGCCGCCCCAGGACGTCGGCGTACACTGGCAGCAGCGCGTCGACCAGGTCGAGGCGGTCGACCCGCCCGGCCCGGGTCTTGCCGAGCAGCAGGAACGTCACGGGACCGATCAGCACCGGCTTCGTGTGGAAGCCGAGCGCCTTCGCCTCGGTGAACTCATCGACGACCTTGGTCGACGCGAGGCGGAAGGTCTGGCCCGGCTCGAACTCGGGCACGATGTAGTGGTAGTTCGTATCGAACCATTTCGTCATCTCCATCGCCGTCACGTCGCGCCCACCCGACTGAACGCCCCGCGCCATCGCGAAGTAGGTGTCGAGGTCGAACGAGCCGCCCGACCACCCGTAGCGCGTCGGAACGGCGCCGACCATGGCACAGGCGTCGAGCACCCGGTCGTAATAAGAGAAGTCGTTCGACGGAATGAGATCGACGCCTGCGTCGCGCTGCAGCCGCCAGTGCGCAGCCCGCAGCTCCGCGCCGGTCTGGAGCAACGCCGCCTGTGGCACTTTGCCGCTCCAGTAGCCCTCGGTGGCGCGCTTCAGTTCGCGATGCGCGCCCAGCGGTGGGAAGCCAAGATTATGAGCGATGGTCATGGGAAGGGGAATCTAGCGAGGGCGAGTGCCGAGGGGAGTGCTGTGAAAACGACCGCGCCGGGTCGCTCGAGGCGGCCCGGCGCGGCGCGTGTAAGGCGGCGGCACCGCGGTGCGCGCTCAGGGCTTGTGCGGGTTCCCGCGCCCTTTCGCCTGCCCTGGCGGCACGCCGCCAGGCGGGCCGCTGCCCGGCGCATGCGCTGCGCCGCGCGCCAAGCCTTCGGCCGCCTGCGCCGGCGTCGCGCCGCGGGCGACCCCTGCTTGGACCTCGCTCGGAAGATCGAGCAGGTCGCTCGGCGAGCGACCCGCGTCGATCAGGGCCTCCACCAAGTCCAGGGAGTTCTTCGGGGGGACACCGAGTGCCGCGAGCGTGCCCGCCACGCGCAAGGTGAGCGCCGGCTCGTAGGGCGGGCGGCTCGCGCGCGCCAACTGCTGCACCTGCCTCACGCTGAGCCCGGCGCCGAGCGCGTAGGCCCCGCCTTCCACGAGATCCGCGTCCGGGTGGTCGAAGCCGCCCGAGCGGAGCGCACCGCTCGCCGCGCCGAGCTGATCGGCCAGCGCGCGCACCGCGGCGATCACCTGCTGGGCCGGCCGGCCTTTCGCGCCGCCTTCGATCGCCTTCTGGATAAGCGGCTCCACGGGGAGGCCCCGGCTGGCCGCCGAAGCCGCGACGCCCGCCACAGCGGGCACGACCTCGGCGCGGACCCGGCCGTTCAGCCGCGCCGCCACGTCCGGTTGCTGCGCGGCAAGGCGGAGCGCTCCGCTCGAGGCGATCACGAGGGCGAGAGCCGCGTGTTTCACAGAGTACGCGCCCCGTGAGCGGTCACGGCAACCACACTGTTCCGTCGCCCGAACCCGTCGTCGATCCCGGGCGCGGCCGGGTCGGGGACCCAGCGCTCGCCGTCCACCACGAAGGCGTACTGGTGCTGCCCCTGGGGCAGCGCCAGCGTGATCGTCCAGATCCCGCCGGCTCCCAGCCGCACCAATGGTGCGGCGTTCTGGTCCCATTGGTTGAACGTCCCCGCGACCGCGACGCGTTTCGCCCCTGGAGCGTACAGCACGAAACGGACAAACACGCTGTCGCGCGCCGCCATGCGAACTGGCCGCGCACCGCCCGGGGACGCCGGCGGCCAGGCGAAGAGCAAGGCGACGGTGGCCGCCACAGCGAGCGCGCCACCCCAGACGACCCAGGGTCGCACCCGCAGCCGCAGCTCGACGTCCCGGGGCTCGACCAGCCGACGCCACGCGCGCCGCAGCGGAGAGCGGGCGCGCCGCCGCACCTCGGCCATCACGCGAGCGTCGAGTTGCACCGGGAGCAACACGGGCGTGCGATCCACGGTGCCCAGCAGGCGCAGCGCCTCCGCACCCTCGGCGCGGAGCTCGGCTGGCAGGTCCGAGAGCGACAGCTCCCCGTCCAACAGCCGCTTCACCAACTGATGATACGCCTGGGTCATGAGTGCTCCTTCAGGAGCTCCCGCAGCCGGTCATACGCGCGATGCATCCGCATTTTGAGCGACGCCACCGTGGCGCCGGTCATGGCCGCGATCTCCTCGTACGCCAACCCTTCCACGTGCTTCAGCACAAACACTTCCCGCTGCTCCGGGGTCAGCTTGACTAGCGCCTGCTCGAGCGCGCGCGTCCGCTCCACCTGTTCCACATTCCCGTCCGGTCGGTCGGGCCCGGCCACGGCTTCGTCGGTGGCTTCGAGCCCTCGCCCTTCGCGCGTCTGGCGGCGCCGCTCGGCGAAGCAGCGGTTTCGTAGGATCAGAAACAGCCACCCCGCAAACTTGTCGGGTTCGCGGCACTGCGCCAGCTGATCAAATGCCCGAACCAGGGCGTCCTGGACCGCGTCTTCGGCCGCATCGAGCGAGCCGAGCATCCGGGCGGCGAAGCGGGCATAGCGGTCGCGGTAGCGGCGCACCAGCACCGCGTACTGCTCCACATCTCCCGCCAGCACGGCCTGGACGACTTCCCCATCCGTCGCCTGTTCCCGCAGACCCAACCGAGCCACCTCGGCTGCCAGAGTACGCAGAGGATGGTAGACGCCCGCTCAGGCTGCGGCAACCGGCTCCAGCCGTAAAGAGTGGCCTTGTGGCACGGAGGTAACGTTCGGTCCCACCGCGACTTCCGGCAGGGGGGTTACCTGAAGCCTCCGGCCGCCGTCTTCATAGCGAAGATCGCAGCCCCAGGGGGCACCGCCCGCCCCCTTAACGTGCGGATGAAGGAGGGTGCATGATCCGGAAACTTATCGGGCTCGCCACAGCCCTTGCGTTACCAAGCCTGTTGGCAGCCCAGACGCCCACGATTCCCAATGGCCACGCGTCCCCGAAGGGGCAAACCATGGCTGGTGCGCACTCCCAGAGTGCTCAGCACCGGGCGACCCAGCGTCGCGGCGAGGTGGCAGGCGGACTCCCCAACCGGCCGACCGAGATCGCGACGCCGGCCGTGGGACGGGCGGTGCCTGCGGCGGGCGGCGTGACCTTACCCGCTGCGCCACCTACCGGCAGCCCGCCGCACCCGGCGCAGCCACCGCAGAGACCGGCAAGCCCGGGCCAGTCGGGTATTCACCGGCCGTAACGCAACGCCGGAGCATTCCGGAGGGGTGGTAGGGGCGCAGCACGCTGCGCCCCTACGTTTTTTTTGCCCCGGATCACGCTCACCGCAGCCGCCGCGCAACGCTAGCTTGTACGCGTGTGGCGGCTCTTCCTTTTTCTGTGTGCCGCCGGCCTGGGCGTCCGACCGCTGGGCGCGCAGGCGCGGGCGTCGTTCGGCGTGGGCGTCGGCACGGTGCGCGATACCGGCGGGACAACCTTCAGCTCGGGGTCGTTCTCCCCCACGCTGCATTTCGCGTCCCCGACCGTCAGCGCCGACGTCTCAAGCTCGTTCGCCTCGCTTCCCGGCGGAGTGTGGTCGAGCCAAGGGCGCGGCGACCTCTGGCTCGCGTCGCGCCCGATCCGTGACGGGTGGCGGATCGGCGTGGAGGGGATCCTCGCGGGCATAAGTTGGACCGATGGCGGCTGGACCGCAGCGGCCCACGGCATCGGCGAGCTCTTGTGGTCCCGGCCGCGGTGGGGGTTTGGCGTCGGCGCGGGGCCTTCTGCCGGGTGGATCGCGAACGAATCATCGACCACAGCGCTTCACACCCGCGCGCGGGTCTGGTGGCGGCCAGGCGGAGACGCGACACGCGCTGATTGGCAGCTCACGATCGAGCCGACGCGGCTCCCCGAGGGGTGGTTCACCGACGCGGCCGCGCAGGTCACCCTCACACGCGGGCCCGCGATCGCGGCCTTTTGGGCTGCCGCGCGGATTTCCCGCATCTCCCCTTCGACCGCAGCAGGGAGCGCCGCCCTCCAATTCTTCGTCTCGCCGAGCATCGCGCTCGAGGCGGGCGGCGGGAGCTACCTGAAGGATCCGTATCAGGGCCTACCGCGGGCGGCGTTCCTGACGCTCGGCGTGCGGCTATACACCACGCCTGCCGCGCCTGCGGCACCCCCGAAGGGTCCGCAGTGGTCACCGCTCGTCCCCGACCCCCGCGGCGACAGTCTCGTCGTGCGGTTCCGCTTCGAGCGTGTGCGCTCGGTGGCGATTGCGGGCGACTGGAACCAGTGGCAACCGATGCCGCTGCACTCGCTCGGCGCGAATCTGTGGGAGGGAGCGCTCGTGCTCAGGCGCGGCCTGTACCACTTCAACCTCCTCGTAGATGGTAACGACTGGGTCGTGCCCAACGGCGTGGCCGCGGTACCCGACGGGCTGGGAGGCATGGTCGGCGTGTTGCTCGTGCCGTAATGTAGAGGATCACTCTCCACGGGGGGGCTGTGGGCAAGATCAACTGGGGTCGCGTCATCCTGGGCGGGCTGTTGGCAGGTTTGGTGCTCAACGTGGTGGACTTCGTCTACTACGGCATGGTGATGAAGCAGGACATGGCCGCTGCGATGCAGGCGCTCGGCAAACCGCCGATACCTGACAGTATGATCTGGGTGTTCGTCGTGTGGGATTTCGTGATGGGGATCGGTCTCGTGTGGCTGTATGCAGCCATCCGGCCGCGGTTCGGCCCCGGCGCGAAGACCGCGGTAATCGCAGGACTCGCCTTGTGGTTCTTCATCGGCCTCATGAGCGCGATCGGGGAAGCGCCGATGGGGCTGTTTCCGGCGCGGTTGTACACGATCGGAGCGGTCGTGGCGTTGATCAAGATTCCGCTGGCGTGCGTCGTGGGGGCCTACATTTACACGGAGGCCTGACCGGCGGGGTGGAGCATGAGAAAGGGGGCGCGAGTGCCGCGCCCCCTTTCTCTTTGCCGTGCCCGTCTCGCCCGCTGGCCTTACGGTGTCAGCGGCGTGCAGGTCAAGACGTCGGGAATGACCTCGCTCGCCGTCAAGCCGCGCGCGTCGCACTCCGACTGGGGCACCGGCATCACAGAGGGCACATTGCCACTGGGCACGGCGACAGGAATATCCGTCAGCCGACCGAAGCGGCGCGCGTCGGTCCAGCGCGTGCCCTGCTCCCAGAGCAACGAGTAGCGGCGCTCGTACATCAACGCTTTCACGAACACCGAGTCAGGGCTCACGGCCGTGACCGTCGTCGCTGGCAGCTTGCCGGAGTTCTGACGAACCTGGGTCAGATCGAGGATCGCCTGCGCCTTGCTGCCGCCGAACCAATTGGCCTCGGAGCGGAGCAGGATCAGCTCCTCGTTCCGAATGATCGGGATCGGATGACTCGGGTCCGCCTGTCCGCTCGTGAAGTAGAGCGTGAACTTGAGCTCGCCCGGAATCGGGATGCTGCCGAGCAGGGCGCGCTGCGTGTCGGTCGCCGCGGCGATCTTGTCGAGGACTCGCTGATCCTTCGCTCCCCCCGGCTGGAGCTGCGCATCGGAAAGGTTGCTCTGGAGCGCGTAGAACGTGAACTCGTTCAGCGGAGACGACAGGCCGTTCGTGGCATCGCCCGAGGCGGTCGAGAAGTCGAAGTACGCGCCCGCTTGGAACGCCGCCGCCGTCGTGGCCGCGGGATCGATGAAGGACGCGCCCAGCGCGGTGAGCGCGGCGGCGTAGCACGTGGCCTTGGTTCCACCGCAGCCGTTTAGCGCCGTAGCGCGCAACACATTGGCCTTGGCGGCGAGCGCCCGGTTGAACTTGATGAACGTCGCCGGCGTGGCGAAGGCGGCGAGCCCGGGGGGCACCTGGAATCCCGTAAAGAAGCTGGAGCCGCCCGCGGCCAGATCGGCATTGGCGCCGTTCAGCAGGCCGAGGATGTAGCCGTACACCGAGTCCTCGGTAACGAACGGCGCGGGGTCCGCGTCCACGGGCCGATCCACGTCCACGGGTGCGCCGAGCGAGCCACGCGTCTGGATGATGTAGAGGAACGTCAACGCCTTGAGCGTGTTCGCCACCCCGCGCGCGCCGGCGGCTTCCGCCGCGGACAGGCGGTCCGGGGCCGGCAGGGCGGCGGTGGCGTTGCTGGCAAGCGCCTGCAGGAAGATGTTGACGCTGCGGATGTGAACGTAGCGGTCGAGCCAGAGTGTGCCGCCGAAGCTGCCACCGGCTCCCACCGGCCCGAAGTACGGTTCCACGAAATCCGGCTGGTTGTTCCCGGAGAGGTTGACCCCCTCCCGTCCCATCGAGCCGAGCCTCCAGATGAGCGCCTGGATGCCGCCGCGGGCGCCGGCGAACAGCCCCGTGGCCGCGGCGGAGAGCTTTGCCCGGGTGGGGTTGGCCACCAGGTCGTCGAGCGTCGGCTGGTTCGTGTTGGTGATATCGAAGTTGCAGGCCGCCGCCAAGGCGAGGAGGCCGGCCGCGATCGCGCTGCGTCTCGTGCGCATGGTCAGAACCCCGCCTGGATGGTGAAGAAGAACTGCCGCGAGGGCGGATAGGGCCCGAGGTCGATGTTGCGCGTGATCGATTGCGCGCCGTAGTTGGACACCTCGGGATCGTAGCCCCAGTAGTCCGTGATCAGAATGAGATTGACGCCGCTCAGGCTCACCCGCATGGACCTCGCCCCGAAGTGGGCCGCCCAGGCATTGGGCAGATCGAGCGACAGGGTCGCGTTGCGGAGCTTCACGAACGACGTGGACTGCACGAACGGCCGCGCGTCGCCGGTGTTAAGGCAGGCGTCGGTGCGCGCCTTGCCGGCCGGCGTACCGCCATCCGGCGCAAGGCTGTTGCAATCGTACAGCGACAGCGTCTGGTTTTGCGCCACGCCGCCATTCTGCCAATCCCACAAGAACGACAGGGCCGCGCGGTGATACGTGAACTCGTTCTGGAAACCCCAGCGGAACTTGGGATTCGTCTGGCCGAGCGAGATCACGTTGCCTGCGTCATCGTAGCCGATGATTTGGGTGATGGGCCGGCCGACCTGGACGAAGAACTCCCCGTAGGAGAGGCCGTAGCCGGCGTTCGCGGGCCGGAAGCCCTGCGCGCCCCCGGGCAGGGTCAGCTCGAGCACGCGGTTCTTGAGGCTCGTGAACGTCGTTCGGAACAACCAGTCGAAGTGCTCACGGCGGACCGGCGTGATGCCGGCCGCCACCTCGATCCCCTCGTTCTTAATCTTCCCGCCGTTGATGAACGCGAGCGAGAACCCCGAAGAAGGGGCCGGCGTGACCGGTACGAGGAGATCGCTCGTCCGGCGCTGGAACAGCGTCAGCTCGAGCGTAGCGCGGCCGCTCAGCAGCGTCGCGTCCACGCCGCCTTCGACCTCCCGCGTGCGCTCCGGCTTGATGATCGGGTCACCGGCGGTGGCGCCCACCACCGTGCCGACGTTGCCGCCGATCACGGCGCCGCCCTGCAGCGTGGTGAACTTCTGACCGAACAGCGGCTGGTTGCCCGTCTCGCCGTACGCGAACCGCAGCTTCACCTCACTGCCTTCGCCCAACAGGCCCGGGAACCGGTACGAGCCGGTGGCCGAGGGGAAGAGATAGAACTTCTTCACATCGCCGTTGGCGCTGGACCGCTCCGCGCGGAAGCTGGCGGAGAGCAGCAGCCGCTCGCCCGCCCCCAGCCAGTCCTCGTGGCCGTACAGCGCGATGGTGCGCTCGTGCGTGTTCTCCTCGAAGCCCTGCAGCACCGATCCCTGGTTGATGTTCTTCTGGCCGGGCAGCAAGCCGCGCGCGATCACGCGCGAGCGGCCCAGCCCGCGGTCCTCCCACTGCACGCCCACCGCCGTGGTCGCCTTCCACGAGCCGCCCGCCGGCGTGAAGGTGTGGATCGCGTTGGCGTTCCAATTGGCGAGCCGGCTGTCGGCGTTGCTCAGGGTCGAGGCGCCCGGGTTGGTCTGACGCGCCTCGAAGAACAGCTCGGGCGGCGCGAAGACCTCGTCCTTCTGGTTGAAAAAGTCGATTCCACCAGCGCCGACGAACCGGAGGCTGTGACGCGCCGTCTGCACCGCCTGGAAAGTCGCGGTCAGGCCGCCGGTGAACCGCACCGCCGCCTCGTCGTTGCTGCCGAGGGCGGTCGTCTGCAGCGGGTTGGCCCCGAAGTAACTCAGCCCACCAGGATCGGGATACACCCCGTTGACCGGGACCAGCGGCACGAAGCCCGGGATGTAGGCGAGCGCGTAGGTCACGCTCGCGCCCGCGTTGTCGTTGTTGGTGAAGCCACGCTGCGTCGTGGTGCGGCTGAACGCGCTGGTGAGCGAGACGCTGAACCGATCCGAAAAGCTCTGGTCCACGTTGGCGCGCAGGTTCTGCCGCTGGGCGCCGGTATTCTCGATGATCCCGCCGTCGCCCTTCACGTTACCCGACAGGAAGTACCGGGTGTTGCCCGCCCCCCCCGAGACATCCAACTGGGTTTCGTAGCCGAGCGGCTTGTTGCCGGCGAGCTCCCGCAGGTGGTCGTACGTCGGCAGGACGCCGTTCACCTCGTAGGACCGGATCAGCGCCGTGTCCCCGAATTGATCGAACGCCGTGGTCGTGTCGAACGGCCGCGTGCCCGGCCCGCGCAGCAACTCGGAGAAGCCGAGCCGTTGCGTGATCGTGGCGCGGGGCGTCCCGGCCGTCCCTCGCTTGGTGCGGATGATGACGACACCGTTCACCCCTTTCGAGCCGTAGATCGAAGAGGCGGCGGCACCGCGCAGGACCTCGATCGACTCGACGTCGTTGGGGTTCAGGTCGGTGAGCCGATTCACGGGGTCGTCCTGCTTCTCCCCATCGTTGCGCGTGGATTGCGGGTTGCCGCTCGCGGTCACGGAGAACAACCCCGTCGGGAGCGACGCGTCGCTGACGATCACCCCGTCCACGACGTACAGCGGGTCGGCGGACCCGACGACCGTGTTCGAACCGCGGATCTGGATCTGGGTGCCTCCGCCGGGAGCTCCCGAGTTCTGTTGGATGTAGGCACCGGGCACGCGTGCTTGCAACGCACGGTCCAGCGCCGGCGCCGGCACACTCGTCACCTCCGCCCCGGTCACCACCGTGGTCGCGATCGCGGCGTTGCGACGCTCGGTCGCCGTCGCCTGCCCGGTGACCACCACGGCCTCGAGATTGAAGACGTCCTGCTCGAGCGTGACGTCCGCGGTGTTCTGGCCCGCGGCGACGGAGGCCTCGCGCCGCTTGTAGCCGATGGCGCGAAACACGAGCGTCGCGGCGCCCGCGGGGGCGGAGACGGCGTAGCGGCCCTCAGCGTTGGTCACGGCGGCGAACGCGGTGCCCGTCACCGTCACGGTCACCCCCGCGACGAGCTCGGCGGTCTGCGCCGCCGTCACACGGCCGGTGATCTGGCGCTGCTGCGCCGCGACGGTGGCGACACCAACGAGCGGCACCAGCACCAGCGCGAGTAGCGAAGTGCGCTTTACCACAATCCCTCCTCGAACCGAGCTACAGGGTGAAGCAACAGAACGGGTGTCGAACACTCCATATCCGGCGGGCGCGGCTACTGGCGCGCCTGGACCTCGAAACTGTTGATCGGCAGCGTGGAGAACACCTTGTCCGACACCGTGTCCTTGGTCGCCGCGCAGCCCGTGGGCCGGTCCCGCTTGACCTGCGACAGCCGGCCGTACCGCCGCATGTCGATCCAGCGGTGCCCGCCCTCGTACAAGAGCGAGTACAGGCGCTGCTTCAGGAGATCGTTGATGAACACCGAATCCGTGCTGGCGGCGGTCACGGTGGTCGGCACCAGGCCGCCGGATGTCTGGCGAATCGTGTTCAAGTCCGCCACCGCCTGGAGCTTGTTGGGCACGGCTTTGAACCACTGGGCCTCCGCGTCCAGCAAGATGAGCTCCTCGTTCCGGATGATGGGAATGGAGGAGATCGGGGTCGGGTAGTGGATCCACGACAACGCCGAGCTCAAGCAGGCAAGCGAGAACGTGTCGGGTCGAGCCGTCACCCGCGCGAGGAAGCGCCGATCTCGGAGCGTGGTGCTGCCGCTCTGAAACTCGGCCGAGTCCTTGATGAAGGGATGCACCAGGTTGATCGCCGACCCCGGGGCCTGCGCGAGGGGGTTCGGCGTGTCCTGGTTCCCGGTGCCAAAGGAGATGTAGGCGCCGAGATCAAGCGACGCGGCCGGGGCGAGGAACGACGCTCCCAAGGCCGCAGCCGCAGAGTCCCAGCACGCCGCGCAATTCGCGCCAGGCTTGAACGGGCTTGCCCGGTACGCCCACGCTCGAGCGGCCAGCCCCCGGTTGAACTTGAGGAACGTCGCCGGCGTGTTGAAGTCCGCAAAGCTCGGGCCCGGGTCGAACGGGAACGCGGTGCCGGCCGCCTGGAGCTCGGTCCTCGCCGAATCGAGAAGGGAGATGACATGGCGATACGCCGAATCGTTCGTGACGAGCGGCGCCAGGGACGGGAGGGAGTGGTTCACGTCGATCGGGATGGAGTCCTCGGTGTGCGAGTTGAGGACCATCAGGAACGCGAGCGCTTGGATCGTGTGCACATACCCGCGGACCGAGTTGATCGCTGCCGTGTTCTTCGCGGCGTTGGTGTCGAGCTTCGCCGACCCGATCACATTGAGGATCCCGTAGCCGCTCTTGATGGTGCGGAACTGGGTCGCCCATTGGCCGCCTCCGAACGCGTCGTTGCTCGGATCGAGCGGACCGTGGAGCAACTCGGTCGTGAATCGGGGGTCGGCGGTGTCGAGCCGGTATCCCTCGCGCCCCAGGATCGCGCCATTGAGCACCCACCGCGGGAAGTCGACGCGGAGAGCGACCAGCGTGCCGACGGCCGCCGACCTCACCTGGTCGACGGTGGCGTTCGGCCCGAGCGGTGACGGGCTGTTGGGATCGGTGAGGTTGAAGTCGCAGGCCAGCACGAGGGCGGTCGCTAAGGTCAGCCCGACCATCGCCGGCTTCATAACGGGTCTCCCTTCGCTGTGCGCGCGCATGGTCAGAACCCCAGGTCGATCGACAAGAAGTAGCTGCGGCTCGGCGGGAACGGCGCCACGTCGATGTTCCGGGCAATGGCCTGGTTGCCGAAGTTCGAGACCTCGGGGTCGAGCCCCTTGTACGGCGTGAACCGCAGCAGGTTACGGCCGCCGACGGAGATCCGAGCCGTGCGCATCCCGAAGTGCTGCGGCACCTGGGGCGGCAAGTTGTAGGACAGGTTCAGCTCGCGCAGCTTCAGGTACGAGGCGTCCTGCACGTAGACCTTGGTCTTCCCGCCCGCCCAGGCGCCGATGCGGGTGTTCCCGGCCGGGACCTGATCGACCGAGTTGCCGAAGGCATCGTACAAGAGCTGAGTCAGGTTGATGACGTCCCCGCCGTGCTTCCAGTCCCACAGGAAGCCGAGGCTGAACCGTTCGTAGTCGACGTCGCTCGAGAACGACATCTGGAAATCCGGGTTGGCGTCGCCCACTAGTCCTTCCGACCCCACGATCTGGGTCGCCGAACTGTCCTTGGCGATGCGAAACGCGCCGAGCGACGTGCCAAATCCCCCCGTGTTGAACGCCGGGACCGGCAGCTCCACGATCTTGCTGCGGTTCAGGTAGAAGGTCGAGCGCACGATCCAGTTCAGCTCTGCCGTGCGCACCGGCGAAACGGCGAGCGACGCCTCGATCCCCCGGTTGCGCAGCTTACCACCGTTGAAGACGCGGAACCGGTAGCCCGTCGACGGCGCGACCGACTGCACCAGGAGCAAGTCTGTGACCGTCTTCTGGTACAGCGTCACGCCCACAGTGGCGAACTGTTTCCCGAGGGTCGCGTCCAGCCCCGTTTCGATCTCGGTGTTGCGCTCGGGTGTGATCGCCGAATCGCCGAACTGGAACGGCGCGAGTTGCCCCACCTGACCGCCGATCGCCTGCGTGCTATCGAGCACGAAGCGCGCTCCGAAGAGCGGCGGGTTGCCCGTTTGGCCCCAGGCGCCGCGCAGCTTGATCTCGTCCACGCCGCCGATCGGTTGCACGATCCGGTACGACGCCGCAGCCTTCGGGAAGAAGAAGTACTTGCTCGGGTCGCCGTTCACGCTGGAGCGGTCCGCGCGGAAGCCCGCAGTGAGGAGCAGCCGTTGGCTCGCCGCGAGCACCTCTTCCTGGCCGTACAGGCCCACATTCTTCACGGGCTGCTCCGACTGCGTCGACGTGATGCTCGCAGCCTGGCTCACGTTCTGGAGGCCAAGCGCGATGGTACGGCCTACGACGTTGGTGAGGTTGAGATCGCGCTTCTCGTATTGGAAGCCCGCCGACGTGGTCGCCTGAAAGGCGTTGGAGGCGGGGCTGTAGGTGTGCACCGCGCTGCCCACGAGGTTGAGCCGGAGGTCGGAGGACTTCCCGAGCACGACCGTGCCGGGCTGTCCGTCGAACGGCTCGTACTGGAGATCGGCCGGCGAGAGGATGTCGTTGCGCTGGTTGAAGAAGTCCAGGCCGCCCGTCAGGCTGAGCACAAGCCGCTGGCTCGCCGTCGTGACTGCCTCTACTCTCGCGGTCGTTGTGCCGAGGATGCGCCACACATCCTCGTTGTTCTTGAGCTCAGCAAACGTCTGCAACGGGTTGGACGGCGCGAACGGATTCGTCGGGTACACGCCGTTGACCGGCCGCAGGTCCACGAAGCTCGGCGTCGTCGGGTAGACGAGGAAGGTGCTGGTTCCGGTGTTGTCGTTGTTCGAGATCCCGCGTTTCGCCAGACTGTGAATGGCGTTCAGGTTTAGCGTGACCTTGAATCGGCTGCCGAGCAGCTGGTCGAGGTTGGCCCGGACCGACTGCTTCTGATAGCCCGTGTTCGGCGCGATCCCGCCGTCCTGCTTGACGAGACCCGAGACGTAGTAGGTCGTCTGATCGTTCCCCCCGGTGACGCTGGCGTCGGTCTCGGTGGAGAGGGGGTGCTCGTCGTACAGCGCGGTCTCGTTGTCGAAGAACGGGCACTTGCCGCCCGGCAGGTTGCAGAATTTTGCCGCGGTCGGGCCGAACGCCGCCTTCGCCTCGTTGGAGTCGCTGAACACGCGGAAGCCGAGCGTGTTGGAGAGCGCCGCCGTCCCGAACCGCTGCGTCACGCTGAAGCGGGGCGCCCCGGGACGCCCGCGCCGGGTGCTGATGACGATCACCCCGTTCGCTGCCTGCGAGCCGTAGATCGCGGCGGCGGACGCCCCTTTCAAGAATTCGACACTCTGGATGTCGTTGGGGTTCAAGTCCGCGAGGCGGTTGACGGGGTTGTCCTGGTTGGACGCGTTGCCGCCGGCCGCCGCCGCCGTGATGGCGTTCATGTTGCTCCCGATCGCATCGTTCGCGATCACCAGCCCGTCCACCACGATCAAGGGGTCCACGCCACCGTTGATCGTCGTCACCCCCCGCAAGTTGATCTGCCCGCCGCCACCCGGCGCGCCGGAGTTCATCTGGATCACGGCGCCCGGCACCTTGCCCTGCAGCGCGCTCTCCAGTGTCTGGGTTGGTGCCCGGGTCAGCTGCTCCGCGTTCACGGTGGTCACTGCGTTGGCGAGGTTGCGTCGCTCGACCGCCGTCGCCTGGCCAGTGATGACCACTGCCTCGAGGTTGAAGACGTCCTGCTCGAGCCGCACCTCCACGCGGCTCTGCTCCGGCGCCACCGCGATCTGCTGGTGCTTGAATCCGATGTTGCGGATCAACAGCGTCGCGGCACCTACCGGCGCATTCAGCGTGAACTCCCCCCGCTCGTTCGTGACCGCGGCGACAGGCGTGCCGACCACGGAGACGGTCGCCCCCGCGACGGGCTCCCCCGAAGCGGCGCTCGTCACCTTCCCGCTGATGGGACGCTGCTGGGCGAACGCGGCGCCGATGCCGACGCTCAAGCTCAGCGCGAGCGTGCTGAACCAAGTGCGCTTGACCACGGCTCCTCCATACCCTCGTTGCGCGATGTGACAGTCGGAAACCCGGGACGGTCCGGGGCTAGCTTGCGCGCGATTCGTGCAGTCCGCAAGGAGGCCGAAAATCCCGGCTACGCGGCCACTCCCTCCTTGACCTTGCGCCGGCCGCCGCCCAGCGCCGCGTACGCGACCGGGCCCGCCGCGGCCAACACTGCCGCGACGAGCACGCCGGGCAGGCCGATCTCGCGACTCTGGATCTCGAGGCCCGCCGCGCTCAGGATGAGCAGGATTGGCAGGGCGCCGAGCACCGCCAGGGCGGGGGCGCCCAGCGGCACCCGGAACGCACCGCGCAGCGCCGGCTCGGCATGCCGCAGCTGCAGCAGCGCCCCGAACTCGAGCGCCAGCGCTGCGCTGTACAGCAGCACGTCGCCCGCGAGCAGGCCGCCGAACGGCACGAGGGTGAACCCGGAGTACGCGAGCGCCGACACGAGCACCGCGTTGCGGGGTGTACCGCGCTCGTCCGTCCGGGCCAGCGCGGCCGGGAGCAGCCCGTCCTGCGCCAGGACCAGCGGGATGCGCGAGTACGCCAGGAGCAGTGCGTTGAACAGCGCGAACGCGCTCACCAAACCCGCGGCGGCGACCCAGACGCTGAGCCAGGGGCCGACGACGGCCCCCGCGATCTGAGGCCACGCGCCGTCGGTCCACGTCTTCCAGTCGGTGAGCGCAAGCGCGGGAAGTATCGTGAGCAGATAGACGGCGGTGACGAGCGGCAGCGCGCGCGCCAGCGCCCGCGGATAGGTCGCCGACGACTGCTCGATCTCGCCGCCGATCGTCGACGCGTTGTCCCACCCGCTGTAGTTCCAGATGCTTTGCGAGACCCCGATGCCCAGGGCACCGAGAAACGACGTACCCGTTGCGTGGAACGGGGTCGCGGGAAACGGCGTTGCCGGTTGCCCGAGCCAGCGCGCCAACGCCACCGTCGCGAGCACGCCGAACGGCGCGAGCACGAGGGCCACGAACCATCCGGACGCCGTCCCCACGACCCGGGTGCCCCGCAGGTTGAGCCAGGTGGCGCCCCAGATCAGCGCCAGCGCGACGAGCCACGACTCGAGGCGACCGAGCTCCGGCAAGAAGAAGCGCAGGTACTGCAGAAACAGCACCGGGTAGATCGCCATGTCGATCAGCGAGTAGACCCAGGACAGCCACCCGTTCCAAAAGCCCCAGAAGCGCCCAAAGGCGCGCTTCACCCACTGGTAGTAGCCGCCCTCGGCGGGGAGCATGGACGCCAGCTCCCCGATGAGCAGCGCCTCCGGGACACTGTAGATGAGCGGCGTCGCGACAAGCAGCAGGATCGCCACGCCGGGACCGACCGACCCGACGAGCCCTTCCAAGCCGAACGGCCCACCGGAGACGGTGAAGAACATCACCGCCACCAGGCCCCCCAACCGCAGCGCCGGGCGTGACGTCACGAGTGCGGGTGGTCGTGCGCGCCACCCCGGATGACTGCGACGAGCGTGGTGATGACGCAACAGCGGACGATCAGCGCAGCGACGACCTTCATTGTGACCTCGCGGGGGAGTCCCGGGGGTAATTTACGGTAGGCCGTTAATTGCGCGGCCCGTCCGCCGGTAATGCGGCGGTCATGCAAGGAACGCACCCGTCTCGGGAGAGATCATGAGACCGCTCGTCCGTCCGTTGCTGGCCCTGGCCGTCGGCGTGCTCGCCGCGCGGTGCCGCGAAGCCCCCGTGACCGCACCGCCACCCATCACCACCCTGCCGCGCCAGCTCAGCGCCGCAGAACAGGGCCTCATCGCCCGAGACAACCAATTCGCCTTCACGCTGTTCGGTGAGATCGCGCGGCAGGCCGGCCCCGATTCGAATCTGTTCATCTCGCCGCTCAGCACCGCGATGGCGCTCGGTATGGCGTACACCGGGGCCGCCGGCGCCACGCAAACCGAGATGCAGCAGGTGCTGCAGCTCGACGGCCTGACGCTCGACGACGTCGAGCGGTCCTACCGCAGCTTGATCGCGCTGTTGCGAGGGCTCGACCCGCAGGTGGCGTTCACGCTCGCCAACTCCGTGTGGTACGACCCGGACCCTCGATTCGCGCCGACGCCCGATTTCCTCGCCGCGACCAGGACATACTTCGACGCGCGGGTCGAGAGCCTCGACTTCAGGAGTCCCAGCGCCGCACCCACGATAAACAGCTGGGTCAGCGATCAGACCGGCGGCAAGATCCCGGCGATCGTGCCGGATCCGATCGGCTCCGACGTCGTCGCCTACCTGATCGACGCGATCTACTTCAAGGGGAGCTGGACCACCCAGTTCGACGGGAGCCGGACTCGGCCCGGACCGTTCCGACTCGCGAACGGCACCGCCGTCACGGTACCGATGATGACGCACGGGCGCACCGTCCGCGTGGGCGTTGCGAGAGCCGACGGCCTGATCGTGTTCGATCTGCCGTACGGGGGCGGAGCGTACAGCATGACCATCGCGCTGCCACAGCAGGCCAGCGGCATCGAGTCGCTGGTCCAGGGATTGACCGGCGAGCGCTGGAGCGCCTGGATCGCCGGGCTCGACTCCGGGTCCTTCGAGGTGTTCCTGCCGAAGTTCACGCTCACCTACGGCCTCACGATTAACGCCGTGCTGAAGGCGCTCGGGATGCCGTCCGCGTTCTGCGAGTCGCAACGCGCCGACTTCACACGCATGAATCCGAGCGGGGCGCTGTGCATTACGGACGTCATGCACAAGGCCTTCGTGGACGTGAACGAGGAAGGCACGGAGGCGGCGGCCGCGACGGCGGTCGGGATCGGAGTCACGAGCGTGCCCGCGTCCATCGTGGTGGATCGCCCGTTCGTCTTTGCGATTCGCGAGCGTCTCTCGGGAACGATTCTGTTCCTGGGCCGCGTGATGAACCCCGCCGCCAGCTGACCCCGGTCAGCAGCTCGGGGAGACGATCCCGGAGCTCTGCCCGGCGCGGAGGTAGCGTGGCTCGCTCGGCGGGGTGCCGAGCACGCGCTCGTACACCGCCAGCTCACGCCGCGCGATGCGCGGCCACGCGAACCGCGCCGCTTTGGCGCGCCCCGCTTCTCCCATCACCCGGCGCCGCTCGGGGTCGGCGATCAAGTCGAGCGCCGTCTCGGCCCATGCCGCCGGATCGTCCTTCGGCACCATGACGGCCTCGGCGCCGCCGGCGATCACCGAGCGGAAGCCGAGGTTGTCCGACACGATCATCGGTGTGCCGCACGCCATCGCCTCGAGCAGCGTGACGCCGAAGGAGGCGATCGTGGTGGGACACAGATAGAGGTCCGCCGACGCGTAGTACTCCGGGCGCTCCTCGAACACCTGCCCGACGAACCGCACGCTGTCGCCCAGCGCCCGCGCCCGCCGCTCATAGTAGCCCCGCCAGGGGCCGTCCCCGGCAACCGTGAGCACCGCGTTCGGGTGGCGCGCCAGGATGCGAGGCAGTGCCGCCAGCGCCGTGCCCAAGCCGTTGCGCGGCTCGATGCGACCGAGGAACAGGAGCCGCGGGCCGTGCGTGAGCGCGTCGATGGGACGACGCCCGTTCGGTCGGAAAAACTCGACGTCCACGCCGTTCGGAATGATGTCCCAGTGGGCACGAAAGTACCGCGAATTCGCGGCCACCACCGGCTCGCTCACCGCGATCGTCGCCGCGTGCCGGTCGAGGATCTTCTGGAGCGGTCGCCGGAACACGCGACAGCCGAGCGAGCGCGCGAACCACGAGTGGAAGGTGGCGACCACCGGAATGCCGACCTGCCAGGCGGCGAGCGGCGCTGCGAGCCCGAACGTCGGGGCGAGGCCGCCGTGCACGTGCACGAGGTCGTAGCGACCTTCCCGGAGCAGCGCCTCGAGCTGGCGCCGCAATCCCCAACCGGTGGTGATGCGCGAGACGCCACCGTTCGAATAGATCATCCGGCTCGTCCCCACCCGGCGCACGAACGCCGCATCCGGGTAGGCGCCCATGTGGGATGTGACGACGGTGGCGGTGTGCCCCCAGCTGTTGAGCTGGAGGGCGAGGTTGTGAACGTGCTCGGGGACACCCCCGAACTGGGGATAGTAGTCTTCGGCGACGAGCGCGATGCGCATTCGGGTCCCGCAAGCTAGGGTTGACGGTGATCCTGCGCCGCCGGAGCGACCGGCTTCAGAGAGCATGACCCGGCGGTCCGGCTCGACGTCACGGGCGCCGCGCGAGACTCGCCTCGAGACGACCCACGGCCGCGACGACGGCCTCGGGCTGCTCTTCTTGAATGAAGTGACCCGCCCCCGGCACGGAGTCAAGGGCGAACGCTCCCACGGTCCGCTGCAGCAGCTTGATCTCCGCCGCATTCACATCGCCGTCGTGGGGCTCCCCGCCCACGATCAGGCGCACCGGGCAGCGGACGTCGGCGAGGTGTGGCCACAGCTTTCCGGGCTCCCGCGAGTTCGCCATCGCCAAGTAGGCCTTGAGCGTGGCGTCGAGGTTGCGTGCCGCGCCGGCGGTGTAGCCCGATACGACGTCGTCGGTCACCCACGTCGTGTCGCCGGAGGACGCGATGAGCATGCTCCGGATCTTGCGCCGCACGAGCTTAACCCCGCCGAACAGCTTGATCCAGGGCGCGAACCTGAGCGCCCGTTTGAACGCCGGGGTCACAGCCGCCTCCGTGGGGCCCCCCTCGATCGAGATCATGCCGCGCACCAGGTCGGGCCGGCGGTAGGCGAGGCGGAACGCCTCCGATCCGCCCATCGAGTGCGCCACGATCAGCGCCTGACGTTCCCCGAGCGAATCGAGCACGCCGGCGATCCGGTCGGCCTGCGCCGTGAGGGAGTAGTCGGCGCGCGGCGGCCGGGTGGACGAGCCGATTCCGAGCGGCTCGATCACGATGGTGCGGTAGCCGGCCGCGTCGAGCAGCGGCACCAGCTGGCGAAAGCCGAACTCGGAGCCGAACAACCCCGGGATGAGCACCACCGACCGACCCGCGCCGGCCATCGCGACGGCGAGCGACTCCCCGGGCGCGAGCGGGACCTTGAAGCTGCGGGCGCTGTCCGCCAGGGTCAGCACCGCAAGCAACCACACTGGCGGGAGCGTCGAGCACCTCCGCGAAATCGTTCGACCAACGGGGGGATGTCCGCGAAAATGTACCGCCCGGTGCGCGACGGCAAGGAGCGTACCTGGGCGAAGGGCTGGAGGGGTTCGAGCGCGCCCGTCAGCGGGGCTCGCTCAATGTGCTGCTGGAGACGATGTAGCCGCGGGGTGGGCGTTCAGTCGGGCAGCTTGCGGAGCAACCGGTCCAGAACCGCTTGCTCGTGCTTCAGAAAGCGGTCGTCGCCGTACATGAGCAGGGCGGCGGGGCCCCACTGCGGGTCGGTCGGATGACCGATGTCGTTCAGCTCGATGCCGAGAGTCGGGCCGAGCACGAGCATCGTGCGAATGACGCGCTCGTAGTGCTCGGCGACCGTCGCGAACCCGGCGCGCAGCGCCGCGAGCTCCCGCGCTAACCGCACACGCTCCCGCAGACACTGTCGAAACGCGTCTGGTGGATCCTGCTGCACGGCGACTCTGGTAGCCATCTGCCCACGTCCAACCGGTTGTTGACGGCCAAACGCCTGCTGCCGCGTATAACATGGGGGCCGGGACAGAACTGCACAAGCTGCACACTCAAACGAGGCCTCGCCCGACGGGAGTGCGGTTGTGTCAGCCGACGGACACAGGGAGGTTTACGCTGTCGACGTACCGCTAGCGTGGGGCGGCCTTCCCGCCGCCACATCGCGCAGCACCACAGGGTCACGTACGTTCACGACGCCGCGCTCGAGGCCCACGAGGCCCGCCCGCGCCAACCGGCGCAGCTGCTTGTTGGTGGTCTGGCGGCTCAAGTTCGCGAACGCAGCGATGAGTTGCTGGCTGACTTTCAAGCGCCCGCTCGCTGCGGGGTCGGGCCCGCTGCCGAGCCGCTCCAGCAGCAACAGGAGGGCCTCCGGCACGCGCCGCAACGGGTCGCGCACCGTGAGCATGGCAAGGTGGTCCAACGCCAACGCGTACTGGTGCGCGTCCCGGGACGCCACCGCGGACGCGAGCGGCGCATCCGCCGCCAGATACCGGCTGAACACGTCCGCCGGCAGCTCCAGCGTTGTGGTGGGGAGCAGCGCCACAGCGTGTCGGGGCTCGGGAGTCGGCGTCGGCTCCCACAACGGCGGGCTCAGCAGCCAACCGGGACCGCACACCTCGAGAATCGCATGCGGGGGCCGCTCGAGCGCCACGTGCAGCGCGATCGCGCCGGTGCGGATGTAGATGTGTAGCTGCTTGAGTCGCTCGGGGCGCAGCGACTCGCCCGACCGATACTCTCGGGTCGCGACGCCGGGCAGCGTAGCAAGCTCGCTGGCAACCAGCTCCAAAGATGCGGCCTCTGAAACGGGCGATGTCCGGAAATACCCGACCGCACCGCGATCAAAAACGGGGCCACGCGGCCGCCCGGCGCCGCGGCGAAGAAGCGCTCGGCGACGGCATCAGAATGCTGCGTCGGCGACACACCGTCAGTTGCGGGCACCCCAATGTCGCGCGGCCGACAACACTAGTGGACCACGACCGACGTCGCGCGCTCGCGCCGGCCCGGCGCCGGCACAGCGGTTAGAGGCAGACTCGTTCTCCTAACGAGAGATGCTGACCGCGACGTTGTGATTCATCCCCATGCTTCCGTCGTTGGGCGAAGTAATCGGGAATCCCACAACGGTACCCGTCGCCTGAGCCGATGAGAATTCCGATGTCCCCACGGAATGGAACGTGAAGTCCCCGAACGTCTGGGAGGACGTGCCTTGATTGCGCCCTGTGAAGAACGATGTCTTATCAAATTCAATGCTGACCAGCCCGCAAGCGCCCTCGAAGGTGAGAAAGCCCGGGTCCGCGCAGGTGTCGGTGTTCAAAACCAACCTGCCCCCGCCGCTCCCCGTGAAGTCACTCACGGGAACCGGGCCAACGCCGCTTGCAAAAGAACAACATGGGTCGAACTGGAATATGGAGTACGAGAGACCGAGAGTGTCCCCGGTGGACACGCTGGCGAAGCCAAACAGCGAGTTCGCAGACCACGAGACGTTTCCGAAGTCACCATTGGCGACGAAGTGGAACACCGTAGTCCGATTCGCTGCGACGTCGAACGTGGGCGAAGGATCAGTTGGGTTGCGTCGTTGGAGATCAGTCGACACTTCCCGACAGCCGAAGACGGCCAGCACCAAGGTGAACCCACCAATCGCGTGAGCCACTTTCATGATCCCCTCCTGGTTCAGAAGGCGTGTTTCTGCTATTCCGCCCCGTGATGTGAGATCCGCAGAGGCGCTCTCCCGGTGAGAAGTGGGCTTCGGGGTTGGGAGGCGATGGCACTATTCACGCCAAGAATGCGCGGGCCACGATGCGACTCCGCGCGGGCCACCGTCAAGTATTGCGCGGATGCAACGCCGCTAACGCCTCATCATGATCGCATCATGATCGGAGGAAGCGCACGCGCGGCTGGCGCGATACATTGGACGGTCTCCCTCGTTGGACTGAGGTAATGCGCCCACCATCCCTGCTCATGCTCTGCGCCGTCACGCTCGCGGTTGCTCCGCTCGGAGCGCAATCCGCGGCACCGAGAGCGGGGCCCCTTGATGCACGTTTCCTTTCCCCACTGGTTTGGCGCAACGTCGGTCCATTCCGTGGGGGACGGGTCTCCGCCGTGTCGGGCGTCATTGGACAGCCGGGAGTGTTCTACGCCGGCACGCCGGCCGGCGGCGTCTGGAAAACGACGAGCGCGGGAGAAACGTGGTTTCCCGTCTTCGACTCTATTCCGACCGTTTCGTCCATCGGCGCCATCGAGGTGGCACCATCGGACCCCAACGTCATCTATGTCGGCACCGGCGACCTCGATTCCTACTTCGACGGCATGGGCGATGGGATGTATAAGTCCTCCGACGCCGGACGCACCTGGCGTCGCATCGGCCTTGAGGGGACGGAGCAGATCCCTGCCATCCTCGTGGACCCACACGATCCGAACATCGTCATGGTTGCCGCACTGGGGAGATTCGGGACGCCGGGCGACGCGCGTGGCGTCTTCCGCTCCAGCGACGGCGGAGCCACCTGGACCAAGACACTGTACGTCGACGATCAAACCGGCGTCGCGACCCTCGCGCGCGCGGCAGATGCGCCCGACGTCATCTTCGCCGCTGCGTACTTGCATTACGTCGCGCCAGGGGCCATTTGGCCCGTACCGGACACGGCACGCATGCGGACGCGACTCTACAAATCGACGGACGGCGGTCTCACCTGGCGCGAGTTCCTCGGCGGGGGGCTCCCACGTCTCGCCGGTCGCATCTCCATCGCGGTCGCGATCGGCACGAACGCGCAGCGCGTCTATCTCATCGGTGACTTCGGACTGTATCGGTCCGACGATGGCGGCACGTCGTGGCGCCATATGGCCGCCGACGACAAACGCATCGCCAACGGCCAGGGCGGCTACAACTGCGGCGTGTACGTCGACCCGAAGAATCCCGACATCGTCTACACGTTCCAAGTGACGGCATACAGATCCACCGACGGGGGCAAGAGCTTCACCGGATTCAAGGGAGGCCCGCCGGGCGGCGACGATCCGCAGGTGATGTGGATCGACCCCACCAACGGCAAGCGCATGCTCATGGGCTACGACCAGGGGGCGATCGTCTCGTTCGATGGCGGCGACACTTGGAGCTCGTGGTACAATCAGTCGACGGAGCAGGTGTACCACATCGCCACTGACAACTCGTTTCCCTACTGGATCTACGCGACCCAGCAGGACGCGGGTGCGATCGCCACGCGCAGTCGAGGGAACCTGGGGGCGATAACGCCCATAGACTGGAAGCCGGTGCCCGGCTGGGAGTGGGGTACGATCCTTCCCGATCCGCGCGATCCCAACGTCGTCTTCTCGAGTGGACTCGGCATCTCGAAGATTACCTATCCCGGCGAGGAGTGGATAAAAATCGGGCCGGACCAGGATCCGTCGCTCAAGCTGCGCGGCGTGTTCAACCCGCCCATCGCCTTCGCGATGTGGAACCGCAGGCGCGAGTTGCTCGCCGGCTATCAGCATCTCATGGCGACCACAGATGGTGGTGCGACCTGGACGAAGCTGAGTCCCGATCTCACCGAAACGCGGGCCCACCCGTCCCCGAGCGATACGTCCGGATCGTCGTTCGCGAGCATCGTGTCGATCGCGACATCGACCGTGGCGCCCGGCGTCATCTGGATCGCGACCAACACCGGCATCATCCAGGTGTCGCGCAACCACGGGACGACATGGAGCGACGTCACAATCCCGGGCATCGAAATAGGTAGACGCCCGATCGTCCCGTCGGTCGAGGCCTCCCACTTCGCTGCGGGCACGGCGTACGCCGCGCTCGACGCACACTTTCGCGGCGACGACGCCCCGTCCATCTACCGCACGCGCGACTACGGGAACACGTGGACACGGATCGTCACGGGACTGCCGGCGACGCTGCCCGGCGGCGCGTTCGCGCGCGTCGTTCGAGCGGATCCCAAGCGGCGCGGTCTGCTGTTCGCCGGCACGGAGAGCGCGGTGTACGTGTCCTTCGACGACGGCGACAATTGGCAATCGCTGATGCTCAATCTTCCTACCACGGAGTACCGCGACATCGCGATCCACGACAATGATTTGATTGTCGGCACGTACGGCCGCGGCATCTGGGTGCTCGACGACTTTGCGGTATTGCGGCAGCTCAACGGCGCTGCGGCGACCGAGCCGGCCCATCTCTTCAAGCCGAGCGACGCGGTGCGTGTACGACGGAACGTGATGTACAACACGCCGTTCCCGCGCGAAGTACCCCAGGCGCCGAACCCGCCGGACGGCGCAATCATGTATTACTCGCTCGGCGCGAAGCCGTCGTCCGAGATCACGATCGAGGTGCTCGATGCGAGGGGCAGCGTCGTGCGGCGCATGTCCAGCGCTCCGCCTCGAGCCGTGCGCGAAACGGCCCGCCCACCGATGGAAAGCTCTTGGCTTGCGCCGGGGCGCGGCCTGCCCGCTAACGTCGGCCTGAATCGCGCCAATTGGGATTTGCGATACGATCCACCACCCGCGTTCGCGCACTCATTCGAATTCAACGGCAACCCAGGCGTCACCCCGATGGCGCCTGAGGGCCCGCTGGCGCTCCCTGGTCTGTATACCATTCGGCTCACGGTCGACGGCAAACACTACACGCAGCCGCTGACCGTGGAGCGCGATCCGCGTTCGCGGGTCTCTCGGGCAGCGGTCGCCGCGCAGCATGCCCTGGTCATGCGGTTGTATGCGGGACTCGAGGCCACGTGGGCTGACTTCATGCCGGTGGCCGGGCTGCGCGGTGCCGTCACGACCCTCGCCGCGGGTGATACGGCATCGGAAGTGGGGAAGGCAGCCAAGACGCTCGCGACGAGGCTGGATTCGCTCGCGGGTGACTCGTTGAGCGATGCCCGCGAAGTATGGCAGCCGCGACCGACCGCATGGAGTTTTGTTGCCCTGAATGGCGAGTTTGCGCTCGAGCTGAACGCGCAGGACAACGCCGATCACGCGCCAACCCAGGCGACGCTGGCGGTCGCCCGCTCGAGCTGCGACGAGCTACGGAACCTTGTCGGGCGCTGGAGGCAGGTCGTTCGGCTGGACTTGGCGACGTTCAATCGGACGCTGGAGCGTCATGGAATGACGACCCTCGCGGTAACGTCGGCCCCAGAGAAGCTCTGCTCTCCATGAATGGCCAGAGTCCGGCTGACAGCTATGCGGGTACTTGTAGTCCTTAGTGCGTGAGGTCGACCACGGTCGCTTGCGTTGTCACGAAGCCGGACGCCCCGTTGGCTTGACTCCACAAAAACAGCCGGTTCCCCTCCGGCGGTGAACGTAACGGCCGTCCGATTGCGACCGCCCGCGATGACGAAGATCATTCTGCTCGCTCAAGGGTCTCGGTTGCGCTTAGCCTGAGGTGCCGCCGATATGCCCGGCAGCGATGGCTTCCAAACGCTTCTTCAGTCGGCCCAGGTAAATGGCTGGAGGCTCCAAAAGCGGAATTGCCGGCTGAACACGGGGCTTGACCTGAGCTAGCAGGTCGAGCGCCACTCGCGCCGATCGGGCGTGCGGCAGGTCGAAGTCTTTAAGACGGTACGAAACCGGGAGGCTGTTCTGCCAATTGCTGTGGTTTTCAATGTAGCGGAGGACTCGCCCCAGAACGCCCCTCGTCTTCTCGTCGGCAACGAAACCAGCGTACTGGTCGATCAAGCGCTCCGGTGTCAGCTCAGCGGAGCGACACATCTGCCCGAACGCGTAGATGTTGAGGGACTCCGCCTCTCGAAAGATCGCATTGGCGACCAGCCCATCTAGGCCGAGCCTGCGACCGCAATCGACTAATGCACGGATGTAACGCGTCTCGCAGGAGGATTGCCCACCGGATTCGTGGTTGTTGGGCGTCACGAAGCCGTCGTCGGCTTCGTCCACGAGGAAATACGGCCAGCCAAGCAGTGGGCCGACTCCTCGCTTGCGCAGCGTCGCAATATCTTGCGCAGCGGGATAGAGCTCTGGCTTCAGTCCCGCTCGCGAGTAACGGCTCAGGGCAAGCGACCGGTAGTAGTTATGGAGCGGGAAAGACACGCCACGCCTCGGCCCAAGGAGCCCGGGTGCCGCCACGGCAGCGCGCGACAGTTCGACCTCCTGCTCCCAAAAGCGCAGGCTGGACGGCGATGGAAACCCTTCCCACTGGGCTATGGCCCAGAGATTCAAGATGAACGTTGCTGCAGGCGCTTGCTGCTTTACGATCTCCTGCACCCGTCGGCAGAACGACACGCAGTCTTCCAACGTGCTGTTGCCTTCGGGGTCTCCACCCGGATCTCCGGGCAGGAAGACAAATACGTCGGCATCCCGCAGTTCGGACACGGCGTCCCGCAGACGCGCGAAACGCTCGGTCAGTTTGGTCTTGTCGCGCGGGCTGAAAACCCCGGGAAAGTTAGCCCCCAAAGTACTGTCTGGCCCCGTCCACTGCTCCATACCGGCAAGCAGGACGATCCCCACGCGGAAGCCCTTGTCATGCGTCAACGTGATCGCGCTTGACATGGCTTTGTAGTACTCGGGCAGCAGGTCGGGGCGAGAGCGAAATCCGGCTTCGCAGAATTCCAGATAGTTGTAGCCACAGGCCTTGAAGAAGTCGTAGACTCGGGGGTCCGTCGGCGGCGGATCGGTCGGAAGGGAGGCGTACAGCCCCACAGTCTCGAAACCGCCTGCGTGCTCCGCCGAGCGACTTGCGTCCCGCTCGACCATCGAGGAATTCTGAAACAGAAAGGGTCCGGCGGACGTTGCAAGAGCGGCCCGGAGAAAACCTCTGCGATCCATGCTTTCCCGCATAGGTTACTCCAGCAGGAGCAATTGACACAGCGTTGACACAGCCGCGCGGCGGGCGCCGCGCTAAGGGCTTGTCGTGCAAGTGGCCAGGGGCAGAATCGAACTGCCGACACGCGGATTTTCAGTCCGCTGCTCTACCAACTGAGCTACCTGGCCTCACCTCGCGGGCTCGGAAAATAGAAAGGCGGCGACCGGCCGCCAAGTAGGCCCCGGCGTTAGCATTGGTAGCATGCATCCTCGGCTCTATGCCGTGCTGACGATCGGTGCGCTCGCCGCGTGCCAGAACCGGCCCCCCGGCACCACGGAGGAGCCGCCACCATCCTCTGGCGCGCCGGCACTGCACGTGCAGGGCAACCAGCTCGTCGACGCTACGGCACGTCCTGTCCGGCTGCGCGGTGTGAACCGCTCCGGCGCCGAGTATGCCTGCGCGCAAGGATGGGGGTTCTTCGACGGTCCCTCGGACTCCGCGTCCGTCGCGGCGATCGCGGCGTGGCGAGCGAACGCCGTCCGCGTGCCGCTCAACGAGACCTGCTGGCTCGGCATCAACGGCGTCACCCCAGCCTACTCGGGCGACAACTATCGCCGCGCCATCTCGGACTACGTCGCCCGGCTTAACCGGGCGGGGCTCATCGTCATCCTGGACCTGCATTGGAGCGCGGCCGATACGACGAAAGCGCTCAGCCAGGCGCCGATGCCGAACCGCGACCACTCCCCGGAGTTCTGGCGGCAGGTCGCCGCGGCCTACAAGGGCAACACCAGCGTGATCTTCGATTTGTTCAATGAGCCGTTTCCCGACAACAACTCCGACACGCCGGAGGCCTGGCGCTGTTGGCGCGACGGCGGATCCTGCCGGGGCGTGAGCTTCACCGCGGCCGGGATGCAGGAGCTGGTCGACGCAGTCCGCGGCACCGGCGCAACCAACGTCATCATGCTCGGCGGCGTCCAGTACGCCGCGCGTCTCTCGGGCTGGCTCGCGTCCCAGCCCACTGATCCGCTCGACAATCTGGTCGCGTCGTGGCACGTCTACAACTTCAGCTGGTGCAACACCCGGCCGTGCTGGGACTCGGACGCGGCACCGGTGGCGCAACAGGTGCCGCTGGTGCTCGGCGAGCTGGGGGAGGACGATCGTGGCAGCGCGTTCGTGAACGCGCTCATGGACTGGATGGACGCCCGGCAGGGGAGCTACCTCGCCTGGGTGTGGGACGTGTGGGGTGAGCCGCTGGACCTGATCCTGAGCTACGACGGCACGCCGTCGCCTTACGGGCAAACCTTCAAGGCGCGCTTCGGGTCATAGAGTCTCCAGTCCGTGGCGTCGTCGCGCGGCGCGACATAGCTTCCCGCCCATGCCGCACCCCGAGTTCCCCAACCTCACCGTGCTCGACCACCCGCTGATCCGGCACAAGCTTACGATTCTGCGCGACAAGCACACCCCCACGCGCGACTTCAAGCAGCTCGTCAACGAAATCGCGATGCTCATGGCGTACGAAGTGACGAAGGATCTGCCGCTCGAGCCCGTGGACGTCGAGACGCCACTCGAGGCGATGCGGGGCGCCCGGGTCGCGGGGAAGAAGCTCGCGCTCGTGCCGATCCTGCGGGCCGGCCTCGGGATGGTGGAGGGGATTGCCCAGCTGATTCCCTCGGCGCGCGTCGGGCACATCGGCATCTACCGCGAGCACGACACGCTCCAGCCCGTCGACTACTACTTCAAGATTCCCGAGGGGCGCGACGCGCGGGACTTCTTCGTGCTCGATCCGATGCTCGCGACCGGCGGCTCCGCGGTGGACGCCGTGGGCGCGCTCAAGCACGCCGGCGCGCAGCGCATCCGGTTCCTCTGCCTGGTCGCCGCTCCCGAGGGCGTGCGCCGCATGCTCCAGGCCCACCGCGACGTCCCGGTGTTCGCCGCGGCGCTCGACCGCGAGCTGAACGCGCAGGGCTACATCCTGCCCGGGCTGGGCGATGCGGGGGACCGGCTGTTCGGCACCCGTTAGCAGCGGTTGACAGTTTTTGTCACATCGGTAAATTATGACGCAATTCGTCATAATTGGTTGGTGTGACATAAAATGTCCACCACATTTATTGCCGTCATCGCTGACGCCGTCGCCTCCCGCGCCCTGCCGCCGCCGCGTCGCGCGCGCCTGCAACGTGAGCTCCGCAGCGCCATCCCGGAGTTCAACCGCCGCTGGCGCACCGCCCTCGCCGCCCGTTTCGCCGTCACGCTGGGCGACGAGTTCCAGGCACTGCTCACCACCGCGCGGCCGCTCTGGGAGCTGCTGCACGAGGTGCACTTTCGCTTCCCCGAGGTCGAGTGGGTCGTCGCCTGCGGGCTCGGCGCCATCGCCACCCGGCTCGAGCGCCGTGCCACGGCCCCCGAGGTCGACGGGCCCTGCTTCCACGCCGCCCGGGCCGCCATGGAACACGCCAAGCGGCAGCGCTTGCTGATCGGGTTCGGCGGCTTCGCGCCCGCCCTCGATCCGCTCGCGAGCTATTACTCCGCGCTGTATTGGAGCTGGACACCGCGCCAACGCCGCGCCGCGACGCTGCTCCGGCTCGGCCCGCCCGCATTCGCCGCCGCCCAGCTCAAGGTCGACCGCAGCGCCATCTCCCACCTCGCGCGCCGCATGGCCTGGCCCCTCGTCGCGGCCGGCGATAAGATGTTCCAGGCCGCCCTGCTGGAGGCGTTGTGAACCCGCTGTCCGTCGTCCCGCTGCTCGTCTACACCCTCGCCGCCACGCTGTGGCCGGCGCAGGTGGACTCCCGCCGGCGCGGCGCGAGCCTGCTGCTCGTGGAAGCCGTGATCGTCGCCGCCGCGGTCGTAGCGGGCGGCTACCTGGCGGAGCTCGTTGTGCCGCGCAGCCAAGGCCTCTGGTGGGGCCGGGTCGGGCTGCTCGCCACCGGCTATCTGTACGTGTGCGGCCGCGGGATGAGCGTGATCCGGGCCGTGCTCGAGTTGCCCACGCTGCAAATGCGCCGCGACGACGACCGTACCGCGGGCGCGATTGACATCGCCCGCGGGCGCGCCATCGGTGCCCTCGAGCGTGCCCTGACCCTCACCCTGGTCCTACTGGGCGAATACGCAGCGGTCGGCTGGATCATCGCCGCCAAGTCACTCGCCCGCTTCAAAGCGTTGGAGGACCGTGAGTTCGCTGAGTACTTCCTGATCGGCACCCTCGCGTCGTTCCTGCTCGCCCTGCTAGTCGGGATCGGGATGCGGATTCTGCTGCGCTAGGGACTGGGGAGCGCTACCCGCCCCGTCCCGCCACGCAACCCTTTCAACCCCCCCCTGTGTCACAGGGTTAACCGTCACCGCCGTTCCGGAGCCCGGTGGACGAAAGCGCACTGATTGCTCGAGTCCGCGCCGGGGACGGCGCCGCAGAGCGTGCATTGTACGACACGCACGTGGATCGCGTGTACCGGTTGGCCTATCGCCTCTCGGGTGACGACGAGTTGGCACGGGAGTTCACCCAGGACACGTTCGTGCGCGCGTTCGAGCGGCTCGGCTCGTTTCGGGGCGAGGCACGGCTCTCGACCTGGCTGTATGCGATCACCACCTCCGTGGTGCTCAACGGGCTCCGGAAGGTAAAGCGGTTCCGACGGCGCGAGACCGACCTCACGGAGGCGACCGGGGTCTCGCGCCCCGGACGACAGGCCGAGCCGGACCTGAAGCGACGGCTCGCAGTGGCGATCGACGGGTTGCCGGATGGTTACCGCACGGTGTTTGTGATGCACGACGTCGAGGGCTACACGCACGAGGAGATCGGCGCGGCGCTCGGCATCGAGACGGGAACTTCGAAGGCGCAGTTGTCGCGTGCCCGCGCCAGGTTGCGCGAGGCATTGGCGGACTTCGCAGGAGAATGGGTGTCATGACTGAAGACCGGCTCGAGCGGCTGCTGCGGGATGCCGCGCAGGACTATCATCGCCCCCCAGAGACGCCGCGCGAGGAGCTGTGGCGCCGCATCATAGCGGTGCGCGAGGCGCGCCGGCGGCGGCGAGCGCTCAGCGCGAGCCCCTGGCTCCGCTGGGGCATCGGCATCGCCGCCGTGCTCGCCCTCGGCATCGGGATCGGGCGGTGGACGGCGCGTCCACCGAGTTTGGGCCCGGCTCCGATCGCGACGACGGGCGTAAGCGACCAGAGCGCACTCGCGTATCGCGTCGCGGCGGCTCAGTATCTCACCCGCGCGGAGGCGCTGCTCACCGGGTTTCGGACGGAGGCCCGAGTGGAACGGCCGAACGTCCAGTTCGCGACGCAGGCCCGCGACCTCCTGGTGACCACCCGCCTGATGCTCGATTCGCCCGCCGCCACAGATGCACGGCTGAAGGGCCTGCTCGAAGACCTGGAGCTGGTGCTGGCACAGATCGCGCAGCTCCCGCGGGGCGGCGACCCGGAAGATGTGCAGTTGATCAACCAGGGACTGGAACAACGTAGCGTGCTGCTGCGGTTGCGGACGGCGAACCCCGCCGGGCCCGGACCGGTGCGCACCCAAGGAGCACTGTGATGCAGACGATGCAGCTCGTGTTGGCAGCCGTCATGGTAATCCAACGGCCGGCGGCGCCGCCCAGCCCGCAGCTCGAGGCGCTTCAGCTCGCTAGGCAACTCGACGCGCTGCAGGGGCTGCAGGGGCTCGAAGGACTCTCAGGACTAGCCGGGCTCGAGGGCCTACCCGGGCTCGAAGGGCTCCAGGGGTTCGAAGCACTGGAGGGATTCGAGGCACTGGAGGGATTCGAGGCGCTGGAGGGGTTCGAGGGAGTCGCGGGGTTCGAGGCACTCGCCGCCGAGCAGGACCCCACCGACTCGCTGTGGCGGGCCGCGCGGCAGGCATTCAACCGCGGGGACTACTCCAGCGCCGCGAACCTGTACGGCGATCTCAACCGTCGCTACCCCAACTCGACCCGCGCGGGCGACGCGCTCTATTGGGCGGCGTTCGCTCTCTACAAGAACGACGACCTCGACCGGGCGCGCAGCCTGCTCGTCACCCAGCAGCGGCGCTACCCCAAGGCGGCGACGCTGCGGGACGGAGACGCGCTGCTCGCGCGCATCCAGACGGCGCTCGCGAAGCAAGGCGACGAAGCAGCAGGCCGCTGGATCAGCGAGCACGCACAGCCGCGCCCGGAAGCGGATACCGGGCGCGGCAAAGGCTGCGTCAGCGAGGACGATGACGACGACCTGCGCGTCGCGGCGCTCATGGGCCTGTTGCAAATGGACGCCACCAAGGCGGTGCCGATCCTGCGCAAGGTGCTGGCCCGCCGCGACGCCTGTTCCACGGTGCTGCGCCGCAAAGCGGTGTTCATCTTGTCGCAGAAGCGCAGCCCCGAGACCGAGGACATCCTGCTCGACGCCGCCCAGCACGACCCGGACTCGGAGGTGCGCCAGCAGGCTGTGTTCTGGCTGTCGCAGGTGCCCACCGAGCGCGCCGTGGAGATGCTCGACTCGATTCTCAAGACGTCCAAAGATCAGGAGCTGCAGGAGAAGGCAGTTTTCGCGCTGTCGCAGCAGCACAGCCCCAAGGCCGCCGAAATCCTCCGCGCCTACGCCGAGCGCTCGGACGCACCCTCCGAAGTACGGGAGAAGGCGATCTTCTGGCTGGGGCAGCGGCACTCCGCCGAGAACGCCGCCTTCCTGCGGGGCCTGTACGCGAAGCTCGCGGACGACGACCTGAAAGAGAAAGTCATCTTTTCTCTCTCGCAGATGGGCGGCGCCGAGAACGCGCGCTGGCTGATGGACATCGCGCTGAACGAGCGCGAGCCGATCGAGCAGCGCAAGAAGGCGCTTTTCTGGGCGGGGCAGACCGGTGCCGACCTGGACCAGCTCGCCCCGCTGTACGACCGCATGCAGAACAGGGAGATGAAGGAGCAGCTGATCTTCGTGTACTCGCAGCGCCACGAGGCGGCGGCGTTGGACGCCCTGATCAAGATCGCCAAGACCGAGCCAGACAAAGAACTGCGCAAGAAGGCGATCTTCTGGCTCGGCCAGTCGCACGACCCGCGCGCCGCGCAGGTCCTCTTGGAGATCATCAACCAGTGATCGCCTCGATCGTCGTGGCGCTCGCCCTCCAAGGCGGCCTGGCCGACCGTGTGGCGGCGGCGCCGGACGGCGAGGTGCGGTTCTCCTACGCCACGCGCGCCGGCGTGTGCGGCAACGGCCGCAACATCATCTCCCTCGAGTGCGATGACGGCCGCTGCGGCCGGCAGCGCATGTCGTTCGACCGCTACTCCGACGACGACGCCGGCTGCCCGTGCGAGGCGGGGCCGGCTCGCGTCGCGCTGCAGAAGCGCGGCGGCCAGATCCACCGCCTGCGAACGTACGTGGGTGGCGCCTGGCGTTCCCCCGCCGACGCCCAGGTCACGGATCTGGGACCCGTCTCAGCCGTCGCAGCCGCGCGCTACCTGCTCGACCTCGCTGCGCGCGCCGGTGAAGGTGTCGGGCACGACGCCGTCTTCCCCGCCATCCTAGCGGACAGCGTGACGGTGTGGCCCGACCTGCTGCGCCTCGCCCGCTCGACCACGGTGCCGCGCGAGACGCGGCGGTCGGCCGTCTTCTGGCTCGGCCAGGCGGCGGGCGAGGCTGCGACGCGCGGTCTCACCGAGCTGCTGGACGACACCACGGTCGCGCTCGACGTGAAGGAAAGCGCCGTGTTCGCGTTATCGCAGCGCCCGCGTGACGAAGGCGTCCCGGCCCTGATCCGCATCGCGCGTAGCCACCCCAGTCCGGGAGTGCGCAAGAAGGCCCTCTTCTGGCTGGGCCAGTCCGAGGATCCGCGCGCGCTCGCGCTGTTCGAGGAGCTGCTCACGAAGCAGTGAAGCGGGAGGAGGCGCCGCGCCCCTTCCCTCTACCCCCTTCCCCTGTTGTCTTTCCCCCCATGCCTTTTTGGACCCTGCCCCGAAAGCTCGCCGGGGCGCTCGTGCTGGCGATGGCGCTGGCCTTGGGCTGGGCCGCCGTGGTCGTGGCCGCCGCCCTGGCCGCATCCCGCGACCAGGCGACGAGCGCCGACGCGATCGTCGTGCTCGGGGCGGCCCAATACAACGGTCGGCCCTCGCCCGTGTTTCGGGCTCGGCTGGACCACGCCGCGGCGCTGTACCAGCGCGGGCTCGCGCCCCTGGTGCTCGTCACCGGTGGCGTCGGGACGGGCGACACGGTGAGCGAATCCGAGGTCGGCCGCCACTACCTGGTAAAGGCGGGTCTCCCCGACGTGGCGGTGCTGGCGCTCCCCGCGGGCACCAGCACGTCCGCATCACTCGACGGGGTGGCGCGCTGGTTCAGCGGGCGGGACAGCCGGCGCGTGCTGCTCGTCTCGGACGGATTTCACATGCTCCGGCTCCAGATCATCGCAACCCGGCTCGGACTCGTGCCGTTCACATCCCCCGCCCCCAATTCGCCGATCCGCGCCAACCTCCGCCGCAACGCGGCATACTTCTTCGCCGAGGGGTTCAAAGTCCCCGTCACCTGGCTCCTAAACCGCTGAGGGCGCTCCCATGCAACTCGCCACCCGCCGCATCTACACGGGCCGGGTCGTGCGGCTCGACGTCGACACGGTGCGCTTCCCCGACGGCTCCACCGGGGAGCTGGAGGTGATTCGGCATCCCGGTGCCGCGGCGGTCGTCCCCTGCCTTACGGATCCCGCGGGACCCGACCCCACGATCCTCATGCTCAAGCAATACCGCTATGCTGCGGGCGGACCGCTGTGGGAGGTACCCGCGGGCACGCTTGACTCTGGTGAGGCACCAGAAACGTGCGCCCGGCGCGAGCTGCTTGAGGAAGCGGGCGTCACAGCCGAGCGGCTCGAGCGGCTCACGGCGATCTTGACGACGCCGGGATTTACCGACGAGGTGATTCACCTTTTCATGGCGAGCGGGCTGGGGACCGCCAGCCCTGCACGAGAGCGCGATGAGTTCATCGAGGTCGTCCCCCGGCCGTTGTCCGAAGTGCTTGTGGGAATACGGGATGGCGAAATTCGTGACGCGAAGACGATGGTCGCTATCCTTTATATGGCAGGGTTTCGCTTGGGCCTGTGACGCCGCCGTCACGTTGCAATGTCACCTCAGGTGGACGATATTGGTCCACGCCGCACCCCGCCGCGGTTCGGCGCGAACACGTTGTAGTCTTGCCACTTAGTGAAACCGCCGTAAAGTCGCCCGGTGACGGGTACGGTTCGTGCGATAGGATTCCAGCGCAGGAGGAGGTCTCGCTAGTTCCGGGGTCGTTTCTGGCCGAAACTACGGAGCCAGTCTTATGCGAGCAGCCCTCAAACGGAAGACACAGCCCGCCGTCACCGCCCGCGCGCTGGAGCGCGAGGCGCTTCACGAGCTCGACGATGGCCAGGTGGTGCTCGAACACTTGGCCGGCGACCATCAGGCGTTCGGCGCCCTGGTCGACCGCTATCAAACCCGGCTGCTCAATTTCATTAACCGCACGATCGGGGACCGCGAACGGGCCGAGGACCTAGTCCAGGAGGTCTTCATCCGCGTATTCCGGCACCTGCACCGGTTCGACCAGACCAAAAAATTCTCCACCTGGATCTATACGATCGCGTCGAATCTGGCTAAGAACGAGCTGCGCAACCGCAGCCGGAACCCGCTCGTGCTGTTCCAGACGATCAAAAAGCACTGGGAGGCCGACCACCGCCCCCTGCAGTTCGAAGACGCGACCGCGCGCCCGGACGACCTCTACCGCAAGCGCTACCTCAAGGAGGCAGTGGACCAGTGCGTGGGGCAGCTCCCCGACCACCACCGGGCGGTGTTCGTATTGCGGGAGCTCGAGGGGAAGAGCTACGCCGAGATTGCGGACATCACGGGTTGCAACCTGGGAACGGTGAAAAGCCGCCTCAACCGGGCACGCAACAGCTTCGCGCAACTCATCGAGCCGCTGCTCGAATAGCCGGCGGCGGAACCGCCGCTGCCCGCCGCGGTACAACATAGCCGGCATGACGTGCGCTGAATTCCTGGACCGCTATACGGATTTTCGCGACGGGCTGATCGCAGCCCCGCGCGAGATCCGGCGTTTCGAGCGCCACCTCGCCTGCTGCCCGGCCTGTCGCCGCTACGACACCGCGGTGCGCCGGGGTGTGCGCGCCCTCCAGGCGGTGGAGACGATCGAGCCGTCGCCGGACTTCCGGCGCCGGCTCGAAGCGCGTCTGGCGCAGGAGCGCCGGGCGCTGGTCGAGGTCCCGGCAAGCGCGGGGATCGCCGCGGCACTATTCGTGGCGGCCGCCCTCGCGTTGCTCGCCCTCGAAGGAGTGCGACGGCCCGAAGTGGCGCGGGTGCACGCTCTGCCGCCGGTCCCCTTCCCAAAGCCGGTCGCGCACGCAGGCGTGCCGTTCGTCTCGTTCCAGGACCCGCGCGCCAGCGTGGTCACGGGCAACCCCAGCCCGTACGGGACCGCCTTGGTCGAGCCCGCCAGCGCGGGCCGTTAGGCGTTTTTTCGATCCGCTGCGGGCACGTCCCGCCGTGCCCCGACCTTTCTCCGGGCCCCAGCCTACGGTAACTTCCGCCCGATATGGCGGTCGTCACCTTCGACGCGCTGCTGCGGGGCCTCAAGCAGGGGGGGACGCCCGCGGCAGTCTACTATCTCCACGGCGACGAGGACGTCCTGAAGGACGAAGCCGTTCGGGCGCTCGTCGACCGCATGCTCGACCCCGGCGCGCGGGACTTCAACTTCGACCAACGCAGCGCGGCTGACCTCGACCCCGAGGCGTTCCACAGCCTGGTGAACACGCCGCCGCTGCTCGCCGCGGCCCGGGTCGTGGTGTTGCGGGGGATCGAGGACGTGCGGAAGACGTCCAAGGTGCGCCAGGAGTTGCTACGGTACCTCGAGTCCCCGAGCCCGACGACGCTGCTCATCCTCGTGCAGGGCGCGGGCCAGCCTCCCGACGCGGAGCTGGCGCGCTCCGCCAGCGCCGTCGCCGTCGCCGTCGAGCCGCTGCCGCACGCGCGCGTGCTCAAATGGGTGGCGCACCGGGCGGGGCAGCTCAAGCTCGCGTTCGAGCCGGATGCGGTGGAGCTGCTCGTCCAGTCCGTGGGGCGCGACCTCGGCGCGCTCGGTGGGGAGCTCGAGAAGCTCGCCGCCCTGACGGCCGGCCGGCCGGCTGGAGGCGTGGCGACCCGGGCAGACGTCGCCGCCCTCGTTGGCACGCGGCCGGGCGAAACGCTCCAGGACCTGATCGACGCAGCGCTCGAGCGGCGGACTCCAGTAGCGGCGCGGCTCGTTGAGCCGGTCCTCGAGCAAGCCGGAATGACCGGGGTACGCGTCCTCATGGCGCTCGGCACGGCGCTCGTCGGGACGGCGCTGGCACGCGCCGAGCTCGACCGCGGCACGCCGCCAGCTCGGCTCGAGGCCGCGTTGCTCGGCCAGCTGCGGGCTGCGCGGCCGTACGGCCTCGGGAGTTGGGAGCAAACGGCGTCGCGCTGGGCACGCTGGGGTGCGGGGTGGGACGCTGGGGCACTGCGCAAGGCGCTGCGGCTCGCCCTCGATGCCGACCGCGCGCTCAAGTCGACCACGCTCACCCACGAGCCGGGGATTCTCGTACAGCTGGTGCTGTCGTTCGGCGCGCTCCAGCAGGAGGCAGCGTGAAGCACGGACGGTCGGCCGGTCGGACAGGCGGACCGATACTGGTCCTCGGCGCCGTGCTTCTGTCCGCCAGTCCGACCGTCCGACTGTCCGCCCAGACCGACTCCGTACGCGCGCTCGCCCTCCGCATCGCCCAGACCCGTCCGGACTCCGGCCGCGCCATCATGCGCCGGCTGCTCGCGCGCCTCTCGCCCCAGGATTCGCTCTACCCGGGAGCGCTGTTCACCGCCGCGCGCATCGCAACGGACGCCGTTGCCGCTGCCACCAATCTCCAACGCGTGGTCGTCGAGTACGGGCGCTCGGTCTGGGCCGATTCGGCGCTCGTGCTGCTCACGCAGCTCTATTTCGCGCAGGGGGACCCGGCGGCGACGGTGCAGGCAGCGGAGCGGCTGCGGCGCGACTACCCCGATACGCCGCTCAAGCCGCGCGCGGACTTTTGGGGTGCCCGGGCCTACTTCGATCTGAAGGACGACGCGCACGGGTGCGCCTTGATCCAAGAGGCACTCGCCTGGGCTGGGAGCGACGTCGAGTTCAGGAACCAGGTCACCTTCTACGCCCCGCGCTGCGCAGCACTCACGCCGACTCCGATCTCCGCTGCCGCCGCGCCGGGCGCCGACAGTCAGCCGAAGACCGCGTCGGGCGCCGGCGGCTACGCGGTGCAGGTGCTCGCCGTCAAGGGCGCGGCCCAGGTGGACGAGATGCTGACCCGCCTCAAGGTGATGGGCTTCGCCGCTCGCGTCGTGCGCGACACGAGCGGGCTGTTCAAGGTGCGCGTAGGGCGCTATGCCACGCGGGACCAGGCACAGCAGGCGCAGCGGCGGCTCAAGACCCGGCTTGGCGGGCAGCCGTTCGTGGTGGAGGAACCGTGACGCCGCGGGTGGAAACCGACACCCCCCTGATGCAGCAGTACCGCGAGATCAAGACGCGGTACCCTCATACGATCCTGTTTTTCCGGATGGGCGACTTCTACGAGATGTTCGAAGACGACGCCCGCCTTGCCGCACGCGAGCTCGGTCTGACGCTCACCTCGCGCAACAACGGCGGAGCCGCGGACGTGCCGCTCGCCGGGGTGCCGGTCAAAGCCGGGACCGAGTACCTGCGGCGCCTGATCGCGAAGGGGCATCGGGTCGCGATCTGCGAGCAGGTGGAGGACCCCAAGCTCGCGAAGGGGCTGGTGCGGCGCGAAGTAGTGGAAACGGTCACGCCGGGCACGGTCCTCGCGGAGGACTGGCTCGAGCGGGACCGCAACAACTTCCTGGTCGCACTCGATCCCCGGAGTGGCGGCGCCGCGCCGGGGCTGGCCGCGCTGGACTTGACCACGGGGGAGCTGGCGCTCGAGACGGTGCCGGTCGAGGACTTGGCGAGCGCGCTCGCCCGCTACGAGTCGCCCGAGGTCGTGCTGCCGGCCGGCTGCAAGGTCGTGCCCGCCTACGGATCGGTGACGGTGACGGAGCGCGAGGCATGGGAATTCGACCCCGAGCTCGCGCGCGAGGACCTGGCGCGCACATTCCGGCTCGCCTCACTCGACGGCCTCGGCATCGAGCCGGGAGACCGAGCGGCCGTCGGCGCCGCAGGGGCGCTGCTCAGATACGCCCGGGAGCTGAAGCCGGGCGGGCTGCCGCATCTCGCGCGGCCCCGCGTGCTGCGGCGCGGCGACGTGCTGCCACTCGACGAGATGACACGCCGCAACCTCGAGCTAGTGGAGCCGTTGCGCCCCGGGGCCACCGGGGCGACACTGCTCGAGGTGCTCGACCGCACCATAACGCCCATGGGTGCGCGCCTGCTGCGCCGCTGGCTGCTCGCGCCGCTCGTCGACCCCACGACCATCACGGCGCGGCTCGATGCAGTCGACGTGCTGGTGCATGATCCCCGTGGCCGCGACCGCTTGCGGGAGGCGCTGGACGGCGTGCGCGACCTGGAGCGACTGGCAGGCCGGGCAGCCCTGGGTCGCGCGACCCCGCGCGAGCTGGGCGCACTGCGCGATTCGATCTTCCGGCTGCCCGACGTGCGCTCGGCGCTCGACGGCCTCGAGGCGAGGGGCGCCGCCGCGCCGCTCGAGCGGGCGGCCGAGCGCTTCGACCTGCTCGCCGACCTGGGGGACGAACTCGGCCGCGCGCTCGTCGAGCGGCCGCCCGCCCAGCTCGCCGACGGTGACGCCATCCGCGCGGGCTACGACCGCGAGCTCAACGAGCTCAAGGACGCGCGCGACGGCGGCAAGCAGTACATCGCCTCGCTCCAAGCCCGCGAGCGGGAGCGCGCCGGCATCCCGTCGCTCAAAGTCGGCTTCAACAAGGTGTTCGGCTACTACATCGAGGTCACGAACCCGCACAAAGACCGTGTGCCGCCCGACTACGAGCGGCGTCAGACGCTCTCCGGAGCCGAACGGTTCGTCACCCCCGAGCTGAAGCAGTACGAGGCAAAAGTCCTGGGCGCTGAAGAGCGAATCGCCGCCCGCGAAGCGGAGCTGGTCCAGGCCCTCCGGACCCGCGTGGCGGACGCGGTCGGGCGGGTACAGGCGACCGCAGGCGTCGTCGCCGAGCTCGACGTCTGGAGCGGGCTCGCCGACCTCGCGCACCGCGAAGGCTACGTGCGCCCTCAGGTGACCGCCGATTTCACGATCGAGCTCGAAGCCAGCCGCCACCCGGTGGTAGAGCGGATGATGGCGCGCGAGGCGTTCATCCCGAACGACGTCCGGCTCGACGAGGGCAGTCGAGTGATCCTCCTCACCGGGCCGAACATGGCGGGGAAGTCCACCCTGCTGCGTCAGGTGGGGTTGTGCGTGTTGCTCGCACAACTGGGCTGCTTCGTGCCGGCGCGGCGCGCGGTGATCGGTGTAGTGGACCGGTTGTTCACGCGCGTCGGGGCGTCCGACAACCTGGTGCGCGGCCAGTCCACCTTCATGGTGGAGATGAGCGAGACGAGCGCGATCCTCCACGGCGCCACGGCCCGGAGCCTCGTGCTGCTCGACGAGATCGGCCGGGGCACGTCGACGTATGACGGCGTGGCGATCGCCTGGGCGGTCACCGAGCACTTGCACAACGTGATCGGCTGCAAGACGATCTTCGCGACCCATTACCACGAGCTGACCCAGCTCACCGAAGAGCTGGCCCACGCGCGCAACTTCAACGTGGCAGTGCGGGAGGCGGGGGACGAGGTCGTGTTCCTGCACCGGCTCGAGCCGGGCGGGGCCGACCGCTCCTACGGCATCCACGTGGGCCGACTCGCGGGTCTGCCCGACGCGGTCGTGGAGCGCGCCTGGCGGGTGCTGAAGCTGCTCGAGGCCGGGCACCACGTGGCGCACCAGTCCGCACCACCCGCCCCCGACGCGCAGCAGCTCGGCCTGTTCGCCGCGGGGACGCACCCGCTGCTCGCGGAGCTCGACCGGCTGGATGTCAACGCGCTGTCGCCGCTCGAAGCGCTCAACCGCCTGGCGGCATGGAAGCAGCGGCTGGAGGAGGCGCCGTGAGAGGCTGGCTCGCGCTCGCCGGCGCGATCGCGCTGACTGCGGCCGGTTGCGGCAAGCCAGCGCCGCCAGCGGATCAGGCCGAAGGGTCGCCCGCCGCGCCGCCGGACCAGGAGCCGCCTGTGCCGCTCAACCCGGACTCGCCGATCCAGTATCCACCGAGGCTGTACGACCAGAAGGTCGAAGGCGACGTCGTGCTGCGGCTGTTCGTCGACTCGATGGGGCGACTCGTGGCGGAGTCGAGCAAGGTCGCCGAGTCGAGCGGGTATTCCGCGCTCGACTCGGCGGCGCTCTCGGGCGCGAAGCACCTGCGCTTCGCCCCCGCCCGGCGGCGCGGCCTGGCGATCGCAACGGCGTTCCTGCAGCCGATCGAGTTCCGCCGCCCCACCGGGGGGGCGGGGGCGACCGGCAAGGGAAAACCGGATAGCGGCGGCGTACGGCGGCCGGCGCCCCCCCACACACCCGCCCCGCTTCCTCCGCCCTCCGTGCTCCGGCCGGATACGAGCCCCGCTCGGGCGGTGCCCCCCCGCGTGCTCCCGGATACCACCGGCGTGCGGCGCGACACCGCCGCCGCGCCGCGGGATACGGGCGCCGTGCGGCGGGACACGAGCAAGGCGAAAGCGGACAGCGGTGCCGGCACACACTAGGCCGTACGCGAACGTCCTCGAGACGATCGGGTGGACGCCGCTCGTCCGCCTCAACAAGCTCACCCAGGGGATCCGCACGCCGCTGTACGCCAAAGCGGAGTTCTTCAACCCCGGGGGCTCGGTGAAGGACCGGATCGGTCTGGCGATGATCGAGGCGGCCGAGCGCGAAGGACGGCTCCGGCCCGGCGGGCTGATCGTGGAAGCGACCTCGGGGAACACGGGAGTCGGGTTGGCGCTCGCGGCCGCGGTGAAGGGCTACCGCTGCGTCTTCACCATGCCCGACAAGATGTCGCAAGAGAAGGCGCGGTTGCTGCGCGCCCTCGGAGCCGAGGTCATCATCACCCCCACGGCCGTGCCGCCGGATCATCCCGAGAACTACATCATGAAGGGTCGCGCAATCGCCGCGGCGCACCCCAACGCGATCTTCGCCGACCAGCACTACAACCCCGTGAACCCGGAGGTGCATTACCGCACGACGGGCCCGGAGATCTGGGAGCAGACCGAGGGCAAGGTCACGCACTTCGTCTGCGCGCCGGGGACGGGCGGCACGGTGAGCGGCGCGGGCCGCTTCTTGAAGGAACAGAATCGTAGGATCAGGGTCGTGGCAGGCGACCCGCTGGGCTCCATCTACACCGACTACGCCCGCACGCGCCAGAAGACCGAAGGACATCCTTACAAGGTCGAGGGGATCGGCGGCGACAAGATTCCCACCTCGCTGCATTGGGACGTGATCGACGAGTGGATCACCGTGTCCGACAAGGACGCGATGCTCTCGGTCCGGCGGCTCGCGAAAGAGGAAGGGTTGTTCTGCGGCGGCTCGACCGGCGTGAACCTGGTGTCGGCGCTCGAGGTGGCGCGCCGCGTGGACGACCCGCAGGCGCTGGTCGTCACGGTGCTGTGCGACACCGGCGAGCGCTACCTCTCCAAGGTCTACAACGATGAGTGGCTGCGCGAGAATCAGATGCTCGAGACCGAGCGCGTGACGGTGGCGCTCGTGCTCGAGGCGAAGAACTCGGGCGCACCGCCCCTCATCTCGGTCGCTCCCACTGCCACCGTGCGGCAGGCGCTGAACCTCATGAGCACCTACAACGTCTCCCAGCTGCCGGTGCTCGACGGTGGGGATGGCGTGGGGGCGGTGTCCGAGCCCGCGCTCATGGCCAAGGCGCTCGAGCGGCCCGCCACGCTCGATCAGGCCGTCGAGGAGGTGATGGACGCGCCGTTCCCCGTCGTGGACGCCGATCTCCCCGTGGAGCGCCTCACGGCGCTGCTGTCGCGCGAGACGCCCGCGGCGCTGGTGCGGCGCGCGGGCAAGATCGCAGGGATCGTCACCCGTTACGACGTGCTCCATCAGTTGGCCGGGATCCGCTGATGCGGGTCACCGTGCTCACCGGCGGCGCGACCGCGGAACGCGCCGTCGCGTTCGCGGGCGCCAGCCAGATCGTCGCGGGCCTCAGGGCGCGGAGCCACGAGGTCGCCGTCGTGGACACAGTCGCCGGGTTGCTCACGCGTGGGGAGGAGGCACGCCTCCTGACTGGCGCCGTGGGCCGGGAGCCCCCGCCGGTGGCCGAGCTCGACGAGCGCGAGCGGGCGTTCCTGTCCAACGGGCTGGCCGAGCTCGCCGCGGTGACAGGCGCGGACGTGCTGTTCCTCTGTCTCCACGCCGGGCGGGGCGAGGGCGGCACGCTCCAGGCGATCCTGGACGTGATCGGCGTTCCGTACACCGGAAGCGGAGCGCTGGGGAGCGCGTTGGCGATGGACAAGGACCTGTCCAAGCGGCTGTTCCGAGCGGCCGGGGTCCCGGTGCCGGCCTGGTTCATGACTCCGGTCGCCGCCGACGACGTGACCACGGCGCTCGGCTGGCCTGTGATCGTCAAGCCCTCCCGCATGGGCTCGTCGGTGGGGATGTCGCTCGTCAAGAACGCCAAAGGCCTGGACGCGGCGGTGGACCTGGCCCACGGCTATGATGCGGAAGTGATGGTCGAGCAGTTCATCGCCGGGCGCGAGCTCACCGTGGGTATCCTGGGCGATGTCCCCCTCCCGGTGGGCGAGATCATTCCCCAGCACGAGCTGTTCGACTACGAGTGCAAGTACACGCCCGGCATGTCGGAGGAGCAATTCCCGGCGAAGCTCGACCCGCAGCCCGCGCGCCAGCTCCAGGAGCTGGCGTTGGCGGCGCACCGGGCGCTGAAGCTCGGGGGGTATTCGCGGGTCGACTTCCGATTGAGCGCCGAGGGGGACATCTTTTGCCTGGAGGCGAACACACTCCCGGGCATGACGCGGACGAGCCTGCTGCCGCAAGCCGCGCAGGCCGCCGGGATCGAGTTTCCCGAGCTGTGCGAGCGGATCTGCCGGTTGGCGGGGAACCCGGGGAGTGGGCGCGGGGGAATAACAGGCTAGGCGCACAGGCGCAGAGGCGCCGAGGGTAGATGGGCCCGCAGCGGATTTTCGGCATGACCCCGTGGGTGCGACGGCTGTTCGTCGCCAACCTCGTCGTCTTCCTCTTCCAGATGACGATCTTCGTCGACCCGCGCTTCCTTGCGACGTTCGGGTTCGTGCCGCTGCGCGCCCTGGCGCAGCCGTGGACGTTCGTCACGTACATGTTTCTGCACGGCGGGCCGCTACACCTGGCGTTCAACCTGCTCGCGCTGTTCGTGTTCGGGCCGGACGTGGAAGAGCGGATGGGCGGCCGGTCGTTTCTGGCATACTACCTGCTATGCGGCCTAGGCGGTGCGGCGTTGTCGTTCGCGCTGATGCAGTTCCGCCCGGTGGAGCTCGTGATCGGCGCGTCGGCCGCCGTGTACGGCGTGCTGCTGGCGTTCGCGTGGGTGGCGCCCGACCGGCCGATCTACGTGTTCCCGCTCCCTGAGCCGATCCCCGCCAAATGGCTCGTGACGTTCACGGTCGCCGTCTCGCTGGGGCTCGCGATCTTCCCACCGATCGACAAGGTCTCGCATCTCGCGCATCTGGGCGGCTTCGGGGCGGGCTTCCTCTATCTCAAGGTCGCGGACTGGCGGCTGGCGCGGGCGGAGCGTCACGTGCGGCGCGCGTCGCAGCCGAGCGTGCTGGTCCACCCGGGCCGCGCGGCGCGGGCGAGCGACGCGGGACTCAAGCCGCGCCGCCCGCCGCGCGACGCGGCACAGGCAGAAATCGACCGCGTACTCGACAAGATCTCGGCCCGTGGGATCGCCAGCCTCACGCCCGCCGAGCGAAAATTCCTCGCGGAGATGAGCCGGAAGATGCGGGACAAGGCCTGAGGGCCGAGTGCTCGCGCTGCTGGTCCTCCTGTCGCTGCAGGATCCCGCAGGCATCGATCCCGACTCCCAGCTCGCCGCGGGGCGGCTGCCCGAGGCCCGCCGCGCCGCCGAGCAGTTTGTCGCGCAACAGCCGAGTGACCCGCACGCCCACCTCGCGCTGGGGTGGGTGTGGCAGGCTTGGCCCGCCGAGGGCCGCTACCGCGCGCTCGACGAGTTCCGCACCGCGGAGCGGCTGGCACCAGGCGAGCCGGCCCCGCTCTGGGGGCAGGTCGCGGTGGGGTATCGGCTGGGGAGCGACGAGGGCGAGGGCATCGCCCGCCGCGCGCTGCTCCGGCTGCTCGAGCTCCGCCCCGGGGACCGCCTCGCCTGGGCGCGCTTTCTCGAGCTCTACCACGACGACGCTATCTGGCGCCGCGTCGACCGGGCGCTCGCCCTCCACCCAGACGATCTCGCGGCCCTGGAGCGGCGCGCGCTGATCGCCATCGCGCTCGAACAGCCCGAGCGCGCGGACTCGCTCGCCGCTCAGGTCCTCGCGCGGCGCGGACCGCACGTCCCCGCCTGGCTGGTGCGCGCGGAGGCGAGTTTCCAGACGGGCCGGGACTCGGCGGGCTACGCTTGGTACGACAGCGCGCTCGGGCACGCGGACCTCGACTCGAGCGGGGCCCTATGGGCCAACGCCCGGCTGATCGCCACGCCAGACGAAGCGGCCCGCTTCGCGGCCACGGGCCCCGGCGATGCGCGGCGGTTCTTCCTGTGGTTCTGGAGCAAGCGCGATCCGAATCTGATCACGCCGCAAAACGAGCGGATTGCCGAGCACTTCCGTCGGCTCGCGGTGGTGCGGCGCCGCTTCCAGCTGCTGCACCCGCTGAGCTTGTATCACCGCTCCGCGACCGCCCGGCGCCTCGCCACCGCGGCCCTGCCGGGCACGCTGCCCCAGTTCGTCGCTGCGGCCCTGGGACCGGACGCCGACGACCCGGCCGGCGAGCGCTCGATCTACAGCCGGTGCGGGCTCGACGCCCGCGGCCTCGTGTGGCTGCGCCACGGTCCCCCCGACTCGCGCGACCCGGTCCGGCTGCCCGACCTTCCGGGGGTGAGCTCGCTCGACGCGGAAGCGTGGCACTACGAGACCGCCGCGGGGCGGGTCGGCATCACCTTCACGCGGGCCAGCGCGAGTGCCGGGCTCCAGCTCGGCGGTGATTACATCTTCACGCCGACGAGCAAACGCCAGATGAGCGACACGCGGCGGCTGCTCGAGACCGACCGCACGACGCTGCGCGCACCGCTCGCCGCGCGCGTGTGGGCGGCGTTCTTCCGCGGCCGGACGCCAGGGCGCACGGAGGTCTACTATCGGAGCGCGACCGACACCGCCGGGCTCGCATTGTGGGATGAGCGCGGCGTGGCGGTAGCGCTCGCCAGCGGGCCGGGGCTGTCGCGCGCCAGCGTCCCCCCGGGCCACTACACGTTCGGGCTCGACGTCGATTCGGCGGGCGTGCTGGGCCGGATCCGTGACACCGTGACGGTCCCACATTTCGCGCGCGCCGCGGCGCCGCTGCTCTCGAGCCTCATCCTGGGCGCGACCGACCGTTCCGGCGACCGGGATGCGCTGCTCGCCGCGATGCCCGCCGATCTGGCGTACCGCGCCGGCGCGCCGCTGGCAGCGTACGCGGAGGTGTACGGGCTCGCCGCGGACGAGCGCGGCGTGGCCCGTTACGTCGCCCGCTACAGCTTCGCCCCGGTGCGCCCGTTTCTTGCCCGGGTCTTGGGTGTGGGGCACGCGATCGTGGTCGAGTTCACGCGCGAAGCGCCGGCCCAGGACGTCATGGTCGAGCAGCTGGTGCTCGAGCCGGGACGCGTGCCGCGGGGGCGCTACCGGGTGACGCTCGGCGTGACCGACGCGCTACGAAATGTCAAGTCGGAGTCGGTGGCGGTCGAGATCACGGTCCGCTGACCTGACGCTTGTCTCCGACCGAGCGGTTTCCCAAATTGGGGCCGGCCGCTCCATGCTCGTCAATCTCGTGCCGGAATTCCTGGCGGTCCTCGCCGCGCCCGATCCTGCCGCGGCCTACTCCGAGTATCTCGACCGCCACGGGCCCGTCCTCACGAGCTACTGGCAGAACTACGTGCTCGACCCCGCATCCCCCCACGCCGAGCAGGTGATCGCGGCGGCGCTGCGGGCGGACCGGTCCGACCTGAAACGGCTGCTCGAAGACGTGGACGTGGTGTCGATCAGCGAAGACGCGCTGCAGCGCGCGCTCGAGCGCTTCGAGGCGGACTGTCCCGTAGACCTCTATCTGATGGTCGGCGTCGGCGCGGCGAACGCGGGCGAGCTGGTGGTGGGCGGGCGCGGCATCGCGTTCGTGTGCCTCGAGCACTTCACGGGGCGGGCGAACCCGCAGACCTACGGGATGGGGCTCGCGCCACATCTCCTATCGCTGTGGGTCGCGCATGAGGTGGCGCACGCTGTGCGGTACACGTCGCCCACCAGCCGGGCCGACCTGCGACGCCTGGTCGCCGATCTGCGCGGCCACTACGACTACTGGGACACGGGAAGCCGGGCCACGCTGCGCGAGCTGCTCGTGAACGAAGGCGCGGCGGTCGCGGCGGCGCAGGCGGTGGCTCCGGGCTTCGAGCCGTGGGAGTATTTTGGCTACACGCGGCGGCAGTACCGCCGGATTCGGGAGCTCGACGCGTTCCTGCGGCGCGTGACGGCAGCCACGCTCGACGAGACAGGGCTGGGCTTGCGGCTGCGCTTTCTGACGGGCGGGCTGACGCCGGCCGCCAGACTGATGGGCGGGAAGGTGCTGCCGGAGCGCGCCGGGTACTACCTCGGCCTGCGACTGGTCGAGAACTACCTCGCCGAGCGGGGTATCGCCTCGACGTTGCGCGCCGCGGCCGCAGAGTTCCGTCAGGCGGACGACCGGGCGCTCGGGATTCAGACCGCGTGAGTCCACGTCCGAAAGCGGAGCGGCGCACGAACCGGCCGCTGCGCGAGGTGCTGGACGAGCTGCTGGTCCACGCGCGGGAGATCGCACGGCGCTCCAAGGAGATGACCCCCGCCGAGCTCGACTACGCGCAACAGCGTCTGGAGTGGCTGGCGGATGAGGTGTGGCACAACGCCACGGGCGAGCGGCCTTCGGAATAGAGCGTCACGGCGCCGTCGCCGGTACGGTCGGATAACTGATCCCGAGCTGCTTGAGATACGTCTCGTACTTCGAGGGGTCGTAGTAATACTTCCGCATCTGATCGCGGTACCTCGCCATTTTCTCCGCGTTGAGCCACGTGGCCGGCTGATCGGTCGGGGCCATGAGCGGGCGATACTTCGTCGTTTTCGTCTGCACGTTCACGAAGTAGTCCTTCGCATCGCTGACCAGCTTGGGTTGCAGCATGAGATCGAGCAGCGTCATCGCCTGCACCTTGGCGCCGGCGATCACGCCCTTGTGCGCGATCGGCGTCGCCATCGCGATGCCGTCGGCCCAGCTGTGCCCCGGCGTACCGGGAATGTTAGCCGGGTAGTAGAGCGTCACCGAGGGAACGGTCCAGGTCACGTCCCCGATGTCGTCGCTGCCGGTGCCGGTGCTGGCCTTGGCCGCCTCCTCGGGAGAGCGGAGCGGCGGGACGGACGTGTGGAGTCCGCTGTCGGGCCGGCTCATCATCGTCTGGACCGCCCGCGCCATCGCCTGGTCCTTGTCGTCCCACGGGGGCATGCCCACGCGCACCGCGTTCGCGTGTAGCGCCTCCGCGATGGGCCTGTTGAAGTGCGGCCGCCAGGCGGAGCCGATGACCTGCACGGTATCGAGCGTCGTGAACGTGGCCATGGCGGCGCCGCGCGCGATCTGCTTCGCGTCCTCGAACATCTTCGTCACACGCTCGTAGTCCCGCTCGCGGAAGTAGAACCAGATGGCGGCTGTGCTCGGGACCACATTGGGCTGGTCCCCGCCGTCCGTGATGACGTAGTGCGAGCGCTGCGCCAGCTCCATGTGCTCCCGGTGGTACTCCCACGCGTTGGCCATGCTCATCACGCCATCGAGCGCGCTGCGGCCGCGCCACGGCGCGCCGGCGGCATGCGCGCTCTGTCCCTTGAACTTGAAGAGGGCCGAGATGAGGGCGAGCGCGGGCTCGTCCCCCCACGAGATGCCGAATTCGTCGCTCACGTGCGCGAAGAGATTCGCGTCCACGTCCCGAAACACGCCGGCGCGCACCAGGAACGCCTTGGTCGCCAGTTGTTCCTCGGCGACGCCCGGCCACAGCACGATGGTGCCGGGAATCCGCTCGCGCGCCATGATGTCCTTCACCGCGAGCGCGGCGAGGATGTTGAGCGGAACGCCGCTGTTGTGCCCCTCTCCATGTCCCGGTGCGCCGGCGACGATCGCTTCATGAGACGCGATACCCGGCCTCTGGCTCGCTTGCGGAATGCAGTCAATGTCCGAGCCCAAGGCGATCACCGGCTTCCCACTCCCCCAGCGCGCGACCCAGGAGGTGGGAATGCCGGCGACGCCCCGCTCGACGACGAACCCGTTTCGCTCGAGGATCCCGGTGAGGTACGCCGAGGTCTCGACCTCCTGCATGCCGAGCTCGGCGTAAGAGAAGACCTGGTCGACCATCTGCTGAGCGAGCTTCGCCCTGGCGTCGATGGCGCGTGCGAGCTCCGCCTTGAGCCGGTCGAGCCGCGGGCCCGCGGGCGTCTGGGCGGCAGCGACGGCGGGGAACAAGAGGCACATGACCAAGCGACCCCTGATGATGCGCCTGATGCCCCGACTCATCGCCTTCCCGGCCAGCGAGGGGGTTGCGCCTCGCCGGCCTCCAAGTGTCCGCACGGCCTGAAAATGCCGCGAAACGAAACGTCGCACCAGGCGCTCGGCGGGCCCGAACGACTTGCCGTGGGGGGGCGAAAGTGGAGATTTTGCGGCCTCAGTTCGCGGCCTTGACACCCATCGGAGCAGCCGGCAGGTTAGCACCCCATCGATACGGTTCCGTAAGAGCTACCCGCACAGGCGGGACCGCGTGGTCCGTTTGACCCCCGCAGCCACGCCGCTCTCAACACCGCACTCGTAACGGCCGGCAGTCGGCACTCGTGGACCCCATCCGGATCGGGAGGTAGTTATGGCAGCGGATTTCTTCATCGGCGAATCGCTGGTAGGCGATGGGAATGAGGTCGCCCACATCGACTTGATCATCGGGTCGAAGTCGGGTCCCGCAGGGCAGGCATTCGTGAACGCCTTGGCGAACCAACGCGAAGGGCATAGCACCCTCCTGGCCGTGGTCAGTCCGAACCTGCCGGCCAAGCCCGACGCGCTCCTCTTCAACAAGGTCACCATCAAGGGCGCCACCCAGGCCGTGCAGATGTTCGGCCCGGCGCAGGCGGCGGTCGCCCGGGCGGTCGTGGACAGCGTGTCCTCGGGCGTCATCCCGCGCGACAAGGTGGACGACTACTGCATCCTGGTGGGCGTCTTCATCCACTGGCAGGCGAAGAACGACAAGAAAATCTTCGACTTCAACTACCGGGCGGTAAAGGAGTCGATCGAGCGCGCGCTGAAGGGCCAACCGCGCGTCGACGCCGTCATCAGCGGCGCGAAGACCGCCACCCACCCGTTCGCGGGCGGCGCGGACAAGAGCTGACGCCCCGGCGGTCGTCGGATCCTGCGGTCGGGGGGCGGTGGCGTTGCCGCCCCTCGACCGTTTTCTCCCTGTCCGAGACCTTGGAGCCCGAACCCCGATGCGCAAGCTTCTGCTGCAGCTCGACAGCTCACGGCTGCCGAGCGTGTTCGACCGGGTGGTGGGGTACGACGGCGCCGCCGACGAAGTCATGAGCTACGGCGGCATCGCCGAAGCCGACGTCCGCGACTTGATCCATGGCTGCATCTTCACGCGTGGCCCGAAAGACCTGAAGCACACCGCCGTCTTCATCGGCGGGGCCGACATGACGGCGGGAGAGCGGCTCCTCGCCGCAGCGAAGCAGGCGTTCTTCGGCCCGTTCACGGTGTCGGTGATGCTGGACTCGAACGGGTCGAACACGACCGCCGTCGCGGCCGTCGCGAAGATGGTGCAGGCGGCGGGAGGGGGGGGCGACGTGCGCGGCAAGCACGTGCTGATCGTCGCCGGGACAGGACCGGTCGGAGTGCGGGCGGCCGGGCTGTTCGCCAAGGCGGGAGCAGAGGTGGTCATCACCTCCCGCAAGGCCGACGCAGGTGAGCGGGCACGCGACCTCGTGCTCAAGCGCTTCGGCGGCAGGGTGCGCGCGATCACGCTGCGAGACGCGAGTGAGGCCGCCCGCGCCTGCGAGCACGCCGCACTGCTGCTCAACGCCGGGCCGGCGGGCGTCATGCTCGTTCCGCAGCAGGCGTGGGCGAACCGGCCGGGACTCGAGGTCGTGGCAGACGTGAATGCCGTCCCGCCGCTCGGCGTCGACGGCGTCGACGTGATGGACGACGGCGTCGTGAAGCACGGCGTGCGGTGCTTCGGCGCGCTCGCCATCGGCAACCTGAAGATGAAGGTGCACAAGGCGTGCATCGCGCGCCTGTTCGAGCGCAACGACCTCGTGCTGGACGCCGAAACGATCGCCGACGTCGCGCGGGAGTTGAGCGCGAAACCGCAGTAGGCGAATGCCCCGTGTAATCGGCATCGACCCGGGGACGGTCACCATCGACGCGTGCGGCCTGGAGGACGGCCGCATGTTCCTGGACCGGTCCGTTCCGACCGCCGAAGCGCTCGCCGACCCCGCCCGGTTCGTCGGGCTGTTGGAAGCCGCAGGGCCGGTCGATTGCATCGCCGGGCCGTCCGGCTACGGCCTCCCGCTCACCCGCGTCCAGGAGGCAACTGAGGAGGACCTGCGACTCGCCTTCCTCGCCGCCGAAGGTGAGCCAGGGGGGATTGGGGGACTGCGCGCGCTGGCCCGGGCACTCGCCCGGTCGGCCCTCCCGGTGTTCTTCACGCCGGGCGTCATCCATCTGCCCTCGGTCCCGGCGCACCGCAAGGTGAACCGCGTGGATATGGGGACGGCCGAGAAGGTCTGCGCCGCGGCGCTGGCCATCGACGAGCAGGCGCGCCGGACCGGCCGGTCGGTGCGCGAGGTGTCATTCGTGCTGCTCGAGCTCGGTGGCGCGTTCACGGCGGCCCTGGCCGTCGCCGACGGACAGATCGTGGACGGGGTCGGGGGCTCGGCCGGGCCGCTGGGCTTTCGTGGCCCCGGCGCGCTCGACGGGGAGGTCGCCTTTCTCGCCGGCTCCGTGCCCAAGTCGCTGCTGTTCGACGGCGGCGCGGCCGCGGTCGCGGGCTGGGACGGTGGCCCCGGATCCCCCGACGCGCTCGGCAACCCCCGGACGGCGCGCGAGCGTATCGCGCGGGAGGCTTTCGTCGAAGGCGCGGTGAAGACAGTGCGTTTCCTGCGAGCGAGCGTGCCGGCGCCGCGCGAGATCGTCCTGTCGGGACGCCTGGCGCGCGTGGAGGGGGTGCGCCGGGGCATCGCCCAACGCCTCGAGGGCATCGCCCCGGTGCGCGTGCTGGACGGGTTCGCGGCGGAAGCGAAGGAAGGCGCGCAGGGCGCCGCCCTCATCGCGGACGGGCTGTGCGGCGGGGCGCACCGCGAACTCGTCGCGACGCTCGGCATCCGCGAGGCGCGGGGGACGGTACTCGACCATCTCTACGTCATTTCGCGTGACCAAGCGCGGCGGCGCCTCGGCCTCGCGTGATGGCGACCCGCGTGCTCATCGCCGGCGTTTCGACGCGTGGGTTCGCCGAATCGGCCGCGCGGGCGGGGTATCACGTCGTCGCCGTGGACGGCTTCGGCGATCTCGATCTGCGCGCCTGGGCGGCGACGGTCTTGGTCGCGCGGCCGAAGGGGGGGACTCGCTTCAGCGTGGGCGCGGCGCTGCGGGCTGCGCGCGGCGTCTCGCGTGACGTCGTGACCTACGTCGCGAGCTTCGAGAACCATCCCGCTGCAGTGGGGGCGCTCGCGCGGCGCGGCACTCTGTGGGGCAATCCGCCAGCGGTGCTGCGGCGAGTGCGGGACCCCGTGCGGCTGGCACGAGCGCTCTCGGCCCACGGACTGCCTGCCCCCGCGGTCCGCCTGAGTGCCCCGCGCGGCCCATCCCGGGGGCGGTGGCTCCTGAAGTCGCGCGCCTCGGGCGGCGGCAGCGGGATCGTGCCCTGGCGGGGCCGGGCCGTGCCGGCAGGGAGCTATCTGCAGCAGCGGATCGCGGGCGCGCCCGGCTCGATCGTGTTCGCGGCCGACGGGCGCCGAGCGGTGCCCCTGGGAGTCTCGCGCCTCCTCGCAGGCGACCGCGCGTTCGGCGCGAGCGGCTTCCGATACTGCGGGAACATCCTCTCCGACGCGGACCACCGCGTGCGGGACATCGTCGGTCGGATCGCCACCGCCGTGACGCGAGAGTTCGGGCTGGTGGGTGTGAACGGCATAGACTTTGTGGCGCGCGGTGGCGTGCCGTACCCGCTTGAGGTGAACCCCCGGTACACGGCATCGCTGGAGCTCGTCGAGCGAGCGCATGGCCTCTCGATCTTCGAGACCCACGCGCGGGCCTGCGCGGGCGAGCTGCCGGGAGCGCCGCCTGCTGTAGGCGTCCACGCAATCGGCAAGGCGATCGTGTACGCACGGACGGACGTGCTGATCGGTGATCTGGCCGCGTGGCTCGAGGACGGGGATATCCGCGACATCCCGGAACCGGGGCAGCGAATCGCACGCGGCCAACCGATATGCACCGTCTTCGCGCGCGGGAGCGATCCACGATCCTGCTACATGGAGCTCGTGAAGCGCGCCGCACGGATCTACCACGCCCTCGCGACCTCCCTGCTGAGGACCGCGTGAGTGCGGCCGGCCGCACGGTCGAGCACATCACGTGTCTCGGCTGCGGATGCGCCTGTGACGATATCTGCGTCGTCGTACAACACGATCGCATCGGCGAAGCACGCAACGCCTGCGCGTTGGGCGCCGCGTGGTTCGGCGACGGGTCGATAACGCAGGACGTGCGGGTCCACGGCCGCACGGCGTCGCTCGAGCAGGCGCTCGACGAAGCAGCGAAAATCCTGAGGACAGCGCAGCGGCCGCTCGTCTACCTCGCCGTCGACCTGTCCTGCGAAGCGCAGCGCGAAGCCGTGGCGCTGGCCGATCGCCTGGGCGCGATGCTCGACGGCGTCAGCTCCGGCGCGGCGGCCGGGATTCTCGCCGCGCAGCGGCGCGGCCGGGCCGGGGCCACGCTGGGCGAGATCCGCCAGCGGGCCGATGTGATCGTGTTCTGGGGCACGGACCCGGCGGAGCGCTACCCGCGCTTCACCTCGCGCTACGCCGTTGAGCCGCGGGGCCTCCAGACCCCCGAGGGCCGGAGCAGTCGCACGGTGATCGCGGTGGACGTGGGCGCGAAGCGTGGGCCCAGGGATGCCGCCGCCCGCGTCGCGGTCGCACCTGGAGACGAAATCGACGCGCTCGGCGTCATGCGCGCGACAGTGCAGAGCCGAAGGGCCACGGAGGACGAACGGTTCCAGTCTGCTGTGGAGCTCGCCCGCCGCATGAGCGCGGGCCGCTACGTGGCGCTGGTCGCTGACGGTGAGCCGGGCGCCGCCCCAGCCGACGGGGACGTGGCAGAGGCGCTGGTGACGCTCGCGCAGGCGCTCAACGCGCCGACCCGCTGCGCGCTGGTCGTGCTGCGCGGCGGGGGAAACCGCTCAGGCGCGGAGGCAGTGCTCACCTGGCAGACTGGCTTTCCGTTCGCGGTGGACTTCGCTCCCGGGTATCCGAGCTACCGCCCCCGTCCGGGCGCAATAGGGCTGCTCGCGGTCGGTGAGCTCGACGCCGCGCTCGTGATCGGCTCACCGGCGAGCCTGCCCGAGCCGATGGCGACGGGACTGGCGCCGCTCGTGACCGTCGCGATCGGGCCGCGGGTGAGCGCAGCGTCGTTCCAGCCCGCGGTCGCGGTGGACACCGGCGTCGCGGGCATCCATGAGGGCGGCACGGCGTTCCGGATGGACGACGTCCCGCTTCCGCTGCGGCCTGTGCTCACGGGCCCGCCTACCACCGCCGGCGCGCTGCGCTCGCTGCGCAAGCGGCTCGGCGCATGAGCGCTCCCTCGCAGCTCCGCATCAGCGGCGGCACGGTGTACGATCCGGCGAACGGGGTGGACGGCGCGGTGCGCGATGTGTGCATCCAGGGTGAGCGCATCGTGGCAGAGCTCCCCTCCAACGTGCCGCGGCTCGACGCGCGCGGGATGATCGTGATGCCGGGGGGCGTCGACATCCACGCGCACATCGCCGGCTCGAGCGTCAACCAGGGCCGCCGGTTGCTGCCGGAGCAGCACGCCACCGATCCGGTGCCCGCGCCGAGGCTCGCAGACGGCGCAACCGCGCGGTCGGGCACGGCCGGCACGATCCCGAGCACGTTCACGACGGGCTACCGCTATGCCGGCCTCGGCTACACGACCGTCATGGAAGCGGCGGTCGCTCCGCTCGCGGCCCGGCATGCCCACGCCGAGCTCGACGATACACCGATCATCGATGCCGGCTGTTTCGTGCTGCTCGGCAACGACGAGTATCTGCTGCGCCAGCTGGCGGCAGGCGAGCTGGCACGAGCGCGCCAGTATGTGGCGTGGCTGCTCGGAGCCACCCGGGCCTACGCGATCAAGGTCGTGAACCCAGGCGGCATCGCGCGCTGGAAGTCCGGGGGGACAGAGCGCGACGTGCGCGGGATCGACGATCCGGTGGGGTCGAGCAGCGTGACGCCGCGGAAGATCCTGGAGGTGCTCGCCGGCGTCGCCAATACGCTCGAGCTCCCGCACCCGGTGCACATCCACTGTAACAACCTGGGCCAGCCAGGAAACGTCGCGACGACGCTCCAGACGATGCAGGCGCTCGCGGGCCAGCGCGCGCACTTCACACATCTCCAGTTCCACAGCTACGGGGGGGAGCGGGGGAAGGGGTGGAAGTCCGCCGCGCGGGACGTGATCGAGCACGTGAACGCCCATCCGGGAATCAGTGCGGACGTGGGTCAGGTCATGTTCGGGCCGGCGACGACCCTCACGGCCGATGCGCCGGTCGAGCACCTCCTGTACGCGAGCACCGGCCGCAAGTGGGTGAACGTGGACATCGAGCTTGAGACGGGGTGCGGCATCGTCCCGTATGCATACCGGGAGCAGGCCGCGGTCGCGGCGCTGCAGTGGGCGGTGGGGCTCGAGCTGTTCCTGCTGGCGCGCGATCCGTGGCGCGTGGTGCTCTCTACCGATCACCCGAATGGCGGGTCCTTCCTCTCCTATCCGCAGCTCATCCGCCTACTCATGGACCGGACCTACCGGGATGAGCAGCTGAAGCGGGTCAACCAGAAGCTGCTCGCGGGGAGCGCGCTCCTCGACGGACTGGCACGCGAGTACACGCTGTCCGAGATCGCCATCGTCACGCGCGCGGGCCCCGCGCGCCTGCTCGGCTTGAAGTCCAAGGGACACCTGGGCGCGGGTGCGGACGCCGACGTGACCATCTACAAGGACCATCCCGACCGCGCCCAGATGTTTGCGACGCCGCGCCACGTGATCAAGGGTGGGACCATCGTGGTCGAGGAAGGCCAACTGCGCCGCGCGCCCCCCGGGCGCCGGCTGGCGGTGCGCCCCGAGTACGACGCCGCCGTCACGAAGGACCTGAAGCGCTTCTTCCAAGACTACGCCTGCGTCTCGTTCGAGAACTACGGGGCGGAGCCGGTATCGTGAAGATCAACGGCGTCGCCATCGACGACACGTTCGCGGAGGCGTTCACGATGCGGGTCGCCCGGCTGATCATCACCGGGCGGAACCCGAAGTGGGCGCGAGAAGCAGCCGTGAAACTCACGGGCTTCGCGACTTCGGTGATCGGGTGCAAGTGCGAGGCGGGAATCGAGCGCGAACTGCCGGAGAGCGCGACTCCCGACGGCCGCCCGGGCGTCAGCGTGCTGTTCCTCACGATGGATAAGGAAAGCCTTCCACAACAGCTGATCGTGCGGATCGGCCAGACCGTGCTCACCTGTCCCACGACCGCCTGCTTCGACGGCCTCCCCGACGTGCCCGATCGGCTCGCCGTGGGCAAGGCGCTGCGGGTGTTCGGTGACGGGTTCCAGGCGAGCAAGGTGATCGGGGGCAAGCGGTATTGGCGCCTCCCGGTGATGGAGGGGGAGTTCCTCGTCGAGGAGACGTTCGGAATGCAGAAAGGAGTGGGCGGCGGGAATTTCCTGATCCTCGCCGGGGACGCCGACGCGGCGCTGGCGGCGGCGGAGGCTGCCGTCCTGGCGATGACGAACCTCCCGGGGGTGATCCTCCCCTTTCCGGGAGGCGTCGTGCGCAGCGGGAGCAAGGTGGGCTCGAAGCGCTACCGCAACATGATCGCAACGACGAACGACGCCTTCGACCCCACGCTCCGCGCCATCACCGAGTCACAGGTGCCGGCGGGTGTGAACAGCGTGCTCGAGATCGTGCTCGACGGGACTGACGCTCCGGCGATCGAGGCGGCGATGCGCGCCGGGATCCGCGCAGCGTGCCGGCCCGGCGTCCAGGGGATCACGGCGGGGAATTACGGCGGTAAGCTGGGGCCGCATCACTTTCATCTCAGAAAGATCATGGCATGAGCGACCGGGTCGTGCTGACGCTCGCTACGGCGCCCTCGCACACGCTCGTCGCGGACTGCATCGCCGCCGACCGGTTTGCGTCGCTCGATGCGCGCGCCATCGGGCAACTGCCCGTGGTACACGGCGGGCGACGCGCGCGATTGGGCGACTTTTTCACCGTGACGGGCCAGCGCTCCGCGGCGCTGCGGATCGAAGGCGACCTGGAGCGGGTTGAGGGTGTGGGCACCGGGATGGCCGGAGGCGAAATGCTCATCGCCGGCAACGTCGGGCCTGACCTCGGGCTCGCCATGGAGGGCGGCCGGATCGACGTGCACGGAAGCGTCGGCGAGAATGCGGGGGGCGCGCGTCCGGGAGCGTCCCGCGGGATGACGGGCGGAGAGATCGTCATTCGAGGCGACGCAGGCGCGCAGGTGGGCGCCGCGGCACGGCGCGGGCTCATCGTGGTGATGGGGAACGCGGGACCGCGAACGGCGAGGGCGATGATCGCCGGAACCGTGGTGGTGTTCGGCAGCACGGCGGCGGGGGCGGGCCGCTTCCTCAAGCGCGGCTCGATCGTGGCGCTGGGGGCCATCGAGCGCCCGGCAACGTTTCGCTACGCCTGCACGTACCAGCCACCGCACGTCCCGCTCCTGTTGCGCTACCTGCGCGCCCGCTACGGACTCGCCGTCCTGGACCGGCACATCGCCGGGCGGTACGAGCGTCATTCGGGCGACCTCGCTGAGCTCGGCAAGGGAGAGATCCTGCAGTGGGTGGCGGAATGAGCAACGGGGCGCTGCACCTGAACGATCGAGCCTGGGAGATAGCGGACCGGATGGCGGCGCACGCGGACGCGCTGCGGGTTGCCGTGCGGACCTTGCCGAGCGGGGCGCGCGTCATTGACGCTGGCATCGACGTACCGGGGGGCTACGGCGCGGGGCTCGCGCTCGCCGAGATCTGCATGGGCGGGATGGGCGACGTCGACTACACGCCGGTCCAGATCGGCGGCGACTCGTGGCCCGGCGTGCGGGTGTGGACCGACCATCCGGCGGTGAGCTGCATGGCGTCCCAGTACGCCGGCTGGGCAATCCAGGTGGACAGGTACTTCGCGATGGGCTCGGGGCCGCTCCGTGCCCATGCCCGAGTGGAGCGGGAGCTGTTCGAGAAGCTCGGCTACGCCGAGACGGCGGAGCGCGGGGTGCTGGTGCTGGAAACGCGGAACGACCCGCCCGACGCGGTGGCCGCGTGGGTGGGCCGGAAGGCGGGGCTCGCGCCGCCGCAGCTCACGTTTGTTGCGGCGCCGACGGCGAGCCTAGCGGGCGGTGTACAGATCGCCGCCCGCATCCTCGAGACGGGACTGCACAAGATGGACACGCTGGGATTCGACCTGAAAAAGATCGTGAGCGGCATCGGCACGGCGCCGCTGCCGCCGGTCGCCAAGAACGACCTGCGCGCCATCGGCCGCACCAACGACTGCATCCTGTACGGTGGGCAGGCGCGCTACACCGTGAACGCCGAGGACGCCCTGCTCGCCGACCTCGTGCCCAAGATCCCGGCCTCCGCCTCGAGGGACTACGGCACGCCGTTCTCCGAGATCTTCAAGCGGTACGGGGGAGACTTCTACAAGATCGACCCGCTGCTGTTCAGCCCGGCGGAGGTGTGGCTGACGAACGTGCAGAGCGGGAAAACGTACCACGCGGGACGACTCAACCCTGAGGTGCTGCGGGCGTCGCTCGTCGAGAGCTGAGACGTCGCGCCCTCACCCACTCACCATCCAGGAGCGATTCCATGCAGCGACCGTTGCCCAGCCTCGCCGCCCTCGCCACGCTCGCCCTCGCAGCCGCCTGCACCAAGCCGGCGCCACAGCAAGCGGCCGGCGTACAGTCAGGGGTAATCGTGCTGTACAATCAGCCGAAGGACACGGCGGCGTTCGAGAAGTACTACGCCGAGAAGCACGTGCCGCTGTTCGCGTCGCATGCGCAGGAGATCGGGGTCACCCGCGTGGAATTGGTGAAGTTCCCGGCGACCATCGACGGCCAGCGACCGACGCTCTATCGGATGGCCGATCTGCGGTGGGAGTCACGAGCTGCGCTCGAGCGTGGCATCGCCACCGCGGGGTTCAAAGCAGTGGCGGCGGACCTCGCCAACTTCGCCACGGGAGGCGTGACCATCCTGATCGGCGAAAAGACGAACTAGCGGTGCGCATCGCGATCCTCGCCGCGCGCCCGGGCTGGCACACCGACGAACTATGCCGCGCGCTCGCCGCGCGGGGGCATGAGGGGCGCGTGCTGCCCTACGAGGGGCTGGCCGCACACCTCGGGGGCGAGCGGGGGCAAGGGGAGGGAGAGGGGGGCGGCGCGCGGCCGGGCTTTACGAGCGGGGGGGTCGAGCTGGCGCGCTGCGATGCGGTGCTCGCGCGCATCATCCCCGCCGGCTCGCTGGAACAAATCATCTTCCGGGTAGACGCGCTGCACGCGCTCGAGGAGCAGGGCATCCCGGTGATCAACTCCCCGCGCACCATCGAACGCACCGTGGACAAACTGTGGACGACCGCGATCCTCGCGCAGGCGGGGCTCGCGGTGCCCGAAACCTTGGTGTGCGAGAGCCTGGACGACGCCATAGCGGCGTTCCACGCGCTCGGGGACGTGATCGTGAAGCCGCTGTTCGGTTCGATGGGGCTCGGTATGGTACGCGTGACGACCGAGGAGATGGCGTTCCGCGTGTTCCGGACGCTGGAGACGATCCGGGGGGTATATTATGTTCAGCGCGCCATCGACCATGACGGCTGCGACGTGCGGGTCTTCGTCGTAGGGGGCCGTGTGGTCAGCGCGATCGAGCGCAGCGCGGCCGGCTGGAAGACGAACCTGGCGCGCGGCGGGCGGGCGCGGGCGACCACGCTGTCGGACACGCGCGAAGCGCTCGCGCTGCGCGCAGCCCGTGCCGTTGGAGCCGACTACGCCGGCGTCGACCTGCTCCCGGCGCGCGACGGCACAGACTATGTAGTCGAGGTGAACGGAATTCCGGGATGGCGCGGCCTGCAGGAAGCAACCTCCATCGACGTCGCAGCGACGATCGTCGAGCATCTCCTCGGGCGCCTGACACCGCCCTGAGCCCGACGGGAGGCGCGACGGCCCCGACGCGCGCGGCCGAGGTCGCCGCCGCGGCGCAGCTCGCGTGCCTGCTCGAAGTGAGCGCGCCCAAGCCCGGCAACGTGTCCCCGTTCGTCGCGTTCCGCGACGTGACCTATGCCGACTTCCTCGCGAGCGCCGTGGCGATTGGTCCGGCATTCGCCGCCGCGGGAGACCGCCCGCTCGGCGCCACGATCCGAGCCGCCGTTGAGGCCACCGCTCGCTGGGCGCCGTCCAACACCAACCTCGGCCTGGTGCTGCTGCTCGCCCCGCTCGCCCGAGCCGCCCTACGCGTTCCCCCCGAGGGCGGATCGCTTCGGAGCGCCCTCGCCGCCGCGCTCGCCGAGAGCACCGTGGCCGACGCGCGGGAGGCGTACGCCGCGATCCGCCGCGCCGGGCCCGGCGGCCTCGGCCGCACGCGGGAGCAGGATGTCGCCGGCACGCCGACCGTGACGTTGCGCGAAGCGATGGCCCTCGCGGCCGAGCGGGACGCCGTCGCCCGCGAGTACGCCACCGACTTCCAGACCACATTCGACGCGGGGGCGCCGGCGCTGCGGCGCGCGTTCGCCGCAGGGCTCCCTTGGAGCGACGCGGTCGTGGAGGCGTACCTCACGCTGCTCGCCGCGTGGCCCGACACCCATATCGCGCGCAAGCTGGGCCCCGAGGAAGCAGTTCGAGTGCAGCGCCGGGCGCGTGGTGTGATCGACGCAGGGGGCGTGCGCACGCCCCCGGGACGGGCGGCCATCGCCACGCTCGATTGCGAGCTGCGGGACCAGCGCAACGCGAGCAACCCGGGCGCCACCGCCGACCTCACGGGCGCCGCGATCTACGTCGTCCTGCTCGAGGGCGGCTGGGGGGGGCGGGGGCGGCGGGAAGGGGAAGCCGATGGCCGCGCGTAAGCTGTTCACGGTCGCCGTGACCAAGGACAACCACGTCTTCGCCTCCGCGCACTTCATCACGTTCCCAGGCCATCGCTGCGAGACGCTCCACGGCCACAACTACCGCACCCGGGTCGTGGTCGAAGGCGGTCTCGATCCCGAGGCGCATTACGTGATCGATTTCTCGGAGTTGAAACAACTGATGAAGCGGCTCACCGACGAGCTCGACCACAAGGTGCTGCTGCCAATCCAGAACCCGAAACTCCAGGTCCGGGAGCAGGGCGACAGCGTGGCGGTCGCTGTCAACGGCAGGCCGCGCTACGTGTTTCCAAAGATGGATTGCGCGCTGCTCCCAATCCCGAACACCACGGTCGAGATGCTAGCGCAGTACCTCGCCGGCCGCGTCTGCCGTGAACTCACCGCGTCGCCCGGCGTGGCGCTGCGGACGATCGAGGTCGAGGTCGAGGAGAACTTCGGCCAGTCGGCGACTTATCGCGAGTCGCTCGAGTGACGCCCGAGCCACGCCGGCTCACGACGCCGCACGGCGTCGAGGTCGTGCCTGTCCAGTCCACCCGCATGCAGCGCGGATGCGACCAGCGCCCCGTCGCATCCTGCGTCGGCGAGCCGCTCCAGATCCGCGCGCGAGGCGACTCCGCCGCCGGCCAGCAGCTCGACCTCCGGATGGGCGCGCCGGATGGCGTCCACCAGCCGGAGATCCGGGCCACGCCCGGTCCCGACGCGAGCGAGATCGAGCACGAGCAGCGCCGGCGCCCCCGCCGCCACCGCCGCCCGCGCCAGCTCGAGGGGTGGCCCATGATGGGGTGCGCCAGGCCGGAGGACAGGCTGCCCCTCGCGCAGGTCCAGGCTGAACACGACCCGCTCGGTCCCGATCGCCGCGGCGATCGCTTCCAAGGCGCCGAACGTCGGCAGCGTCTCCAGCCCGACCACCACGCGTGCGGCGCCGTCGGCGAGGATTTCCGCCGCGCTCGCCGGAGCCGTGGCGCCGCAGTCGACGAGCAGCCGGCCGCCCAATCCGGCGAGGGCCTTTACCAAGACGCGTTGCCGCCCCGCGCCGGTGATCGCGTCGAGGTCCGCGACGTAGCACTCGTCGCAGCCGAGCCGCTCACGGAACGCACGCGCCAGCGCGAGTGCGTCTCCTGCCCCGCACGAGGCCACCAGCACCGACTCGACCGGCGCGTAGGCGTCCCGCTGGCCGCCACGTGCCAGCACGGCGCGATCCGCCCGGAGATCGAGCGCCGGGATCACGCGCACGGCAACGCCCTCGGAAGACCCCGCGTATGAAGGAGGTGCTCGGCTGGGACATCGGCGGCGTGAACACGAAGGCAGCGCGAGCGACGGGGACCCGCGTCCTGACCGCCCGGGCCGTGCCGTACGAGATCCAGCGCGACCCTGCCGCGCTCGCGCCGCTGCTCCACCGCCTCGGGCGAGAGCTCGGCGCGCGGCCGGGCGATCCTCATGGCGTCACCATGACCGCCGAGCTGTCGCAGCTGTTCCGCACGAAGCGCGACGGCGTCGCGTTCGTGCTCGACGCCGTCACGCAGGCGTTTCCGGACGGATGGGTGCGTGTCTACGCGGTGGACGGTGGTTGGCGCACGGCGGATGAGGCGCGCCGCGATCCGCTCGCCGTGGCGGCCGCGAACTGGGCGGCCACGGCGCGCCTCGTGGCCCGCCGCTACCCAGACTGCATTCTGATCGACGTCGGGTCGACCACGACCGATATCGTCCCGATCGTGGGCGGCGTCTCCGCCGCCGTCGGCCGCACGGACCCTGAACGGCTGCGTGAGCAAGAGCTCGTGTACACGGGCGTACTGCGCACGCCGGCGGAGGCCATCGCTGCCACCGTCCCGCTCGGCGGGCGGCCAACCGGTGTGTCGGCGGAGGGGTTCGCCCTCGCGGGCGACGTCCACGTCTGGCGGGGCCAGCTCGCGCCACGGGACTACTCGGTTCCCACGCCCGACGGGCGCCCGGTGACACGAGAGCTGGCCGGCGAGCGGCTGGCGCGCGTGGTGTGCGGCGATCGCGAGATGCTCGACGAGGCCGCGATCGACGCGATCGCCGCTGCGCTGTGGGACGCTCAGGTAGCGCGCATCGCCGCAGCCGTCGGACAGGCACGCCGCCGTCATCCCGCGCTCACGCTGGCCGTCGTCACCGGCCTGGGCGACTTCCTGGCTGCAGAGGCGGCCCGACGCGCCGCCCTTCGGGTCGCGCACCTCGCGGCGGCGCTCGGCCCCGCCGCCCGCCACGCGCCGGCGGCGGCGGTGGCGCTACTGCTCGCGACGGAGCTCGCCACGAAACCGGTGCCCGCGTGACGGACGAGCCGCGGGTCGTCCATACGGTGGTGAAGGTCGGCGGCGGACTGCTGAGCAAAGCGGGCGCGCTCGATCTCGTCATCGAGGCGCTCACAGCCTTCGGCCCGCGGCGTCGGCTCGTCATCGTGCCCGGCGGCGGGCCGTTCGCGGAGGCGGTTCGCACCATGTTCCGGCGGATGAAGATCGGCGAAGACGCGGCCCACTGGATGGCCGTGCTCGGGATGGATCAATACGCCCACGCCCTGACCGCTCGGCTTCCCGGCGCGGTGCTCGTGGAGCAGGAGCCGGAGATCGCCGCCGCGCGCGAGGCGGGCCGCCTGCCCGTCCTCGCGCCGTACCGCTGGGTCCGGACGGCCGACCCGCTCCCCCACAGCTGGGAAGTCACGAGCGACAGTATCGCCGCCTGGCTCGCCGGCGTGCTCGGCGCCCGGCGCATCGTCCTGATCAAACCGGCGGGAGGCGACCCACGCAAGCTCGTCGATCCCTTCTTCATGCGCACCCTGCCGCCGGGAGTGGAGCACTTCGTCATTACGGCCGACGACCTCGGGCAGCTCGATGTGGCGCTAGACGAGGGCGGTCACAGCAAGCGGGGGCGCCGCGCGCGCCAGGGCTGACAGCGCCGCGACGCGCCCGCGGGAGACGCGGCCGGTCCGGCCGCCGACGCATGCCGCGCCCCGCACGCCGACGAGATCGGCACCGAGCGCGCGTGCCGTAGCGAAGTCGGTTCCCCGGAGGCTGCCCGCGAGACCGGCGAGCCGGCCGGCCGCGTGCGCCGCGGCGACCCACTCGCCCACCGTCGTGGGGTCGAGCAGCATGAACAAGCCTGCATCCTTGGCCATAGTGTCGAGCAGCACGCCCGCCGCGCCGATCTCCACCGCCAGCTCGAGCAGCGGGCCGGGCCCGAGGCTATTGGCGCGCGGCCAATCGGCGTAGGCGACCAGGACCACCCGCGTCCGCTCGCCTGCGCCGCGGCGTGCGGCCGCCGCGCGCCGGTGCGCCTGCGAGACGGCGGCGGCGCCGCGGAATCCTACCTTCACGAACGTCGTCCCGAGACGCGCCGCCGTGCGGGCGCGGCACTCCACCAGCAGCGGGGGTCCAGCGTCCCCGAGCGCCGCGCTCAGGGGCCGGGCGGCACCGACCGCAGCGCGGAGCTCCCGCAGCACCTCCGGCCGCACGGCGCCTAGAGCGCCCTCCCGCGGGTCCTTCGCGTCGATCACGTCCGCGCCGCCGAGCAGGGCGGCGCGCCCTTCGGACGCATCGGCGACGCTGACGAGCAGCTGCATGTGGCGTGGCTCCCTTGTGGGTGTCCTAAATCCGCCGATAGGTTAGGCTTCCGGAGACCCGATGTCAAAACAACAGCACGTGCCCTCGCAGCCACTGGCACATTCAAGGAGCGAGCCATGACGTGGACTCAAGTTTACGATCCGTTGCACAACTGGATCCTGTCCACCCTCATCGCAGCGTTGCCCATCCTGGTGCTGTTCGGCTTGCTCGCCGGGCTGCGCGTGAAGCCGCACTGGTGTGCCATTGCCGGTGCCGGCACGGCCGTCCTGATCGCCGTCGCGGTCTTCGGGATGCCGGTCGCGCTGGCGGGCATGAGTTTCCTCTACGGCGTGGCGTTCGGCGTCGTGAAGATTGCCTGGATCGTCCTCGCCGCCGTCTACCTGTACGACATCTCGGTGCACACCGGCCAGTTCGAGATCATGAAGGAGTCGGTGGCGGGGATCACCCCGGACCGGCGGCTTCAGGTCCTGCTGGTGGCGTTTTGCTTCGGCGCCTTCATCGAGGGAGCGGCGGGGTTCGGGGCTCCGGTCGCGATCGCCGGGGCCTTCATGATCGGGCTGGGATTCAAGCCGTTCCATGCGGCGGCGCTCAATCTGATCGCGAACACGTCGCCCGTCGCATGGGGTGCGATCGGGACGCCGGTGCACACGCTGGCGGCCGTGTCGGGTCTACCGGAGTCCGACCTGAGCGCAATGATCGGCCGCATCCTGCCCATCACGGGCATCATCGTGCCCTTCTGGCTGGTGCGCGCGATGGTGGGCTGGGCCGAAACGTTCGAGGTGCTGCCTGCCATTTTGGTGGTAGGAGCCTCCTTCAGCCTGACGCAGTATCTCTGGTCCAACCACGTGGATTCGAACCTCGTCGACATCGCGGGCGGCGTCGTTTCGTTGCTCGCGACGGTGGCCTTCCTGCGGTTCTGGCGGCCGAAGCAGGTCTGGAGGTTCGAGGACGAGCGTGCCCCGATGCCAGCAGGACAGCTGAGAGCGAATCCCACGGCCGGCCGCAAGCATACTGCGCGCCAGATCGCCAAGGCCTGGATGCCGTTTGCGATCCTCTCCGTCTTCGTGTTCTTGTGGGGACTGCCGGCCATCAAGGGTGCCATCAACCGGGCCACCACGCCGATCTGGAATGTCCCCTTGCTCCACAATGCGGTGACGCGCGCCGCTCCGGTCGTGACCAAGCTGACGCCGGAGGCAGCGCGGTACGACTTCAACTGGCTTTCGGCCACGGGGACCGGCTGCTTCATCGCCGCGATCATCGCGGGTATCGTCCTCGGCGTGGGGCCGGTCCAGCTCGCGAAGATCTTCTGGTACACGCTGAAGCGCATGAAGCTGGCGGTCATCGCGATTTCTTTCATGCTGGGCCTGGGGTTCACGACTCGCTATTCGGGACTCGATGCCGTGCTCGGTCTGGCGTTCACGCGCACTGGCTGGCTGTTTCCTTTCTTCGGCACATACCTGGGTTGGCTGGGCGTGGCGCTGACGGGCAGCGACACGTCGTCCAACGCGCTCTTCGGTAGCCTGCAGCGCATCACCGCGGAGCAGCTCAAGCTCGATCCGATCCTGATGTGTGCGGCCAACTCGGCGGGCGGCGTGATGGGCAAGATGGTGGACGCGCAGTCCATCACCGTGGCTACGTCGGCGACCAATCAGGTCGGCAACGAGGGGATGATTTTCCGGCACGTCTTCTGGCATTCCATTGGGCTGGGCGCCATCGTCGGCGTGATCGTCCTGCTGTATGCCTACGTCTTCTCGGGCGCCGTGCCGCACGGCCTGACGATCGTGAAGTGAGGCAGGGGGAGCCCGATGTCAAAGCGACAGCCGGAAGGAGAGCTCCAGGCAGCGCCGCGCAGTGCGGCGCCCGGCGCCGCCGACGTGACGCTCGCCGGTAAAGTCGTTGTCATCACCGGTGGCTCGAGCGGCATCGGCCGCGCGATCGCGCTGGCGTGCGCGGACGCCGACGCCGACGTGGCCCTGACGTATCGCGCCAACCGTCGCGGTGCCGACGAAACGGCCGAAGACGTTCGCTCGCACGGGCGCCGCGCCGAGTCGCTGCTCGCCGACGTGACCGACGCGCGGGACCTGGAGGCGCTCGTAGGTGGCGTGCGCGGAGCGTTCGGCCGGGTGGACGTGTGGGTGAACAATGCGGGCGCCGACATCCTCACGGGGGAGCGGGGGGGGCGAGGGAGGCGGGGGGGGCGCCGGGACGTGCAGTCCTGGGTGGAGAAGCTCGACCGGCTGCTCGCCGTGGACCTGCGGGGGACGGTGCTCGCCTCCTGGAAGGCAGTGGAGCTGATGCGGACGCAGCCTCCGGGGGGGGTGATCTTGAACATGTCATGGGACCATGTGCTCACGGGGATGAAGGGCGGGTACGGCGAGGTCTTCTGCGCCGCGAAGGGCGGCGTGTATTCCTTCAGCCGGGCGCTGGCGCAGTCGGTGGCTCCCCACATCCGCGTGAACGTGCTCGGCCCGGGCTGGATAGAGACCGCGTACGGCAGCACGCTCGAGGCCACGGTGAAGGAGCGCATCACCCGGTCCATCCCGCTGGGCCGCTGGGGCGTGCCGGAGGACATCGCCCACGCGGCGGTGTACCTCGCCTCGGACGCGGCTTCCTACATCACCGGTCAGATGTTGCTGATCAACGGCGGGGGCGTCGTCTAGCCCTCCGGACAAGGAGATTGGTATGGCGCAGAAGGAGCCGACCTACAGCGATGTCGAGGTCGAGCAGAAGCTGAAGGAGTTCCCCGGCTGGTGGTACGAGGACGGCTGGATCCGTCGCACCTATAAGACAGACGGCTGGCCGACCACGCTGATGTTGGTGAACGCGATTGGCTACTTCTCCGAGGCGGCGTACCACCATCCGGATCTGTCGGTCACGTGGGGCCGGGTGATCGTGAAGCTCCAGAACCACGCCGCCGGCGGGATTACCGACAAGGACTTCGAGCTGGCGCGCAAGATCGAGGAATCGGTGCTGTGGCGCCCGAAGGGCGGCGCCCTCGAGGGCACGCCGAACAAGTTCGTGCGCTCGGGCGACCCGCGGTGACGCCCGCCCCGGCGGACGCCGGACCGCGGCGAGTGCTCTTCGTCACGGGCAAGCTCGCCGAGCCCGCGCTCCGCCGCACGCTGGCCGAGATGGCGCCGGCGTTCGCCTACGACATCGCGGTCATGAAGATCACGGTGGCAGCCCTGATGACGACGCCGTGGATCGCGCGCTTCCTGGCGGTACCGCCGGGCACCGACCTCGTGCTGATCCCGGGGCTGTGCGAGGGAGAGGGCGCCGTCCTCGCGGAGCGCGTCGGAGTGCGCGTGGAGAAGGGGCCGAAGGACCTGCGCCAGATCCCCGAGTATTTCGGCCGCGCCGCGCTCGTGCGGGAGTATGGGGCCTACGACATCGAAATCGTGGCCGAGGTGAACAACGCCCCCCGGCTCGCACGCGCCGCGCTGCGGCGCGAGGCCGAGCATTACCGGGCGAGTGGCGCCGATGTCATCGACATCGGCTGCACCCCCGGCCGCGCCTTCCCCGAGCTTGCGGACGTGGTGCGGGAGCTCGTGGGCGCCGGGATGCGGGTGAGCGTCGACTCCTTCGATGTGGACGAGATCGCTACGGCGGTGGCGGCCGGGGCGGAGCTCGTGCTGTCCGTCAACCAGTCCAACCTCGACGTCGCACGGGACCTCGCGGGCACGAAGACACGCGTGGTCGTGATCCCAGACTTCGGCCAGGGCCTCGAGACGCTAGAGCCGAGCATCGCTGCGCTCGAGCGCTGGGGCGTGACGTACCTGATCGACCCCGTCATCGAGCCGATCGGCTTCGGCTTTTTCGCCTCGCTCGAGCGCTTCGCCGCCGTCCGCCGCCGCTACCCCACCGCGCCGCTGTTCATGGGCATCGGCAACATCACCGAGCTCACTGCGGCCGACACGACGGGGGTGAACGCCTTGCTGATCGCGATCTGCGCGGAGCTGGGCGTGCGAGCGGTCCTCACGACCGAGGTCATCCCCTGGGCCCACGGCGTGGTGCGTGAAGTCGACATCGCGCGTCGCCTCATGCACCACGCCGTCAGGCAAAAGTCGCTCCCCAAGGGCGTGGACGACCGTCTGGTCACGCTCAAGGATCCCACGATCCTCGCCTACCGCGAGACAGAGCTGCGCGAGCTGCAGGCCAGAGTGACCGACCCGAACTTTCGGATCTTCGCCGATCGCGACGTCATCACCGTCTTCAACGACGAGCTGTTTGTGCGGGGAACCGACATCCAGGAGATCTTTGCCCGGCTTGGCGTCGACGAGGCCACCCACGCCTTCTACCTCGGTCGCGAGCTGATGAAGGCGCAGCTCGCGCTCACCCTCGGCAAGAACTACCGGCAAGAGGGGGCACTGCAGTGGGGGTACCTCACGCCCCCGGACGACCGCGGCCCCGCGCACGTGAAGCTCACGCCCCGGTCCAAACGATCCCGCGAGCGCCGCAAGGCGGAAGGCGGAGCGTGAGCGACGTCGTGCCCGTGGTCGAAGAGCTCGTCCCCGCCCCCGATCCCGTTGAGACGTGCGCGCGGTTCGCGGACCTGCCCTTCCTGGTCTTCCTCGACAGCGCGACGCACCCGGAGCAGGCCGGCCGGTACTCCTTCCTCGTCGCGGACCCGGCGACGATCGTGCGCTCGAAGGGTGCGCTTACCCAGCAGCTGGGCGAGGGCCGCTGGACAAGGGTCGCCGCGGATCCCGTGGCTCACGTAAGTGCCCTGCTCGAGCCGTTCGCGGCGGAGCCGGTCGCCGGCCTCCCGCCGTTCCAAGGCGGGGCGGCGGGCTACGTGGGGTACGACTGGGGAGCCCAGCTCGAGCGCGTGCCGCGGACGCGCTACGACGACCTCGCAATCCCGGACGTGATGCTGGGTCTGTACGACTGGGTCATCGCCTGGGATCATCAGACGAAGCGGGCGTGGGTGATTTCGACGGGAATCCCCGAGCAGGGGGCGGCGCGGCGCGAGCGGGCGGCCCGGCGGCTGGCGTTCGTGAAGGAGCGGTTGGCGGAGCGGCGCTCCGACCGCCTCGCCGCGCCGTCCTACCCCGTGCCAGATGTCCCCGGCCTCCGCTCGAACTTCACCCGCGAGGGCTACCTCGACGCCGTCGCGCGCGTCATCGAGTACGTGTACGCCGGCGACATCTTCCAGGCGAACCTGTCGCAGCGACTCGAGGCGCCGCTTGCCGGGACGCCGTTCGAGTTGTACCGCCGCCTGCGGCAGCGCAACCCCGCCCCGTTCGCGGCGTACCTCGCGTTCGGCGACGTCGTGGTGGTCAGCTCGTCCCCTGAGCGCTTCCTGTGCGTCGACGCTGGCCGCCGCGTCGAAACCCGTCCCATCAAGGGCACGCGACCGCGTGGGGTCGGCCCGGAGCACGATGCGGCGCTCGCCCTGGCGCTCGCCGAGAGCGACAAGGACAGGGCCGAAAACGTGATGATCGTGGACCTGCTGCGCAACGACTTGTCACGGGTATGCCAACCCGGCACCGTGCGGGTACCCGAATTGTTCGCACTCGAGCACTACCAAACCGTCCACCACCTCGTGTCGACGGTCGTGGGAGAGCTCGCGCCCGAGCTCGACGCGCTCGACCTGTTGCGCGCAGCGTTTCCGGGCGGCTCGATCACCGGCGCGCCCAAGGTGCGGGCGATGCAGATCATCGCGGAGCTCGAGCCTACACAGCGTGGCGTGTATTGCGGCTCGATCGGCTACCTGAGCGCCACCGGGGCCCTCGACTCGAGCATCGTGATTCGGACCTATCTGGTGGTCGGCCGCGACGTCTATTTTCAGGTCGGCGGCGGCATCGTGGCCGATTCGGACCCAGAGCAGGAGTACCGGGAGACGCTCGACAAGGCCCGCGGCTTGATCGCCGCCCTCAAGTCATGATCCTGCTCATCGACAACTACGACTCCTTCGTCTACAACCTCGCCCGCTACGTGCGCGAGCTCGGGGAGGAGACAGTTGTCCGACGCCATGACGCCACGTCGTACGAGGAGATCGAGCAGTTCCGACCATCACACATCATCATCTCCCCCGGTCCGTGCTCGCCCGGCGAGGCGGGGATCTCCACAGACGTGGTGCGGCGGTTCGGTTCCACGACGCCCATCCTCGGCGTCTGTCTGGGCCACCAGTGCATCGGGGCGGCCTACGGAGCGGGGATCGTGCGCGCCGGCCGCCCCATGCACGGCAAGGCGTCGCGCATCCGTCACGCCGGACGGGGGATCTTCGCCGGGCTCCCCAACCCGTTTCGGGCGGCGCGCTACCACTCCCTCGTCGTGGCGCGGGCCGGCCTACCGCCGGAGCTCTCCGTGATTGCCACAGCCGAGGACGGCGAGATCATGGCGGTCGAGCACGTGCGCCACCCGGTGATCGGCCTCCAGTTTCATCCTGAATCGGTGCTCACCGAACACGGGTACCTCCTGCTCGACCGCTTCCTCCACGGCGCGACCGCGCGCACCGACTGGCTCCCTGACCGCGCCGACGGCGCGCGCGCACCGCCCCCTCCGCCCCCTCCCGCCCCCCTGCTCCCCGAACGGGCGCCGGGGATCGCGCCGCCCCCGCCGCCCCCCGCGGAATTGGTGCGGTGATCATCGAGTCGATTCTCACGACCCTCGATCCCGCCGGGACGGCCAACTTCGCGCCGATGGGCGTCGAATGGGGCGAGCAGGAGATCGTCATCAAGCCGTTTCTCGAGACCACGACGTTCAAGAATCTCCGCGACACCGGGGCGGCCGTCGTGAACCTGACGGACGACGTCATGCTGTTCGCGCAGGGCGCGATCGCCACCGTCCAGTTCCCGGCGGTCCCGGCGACCGCCGTCCGCGGCGTCGTGCTCGAGGCGGCGTGCTCCTGGCGAGAGGTCAAGGTGCACTCGCTCGACGCCACCCCGCCGCGCGCGCGCGTCGTGACCGTCGTAGCGCACCGGGGGTTCAGGCGCGAGTTCCTCGGCTTCAACCGGGCGCGCCACGCCGTGCTCGAGGCTGCGATCCTGGCGACACGCACCCATCTCCTGGCGGCCGAGCAGGTCCGCGATGAGTTCGCGCGGCTGCAGGTGATCGTGGACAAGACGGCGGGTCCGCGCGAGCGCGACGCGATGGCGCTGCTCTCGGACTACGTGCACATCGCGCCGTCCGGGCGTACCGAGACCGCGTCGCGATGAGCGAACGCGCGTCCCCCGTGTTCGTGGAGGCGCCGGCCCGGCTGCATTTCGGGGTCCTCGATCTGCGGGGCGACCTGGGACGGCGCTTCGGCGGCATTGGGGCAGCGGTCCCCGCGCCGTCGCTGCTGCTCGAGGCGCGCCCCGCCCCTGAGCTTCGCGCGGAAGGCCCCGACGCGACCCGGGCGCTCGCGTTCGCCCAGCGCTTCGCCGCTCACCACGGCATCCAGCCCCGCGTGCACTTCTGCCTGCACCGCACCATTCCCGCGCATGCGGGGCTCGGGTCGGGCACGCAGCTCGCCCTGGCGGTGGCGCGCGCCACAGCCGAGCTGTACGCGCTGCCGACGGATGCGCCGGCCCTGGCGCGCGCCGTCGACCGGGGGCGGCGGTCGGCGGTCGGTCTGTGGACGTTCGCGTACGGTGGGCTCGTGCTCGAGGGCGGGCGCAGACCGGGCGACGACGCGCCCGCCCCGCTCCTCGCCCGGCTGGCGATTCCCGCAGCGTGGCGCTGCGTGGTCGTCGTCCCCGCGGGGAAGCCCGGGCTCGCGGGTGACGAAGAGGCGGCGGCATTCGGGCGGCTACCGCCGCCGGCCGCGAGCGAGGTGGCGCGCATCGCGCACCTCGTGCTGATGCAGCTGCTCCCTGCCGTGGCCGTGGCCGACTTGCCCGCGTTCGGGGCGGCGCTGACCGAGGTGCAGCGCATCACGGGGGGGTGGTTCGCGCCGGCCCAGGGCGGTGTGTTTGCACCGGGCGAGACGGGCGAGCTCGTCGAGCGGCTGCGGCAGTGGGGAGCGATCGGCGTGGGCCAGAGCTCCTGGGGGCCGGCCGCTTACGGGATCGTGGAGGACGCGGCTGCGTCCCAGGCGCTCGCGGCGCGGGTCCGGGCCGTCCTCGGCGCCGGCGGGACCGTGTATGAAGCCGGGTTCAGCGGCGCCGGAGCGCGCGTATGGCGCGGGGCGAGCCCCGTTTCAATCTGAAAAGGTGGGCTTTTGGGGTCGATTGACAGTGCCTGCACCTGGGGATATAACCACTATCCCTGGAAGCTATTCCTGGCTGGAGGTAGTTCGGACGATGGCTGTGGCCTGTCGGGAACGCGCGCCCCCGGACGTTGCTCACGAGGGTTAGCAAGGCTGACAGGCAAGTTGCGTGAACCGTTTTTCTCTCCACCCTCATCCTCAACATGAGGTCAGCTATGAACCGCTTCAAACTGCTGTCCGGCGGAATCGCGGCGAGCATGATGGTGCTCACGGCGTCCGCCGTCGCCCAGGGTCCGGGCGAGTGGACGATGACGGGTCGGACGTACGACCTGCAGCGGTATAGTCCGCTCACCCAGATCAACAAGGCGAACGTGAAGGGCCTCAAGGCCGCGTGGACGTTCTCGACCGGTGTCCTGAACGGCCACGAGGGAAATCCGCTGGTGTTCAACAACGTCATGTACGTGCACAGCGCGTTCCCCAACATCGTCGCCGCCCTCGATCTGACCAAGCCGGGCGCGCCGATGATCTGGAGGACCGTGCCGAGCCAACCGCCCGAGGCGAAGGCGATCGCCTGCTGCGACCTGGTGAACCGCGGCCTCGCCTACCATCCGAGCGGCAAGCTGTTCATCGAGCTGCTGCACGGCGACCTGCTGGCACTCGATGCGAAGACCGGCAAGCAGATCTGGCGCGTCCCGAACGCCGACTACAAGACCGGCTCGACGATGACCAACGCTCCGATCGTGATCAAGGACCTCGTGATCGCGGGGATTTCGGGCGGTGAATTCGGCGTGCGCGGGCGGGTGACGGCCTACGACGTGAACACCGGCAAGGAAGTATGGCGCGCCTACTCGACCGGCCCCGATGCCGAAGTGAAGATCGTGGGCGACGCGAACCCCAACTACCCGTCGATGCGCGGCAAGGATCTGGGCGTCTCGACATGGCAGGGGGATGAGTGGCAGCACGGCGGCGGAACCACGTGGGGCTGGTACTCCTATGATCCGCAGCTGAACCTGTTCTACTACAGCACGGGCAACCCGGGGACGTGGAACCCCGATCAGCGGCCCGGCGACAACAAGTGGTCGATGACCATCTTCGCCCGCAATCCGGACAACGGCGAAGCGAAGTGGGCGTACCAGATGACGCCGCATGACGAGTGGGATTACGACGGCGTCAATGAAGACGTCCTCGTCGACCTGACGATCGGCGCGAAGCCGGTGAAGGCGCTGGTGCACTTCGACCGCAACGGCTTCGGCTACACGCTCGACCGGACCAACGGCAAGGTGCTCGTTGCCGAGCCGTTTGGGCAGGTCAACTGGGCCTCGAAGATCGACCTGACGACGGGCGTTCCGGTGCGCAATCCGCAGTTCGGGACCACCTCGAAGAAGAACACCGAGGGAATCTGCCCGGCCGCCATCGGCTTCAAGGATCAGCAGCCCTCCGCCTACTCGCCGCAAACTCGCCTCTTCTACGTCCCGACGAACAACATCTGCATGGATTACGAGGGCGTCGAGGTGAAGTACTCGGCCGGTCAGCCCTACGTCGGCGCGATCGTGCGCATGTTCCCGGGCCCGGGCGGCAACCGTGGCGCCTTCATCGCTTGGGATCCGACGGTGGGGAAGATCAAGTGGTCGATCAAGGAGAACCTCGCCGCGTACGGCGGGGCCTTGGCGACGGCCAGCGGCATCGTGTTCTACGGCACAATGGAAGGCTGGCTCAAGGCGGTTGATGCGACGACCGGCACCGAGCTGTGGCGGTTCAAGTGCCCGTCGGGCATCATCGGCAACCCGATGACCTACCTCGGGCCGGACGGTAAGCAGTACATCGCTGTGCTCTCCGGAGTCGGCGGCTGGGCGGGCGCGGGCATCGCGCTCGGCCTCGGCACGGAAGATCCGACGGCGGCGCTGGGCGCCATCGGCGCATTCGGCGACTACACAAATATCAGCAACGCCGGCGGTACGCTGTTGGTGTTCGGGCTCTAGTCACGCAGTGAAGGCGTAAGGCACCCGGTGCTGGAGCGAACGCGCTCCGGCACCGGGTGTAGCATCTGTACGACACCGCAGCGCTCCGTCCGCTGGACCAGCTAAGGAGAACGATGAATCGCACTCGGGCCAAACTTGCGGCTGCCCTCCTCCTCGCGGCACCGGCAGTCGTCCTCATGGCCGGCGCACCGCGACCTCTCACCGACCTCCGGGTGTGCGCCGACCCGTTCGACCTCCCCTTTTCCAACGACCAGGAGCAGGGATTCGAAAACAAGATCGCGCACGTCGTCGCGCAGGATCTCAACGCCCGTGTGGTCAATTACTGGTGGCCCAGCCGGCGGGGCGTGTTGCGCAACTCGATCCTCGGCGGCTTCTGCGACGTCATGATCCAGGCCCCAGTAGGCCTCGATCCTGTGGCTACGACGAAGCCCTACTACCGCTCCACCTACTACTTCGTGTACCGTGCCAACCACGGGCTCCAGGTGCGGTCGCTTGACGACACCATCCTGAAGCACCTCAAGATCGGTGTGAACATCATCGGTTACGACTACACCAACACGCCGCCGGCGCACGCACTCGGGGCGCGCGGCATCGTAGGCCTGGTCGGCTTCGGGAACTTCCTCAACCCCGATCCCAAGGCGGACCACCCCGACGACATCATTCGGGCGGTCGCGAGCGACTCCATCGACCTGGCGATCGTGTGGGGACCGTTGGCCGGCTACTGGGTCAAGCGCCAGCCCGTGCCGCTGACCATGGCGGCGCTCCCCGACTCGGATGCGGTCTCGGGCATGCCGTTCGCCTTCAGCATGGCGATGGGCGTGCGGCATCGCGACAAGGAGCTCAAGGCTCGGCTCGATTCCGTGATCGACCGCCGCCGCGGCGAGATCACGGCGATCCTCCAGGAGTACAGCGTGCCCATGCTCGAGCTGCGCCCCACAACGACTGGGTCCTCCCAGCGCGGCGGACAAGCCGTCGCCGCCCCAGGCGCCGGCAGCCCGCGCGACAGCCTCCTCGTATCCGATTCGATCTATCAGGGATGGAAGTGGTTCCACGTGTACTGCTTCCGCTGCCACGGCGAGGACGCCATGCATCCCGTGCTCCCCAACGCCCCCGATCTGCGGTGGGTGCTGAGCAAGGACGGGAAGGCCTACCCCCGCGACTCGTTCGAATACACGGCGCTGAACGGCCGCGCCGACAAGGGGATGCCGGCGTGGAAGGTGCTGCTCGACACCGCCGCCGTAAAGGAGCTGTACCAGTATGTGAAGGCGCGGAGCGACGGCTGGCTCAAGCCGGGGCGGCCGCACCGCGAATCGGACTTGAAGAAGAGTCAGTGACCCGCGCGGTCGTCGGGGCGGCGTTGGCATCGATTGCCGTAGGGAGCGTCGTCGTTGCCGCCGCCCAGCAGCGCCTCACCCGTGAGCAGGTTCTCGCGGCGATCGGTGCCGCCACTCCGCAAGCTCCGGCCGACTTCACCGGGAAAGACCTCTCGGGCCTCGACCTGAGCGGCGTGGACTTCAAGCGCGCTAACCTGTCGCGCTGCCAGCTCGTGAAGACCAGTCTCGTGAAGGCGCAGCTCTTCTCTGTCACCCTCTCCGACGCGATCGCCACGGACGCCGACTTCACGGGCGCCAAGCTCGACGCGTCCGTGATGTATCGCGTGGACATGCGTCGCGCCGTGCTCCGCGATGCGAGTCTGTTCGCGGTCATCGCTTCCGACGCAAACTTTTCCGATGCCGACCTCGCGCACGCCCGCATCATTGCGCCGATGAGCAATGCCAAGTTCGCGCGCGCCAAACTCGCCAACGCGGACCTGGGCGCGGACCCGGGCAACCAGTCCATGGGTATCATGCGCACGGACGCGAGCGGGGTCGATTTCACCGGGGCCGACTTCTCCGGCGCCAACTTGCGGAAGGTCCTGCTGGTGCGTGCGGACTTGACGGGCGCCGACCTGACCGACGCCGACGTGACCGGCGCGGATCTGAGCGGTGCGATCCTCCGGAGCATTCGCGGGCGCGATCGGATCCGCGGGCTGGACAAAGCGATCCACGCCGACCAGGCGATCTTCAACGATTGACGGGAAAGGGCGGATGCGATCTGCGATGACGCGGGCGCGCTATGGCGTCCTGCTGGCGCCGCTCTGCCTCGCGGGCGCCGGTCCGGCCCGCACGGCGGATCCTCAGCTCTGGGTCAGTAACGAGGTAGGGAACACCATCACCGTCATCTCCCCCCGGACCAACGCCGTTCGGGCGACCATTGCGGTGGGCAAGCGCCCGCGCGGGCTGGCGCTGAGCCCCGACAATCGCACCGTCTACGTGGCCCTCGGTCAGGACGACGCCGTCGGCCTGATCGACGTCGCCAAGGCCGCCATGACCAAGACGCTTGCCGCCGGCCGCGATCCCGAGCTGGTCGTGGTCAGCCCCGACGGCCGCACGCTGTACGTCTCCAACGAGGAGATCGCGCATGCGTCGGCCATCGACGCCGGCAGCGGAGAGATGCGGTTCTCGACCCCGGTGGGCGTAGAGCCCGAAGGTATTGCCGTGTCACCCGACGGCGCGAAGGTGTACGTCACCGCGGAAACGAGCAACACGGTGAGCGTGCTCGACGCGAAGACCGGCCGCGTGTTGCGGACGATTCACGTGGGCGAGAATCCGCGCACCGTGGCTTTCTCGCCGGACGGCCGCCAGGCGTACGTGACGGCCGAGGCCGGCGGCAACGTCACGATCCTGGACGTCGCCACGGACTCGGTGCTGGGGCAGTTCCCGATCCGGGATGGCAAGACCAAGCCGGTGCGAATCGCCTTCACTCCGGACGGACGGCTGGCCTACGTCACTGAGGGAGCAGCGGGCAGCGTGAGCGTCGTCGACTTGACGGCGCGCAAGGTGATCGACACGATTCCCGTCGGGAAGCGCCCCTGGGGCATCGCCCTCTCGCCCGACGCCCGGTGGCTCTACACCGCCGACGGTCGTTCCAACCAGGTCTCGGTGATCGACACGCAAACGCGGAAGGTCAGCGCCACCATTCCGGTAGGCGACCGGCCCAACGATCTGCTCTACATCCCCTAGGGAAAGACTTCTGATCGCTTAGGGGAAGGCTTCTGATCGCTGCGACTCGCTGATTCCCACGCTGAAGCGTGGGCTCGGCACAGCACTGTCCTGAAGGACACCTAGTGCGCCTCCTAGCCGAGCGGCAGGCGCGCCAGCCACCAAGCGGGGCGGCGCGCCCGCACCCAGCCGTCCACGCCCCAGGTCCGTCCCGCGCGCGCCGCGAGGATGACGACCAGGCTCGTGATCAGCATGTAGTGGAATCCCTGTTGCGCCGAGCCCTGCCATTGCACCGCCAAGCCGTAGTTGGCGACCAGGAAGAGCCCAATGCCGGAGGCGAGTGCCGTGAGGCAGCCGAACACCAGCCCGAGGCCGACCGCCGTTTCCCCGAAGGCTGTCAGCTGGGCGAACAGGCCGCTGTGCGCCAGGACGGTGTGCTGCATGAACTCCCGGAAGAACCCGACCGGGTTCCCATCGGCGTACTTCCCGACGAGCAGCGGCATCACGTGCATCCAGCGGTCCGACGCGCTGAGAACGGGGAGGAAGCCCCACAGCAGCGTGACCGACAACTTCGTGAACAGCGCCTTGGCGAACCACACGCCGACGGCGATCCGGAGGACGGCCAGCCAGCGCTCGGGGGAGCGCATCGGAGGAGCGCCAGCGATGGTGTCCATTGGGTCGCACCTCTCCGAAGGCGGTCCCGGGACCGCTTGCCAGCGAGTCACTAACGGCCGGGGCGCCGACGCGTCGGGGCCGCGGCTCGGTTATGTTACCTCGAGCGGCGGGGAAAACACCAGGCCCTAGACGAGGATTCGCTTTGATAAGGGTGTGGACACCGCTCGCAACGTGCGACGTTCGATCATGAACGTACTCTCGAACTCGGGACCTCGACGCCGCAGATGAGCCGGCCGCGCTAGACCGGTCGACGGCTGCGGGAAGTTCAACCTCTTGCCGTTAGGATGCCTAGGCACTCGCCTGGGCGCCGCCTTCCGTCTGATCGACATTTCGCGCGCTGCAGCGCTCTACGAATTTCACAATGACGTAGGTCATGCCCAAGGCACGTACATCTCGCCACCGCGACAGAGCGAGAGGCGAGTGCTTTCCCACTGTGCGAGGCTCGCCAGCGTCTTGATCCAGGCGCTCGCGCTGTTGCGTGATCGCGACAGGCGGGCGCGGCGCACCTTGAGAGATGTCGCGTGGGCGCGGCAAACCCTGTGCCGCGCAAAACGACGTAGCGTTTGCTGCCGAGAGATGGCAGACTAAAGGGCCATCTGCCGCTTGAGGGCGACCCGTTGCCTCCTTGTCGCACGCGGTGCGGCGCCACGAGTCTCCTATTGAGGGTCCTCGCTGGTTGCGCAGCGATCGCGTGCCGCGCCGCCGGCGAACAGCACCGTCCCGACGCGGGCGAACAACACCGTCCCGACGCGGCGGGAGCGGCACCCGAGGTAATGGGGCTCGACACCACGCAGGCCGGGACCGATACGCCGCCGCGCAAGAGTGCGGCTGGGGATCGCAGCAGTCTTACGGTCGTAATCGACAACGCGAGATTGCTGGTCGTCGACCCACGGGGGGCGCGCACTGGGCTGGATCCGGCGACAGGCAGGAAAGTCAAGGAGATCCCTGGGTCGGTCGTGTTCGTGGATCGTATCGACAACGCCGTCACCGGAGAAGTCGCGACCTCTTTCACCGTGCAAGTAATCATCAACCAGCCTTCGGAGGGTACGTATCGCGTGGTGGTCGTCGGGTTGGGCCGTCCTTCGGAGTTGGCGGTGCATGCCTTTTCGACCGATGGAAGCGCTGAGCCACGAATCGCCGTAACGCTGCGTCTGGAGAAAGAGCCACGTACAGAATACCGCCTCCACTTTCTCAAAGCACCCGGCAGTAGTTCGCAGCTCGAGAAGATCGAACCTGGAGGTCCTCCATGATCGGCATAATTCAACGGCGAACCTGGTCGCTCGGGTGGTCTGCGCTCGCTGCCCTGGGGATGCTAGCGTGCACAGAGTCCGTACGGGATAGACAGGTCACGGGGCCAGAACGTCAGCTCATGACGGCGAGTGATTCAGCAGCCTTTCTCGCTCAGCGGGGTAGCGGAGCCAGCCCTCAGTCCCCCAGCGAGGGGGTGCCGATCCGTGCGGGCGAGTCGGCGGTAATGACCATCATAAGCGCCGAATGCGCCAGCATTGGCAGCGTACTCTCGGTCTCGGGCGCTCTCTCCGGAACGACGGCCAGCCAGCGCTCGGGGGAGCGCATCGCAGGAGCCATTCCCACCTGGACATCCATCAACCCGTACCCTCCTCGGACGAGCCGCCTCACCAGTTGACCAGACGAAAAAAAGGGCGGCGGTCCCGCGTCACCGCCCGCCGCCCTCGTGCTGCAATCTAGGCTATTGGGTCACGGCGCGGAACGCGTTGATGCGCCCGTGGCTGTAGAAGAGATCCACGCCCGGCTTGCCGAGATCGTCGGCGGACTGCTCGAGCCGGGTGCGCAGCTGGCCGGCGGTGAGCCCATTCCCGAACCGGCTGCTGATCAGCGCGGCCACGCCCGCGGCGTGCGGCGCCGCGGCGCTCGTTCCGACAGCGAAGACGTAGCTGAGCTCGCTGCGGCAGTCGGCGAACCTCGGGTCGAGCGTCTGGCGGCTGCACGGCCCCGCGACGAAGTCGCGCACGGTCGCCACGTTTCCGTCCGGGAGAAAGTTTCCGCCCGGCGCCGCCACGGCCGCGCCCGATCGGCCGAAGTTAGAGTACACGGCCAGCTGGTCAAAGTTCGCCTGCCCGATCGGGCCAGTGGCGCTGATCCCCATCGTCGAGCCGCTCTGGGCAGGGATCACGATCATATTCCGATCCGAGTCGAGGTTCACGCCCTCGTTGCCCACCGCCGCCACGACCAGCACGCCCTTCGAGGCGGCGTAGTTGTCGACCTTCGCGAGCAACGCGTTCAGCCGCCCGAGCCGGTCTTCGTTGCGGGGGACGTACGCGGCGAGACTCATGTTGATCACGTTGACGCGCAGGTTCGCTGCATAGAGCACGCCTCTGATGATGCCCCCAAACGTGCCGCTGCCCGTCTTCGAGAGCACCTTGACGGCGATCAGTTTCGCCTGCGGCGCAATGCTCGCCAGCACCAAGGCGTTGGTGCAGATCTGCGACGCGACCAGGGTGCCGTGGAGGTTGTCGTCACCCCAGGGAGGGAAGCCATCAGCCGCGGCGTTCTGGTTCCGCACGATGGCCGTGCTCAGCGTCCGATCGACGCACCCCGTGAGCTCGGGATGGGTGTCGTCGATGCCGGTATCGAGAATCGCCACGCGTGCCCCCTGTCCCTGGATCCCCGTGGGCCACGCCTGGTTCGCATGGATGGCGCGCATATTCCACTGCAACTGCTGGAACCCGACGGCCCGTGATGGGTCGAGCGTAGTCGCGGGAGACACAGCGGCGACGCCGGGGTCGACCGCCAGCTGGAAGTGCGCGCTTTCGACCGATGGCACGAACTGCATCAGCACGTCCCGCGTCACGCTGCGAACGGTCGGGGCGCGAGCCAGCTGCGCCGCACCGGCCGCCGAGAGCCCGTCCACCGTGGCGACGTTGACCTCGGGGTGGATCCGAACGACGTGGCCGCCGGCGGCCGCGACGGCAGCGGCGACCTGTGCACCGGAGCCGGCGTACTCGATGACATAGTCGTCGGCGTCGGTCCAGCCCGAGCCCTGGCTGTTCGACGCGACCCCCGAGAAGCTCGGACCGCGGTCTGGGCCTATCAGGCGTCGAGCGTCATGGGTACAGGAAGCGGCGAGGACCGCCAGCACGAGAGTGCCGGCGGGCAGTCTGAGGAGATTCACATGACGCTCCGGGAGAAGGGGAAGGTGAAAACATGCGCCCCGCCGGCACACTCGGCAAGCAGCGTACACCGCTTACTTTCCGACGCAGAAGCTCGCGAACACCCGATCCAACACGTCCTCCGGCGTGACCGCGCCGATCAGGTCGTCGAGCGCACCGACAGCAGCGCGTAGATGGGTCGCCGCCGCCACCGCGTCCACTTGTTGCTCCCGTGCTACATAAAACGCGTCCACTTCCTCAAGCGCCCGCTCGAGCGCCGCGCGGTGGCGCGCCCGCGTGACCACCGGCTCGACGTCGCCGAGCGCGAGCAGCCGGCCGAAGGCGGCCTCGGCGAGCCGCGCCCGCAGCGCCTCGAGTCCGGCTCCCGTGACGACCGACACGCCGAGGCCGTCAGGCGATCGGGCGGCGAGATCGACCTTCGTCACCACCTCGACGACAGGCGCCTGGCACGCGGCCACGAATCGCTCCGACTCCACATCCGCTATCTCGCATCCCGCATCACGGCAAAACAGCACCAGATCCGCCGCGCCGAGATATTGTCGAGCCACTTCGATGCCGATCTGCTCGACCCGATCGTCGCTGGCGCGCAGGCCCGCCGTGTCCACCAGCCGGAACGGGAACCCCGCGATCACGGCGTAGGCCTCGATCGCATCGCGCGTCGTGCCGGGCACCTCCGTGACGATCGCCCGCTCGCGGCCGAGCAGGGCATTGAACAGTGAGGACTTGCCCGCGTTGGGGCGACCCGCGATCACCAGCAGCGCACCCTCCCGCAGCCGCTCCCCTTCGGGCGCTGTGGCGAGGAGCCCCGCGATGCGCTCCCGCACCGCTCGCCACGCCGCCGTCACGCGCGCCGGGCTCACCGGACCCTCATCCTCCTCCGGGAAATCGATCTCGTACGCGATCAGCGCCTCGAGCTCGAGTAGCTCCGCGCGCAGCGCTGCGAGCCGCGCCGAGAGACCGCGGTCGAGCTGCTGCAGCGCGCGCCGGCGCTGCGCGGGCGACCCGGCGTCGATCAGGTCCGCGGTCGCCTCCGCCTGCAGCAGATCGAGCTTGCCGTTGAGCACCGCCCGGCGCGTGAACTCTCCGGGACGCGCCGGCCGGGCCCCCGCCGCTACCAGCGCCGCCACGGCTTCCGCGGGAACCAGCAGGCCGCCGTGGGTCGAGATCTCGACCAGGTCGTGCCCGGTGTAGGAGTGTGGCGCCGGAAAGCAGGCGGCGAGCACCTCGTCGATCAACTCTCCGGACGCGGGGTGGCGCAGCTGAGCGCGCCACGCGGCGCGGGGGCGATCCGGATGGAATGGCCGAAGACACCGTCGCGTTATAGCGAAAGCGCCCACGCCCGACAGGCGGATCACCGCGAGCGCGGATCGGCCGGGAGGAGTCGCGAGGGCCACGATCGGATCGGAGAGCACCCTTCCTCCTTCCCTCTTCCCCCTTCCTCTACGTTCGCTTCCCCTGGTCGCGCAGCCGCCGCCGGGCGATGAGGTACTGCTGCGGGATGCTGAAGATGTTGCTCACGGCGTAGTAGAGGTTCAGGCCGGACGCGAACCGCAGCAGCAAGAGCGTCATGAAGACCGGCATGAAGTACAGCATCGTCTTCGTCTGCGGGTTCGGGGGCACGCCGATCTGGCCCACCTTGGACAGCACGAACATCGACAGGCCCATCACCACCGGGATGATGTAGTACGGATCGGCGCGCGACAGGTCGGGGAGCCACAGGAACGCGACGCCACGGAACTCGATCGTGTTCGCGAACACGAAGAACAGCGCGAACAGCACCGGCATCGGAATCAGCATCGGCAGACAGCCGCCGAACGGGTTGACGTGGTGCTCCTTGTACAGCCGCAACATCTCGCGCTGCAGCCGTTCCGGATCGTTCTTGTGGCGCTCCTGCGTCTCCTTGATGAGCGGTGCCACGGCTTGCATCCGGATGCTCGATTCCATCGCCTTCTGGTTCAGCGGCCACAGCAGCGCCCGGACGAGAATGCCGAAGATGACCAGCACCCAGCCGTACGCGAGCGAGAGGCGGTCGTGCATCCAGATCAGGATGTTGACCACGAGGATCGACACCGGCTGAATCATCGGCCGGAGCACGCCGCCGTAGGGGTTCGCATCGTCCAGGTCGTGGCCCAGGCGCGCGAGTCGCCGGTACTCGAGCGGGCCCGTGTATACGTCGTAGCGGAAGTCTCCGGAGGGCGGGACGGGGAGGGTGAGGGCCAGCGTCGTGCGCGTCGCCACCGCCGCGCGGCCGCTGAAGAACGACGACGTGGTCACCGTCACCGGCCCACCGACCGCAATGCCGCCACCGAACCGCGGCTGGTTCTCCTCGACTGCGAGCGCGGCCGTCAGGAAATACTTCGACTTGAAGCCGGCCCACTCGAACGGGCCGTCGAGCAGCTTCACCGTGCCCGGCTTGAGCGATTGGAACGCGATGCTCTGGGTCTTCGCGGCCTTGGTCACCACCGCAAAGTGGCGGAAATCGTCCAGCGTGTCCGCCTCGACCGACCGCAGTCCGTCCCCCATCCCGACGAGCAGCACGGCGCCCGCTGGGCCCAGGCCCGTGACCTGGCCCCGTACCTGGAAACGATATTCGTCCGGGAAAAACACGTACGCGAGCGTCACCCGGGCGCCGCGGCGCTCGGCCGTAAAGGTCAATTGCATGCTGTCGCGCTGGACGCTGAGCGCCGCGACATTCGGCGCGAAGCGCCAATCGGCGAGCGAGATCGTATCGGCGCCCACGAGGAGGCAATGGGCGAGCAGCGGCCGGCCCGCCGGCACGAGCCGGACCGCGGCCCCTGAGTCACCCGGCGCAAATGACTTGTAATCAAGCAGTTCCGCGTGTAGCAGCTGCGCCCCGGCGGTGCTGAAGCCAAACCGGGCGCGCGGCGAGGAGACCCACACGGTCTCGGCTGGGACGTCGGACCGTCGGACCGTCGGACAGATGGACGGTCCCGTCGGTGCGGCTGCCGACTCCGCTGGAGCGCGCGGCGTCACAGTACTGTCCGACCGTCCGACCGTCCGACGGTCCGCCCGCTTCGGAGGAAACAGGATGCCCGGCAGCACCAGCACGATGAGCATCAGAATGAACGCCAGAATGACGCGTCGTTCCACGGGACCTCGTATCGTCTGTGCGTCTGTGCGTCTGCGCGTCTAGCCTTTAGGGCACCGGATCGTATCCACCGGGGTGTAGCGGGTGACAGCGGAGAATGCGTTTCATGCCGAGCCAGCTTCCCCTCAGCGCGCCGTAGCGTTCGACCGCTTCAAGCGTGTACTGCGAGCAGGACGGCGTAAACCGACACTGGGTGAGGACCAGATGCGACAAGGTCATCTGGTATCCGCGGATCAGCGTGACGGCGGCGCGCCGCGGCCAACGCCCTACGCTCACGGGATGCGCCTCACCACGTCGACCAATTCGGCGCGCAGGACTGCAAATGGGGCGGAGTACGCGACGCGCTTCGCGCGCACGACGAGGTCGACCGGAGGCAGTGAGGCGAGCGCGTGGCGTCTCAGGATCTCTCTCACGCGACGCCGCAGACGGTTGCGGGCCACCGCGGTGAACTGGAAGCGGGGGACGACGATCCCCGTCCGCAGATGGCCCGCTCGATTCGGACGCCAGGCGAGATCAAGGTGCGGGGTGCGCAAGCGGCGCCCCTGATCCCAGCAGGCGGTGAGGTCCGAGCCACGCGCGAGGCGCACGCGGCGCGGAAACCGCTCGCGCGTTAGCGACTCCGGTGCTTGGACGGCAGGCGGACGACGAGGCGCTTGCGTCCCTTCTTGCGCCGACGGGACAGAACGGCGCGGCCCCACACGGTCTTCATCCGCGCCCGAAAGCCATGCTTGTTGATGCGCCGCCGATTGCGCGGCCGGTACGACGGGCCCATGGAATCCTCTCGTAAGGCCGGGAAACCTACACCGGTTTTGCCGGACCGGTCAAGGTTGACTTTTCCACACACGGGCCGTAGTTTCGGGCCGCCCTTGCTGGACGTCCCACCTCTCGTCATTCGCGGATGGAGCAGTCTACAAGAGAAGCCTGGAGGCGCCTCCTCGACGAGGCACGGCGCGAACTTCCCGACGCGACCGTCCGCACCTGGCTCGAGCCCGCGGTCCCGATCGCGCTCGACGACGATCGCCTGATCGTCGGAGCGCCGGACCAATTCGCGGTCGAATGGAATGAGCAGAAGCACGCGACCGTGTTGGCGCGCGCCGCCGAGCGCGTCTTCGGCCGTCCCACGGCCGTCGTGTTTCGCGTGCAGGAGGACCGCCAGCAGCGCCCGCAGATGGACTTCTTCGTCGCGCCGCGGGAGCCTGCGGCCGGGGCCGGCGACAAGACCGGCGTGCCGACGACCCCGCTCAACGAGCGCTACACCTTTCAGACGTTCGTCATCGGGAAGTCGAACGAGCTCGCGGCCGCCGCGGCGCACGCCGTGGCGGAAGCGCCCGGCAAGACCTACAACCCGCTGTTCATCTACGGGGCGACGGGTCTGGGCAAGACGCATTTGATGCAGGCGATCGCGCACGCCGTGCTCGTCAAGTACCCCGGAACGCGCGTGCACTACTTCGGCGCCGAGCAGTTCATCAACGAGGTCATCGAGTCGATCCACGCGCGCACGATGTCCGAATTCCGGCGCCGCTACCGGAACGACGTGGACCTCTTCCTGGTCGACGACGTGCATTTCCTCGAAGGCAAGGAAATGACGCAGGAGGAATTCTTCCACACCTTCAACGCCCTGTTCGAGGGGCACAAGCAGATCGTGCTGACGTCCGACCGGCCGCCCAAGGAGATCCCCGGGCTCGAAGATCGGCTGATCTCGCGCTTCGAGTGGGGGCTGGTCGCGGACATCGGGCACCCGGACCTCGAGCACCGCATCGCCATCCTGCGCAAGAAGGCGGAGCAGGACCATCTCGAGCTCACCATCCCCGACGACGTGCTGCGCTTCATCGCGGAGCACGTGCGCACCAGCGTGCGAGAGCTCGAGGGCTGCATCATCAAGCTGCTGCTGTTCGCCTCGCTCAAGAACCGCGAGGTGACGATCGAGCTCGCCCGCGAGGCGCTCTCGGACAAGATCCGTCAGGGAGAGGACGCCGCGAGCTACGGCGCGCAGCCGACGCCGAGCATCGATCGCGTCCAGGAGGTGGTGGCCCGGCGGTGGGGCGTGACGCCCGAAGGGCTGCGCTCCAAAGCCCGCACCAAGACGCTGACGATTCCGCGGCAGGTCGCGATGTACCTCGCCCGCGACATGCTCGGCATGCAGCTGGTGGAGATCGGGCAGGCGTTCGGCGGACGGGACCACTCGACCGTGATCCACTCGGTTGACAAGGTGGAGCGACAGATGGTGCGGGATCGCACCTTTAAGGAGCGCGTAGAGATGGCGCGCCAGGAGTTGTCCGCACTCTAGCCCACATGTGGGAAGCGACGTGTTGGCCGGTGTGGGAAGGCGGGCGCCGCGTGGGGAAGCCCCCGGATGCCAACACTCCAAACATTCGGGTCAGATGCACCGAGCACCAGCACCCGGACGCAGCATGTGCGGCTTAGGCGATTCCCCAACATTTCCCCGCCTTCTACTATTACTACTAGTAGTTCTATCTTAGGACAGTAGGAGAGTCTTTACCGACAACTAGGACGAGGCGACAGGACGGATGAAGTTCACGATCACTCGGGAGCAGCTGCAGGAAGGCTTGAGCGCGGTGGCCGCGGCCATCCCGGCCAAGACAACGCTGCCGGTCCTCGCCAATGTCCTGCTCGAGGCGACCAAGCAAGGCATCCGCCTCTCGGGCACGGACCTCGACATCGCGGTCAGTACCACGGTGCCGGCGGAGGTGGACACGGATGGAGCGGTGACGCTGCCGGCCAAGAAGCTCGTGGACATCGCCCGCGAGCTGCCCGCTGGGCCGGTGCGCGTCACGGCCGCCGGGGAGGCCCGGGTCGGGATCGAATGCGGCCGGTCGAAGTTCAAGCTGCTCGGCCTGCCGCGTGAGGAGTTTCCGTCATTCCCCGCCGTGAAGTTCGACGGCGCGTGGAACGCGGCGGCGGGCGTCGTGCACAAGCTGGTTGGGCACGTCGCGTTCGCGGCGTCCACGGAGGAGAGCCGCCCGATCCTGAACGGCGTGTTGTGGGAGCTGCGCCCCGACCGGATGCGCATGGTGGCGACGAACGGCCACCGGTTGGCCAAAATGGACGTGCCGGCGGAGGGGGGCTCGACCGCCGATCTGATCGTCCCGCCCAAGGCACTGGAGCAGGTCCGCCGCCTGTTCGCCGCCGAGGACGCGATCGAGGTCGCCAAGAGCGACAATCACATCGGATTCCGGGCCGGCGGCACCCTGGTGTTCTCGCGGCTGATCGAGGGGCCGTACCCGAATTATGAGCAGGTCATCCCGCGCGAAAACGACAAGGCGGCGACGGTGGATAAGGCCGCGATGGCGGCCGCGCTGCGCCGCATGAGCGTGGTGGCGAGTGACCAGACTCATCGGATCCGGCTCGCATTCGCCGGCGGCGCGGTGAAGTTCTCGGTTCAAACGCCCGACCTCGGGGAGGCGCAAGACGAGCTCCCGGTCACGTACGAAGGCGAGCCGCTCGAGATCGGCTTCAACGCAATGTATCTGCTCGAGATTCTCAAGTACATGCCGACGGATGAGGTCCGCCTCACCTTCAAGGCGCCGGAGCGTGCCTCAACGGTGGAGCCGGTGGGTTGGGATGATCCGGCGAGCTACATGGCGCTCGTGATGCCGCTGCGCCTAGTCGACTAGAGGCTGTCTTTGCGCGCCGCCGTCGTATCGCTCGCAGTGTCGCCCGGCGTCGGCACCTCGACCTGCAGCGACTCGACCGGTGGCACGGTGATCGCCGGCAGCTGAAGCGTGTCCGTTTCCTCTGCAGGCGGGATGTACACCTCCACGCCGTGGTACCGGGCCAGAATGAGATCGCGTCGCGCGAGCATGCGGTCCGGCTGAAACGTCGGATTCGACGTGCGCGGGTGGGGCAGGGTGGCGGCCAGCGCGGCGGCCTGGCTCTCGTTGAGCTGCGAGGCCGGCACCCCGAAGTACGCGCGGCTCGCCGCGTCCGCCCCCCACAGACCGGGCCCCCATTCGACGACGTCGAGGTAGAGCTGGAAGATGCGGTCCTTCGGGAGCGCCAGTTCGAGGCGTAGCGCGGTCACCCCCTCCTTCAGCTTCCGCAGCGGGTTGCGCGAGGGAGACAGGTAGAGGTTCTTCGCGAGCTGTTGGGTGATCGTGCTCGCGCCGCGCAACCGATCGCGGTTCCGCCACGCGGTCGCGAGCGCACCCCACAGGCCTTTGCCCCGGTCCGTGCCGAGCGCGTCCGCGATCTCCGCGGGGTCGATGCCGTGGTGGCTGCGAAACCGCGAGTCCTCACCGATGATGACCATGCGCTGCAGCAGGGGCGACACGTCCTTCAGGGCGGTAGGATGGAAGGATGGAGCGTTGGAACGTTCCTCTGTTCCATCGGTCCCGCGTTGCGCCTCCCGCATCATCGCGGTTTCTCGCGGCCAATGATTCCGCCACCACACCGGCGGCGGCCACACGCCCAGCAACCATGCGAGCGCGAGCGCCGCCGTCCCTAGCGCCGCCGCACCTGCCTTCCTAGGTTTCGCGTCCGTCATGTCCCTCGATATCTCCACGTTGCGCCAACGCCTGCAACAAGCCCTGGGAGATGAATTTACCGTCGGCGACCTGCTGGGCGAAGGCGGGTTCGCTGCGGTGTTTCGCGCGCGGGAGCATCGACCGCGCCGCGACGTCGCGGTGAAGGTCGTGGATCTCGGGCTCACGCCGTCCCCGTCGCTCGCCGTCCGCTTCGTGCGCGAGGCACGTACGGTCGCCCGGCTCGAGCATCCCCACATCGTGCCGATCTACAAGGTCGGCGGCTACCAGAACGAAGTGCTGTACATCGTCATGCGGTGCGTCGACGGCCCGTCGCTGCGGCAGCTGCTCGAGAAGAAGCGGCGGCTCTCGGTGCGCAAGTCCGCCACCATTGCACGCCAGGTAGCTGACGCGCTCGGCTATGCGCATCACTACGGCGTGGTGCACCGGGATGTGAAGCCCGACAACATTCTGCTCGATGCGGGCGGCCACGTGCTTGTCACCGACTTCGGAATTGCCCAGGCCGCTCAGGAGGCCTCCGGCACGCAGCTCACCACCGAGGGGATGGTGGTCGGGACACCGCAGTACATGAGCCCCGAGCAGGCCACTGGCGACAAGCTCGACGCCCGCTCCGACATCTATTCGCTCGGCGTCCTGCTCTACCAGATGCTCGCCGGAGAGCCGCCGTTCGATGGCGACTCCGCGCAGGCCATCCTCATGAAGCAGGCAACCGCGGATCCCACGCCCGTCAGGGAGCACCGGAGCGACGTGCCCGCGCCGCTGGCCACGGTGGTCGCTCGCATGCTCACGAAGGACCCGGCGGAGCGGTATCAGACGGCGGAGGAGGCGAGCGCGGCCCTCGTCGAGGCAGTTCCCGCGGCCACCGGAGAGACGGTGCAGGTGCGCGGCAGCTTCCCGTCGCGCCTGATCAAGTCCCTCATGGGGCTCGTCTTCCTCGCCGGCGCAGGCCTGGTGGCGTTCACGCTGCTCGGCGCGCCGCCCCCGCTTTCGGTCAACGCCCCGATCCCCGACAGCGTGGCCCAGGCGCTCCGGCACCGGGGGGTGCTGGCGACCGGCGACGTGGCCCAGTATGTCTTCGCGCCCGCAGGAGCGGAGGATACCACGCTGCTCGTCGTGGCGCGCTGGACCATGGCGGTCGTGACGCCGCACCGCGTGCGTGCCTACCCCCGCGACGCCGTGCAGGTCGGTTTCAGCCCCGCGCTCCGCGGCGGGCTCCGGTTCCGTTTAGTACTGGGGTTGCCGCGGGGGCGGCAGGACACGGTATTTCGGAGGCTCTCGTTTCGTGACCTGTACGCCGTGGTACCGCGGCTGCAAAACCTGTTGGGCAAGGACGCGGGGAGCTCCGCCGGCCCGGTCCGTCGCCCCTGACTAGCGACGGGTCAGGCGCCGCGTGGATACGCCGTAGAGGCTGACGGCGTCGAGGCGCCCGAGATCGCCCGGCGTCGTAGCGACGGCGCCCACCAGGTCTTGCTTGCCCACGGAGAGACCGAATGCAAACGCGGCCCGCCGGAGGGAGCGGTCCGTGTCGACGCGCAGCAGGATGCCGAGTGGGAGCGGCGTCCCCTGCCGCAGGCCCGCCGTCGCCCCGAACGCGTATCCCGTCACCCCGTCCGAAGTCATCTGCGCGTCGGCCGAGAACGCTGCCCGCGCGCCGGACAGGCGAAACGTCGCCCCCGGGGTGTAGGTGACGGGCAGGGTCGAGTCGCGCACCACCGGGCGGCCGACGTTCGCCACCGTGGCGCCGATTGTGAGCGATGGGGTGAGATCGTACACCGCTCCGACGTCCCACCCGGTGCCGGACGTCCCACCGCGGTACAACGCCGCCGCGACGCCCGCGGCGAGGCGCCGTTCGCCGCCCGCGAACCCGAGGCGATAGGTATGCCCGCGGACGCCGCCGTCGAACAGATCCCGCTGGTAGCCCAGCGCGAAGCCGCGCGAGCTCAAGCTGGTGGTCAGTTGGCGCAGCCGGCCGCCGGAGCCCGGATCGCCCACCGTCACGTCGATGTGGACCGAAGCCTGCTCGGCCCGGCCGAGCCCCGCAGGGTTGACCCACAAGGCGCGCGCGTCCGAGACGTCGGTGGGGTAGAGGTAGAGCGCGGCGCGATTCGGGGCGACCTGCGCGAACGCCCCCGTCGCGATGAGCCAGAGCGGAACAGACAGTCCGACCGTCCGACTGTCCGGCCGTCCGGCCACTACGGCAGCACCGCCACAGTCGTATGGGTCACCTGGGTCACGGGGATGGCGACGCCCTGCACCGTCAAGCGGACGGTCAGCGTCGTCGAGTCGCGCGACTCCCCGCCGAGATAGCGTCCGTCGGCGGCGATGAAGGAGACCGCCGTCGCACTGCCGGACCCCGAGAGATCGAAGGGCTGGCCTGCGTTCTGGCCAGCGCCGGCGACCTGGTAGGTCGAGCTCGCCTCAAGCCGCAGGCTGCGCGCGCCGGCATGGTCTTCCCACGCGGCGGCGGCAGAGCGGAGGATCGCCCGCCGTGAGATCTCGGAGCTGCTCCCTTTCTGGGTCGACTCCAGCGTGTCCGTCCAGGCGACGCCGGGCTTGAGCCCGTCACTGGGGATGCGCGGCAGAAAGTCGCGGAAGTTGGCGAGCAGCTGAACGAGCGACTGGGCGAGCGCGCTGTCCGACGGCATGGCCTTGACGAATTCACCGCGCGCAACGAGCCGGCCGCTGAAAATGAGCCGCCGCGCCCGGCTTACATTGTCTGCGATGGGCGGCGGCAGCGGCGCGCCCGAATCGGCTACCATCGAATCCACGGTGAACGTTGCGGGGTAGCCGACGCTGTCGGCCGGGCCGCTGATCGTCGCGGCAACGTAGACCCGTACCCCCAAGTCCTGCACCTGCGTCTGCCCCCCGAGCGCCTGCTCGATGTGCACCCGCCGGTGCACCAGGTACCGCAGCGCGCTCGGCCCGTAGCGGACGGCGTCGAAGCGGCGCGCCGCCGGCTGATCGCCCGGCGCTGGGGGGGAGGGCGCCGTCGCGGCGGGGGTGACCGGAGCGGAGGCCGCCACGGGGCCGCCGCTGCGCGAGGCACACCCGGCGGCGAACGCCACGCCCATCACTAGCCGCCGGCGGGTCATACCGCTTGGGCGCGCTCGGCCTTCGTCCGGCCGAAGATGGCGACCATCTCGGTTCCCTCGCTCGAAACGCGCAGCAGCTTCCAGCCGCGCTTCCGCATGTCGGCGCGCCACCCGATGAGCTTCTCCCACTCCTTCGTGGTCGTGCGGAACACCCGCAGGTCCGCCACCTGCTCCCATTGGGGGGGATACGGTCTCGACGGCGAGGTCATGGGGAGGTGGAGGGTAGGGCCATAAGCCGAGTTCTGTTTATCCGCTGTTGGCGGACAGATGGTCATCTCTCTGGGATGGCTGTCGCCAGCCACCTCACGCGGCCTACCCGCAGCTCCGACGACCCGGGCCGGGTCTCGCTGCTTACTTGGCCTTGCTCCGACTGGGGGTTACCGTGCCACGCCTGTCGCCAGGCGCGCGGTGGGCTCTTACCCCACCTTTTCACCCTTACCCTTGGATAAAGGGCGGTCTGTTTTCTGTGGCCCGTTCCGTCGCCTTACGGCGCCCAGGGGTTACCTGGCAGTCTGCCCTATGGAGCTCGGACTTTCCTCAGCGCGCCACTCCGACCGGCGCACCGCGACCATCACGCCCTACCGCCACCCGGGGGGAAAGGTATCGGTCTTGGAAGGGTGGAGGCAAGCCTCAACGCGCCAGCCGCCGCATCAGGCGGACCAAACTGTCGCCCGGCGTTCGCGCGCCGGATGCCCGTGCGCCCCGGCCCCCACCGCCTGCCCCACCGCTCCCCCTGTCCCCCCTGCTCCCCCTGCCCCCTCCGACCCGCCCTCCCCCCAAACCCCCCGAGCCGCGTTCCTCTCCAGCGAACCAGAAGCCGTCGTTGTCATCGAAGACGACGCGTCTCAGCCCGACCCAGTCCCGGGCGCGCAGCAGCGCGGGCGTGAGTTCGACGGCGTGCACGCCGTTCAGCCCCCGCGCCCGCAGCGACGCGAGCAGGTCGCGCGTCTTAGCCTCAGGCGTGAGCAGGAGTAGCGGTCGATCGGGCAGGGCGAAGCCCCGTAGCAGGCCGAGTGAAAACCAGTCGGCCGGCGGCTGGGGGAGTCGGAAGGCGAAGTAGAGATCGCGCCGCTGCCGGAGCACTCGGTCCCGCAGCGCGCTGGCTCGCTCCGCCACTTCGTCTTCCAGCGCCCGATAGTAGAGCGGCAGTAGGCCTGCCTCCCGCAGCGCCGGGTAGCGCGCAGCGAACGGTAGCGAGTCGAGCACGCCGCGGCGTCCCAACTGCGTCAGGGCCCGTCGCCACGCTGCATCGCAGAACTCCTGGCCCATGCCGTAGCTGCGCCCCCGCGACCCGGGGTCGCGGAGCGGATCACCCAGGTCGAACCCCAACGCGATCACCAGCGTCCGCTGCTCCCCGGCGAGCCGCCCGAGCGCCGTCGCGGCAGGAGCGAACCCTCCGGCCCAAAGCGCGGTATCAAGCGCGCACGGCGCCGGCAGGGCCTCCCCGCGAGCGCCACGTGACGAATCGGCGGGCGGCAGGCGCGCCGCGGCGTAATCGAACGCGGGGATCCACGCCACACTGGTGGGCCCGAGCCGGTTGACGGCGTCGCTCCAGGCGCGCCGCACGGCGTCGCGCTCCCACCAGCGTGCGTGCGCGGAGTCGGCCCCTTCGGGATACGCGTCGCCCGACAGCAGGTTGAAACCGCCGACGTCGAGGAAGGTGACGAGCGAATCGAGCGTGGCGGCGGGCCGCGGCACGCGCTGCTCGTCCCGCGTCGCGAGCAACGGCGTCCACAAGACGCGCAACCCCTGCTGGCGCAGCCAGTCGGGCACGTTCGTCGCCCGCGCGAGCTTCCTGTCCGGGATGAGCGGCAGCTCGGTGGTGCTCACTGCGACGGGAGGCTCGAGCCGCGGTGACTGCAACTCCACGGGGAGGGGGGCCTGCTGCAGCGCGAGCGGCACGCCGTGCGCCGCCTGCGGTACGTGCGCCCACTCGGCGGGGCGCCGCGTCCAGCGTGCCACCGCCGTGAGGAAGGCACGTGTGTCGGCGAGCGCGTCCGCGGCCAAGAACGGTGTGGTCGACGGGCGGTACTGCGGCCCGAGCGTCCCGAGGGCGTGGCGGCTGATCACGACGACCAGCCCCTGGCCGATCCGCGCCGCCGCCGCGATGCCGGCATCCGGTCGTCCCGCAGGCTCTTTCGGCGCGCGCACGAAGGCCTGCTGGCTCGTGATCGCGAGCAGCTGGGTCGGGGAGCGCGCCACCACGACGTGGTTGCGATCGAGCGGAAACGGCTCATACACGGAGCCGAGGGGCTCGTCACCGACCGGCCGGGCGAGGGCCCACGGCTGCGCCCGCCCCGTCGTGAGGGTGCGCGTCGTCGTATCCTCGAGCACGAGATCTCCAATCGAGATCCCAGCCCCTTCGTACTCGAGCCAGCGGTTTGCCGTCCACCGGTCGAGGTAACCCTCGCCGTCGCCGTCGTAGCCCAAGACCACGACGCCCCCCCGCCGCACCCACTCGTCGAGCAGCGCCAGGTCGCCGGCGGTGAGGGCGTCCGAGGGCGCTTCGGGCTCGCGGCCCAGGAGGAGCACGAGGGTGCGGAATTGCGGGAGATCACCCCGCGTGAGGTGGGGATAGAAGCGCCGGTAGCGGACGGTGTACCCGGCGTCCACCCAGGGACGGGCGGTGCCGTTCAACACGACCGGGTCCGACAAGGCGAGGTCGAGCAACAGCAGCCGGCGCGCCTGAGGCTGGCAGGCGGCGAGCAGTAGCAACACGGACAAGCGGGCGGCCGGACGGGCGCTCGGCGACAGGCGCATTGTAAACGGTAGTCTAACCGCGTCTCACTTGGGCCGCGCGCAGCGGAAGCCCGTCTTCCAGACCGCCCGGCGGTCCTCGGGAACCCAACTGCGATAGAAGACCGATGCGTTCTTGGGCGGTGTGTCGAAGGCGCCTCCCTTGATCGCATGGAGCAGCTGGCCGCTCGAGCCCAGGGTGTCGGCCGCGACCCATTCCCAGGCGTTGCCGATCAGGTCCACCGCTCCAACCTCCGAGCGCCCCAGCGGGAACGAGCCGACCGGCTTGAGGGTATCGGTCGCCGCAGCCGCATTGGCCCGCCCGGCCTCCCAGACGTTCCCCCACGGATACGCGGCCCCCCCCCCGCTCGGCCCGCTGGCCGCCGCTTCCCACTCCGCTTCCGTGGGGAGCCGCGCGGCAGGATCGCGCCACCGACAGAAGGCCTGCGCCTCGGCCCAGAGCACGCCGGTGACGGGCCAGGTCGCGGGCGGCGCGTGGGCCCAGGGCGCTGCAGCGCGGGTGGCAATCAGAAACGGTGCGTACGCTCCGACCGTGACCTCCGTCGAGTCGATGTAGAAGGAGTCGAGCGCCACGACCGTTGTCGGTCGGCCCCGGCGACCGCCTACACGGTAGTTGCTCCGGGGCACGAGGACCATGCCGGCCGGCGCCCCCCTCACCGGCGGCGGGCGGCGAAGTCCGACCCAAAGCGCAGTCCCGGCGCCGCCGAGCAGCAGGGCGGCCACCCCGACCTTCAACCAGCGGGAGCGCGGCACCCGACGGTCGGCGGTGGGACGCGTCAGCATGTCCACGAAGGTCCGAGCGGTCGGGGGCCGGTCGGCCGGGAGCTTGGCGAGGCCTGCGGCGAGCGCCGCCTCGACGTGAGCTGGGAGACTGGGCCGGAGCGTTCGGACGGGCCGAGGCGGATCGCTCAGCACCCGGGCGATGATCGCCTGGACGCTCGGGCCCGTGAACGGCGGCTCGCCGGCGAGCATCTCGTACAACACGGCCGCCAGGGCATAGACGTCCGAGCGCGCGTCGATCCGCTTCTCTCCGCTCGCCTGCTCGGGGCTCATGTACTCCGCGGTCCCCACGGTGACGCCGGTACCCGTGATCGAGGCGCGGTCGGCGGCGGCGCCGCTCTCCGCGACCACCTTCGCGATCCCGAAGTCCGAGACCATGGCGTGCCCGCGAGACAACAGAATGTTCCCGGGCTTGATGTCGCGGTGCACCACGCCGGTCTCATGTGCGTACTCGAGGGCGTCGCCTACCTCGGCGGCGATGCGGATCGCCTCGTCCACGGCGAGCGGCCCGTCGCGCGCCAACCGATCCTTCAGCGAATCCCCCTCCACGTACTCCATCACGTAGAAGAGCAACTCGTCCGCTTCGTCGGCTTCGAAGAGGGGGACGATGTTGGGGTGGGAAAGCTGCGCCGCGAAGAGGACTTCGCGCTGGAAGCGCCCGCTCCCCAGGTAGTGGCGAGTCGTCGGCGGCAGCACTTTGATGGCCACGCGCCGGCCGAGCTTCACGTCGGTGGCGAGGTAGACGGTCGCCATGCCGCCTTGGCCCAGCTCACGTACGAGGGTGTAGCGGCCCGCGAGGGCACGAGCCAAGCGGTCGAACAGGGGGTCGGCGGGCATGGGTGACTCTAAGTGGCTAGCACAATGCCACTTGAGTCACCTAGTCGCAAGCGGACACGACTCGGGGGCTTGGCGCTGGCCTCAGTACTGCTTGCAGCAGCAGGCGCTGGGGTAGCAACAGTTCCCCCATATGCTGCCGGTGAAGCGAGCGAGGGGCTGGCGCCACTCAGAGCCCGGGTGCATTTCCAGCTCGAGAGCAGAGTCCCGGCTGACCCGATACGCAGGGCGCTCGTGGTCGGCGATGAAGAGCGAACGCCAGGTATTGTGCGGTCCCCGCCGATCCACCCACCACCATGTCCACCACGGCCCTACCCCCCAGCGCGGCAGCTCGACCTTGCTCTTGATCCGTGCGATAATGCGGCCTTCCGCAAGCGCGTCGATCGTTAGCCGGTACGCCCCGACCTCCGGTTGGATCCACGCTGTGTCGCCGACGCGTGCCGGCCTCAGCCCGGAGTCGACTATCTGTCGGTCCGCCCCTAGCACCGAGTCGTAGTGCAGCAGTGTGCTGTCGTACCCACGGATCGCGCTGAGCGGAGCGGTACTTATTGACTCGGGGTCGAACGTCTCGGGCCTAGCAGTAGCCGTGGGGCCTCTAAAAAACAAAAGCCACAAGACTAGCGCACCTAACGCAATGACGAGGAGACCGACTGCGACGCGTACTATGACCGCACTGTTGGACATATGGGGTCCTTTCCTAAGACCATGGCTACTTTGCGTTCCGTAGGATCGTCCTCATACGCATCACCACCGGTTGCAATGCCGGCTCTGCCCCGGACCAAACGGCCACCACAGCGCTCGCCCAGCGTCGTCCGGTGCTCGCGTCACCGCTCGCCGCAGCCGTCTCCGCCCGCAGCGCCATCATTCGAACCAAAGAGCCGGCCAGGGGCACATAGTCGAGGAGAGCTGAGTAGAGGCCCATGAGATTGCCCAAGGTGGCGTCGACTTTGTGGTCCGCTGTCGCCGTGTCGCCGACCGCGAGGGCCAACCGGGCCGTGACGTACGCGTACTCGTGCGACCCCCCGAGCGTGTCGAGATTCGCACGCACGAAAGCAGTGTCGCCGTGCGCGAGCGCCCACTGCATGGCCATGGTTGCGTCCGGTCCCGGGGGTGTCGTTCGGTGGGCCGATCGCAGCCCCATGACGTCGAACACCAGTTCGGCGGGGAGATCGAGCAGCGCGCTGCGGGCCGTCGCTTTCCGCACCGCTGGCAGCGGGCCCAGCAGCTCCTCAATCCGGCGCTCGAGCACCTGAATGCTCTCGCGGGGCGCCGCGACGGCGGCATAGGCGAGGAGTCGCAGGCCAGCGAGGCTCGCATTGAGGGGAACACTCAACGGCTCGTTGTCGGCGCTTCCATGGAGCCAGGATGTGTCTTCGAGCGCGACCAGCCGCGCGGCCAGGGCAGGACGCCCGAGCAAGACTGCCACTCCCATAACTCCGGGGATCGGTGCTCGGATCGTGCGCAGCAGCGAGTCCCCCACTCGGCGCGCCGCCTCGAATTCACCCGTCTTGATGAGCAGCCGCACCGTGGCCACGGCATCGTGCTCGCGCTCGGGAGACCGTCGCTCGAGCCGCTGAGCCGTCGCCATTTCACCGAGCGCCGTGCGGGGCTCCCCCATCGTTGGCGTGATCTTGCCACTCACTTCGAGGGCGTAGGCAAGCGCTCGGTGTGCCCCAGGGTCTCGCGGGAACGCGTCCACCCAAGCTCCGGTGATGTCTACAAGGAGCTGGCGGTTCCGTGCCAGCGCTTGGCCCTGCGTCTTCGGCCGCTCGCGGCCGTGGGCCATGGCGGCGCCCGAGATCGGGTAGAAGGCCACGGTGTCGGCCTTGAGCTCTGGAAAAGCGAAGTAGGGAACGGTGTCGAAGCGTCCCTCGCGCCACCAGAAGTCCTCCGCCAACAGGAGGTGGGCCAACCGCTCTCTCGCGTGGGTTCCGAAGGCGAAGTTGAACGAAGGGGCAAGGAGCAGCGCCTTTGTGTAGGCCAGCAACGCCGTATGCCAGCTCCCCCGGAACACGAAGCGCGTGCTGTCGGCGGGGTCCCGGATCACCACGGGATCCTCGGCGTTGCACTGCGCGAGCCCGTACCAGGCGGCGAAGCTCAGCGAGTCCCGCTGCAGCACCTCCCGGTAACGCTCGCACGCGTCCGGCCAGCGGCGCGCGAACATGGCCCCTTGCGCGAGCAGCAGTGAGCGATCCGCAGGCCCGACGCGTTCGAGCAGAGCGCCGCTCCGTCGTGCGATCGCCGCGCGATCACCCATCGCCTCGGGTGTCGAATCGGCCGCCCACAACAACACCTGTCCGAGCGATGCATAAGCGCGCGCGAAGTCCGAGTCGGCCGCGATCGCCGCGCGCAGGTGCTGCGTGGCACCCGCGAGATCCCAGTTCCGAATGGCGCGCGCGCCTTGGGTATAGGCGCGCAGCGCGGCGATCGAGTGGGTCTGCTCGGCCCCCGCGCCGCTGAACGCCCCGGGATCCGCGGCGAGCAGCGAGTCGGCGAGCGCGTCGAACGCGGCGCCGGCCCGACTGCTGTTCGCCGCAACGCGAGCCTTCGCCTCGCGCAGCGGCGGGCCGCCACTCGTGGCGTCGTAGACGCCCACCGTAAGATGCAGGGTATCGCCAGAGCTCCACAGTTGCCCCATCACCAGCCGCCCGGCCCCCAGCTCGCGCGCGATGGCGCGGCCGGTGCCGAACCCGATCCGGAACGGTGCCCGCGCGCCGCGCCGCTCGAGCGCGTCGTAGATCCGCGTCCGGTCGGCGAGCCGCACATCGCTCCAGCGGCCGAACGACTCGCTCAAGTACTCGGCGCAGTCCGCGCCGTCCAACAGCGACGACTGGCTCCCCTCGCGATGGGCGAACGGCAGGATCAAGTAGCGGGCCGTGTCCAGCGCGGGACGCGCCACGCGGCAGGGTGGCAGGGAGCCATCGGGACACTGCGCGCTTACCCGGAGCGGCGCACCCGCGACCAGCAGCGCCGCGAGGGCGAGCAACCGGCAGCTACCTGTCATTCGCCCCCCCCCACCCCGACCGCGAACGGCCGGAGCTCGCCCGCCATCGCCGCGGCCGTCTGCCACCGCTCCTCGCGCTGCTTCGCGAGCGCCCGCGTCAGCACGGGCGAGATCCCCTTGGGAACGTCCCGTCGCAGGCTGCGGACGTCCGGCGGCTTCTGGTGCTGGTGCATGTCGAGCACCGCGGCCGCGCTGACCGACGAGAACGGCGGCCGGCCCGCCAGGGCTTCGAACAGCACCACGCCGAGCGAATACAGATCCGTACGGCCGTCCACGTCCGGAGCGCCCGCCGCCTGCTCGGGGCTCATGTACTCTTCGGTGCCCACCACGAATCCGCTGCGCGTCACCCGGTCGTCACCCGAGGTCGCAATGGCGCGCGCGATGCCGAGATCGACCAGCACCGCACCCTCCGGGCATAGCACGATGTTATCGGGCTTGATGTCGCGGTGCGCGATGCCGTGCTGGTGGGCGTAGCCGAGGGCATCGAGCACCTCGCAGGCAATGCGGGTGGCGCGGTCCACCGGGAGGCGCGCCTCGCGGCGCAGCACCTGTCGCAGCGTCTCCCCGGGGAGGTACGGCATCGCGAACCAGAGCAGGTAGTCGGATTCCCCCGAGTCGAGCAGGCGCGCGATGTGCGGATGATTGAGCTGCGAGGCGTAGCGGATCTCGCGCAGGAAACGGTCGGCGGCCACCGACACCGCGAGCTCCGGGTGCAGCACCTTGATGGCGACCCTCTGGCCGGCCTGGTCGTAGGCGCCGAAGATGGACGCGTTCCCACCGCGGCCGACCGCGGTGATCACGGTGTAGCGGTCGCCCAGCGCCTTGCGGACCCGTTCAATCAGGTCGCGGCTTGACATCGCGCACTCCCCGTCCTACCAGCGGGCCGCGGGCGCTCCGCACGCGGCGCCCCCTGGCGAACCTCAACAATAGGGTCCCCTCTCTAGGGGTGCCAGAAGGTCCGGAAATCGAGCGGCGGCGACGCTTCCCGCGATGATGCCCTGCCGGAGTCAGGCGGGCGTCAAGCCGATTTGCGCAGACAAGGCTAGGATATGACGCACCATGCCGCAGCTCGAAGCCGTCCAGGGCGATATCACGCAGCAGGCGGTCGACGCCATCGTCAACGCGGCCAATACCACGCTGCTGGGCGGCGGCGGCGTGGACGGGGCCATCCACCGCGCCGCGGGCCCCGAGCTGCTCGCGGAGTGCCGCACGCTCGGCGGCTGTCCCACGGGCGAAGCCCGCCTCACGCGGGGCTACCGCCTGCCGGCCAGGTACGTGATCCACACCGTGGGCCCGGTGTGGAGCGGTGGGACGCGGCGCGAGCCCGAGCTGCTGCGCCGCTGCTACGTCACCAGTCTCGAGCTCGCGAACGCGCACGGCATCGCGTCGGTCGCCTTTCCGTCCATCAGCACGGGGGCGTATCGCTTTCCGATCGAGCAGGCGGCCCGCATCGCGGTGGAGACGGTGCGCGCCGTGCTGCAACGGCCGACGTCGGTCGAACTGGTGCGGTTCGTGTGCTTCAGTGCGGCGGACTTGGAGACCTACAGCGCGTTGCTGCGTTAGGCGTACGCTACCGCTTCTCTTCCAGCCGCTCCAGCCCCGCCCGCGCCGCCGCGACGTAGCGGGCGATCGTCGAGTCGCCGCCGGCGCCGACGGCCGCGATGAAGCGATACCCCACGATTGCGCTCGGCCGGTCGCCGTGCGCCTCGGCGTCGCGCGCGCGCTGCAACACCTTTGCGAGCGTCGCCGGGTCGCGGTACAGGAGGCCGGGGTCGCTCTGCGCATGGCGCACGAAGCGCCGGAACGTGATCGCGCCCCCGACGGCCAGCATCACCGCGACCACGCCCACGGCCAGCCCCAGCCGTACGGATCGCGTCATGTTGTCGTCAGCGCCGCGATTCTCACGACGGCTCCCGCCGTCGCCACGGTCACGTGCGCCATGAAATCGAAGTCGAGCGTGACGCTCGTGTCGCTCGACTGATGGTAATGCGGATTCCGCAGGAACGCCGTGTCGGTGAGCATCAACGAGGGGTAGCCGGCGTCCCAGAACGACGCGTTGTCGGAGAGTCGGGTGAGCGGCAGCAGCCAGCCGCGCAGCCGGGTGCGGTAGGGGACGATCGGCAGCTCAGGCGCCGCGGCCCGCGCAGCGGCGACGAATCGCTCGAGCAGCTCCCGAGACTGACTATCGCCCACCGCCGCGAGGAAGTTCCCCTCCCGCGGCACGTCGATCCCGAGGAACGGCGGGACGATCTGGCTCCCGGGAGTCGGGTCGCGGTAGCCCACCATTTCGAGGATCAACGCGCCGGCGAGCCGGTCGCCTGAGGCGCGGCGCGCGCGGGCGAGCGCCCGGCTCCCCACGCGGTAGGTGCCAGTGACGGTTTGCAGCTCTTCGAGATCGAAGCCGACGAACTCAACCCCCGCCGCCGGCGCGTGCGGTAAGACGTGCCGGGCGCACTCGATTAATGCGGCCACACCGCTGGCGTTGTCGTCCGCGCCGGGAGTATCAGCGGTCGAGTCGAAATGCGCGCCGACGAGCAGGCGCGGGCGCAGCGGGTCGCGCCCGGGCAGGACGCCAACGACGTTCTGATAGGTGCCGCCGCGGAACGCGAAGGGGGCGAGCTCGACGAGGAGACCGAGCGCGTGGAGCTCGGCGGCGACGTAGTCCCGCGCGGCGCGGTGGCGGGCAGGGGCGGCGGCTGGGTGGCGCACGCCTTCGAGCGTCTGAACGTGCCGGCGCAGCCGCGCGACGAGATCGGCGGGTTGACGCGGAGTTGAGGCGTCTCCTGCCGGCGCGGCGGCCTGGTGCCAGTGGGCCCGGGAATCTTGACCCGACGTTGATGGCCTCACGCTATGGTCTCCCCCGCATGGTGACCGTGTGCACTTTCCTCCCGCCGCCCGAGCGCCCGCGTGTCGACGCCGCGGGGGACGGCTGCTTCACAACGCTGCACGCCAACTCCCTGCGGGACGCGCTGCATGCGGCGCGCCGCAAGCGGGTCGACGCGCTGGTGCTCTCGGTGCACCGCTGTCGCGGCGACGAGTTGCCCGCCGTCGCCCGCTTCGTGCGGGAGTTTCCCGCAATCCCCGCGGTCGCACTGGTCTCGCGCCACGACCGCGACGTCACCGAGACGCTGCTCAAGCTCGGGGCGACGGGAGTGCGCACCGCGGTAGACTGCACCGAGGCCGCTGGCTGGCGCCGGCTGCGCGACCTGCTCGCGCACCCCGCCTCACCGGTCGCGGCCCGGATCCTGGCCCGGGTGGTGCCCGCGCTCGACGACGTACCGGAGGACGTGCGCGTGTTCTTCGAGGCGCTGGCGCGTCTCGCACCGGTGCTGAGCACGGTGCGCGGCCTCGCCCGCCACCTCCGCATCTGCCCCAGCACGCTGATGTCGCGCTTCTACCGGATGGGTCTCCCCTCTCCCAAGACCTATCTCGCCGGGATGCGGTTGCTGCACGCCGCCTATCTCTTTCTCAACCCCGGCCTCTCGGTCTCCGACGTCGCCTATCGGCTCGACTACTCCTCGCCCCAAAGCTTCGGCCGGCACCTGAAAGCGATGCTGGGCGTCACGGCCGGGGAGTTTCGGCGCCGCTTCCCGTTCGACGTGTCACTCGAGCGCTATGTGGACCTGCTCGTCACCCCGTACCGGGATATCCTGCGCGCGTTTCACCCCCTTAACGCGGGGATGTGGGACCAAGGCCCGAACGCGGCTCGCGTATCCCGGGCGGGGTGATCAGTCGGCCGCGGCGCGGGCGACGGGGGGCTCCTGTCCCTCCTGCTCGCGCCGCAGGACCGAGAAGCGGGCGATACTCGCCCGCAACCGCTCGGCCAGTTGGGCGAGCTGTTGCGAGGTCGCGGTGAGGTCGCCCATGGACGTGATCTGGGCCTGCGTGGCGGCCGCAGCGCCGTCGGCGCTCTGCGAGGAGCCGCTCGAGATCGCCGCGACCTGCTGCAGCGACTGCGCCAGCTCAGCGAGCCGCTGGGCCTGGCCACGCGACACCTCTGCCGTGGCGTTCACGAGGTCGCCCACGAGCTCGATGCCGTGGTGGAGCTCCTGGAGAGCGCTGTCCGCCTCGGCGGCGACGGCGCCGATGTCGCGGACTTTCGCTTCCCCCGACTGCATCGCCCGTGCGGCCGCGTCGATCCCAGCCCGGAGCTCGGACACGAGCTCCGCGACCTCCCGGGCCGACTTGCCGGCCTCCCCCGCCAGCGAGCGAACCTCGTCCGCAACTACTGCGAACCCCTCGCCGTGCTGCTCGGCGCGCGCTGCCTCGATCGCCGCGTTGAGCGCGAGCAGGTGAGTCTGCCGGGCGATGCGGGCGATCGTCTGCGCGAACCCCCCGATCCGCTCGGACATCCCCGACAGCCCGGCCACGGTGGACGCCGTGGCGCGCACCTCGTCGCCCACCGCGCGCAGCGTCTGGCTCGCCCGCGCGACTCGCTCCCGACCTCGCTGGGCCGCCGCCACGAGCCGGGCCGCGTCCACCTGCATCAACTCGGCCCGGACGCGCAGCGACTCGGCCTGGTCGGCTGCCTTCGCGCTCTCGCCCCGCGCAGCCTCCGCCAACTCCCGCTGCTTGGCGAGGTCTCGGGCGAGCTGCTGCGCCGTGTGCGTCACGGTCTCGGACGTGGCATGCAGCTCCTCGGCCGACGCCGCGAGCTGCTCCGCGAACGCCGCCACTTCGTCCGCCTCACGCTGCACCGTCGATATGGTCGCGCCGATCTCCCCGAGCATGCGGTTGAAGCTCTTCTCGAGAAAGCCGAGTTCGTCGGATTCCTCGGCGGGGGCGCGCACCGCGAGCTGGCCCCGCTCCGCTTCGCCCATCACGTCCCGCGCTTCGCGGATGCGCCGGATCAAGGTCGCTGGGATCTGCTTCAGCGCCCACGCCACCGTGATGAATCCTACGGTTTCGAGTCCTGCCGCCGTGAGGCCACCGGCGTCCCCGTACAGCACGCCGTGAAGGTAGCTCGCCCCGAGATAGGCCAGCGCCGCGGTCAGCACGAGGAAGTTGCCGACCGTGTGCCCCTGGTCGAACGCGTAGGGGAGGACGGCGATCAAGAAGGCCACCACGAAGCCGCCGTGGCCGAACCACACCACGAGCACGCCCACCAGCAGCACGTCCAGCAGGGCGAGCACGTAGATGAGCCACCAGCGGTACCAGCCGCGCTCGTTGATGATGCCGAGCAGGGCGTTGAGAACGAGCCCCCCGCCCCCGAGCAACACCATCGTCCCCGGGCGCGTGCGCACCGCTCCGAACCCCCACCCGATGATCCCGAGGGGCAGCCCGAGGCCCACCAGCCACCAGCGACGGCGCAGGCTGCGCGCGATCGTCTCGAGGTCCTTGAGCCGCTGCTCGAGCCCCGTGGCGTCGTCTTTCCAGCCGCGCACCCGGGACGCGAGCGAGCCGCGCCCCTGCAGCGTGTCGGGGAGTGTCACGAGGAACATCTTACACCAGTGGTTCGGGGAGGGCGAGAATCCCGCCGCACCGGGCGCCTGGCGCGCTGCTCAGCGGGATGACGAGCAGTCACGGCGCGGCGTCGCGCAGTCCGAGCTGCGTCGCGGTGACCAACACCTCCACCCGGTAGCCGGCCGTCTCGAGCGCGGCGCGCCCCCCTTCCTCGCGGTCCACCACGGCGAGCACGCCCAGCACGCGCCCCCCTTCGCCCTCGACCGCCCGGATCGCCTCCAGCGCGGATTGGCCAGTGGTGATCACGTCTTCCACGATCACCGTCGCGGCGCCGGGGGCGAAGCATCCCTCGATGCGCTGAGCCGTGCCGTGGGCCTTGGCCTGCTTGCGGACGGTGAAGGCGTCGAGTGCTCGCCCTCCTGCCGCGCTGGCCGCAGCGATGGCGCAGGCGACGGGGTCAGCGCCGAGCGTGAGCCCGCCCACCAGCTGGGGCCGCCACCCGGCGGTCGCGAACCGCGCGAGGGCGAGGGGCCCGATCACCGCAAGGCCTTCGGCCGACATGGTCGTGCGGCGAGCGTCGATGTAGAAGCTCGAGCGGCGGCCGGAGGCGAGCAGAAAGTCGCCGCGCTGGAGCGAGCGGGCGCGCAGCAAGTCGCGCAGACGCTGTTCGAGGGGCGTAGCCGAGTTCACACAGAGAAGAGGTTGTAGTACTTGCTACTACTATCTCCGCTCACGCCGCCGGCCGACGGCGCGCTTGAGGGCATCGAGCAGTCCGCCACCCTTGGGGGCAGGCCCCGCGGCGATTCCGGCCTCAACTTCTGCGGCGAACGCCGTCACGGTGGGCTGCCGCTGGGCGGGATCGCGCGCCAGCCCCCGCATCACAGCTGCCTGGAGCGCTGCCGGGAACTCGAGCCCCACCACCGCCTGGTTCAACGGCACCGGAGCCGCCGTGAGCAGCTGCTGGAATAGCTCCCGTGGGGTGCGCCCCGTGTATGGGTGGACCCCGGTGAGGAGCCAGTACGTGATCGTGGCGAGGCTGAAGATGTCGGCCCGGCCGTCCACCAGCTCCCCCGACAGGGCTTCGGGTGCCACATACTGGAGCGTCCCCACGAAGAACCCGGTGCGGGTGAGCCGCTCTTCAGCCGGCAGCTCCGCGTCCCGCGCGATCCCGAAGTCGAGCAGCTTGACCCGCTCGGTCGCCGTGTCGTAGACGATATTCTCGGGTTTCAGGTCCCGGTGGATGATGCCCGCCTGGTGGGCCGCGCTCAAGGCGTCCGCGAGCTGGCGTACCATGCGCCCGACCTGCGCCGGAGCGAGGCGCTCCGCGCGGTGTACGTAATCGGCGAGCGATTTCCCCTCTGCCCACTCCAGCGCGAGGTAATGCAGACCGTCGGCCTCGCCGTATTCGTAGGTGCGCACCACGCCCGGATGCCGGACGCGCGAGCCGTAGCCGGCCTCCCGCAGGAAGCGTTTCACCGCCGTGGGGTCGCCCCGCAGACGCTGTCGCAATACCTTGAACGCGCAGGGGCCGCGCTCCGGGTGCTCGGCCCGGTAGACTTCGGCCGTGCCTCCCTCTCCGACGCGCTCGAGGAGGCGGTAGCCGGCGATGGTCCGGCCGGCGAGGTTTTCGCTGGACATGGGAACGCGCGAAACTAACGTCCGGATTTGAGGTTGGGCAAGTGAGACGACTCGGGGAAGTGGCGCTGTTCGCGACTCTGGCGGCGGCCGGCTGCGGCTCCTGGCAACGCGTCGGCACGGCGCCGCGGCCGCAGCCCGGCACCGCGCTGCCGTCCCTGGCCGACGCGGGGACGCTGTACCGCCGCATGGGGTTTCTCGTCGCCGGGGCACCCCTCCCCTTCGTGGCCGCCGTGCGCTACCTCGCCGACGCGACCCCCGACTCCACCCTGGCTGTGTTCGCCCTGTCGCTCGCGAACCATGCCCTGAGCTTCCAGCGTGACGGCAACGTATTCGTCGCCCAGTACCACGTGGAGGTCGCTTTCCGCGCCGACACGGCTCCGGCCCGGCAGATCGCGAGCGATGAAACGGTACGGATCCGCACCTTCCAGGAGACGCTGCGAGCCGACGAGAGCGTGATCTTCCAGCAGTTCGTCGGCCTTCGCCCGGGCGTGTACACCGTGACCGTCACCGTGCGGGACCGGAATGCCCCCGCGGCCACGCGCCAGGAGCGCGTGGACACGGTGCCACGATTCGCGGGGCGGGCGCTCAGCTCGCCGATCCCCGTATACGAGGGCGCGGGGCGCACCGGCGTCGCCGACCTGCCCAAGCTGCTCGTGAACCCGCGCGCGACGCTGCCCTACGGTGGTGACACGCTGCGGTTCTACGTCGAGGCGTACGGCATGCCGTCCGGCGCGCGCCTCAGCGCACGTGCCTACGACCAGAGAGGCACGGCTGTCGCACACGACACCGTCGCACTCGCGGGCGACGGGCGCTTTGCGGCCGCGCAGTTCACATTTCGCCCCGGCGATCTCCCGGTCGGAGAAGGGGAGGTTGAGGTCGCCGCGATCCCACCGGCCGGCAACCCCCCCTCCGCCGTGCGGGCCCCCTTCGTGGTGAGCTTCTCGGATCAGTGGGCGATCACGAACTTCGACGAGATGATCAGCCTGCTGCGCTACTTCGACCGGCAGGACTGGGTCGACAGCTTGCGCAAAGCCCCGGCCGACGAGCGTCCCGGCGTTTGGCGCCGGTTCTACAAAGCCACCGACCCGGTGGCGCTGACGCCTGAGAACGAAGCGCTCGACCAGTATTTTCGACGCGTCCAGGTCGCGAACGAGCGGTTTCGGGAGAGCGGTGATCCGGGCTGGCTGACCGACCGGGGCGAGGTGTTCATCACGCTGGGCGATCCTGACGACGTATTGGACGCTTCGAGCGATGTGTCGCGCAGCGGTGTGCGCCTGATTCGTTGGACCTTCACCGGCCTGCGGTTGACCCTCTTTTTCCAGGATCAGACCGGCTTCGGTCGATTCCGGCTGACGCCGATGTCCCGCGCCGAGTTCCAACGCGTGCTCGCGCGCGTGCGCCGCGCGCAGTGAAGCGGCTCGCGGCCCTCCTCGCCGTCGGGGCCGCGATCCCGCTCGTGGTCCCGGCGCAGCAGACCTCTCCCGAGACGGCCGCCCAGCGGGCCGAGTCCCTGTGGCTCGCCGGCCGCCCGTGGCACGCCGCCGAGACGCTGCTCGTCGCGGCGGCGCGCGGGTTCCACCTCGAGCCGGCCTTCATTCTCGCAGGAGCAAAGGCCGAACTGCACGCCCGCCGCTACGACCGGGCCCGGGCGCTGCTCGCCGGCCAACCATGGCTCGCTGAGTATGCCGACGGCGAGGCGCTCGCCGTGCTGGCGGAGGCGGAAGCACAGCTGGGGCTCGCGGCCCCAGCGGCCGCCGACTACGCCGCCGCCCGGGCGCGCGCCCGCGGGCCGCGGGCGGCGCTGCTGGCGGTACGCGCGGGCCTCGCCTGGGAGGCCGCGGGTGAGGCGGACAGTGCGGCCGCCGCCTATGGCGCGGCGCGCGCCGGCGGCCTCGCCGTGATCGAGCCGTGGCTCCGGGTGCGGCAGGCTCGCGTCACGCGCGACACCGCCGCCGCGTTTCGCCTGCTCGCCGACGTGTCGCCGCCGGCCGGCCGCGAAGTGCCGACCGCACGCGCGCGCGCCTTGCTCGTCGCCGGGGACTCGAGCGGCGCGCTCGAGGCCTTCGCCCAGGCCGGCCGCGCCCTCGACGTCGGCCGGCTCGCGCTCGCGCGCGGCGATTCGGGCCGGGCCCGCGACGCGCTCTACGGGCTCATGGCACGGGCTCCCGAGACGGACGACGCCGCTGCGGCCGTCGGTGTGACGCTCGCGTCGCTGCCGCCGCGCACGGCACCCGAGCGTGTCGCGCTGGCGCGCGCGATGAAACCCCACGGCGCCGCCGCCGATGCCCGCCTGGAAGTGGAGCGGGCCGTGCGCCAGGGCGATTCCAGCGCGGCCACCTTGCTGCTGTTGGGCGACTTGCTCGCCGGCGCCGCGCGCTACCGCGACGCGGAGCGTGCGTATCGGGCCGCGGCCAAAGACGCCGCGCTCGGCTCGCTCGCGACCTATCGCCGCGCCCGGGTTCTGGGACGACTCGGGGATCCGGGCGCCCGCGAAGCGCTCGCGGGCTTCGCCCAAGCGTATGCCGGCGACACGGCCGCGCCGACCGCGCTGTACGTGCTCGGGGACGTGCTCGCCGACCGCGGCGACTGGGCGGGCGCGGCGCAGTGGTTCGGCGAGCTGGTCGCGCGCTACCCCGCCGACGTGCGCGCCTCGCTCGCGCGCTTCCGACTCGCGGCACAGGCGCTGCGTCGAGAACTGCTCGACAGCGCGGCCGCGCTGTACCAGGCCGAGGTGGCCGCGGCGGCGCCGCAACGCACGGCGGCGCGCTTCTGGCTCGGCAAGCTCGCGCTCTCGCGGGGCGACACCGCCACAGCGGAGGCGACGTGGACCGCGCTCGCGCATGAGGACTCGATCGGGTATTACGGACTGCGCGCGCGTCGCGCCGTGGCGCTGCCGCCGCTGCGGCTCGCCGCGCCGCCTCTGCCCGCGCCGCCTCCCGCTGTGGCGACGTCCCTCGCCCGCCTCGATACACTCGTGCTCGCCGGCCTCGACACCGCAGCGGAGGCCGAAGTGCGCACCGTCCTCGGCCGGGCGCCGCAACAGGACGTCGACGCGCTGCTCGCTTGGAGCGACGGGCTCGCTGTGCGCGGCTTCGGCCCGGCGGCCGTCCGCCTCGGGTGGCAGGCGGCCCTCAAGGCGCCGGCTGATCCCCGGGTGCTGCGCGCCATCTTCCCCTGGCCGAACCGGTCCGCGGTCCAAGCAGAGGCGGCCGAGTTTGGCGTCGACCCCTTCTTGTTCGTCGCGATCGTGCGCCAGGAGAGCGTGTTCGATGCGGAGGCACTGTCGCCCGCCGGCGCGCGTGGGCTCGCGCAGCTTACCCCCGGGACCGCCGCCCTCACCGCCCGCGGGCTCGACGTCACCTTCTACCCCGACTGGATCACCGTCCCCGACTTGAACCTGCACCTCGGTGCGGCCCATCTGGACGAGCTGCTGCGTCGCTTCGGGGGGCGCGCCGACGCCGCGGTGGCCGCGTACAACGCCGGCGTCGCGCCCGTGGCGCGCTGGCTGGCTCGCGAGGGCGCCACCGACCCCGACCAGTTCATTGAGCTCATCCCTTACCAGGAAACCCGCGGCTATGTGCGTGCGGTACTGCGCAACCGGGAGGTCTACCGCGCCCTGTACGGTGCGACAACCAATTGAACGACCTGGAGTTATGCACCGAGCCGACGGCGACAGCGCCGCGACACCAGGGTTTCTTGACAAGCTTTCCGGCCCGCGTCATTTCTATCGCGCGCTCGACAGGGGGTCGAGCGGGCGCTCATGCCCTATCGTCTGACTTTGCAGGAGGCTTTTCGAATGGCCACGGGAAAGGTGAAGTGGTTCAATGATGCCAAGGGGTACGGCTTCATTGAGCAGGAAGGTGGCGAGGACGTCTTCGTGCATTTCTCGGCGATCCAGATGGACGGGTTCAAGACGCTCGCCGAAGGGCAGGCGGTGCAGTTCGAAGTGAAGACCGGAGACAAGGGGCTGCACGCCGCGAACGTCGTTCGCTTGTAACGCACCCCACGCCATTCGCGTCGCCCCGCCCGGAACCGCCGGGCGGGGTTTTTGTATGTTTGTCGGCCATGACCGAGTCTCGGCCGACCCTGTACCTCATCGACGGCTACGCACTGATCTACCGCGCCTTCTACGCGATGATCGCCCGGCCGCTCACCACACGGCGCGGCGAGAACACCTCCGCCGCCTGGGGCGTCACCAACTTCCTGATCCGCCTGCTGGAGACGCGGCGACCCGACTACCTCGCCTGGGTGCACGACGTGGGCGAGTCGTTCCGCCACCAGACCTACCCGGCCTACAAGGCGACGCGGGAGAAGCTGACCGATGAGCTGCAGCAGGAGTTCGACCGTTCGGTCGAGCGGATCGAGGCGATCCTCGAGGCCTTCCGGGTGCCGGTCGTCGGGGTCGAGGGGTACGAGGCGGACGACGTCATCGGAACGCTCGCGACGACGGCCGCCGCCCGCGGGCTCCAGGCCGTCATCGTCTCGGGCGACAAGGACTTCTACCAGCTGATCGGACCGGGGATCGCCTTGTTGAACCCGGGCCGGGGCGGGCCGGCGGCGGTGGAGGAGCAGTGGGTCGACCAGTCGAACGCCAGCGCGCGCCTCGGCGTGCCGCCCGAACGCGTCATCGACTACCTCGCCCTCGTGGGCGACAGCTCGGACAACATCCCGGGGGTGAAGGGCGTGGGCGAAAAGACGGCGCTCGAGCTGCTGAAGACCCTGGGAGACCTGGATGCCATCCTCGCGGGCGCCGACCGGATCCCCGGCAAGCGTGCGCGGGCGGCGGTGCAGCAGCACGCCGAGCTCGCGCGTCTGTCGCGCGATCTTGTCACGATCCGACGGGACGTTCCGCTGCCGCTCGACCTCGAGGCGCTGCGGCTCCGTCCGCCCGAGGTCCCGCGGCTCACCGAGCTCTTCACGGAGCTGGAGTTCCGCTCGCTGATCCCGAAGCTCGGGTCGCTCGAGGGCGTGGGCGCGGGAGGCCCCGCTCCGACAGGCCAGCGGTTGGCCGCCGTCACGGCGCCGCCCGCGCCCACGGCCCTCATCGTCGAGCCGACGATCGTCGACGACCCCGTCGCCCTCCCCGCCATGGTCGCGGCGTGCCGGGGCGCGGCCCTGCTCGCACTCGACACTGCGACGTCGTCGCTCGATCCGATGCGCGCCGAGCTCGTGGGCCTGTCGCTCGCTGCCGCGCCGGGCCGCTCATGGTATCTGCCGTTCGCGCATGTCGCCCCCGACGGCGAGCTCGCTGGAGGGGCCCAGCCACGGAACCTGCCGGCGCTCGCGAGCGACGCGCTTGCGCCGTTGCGCGCCCTGCTGGCGGACGCCAGCGTGCCCAAGGCGGGCCACAACATCAAGTACGACTGGCTTGTGCTGCGCCGCGCCGGCGTCGAGCTGGCGGGCGTGGCCTACGACTCCATGCTCGCGAGCTTCGTGCTCGATCCCGGCCGCCGCTCACACGCGATCGACGACCTCGCGCGGGAGCGGCTGTCGCTCCAGGTGCAGACCTATGCAGACGTCGCCGGTCGAGGGCGCAGCGAGCGGCCGTTCGCCGCCGTGCCGCTCGCGGATGCGGCGCGCCACGCCTGCGGCGACAGCGAGACGGTGCTGCGGTTGCGCGAGGCGTTCCGGCCCGAGCTCGAGGACCACCAGCTGCTTGGGCTGCTCGAGCAGGTCGAGGTTCCGCTCATTGCCGTCCTCGTCGAGATGGAGTGGCGCGGCGTGCGGGTCGATCTCGAGCGGCTGAGGGAGATCTCGCGCCAGTTCTCTCTCGAGCTCGCCGAGCTCGAGGGGGCGATCTACCGGGCCGCCGGCACCGAATTCAACATCAACTCGACGCCGCAGCTCCGCCACGTGCTGTTCGAGAAGCACCAGCTGCCGGTCCTCAAGAAGACCAAGACCGGAGCGTCCACCGATTACGACGTGCTCGAGCAGCTCGCCGCGATGGGGCACGAGGTGCCGCGCCTCCTGATCGAGTACCGCGAGCTGTCGAAGCTCAAGTCCACGTACATCGACGCCCTGCCGGGGTTCATCAATCCGCGCACGGGGCGGATCCACACCAGCTACAACCAGGCCGGCGCCGCCACCGGCCGCTTGTCCTCGTCGGACCCCAATCTCCAAAACATCCCCGTGCGCACGCCGCGCGGCGAGGCGATCCGTCGCGCGTTCGTGGCCGCCCCGGGGTGGCTGCTCCTCACCGCCGACTACTCGCAGATCGAGCTCCGGCTGCTCGCCCACTTGTCGGGCGATCCGGCGTTCGTGCGCGCCTTCGCAGAAGGCGGGGACATCCACCGCCAGACGGCGGCGATCATCTTCGCTGTGCCCCAGGAACAGGTCACGCCGGAGATGCGCGCGCGCGCCAAGACGATCAACTTCGCCACGATCTACGGACAGGGCCCGTTCGCGCTCGCTCGTCAGCTCGGCATCACCCAAGAGCAGGCCAAGGAGTTCATCGCGCAATACTTCGCCCGCTTCGCGGGGGTACGCGCCTGGCTCGACCGCACCGTGGCCGAGGCGCGCCAGCGCGGCTACGTGGAGACGCTGTTCGGGCGGCGGCGCTACATCCCGGAGCTCAAGGACCGGAACTTCAATATCCGCGCGTTCGGGGAGCGCACCGCCACGAACTCGCCGCTCCAGGGATCGGCGGCCGACCTGATCAAGATCGCGATGATTCGCATCCACCAGGCCCTGCGCGAGGGCGGGCTCGCCACCCGGATGCTGTTGCAAGTGCATGACGAGCTGGTGTTTGAGGTGCCTGAGGGACAGCAGGGGACCGCCACGGAGCTGGTAAAACGCCATATGGAGGCGGCTGCCAGTCTGCGCGTGCCGCTCGTCGTAAGTACTGGTGTGGGAACGAATTGGGTCGATGCCAAGGGTTAAGCATGGCTCTTGCAGGAATGGGCTGTGGTGCCCACTATAGGTGGCGCCGGGCCTGTGCGCGTCCGGTCAGGGTTCGGCGCCGTTTGGCGCCCGGAGGGTTAGCCGGTGACGTGTCGCCGTGGCTTTACGCTGATCGAGCTGTTGATCGTGGTGGTGATCATCGGGATTCTCGCGGCCATCGCGATTCCGAAGTTCGCCAACACGAAGGAAAAGGCGTACATCGGCTCCATGAAATCCGACCTGCGCAACCTCGCGACGGCAGAGGAAGCCTTCTTCTACGACAGCTCGACCTACACGCTCAACCTCGCCGCCATGAACAATTTCAGCGCGTCGACAGGCGTCAGCCTCACGGTCAACGAGGCCACGGCGCAGGGTTGGTCGGCGACCGCGTCAAGCGCCAATACCACCCGCAAGTGCTACCTCTTTTCGGGCGCGGCTGCCCCGGTGGGTAGCGCTACGACCGAGGGCCGCATTTCCTGCTCGTAGAGCCACCCTACCGGGAATTCACGCGCCGCCGCGAGGGGATGTGCTTCGCCCTCGACGGCGGCGTTTGGCTTCATCGTCACCGGCTCCGCGACGAGCCCATGGTCCATCTCGTGAGCGCCGACAAGGATCGCCTGCTGGCGCTGGGGGCCGAGCTGGGCATGCGGCCGGAGTGGTTGCAGTACAAGCCGCTGAAGGACCCGAGGACCGGCCAGAGAGTGCCGGCGTGGCACTGGGATCTCTGGGGATCACGCCTGCGGGAGTTAGACCGTGAAGGAGACGCCGGGGCGCCCAGACGCTGAGTGGATCTAACCTCATCACTCGCTCCGTGGATCCACTGGACGTCTCAGCACCTCGGCGTCTCCCTATGTGTCTACCTCCCGCTCCAGCCTGGGTGCCCTGACCCCTGGCCACCAGTTCCATCTCCCCGCGATGTGCATGATCGCCGGCACCAACACCATGCGGATGAGCGTCGCGTCCAGCAGCACGGCCGCCGCGAGGCCGAAGCCCACGAGCTGTACCGCCAGGACCCGGGCGAACGCGAACGTGCCGAACACGAGGATCATGATGAGCGCGGCGCTGGTAATCGTCGACGCGGTCGCGGAGAGGCCCTCCATCGTGGCATGGTCGTTCCGGCCGGTCTTGTCGAAGACTTCCTTTACGCGCGTGAGGAGGAACACCTCGTAGTCCATCGACAACCCGAACACGATCGCGAATACCAGCACCGGGACGACCACCCAAATCGCTTCGGTCGGGCCTTCCAGCCCGAACCACTTCCCCCCGTAGCCGTCCTGGAACACGAGCACCGTGAGGCCGAACGACGCGCCCACCGACAGACAGTTCAACAGCACCGCCTTGAGCGGCACGAGCAGCGAGCGGAACGCGAAGAACAACATGATCGCCGTGGTCGCGAGCACGAGTCCGACGGTCTCGGGGAAACGCCGCAGCAGCTCGTGCTGGGTATCGACGTTGGAAGCGGCGAAGCCGCCGACCACGACTTCCGCACCCGTCAGCCCGCGCACGCCGTGCGCTATCACGGTGCGCACGTGCCGGGCCACGTCCATCATCCCCGCCAGCGAGACGGTGTCCGCGGGGATCACGTCGAGCAGCGTGATGCGCTGGTCGGCGCTCAGGTAGGCGTCGAAGAACTTCGCGTTCTTGGCGCGGGCCGCAGCGGGGTCGCTGTAGTAAATCGCCAGCTGCAGCGTCGACAGGCCCGGCCGGATGCTCGCCACGCCGCGCACTTCGCGCACCCGGGGATCCTTGCGGAGCGAGTCGGTCAGCGCCTTGAGGCCCGGCAGGCGGCGGCCGGACAACGCCGCCTCTCCTTCCGGGAACTGGACGACGACGCGGATCGGCTGAATGGCGCCGCTCGCGCCCATCGCCCGCAGCGCCGCGAGCCCCTGACCCGACTCCGACTCCGGCGGAAACCAGTTGGTGGCGGGCAGGCCGAGGCGGAGTCGCGTGAGGGGGAAGGTGAGGAGTCCGATCCCGACGCCGCCGAACGCGACCGCCCGCCACGGGCGGTGCCCGAGCCAGCGTGCCCAGCGTTCCCAGCCGGTCGGCGCGTGGAACCGGGCGAGCGGGCGCGCCAGCCACCGCGGGCGGTCGATGTTACGCCCCAGGACGGCGAGCAGGGCGGGGAGGAACGTCGTGGCGAGCAGCACCGCCGCGAGCACGACGAGCAGCCCGCCCACGCCGACCGACCGCGTGTCCGACAGCGGCGTCATCACCAAGGCCGCAAAGCCCACGACCACGGTGATCCCCGAGGTGACCACGGCCGACCCGGCGGTCTCGATGGTGCGCACCGCCGCATCCACCGGCGACAGCCCGCGATTCAGCTCCTCACGGAAGCGTGTGACGATGAGGAGCGAGTAGTCGATGCCCACACCGAGCCCCACCATCGTGGTGATGTTCAGCACGAACACCGACATCGGAAGGTAGTGCGCCGCGACCGTCACGAGGCCGAGCGCGATCGTGATCGCGAGCACGCCCACGATGACCGGGAGCATCGCCGCCACCAGCGCGCCGAACGCCACCACCAGCACGACGAGGGTGAGCGGCAGCGCCTGCGCCTCGCCCCGCTCGGTGTCCTCGGCGCTGATGGTCCGGACGTCGTGATCGAGCGCCGGGAAGCCCGTCAACTTCACCTCGAAGCCGTCGGCGCCAGGCGCCTGCGCCAGCGCGCTCCGGATCTTGTCCCGTAGGTCGGGGATCACGCTCTTGTTGATTTCGCTCGTGAATTCCGGCGTGAGCGCGGCGATGAGAAACGTGGTGCGCCGGTCGCGGCTGACGAAGGTCGATTCGCCGATCGAGCGGACCGAGATCACTTGGCTGACGTAGGGGCGTCGCTCGGTGGCGGCCTTCAGGGTGTCGAGCACGACGCCGAAGCGCTGGTTCGTCCAGCGCACCGGACCGTGCACCACGATGGCGACGTAGTCAGCGAATGGGCTCGGGAAGGCTTGCTTGAGCAGCTCGGAGGCGCGCGCGGATTCGGTGGTCTCGCTGGCGCCGCCGCGCAGCGCCAGGACCTGCTGCACGTGAGTCGCCCGCGGTGCGAACAGCAGCGCCAGCGCAGTCCATACCGCGATGACCCCCGCGCGCCAGCGGACGAGCGGGCCCGCGGGTAGCGCAAACATCTACCGTGCAAGCATAAGGAGGCCACAATCATAGAGACGCCCGCGGGCCAAAGCTAGCGGTGCGCCACCGCGTTCCGACATATTGCGCGCATGATCGAGCGTCGCCTCTCCTTCCTCATCGCCGGGCTCGTCGTGTTCTTCGTGTCCGCGGTGCTCTGGAACGTGTCCGCGCCGACTCGCCGCCCGGCGCGCGCCGGCGGAGCCGTCGACTCCACCACGTTGGTCACAGTCCGCGCCGACACGACGCGGGCCACACCGGGCGGCGCGAGCGACACGACCGTCACGCGGGGCGGGCAGTCCCCTGCTCCGCCGGCCCCGCCGCTCTCGGCGGATGCGTCGGGTCCGAGCTACATGGAGCTGCTCGCTCGTTCCGAAACGCGGCGCCGCATCCGCGCGAGCGCGGGCTACACCTACTTGAACGAGGTCGTCGCCCAGAGCGAGGACTCGATGCTGCATCGCTGGGACAACCGCATCCTCACCCCGGTGCGGGTGTTCCTCGGGCCTAGCACGGCCGCCAACTTCCAGCCCGGCTTCCTCGACGCGGTGCGCGGCGCGTTCCAACGCTGGGAGGAGGCGGGCGTGCCCTTGCGGTTCCGCTTGGACGCGGACTCGGCGGCGGCCGAAGTGCGCTTCAAGTGGAGGCTGCAGTTCGAGATCCAGCGCACCGGCCAGACCGACCTCACCTGGGACCAGGACGGCCGGCTCGTGAACGGCGTGGTCACGCTCGCCACATTTGACCCCGCCGGGCGGCCCCTCTCTGTGGACGACGTCCGCGTCGTGGCGCTGCACGAGATCGGGCACTTGATCGGTCTCGACCACTCAGCGGACTCGACCGACATCATGTTCGCGATGACCAAGGTGCGGGACCTCTCCTCGCGCGACATCGCGTCCGCGCGCCTCCTTTACCAGCTCCCGCCCGGGACTCTGCGCTAGGACGGGGCCGGGGTATATTCCAGGCAGGGGCCCGCCCATGACGTACCGCGGTATCATCTCCTTCCTCACCCACGACGCTCCCGACGGCGGCGCCGCTACGCTCGCTCAGGTGCTGGACGCCCGCGTGCGCGAGGGGGAACTGGTCGAGCAACTCGAGGGCGGCGCCGTGCGGTGTTTCGCCTGCGGGCACCGCTGTTTAGTGCGGCCCGGGCGGCGCGGGATCTGCAAGGTCCGCTTCAACAAGGACGGCACGCTGTACGTCCCCGCCGGATACGTCGCGGCGTTGCAGAGCGACCCCACCGAGAAGAAGCCGTTCTTCCACGTCCTTCCTGGCTCGGACACGCTCACGTTCGGCATGCTGGGATGCGACTTCCACTGCGGCTATTGCCAGAATTGGCTGACCAGCCAGGCGCTGCGCGACGACGCCGCCGGCGTGCTGCCCAGCGACGCGACCCCGGACGCCCTGGTGCGGCTGGCGTTGCGGCAGGGTGCGAAGATGGTCGGGTCGTCGTATAACGAGCCGCTGATCACGGCCGAGTGGGCCATGGATGTGTTCAAGGTCGCGCGGGTCCACGGGCTCAAGACCGCGTTCATCTCGAACGGGAACGCTACCCCGGAGGTGCTCCAGTACATTCGGCCGTGGACCGACTGCTACAAGATCGACTTCAAAGCGATGGACGATCGGCGCTACCGCGAGCTCGGTGGGGTGCTGCAGCACGTCCTCGACGCGATCCGCATGGTGTACGAGCGCGGCCTCTGGCTTGAGCTCGTCACCTTGGTCGTCCCCGGCTTCAACGACGACGACGCCCAGCTCGCGCGTGCGGCCGACTATATCGCCGCGATCTCGCCGGAGATCCCGTGGCACGTGACCGCGTTCCACAAGGACTACAAGATGACGGACCCCGACGACACGTCCGCGGAAACGCTGCTCCGCGCGTGCGACATCGGGGCCCGAGCCGGCCTCAAGTTCATCTACGCCGGCAACCTCCCTGGTCGCGTCGGCCGCTGGGAGAACACCTATTGCCCCGACTGCGGGGACCTGCTCATCGAGCGCTCCGGGTACGTCATCAAGCAACAGCGCGTCGGCGCGGACGGGCGGTGTCCCGCGTGCAGCCGGCGGATTCCGGGCATTTGGTGCTAGCGGTCTTCCTGCTGTTACAGACGGGGTCTGCGGCAACCCCGGGGCCCGGCCCCGGAGTTGGTCTACCCCGGTCGGCAGCGTTTGACGCTGCGGCGTTCGATCCCCTGGTCCTGGACGGCATCCGCCAGGGCGGGTATCCCGGCGCGGCGTTGGTGATCGGCCGGCGGGACACAATCCTGTTCGCCAAGGGCTACGGTCACCTGACCTGGTCCTCCTTGAGCCCCGCCGTCACTGTCGACAGCACCCTCTACGACCTCGCTTCGCTCACCAAGGTGATCGCGACGACGCCGGCACTCATGATCCTGGTGGAGCGCGGGACCGTGAGGCTCGACGCGCCGGTCGCGACCTACATACGCGAGCTCGACGGGACCGGTGCGGCGGGCGTGACGGTGCACCAGCTGCTCGCGCACATCTCCGGGCTGCGCGCCGACATCCCGGACCACGAGCTCAAGGCGCTCCCCGACAGTGCCGCCGTGATGCGGCGCGTACTGTCGGAGACGCCCCGTGTTCCGCCTGGTACGCGCGTCATTTACAGCGATCTCAACGCGATCTTGCTCGGTGAAGTGGTGCGGCGCGCGGCCGGCGAGCCGCTCGACCGGTTTGCGGCTCGCGAGGTGTTCGCGCCCCTGGACCTGCGAGAGACCCTGTTTCGGCCGCCCGCCCGGCTCAGGTCGCGGATCGCGCCGACGGGGGTGTGGCACGGCCACCCCGTGGCGGGGGTGGTAAACGACGGCAGCGCGTTCAAGCTGCGCGGGGTCTCGGGGAACGCCGGCCTGTTCGCGACGGCTGCCGACGTCGCGCGCTTTGCTCAGTTCATGCTCTCGGGCGGGGCGCGCCCGAACGGCCGGCGCCTGGTGCGTGCGGAGACCGTGCGGCTGTTCACCAGCAAAGCAGCGGACTTCGGCCACGGCACCGAGGCTCGCGCCCTCGGCTGGCAGGCAGTGCCCACGGGCGAGAAGGAGTCGAGCGCGGGGACGCGGTTCGGCCCCAGAAGCTACGGCCACACTGGTTGGACCGGGACGTCGCTCTGGATTGACCCCGATCGCGACCTGTTCGTGGTGCTGCTCACGAACCGGGCCTACGCCCCGCGCGCGCGACGGCCGTTCACGGTCCTGAAAACAGTGCGCGGCCGGCTTGCCGACGCGGCCGCCCAGGCGTCCGATGCGCGCTGAACGGCCCACCCTGATTTACGATGGCGAGTGCGGGTTCTGCCGGAAGTGCGTCGACCTCGTGCTGCGCCGGGACCGGGAACACCGGCTCGAGGTGGTTCCGTTTCAGGACCGGGAACGGGTTGCGAGGTTCGGAATTCCGCTTCCCGCGCTCGCGGCGGCGATGCATCTCGTGCTCCCCGACGGTCGTGTGTTCGCCGGCGCAGACGCGGCGCCGGAAATGCTGCGCCTGCTGCGGAGGCGGTGGCTCGCGGCCATCTTCTTGGTGCCCGGGGTGCGCCCCGTGGCCCGGCGGGTCTACGCCTGGATTGCGCGGCAGCGGCGCTGTCTGGTGCGGGGCTACCCCGCTGACTAAGCTTCGGGACGACGGCATGAAGCAGAAGGAGTCCTCCATGACGGCACCGGCAGCGCTCACGGCAGAGGTGGTGCGCCACGCCTTGCGGCAGGTGAAGGACCCCGAGCTCGACATGAACATCATCGACTTGGGCCTCGTGTACGACATCGCGGTCGTGGGCGGCGAAGTGGAGGTCAACATGACGCTCACCTCGCCCGGGTGTCCGGCCGGCCCGATGATCACGAACGACGCCTACAAGGTGATCCGCGCGCTCGACGGCGTGCAGGATGTGAACATCGAGATCGTGTGGGAGCCCTACTGGACGCCGGAAAAGATGGACCCCAAGGTGCGTGCGTTGATGGGGCTCTAGGCGAGCGCCGCAAGCAGCGCGCTCCCGAGCACGTCGATCTGCCAGCGCCGGAGCTCCGCCACCCGGGCGAGCCCGGCGCGATCGTTTGGGACGGGGGTGGTCCGCGCCACCGCCTCGAGCGTGGATCGGCCGCACAACACGCCCGGATCGAGGCCGAGTTCGGCGGCCACTCGGTTGCGCACCGTCTTCAGCCGCTCGAGGCGTGCGTCGAACGTCGCGTCCCTGGGTGGCCGGGCGCCCCGCTCGACGTGCGGCAGCTCGGGCTCGGAGAGGGCGAGCGCCCGGCGGACGCTCTCGAGCAGCGCAGGGCCGTGCCGCTGCGCCAGGGTAGCGGGGAGCTGGGGGACCTGCGCGAGATCCGCGGGCGAGCGCGGCAGCGCTTTCGCCACGCCGAGCAGGGCGTCGTTCCCGATGATGCGGAACGTGGCCTTGTCCTGCTCACGGGCGACGGCCTCGCGCCAGCGGTACAGCTCGCGCAGCGCGGCGAGCGAGCGTGGTGTCAGCGCTCGCGCTCCCTTCAGACGCAGGAACGCATCGGTGCCGTTAGGTGCGCCGGTCCAACGCAGCGACTCGAGGCGCGCGCACTCCTCCTCCGCCCAGGCCAGACGACCGAGCTGGGAGAGGCGGTCGCGCAACGCGTCACGCAGGGCGGGGAGGTGCTGGGTGTCGGCCGCCGCATATTCGAGCATCGCGGGCGGCAGCGGCCGGCGCGACCAGTCCGCCTTCTGGTGCTCCTTCGCGAGCTTCACGCCCAGATACTTTTCGAGCAATGCGGCCAGCCCCACCGCGGGCTCGCCCGCGAGCTGGGCGGCGATGCGGGTGTCGAACACCCGTACCGCGCGGAACCCGTAGTCCCGGTCCAAGATGCGCAGGTCGTAGTCCGCATCGTGGAACACCTTCTCAACCCCCGGGTCCGCGAGCAGCGCGCCCACCGGCGAGAGGTCGGGCAGAACCAGGGGGTCGACGATCGCCGTGCGGGCGCGGGTAGCGAGCTGGACGAGGAAGATCCGGTCGCGGTATCGGTGGAAGCTCGCGGCCTCGGTATCCGCCGCGACCAGCGGCTCGCGCCGAAACGCGGCGACGGTTTCGGCGAGCGCCTCGGGCGTCCGAATGTAGCTATGCACACGGTGCTCCCGTCCGGCTCACTCTTCCTTGCCCAACTGCTCCAGCCCGGCCGCGATCTCCTCGAGCGCCCTCGCGAGCGTCTTGTAGAATTCGGGGTCCGGTGGTTGGGGGGCGCCACCCAGCGGGTCGCCCGCGCATTTGCGGGCGGCGCGGGCCGCGTGGCGGATGTAATCGGTGGCAACCCGCATCGCGACTCTCGGTTCTGAAGGTTGGCAGTGTCCGATCCGGAGCGACTGACTCGAAAGATACGCGCGGCGCTAGCTCCCTGTAGTCTGGGACGTTGGCCCACGCCCCTCGAGCCCGCCCCTGCCCTCGCGCGGACCATCGGCCTGGACGCGCTGTGGCTTAAGCGCGAGGATCGTTCGGCGCCGCGCTGCGGCGGCAACAAGGTGCGCGGCCTCGAGTTGCTCCTCGCGGGTGTGCCGGCGGGGAGCGTGTTCGTGACCGTCGGCGGCACGGGCTCGACGCACTGCCTCGCCACCGCGGTACACGCTGCGGCCCTGTCCTGTCGCGCTGCGCTCGCCCAGTTCCCCCAGCCCGAGACCGAGGCGAGCCGCGCCGTCGCCGCCGCGTGCGACGCGCACGCCGCGCTGGTCGTGCGCGCTCCCACGCGCGCGGCGCTGCCGCTCGCCCTGCTCGGCGCGTGGCGCGGCGCCGGCCGTCTCGGCCCCCGGCGCTGGGTCCCCGGCGGCGGCGCGCACCCGCGCGCCGTGGTGGGCCATCTCCTCGCCGCCCTCGAGCTCGCGCAACAGCTCCCCGGGCCCCCCGACGCGATCGTCGCGCCGCTCGGCACCGGCGGCACGCTCGCCGGCCTGCTGCTCGGCGTCGCTCAGCTCGGCTGGCCGACGCGGGTGATCGGAGTGCGCGTGGCTCCGGTACTCGTCGCTAACCGCTGGCGCACCCTGCGCCTCGCGCACCGCGCGGCGCGGCTCCTCGCGGATCACGACATCCGCGTCCCAGATCCCGCAGCCCGCACACCGCTGGTGATCGCGGACGGGCGGGGCGGAAAAGGCTATGGGCACCCCACGCCGGAAGGCGAATCGGCACGCCGCCTCGCGGCCGAGCACGGCCTGGTCCTCGACTCCACCTACGGCGCCAAGGCGTTCGCTGTTCTCCTGCAACGTGGAACGTGGAACGTGCAACGGGTCGTGTTTTGGCATACGTTTGGCGTGCCCTCTCCCCCGCCGGAGCCCGCCCGGTGACTGCCTTCCCCACCGTCGAGCTGACGGTCTATCCCTACGACTGCGACGCCTTCGGCCACTTGAATCAAGCGGCGCTCCTGACGTTGCTCGAACGCGCGCGTTGGGAGGCACTCGCGCGCGGCCCCGGGATGGATCTGTTCGACCGCAACGGTGTCTGGCCGGCCGCGCGCCGGGCGGTGATTGACTACAAGGCGGGGGCGTACCCGCGCGACCTGTTGCGGATCGAGACGACCGTGGCGCAGCGCGGGACGACCAGCCTGACGCTGCGCCACATCGTCCGCCGCGTCTCGGACGAGGTCACCATCGCCGAAGCGGAGATCGTGTTCGTCTGCGTCGACCGCCTCGGCCGCGTCACCCCCCTACCGGAGGAGATCGCACGCTTCCTGGGCCCGCGCACCTCCGGATCGCATCAGCCGATCCGCGTGTCGGTCGGGGCGGCTGAGCTCGCGGTCGAGGTCCGGGGCGATGGCCCTCCGGTCCTGTTGGTGCACGGCTTCCCGTTCGACCGCAGCGTGTGGCGGCATCAGCTCGCGGCGCTGGCGCGCTGGAAGCGCATCGCTCCCGACCTGCGGGGCGCCGGGGCGTCCAGCGCCTCGGCCGCGCCGGACGGGTACTCGATCGCTCGCTACGCCGACGACCTGGTGGCGATCCTCGACGCACTGGGCGTAGGCGCAGCGGCGGTGTGCGGGCTGTCGATGGGCGGGTACGTGACCTTCGAGTTGCTGCGGCGCTACGCCGACCGGGTGACGGCCGTGCTGCTCGTCGATACCAAGCCCGACCCTGACGCCCCCGACGCGAAGCGCGAGCGCGACAAGCTCGCCGCGTTGACCGAGCGCGAAGGCCAGGACGCTCTGGTGAGCCGGCTGTTGCCGAAGCTGCTGGCGCGGCAGACGCAGCCTGAGGTTGCGGAGCAGGTGCGTGATATGGCGCGTCGCTGGTCAGTGCCGGGGCTCGTGGGCGCGCTGCACGCGCTGCGCGACCGGCCCGACTCGACCGAAACGCTGCCGCAGATCCGGGTACCGGCGCTGGTGCTCGTGGGGAGCGAAGATCAGATCGCTCCGCCGGCCGTGGCACAGGCGATGGCGGCCCTGATCCCCAAGGCGCAATGCCACGTCGTCCCAGCGGCGGGGCACCTCGCGCCGCTCGAGCAGCCGCTCGCAACGACCCGCTTGATCGCGGACTTCTTGGAAACCTTGCGGTGAGGGGAGAATCCCCCGGGGCTGGCGCCCGGCGTCAGGGAAGCTAGCTGCCCTTACGCTGTGGCTTGCCCGGCGGAGTCGCGCCCTGAAAGACGTCGCGGTTCTTCGCGATGTACGACTTCCACTGCGGCGGCGTGTCTTCCTCGGGGAAGATCGCGGTGACTGGGCACTCCGGCTCGCAGGCGCCGCAATCGATGCACTCGTCGGGGTGGATGTACAGCTGATCCTCGCCCTCGTAGATGCAGTCCACCGGACAGACATCCACGCAGGAGCGATCCTTCAGGTTGATGCACGGTTCTGCGATGATGTACGTCATCCAAGCTCCAGCGAGTCTCGCGTCCCGACGGCGGGCGCATCCGGCCGAATCGCAAACATAGAAGAGGGCCCACCCCAGTCAAGTCCGACAGGCACATTCGGTTGGAGACGAGCGCAACGGCGGGCAGGTCCGGCGACGTTCACTGCCGCGCCGCGCCGACCACGGAGATGCGGGTCATCAGCGACAATATGGCGACGAGCCAGGTGTATTGCAGCAAGGCCGTTCCATCGGACTCCTGAGCGGCGTCCCCGAACCACGCCGCGGCTGCCCCAGCTACGAGCAGCAGTACGAGCAGGCCCTCCGAGGTGAGCAGCCACGCCAGGCCGATCACGCCGACGGCGATCCAACGTTGCTTGCGGGTCAGAGCTCGGAACCCGCGCGCGCCATCGAGCTGCCATACCGGAACCAGGTTGAACAGATTGATGAACGCGCCCACGTGTGCGATCGCCCCCCAGATCCCGGCGCGCGATGCGAAATAGATCGCGTACGCCGCCGCTGCTGCGCCCACGCCCCAAATCGGTCCCGCGAGCCCGACCCGCGCGTCTTCGCGGCGGTCGGTCGGGTACTGCTTGAGACGAATGAAGGCGCCAACACCGGGTATGAACATCGGCGCGGTCGCCTTGATGCCGTAGCGAGTGAGTGCCTGCACGTGCCCCATCTCGTGAATGTAGATGGACGCGACGAAGCCCAGCGCGAACTTCCAACCCCAGATCGTCCAGTACACCCCCATCGACAGGAGCATCGAAAAGAGCGTGCTCGCCTTCGTGAGCCCGAGCAACAGCAGTTTGGCCTTGGTCAGCACGAAGACCAGGGCGAACTTGAACTTCGCGAGCAGTACGCCGATTGCGCCGAGCCCTCCGGCCGCACCCTTGCCCAAGCGGGAGCCCTGCTTGCCGGCGGCCGGCTGTCGATCCACCGCGCGGCTCAACTCGGCGACGCGCGTGGCGACGGTACGGTGCTGCGTCGTGTCCGGTGGGAGGAGATCGAGCGCCTGACGCCACGCGGCGAGTTCGGCGCTCGCGTCACCCGTTTGCTTCGCCTGGGCGGCTGCGGCCGCCAGGTGCTTCAGCTCGTCGACGTGGACCAGCCGGTGGCAGGACGGGCAGGCAAGCAGCGCGGGGGCTACCTGGGCACCGCACTCAGGACAGACGGGTGGCGCCGATCCTGCAGACACAGTGTCAATCATAGGGAAGCCTAGGCGGGGGCGGGCGGTGGAGTGCCGACCTGATAGGGTCCCGTGATGCGCAGCGCGACCGCCTTGTTCAGCCTCCACGCCTCGTAGAGAGCAATGCCGATAATGAACAGTCCGATGATGTTGCTGATCCCCGCGAGGATCGGCAGGGCGGCCGCCAATACGAACAGCGCTCCGACACCTAGGAGCACGCCACCCACGCCGACCTGCTTGGCCGGCACGCGAGCGGAATCGCCGGCGATCGCCGGCCGTCCGGTCTGATCCGGTGCCGTGGTAGGGGCCGTGATCGTTGCGGCGTCACCGGCCCGATGGACTCCTTCACTGATTATCGCCGCGCGGCGGTCCATCATCGCCTTCACGATCTGCGGTATGTACGTCACCACGATGGCGCTGTAGGTGAGGCCCATCGCCAGGGCCTGGTAGCGCCAGCCGCCGCGCCCGTGCGATCCCTTGCGCACTGCACCGCCCACCAGCAGGCCGACGACGATGGCGACGATGGCATACTCGTTTCCCGTCGCCGCGGCGACGGCATAGTAGAGCCCTGCACCTGCAGCGGCTGCGAGGACGCCGAGCCCCAGTGCCTTCGCGAACCGCGTGCCGGAGCTCCCGCGGTTCCGCTCGGCGATGATCCGGCTGCGGCACCGCTGGCAGGTCACGTTGCCGTTGATTTCGTAATAGGTGGTCGTGATGACCTGCTTGCAGACAGCGCATCCCGATCCGGTCGCCCGGGTGGCACGCTCCGCGCGCTCGAACTGCAGATTGCCTGCGGTCGGTGCTTGGTCGCTCACGGACGAGCTCCTGTTAAAGGGAAGTGTCGGGCGCGGCCCAATCTCTGGTAGCCGTCTAGCGCGGCGCAATTAGCAACGTCACATTACGCCACAAGAGCCTGTGACATCGGAAGTTGACGGCGGTTGAGATACTGATCGGTATCTAAGTCTGGCGAAAATCGCGTACGCTTTGCGATTGAGATGCTAGTTAGTATCTTAGATTCGTATGGGTATCATTCGCGCGAGGCGAAAGGCGGAGACGCGGTCGCTGCTGATCGACGCGGGTCTGCGGGTCTTCGCCGAGCGGGGCATCGAGCTCGGCTCCCTGGATGAGGTTGCCCAGACGGCGGGGTTCACCAAGGGGGCGATCTATCGCCAGTTCCCGTCCAAGGGCGCCTTTCTCCTCGCCTTGTTCGAGCAGTATGCGGCCGTGGCGAGGGCCGGTGCCGGGGCGCGCCAGGCGCCTTGGTTCACACCACTCACGCTCCAGTTCGCCGCCCACGCGATGCGGGATCCGTTGCTGCGGCGGCGCTTCGCGGTGGTGCTCGCTGAAGCGCCCGATGGGGCGAGCGCCGAGGGGCAGCTGCTCAGGGCGGTGGCGCGCGTGCTCCGTCCAGCTCAGCCAACGACGCAGTAGCCAGGTAGCCTGAAGGCGGTATCATCGACGTCGTGAGCGATCTCGTGATGGTCGTGCTGCTCGCTCTGGCGTGCTTCGCGGGTGGGTTCCTCGCCATCTCGACGCTGCTGCGACGGCTCTCTTGGAGGCGGCAGATCCGGTTCCGGGCGGAGCCGATCCCGTCCGGGTGGTTCGACATTCTCGACCGTTGCGTGCCGCTGGCGCGAGGGCTCGCAGCGGACGAACGGGAACGGCTGCTGCGCCTGGCACAGGTGTTCCTGGCGGAGAAGCACGTCGAGGGGTGCGGCGGGCTCGTCGTCACGGAGGAGATGAGGGTGACGATTGCGGCTGAGGCGTGCCTGCTGCTGCTCCACCTGGAGGGTCCGTGTTATCCCACGCTGCGGACCGTGCTGATCTACCCGCACGCGTTCGTCCCGAAGTTGGCGCGCGCTCCTCAGACCGGCGAAATCGTCATGCCGGCGGGCCCACTCAGCGGGCAGTCGTGGCGGAACGGCGTCGTTGTGCTTGCGTGGGACGACGTCGTCAACGGCGCGCGTGACGTGGCGGACGGCCACAACGTGGTCCTCCACGAGTTCGCGCACCAACTGGACCAGGAGGACGGCACCCCCGATGGCATGCCCGTCCTGGTGTCGGGCGCGCTCCGGACCTGGGCGCGCGTCCTGAGCGAGGAGTACGAGCGGTTGCGCGATGATGCCGTCGCCATGCGGCCTTCTGCGCTCGATGCGTACGGCGCAACCGACAAGGCCGAGTTCTTCGCGGTTGCGACGGAAACGTTCTTCGAACGGCCCGCACGCCTGGTGCGAGAGCACGCCGGGCTGTACGCCGAACTAAAACGGTTCTACGGACAGGATCCGGCGCGGTGGGCGCCGCCCGCGGCGTCGTGACGCCCGCGCGGCGTCGACTCGTCGATCTGAGCCATACCGTCGAGCACGGGATGGTCACCTACCCTGGTCTCCCGGCACCGGTGATCAGCGACTGGTTGTCGCGGGACGCTTCGCGCAGCCGCTACGCCCCCGGCACGACGTTTCAGATCGGGAAGATCGACATGCTCGCCAACACCGGGACGTATATCGACGCGCCGTTCCATCGGTACGATGGCGCCAAGGACATCGGGGACTATCCGCTCGAAGCCGTGGCTGACCTGGACGGCGTCGTGATCCGCGCGACGACGCGCTCCGGGCGCGGGCTCGACAATGCGCTGTTCCGGGGCCATGACGTGGGGGGCAAGGCCGTGCTCGTGCACACCGGGTGGGACGCTCACTGGCGGACCGAGCGGTACGGCACGGGCCACCCGTTTCTCACGCGCGACGCGGCCGAGCAGTTGGTGGCGGCGGGCGCCGCCCTCGTCGGGATCGATTCGCTCAACATCGACGATGCCGCGGACGGCACTCGGCCAGCGCACACCATCCTGCTCGGCGCCGGGATCCCCATCGTGGAGCACTTGTGCAACTTGGGTCAGCTGCCCGACACCGGATTTCGCTTCTTCGCCGTGCCCGCCAGAGTCAAAGGAATAGGGAGCTTCCCGGTGCGCGCGTTCGCGTCGGTCGCAACCTGACGCTCCCGCCCGGCTGTTGCGTGACGGCAACAAGCCGCCAATACTCCGCTCTCCAAGCGCGGCTCAATTCGTGTTGTGTGTGTGCACGAGTCTTGCGCCCGTGCGAAAGACGTGATGCGCCCCGCGCAGCCGCCCCTCTCGTTTCGTGGGATGATTCGCACCGCCGCTGTAGCACTCGCGGCGGCCATCGCCTGTGATTCCCCGTTCGAGCCTCGAGGAGAAGGTGAGCGGATTCCGGTCGGCGTCGTGATCGAAGACGCGATTACCGGCGATACCGTCCGCACGTACTCCTTCGCGGCGGACACCGGCGGTGAGTACGCCGTGTTCCTGGAGGCGCGGGAAGGCGCGGTGCAACTGATCGTCCTGGATTCCGAATATCACCAGTCTGTCGCGTCGGTGTCCGCCAGCCCGCGTTCCGGCCCGCTCGACGAAAATGCCAGCGCGAACTTCCAGAGCCCCGGGGGTGGCGTCTATCTCCTGAGAGCGCAGGCCTTCCCATCCACCGCAGCGGCGCGGTTCCGCTTCATGGTGTATGGCGTCAACCGGGCTCCGGAACTTGGACCGGCCGCGTTTTCGATCGGGGACACCGTGTCGGGGGAAGTGATCGAGCCCCGCGTCGATGCGGACGAGTTCGTCACACATGGGGAGGCCGGGCAGGAAGTCGTTGCCGTAGCGGAAGCACTCGCCCCGGCCGGCTCTGGTGTTCTCAATCTCGTGGTGCGGGATCCGGGCACTCGAGATCTGCTGGGCTACGTCTTGGCCGACGCGGGAAGCCCGGCGCGGTTCACGACCGGCCGCATCAAGCTCCCCACGTCGCGTGATTACCGGTTCGACTTCCGCGGAGTTCTCGGGAACTTCTCCCGCTACCACGGTCCGTACCGTTTCTGGTCCTACCTGATCGATCGCGCACCGGAGCATCGCACTCCGGTCGTGCCGGTCGGCTCCGAGATCCGCGGCGAGATCATCGACCGCGCGGGTGATGTGGACGAGTTCACCTTCGCGGCCGCCCCGGGTGCCGAATTCATCGCGTTCCTGCAGTCAGCGCGAGCATTCCAGCTGGAAATCGCACACGGCTCGGATCCCCCATTAGCCGTCGCGACGAGCGCCGCATCCGATACCGGCCTGTTCGCCCACGCCACGGGTCGCTTCACGGTGGCGCAGGGCGGATCGTACGTCGCACGCGTGACGGGCACGGATAGCCACTTCTTGGCCGACACGGGGTCGTATCGCTTTTTCCTCTATCCCGTGGATCGCCGCCCCGAGCACGTGCCCGCCGCGATCGCGCCGGGCGACACCGTCGTGGGCGAGGCGATCGATATGCCGGGCGACGTGGACGAGTTCACGTTCTCCGGCGCGGCGGGCGAAGAGTTCAACGCGTTCCTCCAAGCCCGGACCGGCTCGGCGGACACGTACCTGCAGCTCGACGTCGTGGCGGCCGGAGACACGCGACTCGGTGGCGTCGCCAGCAGCGGGACCGACACGAGCCTCCTGCGTCAGGTCACGGGTCGTTTCGCCCTGCCGACAACCGGGACGTACCGCCTCCGCGTGTCAGGGTCGCGGGACCGTACCGATCCTGATCGGGGGCCGTATCGCTTGCTCCTGTACAAGGTGAATCCCCGGCCTGAGACGGCTCCCGACACCATCGCGCTCGGCGACAGCGTGTCACGAGAATCGATCGACGTGCCGGGCGACGTGGACGAGTGGCGAGTGAGCGTGCCGGACTCGAGCGGCGTGAACCTCGTCGTGCAACGCGGCCCGGACGGTCCCGAGGGCGTCCTCACGGCGCAGCTGCTCGACGCATACGGCCGCACTGTGGCGTCGGCCTATTCGTTCGGACCCGGGTTCGGCGTCGGCGGCCCTCGATCAAACGGGGCGCCTCGCGCTCGCCCACGTATACGATGCGGGTGGACGGGTCGTCGCTCCTGACGGGCACCTATCGGCGAGCGCGGGCCCTATCGCTTCACGGTAGAGCTTCTCGGGACGTCGCCGGAGCGCGTACCCAGCGCCCTCGTCCCGGGAGACTCCATCACTGGCGAGGCAATCGACGCACCCGGCGACTGGGACGAGTACACGCTCCGCGCGGCGGCCGGACAGGACCTCAACATCGTGTTCCAGACGCCTGGCTCGCCAGGCTATCCTTGGCTCATTGCGCTCGATCCCGCGACCGGCGACACGTTGGCGTGGGTCGTGGGACAGTCGTTTGAGAGAGCGGTGGGCCCGTTCAGGGCACCCGCCTCGGGCAAGATCCGAATCGTGGTGGCAGAGCGTCGCGGAGAGTTCTTTGGTTCGTGCTATGACGCCACGTGCGGCAACGTGTTTCGCTTCGTCGGTCCTTACCGGTTCCGCGTGGTCGCCGTGAATCGCGCTCCGGAGAACGTGGCCTCCTCCTTCGCGCTGGGCGACACGGTTCGAGGCGAGGCGATCTTGCCCGCCGGCGACATCGACGAGTTCACCTCGACTGGGACGCCCGGCGAAACGCTCACCCCGTGGTGGCGACTCACGGCGAACGCCGTGCCCACCGGGAGTTTCATTACCCTCGAGGTCGTAGACCCAGCGACGGGGGCCATGCTGGCCGGCCAAGGGGCGAGTCTCATCGTCAGCGCACCACAATACTGGTCGCCCGGCGGCTTCGTCGTGCCGCAGGGGGGAGCGTATCTCGTCCGCGTGCGCGGCGGCGGCACGTTCGGCGACGAAGTGGGCACGGCTCCCTACGAGTTCTTCGTCAAGCGCGGTCCCTGAACTGGCCAACAGGAACCGCACAGCATCGTGACAGCTCTCCGTCACCGAGCCTCGTTAACCGGCTGGCACCGCGCGTTCGTCGGAATCGGCTCCCTCACAGTGCCGCTGCCTGCGACCGCACTCGGCCCGCGCACGCTGCGCTGCTCGATGGCGGCATCTTCCGGCGCGTGCCGGGGCAGTCCTCGGCTGAACAGCGTTCACACACCATGGTGACAGCCATGGAGACAGCGCGCCGCGCGCGACCCTCTTGCCGCGCGCCGCGTCATACCGGTGGTTATCGGTAACCTCTTTCACGACCCACAGCGCGGGGTGAGTCATGAGTCGACGCGTCTCTCTCGCAGCCGTCTGGCTCGCGGTCGCCGTGCCTCCAGTTCTGGCGCAGGGCTCGAATCCAGCCGACATGACCGTCGACGCGGCGACGCGACGGCAGGTGATCGACGGCGTCCTGGCCCGGCTCACGGAAGCCTACGTCTTTCCGGACACGGCCGTGGCGATGGAGCGCGCCATCCGGGACCGGGTGCGGCGCGGAGAGTACGAGCGGATCACAAGCGCCCAGGCGCTGGCCGACTCGCTCACGGCGCACCTCCAGGCCGTGAGTCAGGACCGGCACCTCCGGGTGCGCTACAGTGACGAGCCGCTGCCACGATTGGACGCGCAACCGGGCCGGACCCCGGAGATGGAGGCGCGGGCTCGGGCGTTTGGCCGCCAGGTCAACTTCGGGTTTGAGAGAGTGGAGCGGCTCCCGGGCAACGTGGGGTACCTCGAGGTGCGGAGCTTCGGGTTCGAGCCGGCGTGGATCGAGGACGTCGCCGCTGCGGCGTTTACCTTCCTGGCCAACACCGACGCCCTGATCATCGACGTGCGCCGGAACGGCGGCGGGACGCCGGGCATGGTCGCGTTTGTCTCGAGCTATCTCTTCGGTGCGGACTCGGTGCATCTGAACTCGCTCTACTGGCGTCCCGGCAACCGCACCGAGCACTTCTATACTCGCACTCGGGTCCCGGGCGTACGCTACGGCCCCGACCGGCCGGTGTACGTCCTCACCAGCCGGCGCACCTTCTCGGGTGCGGAGGAGTTCGCGTACAATCTCCAGACTCGGCAGCGGGCCGTCATCGTCGGCGACACGACGGGCGGCGGCGCTCATCCCGGCGGCATGCAGCGGGTCACGGACCACTTCGGCGTCTGGGTGCCGACGGGGCGGGCCATCAATCCCATCACCAAGACGAACTGGGAGCGCGTGGGCGTGCGGCCGGACCTCGCCGTGCCATCGGACCAGGCACTCCGCGCGGCGCAGCTCGCCGCGCTGCGGGGCCTGCGCGGGCGTACGACCGATCCCGAGCGGCGGCGTCAGCTTGACGAAGCGATCGCGGAGGTCGAAGGACAGCGGTAGCGAAACGCTCGACGCGTGGTGACGCCTGCCGCTCAGTCCGCCGGTACCCCCTCTTGCTCCGCTTCCAGCTTCCGCGTGATCTCCCGCGTGATGTGCATCGAGCAGAACTTGGGCCCGCACATCGCGCAGAACTCGGCTGACTTGAAGTATTCTGCCGGCAGCGATTCGTCGTGTAGCTCGCGTGCCCGCGCCGGGTCGAGCGACAGCCGGAACTGCTCGTTCCAGTCGAACGCGAACCGCGCCCGCGACAGCGCATCGTCGCGCTGGCGTGCGCCCGCGCGCCCGCGCGCGATGTCGGCCGCATGCGCGGCGATCTTGTACGCGATCACACCCTCGCGTACTTCCTCGGCGTTGGGCAGGCCCAGGTGCTCCTTGCGGGTCACGTAACACAGCATGTCCGCCCCGTACCAGCCGATCATCGCCGCGCCGATCGCCGAGGTGATGTGGTCGTACCCCGGCGCGATGTCCGTGACCAGGGGCCCCAGTGTGTAGAACGGCGCTTCGTGGCAGATCTCCTTCTCCTTCCGGACGTTGATCTCGATCAGGTGCATCGGGATGTGCCCCGGGCCTTCGATCATGACCTGCACGTCCTTCGCCCACGCGCGCGTCGTGAGCTCGCCCAGCGTGTCGAGTTCGGCGAACTGCGCCCGGTCGTTCGCGTCGGCCAAGCTCCCCGGGCGCAACGCATCACCCAACGAGAGCGTGACGTCGTACTTCCGCGCGATTTCCAGGATACGGTCGAAATGGGTGTAGAACGGGTTCTGCCGGTTGTGGTGCATCATCCAGTAGGCGTGCAGCGACCCGCCGCGCGACACGATCCCCGTCACCCGTCCGAGCGCGAGCCCCACGTACTCGCGCAGGATGCCGCAGTGGACGGTGATGTAGTCGACGCCCTGCTGCGCCTGGTGCTCGACCATGTCGAGCAGGTCGTCCGCCGTGAGGTCCTCAACCTTCTTGACCGCGGTGACGGCCTGGTAGATCGGCACCGTGCCCACGGGTACCGGAGACGCGTCAAGGATCGCCTGCCGGATGGCGTCGATGTCGCCGCCCGTCGAGAGATCCATCACGGTATCGGCGCCGTAGTGGACCGCGTGGTGCAGCTTGTCGAGCTCCTGGTCGATGTTGGACTCGACGGCCGAGTTGCCGAGGTTGGCGTTGATTTTCACGCGCGCCACTTTGCCGATCGCCATCGGGTCGAGGCGCTGGGCCAGGTGATGCACGTTCGCGGGGAGGATGAGCCGACCGCGGGCCACCTCCTCGCGGACCAGTGCCACGGGCAGCTCTTCGCGTTCCGCGACACGCTCCATCTCGGGGGTGATGGTGCCCTGGCGGGCGAAGTGCATCTGGGTGAGGCAGGTCATACGGGACTCCCTTCGCCGGTGCGAACCGGATCAGGTTCAAAGGGTGTGATCTCAGCTCGCCCGCGGTCTCGGGCGAGCACCCCTGTCGTCTTACAATCTAGCCGAGCGCGTGCGCTCGGTGGGCGAACGCGGTGGACGGATGCTGTCGCAAAGCTGGCGCTCCATCACGTCGCGATTGACGCCTGGTTACATATTCATAAATTGGAATATATGCATGCCGTGGCGCGTGATGTCGCGGACCTCTTCGCCGCACTGGGCGACCGCATCCGGCTGCGTCTCGCCTGCTGCCTGCTTGCAGTGCCGACCGGAGCCTGCGTCTGCGAGCTCGTTGACGCCCTCGATGTCTCCCAACCCAACATCAGCCGGCACCTCAAGGTGCTCAAGGCAGCCGGTCTGGTGGACGAGCGTCGCGAAGGTCGCTGGATTTACTACCGGCTGCGCCAGCCCGACCATCCCCTGCTCGACGGCATCCGCTCCTGCATCGCGACGGTCTGCTCCTGTACCGATGTGCAGGAAGACGTACGGCGCTTGCGCACGCGTCTCGACCTGCGGCGAGACGGCAAGTGCGTGTTCGGAACCGCGATGATGCCGAGCCGGTCGGGCCGGCGGAAAGGAAGTGAGCGGTATGTGCGACTGCCCCTGGTGCACTGACGGCGGCTGCTGAAGCCTCCGCCTGACCAGCGGCGCGCGCCGCGACCTAGGTCCGCAGCGCGGCCGCGTCAGGCCAATTCGCGGGGCTTGGGCCGGCTATAGCGCTCCGACGGGTCGTGGATCTTCTCCCATTCCGAGCGGAAGGCGAACGGGTCGGGACCCGCCGCCCGGTCGAGCGCGAGGATGCCGTCGAGATGATCGATCTCGTGCTGCAGCAGCTCGGCCATCGGGCCCTCCAGCTGCATCGTGTGCTGCTTGCCCTTCAGGTCGGTGTACGTGAGGGTCGCCGTGTAGGCACGCGACACCCGCACAAACACGCTCGGGAAGGAAAAGCAGTCGTCCCACACCAGGAAGTCGTCCGGCCCGACGTCGGTGATTTCCGGGTTGATCATGGTCCAACGCTGCTTGTCCACTTGGACCAACACGATCCGCACCGGCGCGCCGATCTGCGGCGCCGCCATGGCCCGGCCCATCTTGTACTTCTCCTTCGCCGCGCGCAGGGTGTCCCGCAGGTCGTCCGCGATGAGCCGGGTCGCGGCCGACTTCGGATTCTGGACCCGCTCACAGCGGACCCGGAGGATGGGATCGCCCAATTGGCGAATGCGCCGCACAGCCATGGGGCGCCAATTTGGGGGTTTGGCGCCCGGGTGCAACTCGGGGTAAGGTTGGTGCCATGTCCCTCGCTGGCGTCGTGCTTGCCGCCGGGCGCTCCGGGCGGATGGGTACCCCCAAGCCGCTGCTCGACTTCCGCGGTCGCCCCTTCATCATCCGCATCCTCGAAGCGCTGGAAGCGCTCGACTTGAAGCTCCGCCTCGTGGTGCTCGGCCCCGACGCGCCACGGGTCCGGCCGATTCTCGCGCCCCACGACTGCGTGATTGTAGAGAACCCGGAGGTCGAAACCGGCCCTATCGGCTCGTTGCGGGCGGCACTCGCGGCTCTGCGGCCGCTCCGGCCCGCCGCCGTGCTCGCCTGGCCGGTCGACCTGCCTCACGTCCGGCTGGCGACCGTGGAGCGCTTGATCGAGGCCTACCGCCGCGCCGGCGGGCCGGCGGTCGTCCCGGCCTTTGCCGAGCGGCGCGGCCAACCGGTCATCTGGGATGCGTCGCTATTCGAAGAGGTCGAGACCAGCGAGGCGGCCACCCGGCACGGCGCTCGGGCGGTGCTGCGCGCCCATCAGTCCGAGCTCCGCACCGTCACGGTGGACGACCCGGCGGTGCTTGACGACCTGAACACCCCGCGGGATTACGAGCGGCTAGTGAGGGAAGTGAATCGCGACATCTATTGAGGGCGCAGCGACTTCCGAATTCACGCAAAGATTGTTTAGTTTAGTTGACAATCCCGAGTACTTCCCTTAGGATTCGGCGTCCATGACGACCCATCACCCGCAACTCACGGCGCACAAAGGACTTCGCGGGGAGATCCTGCACCTGCTGAAGCGCGCGCAGCCGCTGACAGCAAAGGACCTCGCCCGCCAGCTGAGTGTCTCCGCTAACGCGATCCGCCACCATCTGAAGGAGCTCGAGGCGGAGGCTCTCATCGTCTACGGTCGTGAGCAGCGCGGGGTCGGCGCGCCAACGTTCGCATACCGGTTGAGCGCGGACGGCGAGGCGCTGTTCCCGCGCGCTTACGAGGAGACACTCACCCAGCTGCTGGAGCGCGTCGCCGGGAAGAGCGGCCGCCAGGCGGCAGTGGAGTTGTTCGAAGACCACTACCGCGAGCTCACGCGCCAGCTGCAAGCGGAGCTGGCCGGCGCCGCGGCGTCGGAGCGGGTGGATCTCATCGCCCGGCTGATGAACCAGCAGGGCTACATGGCCGAGTGGCACGAGGCGGCCGGCGCGTTCCGCCTCTCGGAGCACAACTGCGCGATCCGCGCCGTCGCCGAGCGCTTCCCCGAGGTGTGCGCGGCGGAGGAGCAATTTCTGCGGGACGTGCTCGGAGCCGCCGTCGAGCGGCGCACGCATATCACGAGCGGATGCAACGCGTGCGAGTACGCGATCACGTTTGCCGAACCAGCGACTCCCGCGCGCGAGCCCGGGGTCACGGAGCAGCCATGACCTCTATCGAAGCCCAGGTGCTGCAGCCGTACAAGTACGGGTTCGTCACCGATATCGAGGCGGATGTCGTCCCCCCCGGCCTGAGCGAGGACGTCATCCGGCTGATTTCGGCGAAGAAGGGCGAGCCCGCATGGATGCTCGAGTGGCGCCTCAAGGCGTACCGGAATTGGCTCAAGATGGCCGAGCCGCACTGGTCGAACGTCACCTACGGGCCTATCGACTATCAGGCGATCAGCTACTACGCGGCGCCCAAGCAGCGCCCTGCACTCGAGAGCCTCGAGCAGGTGGATCCCAAGCTGCTCGAGACGTTCGCAAAGCTCGGGATCCCGATCGAGGAGCGGAAGCGCCTGGCGGGCGTGGCCGTGGATGCGGTGTTCGACTCGGTGTCGGTCGCGACCACGTTTCGGGAGACGCTGGCCAAGCAGGGGATCATCTTCTGCGCGATCTCGGAGGCGATCCGCGAGCACCCGGAGCTCGTTCAGCAGTACCTCGGGTCGGTCGTCCCGTACAACGACAACTTTTTCGCGGCGCTCAACTCGGCGGTGTTCACCGACGGCTCGTTCGCCTACATCCCCAAGGGCGTACGCTGCCCGCTCGAGCTCTCCACCTACTTCCGGATCAACGCGTCGTCCACCGGCCAGTTCGAGCGCACCCTGATTATCGCCGACGCGGGGAGCTACGTCAGCTACCTGGAGGGTTGCTCGGCGCCGGTCCGCGATGAGAACCAGCTGCACGCGGCCGTGGTCGAACTGGTCGCGCTCGACGCAGCTACGATCAAGTACTCGACTATCCAGAACTGGTACCCGGGGGACGAAGCGGGGCGCGGCGGGATCTACAACTTCGTCACCAAGCGCGGCGCGTGCCGCGGCCAGAACTCGAAGATCTCCTGGACCCAGGTGGAGACCGGCTCAGCGATCACCTGGAAGTATCCGGGCTGCATTCTCCAGGGGGACAACTCGATCGGTGAGTTCTACTCGGTGGCCGTGACCAACCAGCGTCAGCAGGCGGACACGGGCACCAAGATGATCCACATGGGGAAGAACACCCGCTCGACCATCGTGTCCAAGGGCATCTCGGCCGGCCATGGGCAGAATACCTACCGCGGCCTGGTGAAGATCCTAAAGGGTGCCGAGCACGCTCGGAACTACTCGCAGTGCGACTCGATGCTGATCGGCGACCAGTGCGGAGCCCACACCTTCCCGTATATCGACGTGCGCAACAGCACGGCGATCATGGAGCACGAGGCGTCCACGTCGAAGATCGGCGAGGACCAGATCTTCTACGCGAAGCAACGCGGCCTGTCGGCCGAGGACGCGGTCTCGATGATCGTGAACGGGTTCTGCAAGGAAGTCTTCAAGGAACTGCCGATGGAGTTCGCCGTCGAGGCGCAGCGGCTGCTCGGGATCTCTCTCGAAGGCAGCGTCGGATGACGGGGAACGTGTTGCTGCAGATCGAGAACCTCCACGCCACCGTCGAAGGCCGGGAGGTCCTGCGTGGTGTCGACCTCGTGGTGCGCACCGGCGAGGTACACGCCATCATGGGCCCGAACGGCTCTGGAAAGAGCACCCTGGCCCAGGTCCTCGGGGGGCACCCCGCCTATACCGTCACCGCAGGGTCGATCCGGTACGAGGGCAAAGACCTGCTGGCGCTGAAGCCCGAAGAACGCGCCCGCGAGGGGCTGTTTCTGGCGTTCCAGTACCCCGTCGCGATCCGCGGCATCACCAACGCGTACTTCCTCCGCTCCGCCGTGAACGCGATCCGCAAGCACCGCGGTGAGGAAGAGCTCGGCCCCGTGGAATTCATGGACGCGCTCGAGGAAAAACTCAAGCTGATCGGCTGGGACGACAGCTACCTGAATCGCCCCGTCAACGACGGCTTCTCGGGCGGCGAGAAGAAGCGCAACGAAATCCTCCAGCTGGCGGTGCTCGAGCCCAAGCTTGCGATCCTCGACGAGACCGACTCCGGCCTCGATATCGACGCGGTGAAAACCGTGGCGCAGACGGTGGAGAAGCTGCGCCGCCCCGACAATGCCACGGTCCTCGTGACGCACTACTACCGGATCCTCACCCATATCCAGCCCGACATCGTGCACGTGCTGTCCGCCGGCCGGATCGTGAAGTCGGGCGGTAAGGAGCTAGCGCTCGAGCTCGAAGAACGGGGCTACGACTGGACCCGCGAACCGGCGCCCGTGGCATGACCGAGCACTACGTCCGCGACTTCCAGACGTTCGCGAGCAATGGCGCCGCGGGCGCCCCCGCCTGGCTCCGGGAGATCCGCGAGGGCGCGATCGCCCGGTTCGCCGAGCTCGGCTTCCCGACGATGAAACAGGAGGAGTGGCGCTTTACCAGCGTCGCCCCGATCGCGGAGACGCGATTCACGCTCGCGCCTGCTGCCCACTCTCCGCTTCCCGCTCCGGCAGAGGTCGAGCGCCTGCAACTCGGAGCGGGCCCCCGCCTCGTGTTCGTGGACGGCGGGTACGTCCGCGGGCTGTCGTCGCTCGCGGGATTGCCGAACGGCGTGTATGCGGGCAGTCTCGCCGCGGCCCTCCAGGCGGGCCCGAGCGGCGAGCTCGCGCGCGCGCATCTCACCCGGCTCGCGCACTGGCGCGACAGCGCCTTCGCAGCGCTGAACACGGCGTTCCTGGCGGATGGTGCGTTCGTGCACGTCCCGGCTGGTTGTGTGCTCGCGCAGCCACTCGAGGTGGTCTGCGTCGCGACTGTGGGCGGGAGCGACGGGCCGAAGGTCGCACACCCGCGCGGCCTCATCGTGGTCGAGCGGGGCGCGCAGGCGGTGGTGGTCGAGACCTTCGCCTCGCTCGGGGACGGGGTGCACTGGACCAACGCGGTGAGCGAGGTCGTCGTGGGAGAGGGCGCCCGCGTCGAGTACTACCGCGTGCAGCGAGAAGGTCGCCGCGGTTATCATGTCGCCACGACACAATCGCGACAGGAGCGCGACAGTTACCTGGGGCTGCACGCCATTACGCTGGGCGGCACGCTCGCCCGGCACGACATCACGACCGTGCTCGACGGCACGGGTGCCGAGCTGATCCTGAATGGCTTGTACGTGCTCGGCGGCAGCCAGCATGCCGACCACCACACCGTGATCGACCACGCCCGGCCGCATTGCGCCAGTCACGAGTTCTTCAACGGTGTGCTCGCCGAGCGGGCGCACGGCGTATTCACCGGCCGCATCATCGTACGGCCCGGCGCCCAGCGCACCGACTCGAAGCAGACGAACAACAACCTGCTCCTCTCGACCGAGGCGCGGGCCGACAGCCAGCCCCAGCTCGAGATCCACGCGGACGACGTGAAGTGCACCCATGGCTCGACCGTCGGACCGCTCGACCCGACCGCACTCTATTACCTGCAGAGCCGCGGGCTCTCGCCCGAGACGGCGCGCAGCCTCCTGACCTACGGCTTCGCGGCCGAGATCCTCGGCCGGATGCGGAGCGCCGACCTGCGGGATCGCCTCGATCGCCTGGTGCGCGCGGAGCTCGCGTGATGCTCGACGCCGCCCGGTTGCGCGCCGACTTTCCGCTGCTCGAGCGGCAGGAGAACGGCCGCCGCCTCGTGTACCTGGACAACGCCGCCACGACCCAGAAGCCCGCAGCGGTGCTGAACGCGATCGCCGACTACTACCGCACCACCAACGCCAACGTTCACCGCGGGGCGTACAGCCTCGCGATCCGCGCCACGGAGGCCTACGAGGCGGCCCGTGCGAAGCTCGGTGGATTCGTAAACGCCTGGGCGCCCGAGGGTGTCGTCTTCACGCGTGGCACGACAGAGGCGATCAACCTGGTCGCGGGGTCCTACGGCCGGGCCCACGTCGGGCGGGGCGACACCGTGGTGGTGACGGCGCTGGACCACCACTCGAACCTCGTGCCGTGGCAGATCCTCTGCCAGGAGAAGGGCGCGACCCTCCGGATGGTGGAGATCACGGAGGATGGTCGCATCGACCTCTCCGACTTCGGGACGGCGCTCGAGCGGCGGCCCAAGATCGTCGCGTTCCCCTATGTCTCGAACGCGCTCGGCACGGTGAATCCGACGGCGCAGTTGACGCGGCTCGCCCACGCGGTCGGAGCGGCCGTCGTGGTGGACGGCGCGCAGTCGACGCCCCACGTGAAGGTCGACCTGCAGGCGCTCGACTGCGACTTCTACGCCCTGTCGGGACACAAGATGCTCGCGCCGATGGGCTCCGGCGCGCTGGTTGCGAAGCCGGAGCTGCTCGAGGCGATGCCGCCCTATCACGGCGGCGGCGAGATGATCTCGCGCGTGTTCGATGACCACTCCACGTACAACAAGATCCCGCACAAGTTCGAAGCCGGGACGCCGAACGTGGAGGGCGCAGTCGGGCTCGCCGCCGCCATTGACTACCTGAGCGCGATCGGCCTCGAGCGGATCGCAGAGCACGAGCAGGCGCTCGCCCAGGCAGCGATCGACCAATTGACGCAGATCGATGGGGTGACCGTGTACGGCCCGCGCGGCCACCGTGCGGGCGTCGTGTCGTTCACATATGGCGACATCCACCCGCACGACATCGCCACCATCCTCGATCAGGACGGCGTGTGCATCCGGGCCGGCCACCACTGCACTCAGCCGCTGATGCGCCGGCTCAACGTGCCCGCGACCGCGCGCGCGTCGTTCTACATCTACAACGACCTCGACGACGTCGCCGCCCTCGCCGGCTCGCTGGTCAAGGCCGGAGCGCTGTTTGGATACGTCCCCGCCTGAGCCCAGGCTCAGTGCGCTCTACCAGGAGCTGATTCTCGATCACTACCGGCGCCCCCGCAATAAGGGAGCGCTGGAGGGTGCAACGCACTCGGTATCGCTCAACAACCCGCTGTGCGGTGATGAGATCGACCTGCAGCTGCGCGTGGCCGATGCCGTAATCCGGGACGTGCGCTTCATCGGCCGGGGCTGCTCCATCAGCCAGGCGTCGGCGTCGATGATGACGCAGCTGCTCAAGGACCGCACGGTCCCTCAGGCGCTCGCCCTCGCGGCGCGGATGAGCGCGATGATGCAGGGCGACGAGTCTGCGGCGAAAGACAAAGCGCTCGGAGAGCTGCGGGCGCTCGCCGGCGTGTCCAAGTTCCCGGTGCGCATCAAGTGTGCGCTCTTACCCTGGAATGCGCTCACGGACGCTGTGAAGTCGTAGCCGGGCCGCCGTCCTCCCTCCCTCTGCTCCGGCAGATTACCGCCGCACGTCTCTGAGCTTCGCGTAGTTCAAGCAATCAGCTCCACTCTACCAAACGATAGAGGGCGCTCTATCGCACGCTACGCTCCCCGTCGGCGCGTGTCACTGGCGTGCCACATGACTGGACGACCGCGTACCGTCTGCTCTCGCTGAACCGTGGTACACCTGTTGCGTCAGCTCCACACCCAAGAAGACACGCGCCTCGGAGTCCGCTGGGGCGCGGCTCGGCCGAGCGCGCGCTGCGTGACGAACGCGAGCCGCGCACACGTTCACTGCGCCTTCTCTGGAGGTGGGTTGTGAAGCACACCGCTGCGCGTTCCATCGCCCTGCTGCTGCTCCTGACTGCCTGTGCGGACGAGCCCCAGAAGCTGATGGGGCCCGCGCGCCCGGCGATGCAGGTTTCCTCGGCGCCCGCGCGTTCGACGGTCTGCGCCGCGTACGCCAGGGCATTGGAGCGCGCCCAGGCACGCGCTGCGGCGCGTCCTGGTGTGGCGGGCCTGCTGCATCACGTGAACGCGCTCAGCGCGGTCATCACTGACGCTTGCCGCTGAGCCGCGCCATGAACCCAAATGGATGTTTGGCGCGCCGCCTGCGCGCCCTTGTCACGGTGTGCGGTCTCGGCCTCGGACCGTCTGTTCTGAGTGCGCAAAAGGCGCTGGTCTACTGCCCAGTCGGGATCGATCCCACCGGCTGTACGACGCTCGTCCAGGCGCTCGGCGATTCCGGCGGTCCCTTCCCGCAGCGCGTGGATATGGGCTACGACGGAACGGCCGGCACGATCGATCTCACGAGCGCGGACCTCTCGCCGTATGCCGTGTTCATCGTCCCTGCCCTGGCGGATAACGCCGATGCGAAGCCATATGACCTGTTGCGGACCGCGACGGTGGCCAACCGGCTCCGCAATGTGCTGCTCGGGCGAATTGCGGTCTGGTCCGGCACACCGGACCAGGGCAGCCTGAGTCGCGCGCAGAAGAACACCCTCGTTCGCAACCTCGCCGCGTGGGGAGCGGCGAACTACGCCACGTCGGGGTTGAGAGGCCTCGTCGTGCTGCAAGACTATTCGGACTCGGTGGCGCAGCGCTACGCGTGGGTAGCGGCGATTTCCCGGCTCGGCGTGACGGCGGACTCCGCGCCCGGGATTTACAGCGAGGTCCAGGCATTGACTGCCACGGCGACCGGGCTCCTGAACAACGGGGGCCAGCAGCTCGCCTACGCCAACATGGCATCGTTCGGGATCGAGCCCCCCGGGGACTCCTCCGGCGCGACGGCGGACGCCAGGGGCGGGACCTCGGGAGGCCAGGTAGTGCTGGTCTCCTCGCTGGGGTCCGGGAATGGCGCCGCCACCGTGAAGACGGACCGGGCTGACTACGCCCCGGGCCAGGTCGTAACCATCACCGGCTCGGGGTGGCACGTTGGTGAAGTCGTCTCGCTCGTGCTGCACGAAGATCCCCCGATCGACACACACCCCACGCTGACGGCGACGGCCGATGCGTCCGGTCACGTTTTCAACAACACATTTGCACCGGATGCGCACGACGTCGATGTCAGGTTCTATTTGACCGCCACAGGCCAGGCCTCGGGGTCCGTGGCGCAGGCGACGTTCACGGATGACAATTTCGCCGTCAGCAGCATTGCGCCGGCGTCTGGTCCGACCTTAGGCGGGACCCCAGTCACGATTACCGGAACCAGCTTCACCAGTGGCCGGCAGCCGTTCACCGTCGCCTTCGGAACCGGTGCCCCAGTCTCGGCGACCCGTGTGGACAATCAGACGCTGACCGCGACGACGCCGGCCCACACGGCGGGAATCGTGGATGTCATCGTCACGGGGAACGCAAATCAAGGCAACGCGGCGTCCGTGACACTGACGAATGGCTTCACGTTCACACGGGTGAACCCGACGGTGAGCTTTACCCTGGCGCCCGTGAGTGCGGTGTACCAGAGCAGCTTCACGGTGGCCAGCTCGACCAACAGTTCGGCGAGTCCGGTCTACGCGTCGGGTCCGGTTGGGGTGTGCAGCAACGTGGGCACGACGTATACCATGACCAGCGGCACCGGCACGTGTACCTCCACGGTGACCTGGGCCGCGGATGCCAGCTACAATGGCGCGACCCTCAGCCAGTTCACGACCGCGTCGAAGGCACCCCAGACGATCAGCTTCACCTCGACCGCGCCGAGCAATGCGGTCTACGGAGGCCCGACCTACTCAGTATCCGCAACGGGCGGCGGGTCCGGGAACGCGGTGACCTTCGGCAGCTCAACACCCGCGATATGCGCCGTGAGCGGGGGCACGACGAGCTTCGTCGGTGTCGGCCTCTGCACGGTGACGGCTATCCAGGCAGGTAATGACAACTACTCTGCCGCCACACAGGCAACTCAGAGCTTTGCGGTTGGCAAGCGGGCCCTCACGGTGACGGCGGATGCCAAGAGCAAGACGTACGGCGACGCCGATCCGGGGCTGACCTACCAGATCTCGAGCGGTTCGCTGGTCACCGGCGACGTCTTCACGGGTGCCCTCAGCCGCGCCGCGGGTGAGAACGTGGGCCTCCATGCCATCGGGCAGGGCACGCTGGCGCTGAGCACGAACTACACGCTGACCTACGTCGGGGCCGACCTGACGATCAGCAAGCGGGCGGTGACGGCGACGGCGGACGCCAAGAGCAAGACGTACGGCGACGCCGATCCCGGGTTGACCTACCAGATCACCAGCGGCTCGCTGGTGACCGGGGACGCCTTCACTGGGGCCCTCGGCCGCGCCGCGGGGGAGAACGTGGGGAGCTACGCCGTCGGCCAGAACACGCTGGCGCTGAGCGGCAATTACACTCTGACCTACGTCGGGGCCGACCTGACAATCACCAAGCGGGCAGTGACGGTGACGGCGGACGCCAAGAGCAAGACGTACGGCGACGCCGATCCCGGGTTGACCTACCAGATCACCGCGGGCTCGCTCGCCTTCAGTGACGCCTTCACGGGCGCGCTGAGCCGCGCGGCTGGCGAGAACGTAGGCACCTATGCGATCGCCCAGAACACGCTGGCGCTGAGCACGAACTACACGCTGACCTACGCCGGGGCCGACCTGACGATCACCAAGCGGGCAGTGACGGTGACGGCGGACGCCAAGAGCAAGACGTACGGCGACGCCGATCCCGGGTTGACCTACCAGATCACCAGCGGCTCGCTCGCCTTCAGCGACGCGTTCACGGG